>Ga0209201_1000030_pt1 | contig 219821 bp, 156 predicted proteins | sample AD_UKC055_MetaG_FD_184411 | JGI IMG/M metagenome (GOLD analysis project Ga0209201, IMG submission 184411) | Active sludge microbial communities of municipal wastewater-treating anaerobic digesters from USA - AD_UKC055_MetaG (SPAdes) (version 2) | ecosystem: Engineered > Bioreactor > Anaerobic... | reverse complement strand
GGGCACGCGGCGGTATATGAACATGGAGCGATTGAAGGAACTCCAGCAAGAACGCCAGGAGGCGGTGCTCGTCAGCGCGTGAGCATCCGATAACGTGCGGCCCCCTTAAGGGGGCCAGGAACCGGAAGGTGGACCTCGATCCCTTGACCCGAGTGACTACTCCCAGAAAATGTGCGAAACATCCTTTACACTACCACCCGTCGATTGCGTCGGGGACGAGATCACCGACATCCGCTGGCTCTTCGAGAACGACCTCCGCTTCCTCGACCAGTTCTGATCATCCAACGTAGGCGTGTTTGTCTGAACGGACCGGTCGCCTGCTGTGCTCGCGGAGCGGCGACGTGGGGCTAGGTTGCCGGGTCACTTCGTGGTTGGTTGGGCAGCAGCTTTTTGCGCAGGGATTCGATCATTCTTCCAATTCTTGATCGAATCCATCCTGGCTCAAGAGATGCCACCTCCGTGACCAATAACCGCAGAGTGGTCTCGTTCGGCCATTTCTCGGCCAATGCCTCAAGAGCGGCGCAGCGGGCCTTCTCTGACCAGTCCTTGCGCGCGGAGACTTGGAGGAGCTTTCGGGTGGTCTCGTCGGGCCATTTCTTCGCCATGAACCACAATGCGGAGGTGCGAACATACTCCTCATCGGATTGAGCGATCTCAAGCATTTTTGCACGATCTGAATCAACGGCGGCAACTAGCGCAACCCACGGTTGCATGTTCCCAATTAGATAATCGCGCCGAGGATGATCATAGTTGTAGACGCAACTCTTGCCAGGCCAACGTTCTCCAATCTCTTGGCAGGCCGGAATTACGTCCTTGAACCAAAAATCGAATACCTGATCTTCATTGCGTGCACCCTCAAGCCATTGAAGGCAGAGCCGCATCAACGATGCGCCCGCAGCCTCAAGCTTCGCTAGATTTCTACACTCGCACAGGCACCAAATGGCCAATGGCAGTTCCCAAAGTGCTGATTCTCCATCCCATGTATCCAAGTTTGTCCGCGAAACCAGACGCTTGATGATGCGTGCGACAAACTGCTCATCGACCTGCGCGCATATCAGACGCAAGACTTCGCGCCAATCATCCTTACGGCAGTGCCGGTCAAACAGGTCAATCAAGTCGTCAATCGTCATTTGCTGCGGCTGTCTATCGAACCGTCGGACAAATTCAGCAGCCGTGAGGTACTCAAGAAATGTACGGTGAACAAAGCCGTAAAGGTGTGGCCCGCGTAGACAGAGGATGTAATTGCGCTCACGAAGCTGGCGGATCATCCGACGCGTCGCCTTCTTTGCTTCTGCTTGGCTGATGTGCCAGTGTTCATCGATCAAGAACGCTTGGATCTCCTCTTCCAGGTCGTCTTCTTGGATAATGTTCCCCTTCAGGCCTGCCTCCCCGGCCTGCATCCTCATGGCGACTCGCCGCAAGAGAGCCTTCTTGTCATCCGCGTTTAGATAACGGTCCTCTGGCAATTGGAGGTTGCGGTTGACGTCCCAATGGTGACAGAGTACCTCCACAGCCTTTTCGTAGAATTTCGCCCGCTCACGGGGCAATTCCTGCTCCCGAGCCAATAAGGCCATGATCGTCAGAAGCATGGGGTTGCCCGCCAACAGCCGGATAGGCTTGGACTGGTGCACGCTGCCCAGCACTCGCTCGATTCGCTGCTCAGCCTGTTGCGGCTGCTGAGGAAACGTGAGAGCAAACCAGCCGTGAACAAACGCATCAATCTGCGCGTCATCCAAATCCTCAATGCCGAAATGCGTAAAGCCCGCGTCGCGCAACACCTGTTCCTTATAGCCGACAGGTCGTGAAGTGACAATAATCCGTGCCCGCGGGTATCGCTGGGCAAAGCCAGCGATCTCTTGCATGATGCGATCACGAGCCGCACTGTCAAAGATCTCGTCTAAACCGTCGAACATGACAAGCGACGAACCGTCCTCGATGTATTGGTGGACGGTGAGATCGTCTAAGAACCACTGGTCAGTTTTACCCATATAGGCGACGTATTCCAGGAAATTGTCGCACTCGTTGCTCCGACGCAGAGCATAGAAGTCCCGCAGTTCGATCAGCAAGGGAAAGGCTTCTTTGAATCCGGAAGTCCAAGAGAGTGGCTTGCCCGACTTGCAGTCCACGGGCGGATCGATAAGACTTGTCAGCAAATAGCGCATCAGCGTGGATTTGCCCGAACCGGGCTCGCCCGTCAGCACCAGGAGCCGGTAGGAAGGCACAGCTAGCACATCCAACACTGGATACGCTGGCTCATTGGCGTAGGCCGCGTGGAGTCTTTCAAGTCGCTGATTGTCGACGACTACTTGGATGTCATCTACCGGCCTGGCTGATTGGCTAACGTAAGCGACCTGGAGCCCATCGAGTCTCTGCGTGTCAACCTCTGCCTCGGTCTTGTTGTCCCTGTCTGAACATACACCTCCTCTGAGCCACTCGGCAAGGTCTTTAGGAATCTCAACAGCCGGCGGATTCGCCCGGACATATTGCGGGACAAACACATCGCGGATTACCATCCGCCCCGGGTCTTCGGCATATGCTGGCATCAGGTTAGCCAAGTCCACCGGCGAGTACTTGATCCGCATCCGTTGGGAATATCTGTCTCGCCGCGGCTGGACTTTGACCCCACCTCGCCGCTCGATCAATTCCCTCAACTGCTGGAGGTTTTGGGCATTCAGTAGCTCACGCAGTTCCCCAGACAGAATCGTCTGTCTCACGGCTTGGCGTCTAAACGCGGCGGCCACGCCGGTCCACAACGTATCGGAAGGGAGCTCTCTGCCGTCAAGTGCATTCCACCTCTCGCGAAGTACACGCGGCGACGGAAGATCACTTCGACCGGGTTCACGGATAGCGATCAACAGCTCTTCTGCGACCGTGCCGTCTCTGATGAACGCCTTCAACGACGTCTCGTATTGCTTCAATTCGTCGTTCGTGTAACCAAAGCCCTTTATGTTCAGGAGGAGCATCTCCAGACAGGAGGCGTACGCTTGCTCCATGGCATCCAGGTAGGCCGTCTCCACCGTGTCCTTGTGACCAAGCGACTCCAGCCAACCAAAAACCGGTCTCAACTTTCCCTTCAGGTGGTCCTTGCAGGCACCGACAATGATGTCGTGGGCCACTTGGCCCAGAGCCACAATCAAGAGCGGCGTGGTGGCCGGATCCAGCATAGTCCCTTACCTTGCACGCAGAATGGTGAACACTCCTACATGCCTTCTGCATATTTGTGCCGACGGTAAACAGGGGTAGCCACCTATCGGGGCATGCACCAGAAGCACACCGGCGCAATTATCTGTCCTGCTCTTCCGCCGAACGCCTCTTGAGAAACCAGGGACAGCCCCTATCCTTCTTCTCACCTCTCATTCTTCCTGTTTTCGGCACTCGCACCTACTCGCTATCAGGACTCAGGCCCGAAAATCGTGTCTCTACCGCATATCCGAAGATGCCGTGCCTAAGTCTCAGTAACGTTATTATCGACTGGAGGATTGGGGAAAGCAACAAGAAAAGCAGGCGGTAGGACACTGTATTTGACGCCTTCGGCTCAGGCCTGGAGTCTCCGGCCTAAGGCCTATTGGTGGATTTCGTCGGGGAAGTTGAGGTAGGCGAACTCGCCGGCGAGTTCGTACGCCTTGCGGTCGCGGGCGGCTTGAAGCCGTATCTCGTCGCTCGTCGCTCCCCTCGGCTACGCTCGGGGCAGGCTTGTCTCGTTCGCGGCCGGAGGCCAGCCCGCCGGAGGTTTAAGCGTTGGCTTTTCGCCGGCGTTCGTGGTCGGCGATCAGGGTGCGGACCGCGGGCACCGTATTTCGCGTCTGCGGTCAGGCGTCGCTTTGAGACCACTGGTATCCGCCGCTTCGGTGAAAATGACCCCCGTTTCGGCCGCCGGAGGGTGATTTTCGATACCAGCGTTCCAAATAGACTAATCCTGCCCAGCCATCAAGCCGATCAGACGTGCGCGGGGCAATACTGCGGTATCCCGAAATTGCCGGCCGTCCTTTGACGACGCCTGAGGATATGTCGGCAATCCCGGGAAGTGACATCGCCCGGACTTGATATGGGACCAACCCTGCCAACGGCAGCGGCGTAATCCGTGGGCATTGCGTTTCGTATCCGTCGGGACTCATGGCGGTCGAAGATGAGAAGATTGAGCATAGTCGAATGGTTGGCCGGCACGGCATACGGTATCGTCGGCGTCGCTCTGGCCTGGCTCTTGGGATATCGCTACAGTCTTCTGCTCTGGATTCCCCTGCACATTGTCGCGGCCGTACGCGCTGCGAAGCAGGGTTTTGACCGCAGTAGCACGTGGCGGCTCTTCACGACCTTATTCCTGACGCAGGTCATGTGCATTGTCCCCCATCGGCTCCTTGGATTCACTACGTGGCCTTACGTTCTGGGACTGGGTACGATGTTCTGGATCTCCTGTCGGGACAACGATAGATGGGATCTGAGTATCCTGCTGACGATGGTCACCGTTCCGGTGTTGGCGTCGTTGGCGCGACTGCTGGGACTCGGCGCCTGGTCGTACCTGCCCTCGTTGCTCATAGGCGCCCTCAGCCTCGCCCTCACCGATTGGCTGGACAAGGTGGACAGGAAGTTGTTCGGCTATGACTTCAGTCGTAGCTCGCTGCGCTGGTTCGTGCGCACCGTGTCACTCATCTTACTCGGTCTGCCGGCCATCGTGAGCGCCCACATCGTGTCCTGCTATCCGGGGGAGGGATCTTTCCTGACGTTTGTCTCGAACGAGTACCTGCCAAGCCACGTGATGCCCCTGATGGACCAGCAGCTCGACAGCCTGCGCAAGATGCCGGCTTTCTTGGCGTCTTTGTCTCTCGTCTTGCGCTCCTTCGTGGCCTCCCGGCCTCCGCTGTCCGCGGTGTTGCCGTGGTTAGCCGCGTGTGCAGCGTTTGCCCTAACCGTACCCTTCGCCTGGGGCACCTTGCGTGTGTGCGGTCTGTCCGGGGCACGCGGAAAGGGGGCCGCCCCCTTCGCTCGACTTGGATCGCTGCTGGGTGTCGGTGGCGCCGTGGTCGTAGCGGCGGCGGCGGTCGGTCCCCATGAGAAATGGCTGGGACTTCTTGGATTTCACGGGCTTCCGGGGCGCGACCTCCTGGTGCTCGGTCTTGGTTTGGGATTGGTTCTGGCGATCCTTGCCCGAAACCTCCTGGTCGGTATGATCCCGGCCCTCGCTCTGGTGTCTGGCCATCTGGCCCGGCCCTCACGGCCTCCCGACACACTCGCCATCGAGGTCGTCGTTGCACTGGGAGTGTGGCTGGCCTTGGGGACACTGGTGATAGCTCTGACCTCAATGAGATTCGGGCCGGCCGTCCTGGCCTGGCTGAGGAAGTCACTGTTCGCAGAGAAGGTCCGCAAACGGAGCGAACCCAATTGGGTCACCAGGCGATATGAGTGCGGCAAGTGTGGGGGCGTTCTGCCGGGACGAGTGGCGCGGTGCCCCCATTGTGGTGTGCAATTTCACGGGGAGAAGCAGCATTTTGTGGGAGGGCGGCCTTCCGAGAAGACCGGTCGAAAACGCTTCCGCTCGTTTCCATGGTCCAAGTTGATCTTCTGGCTGCTCTGGTTCCTTCCGGCTACCGCTCTTTCGATTCTGGTGTGGGCCCGAGTCGGCGACCTGGTGCTGGCGGCCCTGGTTGAAGGAGGAATCGCCCTGACCCTGGCCTTGTTGATCCTGGGTTCCAGCGCCCGCGATCGTCGCCTTCCGGCCGGGGATCACTGACTCTGCCACCGCGACGGCAAGCTCCTTCGCAAGCGGGTGACCGGGACATGCAGACCCTGAGGGGGGCCCCAACTCGTAAGGCGTTTGTGGAATGCCCCGGAGGTAGGGGGCTGGGTCTACAGCCTGCGGTCTCCGGCGTCCGGCCTATCGTTGGATCTCATCGGGGAAGTTGAGGTAGGCGAACTCGCCGGCGAGTTCGTAGGCCTTGCGGTCGCGGGCTTTGGCGGCCTCGACCTCGTCGTCGAACAGGCCCACACACATCGTCTCGCCCTTGTAGCCGACCAGCGCGATCCACTTGTCGCCGCGGGGGCTGACGCCGCGATATTGCGACCGGCCCGCGTGCCAGTAGCGGTTCTGGAGGTTCTGCAGGCGGGTGCAGTTTCGCATGTTGGCCTCGCGGTTGTCCAGGCCGTTGCGGTTGATGTGATCGACGACCATGCCGGGCGGGGGCTTCATGATCTCGCGGTGCATGAAGATCTTGCGGCCATGGGAGCCCCGGACGGCATACACGGCCTTGCCAGGCGCGCCGTCCTGGATGGACCACTTGTGGCGGCTGAGCCACTCGTAGTTCCTGGCGTCGACGAGGGCGTACAGGCCGCGAGTCAGCGCGATATAGCGCACGTCGTCGCCGGGCGGCTCGGGTGGCTCGGCAAGGGGGCGGGGTTTCGGGCGGAAGTTGCGGCAGGGGCCGCCGCGCGGGATCTCGCGCCACTGGCCCGGCGTGTCCGGGTGATTCGCGCACATCCCGAGCACCGGGCACGGCGAAATCAGCGTCCGCAGCAGCAGGCCCGGGTCCCACCGGCAGAACACGCAATCGTGGCAGATGCGCGGGCGGCCCGCCCCCTTCGCACTCCCGGCTTTCGTCGTCATGAGCTGACCTTCCACATTCAACATACACTCGCCATCGACACACATTGTGTTGTATGACGATCATACAGATATCTTCGTTGCGATCAAGAAGAATCTTACGCAGAAGCTGAATTTTCTTTCGTCCAGGCCCGCGATCCGTGCGGGGCCTGCACGGCCGGTTTGGACAATCCGTTGGCTTCACCGGCGAGGACGGGTAGGATGGGCTTTGGCCTATGCCGTGTCTTGAGCCGCTGAAATCGATGCTATGGAGTGCTGAAATGAGGTTGCGATCCCTGATGACTTTCGTCGGTTGGTATGGTGTGTTGGTGGCGCCGCTGTGCGCGGGGGCGCCTGATGTGGGCCGGCCGGCGCTGGTTCGGGAGGTCCTGGACGGCAAACGCCAGGAGGCGCGGGCGTCGTGGTGGGGGTTCGATCCCCACGACTCGACCGAGTTCCTGCAGAACGCCCTCCACTCGAACGTCAAGAGGCTCATCGTCGACCGGCAGGCGTCGGCCTGGGTGACGCGGCCGCTGAGCGGTGTGAGCGATCAGGAAATCGTCTTCGAGGCGGGGACGGAACTGGTAGCTCTGAAAGGCGCGTTCCAGGCGAAAGGGGACTGCCTGCTGTCGTTTCGGGAATGCCATCATGTCACCGTTCGCGGCGCCGCGGAGGCCGGGCGCAGCGCTGCGCGCCTTCGCATGCAGAAGGCCGATTACCAATCCGACGCCTACGCGAAATCCGAATGGCGGCACGGGCTGGTCTTCTCCGGCTGTCGAGACGTGCTGGTTCAGGACCTGACCATCGAGCAAACGGGAGGGGACGGCATCTACCTGGGCGCCTCGTCGAAAACGGGCTCCAATCGGAATGTGGTGATCCGGCGTGTCGACTGCCACGCCAACCATCGGCAGGGGATCAGTGTCATCAGCGCCGAGAATCTCCTGATCGAGGATTGCCGGTTGCGGCACACGCAGGGGACCGCGCCGCAGGCGGGCATCGACTTCGAGCCGAACCATTGGACCGACGTGTTGGTCCATTGCGTCGTGCGCCGCTGCCTGGCGGAAGGCAACAGCGGGACCGGCTATCAGATCTGTCCGCAGTACTTGAGCGGCCGTTCGAAGCCGATGAGCATCTACCTGGAGGATTGCGTCAGCCGCAACAACGGGCAGCATGGCGTTCACATGTGCACCGCCCAGCAGGACGCCCCGGGAGGGCTGCTGCACATCACAGGTTTCGTTTCGGAAGACGACGGCATGGCGGGCCTGTCCTGTCAGTTCAATCCCTGGGACGCGGTGCGCATCGAGGTGATCGATTCGGTCTTGCGCGACTGCGCCCGCCAGGATTCGTTCTTTCCGCCGATCTTCGTGCAGAGCGTCAATTCGGGCGAACGTCCCGGCGGGAACATCCATTTCCAGCGGGTGCTCGTAGAGGATGATCTCGACCGCCCGTTCTTCCGGATCAGCGACCCCAAGGGGAACGGACTGAAGGACGTGACCGGCCAGATCATCCTGGAACGTTGCGGACAGAAGGAAACCATCGTGGTCGACGATGCCTGGTTGCGCAAGATCAGCGGCGGCTCTTCCAGGCCGTAGACAATCCGCAGAGGCTTGGGGTCCATCCCAGCAGCCATCCGGCGGGTTTTGTGCAAACCGGGGCGGCGGAGCGTCCGTAGACCCTGTAGTCCTTGTGTGCCTGGGGGCTCGGTGCAGGCACCCGAAGCCTCCGGCGGATCAGCAGCAGGAACGATGCAGGGAGGTGTCCGATGGGGATTTTCGAGTTTCTCGACGAGTCGAGGGTGCCGTACAAGGTGTTGGAGCACCGGCCGGTCTTCAGCGCGCAGCGGCTGGCCCAGATCGAGCACGAGCCGGGTCGCTTCGTCGCCAAGCCGGTGATCGTCAAGGCCGACGGTCGGTTCCTGATGTGCGTCCTGCCCGCCGACGCCAAGATCGACCTGGAGACCCTCAAGGGGCAGCTCCGGGCCGAGTCGGCGGAACTGGCTGATGAGGAGGACATCGCACGCCTGTTCCCCGACTGTGAGGTGGGGGCCGAGCCGCCTTTTGGCAATCTCTTCCACCTCGACACCGTCATGGACAAGGCCCTGGAGAAGGATGATCACATCGTCTTCCGCGCCGGCAGCCACACCAGGGCGGTCCGTCTGGACATGGCCGACTACCGCAAGCTCGTGCATCCGAAGGTGCTCAACCTGCACCGGCAGTGATGGCCTGAAGAGCCCGCACAGCCGGTCGGTCATTGCGATGCGCCTCCGTCAGCGGATGGAGGCGTCTTCGGGCAGGCCGAGCTGTCGCCACAAAGGCGCCAGCGGGATACGGTTAACCAGAGAATCCCTATCTCCATGCAGATTCTCTTGCAGACAGAGGGCCAGCGGGTTATCATCGTGGTTGTCGACGCTTGCCTGTATGTGCATTCTGCGGCATGAACGAGGAGACGTATGGCTTTAGACGCGAGCATGACCATCCTCAAGATGCTTGAGACACTGCCCGAGCATATCCAGGAGCGGGTAGTGGAGCACCTGCGCGAGTACATTGAGGACCTGCGCGACGAGGCTTCGTGGAACGAGTCTTTCTCTCGGACCGAAGGCAATCTCATTGCGGCGGCCCGCCAGGCGCGCAAGGAGATCGCAGAGGGCAAGGCGACCCCTCTGGACCCCGAGAGGCTGTGAAATCAGCAACCATACCATCCTTCTGGCATGCTTATCGCCGTCTGGACGGCAAGGTCAGATCCAGTGCGAAGAAGGCATACCACCTGTGGCAGGAAGACCCCTTCCACCCTTCCCTCCGTTTCAAGTGCATCAATCGGGAAGAGAATCTCTGGTCTGTGCGTCTCTCGCTGGGTTATCGTGCTCTGGGCGTTCTGGACGGGGACACGGTGACTTGGTTCTGGGTCGGCGGCCATGATGACTACGAGCGGTTCTTCGGATAAGCGCGTCCGGCGTCAGCGGATGGAGGCGTCTTCGGGCAGTCCGAGCTGTTTGTAGAGGTTGCGGCGGCCGGCCTTGTCGCCGTCCATGATAGCGCGGGCGTAGTCCGCGACCTCTTTCGCCTTTTCGCGGGGCACGCAGATGACGCCGTCGCCGTCGGCGACGATGACGTCGCCGGGCCGGACCAGCACGCCGCCGCACTCGATGGGCCGGTTGACTGACTCGATCTCGTTGCGCCCCGGGCGGATGCCCCGGCCGGGATGGCGGAAGTACAGCGGCATCTCCTCAGTGGCGACCTCGTCCGTGTCGCGGGCGGTCGCGTCGGTGACCACGCCCACGCAGCCCCGCAGCTTCCAGCCCATGATATTGTTCGAGCCGATGCTTCCGACGTCGCGGGTCTCGGCGTCGTCGATCACCAGGGCCGTCCCCTCGCGGATCAGCGGGACGAACGGCTCGGGCGTCACCTCGCTGTAGGTCTTGCCCACCCACTTGTCGAACGCCTCGGTCTCCATCGCGGGCGCGGGCGGATCGTTGGTGGGCACGTAGCGGGCGGTCACGGCGATTCCGATGAAGCGATGCTTATACTGCTTCGTGTCCTTCCAGGCGGCGTGGATCGCGGGAGACATCAGACCCACGTTCGCCAGGCCGACCTTGTCCATGCCGTCGGAGACGTCTGCGACGCGCAGCCCTTCGAACCGCTTCAGAAGCTCGCGGTCCTCCTGCTCGCTGTAGACCTTCGTCTCGATGAAGTTCCTGCCGCGGCGCAGCTCGTCGATGTCGGTCGGGCGGTTCGGCTGGGCGATGGCCCTCTCGGAGTCGAGCACCATCGCGGCCCACACCGACACGACCACAATCATCATGAGGATCAGCATGACCGTTGTCTTCGCTCGTGGATTCTGCTGTGCCATGATGGGTCTCCTTCATGCCTGCGAATAGGCGCCATGGGAGAACAAGAAGAGCTTCCTGGACCCGATTGCGATCCAGGAAGCGTCGTTGGCGTGGAGGCTGCTACTTCGGCTCGTAGCTGAACTTCTGTCCGCCGACGGAAGCCTCGTACATCAGACCGGCTTCTGCCATCGTGAAGACCGCCACGCCGTCCTCGTACTTGGCGTTGGCGGCCGCACCCGACTTCAGCGCCACCGCCGAGGCCTGGGCGGCAAAGGCGAAGTTGCCCGTCTTGAAACGGTCCAGCGCCGTCTGGGTCTCGAAGAAGATGATCTCGGTATAGGCCTGCCCGCCCAGAGCCAGGCCGATGCTGGCCTGCGTCAGCGTGCAATAGCCGACCATCTGACCCTTCTCGTACAACTGGCCCTTGCCGTACGCGCCCCCGACGCCGATGGCGCCCTTGCCCACGGTCGGAAAGACCGCGTAACCCACGGCGGTGTCGAAGAACTTCGCCAGGTCGGGGTCCGCCTGCTTGGCGCTGGTCACGGCGGCCTGAACCTTGCTGTCCAGCGCCACCCTATCCTCCGCGGATTTCGGCGTGGTCGAGCAGCCGCTCAAGAGCAGGCCCGCGATCGCCAGTAGAACACAGGTTGGCACAAAAGTCTTCATGGTCGTCTCCTTCACAACAGATTCCGTTCTCTCCCCATGGGTCACCGCAACGGTCGGTTTCAGCCACCCGGCGGCCGGCGTCGGTGCAACTCGGGGACATTGGTTCTATACTGCGCGCGGGACCTCGGGGTTCATTCTACCGGCGGTGGCGGGCGAACGTCGACGCGCCAATGGCTCGACCCACACGACGAGGGCGACGCACAGGAGGGCAGGGGAGGATGGTGGACAAAACGAAGAGGTCTCCCAGAGCGTTGACAGGTCAGACAAAAAAAGGGGCCCCTGCCGGGCGAGCGCTAGAGTATTCCCGTACATCGTCATGGGTGTGTTTGAAATACCTGCCTGTCGCTTCGCGCAGGGGCGCGGACTCCACTCCTGAAGGATAGTTGTCTGGGAGACCTCTTGCTGTTGTCAAAGAAGGTCGTGCGCCTTCGACACGGTTCGATTCGTATCGTCTGCATGTGTCCATCGGCATGCGAATCGTGCGGGCTTGAGGCTTTCTGGACAGCGGTCCGGGCGCGGCTCTGCGGCGTACTCAAGGGAGAAAACCGCCGTCGGAGCGTCGCGATCTTCCGCCGGCTCCCACAGGTCCCGAACTGCGCCCCGATCGGCGCCGTCATTCGTCCCATGCTGATTCGTCTTCCCCGCTTAAACCCGATAACATGGCGCCTGCTGGAACTGGCAACGCATATCGGACGCAGAAAAAACTTCACAATTTTCGCGAGACTTTCTACCATGCGGGCCGTTGCGTCGATCGAAACCGTGGCCTTCTGGCGAAGGGAATCCCATCATGCTCGACATCGTCGGCGGCGTGCAGATCAGCGAAAGCGAGCTTCTGTTCAAGGCCTCGCGCAGCAGCGGCCCCGGCGGGCAGAACGTCAACAAGCTCAACACGCGCATGACGCTGCTGTTCGACGTGGGCGGCTCGGCCGGCTTGTCCGACGAGCAGAAGCGCCGGGTTCGCAGCGCGCTGGCGACCCGGATCGACAAGCAGGGCATCCTCCGGGTCATCTCGCAACGGTTCCGCACACAGCAGGCCAACCGCCAGGCGGCGATCGAGCGATTCGTCCGGTTGCTGGCCGAGGCGCTGACGCCGCAACCGGTCCGCAGAGAGACGAAAGTCCCCGCCGGAGCAAGGCAGCGCCGCCTCGAAGACAAGAAGCACCGCGGCCGGCTCAAGCAGCAGCGAAGCAGAAGGGATTGGGAGAAGGAGTGAAACCTACGGCCGCCGGCGGACGCGCAACCACACCACCACCGCCGTGACGATGACGATGACCAGCACCTCACGCGGCCCCACCAGAAACATGCTCAGCACGTCTACCACTTGTCCGTCCAACATCGTTTCCTGCCGTCTATAGCTGCCGGCGTCAGCCGGTCTGCTGCCCTTTCTGACAGTCTTTATTTGACCACGGATGGAGACGAATATCCAGCCCCCACGCGTCTGTTTCTGGGTGTGTGTGAAAATGTCCTGGCAGCCGTGTGGCAGCCTCAGAGCGTAGTGCAACGGAGCTTTGGGGATGGCGAATGGGAATGGCACATCCGTGCGGAAAGGCCTCTGCGATGCGATCCATCCCCATCCGCCTGCGGCGGATGAGGCTGCCACGCCTGGCTGTTTGCGCCCTCAAGGGAGTGCTGCCCTGAAATCTTGACAGACGTGTTTCTGGCCATGGCTCGGAAAATCCACCTTCCGGCGGGTTTGACACATTAAAATGTCAAGTCCTGCGTCCTATCTCATGAACCGACCGTTGTTGCGGACCAGTTGGATCGAGGTGGAGATTGAGCGAACGGCGTCTCATTCGGCGACTCAAGCAAGGGGATACGGAGGCCCTGCGCGAGATCTACCTGGCCCACAAAGACGGCCTGTTGACACTCGCCTATTCTCTGGTGCATGACATGAATACCGCTGAAGACATCCTGCACGATGTGTTCGTCTCTTTTGCCGGCGCCGCGGGCGAGTTGAAGCTGCATACGAGCCTTCGGCAGTACCTGACGACGTGCGTGCTCAATCGGGTCCGTGACCGGTTCCGACGGCGGAAGACGAAAGCGGAGCGGGAAGAGGCGAACGTGCCGTCTGAACCGATTTGCACGACGCCGGAAGATGCGGCGGTCCTGGCGGAGGAAACACAACGATTGACTGCCGCACTGGCGGAATTGCCGGTCGAGCAGCGCGAGGTCGTCACGCTGCGTCTGAACGCCGGGCTGCGGTTCAAAGAGATCGCGCGCCTGCAGGAGACGTCAGTGCCCACGGTCCAGGCGCGGTATCGCTACGGAATCGAGAAATTGCGGGCGTTGCTGCCCGGAGGGTCGCTGGAATGACGCATACACACCACATCGAGGTGGAGTTGAAACGGTTTCGCGTGACCACGACGATCACGCTGGACCGGCGGATTCTGGACGAGGCTTTTGTGGCCCTGGAGCAGGCCACGCCGGGCCGGACGCACGTGGCGGCGGGCTGTTGGTACCAAAGCGGGCCCGGCCGCCTCGTGCGCGTGGCCGCCGGAGTGGCGGTGGCCGCCGCCGTGGTCCTGGTCGCCTTCGTACTGCTGAGCCCCTCCACGGATGGGCCGACGAAGACGGTCAAAAAGCAGCCCAGGCCGACGCCCGAGCCGAACGCGACAGGTGGTGTTGTCACGGCCGAGCAGCGGCTGGCCCGAGAGCGGGGCGAAATCCAGACGATGTCGGCGGCGCGGAACATCGGGGGACTGGTGACGATGCTCGAAACGGGCCTGCCCGCCAGCCGACGATTAGCAGCCGAGTCGCTGGGCCAGATCGGCGATGGGCGGGCGCTTCCTGCGCTATCCCGGCTGGCCGAGCAGTGGGAAGGCGATCCGGGTGACAATCCCTTTGCCGAGGCCATCGAACGGATCACCGACAGAATCCAGGACACCGAGCCCAACGTCCCTGATGCAAACGAAGCTCCCGTCTCACAGATTATCCCGCAGGCCGCAACGGCCCCGGTCCTCAGCGGAACCATCACCGACATCGATACGGGCCAGCCACTCGACGGTGTCCTGGTCTCCCTATCCCCAAGCGGTGGCGGCAGAGTCTACGAGGTGGCCACCGACAACAAGGGGCTATACGCCCTTGAGGCGGTGGACAACGACGGTGTGTACAACTTGACTCTGACTGCACCGAAACACATCACCCATGCGGAGTGGGAGCAACCCCAGGAAACGTTCCACTTCCGCAGGGCCGTGTGGGAGCGGCCCCGAGAAGCACTTCATCTACGCAAGGGAAAGCATGTGATCAAGGACTACACTTTGGCTCTGGGAGCGGAGATCCTTGCGACGGTGCTGAACGAAGCCGGTCAGCCCATCAGCGGCGCCAATGTCTACGCGTCGTATGTCGCCGATGATACCGGCCGAGGGCCGAAGCGCCCGATTCGCTCGGATGCCATTGGCATGGCTTCTCTTGGTGGTCTGCCGGCGGATGAGTATATGGTCACTGTTGCTCACCCCGACTATGCTCTCGCAGGCCGGACTGTCACGCTGGCCCGGCCCGGGCAAGCTGAGCCGGTTGTCTTCGTGCTGGAGAAGGGCATCGATGTCATCGGTGCGGCAACCTGCTCAGATGGCCTTCCAGCCACCGGTTGGCGGATAAAAGCCGAGCCTGAATGGTGGCGCAGTCCCCATTCCATGGCGCGTGATGGATTGGTGGCCGAAGACGGGACGTTCATCCTCACGCATATCGTACCCGGTATCCACCGACTGAGTGTGTATGTTCCTGTCGAAGGGGGCTCGCGTCGAATATGGTCTACAGATGTCAGTCTTCCCCCGGAGACGGGGCTGCTCGATCTGCGAATACCGAAGAAGTCCCCGCACAGCCACGTGAGCATATCGGGAACCGTTACCTTCACGGAAGGGGAGTATGAGGAAGGCTTCCGGATTGACGCACGAAATGAGGTCGGGTGGTCCGGTAGCACGTATCTTGATGCTGGTCAGACCGAGTTTGTGCTGACCGATCTGGTTTCGGGTGTGTACACCATTGAAATTGTCATCGCCGGAGAACGGAACGAATTCACAAACATCCAGGCTCCGAGTGAGGGGATTGTGCTGGAAATCACTATTCCTCGAGCGTTGCGCTTCCAGGCAAAGGTCGTGGACGCCCAGACACATCTGCCGATCACACGCTTCCGCCACCGGCGTGCGGGAAAACTCGACTGGTGCAATGTCGATGATCCGGAGGGAGCCTTCCAGATTATCACGCGGAGTTCGGACGCTGTGAAGCTCACGATCAGGGCCGATGGATATGGCGACAGAATAGCTGAGCTGCCTGGCGATCCCAACACGGTGACGATTGTCGGGTTATCGGCGCCGTTGATCCTTTCAGGCATCGTTGCCGATGAAGCCGGTCATCCCGTCGAAGGGGCAACAGTCAGCTATCGCTACGGGCACAGTCCCGACCAGCTTTCCGAGGACAAGGAGATCACGACGACGCATGCCGGTGGCCGTTTCGTGGTTGCGGACGTCCCGCCCGATAGCACATACCACTGGTTTGTCTTTCACCATCCGGATTATGCGCGGACGATGCGGCGCATCGAGATGGCGGCGGAGGGGGTGACGGAGGCGCAGATCGTCCTGAGGAAGGGCGGGGCGGTCGAGGGGATTGTGTACGACTGGCAGGGGAGCCCTCTGCCTGAGGCGGACGTGTACTTCATGGATGAGAAGAGCTTCTCCTATTGGGCGCAGAACCGGGCCCGGCTGGGCAAAGTCACGACGGATGCCTTTGGATACTACCGCATCGAGCACCTGCCCGACGAGCTGTGTTACGTCTTTCGGGACGATCCCGATACGGAGTTGGGCGTTGTGCTTACGTCCATATTGCCTCGCGCGGGGCAGACGGTGCGTCTGGATATCGGAGGACCCTGGAAGACGACGGGGCGCTTGATGTGCAAGGGCGAGCCGGTGGCGAACACAAAGCTGCTGGTGATGGTTCAGGCTGGTCTGGCGCAGGGGTTCGAGGCGTATGCACTCAGCGATTTGCTCGGGCAGTTCAGCTTCTACGGCCTGCCCACGGGGCGGCGGGCACTCTATTGGGCTGTTCCCGGTCGTGGCGGCGCGCAGCGGTGGTTCGCGCTGACGAACGTCGATTTCCAACGAGGCGTGGATGTGGACCTAAGCGACCTGGAAGCCGTGGCGGCGGAGGCGACGGTGGAGTTGCTCTTCGCCGATGAGACCCTTCCGGTTGACCGCTGGGACGTGTCGCTTTGTGAACGATATGAGAGTTCTCTGCGTCGGCAGGTGGGGCAACTGCGACCTCGTCGCGAGCCTTCGGAGCCTTTCGTCTTCGGCACGCTGAGCGCGGGACGGTATGACGTCGTGGTCAGCCGGGAGGGGTATCCTACGATTCGCGACCGGCTTGAGATTGCGCCGGGACAATCGCAAGCCGGGATTGCGGTGACGATTCCGTCGGGGGATGGGCGGATCTCGGGCCAGGTGGTGTCCCGGTCTGATTCGGAGCCCTGGCCCTTGACGCTGCAGAGCGCCGATGGACGGATCGAGATGTCGGTTACGCCCGGCGCCGACGGCGCCTTTGAGATCGGGCATCTGCCGGCGGGCGACTATCGATTGTCGCACTCGCGACTGGATTCGGCGCTGGCGCGCGTGCGGCTCGCGGCCGGGGGGCACGAGACGGTTCGCATCCAGGCGAATCCGATTGACGGGCTCAATGTGCTGATCGTCACAGATGAGGGAGTGCCGCTGGCGACGCCCGACGTCTGGCTCGAACGCGACGGGCGTGTGGTCGAGCCGGTCTACAACAACGATGACGGCACGACGTTTGCTGCACCGCGGGGGACGTACACACTTTGCGTGCACGCGCCGGGGTTTCGGTCGGTGCGCCAGAGAGTCGACCTGCGAACCCGGGAGGGCCGCACGACGCAGGAGGTCAGCGAACCGATGGTGATCGCCATGTCCAGAGAGTGATTCTGACCTCGGGACTCGCTGCGAGACAGGCTGCGCCGGGGATCGTAACATACCCGTAACACAGCGGTAACGTGCCGGCAACAGGCTCGCGGAACGGCGAAGAAATCTTTGTTCCCCCAACCTTCGCTGTAACCCCGCGCAGAGCCGTTTCCACCGTCTTTGCGTCAGGACGCTCCAAGAGAATCTGTTTTTCGCTGTAATAGATTCTCGATTCGGGCGTCTTAAGTGGTGAGGAAAACGTATGGAATGGACGCTTGGACAACTGAATACGATGGGCGAGGCCTTCGTGGCGTTCGCTTTGCCGATGTTGCTGATTTCGGCGCTGCTGATCGGCGCAGCGCTGCTGGCCGAATTCCTGCTTCGAAAGAAAGCCCGTGCCTCCCTGCGATGCGGGTTGGTCACGGCGGTGCTGGTGTTCCTGGCACTGAGTCCTTTTCTTCCGCTTAGTCCTCCTTCCCACTTCTTGCCATCTGGCAACGCTGCCTTCGCAGACCCGACCACACACCAGGCAGCGGAACACGCGCGTGCTTCCCTATCCCGGCCTCTCACCGGACAGTCCCAGACCACCACGGCTGGGATAGGGAAGCCGCCACTCTTCATCACCTGGCAAGGGGGGCTCCTGCTGCTGTGGCTCGGTGGCGTCGTCGTGATGAGCGTGGTGGTGGTTCGTCGCGCGTGTGCGGCGTGCCGCAGCGTCGATCGTTCGCCCGATGCCAATTTCCTGATGACCGACATCCTTCTCTACTGCCGCAAGCGCATGGGCGTCCGCGGCAAAGTGGATCTGCGGATTTCCGAGGAAGGCACCCGGCCGGCGGTCTGCGGACTGCTTCATCCGGTCATCGTGGTGCCGCGCAACCTCGCGCCGTCGCTGGGCTCACGACACCTCCGCGACGTGCTGTTCCATGAGCTGGCTCACGTCAAACGCCACGATCTATGGGTAAACCTCATCCAGAATGTCGTGCAGGTGGTGTACTTCTACAATCCGTTCCTGTGGGTGGCCGGCGCGGTCATCCGCCGGCTGCGGGATGAAGCGGCCGATGAGGCCGTCCGCGAGACCGTCGGCGACGGGGACCGCTCCTACGCCCGCCGGCTGGCGGATGTCCAGCGCCTGACCCTACTGCCGGCCGCCGCCGACCTGGACCTCATCCGCGTCGCCTGAGACGGAGCGCAGCCCCCGGAGCCTCCCCCTTCGATTCGGCCATTTGACCTGCCGCCGACAGAATACGTAGTCCCCACAATAGACAGCAAAGGCCGCGTGCGGTTATTTGTAGCGCGTCGGTCGGGATGATGGCCGGGGGCACGGCGCCTGGACGGAACTTCGTGAACCGAAAATATGGAATGCCTGCCGTGCCCCTTGCGGCCATCTCCGGCCGCCACCTTCCGGAAGAAGCAATCCATCGCATCGGCGTTGATCCCGGCAATGTGTTCAGGGCCACAGGCCGATGCGCGGGGCGCGGTGCGTTTCTGGCGAGACCTTGCGTGCGATGAGATTGCGTTGAGCCTCCGCGTCCTTTTCGCTTGCCATCCGGAGAAGGTGACGCGACTGTTTGGTTCCTGGCGGGGGGAGAAGCCGTTTGTAGTGTGCCCGTAAGGGCCTGCCCTGAGCTTGCCGAAGGGGCATACTTGGTCCGGTGAAGGTAACGCCTCACGGCGTCACTACGAACCAGACCGTTACCGCGGGTCAAAACGGGTAATCGCGTCAGGCGACGCGTTGAAAAGCCGGCCGGAATCTGATACAAGGGGCGCTTCAGGTGGGCGTTATTCACGGACGGATTCTATGGCGGTTCGATTTGTTCTGGGCAGGAGCGGCACGGGCAAGACGACGCATTGCGTCGAGGCCATTGTCGAGGCGCTGTCCCGGTCTCCATCGGGACCCGCGCCATCCCTGATCTTTCTCGTGCCCGAGCAGGCGACGTACGAGGCCGAGCGGGCGATTCTGTCGAGCGGTCCGGCCGGCTACCATCGGCTGCGGGTGCTGTCGTTCAACCGCCTGCAATTCTTCCTGGCCGGACGGAGCACGGCCACCGGCGTCTCGCCCATCGGCCGGCAGATGATCGTCCACAAGATCCTGCGTGACAGCCGCGAGCAGTTGCAGGTTTTCCGATCCTCGGCGCTGCTGCCGGGCTTCGCCCGCCGGATCGCCGAGACGATCCGCGAGCTGCACCGCTACAACAAGACGCCCGAGGACTTCGAGACTCTTCAGACGGCAGGGACAGGGCGTGCCTCGCCCCTGTCGGCGATGAAGTTCGCCGATCTGGCGCTGGTGTTCGGCAAGTACACCGAAGCGATTCGCGGGCGGTTCGTCGATCCCGACGCCCAGGTGCGCCAGGCGTGCGCGCGAGTCGCCGAGGCCGATTTTCTCAAGGGCGCTCGGCTCTGGGTCGACGGTTTCGCCAGTTTCACCGGCGCCGAGACGGCCCTTCTGGTCGAATTGCTCCGCGTGGTCGAGCAGGCGGAGATCGCCCTCTGCCTGGACCCGACCCGCCTCGGGTCGCCGCCGGACGAGTCGGACGGGCTGTTCGAGGCGACGGAGCGGACGTACCGCGAGCTTGTCGAGCAGCTCAAGGCCTTCCAGATCGAGCTGGGCAAGCCGGTCGTTCTCGACCAAGCCCGGCGGTTTCGCGTCTGTCCGCCGCTGGCGCACGTCGAGAAGAACCTCTTCCGCCTGGGCGCGGGCCGGAGCAGTGCGGACGGGCACATCCGGCTCCTGTCGGCCCCAGACCTGCGGGCCGAGACGCAATTCGTCGCCGGACAGATCTGCTCGCTGGTCCGGGAACGCGGGCTTCGATATCGTGACATCGCGGTGGTGGCGTCGGACCTCGGCCGCTACGAGCACTACATCCGGGCCGCCTTCGACGACCACGGGATTCCCTATTTCATCGATCAGCGCAAGCTGCTCGACCGCCATCCGGTCGTCGAGCTGGTCACCGCGGCCCTTCAGGCTGTTATCGGCGGCTTCGGGCACGCCGACGTCTTTGCGTATCTCAAGAGCGACCTTCTGCCGGTGCCGGCGGCGCAGGTCGATGTGCTCGAGAACTACTGCCTGGCGTTCGGCGTCGACGGACGGGACTGGGTCAAGGCGGATCCCTGGCGGTTCCAGGGGCCTGACGATGCGAGCTTCGACGAGGCGGCGATCCACAGGATTCGCACGAATGCGGTCGGTCCGCTGCTCGAGCTGCGTGGTGCGCTGACGGCGGGGGCGAATGATGATTCGCCCCTGCGGGCAGCGGACTTCACGCGGGCGGTCTTTGCGTTTCTCGATGGGCTGAAGGCCCGCCAAGCGGTGGCGGCCTGGGTCGACGAGGCCCACGAGGCCGGCGATCTGGCGACCGCCGACGAGCACCGGCAGTTTTTCGAGCGGTTTGTGGACGTCTTCGACGAGCTGGTCGAGGTGTTCGGCCGCGACGCGATGAGCGCCGAAGACTACCTGGCGATTCTGAGCCTGGCGTTCTCGCAGATGACGCTGGCCTTCATCCCGCCGAGCCTGGACCAGGTACTCGTCGGCTCGATCGAGCGGAGCCGCCATCCGAATTTGCGGGCGGTGTTCCTGCTGGGCGCCACGCAGAAGCAGTTTCCGATCCCGTTGCCCTCGACGGGAGTGCTGACCGACGCGGATCGTGACATGGCCGAGGCCGCCGGCTTTCATCTGGCGCCCACCACGACGCAGACGCTGGCGGAACGGCAGTACCTGGCCTACATCGCCTTCACGCGTCCGTCTGAATTGCTGTGCATCAGTTACCCGAGCGTCGACGAAAAGGGCAGTCCGGTGACGCGGTCGCAGTTCGTGGACGATCTGGCGGATCTGTTCGACGACCTGGCCCCGGTAGGGGCGAATGATGATTCGCCCCTGTCGGTTGGCGATGGCATGAACGCGTCGGACATCCACACCGAGACCGAGCTGGCCGAGTGGCTGTGCACCCGACTGGGCCGCGACGTCTTCGCACGGCAGGAGCGAACGGACGAACGGCTCGAAAGCCTGTTGGCGGCGATGAGTACCGATCTGGACCACCGCCACACGGCGGCTTGCGTCCTTGCGGCTCTTGGCTACGAGAACAAGGCCACGCTGGACCGTAAGGTGGCCGAGCATCTCTTCGGGAAGGAGCTGAAGGTGTCGGCGACGCGGCTGGTGACCTTCGCCGCCTGTCCCTACCAGCACTTCGCGCGGTACGGCCTCGAACTGCGGACCCGGCGTCAGTTCAAGCTCGAACCGCTCGACCTGGGCAACTTCTATCACGCGGCGCTCGATGCCCTGCACAAGCGTCTGGCCGACGAAGGGCAGAACTTCGCGACCGTCGCCGACGACCGGCTGAGCGAGCTGCTGCGCGAGCAGGTGGAGGTGCTTGCCTCGCACGATCCGTTTCTCTCGAAGTTCAAAGCCCGCTCCGACCACAACGCATTCATCGTCGCCAACGCCGCCGACGTGCTGGGCGAATGTGTGCTCGACATCGCGCGGATGGCGCGGGCCGGCGCGTTCCGGCCCCTGCTGTCCGAGGTCGCCTTCGGTCCCGAGACGCACTGCAAAGGCCCGGCCGAGCAGAACCTCGGAGCGTTCGAGCTGGCCCTGCCCGACGGCGGGGTGGTGACGTTGAGCGGGAGGATCGACCGGCTCGACGTCGCGCAGATCGATGGGCAGCGCATCGCCCTGGTGTTCGACTACAAACGCACGAAGGCCGGCGCGACGTTCAGTTGGCCGCAGTTCTACCACGGCCTGAACATCCAGCTTCCGATGTACCTGCTGGCGTTGTCGCGCATCGCCGGAGCGAAGGTCGATCGCGTCGCCGGAGCCTTCTGCATGCCGATCGAGCAGCCGCCCGATACCGCCTCGATTGAAGAGCTGGCTAAGAGGGACGAGCGCTCCGCTCGCCAGGCCCGGGGCCTGTTCGACGGCGAGTACGCCGCATCGCTCGATCCGGACGCAAGTTCCCACTGGAGCCGGCTTTACAACTTCGCCGTCACGAGCAAGGATGGCCAATATGGCTACTACCCCACGAGCGGGTCGCTGCGGCCCGACGACTTCGAGCGCGTGTTGGCGTTCACGCGGGACAAGACCATCGCGCTGGCGGCCGGCATCGTCGCCGGGTACATCGACGCCCATCCGTATCGCCTCGGCACCGAGTCACCCTGTACGCACTGTGACTATCGGGCCTTGTGCCGCTTCGATTGGCAGATCAACGACTATCGCTTCCTGGATGTCAAGGGCAAGCTCGATGTGGTGGGAGGAGCGGTGACATCATGACGGGCGAGAAGAAGATCCAGTGGACCGAGCAGCAGGAGCGGGCCATCGCGGCCCTCAGCGTCAACGTGCTGGTCACCGCGTCGGCGGGCACGGGCAAGACGGCGGTGCTGTCGGGCCGCTGCGTCAATCTCGTCTCTGATGCGGCGCGGTGCCCCAACGTGCTGAACATGCTCGTGCTGACCTTCACCGATGCGGCCGCCGAGCAGATGCGCGCGCGGATCGGCAAGCGGCTCAAGGAAGCGTACGAGCAGACGCACGACCGGCGGCTCGGCCGCCAGCTTGTGCTGCTCCAGGGCGCCGACATCAGCACGATCCACGCGTTCTGCAAACGCCTGATCGCCGAGAATTTCCACGAGGTCGGGCTCGATCCGGCGTTCCGCGTGATCGACGCCGACGAGGCGATGCTGCTCAAGGCCGAGGTGCTCGACGAGACCATCGAGTGGGCGTGGCGGCAGGAGCACCTGGTGGCTTCGCTGGAGAATCTGCTGCGACGGCGCGACGTTCGCGACAGCGGCGGCTTCCTGGCGAGCGTGATCCGGCTGCACGAGTTTCTCGACTCCGTCGCGTCGCGTGACGCCTGGTACGAGCGGGCCCGCCTGCTGGCGGAGGCGACCGATCCGGAATCGAGCGAGCTGGGCCAGGCGCAGAAGCGGATCATCGCCGATGAGCTCGACGCGATTCTGTCGCGACTGCGGGCGGCCAAGAGCTTGTGTGAACGCGAAGAGCCGGGCGGCAAGTGGGGCTCCGCGCTCGAGGCCGACGTGATCGCGCCTGTTGCGGCCTGTCGCGAGCGGCTGGCGGCCGGCGACTGGGACGCCTGCGCCGAGGCGATTCGCAACTTCGTCAAGCCGAAAGCGCCCGCGCTGAAGGGGTTTCCCGAGACGCTCGGCAAGCTGATCAAGGACGAGCTGCGCACAAAGGCGCTAAATGATTTCGCGTCGCTGAGCGATCTGGCGGTCGTCAACCCCGACTACATGGACGCGGTGGGGCGGTCCGCCAACGCGCAGAGCCGCGTCCTGATCGATCTGGTGCGGACGTTCGATTCGCTGTACGCCCGGCGGAAGAAGGCGCTGAACGGACTGGATTTCGCCGACCTGGAGCATTACGCGCTGCGGCTGCTGACGCGTCCGGCCGATTCGGGCGAGGGCGCAGCGCCCTCGGAGACGGCGCTGGGACTGCGCGAGCACTACAAGTACATCTTTGTCGACGAGTACCAGGACATCAACCCGGTTCAGCAGGGGATCCTCGACGCGCTGAGCTCGGGCGACAACGTTTTCGTCGTCGGCGACGTCAAGCAGAGCATCTACGCCTTTCGCGGGGCCGAGCCGACGATCTTCCTGCGGAGGCTGGAGGTGTCGTCGCAGACGGCGGATGCGGCGGGCGGGCTGCGCGTCGACCTCAACTACAACTTCCGCTCGGCCAAGGGGATCCTGGATTTCGTCAACCACGTCTTCGGGCGTATCATGACCGAGGCGCTGGCGGACATGGATTACGACGAGGCCGCACGGCTGCGCCCCGGACCCGAGTCAGCGGCCCAGGCCTCCTCGTCCGGACCGCCAACGCCGCTGGTGGAGCTGCACCTGCTCGACGAGAAGGCCGACGATGCAGACACCCACCAGGAGGCTGACGCGGAAAGCACGGAAGTCGTGCGTCCCCGACAGCGGCAGGCCGCCCTGATCGCGCAGCGGATTCAGCAGATCGTCGGCGCCGAGCCGGGCCGGCCCGCGATGCAAATCTTCGACAAGGACGCCGGAGGTCTTCGCGACGTCCAATACCGTGACATCGTCGTGCTGATGCGCTCGCTGGCGATGAAGGCCAACGACTACGTCGAGGTTCTGCGTCTGGCGGGCATCCCCGTCAGTTGCGACGCCACCGCCGGCTACTTCGAGACGACCGAGATCGCTGACGTGCTCTGCCTGCTCAAGGTGCTCGACAATCCGCAGCGGGACATCGAACTGGCTGCCGTGCTGCGCAGTCCGCTCTTTGGCTTCACCGACAGCGACCTGGCGACGATTCGCATCGCCGCACGCGACTCGTCGCCGTCCGTCGATTTCCATGCCGCAGCGATCCGATACCGTGACAGCGGGACCGCGGCGAAGCTGCGCGAAGCGTTCGCGACGCTCGAACGATGGCGCCGTCTCGCCCGGCGGGGTCAGCTCGCCGATTTGCTCTGGCGCATCTATCGCGAGACGCAGTACGTCGCGTTCGTCTGCGCTTTGCCCAACGGCCAGGCTCGCAAGGCCAATCTGCTCGAGCTGCACGATCGGGCGATCCAGTTCGAGGGGTTCGCCAGCAGCGCCGGCGTGCCGTCGCTGACGCGGTTCGTCACGTTCCTCGAGAAGCTCCAGGAGGCCGGGCAGGACTGGACGCCCGCCGAGCCGGCCGGCGCCGGCAACGCGGTTCGCATCCTCAGCGTCCACAAGAGCAAGGGGCTGGAATTCCCCGTCGTCTTCCTGGCGGAGCTGGACAGCCAGTTCAACCAGCGCGATGCGCAGGCCGATCTCGTCGCGGACACCGACCACACGCTGGGCCTGCGGATCATCGATGCGCGGTCGAACACGAAGCTGTCGTCGCTGGCGCATCAGGTGATCGCCGCCAAGAGGCGTGCCGTGACTCTGGCGGAAGAGATGCGCATTCTCTATGTCGCGATGACGAGAGCGAAGGACCGACTGATCGTCACGGCCTCGCAGAAGCGGACGGACTGCGGCAAGGTCCTGACGCAGGGCCTGCTGCTGAGCGATCCGGCGGTTCCGGCGTGGCTGCTCAAGCGCGCCAGGAGTCCTCTGGAGTGGCTTCTGTACGGCCTGGCCGATCGGCGGGCCTTGCACGAGGCCTTCGAGACGCACCTGACGCCGCCGACGGACAACGCGGCCCTGTTCGATCTGCACGTCTATCGCGGCGACGAGATGCGGCAGCTTACGCAGCGCGTGCGGCAGCTTCGCGACCGCAAGAGGGGGATCGGAGCGACACCGAAGGCGAAGGCCCGTCCCGATGCGGCGAGCCGGCAGTTGCTGGCAGAGCTGAAAGAGCGCCTGGATTGGCGGTACGCGTTTGCCGCCGCGGTGCGCGAGCCAGCCAAGCGGTCGGTCTCCGAGTTGACGCACCGCGATGACGAATTTACCCGGCTGGACTATTCGCGGGCGCTGGACCGGCGGCCGCTGGCCCTGATCGCATCCGACACGGCTTCAACGCCGCCCGACTCCGCCCGGCAGGTCGGCACCGCAACGCACCTGGTGATCTCCAGCCTCGACCTGACGGGGCCGGTGACGCGGCAGGCCGTCGAGCGGACGTGCGAGCGGCTCGTCGAAGAAGAGGCGATTGTGCCGGACGTCGCCGCCGGCATCGACGTCGATGCGATCCTGGCCTTTTTCGAAAGCGATCTTGGCGCGATGGTGCTGGACCGGGACAATACCGTCCATTGCGAATGGCCCTTCACGTGGGGCCTGCGCGTCGGCGAGCCGGACGGTGCGGCGCGTTCGGCCGACGCCGAGGAGATCGTCGTGGTGCAGGGGATCATCGACATGCTGGTGCAGACGCCTGAGGGCCTGGTCGTGATCGATTTCAAGAGCGACCGCGTTATGGGCGAGCAGATCGCCGAGCGCGCCAAGGCGTATCGCGGCCAATTGGACCTCTACGGCCGGGCGGCCGGCGACATCCTTGGGACTCCCGTCCGGCAGAAATGGCTGTACTTCCTGGCGCCGAGAGTGCCCGTGGCGGTGGAGGCATGATGCGATTGTCGAAGCTCGGTCAGCGGATGGCGGTCCGGTCGGGCATCGGGCAGCTTATGGACGATCTCGGCGCTGCGCTGTCGCCGCAGGGCGAGGTCCTCATGCTGGGCGGGGGCAATCCCGCGCATATCCCCGAGGTCGAGTGTTGCTTTCGCCGCGGCACGATGGCGATGCTCCAGGACGGCGCGCGCTTCGAGCGGGCGGTGGGGGAGTATGGCCCGCCGGAAGGAGATCGCGAGTTTATCGCGGCGTTGGCGGGCCTGCTGCGCTCGGAGTTCGGCTGGCGAATCGGCCCGCGCAACATCGCGCTGACCAACGGCAGCCAGTTGGCGTCGTTCATCGTGTTCAATCTCTTCGCGGGCGAGCACGACGATGGGACGACGAAGAAGATTCTGTTCCCTCTGACGCCCGAATACATCGGCTATTGCGACGTGGTGCTGACGCCGGACGCGTTCGTCGCGATCCGGCCACGGATCGAGATGCTTGATGAGCACTTCTTCAAGTATCACGTCGACTTCGACCGGCTCGACGTCGGCGACGACGTCGGCGCCATCTGCGTTTCGCGCCCGACGAATCCGAGCGGCAATGTGCTGACCGGCGATGAACTGGTCCGGCTCGACGAGCTGGCCCGCGCCAGGGGCATTCCGCTGATCGTTGACAACGCCTACGGATTGCCGTTTCCGCATATCGTCTTCACCGACGCCGAGCCGGTGTGGAACGACAACACGATCGTGCTGATGAGCCTTTCGAAGCTGGGCCTTCCCGGCGTGCGGACGGGGATCATCCTCGCGTCCGAGGAGATCGTCGAGACCGTCGCGCGGGTCAACTCCGTGATGAGCCTGGCGCCGGGCGGCCTGGGCACGGCGATCGTCACCGACCTGGTCCGCTCGGGCGAGATCCTTCGGCTCGGCCGCGAGGTGATCGCGCCGTTCTACGAGCGCAAGGCCCGCCGGGCCATCGAGCGGCTTCACCGAGGTCTCGACGGGATCGACTACCGCCTGCACCGCCCCGAAGGGGCGTTCTTCCTCTGGCTCTGGCTGCCGGGCCTGCCGATCTCCTGCCACGAGCTTTACGAGCGGCTCAAGGCCCGCAATGTGATCGTCGTGTCGGGCCACTACTTCTTCCCCGGCCTGGCGGAACCCTGGTCCCACGCGAACGAGTGCCTGCGCATCAGCTACGCCCAGAACGAGAGCGCCGTCGCCCGTGGCCTCGACCTCATCGCCGAAGAAATCCGCCGCGTCTACGAAACGAGGAGTTGACTTGTCTGCGTCCGAGGAATAGTCATGCTGTTGCCCGTTGAAGAGTCTTCGTTGTTCCTGTCGCTCTACCAGCATCTCATCGGTTTCGCGGCCGGCCGTCTCGGCGGCATCAGCGGGATTGCTGACTTCGCCAGCTTTCGAGCCGCCAAGTGGGAGGCCAAAGCGGAGGCCCGCAATCGGCTCTTGGACAACATGGCCTTGCTCGACGCCTTTGTCGAAGAGAACCCCGGTGGTTTTCGTGAAACCGATCTGTCCAACGTTCTTCTTTGGCGTCATTTCGTGCACACCGACTTCGTCATCGAGCGGGCTCTCGCCAAGTGCACGGTATTCCTGACAGAGGATAAGCCGCCTCGGGCCTATGGTGTTCTGGGCCTGACGCAGGAGTTTGACGATATGTTGCCGTGCCCCATGCCCGTCTTTGTCAACGCGGTCCTGCTGCCCTGGAAAGGGCGGATCATCTGTGATGGTCTTATGTCTATCTGCAACGTCATCCTGGGGCCAGGTATCAGGGCCGAGCTCAAGGATGTGTATCGGCGCGCCAAAGCGGCCGGGATTGTCATGTCGCTGGAGCCGGGGTGGCGGCCGGAATTGCCTCACGTTCGCCAACGACCAAAGACGCCTGCGATCCAGCGATTTCTACAGAAGAAATGTCCCGCGACGCTGACAGAGTTCAAAGAACGGTTTGGGATGCCCGCATGGCAGTTGAATGGCGAAGCGGCAAGGGAATTTGGCCCATGGGATGTCGGTGGGTCGCCGGTGCTGGATTTCGATGCGCTGGCCGTCTACGCCAACATTATTCGCAACAGGGTCTTGCACGTATATGCCAGGAACGATCGGATTGTCTACGCCACGGTCACCCGGCAGGTGGCATGGTCGAAGGCAGATTGTAAGCCTCTTCCAGGACACACACTGATGCCCTGATACCTCAGCACATCGTCGGGCGGAACGCCTTGGCGTCTGCGCCGCGCCGGCTCTTCGTTGCGCGGCGGAGAGGTGTCCTCTTATGGTTGCGTCTTCGCTTTGATCGGGCCGCGGATGGGCTTGTCGAGTGTCTTGTCCTTGTCGGCGACCCATTCATTCTTTGCGTAGTCGTATGGGATCGCGACGAGGCGGTCCGGCGTGATGCGGAGAACCGTAACCTCGGTCGTGCCATTCGGGGCGGGGCTGGGCAACTGCACGAAATGTATGTCCCGATACTCGCGCACGTTGGCCTTGTGGTAGTGGCCGCCGAGGACGCAGAGGATGTTGGCGTCGCCGAACGCGTCGACGAATTCATCGCGATTGGTGATCGCGTCGAAGCACAGATGCGTCGCGACGATGACGGGTTTGCCCTGGGGCACGTTCGCCAGCGTCTGGCGCAGGTAGCTCAGTGCATCTTTGGAGATGGGCTGGGCCGGGTTGTTGAGACTCTCGTCGTATTCGTTGAATAGCCCGACGAACAGCACGCTGCCTTGCTCGAACGTGTACCGCAGCGCGCCGTGCCGGGCGACGAGCCAGTCCAGCACGGTTCGCGTGGGCGAATTGCCTCCGATGTCATGGTTGCCGGCGACGTCGTAGCTGGGGAACTTCAGCCGCCTGGTGACGCGTTGCTCGTAGGCTTCCCTGGCGGCCTGGCTGGGCCATTCGGTGAGGTCCCCCAATCCGAACACGAAGGCCGGCCTAGCGACATGGCCGCCGACCGATTCGGGCCAGGCGCGGCCCGGCAGGGCGTTCATCGCGTCGATGGCCGGGACCAGGTGATCGGCGTTGCCGTCGACCTGCACGTGCTGATCCGACCAGCCAAAGAACGTCAGCGCCTGTTCCTCGACGGCGCCCGGCCAACTCCGGCAGGCGGCAAGGGCGTCATGCTCGGCCCGGCTGATGGCAATCATGCAGCCATGACGGACCTTGGGCGGCAGGCTGTACTTGTCCCAATCGCTGAAGAACGTGTAGCCGGAAATCTGGTGCCATGGCCCGTTCAGGTCCGCGGCCACCGACAGGCCATAAGAGACGCCCGGGTACTGCTCGTAGTAGAGGTACCACACCTTGCCGTCGGGCGACGGGATCAGGGTCGGAGCCTCGCGGAAATTCGGGCTGATCGGCGCGGACGGTTCGCTGTACGGACCGAGCAACGCCGGCGCTGGGCTGATGCGAATAGTCTTGCCTGTCGGCCAGTCGAGCGTGGGATAGCGCTCATCCTTGACGATGGCGTAGTAGCGATCCGCCTGCTTGCGGATGATCACGTCGATCGTCGCCATGTCCCAATCGAAGAGGCGTCGCGGCGGATCGGAGAAGGTCCGCAGGTCCTTCGACGTGAGGTACAAGGTGCGCTGGCTGGCCCAGTAGCGTTCGGGGTCCTCGGGCGTGCCGTGCTGGTGCGGCGTGTGCCAGGTCAGCACGTACTGCGACGAGTCGGCGTCGTAGAACAGCTTCGGCGCGCCGATTCGCGGCAGCGCCTGCGCGTAGCCCGGGGTGCGCGGCAGATCGGGCGTCACGTTGCTGTAGCGTTCCCAGCGAATCAGGTCGTCGGAGACCCAGAAGTTGATGTCCGGCGCCGAGTCGTTGCGATTGCCCACGAGGTAGTACCGCCCATCGTGGCCCTTGCAGATGTCCGGATGGCCGCGATAGTCGTCGCATACGCGCCGCCCGTCGTTCAGGGCGGTCCAGTGCAGGCCGTCCCGGCTGACCGAGTAGTACAGCCGCCCGTAGTCCTGGTGCATCATGTGGGCGAACAGATACGCCTGGTGGACCGGCTCGGTCCCCACCGCCTGTCCCGGCGGGTCCGGCTGCTGCGCACAAGCCGCACCGACCCGCAACAGGGCCATCGCAATCGCCATTCCCATCCGCACGCGTTTCATCGTCTTCTCCGTCCTTTCAGACAGCCCATCGAATGTCACATCCCGATACGCAAAACCCCGCCGCACGTCACTGGCCCTGATCATATCGACCCGCTGCCCGACAGACAAGGCCCCGGTTCGCAAAGCGAAGGCTCTTGCTGTCGAAGGCCTTCCCGTGATATAATGACAACTGTCGAGGAACGGCAGCGGATCGCAGAGATGGTACCCACGTCATGGCCGATCTCGGGGCCGTCCTGCTTCAGGAGGAAAATCTCGTCGAGACACGGAACAGGGCGGCTGCGAAGTGCATCTCAATCTCTGAGACGACGTGACGTCGCGGCGTAATCGGTCATCATACGATCATCTACAATGTGCGAGGGAAGCGACATGGCATCATCAGTTCATCCGTCCAGAGCGGGCTTCGTTTGCGTCACCATCCTGGCGGCGAGCCTTTGCGTTCCAGCCCGGGCGGCCGAATTCGCAGGCGGGACAGGCGAACCTGACGACCCTTACCAGATCGCGACCGCCGGTCAATTGCTCAGCCTGGGCACCGACCCGAACCTGCGAACCAAGCACTTCATCCTCGTGGCCGACATCGACCTGGACCCCGACCTGCCCGGCGGACGAGTCTTTCAAGGGGCTCCGTTACAGATGATAAGCAGCGTTCGGCGACGCGGTTCGGGGCCAGTCTCCTTCGAAGGCTGTCTCAATGGGAGAGGGCATGTCATCCGCAACTGCGTCATCTACGAAACGAGACAGTTCGCGTACACGGGCCTCTTTGAGTCGGTCGGCCAGTCAGGACAGATTCACAATCTGCATATCGAGGGGTTCGTGGTTGTTCTGGCCCAAAGTGTCGGCTACGCTGCGGCGCTTGCCGGCGAGAACAGAGGACTGGTCTCCGACTGCTCGGCAACAGGCACGATCATGACCGGCTTTGGCGAGGGCGGGGGCTTGATTGCGCACAACGATGGGATCGTAATCCGCTGTTACGCGAGGTGTCACGTGTTTGGCCTGCATGTGGGCGGATTGCTTGGCAGCAGCGATACGGAGGGCTGGGTCGTATCGTGCTCCGCCGAGGGGCAGGTCTGTGCGTATGACGGTATCCACTACGACGGCTTCTACTACTACACTGACGGGATGGGCGGCGGACTGGTAGCTGTAAACGCCGGACGCATACAGCACTGCTCTTCTGGAGGGGCCGCCGGCGGGTACCAGGCCGGAGGGCTGGTAGCCTCGAATGCTGGACAGATACAATACTGTTCCTCGGATGGTGTCGTCTCAGGCAACTCCGCAGGAGGCCTGGTGGCGACCAACGATGGCATTGTGCGCGAAAGCTATTCTCTTGCTTCCGTATCGGGCGACTATTGCGGGGGGCTTGTTGGGCGAAACAACTCGGACCTGGTCAACTGCCATGCAAAGGGAGCGACCGGTGGCGATGGTCTGGTTCGTTTCAATAGTGGAATCATCTCCTCAAGCTACAGTCTGAGTGCCTCGCAGAGACGCACAATGTCGCGACGCTCTCTTGATGAATACACCCGTTCCGACTGTTACGACCTGGACCACCAAGTCCGCGAGTATGCAGATGCTGGTTACGTGCCCAGCGGCAGGCAGGGCATTCGTTACCTCTACTACCTGGATCCCAATAAGGCCGACAGCCAGGTGCCGGTCTCGCTTGACGGACACGGCATTCCGCTATCGGCCTCGGAGATGGAGCGGCAGAGCAGTTTCATCGGCTTCGACTTCTTCGGCGATCCCAACGACGGCGCAGGCGACCACTGGTGCATGCCCGAGAGCGGATGCCCTGTCCTGACATGGCAAACGGAGATCACGGGTCTGACGGGTGTTCCCGACATCTCGGGCCTGAATCTCGAGCAGGCCCGCCTGCTGCTGGAGGCTTCAGGATTCACTCCCGACGCGGTCGCTTACGATTACAGCCGATCGATTCCCGCCTGTAGCGATGATCCGTGTCTGGTGGCAACGTGTGAGGACCGGGCCTGGCAGGTCATCGGTGCCCGGTCTGCCGGGTACTTGCCGTCGGGCAGTCCCGTGGCGATCGTCGTCAGCCTGGGACGTTATGACTTCGCGACCAATCGTGGGGATGGCAGCCAGTCGAACCCCTACGAAATTGAGACCGCCGGACAACTCGACAGCCTTTACGGGCGGAAAGACCTTACGGCAAACCACTTCGTTCTGCTCGACGACATCGATCTGGCCGGACATACGTATTCCGGCGCTCTGATCGAGCGGTTCTCGGGCACGTTCGACGGCGCCGGGCACGCCATCCGAGGCCTTCACGTTGACTATGGCAGCGACTGCGGCCTGTTCGGCGTCATCGAATCCGGTGGCCTCGTTTCTGATTTGGTTCTGGGGCAAGTACGTCTATATATCGGCTCTGTGTACAGTGAGGTCGGCATGTTGGCTGGAGAGAACCACGGGCAGATCGTCCGCTGCACAGTTGCCGGTCAGGTCCTGGGCGGTTCTACTGGGGTTGGAGGGCTGGTCGGACGAAACAGCGGGCGCATCGCCGAGTGTCGCGTCAGGGGCACGATCCGGACGGAGGGCTGGAGCAACAGGGTGGGCGGGCTGGTGGGATCGAATACCGGATCGATCTCCGCCAGTTGCACCGGCATCACGATATCCGCGGGAGACTACGTGGGAGGACTGGCAGGAGTCAGCAGCGGAAGCGACGCTCGAATTGAAGCGTGCTATGCGCAAGGTGATGTTCAAGGGAGAAACGGTGTCGGCGGCCTGCTTGGCGTCCTTGGCGTTCGGCGTGTCATCGCGAGTGCTCGATCTTCTGGGCGGCTGAATGCCTCGACCTACGCTGACGGGATGTCCATTGTCAGAGACTGCTACAGCGTCTGCTCGGTGACTGGGCAGAGCAACACGGCTGGGTGTATCGGAAGCGCCAATCCCGAGGGGGTGGAGAACTGCTTCTTCCTCGACCCGGCCGATGGCGGCGGGCCGGACAATGGGTTTGGTGTCGCGCTGACCGACGCCGCGATGCGGCGGCAGGCCAGCTTTGTCGGCTGGGACTTCGACGACGTCTGGACGATCTGCGAAGGGGTCGATTACCCTCGCCTGCGGTGGGAGGGGACTGCCTGCGAGCAGTGAGTGCGGGCCGACGGACATCGGCTGCGAGACCCTCGCTGGGAATCCACGTCTCGGAGACGGCGACGTCAGGGTCCGGTCGGTTGCCACTGCGAGAGCTGGGGCACGTTTTGGAACCGGCCCGCCTCGTTCAAGGTCGAATACACTTGCCTGGCCCAGCCGTAGGAATCGGGCATCGAACCGATAACGACCACGTTGGTCGGGAACAGCAGGCCGGCCACCTGGGGCAGGTCGGTGATGCGGAGGCAGTTAAGCATCTCGACGGCCTCGCCGCGGCCGTCGGTGCGGCTCGGCGCGTTCTGCGTCGCCGGCGGGTCTTTCAGGAGGACCGCCGTGACCTCGCCGTCGAGAAGGGCGGCGTACAGCGCCACCGCGCACATCTCGCCCCGGGCGGCGATGGCGAATCTCCCTTTGGGACCGGCCGCCTCGATCTTTCGAAGGGCCTCCAGACAGCGAAGCACATCGTACACGCGCATGGACGCCACCGTGCGGCCGGTCCAGGCGGCGGAGCGGCGCACGTGCCACTGCAGGTCGGCCGGCCAGCCCGTCTCCCCGATGCCACGGGCCTCGAAGTAGGCTATGTTCCAGCCTTCGTTCAGGCCGCCGATGAGGCCTTCCGACGCCCAGCGGTCCTCGTCGGGACTGTGCAACACGAGCACCATCGGGCTGGAGGTCTGCGGCGTGTGCCGCCAGCGAACGTCGATCTTCAATCGGTAGTCTGGCTCCGAGACGAAGCTGAACGTGTCCCGGCCGTGCGCAGCGCCGTCGGCCGCACGGAATTCGTATCGCATGTCCAGCGGGACAGGGTCTTCGGGAAAGGCGCCGAACGTCTTCTCACGCAGGAAACTCAGCACCTTTTCGCGATGCGTCTCCAACTGCTGTCGCGTCGTTATCTGCGGCGGGCCGGCCGCCTTGACGAAAGTCTCCTGGATCGTCGTCGTGCGATCGTCGGCCGGCGGGCCGTCGACGTAGACCTTCAGTTCCTCGGCCGAGAGCATGGCGGACTGGGACGCGTCGACGTCACCGACCTCTTCGGGCGGCACGTCCTTGCCCATCAGGTGCTTGAGGAAGAAAGAGAAGATCCGCGTGCGGGACCTATTGTGGTAGGAATGGCCGCCGGGCGTTTCGACCAGCACGAGGTTGTCCGGCCGGCCGTAGAGCTTGTAGATTTCGTGCAGGCGGCCGTGGACGTCGCGCACGGCCTCGATGGAGTTGAGCCCATCGCGATCGGCCGAAGCGATCAGCAGAGGCCGCGGCGCGATCAGCGCGCCGATATCGTGGAAGTCCTGACGATATGTGTTGATCGGCATCATGCAGTCACAGTGGCCGTCGATGGTGCGCTGATGGATGTGCGAGTTGACCGTGCTGGTCCCGCAGACCGGCGCGACCACCTTGACGCGCGGATCGGCGGCCGCGATGTACCAGCTTTGTGTGCCGCCGCCGGAGATTCCGGTCACGCCGAGCTTATCGGGGTCGACCTCAGGCCGTTCACAGAGCAGGTCCAGGCCGCGAATCCCGTTCCACAGTTCCACGCCGCCGGGGCAGTAGCCGAGGCTGTACCAGTGGAACCAGCCTCGGGAGTAGCAGCCCCAGTGATCGCCGAGCACCTCGCCCCACTGGATCGTTTCGATAATCAGGCAGACGAAGCCCAACTGGGCCCACTTGCGCGGGTGCGGCTGATAGCTGACCTTCTGCGTGCGCGAATGGCCACACACGTACAGCACCGCCGGCACGGGTTCTTTGATGTTGTCGGGGATGTACAAATTGGCGGGCACGTAGAGCCCCGGCAGCGACTCGTAGTAGAGCTTCTCGATTCGATAGCCCGCCTGGCGAATCGTCCCAACGATCTTGACGTTCAGGGGCGGCCTCGGCCCCTCCACGGGCACATCGACCAGGCTCATCATCTCCATGAACTGCTCGTATCGAGTCGGCCGGACCCGCTCCCAGTCGTCCAGCGTCCGGATGCCCCCGAGCGATCGCTGCGTCAGCTCCTCGGCCACGCGCATCAGGTGCGCGCGGATGTTGTTCGACTGGTCCAGTGGCGGCTGCGTTTCAATCCCCAGTTCGTGACCTGCCGCCATCGATGCCCACACCCAGAAGATGGTTGCGCACACAACAAAAACCCAACATGCTTCGCTCGCCGACTGCCGTTCTGTTCCCTTGCCGTTCATCGCACATCTCCAAAGCCTGTCCTGATCTGAGACTTCCTGCACCTGATCTGCCCACTACACGGCGCAACCGGCCGATTGTCAAGGACACACTGTGCAGGCGACAAACCGCTCTGTGCAGGTTTCGTGGCGGCGCCGGTCGCGAACGCTCACTCCGATGCCCACGTGCCGCTTCGGGCGAGCACCTGGACTTCCTTCCTGTACCATCGGCGCACGACAAATCCGCCGAGCGCCGCCAATCCCAGACAGACGCCGGCCTTGCCGAACTCCAGCAGGATCGCGTAGCCGATGGCCAGGGACAGGCCGTAGCAGAGCAGAATGCCGCCGGCGACATCGAGAATCGTCGCCACCGACAGGGCCTTGCCGGGAAGGTTGCGGGTCTCCTGACTCAAGATGCCCCAGGCGCCGCCCGGCCGGACCTTCCGGTAGAATGCGTCGAGCTTCGTCCTCGACACCGCCGGGGTCAGGAACGTCACGACCAGGCTGATCGGCACGACGATGGCGGTCAAAAAGGCGATCTTGAACTCGAACGGCATCGTCGGCCAGGCGTACCCGAACAGGCCGACATCAAACGTACGTCCCCACAACGTGACCGAGCCCGGGATGAACGGATTGACAAGCCCGAGGACCAGTCCGAGCGCCAGCGCGGTGATCTCCGTATACGCGTTGATGCGCCACCAGAACCAGCGCAGCACACAGACGATGCCGCTGCCGACGGTGATCAGGGCGCAGAATTCCCATACCGCCGACACGGTCAGATTCCGCCACGCCAGATACAGGGCAATGCCGACGCCGGCCGCCATCATCGCCACGACGACGAGCTTGCTGACGATCATGTAATGCCGCTGCGTCGCATCCTTGCGAATGAACCGCTGGTAGACATCCGTCATCATGTAGGATGCGCCCCAGTTCAGATGCGTGTCGATCGTGGACATGAACGCGGCCAGAAACGCCGTCACCAGCAGTCCTTTGAGCCCGTGACCGAGATACTCGTTCATCACCAGCGGATACGCGTGCGTGTCGTTGTGGGGCGCCGTCAGCGTCGGGAACAGCACGATGGACACCAGCGCGACCGGCACCCAGATCCACGGCCGGCAGCACTGGAAGATCGCATAGAAGAGCGTCGCGAGGACCGCATGCCGCTCGTTCCGGCACGCGCTCATCCGCTGCATGTTGTAGCCGCTGGCGTCCATCCACCACAAAACGAGAACGTACACCAGCAGCTTGGCCAGATCCTCGTCGAAACTCCTGAACTCGGGGAAGATCGCCAGCGTTCGCGAGCCGTAGCCTTCGGTTGCGCGAATCGTCTCCAGCACGTGGCCCATCCCGCCGACCTTCACGACCGCGATTACGGCCAGTGCGATCATACTGAACGTGGCGATGAAGAACTGGACGCAATCGGTCACGACGACGCCGTAGAAGCCGGAGAAGGTCGCGTAGGCCAGGGCGACCGACGTGCAGATGCCGATCGCCAGCCATTCATTGATATCCGTCATCGCCATGATGATGCTGCTCATGGCAAAGACGACCCAACTGATGGTCAGGAGGTTCTGCACGACGCCGGCGAAGAACGCGCGGAAGCCACGCAGGAACGCCGCCGATTTGCCTTCATACCGCAGCTCATAGAACTCCGCGTCGGTGATGATGGCCGCGCGGCGCCACAGACGCGAGAACAGGAAGATGCCCACGATGAGGGTGAGCACCGCCACGAAGACCCACCAGATGCGTTGCAGCCCGTCCCGGCGGGTGATCTCCGTGACCACCAGCGGGGTGTCCGAGGCGAAGCTCGTCGCGGCCATCGAGAAGGCGATCATCCACCAGGGAAAGGACCGGCCCCCCAGGAAGTAGTCCTCCGAACTCCTGGAGGCGCGTCTGGAGAAGTAGATGCCGATGCCGAGGGCAAACAAGAGGTAGAAGGCGATGATGGAATAGTCCAGATATCCCAAAGCAATCTCCCTGCATGCCGGTAGATCATGACCAGCACGACGCCCACAATCTGTGGGTGCATCGAGCCGCTCACCCTCCACTCTTTGTGCCGCTACGGCATTTCTGGAAGTATAGGCGATGGGTCTGCCGCTGGAAAGAAATCTCGACCCGATCCGACAAGGAGGGGATCGCGCCGACTTGGCGGATTCAGCCGGGAAAGGGGAGCGCGCAGGCAATTTCCGGGCCACGGTTCGCCATTTTGCGACGGTGTGGTCATGCGGCTGGGGGGGGGAAGACGGCGAAGGCCCATTTTTACAGGCGGCTCTTGAGAGCCCGGAATCTGCCGGTATAATGGCCCGTCCGTGTATCATGTGTCAGGCAGAACGCTGGAATTCGCTATGGGAGACCCATTGGAATGGCAGATAAGCTGAAGGGCAATGCCGTCGTAGGACAGTCGGGCGGGCCGACGGGTGTGATCAACGCCTCGCTGGTCGGCGTTATCGAAGAGGTTCGCAAGCACCCCGAGATCGGGACCCTCTTGGGGGCCGTGCACGCGGTGGCCGGCATGGTCAAGGACCAGTTCATCGACCTCGGCCGGCTCGACGACGCGACGCTCAAGACGGTGGCGGCCTCGCCCTCGTCGGCGCTGGGTTCGAGCCGGGACAAGCCCGACGCCGACTATTGCCGCAAGATCATCGAAGTCTTCAAAAAACGCAACGTGCGGTACTTCTTCTACATCGGCGGCAACGACTCGGCCAATACCGCGCACATCCTCAACACCGTCGCCGACGAGACGAACTACAACATTCGCGCCTTCCACGTGCCCAAGACGGTGGACAACGACCTGCTCGTGACCGATCACTGCCCCGGCTACGGCACCGCCGGCAAGTTTGTCGCTCAGGCGCTGATGGGCGACGACCTGGACAACCGGGCGCTGCCCGGCGTCAAGATCGACGTCATCATGGGCCGTCACGCCGGCTTCCTGACCGCCGCCGCGGCGCTGGGCAAGCAGCGCGACGACGACGGGCCGCACCTGATCTACGTGCCCGAGCGCCCCGTCTCGATGGACAAGTTTCTGGCCGATGTGGAAGCCGTCTATAAGAAGTACAATCGCTGCGTGATCGCGGTCAGCGAAGGCATGTGCGACCACGACCACAAGACCTGGACCGAGAAGCTGGCGGCGAACGAAGAGCGCGACGCTCATGGCAACATCCAGCTTTCGGGCACCGGCGCCTTGGCCGATTTCCTGGCCGGCCAGATCAAGGGCAAGCTCAAGATCAAGCGCGTCCGCGCCGACACGTTCGGGTACCTCCAGAGGAGCTACGCCGGATTGCAGTCGAAGGTGGATGTGGACGAGGCCCGCAAATGCGGCCGACAGGCGGTCAAATACGCGATGAAGTACGACAGCGGCTCCGTTGCGATCCGACGCAACGATGGGGACGCCTATGCGGTTGAGCTGTTCCGCACCGAGCTGAAGAACGTCGCCGAGAAGACCAAGTCCATGCCGGATGCGTTCATCAACGCCGACGGCAACGGCGTCACCGACGCCTACGTCCGGTACGCCATGCCTCTGGTCGGCGGCCTGCCCCAGACCGAGTACCTCGGCACCTATCCGAAGGTCTAAGCAAACCAATGCGCAATCTGAGGCCCCGCGCATGCACAACCGTCGCATGTTCGGGGCCTTTTTCTTTGCACGTCGTGCGACTACAAGACGCGGGGACCTTCTTCGGTCTCGGTGACAGGACAGTGGGCCGACCCGCCCGTGGACGCGCCCCACAGCATCGAGAAGATCTGTCTGCGGGCGAGGGTGCCGAGGATGAGCAGGCAGGTAGCGGGGAAGACGCCGAAGATCGCGCTGATGAAGACGATGAAGATGGTCATGGGCGAGTTCTTGTAGAGCTCGTGTCCACTGAGGAACATCCAGGTATTGACGACGAAATTGGCCAGGGCCATCCAGCCGTGCAGGAGCCAGTAGCCTGCCAGAAAGGCGACCGATAGAATCCAGGACCAGCGGTAGTCCATGAAGATGGCGCAGGTTGCGATCGCGTACAGAACGATTGCCACAATGTAGGGCACCGCGACGATCCTATCGCTGGCCGCCCTGACGAGCAGCGGCGTCACAAACGCCAGCAGGGCCAAGGCCCAGAGGGTCTGGACGATACGAAAAAGATGCAGCGGCACGTTGGATATGAAGTCCTTCTTCATCGAACAATCGCTCCCGGTCGAACGCCACCACAGACGCGTGCTATACCGTTGCATCCTTCATTATAGCAGATAAGAGCACACGTGACAATCCAAAAGGCGCTTGTATCGCTATTCGGTGGTAGGGGCGAGGCATGCCTCGCCCTTACGATGAGGCAAGGATCGTGTCGCGTGTCATTGGCGCTGGTAGACGATGCGGCCGGCGACGATGGTGGTGTCGACCTGGGCCTGCATGATCTGCTCGGGCGGGACGGTGAGCAGGTCGCGGTCGAAGATCACCAGGTCGGCCAGATAGCCCGGGCGGATCATGCCCTTGCGGTTCTCGGTGAACTCGGCATAGGCGGCGCCCAGCGTGTAGAGCCGGATCGCCTCTTCCATCGTCAGTCGCTGATCGGGGAACCAGCCCTCGCCCGGCTCGCCCGCACGGTCCTTGCGGGTGACCGCCGCATAAAGGCCCTCCAGCGGATCGACCGGCTCGACGGGCCAGTCCGTGCCGAAGGCGATGTGGGCGTCCGCGTCGAGCAGCCGTCGCCAGGCATAAGCGCCGCGGCAGCGGTCGCGGCCGATGCGCTTCTCGGCGAATCGCTTGTCCGTGATGCAGTGCGTCGGCTGCATCGAAGCGATTACGCCGAGCTGTCCGAAGCGGCCGATGTCCGCATCGGCCAGGATCTGCGCATGCTCGACCCGGTGGCGGCTGTCCCGCCGCCCGTTGACCTGCCGGGCCTTCTCATAGGCGTTCAGAACCCAGTGGTTGCCCTTCGTGCCGATGGCGTGGACGCCGATCTGGAAGCCCATGCGGTCGGCGGCCAGGACGCGACGCTCCAATTCGTCGTAGGCCATCTGGGACAGGCCGGACGTTTCCGGATTGTCGGCGAACGGTTCGAACATCAGTGCGGTGCCCGAGCCGAGCGTGCCGTCGATGAAACCTTTGAGATAGCCGAAGCGAATCCAGTTGCCCTCGGACGGATAGCGGCCGCGCAGCTTGTCCAACTCGGCGAGCCGTCGTTTGCCGGACGGCAGCTCCATGTTCACCGTGACACGCAGCGTCAGCCGGCCCTCGGCGCGAAACCGCTCGAAGAGTTCATAGTCGCCGTTGAGATGCTGGATGCTTGTGACGCCGGTCCGGCGGGCCTCGGCCAGCGCCTTGTCCAGACCTTGCTCGTCCAGCTTGCGCTGCTCGGCGTCGGTCGGCTCGTACTCGTCCAGGTCGAGCAGGCCCTGGGCGGCTTCTTTGAGGATGCCCGTGGGCTCGCCCGTCTCGGGATCACGGACGATCGTCCCGCTGGATGGATCGCGCGTCCGGCGCGTGATGCCCGCCTTGCGCAGCAGCAGGCTGTTGACCCAGATCGAGTGGCCGTCGACGCGGGACAGCGCCACGGGATGATTCGGGGCGACCGCATCCAGAACCTCCTTCGTCGGCCAGGCCTTGTCGGCAAATCGCTCATGGTCCCATCCTCGCCCCCGAATCAGCGTGCCGGCCGGCAGTTCCGCGGCGCGGGCCTTGACCTTCTCCTGCACCTCGGCCAATGTATCCGCGTCGTTCAGATCGACTTCGAGCATGGCCCGGCCGCCCTCCACGAAGTGGATATGGGCGTCGTTGAAGCCCGGCGTGATGAGCCGGCCCTGCGCGTCGATCACCTTTGTCCGAGCCGCGTCGATGTAGGCCAGCACATCGGCATTCGAGCCGACGAACAGGATCGTCTCGCCCGCGATCGCCACCGCCTCGGCGCGAGGCTGCTGATCGTCGATGGTGACGATCTTGCCGTTGTGGATCACCAGGTCCGCCGGCCGCTGCGCGCGAGCAACGCACGCCAAAGCCAGAACGAAGAACACACACGATCGCATCGCAATCTCCTTCTGTCGATATCCAGTTCACCCGAGAAACTTCTCGTGCCATTATACGTGTTGTTGCGTGTCCCGACACGGCAGATGTTGTCCAGCCTCCGTCCGCGACATCTCACCCGGCATTGTCACCCCGAGCGGAACGAAGTGCAGCCGAGGGGTCTGGCCACAGGCGGTACGCGCTTCCGGTTCGCAGCCAGATTCCTCGACGTTGCTCGGAATGACAGAGTCGAGAGGCGTAGCGCGCAAAGAGAAAGCTACTTGGCCCGGGGTGGGGCCGCGAAACGCTTCCATTGGGTTTCGATGGCGGCGGGGGGCTTCATCTCGCGGTGGACGTACAGGCCGTAGCGAAGGTGCAGAGGGGTGCCGGGAGCGATGTCGCGCGGGCTATCGAACGTCAGCGACGCGCCCATCCAACCGTCGTCGCGGACGTGGAAGTGGGAAGGGTGGTTCGGGTTATCCGGATGGTCGAACAGCGTGATGCCTTCGAGCACGCCGTCGGCGATCGCGCCGGAATAGTCAACCCAGCGGGCCTGCTTCCAGAGAATCTCCTTCTCGTTGACGCCGCCTTCAGAGTTGCGGATGCGTCCGCCTCCGTCGTTGACGCCGATGGTCTTGGCCATGCGCACGCCGATCATACCGAAGGGCGTCTTGCCGAGTGTCACGGTCTGGCCGGCGGCGTTCAGCGTCAGATCGAGGACGAGCAGCCACTCCTTGTCCTCCAACAGCGTTACGCTGATCCGGCGGGTCTCGTTCAGCAGGACTTTGCCATCCTTGTCCACCCACTCGTTCTCCGCGACGATGGCGGAGGTCTCGCCTTCATCGATATATTCGACGATGCGCTTGTGCCGCACGATGCCCAGCCGCCTGTCGCTCCAGAAATCCACACCCCCCACATCGACGTGCGAGACCCAGACGGAGTTATGATGGCTGTGCGATTGGGGGTCGTGCGGATGCCCCATCCGCGTCAGACTCCGCCCCGAAGGCCCGACGATGGGATACAGGAACGGCCGCTCCAGCCCCGCCCCGAAATGATACCGCGCCATCTCCACCCCCTCCCGCTCGAACGCCGCCTGCCCATACGGCAGCGGCACCACCTGCACCCGAGCTACCGCCTTCGGCTCCGGAACCTCCAGCCCCGCTGTAGAGCCAACCGCAGCACCTAACCACAGTGCGACGAAGACCCAACTGGTAGACAACGGTGTGTACGTCTTATCCCCGCAGAATTCGGCAAACCTGCACCGCATGAAAATGCCTCCTGGTTGAATCGAATTCCCGTCGTAGGACGCCTGGGATGTCCCTCTTTCAAGGGCAAGCCTGCGAGCCAAGCCCGTTCATCAGACGCAGAAGCATTGTACCTTCTCCCACTCAAACAGCAATGCTCGTATTGCAGGGACCGTTCGCCACGCTCCAGACTGTTCAGCCCTATCCCCTATGGCATCCATAGAATCGCTCAGCGCGATTACTCTACGCTTGGCAGACGGGGCAACTTCTGGTAGACTGAATCAAGAGCAGACGGTGGCGGTCATCCTGGCAGTGCTGCAAAGGGACACTGGTCTGCCGGGGAAGGCGAGCAGTCGCAAGAATCGCACTGGGGCACAATGCCATGAGGAAGCTCGAGCAGTTCGGCACACGTATCCTGGTATCGGTCATACTCGGATATCTTGTTGCAGTGATCGCCTCTATTGTTGCGTGGCTGAACGTTGGCATGATGTCCAACTTCTACCCCAATCAAAGGGCAACGTGGCAAGCTCTCAGTGACATCGACCGCATGATTGAGGTGTACCGCCGAGATAGAAAGTCACTGCCACAGTCGCTGAAAGAAATCCGCTCCATCAATGAGGTGCACCACGAATTTGACTCTGACGAACGCTCCAATCCTCTTGATGCGTGGGGGCGGCCTTTCGTCTATTCCGTCGACGGAAACCACTACACGGTCTCGTCGTTAGGTCGCGACGGCAGGCTTGGTGGCGTTGGTCTCGACTGTGACCTGTCGAACAATGACTCATGGCCCGAAGACGCCCGGCCGACATTTCGCCAGTTCATTTCCCAGAAACCAGCCCGGGGTGTCCTCGGGACCTGCCTGGCCTGTGGTATCGTTGTCTTCTTCATAGGTATGACCACCGTCGATCCGTCTGCGATACAAGACAAAGCGAGCATTATAGCTCTCGTGGTGAAACTTGTTGTGACGATCCTCGGTGCTGTGCTGGCATCGGTGTTCATCAGTGCTTTTCATATCCCGAACCACCACTGACTCATGCGTTACCGGTATCTTCGAGACCCGTTGTTCACATTCTGCTTCGTGCTGTACTTCACGAACCGTTGGGTACTGAAACCGCTGCTGCCGAACAGCTTCAGCCAGGCCTATCTGAACGACTTGATCTGCATTCCATTCTGGGTCCCGATCATGCTGTTCATCATGCGCAAGCTCGGTTTACGCAGAGACGACGCTGCTCCCAGGGGATACGAAATCGTGATCCCCTTGATTCTGTGGTCGGTCGTATTTGAACTCTGGCTGCCCAGGGTCGGTCCATTCCGCGAATTGGCGTTCTCGGACCACGCTGATATTCTATTCTATGCGATCGGAGGTCTTCCGGCATCGCTATTCTGGAAGCGATGGTATCGAGGCAAGTCTCCCGTCCCGAACGTGTAGCGCAGGGGACACGCCGTCAATTCCTGCGTGGCGGATACGCGCGGCGGGTGGTTTCGTCGAGGAGGCGGATCTTTTGGAGGACGAGGCCGTAGTGGCTGCCGGGGGGGATTTCCTGCATGACCTCGCCTCGCCAGTCTTTGGCGAAGTTGCCGGAGTAGCACAGCCACGCGGTGCGGCCGTCGGCACTGATGAACTTCGTCGGGAGGTTCAGGAAGTAGCCCTGCTCGCCGAAGTCTTTCATGTAGGTCACCAGCCGCCACGGGCCTGTGATCGCATCGGCCTCCAGGATGTACGAATTCATCTTCGCGCAGGTGGGCCAGCCGTCGGTGACGCACATGAGATAGCGCTTGAGCGGAGCGTTGTAGGTCACGGTGACGCAGCCGCAGTTGTTGTTCCAGTCGATCAGCGGCTCGATCCTGCCGAAGTCGCTCGTCCAGATCGGCGCGCCGCTCGCATCGTTGCCGGCGAAGAACTCGTACTTCGACACATCGTTGATATTCTCAACGCTGGGCGTGACGCGCAGCAGATAGATCTGGTCGCCGCTGATCCAGCTCAGGTTTCCGAATCGGGGCTTAGGATCGGGCTCGGGCGCGCCATGTGCGACGAGGTACGTTTTGCCGTCGGGCGAATGCTCCATGTTCCGGCCGAAATCGACGAAGTGGGGCGAGCCGATCTTGACGGGATAGCCCCACATTCCCGTCTCGCCGAAGAGGGGCTTGTCCGGCGTGTGCGGCGTCTCCGTCCAGGTTCGGCCCAAGTCATTCGAGATGCGAAAGCCGACGAACGGCCCCAGCCAGGGCCAGTTGAACGCCTGATCGCTATATCGCACGATGCCATCGGGGGCGAGACAATACGTGCCGTAATACCAGACGCTGTTGTAGACGAGGCTGCCGCAGGGGTAGCGGCCCTGATACGGAGCGGCGGTCGCCGTGAACAGGCCCAGGCTATAGATCTTCAGGTTCAGCGGGTCATCTCCCTCCAGCACCGCCTGGCCCGTCGTGGTCAGACTGGCGGGATGACCGCCACAGCCGCTGTTGGAGCTTTCGCGCGAGCCGTCGAGTCGCGGCACGGAGCCGTCCGTCCAGGGCGAATACAGATTGCCGTCGGAGGCCCAGCTCGGATACCACGTGTCGGCGACGTGATAGTCGCTGTGCACGCCCAGAAACGCGACGCCGACGATGTCCTTCGACGCCTCGAACGGACAATCCGCCGGCGGCTGCGATGGCCACACAAACGCCTCGAAGTGCTTGCCGTCCTCTTCCTTCGCTTTGGCGATTCCACTTGCCACCAGTAGCAGCAGCACGCAGGAAAGCAAGAGACCCAAAGAGCACCGTGCCCGAAGACAGCTCATCGCTTCTTCTCCTTTCGGTTGCAGGAACACGTGTGTGGCATCCTCAAGTCCGCAGGACTTGGGGATGGCTTCTCGCATCCCCCGGCTTCTGCGATCTATCTATGCAACGACCAATTCCCCCATCCCCAAACGCTACGCGTTTGAGGCTGCCACACTCGTCAGGCGAAAAGGGCTTCGACGAAGGTGGCCGGGTCGAATTCGGCGATGTCGGTGGGCTTTTCGCCCAGGCCGACGAACTTGACGGGAATGTCGAGCTGATCCTTGATGGCGATGACGATGCCGCCGCGGGCGGTGCCGTCGAGCTTGGCCAGGAAGATGCCGGTCACGTGGATCGCCTCGGTGAACAGTTGCGCCTGGGAGATGGCGTTCTGTCCGGTGGTGCCGTCGAGGACGAGCAGGACCTCGTGCGGCGCGCCCGGAATCTTGCGCGTCACGATGTCGCGAATCTTGGTGAGCTGCCCCATGAGGTCTTTCTTGGTGTGCAGCCGTCCGGCGGTGTCGAGGATCAGGATGTCGGCGCCGCGGGCGATGGCCGCATCGCAGGCGTCGAAGGCGACGGCCGCCGGATCGCTGCCCGCCTGATGCTTGACGATCTGTACGCCGATCCGCTCGGCCCAGATGGTCAACTGCTCGACCGCCGCCGCCCGGAACGTGTCGCAGGCCGCGACGATCACCTTCTTGCCGCTCTGGTGCAGGATGTACCCCAGCTTGGCGATGCTGGTGGTCTTGCCGGTGCCGTTGACGCCGGCCACCAGGATCACGGTCGGCCCGCTGGTGGCCAGGTGCAGTTGGCGGTCCTGCTGCGGCCAGTAGCTCTTGATGTGCTCCTTGAGGAACGGAATCACCTCCTCCGAGTTGGAGATCTTGCGGGCCCGATACGCTTCGCGCAGCTCGGAGATGAGCTTTTCGGTGGTGCCGACGCCGATGTCGTCGCGGATGAGCGTCTCTTCGAGTTCGTCGAGCAGTTCGTCGTCGATCTTGCGCCCGAGGCTCAGCACCGACGAGAGCGAGCTGGCGATCATGGTGCGGGTTTTGCCCAGCCGTTCCTTCAGGAAGTCGGCGGTCTTGGAGAATAGGCCCATTGTATCTTCCTATCGTATGAGAGTCTGGGTATTTTTTCCGCCGATGGTATCGTCATTTGGGGGAAATGCAAGCCTGTGGCGGGCAAATCGCTGGAATTGGCGGGACGATTCGGGAAGATGGGCCGGGCATTTCGCCGTATCGCGCCGGCCGCTTTTTCTTTGACAATCCCTGGGCCGCAGGCTAAAGTCGCACTCTCGTTTTGCGTCCCACATATCGCAGGGCCGGGCTTGTTCAAGGGGGGCGAAGCCTTTTCTCGAATCCGGATGCTGTGGCCTATGGTTTTGAGGTTGTCCGTGACGTTCAGGGCGTTCCGCGCGCGGCCGTGTCCGACGGATGTCGGCCGCGCGGTATCTTCGACAGGCATGATGGCACAGGAGGCTGGCGTTGTCGGCGCATGAAGTGGCGGACATCTTCACCGATATCGTCGGGCGGGCCCGGGCGCTGGACCCGGCCAACGCACGGAAGTGGTTTGACGACCTGACCGTGGTGCACTTCGACGGCGGCTCCATCGAGATCGGCTGCCCTGACGAATCGAACGTTCGCTATCTCGACGAGCGCTGCCGGTCGAGCTTCACGCGGGCAGCGCAGCAGATCACCGGGCATCTGGTGACGGTGGACTTCGTCGTCGGCGCCGCGGAGCGATCCGATGAGACCGAGCAGCCCGAGTGGGGCGGTCCGGCTTTGCACCCCGATTACACCTTCGAGAACTTCGTCGTCGGGCCGAGCAACCGCCTGGCCCACGCCAGTTGCGTCGCGGTCGGCCAGTCGCTGGGCCAGACGTACAACCCGCTGTTCCTTTACGGCAGCGCTGGACTGGGCAAGACCCATCTGCTGCACGCGGTCTGCCACGAAGTGCACCGGCGCGTTCCCGGCTCAGTGATCCAGTTGCTCAGTTGCGAGGATTTCGTCAACCGGTTCATCCGCGCCATCGAGCAGGGCAACATCACGGGATTTCACAGTCAGTTCCGGACCGTCGACGCCCTGGTGATCGACGACATCCAGTTCCTGCGCGAGCGCGAGCAGAGCCAGGAGGAGTTCTTCCACACGTTCAACGCGCTGTACAACGGCGGCAAGCAGATTATCCTCAGCGCCGACAGCCCGCCCAACGAGATTCCGTCGATCGAGGCGCGGCTGATCAGCCGGTTCAACTGGGGTCTGGTCGCGCGGATCGATCCGCCCAGCTATGAGACGCGGATCGCCATCGTGCAGAAGAAAGCGCACCTGCGCGGCCTGGAGATCGGCGACGAGATCGCCGAGTACATCGCGCGCCAGGTCCAGGCCAACATCCGCGAGCTGGAGGGCGCGCTGACGACGATCTACGCCCTGGCGACGACGCTCGGCGAGCCGGTCGACCTGCAACTGGCCCAGACGGCGCTGGAGGGGCAGATCAAGCTGGCCACGAAACACATCAGCATCACCGACATCATCGACGTGGTGACGCGGCACTTCGACGTCCGCCTGGCCGACCTCCAGAGCAAGCGGCGCAGCCAGAGCATCACCGTGCCGCGACAGATTTGCATGTACCTGGCCCGCAACCTGACGAGGCACAGTCTCGAAGAGATCGGCGGGCATCTCGGCGGACGCGACCACACCACGGTGATGCACGCGTGCGGCAAGATCGCCGAGGCGCAGCAGTCTGATCCGAACATGCAGGCGCTGCTGCGCGAGCTGACCAAGCGCGTCACACAAGGCCAGCAGGTCGCCTGAGACCGCTCAACTCTCGCGTTTGCCTGAAGCACTTCCTTCGCACCGTTCATCAACGATTCTGAGGACGGTTCGCTCGCAAAAAGTGAACCTTTGCGGCCCCCGGCGCGACTATAATGCCGACGGACACGGATTCGGCGGAGTCCTTGTGCGGCAGATGTCTTGCTGTACCGATCCGCAGGAAAGGTCGGAAATGGTGTGACCGAGAAAGAGGGGATCTACTGCGAGTTGCTGGTCCTGCGGTGCCGCCAGGGGCAGCGGGCGGCGCTGGAGGAACTGGTTCGGACGTGGGAGCGGCCGCTGTTCTACTTCGTCCGCCGTCTGATCGACGATGAAGACGAGGCCCGACAGGTCCTCCAGCAGAGCTGGGTCAGCGTGTTGCAGGGACTTGGATCGCTGCGCCAGCCGCGTAAGCTGCCCGCCTGGCTCTACAGCATCGCCCGAAAGACGGCGCTGACGCATCTGCGTGACCGGTATGGGGAGCAGGCGGCTTCGCGAGAAAGTGAGGCGGCCGCACCCGCCGATGCCCCGGATGCACAACTGGAGTTCGACGACGCCGAGCAGATTCACTACGGTCTGGCCCGGCTTTCGCTCCTCCATCGGGAGGTGCTGACGCTGTTCTTCCTACAGGACTTGTCCATCGACGAGATCGCCGGCGTGCTGGAAGTCCCCGTCGGGACCGTCAAATCGAGGCTGCACAACGGCAAACGCGCCCTGAAGGCCGTCCTCGAACGGGAGGCATCGCGCCATGAATAGATCCGACAAGACACTACGAGAAAGGCTGCTGAATATGGAAACGCTGAGTTCGACGCCAGGGGAGCTGCCGCGGGAGCAGGTGCGGCGGATGTTGGACGCGAGGTTGACCGTCGCCAAGAGGATCGGGTTCGGTTTCCTGGCCTTCGTCGGCGCATGCACGGCTATCGCATTCGCAGGGCCTGCAGGCCGAGACGGGGGGAGTAACTGGGAGCAGACCTTCATCTACCGCATGGTCATGATCTTCGCGTTCCTGGTGTGCGTGGCGTGGACCCTCCTGACCGGGTGGGTGGCCGCATCCGGCGTGGTTCGGCGAGCGCAGCGGCCCTGGATCGCTGTCACGAGCCTGGCAATGGGCTTCTTCTACCTCATTACGCTCGTGTTCGTAGTGCCGATCTCGCGCCTGGAAAGCCGGGCTATGCTTGCCACGCAGATGGCCCTCATCGGGTTCTTCCTTTTCAACACGATCGGTTTGTGTGCGATCCTCGGCGTGCTCTATCGGGGGCAGTTCAAGAGCCAGGAGAAGCTGCTGGAGATCGAGTATCGTATCGCCGACCTGGCCGAGAAGATCGGAGATCCGTCCCGCCCGTAGGGGGAACCTGGCCACATCAGACCCTTGCGGGGAGGAAGAGCGCTGTCGAAGCCTGCTGCCCGGGCATACCATGGGACGGTCCTCTTGCGCGGGATTCAGCGATCGTAGTCCATTCCGGGCAATCCTCAGCCATGATGGCTCCGCGCCTTCCCTCGAGCCAGTCTGACCGGACATTCTCCCGGTGGGAGCGGGACCAGTCCCCGAATTGTGGGGTAGCCCACCTGAAGATCGACGGGCCCGCAGCCGATAGAAAGGGCGGGCACAGCGCAGAATCCGCTTGTTCGCGCAGCCCGGGTGTGCTATGAATATGGGATCGGATGGACATATTATCGGAACGTGCCCGGCCAAGCCTGAGGCCATGGGCGCGTTGCCTCTCGGTTGGAGGTCCTGACGCATGGTGTTCTGCCGCACGCACAGCAGAGCCGGGGCGTTGGGTGCGGAAGCTCGTCGCATCGCAGATTTGGTACACCCATTTTCTTCAGGGCGCGGGTTCTCTACGGGAAGGAGGTGAAGGCGCAAGTTTCCATCGATTCGCACGCAGGGACAATCTGGGGGGAAACGCCGTTGCGGCATGTAGCCGACGCGCAGATGTGATGTGGTTTATTCGTTCTACTTGAAGGAGGATTGCCATGTACAGAAAACTCCGTGCACTGATGCCCCTGGTTCTCCTGGTGGGGCTGGCCCTGGCGAGCGTGTCCGATGCCGCTCTGGTGGGCTGGTGGAAGTTCGACGATGGGTCCGGCGAGGTCGCCAAGGACAGCTCCGGCAAGGGGTACCACGGCACCATCACCAATCCCCTCTGGGTCGCCGGGCACTACGGCGGCGCCCTGAATTTCGAGGGAACCTCGTATGTGGATGTGCCCCCCGAATCGTGGTCCACGATTGAGCGGCAGGCCACCGTGTCGTTCTGGGCTTACGGCAATCCGGACCTGCAACCTCAGGCCAACTTCATCTTCGGGGCCTTTTCCGACCCGGCCAACAACGAGGCGCGGCGGATGAGCGCCCACGTGCCCTGGAGCGACGGAACGATCTACTTCGACACCGGCGGACCCAGCTACAACCGCATCAACAAGGCGGGCAGCGCGACGGACTACGAGGGCACCTGGACCTTCTGGACCTTCCTCAAGAACGCCGACACAGGCGACCAGCAGGTCTACATCAACGGCGAACTCTGGCACAGCGGAACCGGCATGACGAACACCATGGAGGGCGTCACCAAGTTCACCATCGGCACCAAGCCCAGTCTGGCGGAAGGGTGGTATCAGGGCATGATCGACGATTTCCGCCTATACGACCATGCGCTGACGCTCGAGGAGATTCAACTGGCCATGACGGGGCGCGGTCCGGGCCTGGAGCTGGCATCCGATCCGGTTCCCGAGAATGAAGCGACCGACATTCCGCGCGACGTGGTTTTGAGCTGGGGTGCAGGCGAGTACGCGGCGACCCACGACGTGTATTTCGGCGCCTCGTTCGACGACGTCAACGCCGCCAGCCGCAGCAATCCAATGGGGCTGCTCGCCAGCCAGGCTCAGGCTGCGACCAGCTACGATCCGCCGGGCAGGCTCGATTTCGGGACGACGTACTATTGGCGCGTCGACGAGGTCAACGCGGCCCCCGACAACACGATCTTCAAGGGCGAGGTCTGGAGCTTCACCACTGAGCCGTTCGCCTATCCGATTGCGAACGTCGTCGCCACCAGCAACGGGACTTCCGACGCCACCGCCGGACCACAGAACACGGTCAACGGGTCCGGGCTCGATGCCGCCGATCAGCACTCGACCGTCAGCAGCGACATGTGGCTGGCCACGCCGGGCACCGATCCGCTGTGGATCCAGTTTGAGTTCGACCGCGTCTACAAGCTCCACGAGATGCGCGTTTGGAATTCCAACAGCCAGTTCGAGCTGATTCTCGGTTTCGGCATCAAAGGGGTGACCGTTGACTACTCCGAGAACGGGACGGACTGGACGGCTCTGGGCGATTTTGAGTTTGCTCGGGCCACGGCCAAACCGACATACACGGCCAACACGACCGTCGATCTCGGCGGGATTCCGGCCCGATTCGTCCGTCTGAATGTCAACGGCGGATGGGGCACGATGGGCCAGTACGGACTCAGTGAAGTCCGCTTCCTGTACGTTCCGGCGCAGGCCCGCGAGCCGCAGCCGGCCGACGGCGCTATGGATGTGGAAGTCGGCACGGCTCTGGCCTGGCGCAGCGGCCGCGAGGCCGTTTCGCACCAGGTGTATCTGGGCACGGACGCAGACGCTCTGACTCTGGCCGGCACGGTTGATGTGGCCACGTTTGCACCGACGCTGGAGTTCGGCAGCACGTACTATTGGCAGGTCGACGAGGTCAACGAGGCCGATGCCGTCACCACATGGGCCGGCGACCTCTGGAGTTTCTCGACGCAGGAATACGCTTTGATCGACGGCTTCGAGACCTACAACGACGACGTCGACGCCAAGACGACGATCTTCGACACCTGGCTCGACGGCTGGGTCAATGAAACCGGTTCGACCGTCGGCTACCTCAACGCACCGTTCGCCGAGAAGACCATCGTCCGCACCGGCACACAGTCGATGCCGCTGGCGTACGACAACAGCGGCTCGCCGTTCTACTCCGAGGCGTGGCGGGAATTTGAAACAGCCCAGGACTGGTCGGGCAACGGCGCCGATACCCTCGTGCTGTACGTCCGAGGCAATGCGCCGGGTTTCGTCGAAGCGGCCGACGGCGCCATCATCATGAACGGCATCGGCACCGATATCTGGAACAACGGCGACCAGTTCCGCTATGCGTACAAGAGCCTCAGCGGCAACGGCTCGATGACGGTACGCGTCGACAGCATCGCTCTCAGCAACGAGTGGGCCAAGGCGGGCGTGATGATCCGCGAAACACTGGAGGCCGGCTCGAAGCACGCGTTCGTGGCGCTGACGCCGACGCCGTCGCATGGCCTTTCATTCCAGCGTCGTCCCACCGCCGACGCGGCCAGCGCCAATACGGACGTGGCCGACATCGCGCTGCCGCACTGGGTGAAGCTGACGCGAACGGGCAATGTCTTTGCCGCCCAGCAGTCGGAAGACGGTGAGACCTGGACCGACATCGTGGTCAGCCCGGCACTGGACATCGCGATGGCCGCCAATGTTTATATCGGTCTGGCGGTCTGCAGCCACGACACCGCGATTGTGACGGGCGCCGAGTTCTCGAACGTTTCGACGACCGGCAACGTGACGGGCGCCTGGCAGACAGCCGAGATCGGTATCGCGCAGCCGGCGGGCAACTCGTCGGAATCGATGTATGTGACGATCGAGGACAGCGCCGGCAAGAGCGCGACGGTGGTGAATGCCGATGCGGCCATAACAGTCCGTCCCTCGTGGCAGGAATGGGCGATCCCATTCAGTGATCTGGCCGGCGTGAACCTCAGCCGGGTCACGAAGATGGTCGTGGGCGTCGGCAGCAAGGCCAGTCCGAAGGCCGGCGGCGCCGGTACCGTTTACGTCGACGACATCGGGTTCGGCAGTCCTATCGCTCCGTAGCCCCATTAGGGCCGACGGCGGCGCACCTGCCGAATGTGGAAGTCTCACAGGGGCCTGTTCCGACGGACGTCGGGACAGGCCCTTCTTCGTGAGGTAGACGGGCGACCGCGTGGTGGCGTTGATTTGCATGCGGTTACGTCCGGAAACGTGTCCCTTCCGGCCGGTCTCCTGCCTCCGCCGGCTGACAGGCGTCGAATTCGATTGACCCCAATGGGGCGATCTGCGATGATGGCCGTCCCTATGAACGGCAGAATGGTGTTCGGTAGGGCGGCTCGCCCGTCCGGTCCGTCCAATGAGAGGAAAACGGTGCCCTTGAGTGCAGCAAGCATCAACATCGATGACTCCGTGCTGGTCCAGCGGTCGCAGACCGGCGATCTTGAGGCCATGGAGAGGCTGATCCTCAAGTACCAGAGCCGCATTTTCAACGTAGTCCTCAAAATGTGTGGCAACTCCGACGACGCGGCGGAACTAACCCAGGAAACGTTTGTCAAAGTCATAGAGAGCATCGAAAAGTTCAAAGGAAAGAGCAGCTTTTACACCTGGGTCTTTCGCATCGCGGTCAACCTGACGCTGAACTACTGTCAGAGAACCGCCAGGATGGCGACCCGCTCTCTGGATGCTGAAGAGAACGAGTCCGACAGCCAGGGGAGGCAGGGGCTGAAGGAGTTCCTCAGCGACGACAGTGCCGCCGACCCGGCGGTTCTGGCGCAGCGGCGGGAGCTGTGCGACCTGGCGAAAGCGGCCCTGTTGAAGCTCGAAGAGCCCCAGCGGGCGGTGATGGTGCTCCGCGATATCGAGGGCATGAACTATGCTGAGATCGCCGAGGTTTTGAACGTCGAGCTCGGGACCGTTCGCAGCCGGCTCAGTCGTGCCAGGAGCCATCTGAGAGAGATTTTGGAGGCCATGCAGAAATGAAGGCGAACCCACAGATCGATGAACTGCTCTGCAGCTTCATTGACGGCGAACTGTCCCTCCGGCAGCAGACGGAGGTGCAGCGGCTGGTGGCGCGGGACGCCGAGGTGGCCAAGCGTCTGCGGCAGCTTCAGAACTGCAGTAATCTGGTCAATGCGTTGCCGGTCGAACAGGCGCCGGTCGATATGCTCGAACAAATCAAGCGGTCGCTGGAACGGCAGAGCCTTCTGAGTGAGCGTTCGGTTTCGGCCGGGACGCACGCGGGGGCGTGGCACCTGAAGGTTCGTCGTTTCGTGGCGGCTGCTGCGATGATCGCCCTGATGGGGGGGCTTGGGGCGGTCGTCTATCAGATCGTCGCGCCGGTGTCGCCCGGGACGTCGGGGCCGGTGGCGATCGATACGCCTCGGCCAGCGCCGGTGATCCCCGAGTTGCTGCCGCCGGTCGCGGCGCCGATGGTGGTCAGCGGCCCGGGCTTCAGCGGACGGCTGGAATTGCGGACCGCGGCCCTGACCCAGGCCGATGCGTTCCTCAAGGCGGCTATCGAAGACAACGGCCTGAAGGGCCTTACGCAGGTGCAGACGCTGCCTGATCGGCGGATCTACCAGATCGAGTGCAGCCGCGAAGGGCTGGACCGCCTCGTGGCCGATCTGGGCACGATCTGGCGGAACTTCGAATCCGCGTCTCTGGTGGTCAACACGGACAGCTTCGCCGAGCCGGTCGTCCTGGAGTCGGTGACGCCGCGCCAGACCGCACAAATCATCGGCCAGGACAGCGCCGAAGCCTGCGTGGAAGCGGCCCGCCGTGCGGCGGTCCTGAGCCGCTTCGCCCAGGCGATGCCCGGTCGGGAGATTCTCTCGACCCTGGAAAACGACCAGACCATGACGATCGCGGCGCCTGAGATTCCCAGGCCGAGACTGGCCTCGAACGATCCGGAGAGCAAAGCGATCGAAGCGCCTCCGCAAGGCGGAGTGCAGACCAGCTTGACAATCGTCCTCCTCAACACGCAGTGACCGGCAAGTAGCGCACGGAGGCGCTTTCTTCCGGCCTGACAACCGCGGAGAGCAACGGAATGCTCGAAATCGATCAGTGCTGCCTCGTCGTCGTCGACATCCAGGGCAAGCTCGCCCAGTTGATGGCCGACAAAGAAACCCTCTTCCAGAACGCCCGTATCCTTATCCAGGCCGCCAGGATTCTGGAGATCCCCATTCTCTGGTGCCAGCAGGTGCCGCAGTCGCTCGGGCCGACCGTGCCGGAGGTCGCCGAGCTGCTCTCCGGCGTCGAGCCGATCGACAAGGCCAGCTTCAGTTGCGCCGGCCACGAGCCGTTCAACGTCCAGCTCGAGACGCTGGCCTGCAAGCAGGTTGTGCTCTGTGGCATCGAGACCCACGTCTGCATCTACCAGACCGCCATGGACCTGCTCGCGCAGGATTACGACGTGACCGTCGTCGCCGACGCGGTCTCGTCCCGGACGCCCCAGAGCAGGCAGATCGCCCTGGCCCGTCTGGCCGCCGAAGGGGTCGCGGTGGCCTGCACGGAAATGGTCCTTTTCGAGCTGCTCAAGACCGCCCAACACCCGCAGTTCAAGCCCATCGCCCGCCTGGTCAAGTAGTCGCGGTTTGTAGCGTGTCCGCAAGGGCATAGGTCCTACGAACGGAGCAGAGGACGACCCGCAAAAAATCTCTGCGGAATTCCAATTTTGTGCTTGCCTATTCTATTTCTGTCGAATAGTATCGGCGTGTGTCGAATAAGGAGCAGCGAAATGGCGGAATCAGCGAAGCGGCAGAAGGGCCGGCGGGCGAGATCGCCGGAGGAACTCACCGAGGCCGAGTGGACGATCATGAAGGTGGTCTGGGAGCAGGAGCCTTGCACCGCCGGCGCTGTGCAGGAGGCACTGGCCGACACGAAGGACTGGGCCTACAGCACCGTCAAGACCACCATGGACCGCATGGCCGAGAAGGGCTACCTCGTCGTCGAGCGGATTCGCAACCTGCAACTGTTCCGCTCGGCCCTCACTGACGTCGAGGCCAAGCGGGCCGAGTTCCGCAAGATGCTCCAACGGGCCTTCGACGGGGCGCTGACCCCCATGATGCAGTTCCTCATCGAGCACGAGGGGCTCTCCAAGGACGAGGCGGCGCAGTTGCGCCGGCTCGTTCACAAAGCTGAGACAGAGCAAGATGCGAAACTCGAATAGCGGAACTCGAAACGAGCACGGAGGCTCCAAGCCTCCAATCTCAAACGGCCCGTGGGCCGGACAGTCTGCAGCCATTGGGATTTGTGTCATTCGGATTTGTTTCGGATTTCGTAATTCGTGCTTCGTATTTCGATGCTGAGCTTGCGGAGGTCGAATATGGATCGCGTGATCGATAGTGGAATCGAGATGCTCAACGCCGTCGGGCAGATGTTCTGTTCGCACGCCTGGAGCGTCTTCGTCCAGGTGAGCGTTCTGATCGCGGCGCTGCTGGCGCTGGACCTGCTGTTGCGTCGGCACGTTCGCGCGGTCGTTCGCTATGCGATGTGGATGCTGGTGTTCGTCAAGCTCCTGCTGCCTCCAACGCTGTCGCTGCCGACGGGCATCGGCTACTACCGGCCCGAACACAAGACGGTTTCTCAGAAGCCGACCGAGCCTGTTGCGGAGCGGCCGGCGCCGATTGCCTTGGTCCGGCCCGTTCGCCGGGAGCCTGTTGTCGTTTCGCCGCCGGTCGTAGATGTTCCGCACGCCGACGTGGTTCCTGCGCCGGCGGCTCCTGCGGCTGTCCGGCCGGCGATCACTTGGCAGGGCCTGGTCTTCCTCGGCTGGCTCGCGGGCGTGCTGATTCTCTCGGTCTATCTGTTGCGGCGGGTGCAGTACGTCAGGAAGCTGATCCGCCGGAGCACACCGGCCTCGGAAACGCTTGCGGACGTGCTGACTCAGTGTGCGGCGGTATTGCGGCTTCGGTCCTGTCCGGCATTGCGACTGTCGGACGATGCGCCGGGGCCGGCGGTGTGCGGCCTGTTCCGTCCGGTCGTGCTGATCCCCGCGTCATTGGCAGAGAATCTCAGCGGCGAGCGTCTGCAGACGGTCCTGGTCCACGAGCTGGCCCACGTCCGTCGGGCGGACCTGTGGGTCAATTTCGCCCAGACGCTGCTGCTGGTCGTGTATTTCTATCATCCACTGCTGTGGCTGGCCAACGCCATCGTGCGGCGGCTGCGCGAGCAGGCGGTCGATGAAACGGTGCTCGTGGCTCTCGATGCGGAGGCCGAGAGCTACGGCACCACCCTGATCGACCTGGCGGAGATGACTTTCCACAGGCCGGCGCTCGGCCTGCGTCTAATCGGGATTGCGGAGTCCAGGAAGGCGTTAGAAGGGAGGATTAGACACATGATCACACAACCGAGACCGAGAACCGCGAAGTTAGGCCTGTGCGGCCTGCTAGCCCTCGCGCTAGCCGCCGCCGTGCTGCTGCCCATGGCCAGGGCAAAGACGGAAGCGGAAAAGCCGCTTTTCGTGGTGCGACTGCCCAACGGCGTTACCGCTGAACTTCTGGGCGTGTGCAACTGGCCGAACGAGAGAATCGTCTGCTGGAGGCCGGATGGCTCGCCGCTTGCGCCTCCATTGCAGGCGACGAAGTCACACGTGCGCCCGGCGGCCGACCGCTATGGCTTCATGCTGCGAGTCACGGGCCCGGACGACCTGAACGTCAGTTGGAGAAAGATCGAGGGGGCCGATGGTTGGGAAGGGTCGTGCGATGTGGTGACCAGCGATGGAACGCGTCTCGACGATTGCACCGCCGCGGTGGCGAACATGAAAGCCGGACAGCAGCAGACAGCGCTGCGCGTCGGTCTTGCCACCGGACCTTGGAGCACCATCTCGACGCATGATGGCAAGGGAATGAGTTCCGGCGCACGCACTGGCGTGCTGTGGTCGCAGGCGTTCGCCGATTCCGCCGGGACGTACATCGTCGCGACCGCCGAATGGACCCGAGACAGGGTCGAGCGGATCATCGCCATAGACACAGACGGCGTGACCCACACGCCTCCCGGCGGCTCCGTTGCCTCGGGGAACATGGACCAGATGACGACACGTTTTCCCGGTCTCAAACCCGATCAGATCAAGGAGTTCCAGTACCAGGTCCGCCCGTACGAATGGGCACAGTTCAACAACGTTTCGCTGCGGCTCGGTCGTACGACCAGCGTGACCGTCGAGCCCATCGTCGCCGAGGGTGGCACGTCCCGCGTCGGTGATGAACCTGCGAGGCCGGATCGCGATCATTCCCGTGCGCAACTATCGGCACTGGGCCGGGCGCTGTTGATCTACGCCAACGACCACGACGACAAATTGCCTGAAACGCTGGCTGATGTGCAGGACGAAGTCGATCAAGCGGGCGATCTGTCCCTGTCCTGGGTGCGGGAGAACGTGGCCTACCTGGGCCGGGGCATGAGGACGAGCAACGAGCCCGACGATCCGGTGGCCTACGACAAGACGCTCTACGAACGCGGCGGCGGCACCAACGTGCTGCACCTCGATACGTCTGTGGCCTTTGAAAGTCCCGAACGCCTGGAGGAACTCGGCATCGCGCCGGACAAACCGTCGCCGGCCGCCCTTCGTGATTCTGCCCGGCGGCTGCGCGCCCTCGGTCGGAGCCTGATAATCTACGCCATAGACCACGATGACACATTTCCGGACACCGTTGACGACCTGCAGTCGGGTACAACACCGGACCCTGCGCAAGGGAGCATGGAGCAACTGCTTGCGGAGCTATACGGGCAACGCTATCCGGAGCGGATGGACGCTCGGCAGTTGGCGTGGTGTCGCGAGCACGTCCTGTATCTTGGCCAGGGAGTCAAGGCCAACGATGATCCGGCCGGCGTGCTGGCCTACGACAAGACGCTGCTGGCCGAAGGCAAGGGCACGAACGTCCTCTATGTCGATGCCCAAGTCGAGTTCGTCAGCCCCGAGCAGTTCGCCGCACGTGTCAGCCAGGCCACAGACTATGCCCGTGTTTCGGTGGAGGAAGGCGTCGGCCTCGACGGCATCGTCATTGGCCACACCCAAGCCGAATTCATCAAGTCCAAACTTGGAGAGCCCGACCAGGAGCGCAACAGCGAAGAAACCGGATGGTGGCTCGACTACCGGCACAGATACGGGCTGCAATTCCGTCTGAATCGGCAGACCGGTTCACTGGTGGAGATACAGATCGGCAATGGATTCAAGGGGAGTCTGCGTTCCGGGATATCCATGTCGTCCACCATGAACGAAGTATTTGGCGCCTACGGAAAACCCCGTGAGGTGAAAACGGTCGGTACTTCTCTGACGAAGCACTCCGCCAGCCAGATACTCTATCAGCGGATGGATTTGCTCGGCAGACTGGCCGCGGCCAAGATTCACTATCAACAGCACGGCTTGGCGTTCTGGTTTGGGCCAGAGAAGATACACCAGATCATCGTCCACGAAGCGGGCGTCCCCGAGCAGTCTATCGTGCCTCCCGCAACCTCCGCCCCCTCGGCGGAGGCGCGAGCCGAATCGGCGATGCGCCTCTCGGACCTGGGCAAGGCGGTCCTGTTCTACGCCGTCGATCACGAGGGCAAGCTGCCCGAGGGATTGATCGACATCCGTCCCCAATTCGGCGTCGGATTCTCCTGGCTCTACGACCACGTCGAGTATCTGGGCCGGGGGATGACCACCCACGACAACCCCGAGTGTCCGATTGCCTATGACAAGACCCTGTTCCTGGAAGGCAACGGCACGAATGTCCTTTACCTGAATTCCCGCGTCGTCTTCGAGACGCCCGAACGCCTCAAGGTCCTGGGCATCATCGCCGACATCGACGCCCGCACCCAGGCGGTGGAGAAACTCAAGGCCTTGAGTGAGCAATTGCGTTCCTACGCCGCCGATCACGATGGGAAACTCCCCGACGCTCTCTCGCAGCTAAAGGGCTACACCGACGATGCCGCTCTCGCATGGCTGCTCGCCAACGTCATCTACATCGGCCAGGAAAGAGCCCTCTCCGATCCGGACCGGATCATCATCGCATACGACCGAACGCTGCTGCAACAAGGGCAGGGCACCGTCGTCCTGTATCTGGGCGGCAACCTCGTCTTCGAAGACGCCCGACGCCTGGAGCACCTGGGCATCCGCCCGGGTCGGTGTGATTACGACGTCGAGCGTGCCATCGCCGAAGAGAATCTCCCGCGTCTGGCCATGCGAGCCGTCAGCTTCGCCCTGGATTTCAACGATGGCATCCTCCCGAAAACCCTGCCCGAACTCAAGGCCACGCGGATGAACCCGGACGAGGCCTTCTGGGCCTGGGTCTTCGACCACGCCGTCTACATCGCAGGCGGCGCCGACGTCAAAGACGGCGCCCACCACCATACCATGCCCATCGCCTACTCGCCCCTCACCTCGGGCCAACCCGATCGCTTCGCCGTCGTCTTCGCCGACTGTCACGTCGAGATGGTCAACCAGGCCCGCCTCACCGAACTCGGCGTTAAGCCGTACGAACAGTTGCTCGGCTCCAACAAGAACCTGAATGTCACCAAGGTCCAGGAGGCACAACAGAAGCTCGAGATGCTGGGCAAGGTGCTGATGGACTATGGCAGGGAACACGGCGAGGCCTTACCGAACACCTTGGAAGGGATACGAGGCCTCGTCCGTGATGGGGATTTCCAGTGGCTTGCCGAGCACGTCGAATACGTGGGACGCGGAAGAACGCTCAGTTGTCCATTCGACACTCTGATCGCCTATGACAAGACCATGCTGAAGGAGGCCGACGCCACCGTCGCCCTATGCTTTGGGGAACACGCGTGCTTCGCCATGCTCAGGCCACGCGATCAATTAGATATTGATGGCGCCTTTGAGGCGGCGTCCCAGAGAGATGCCAAGGTGCGAGTGGTCTCGGCGACGCGGCTTTCAAATCTGGGTCAGGCGCTGCTGCTCTATGCCAGGGACCATGACAGGAGACTGCCCGACGAGTTGGCGGAGGTGCAGACGTATGATCGGGCGGGCTTCTCCTGGCTGTCCGAGAACGTGGCTTATGTCGGCAAGGGCTTGACGACCCGAAACTGGCCCGAGCAGATCGTGGCGTACGACAAGGCGCTGCTTTTGATAGGCGCCGGCACGAACACGCTGTCCATCGGTGGCGAGGTGGTCTTCGAGAATCCGCAGAGGCTGGAGCGACTTGGTGTTGTACCATTGCCGCAGTCGGAAGACGATGCCACATACAGGGCCAATCTCCACACGCGGGGCGCTGTGCTGGGCAATCTCAGGCACTTCAAGATTATTGCGCGAACCTACGCGGCGGAGAACGGTTTGGTCTACGCCGACAACCTCGACCAGCTTGCGCCCTATCTGGCGGAGCGCAGCGAAAATCTGCGCGACTGGGTGCGCGACCATGTCGAGTACCTCGGGAAAGGTGCCAGGTTGACGAAAGCCCCGCCTGGGCATATGCCGTTCGCGTACTGCCGCCCGCCCTCCGATGCGTCCGACGAAATCGCTGTCGTCTTCTGGGACGGGCGGACGGACTTCGTCCAGAGGTCCGAACTCGAAGCGATGAGCATCAAGCTCCAACGATAGCCGGTCCGCCGTTTGTAGTGCGCTCGCAGGAGCAGATAAAGTAGCGTCTGGCGACGCCACTACGAACAACAGACTATCACGATGGCTTGACGCGGGCGAGGGTGTCGAGCAGGTAATGGTAGAGCGGGGCCGTCATGCCGAAGCCGGCTTTCAGGTCGTCCACCAACTGCGGGCTGCGGATGGCCTTGTCGTTCTTGCGGTTGCAGCACAGGTAGAAGCTCTTGTAGTTGTACCACGTGCGAACCGGCTCGGGCTTGTCGGCGCCTTTGGGCCGCTTGTAGGTCTCGCCTTCGAGCGTGAAGATGTCCTGCTTCTCAAACCAGTTGATGGCCGCCAGGAACGTCTTCGGGTCGTCGTCGAGCTGGGCGCGGAACTGCGCCATGACATCGGGCGCTGCATCGTAGAACCCCAGTCCATAGCGGTACCACGTCGCGTTGATCTCGAGGAAGTACCCCACGCTCCAGTTGGCCCAGTCCTTGCGGCTGCGCTTGAAGGTGATCCACATGCAGTCCCGCAGCGGCGATTTGTCCTTGCTGAACCGCGTGTCGCGATAGATCCGCGAGATGGTCTGGCCCACGGTCGGCGAGACCTCCATCGACAGGTCAATGTCGAGCATGAAGTCGCCCAGGTCCGTCACCAGGTCGCGCAAAGGCCCGAGCAGGTGCTGCTCGTAGTCGGCGCGATGGGCGTGGAACCACGCCTTGTCGTTGTGCGTCCGGATGTCCTTGAGGAATCGAAACGCCTTCGGGCCAAACCCCTCAAATCGCCGCTGCTCGCGCATATCACTCATGACGATCTCCCGATTCGATACCTCGCTCGTATTCCGTCAGATTATCCAGGATACGCTCCAGATACGCTTCGAACTGGTCAGCCTCCGCGTCGGTGAAGCTCTGGTACCAGATTCCCGTCATCCGCTCGGAGAGCTGTATGTACTGTTTCTCGGTGGCCCGGTCCTTTTCCGTCCGGTAGATCAGGATCTGACGCCGGTCCTCTTCGCAGCGTTGCCGGCGGAGGTAGCCCATCGCTTCGAGCCGGTCGAGCATGCTCGTCAGCGTGGACTTGCCCAACTGCGTCTTTCTGACCAGCTCCTGGATCGAGACGCCGTCCTTTTGCCAGAGTGCGAACATGATTCGTCCCTGGGCCGGGTTGATCTCGACGCCCGATTCCTTGAGCCGGCGGAAGAAAACACGCTCGCCCACCTGGCGAATCTTCGCCATCAAAAACCCGGCCTGCCGTTGCTGTTTCATGCTGTCGGTCATGGGAGGCGTACGATTCGGCAGGTGGCGGCCTCAAGTCCGAAGGACTTGGGGATGGTTCTTTGAACGGCAGTCCTCTGCGATCCACAAAGCAGAGAGTTCTGCCATCCCCAAGCTGCGCTTGAGGCTGCCACGCACGCTCATTTCAGTTGTTGCTTGATGTCGATCAGCGTTCGTATGGCCTTCAGGTCCGTCGATTTCCTGGCGACGACCGTCACGCCCCGTATCTTGCCGTACCTCTTGCCTTGCACGAACTGATCGATGTACTCGGCCTTCAGCTTGCTGCCGACGATCAGGTCTTCCGCCTTGTCCGCGAAGTAGAACGTCGCCCTGAACGCGCCGGCCCAGACGGAGACCCAGCAGACCGTCTTTTTCTTCTTCGTGACCTTGTACAGCCAGCTCTTGCCGTCGGTGTAATACCGCCATTCCCCCGAGATAGCCGGATCGCACTCGGCCAGAAGGGTGAGAAACGAATCCCACGTAGCCTTGGCTCTCCCCAGACAGCGGCTGAGGACCTCGTCATCCGGACGCACATTCTTGTCATTCAAGCACGGCTTTTCCATCGTTATCTCCCAATGGGCTGTCGAGTGTTATGGACCCGGTTCAGGAATCGCAGGAGGATGGGACCGAAGGCCTCGATCTGGTCGGTGTGGTGGCCATGCCCGCCGTCGGGGGCGATGTACAGATTCGCGTTGGGAATCTGCTCGTACATCCACACGATATCCACGAGGCGGACGAAGGTGTCCCTGTCTCCGTGGCAGATCAAAACGGGGCAGCGGATGGCCTTCAGGTCGTCCTCCGCCAGGAGCGTCTCGCTCTGCCAAAGCTCCTTCACCTTGCTCACGAAGCGGTTCCAGTCAGCCTCGGGGTTGAGTCTCTCGTAGGGGCCGCGAATCTCACCCCATTGCTCGACCATCGCCGGCGTAATGGTTTTGATCCATTCGTTCATTTCGGGCGGCATCCCGCCGCGTCCGTCCTTGCGGAAATTAGCGCCGTTCGCAACCAGCGCGCGCACCTTAGCCGGGTGCTTGACCGCCAGAATGTAGCCGATGATGCCGCCGTCGCTGTGTCCCACGATGGTGACGGGTCCGACGCCAAGCTGCTCCAGCAGCCTGGCCATGTCGTCCGCCAGCAGGGGATAGGTCATCGGCCGGTCACCGAGCGTGGACCGACCGTGGCCTCGCGTGTCCACCGCGATCACTTCATAGTGCGGCTTGAGCAGAGCAATCAACGGCCCCTGTCCGGCGATATGCGACGAGCCGCCGTGCAGCAGGAGAATGGGGGCGCCCCGGCCGTACCGCTCGTAGTAGATCCGCACTCCGTTGATCTGGGCGTAGGCGCCTCGATCCGAATTGGAACCATACGCAGGGGACGCATACTTCTCGGCATGGAGCGGCGCATTCGCTCCGCCAACCACGATCAAGGTGCTCAGCAGGCATGCCCACAGGCATTTCACAGTCATCGTCTCTCCTTTTCCTTGTGGTTTCTCGCTCTACGATGGCTTCGCAATCCGAATCTCGAACGGCTGGTTGCGCCACCAGCCTCGGACGAGCTTCGGCGCCAGTCGGAGGATGCCGTATTCGGAACCGTGAGGGCCGTCGGGATAGTACATCGTCCAGCCTTCCTGCCAGATGCGGTCCTTGAGGGCCTGGTCGGTGACGATCTCGATCTGGCCGCTCAGCGTGAATCCGATGATCTGCCCCGGGTCGCAGAAGTAGACGGAGACTTTCGGATTCGCCCGCAGGCGAGCCATCTTGGCCGACGGCATGTTGGTCGTGATGTAGACAAGGAACTCGTTGTCCGCCTCTTCGTACAGCGGGGCCAGAGAAGGGTAGTCCTTGGCGCAACGCAGGTTGTTCATGGCGGTCGTCAGTGGGAATCCGTCGGCGTCGACCGTCGTCAGATAGCACGCCGGCGTCGCGGCCATCAGATCAAGGCAGGTCCGTCGGATGTCGTTGCCGGCGTTCGCGCGGGCCTTCTCTTCTTCGACCGGGCACGTCTCGGCCTGCCGCGCGCCCGGGACCAGTGTGCGCCACGCCACCTTCCAGTCGTCGCCTTCCCGGACGAATACGAAAATCTCGTGGCCATCGTCCTCGAATCTCCTGCCTTTGAACTGCCATGCGCAGTCGTACTTGTACGCGAGGGTCGCGGTCGAGCCGAACACGTCGATCTGCTCGTCCGAGGCGTCGAGCTTCTCGAACGTCATCTGCGAGCAGGCATCCTCGTAGCTCTTCAGACACACCTCTCGTCCCTTCGCCCGGGCGGAGAAGCCGGGCTGAACCATGACTACGTCCTCGTGGAAAAGAGGCATGAGCTTGTCGAAGCCCGTGCCCTCCACGCACGTCTGGTTGATCGTGCGGACAATCTGCATGAGCCGGTCTTTGATGTCCTTGTGATTTGGCATCTCTCCACTCCTTAATCGGGTTCACGTTGTTGAAACAATTGGTTCGGCATAGAATAGTACTATGTCGAACTATTTGTCAAGGGGAATTCGCGACCATTTGGATGCGGGAAATATATTGACATATCGGAACGTTGCGATATTTAGAGATGTAGTACAGGTGTGAAAGGAACAGTGATGGCCAAGCAGTTGGAATTGCCGGGCGACGAGGTGCTGGAAGAGGCCGCAGAGTGCCTGAAGGTGATGGCTCATCCGGTCCGCCTGAAAATGGTCAATATCCTGATGCAGGGGGAATTCGCGGTCCACGAGATTGCCGAGCTGTGCCGCACGTCGGCCAACCAGACCTGCGAGCACCTGCGGCTGCTCAAGAGGCACGGCCTGCTGTCCAGCGAGCGAAGGGGACGGACTGTGTATTACAAGATCATGTCGCCGCGTCTGCCCCGCTTGATCGAGTGCATCGCTGCCCATTGTGAATCGTAGCCAGTGTGTCCAATGGAGATTAGCATGGATCAGAAGAAGCGTGTCGTGATCGTAGGTGGTGTGGCAGGCGGGGCTTCGGCGGCCGCTCGGGCCAGGCGGCTCAGCGAGGACGCGGAGATCGTCATGTTCGAGAGGGGGCCGTACATCTCGTTCGCGAATTGCGGCTTGCCTTACCACATCGGCGGGCAGATCAAGGACCGCGACCGGCTGCTCGTCCAGACGCCGGAGAAGATGCGCGAGCGGTTCGCCATCGACGTGCGCACGCAGAGCGAGGTCACGCAGATCGACCGCGCGAACCGACGAATCACGGTGCGCGACTTGGCCGACGGTCACGAATACCAGACCGACTACGACGTGCTGATCCTCAGTCCCGGCGCCGAGCCCGTGCGCCCCAGGATGCCCGGCATCGATTCGCCCCGCGTCTTCACCCTGCGGTCCATCCCCGACATGGACGCGATCAAGGCGGTGGTCGAGAAGGAAGACTGCTCGCGGGCCGTGGTGGTGGGGGGCGGGTACATCGGCTTGGAGATGGCCGAGGCGCTGATCGATCGCCGCCTGGCCGTGGCGCTGGTGGAGCTGGAAGCCAACGTCATGGGCAGCGTCGACCCGGAGATGGCGGTGCCGCTGCACGAGGAGCTGAAGCGGCACGGCGTCGATCTGCACCTGCGCACGAGCGTGACGGAGGTGGTCACCGACGGCCACGGCACGAGCGTGCTGCTGAGCGACGGCAAACGAATCACCACCGACCTGGTCATCATGGCGGTGGGCGTGCGGCCCGAGGTCAAGCTGGCCCAGGAAGCGGGCCTGGAAATCGGCAAACGCGGCGGCATCGTCGTCAACGAGCAAATGCAGACGAGCGATCCGAACATCTATGCGGTCGGCGACGCGGTTGAGGTGACGGACCTCGTGGGTGATTGCCCGGCGGTGATTCCGCTGGCCGGCCCGGCGAACCGCCAGGGACGCATTGCGGCCGACAGAGTCTTCGGACGCGACAGCAAGTACGCCAGGACGCAAGGGACCGCCATCTGCAAGGTGTTTGACCTCGCCGTCGCGACGACCGGGATGAACGAGAAGAACCTCAAGCGGCAGAACATCGCTTACGAGAAGGTCTATGTCCATCCGGCCAGCCACGCCGGATACTACCCCGGCGCCAGTCAGTTGAGTCTCAAGCTGCTGTTCGATCCGAAGACGGGCAAGATCCTGGGCGCCCAGTGCGTCGGCGCCAAGGGCGTCGACAAGCGGATCGATGTGCTGGCGGTCGCCCTGCGGGCAGGCATGACCGTATTCGATTTGCAGGACCTGGAACTGTGCTACGCGCCTCCGTTCGGCTCGGCCAAGGACCCGGTCAACTACGCCGGCTTCGTCGCGGCCAATTTCATCGCCGGCGACATGCCGATCTGCCACGTTTCGGACGTGGTTGAGCCGCGCGAGAACCAGAAGCTCATCGACGTGCGCACGCCGGGCGAGGTGCAGGCCGGCACGATCCCCGGCGCGGTGAACATTCCCCTCGATGAGCTGCGCGACCGCCTCCAGGAGATTCCGAAGGACAAAGAACTGTTCGTGTTCTGCCAGGTCGGCCTGCGTGGTTACCTGGCGGCGCGAATCCTCAACCAGCGTGGCTTTTCGGCGCGGAACCTCACTGGCGGCTACAAGACGTATTGCGAGACCCTCGGCATCACGGGGGGCAAACCCGCTCTGGCCAGGGACAAGAAGAGCGACACCGGCGAAGTCGGGCCGCCGAAGACAGCGAACTGACACTCGCTGACGGCGGACCGTTCGTCCCATCTGGCTTCTGTGTGGCAGCCTCAAGACGCAGTCTTGGGGATGGCGATTCTGGTTGGCAGGTGCGGTGCGCACGGGCCTTGCGAATGCCACCACGCCTGCGCTCTTCGAGCTTGAGGCTGCCACCCAGACACGTCAGTAACTCAGAGGATCCGTTCCAGAGAATCTGCACAGACACAGGCTGCCTGCGCGACGGCTTGGCGATTGACAGGGCGGCGGGGATGGTGTGGAATACCCCGTAGATTGCCGGACGGAGTCTGGAGCGATGTGCTCTCAGGCTCCGCCGGTCGTGCGTTTTCCGGGAGTCCGCTGATGAGAACTGCACGCGCTGCCGCCTTCCCTGTGATTCTGCTGGTCCTCTGTCTTTCGCTCGCCGTCCCGGCCGCCGACCTTATTGCGTTCAACGGTCGGATTGTCACTGTCGATGCGGACTTCTCCGTTGCGCAGGCGATGGCGATTCAGGATGGACGCATCGTCGCCGTCGGGAGCAATGACGAGGTCCTGCGGCTCAAGGACGACGACACCGACGCGCTCGACCTCGAAGGTCGAATGGTCCTTCCCGGACTGATCGACTCGCACGTGCATCCCTGCGGCGCTGCGATGACCGAGTTCGACCATCCGATCCCACAGATGGACTCGATTGCGGACGTGCTCGGTTACTTCCGGGCGCGGGCCGAGGCGCTGGACGACGGCGAATGGATCGTCTTGCAGCAGGTGTTCATCACGCGTCTGCGCGAGCAACGCTATCCCACCTGTGCGGAGCTGGACGAGGCGGCGCCGAAGAACCCGGCCGTCTTCCGGACCGGTCCCGATGCATCGCTCAACACCCTGGCGCTTCAGCTCAGCGGCATCGATGAGGACTTTCGCGTCACCGACGGCGGTCCGGGATACGCGGAGAAGGACCCTCAGACGGGCGAGCTGACGGGCATCCTGCGAAGCTGCAACCGGTTCATCAAGAGCAAGCCTACGGGCAAAGAGCCGACGCAGCGCGATCGATACGATCGGCTGCGGACCCTTCTCCAGGCGTACAACGCCGTCGGCATCACGGGCATCTGCGACGGCGCCGCCGACCCCGAGGACCTCCAGTTTTACCAGAAGCTGCTGGCGGCCGATGAGCTGACGGTTCGCGTCGCGGCCCAGTACTACATCGACACCATCGGCCCGATCGAGGAGATCCAGGAGCAGATCCGCCGGGTGGCTCGCCACCCGCTGCGGGAAGGCGGACCCATGCTGCGTATCATCGGTATCAAGGCCTTTCTCGACGGGGGCATGCTGACCGGCAGCGCCTACATGCGACAGCCGTGGGGCGTCAGCAAGACCTATGCGATCGACGATCCCAACTACTGCGGCGTGTTGTTCATCCCCCATGACCGGTTGTTGCCGATCGTCCGCACCGCCACCGAGTGCGGCCTCCAGTTCACCGCGCACACCGTCGGCGACGGCGCGGTCCATGCCTTGCTCGACGTGTATGACGAGCTGAGCGCAACGCTGCCCGTCCGTCAGATGCGGCACTGCATCACGCACTCGAACTTCATGAGCGCCGAGTCCGTGGCGAAGACTGTCGACCTCGGCGTGATTCCGCTGGTGCAGCCCGCCTGGCTCTATCTCGACACGCGGACGCTGGCGGGCCATTTCGGCTACGAACGGCTGCGGTATTTCCAGCCGCTGCACAGTATCTTCGCCGCCGGTGGCCTGGCCGCGGGTGGGTCGGACCACATGCAGAAAGTCGGTTCGCTGCGCTCGATCAATCCGTATGACCCGTTCCTCGGCATGTGGACCGCGATCACCCGCCGGGCACGCTGGTACGAGGGCCAACTGCATCCGGAAGAGGCCCTCACGCGCGAGCAGGCGATCCGCTTCTACACCATCCACTGCGCCCGGGCGCTGTTCCAGGAGAAACTGGCCGGCTCGCTGGAGAAAGGCAAACGCGCCGATTTCATCGTCGTCGACACCGATCTGCTCGCCTGTGACGTCGACGCGATCCGCAGTGCGCAGGTCCTGCGAACCTATCTCGACGGCCGCCTCGTTTACCATCGCTGACGGCAAATAGACCGCGCGAGACGGGCGGACCCGAAAGTCTGGGCAGGGAGCGTTGCCCTGCGATCCCGTCAGTCTTCCGGCAGCGGCTTGTCTTTGGTCTCCGGCGCCCAGATCAGCGCGACTAGTCCGAGCAGGAAGACGAACGACAGCACGGTAGCCGCCTTGCGGAACGGGTCGTTGACGTTCTGGGCGATCAGTTGCTGGTTCAGGAACATCAACATGGGCGGGAAGCCCGCCGCCAGATAGCGCACGGTGTTGTAACAGGAGCCGACGCCGGTGCCGCGCAGACGCGTCGGGAACAGCTCCGGGAAGTAGATCGAATAGCCGCCGAACACCGACAACTGGGCGAAGCCCATCATGGGCAGCATCCAGTAGGCATCGGTGCCGGACCGAAGGCAGTTGAACACGAAGATGGTCACGCCCAGGCACAGGGTGAAGGCGCCCGCGAACGCCAGGCGCCGGCCCACGAAGGTCGCCACCAGCGTGAACGTCAGCATCCCCAGGAAGGAACCGACGTCCTGAAGGGCGGTGCCGTAGCCGCGCACGATGTCGATGACTCTCTGCGACTGACCCTCGAGGGCGGTGGAGATCAGCTCCGGAGAGAAGAAGCCGATGCCCCACAGACCCGCCATGCCGGCCAGCCCCAGGCAGACGCCGACGAGCAGATGGCGCCGCCAGACCGGATGGCGCAGCAGGTCGGGAATCGAGCCGAATCGCTTCGACTGGTCCGTGCTGCCGGCGGCCTGACGCTTGGCTTCTCGCCAGCGTTCGGGCTCGCGCAGGATGAAGATGATGGGGACGACCAGCAGCGCCGGGAGGATGCCGACGAAGAAAATGATCCGCCAGCCGCTCATGCCGAACAGGAAACCCTGCTGACCCGGCTGAATCCTCGTGCTGATCAGCGAGCCGGCGATGTTGCCGAAGGCCGAGAGGGTCTGGAGCGCTCCCAACGCCAGCGGACGGAAGCGCGCCGGCACGCTCTCGGCGACAAGCGTCGTCGCGGCTCCGAACATCCCGCCGATGCCCAGGCCGACGAGGAAGCGGTAAATCATGAACTCGGTCCCGTTGCGGGAGAAACCGGACAGGCCCGTGAAGCCCGAATAGATCAGCAGGGTCACGGCCATCGTCTTGACGCGTCCCCAACGATCGCTCAGAACGCCGAAGATGATGCCGCCGGTGGCCCAGGCGATCATCATCACCGCGGTGGCCCAGCCGCCCCAGGACTTCACGGCCGCATCGGTGGCGCCGGCGCCGAGCAGCTCGTGCAGGGCCGGTTCCCGAGACAGCGCGAAGATGCGCTGGTCCATGCAGTCGAACAGCCAGCCGCAGGAGGCGATGATCACCACGAGCCAGTGATAGGAGGTGACCTCCGTCCACCACGGTTTGTCTTCGCCCATTGCGTTCAGAGTGATCGGTTCGGCCATCTGTCATTCTCCCTTCCTTGTACGTGGCGGCGCCAGTGTCCCACAGGGTACGGCCGGGACGTCGTCTGCACCCCGTGAGCGGGTACGCGTGCCGTGATGATACCCGGATGCGAGATTCCACGCCAGTGGCTCTCGCAGGTGAAGCCGAGCGTTTCTTGTCGGAATCCGTCGGTCTGCCGCAGAATCCGGCGACGCGGGCGTCATCCCTTCTCGGGACCCGAGCCGGCCCACAGGGCTTCGACGCGGTCGCGGATGCGCTGGCCGCGATACATCCTCAGCAGGTGTCGCTGCGCCTTCAGTCCCTTTGCTTCGAGTGTTTCCACCGCGCGGACGTGATCGCTGGGGACGTCCACGAACACGCGCTGACCGGCGCAGCGATCCATCGCATCCGCCAGCAAGATGGGACCCGCCTGCGCCGTCGCGATGCAGGGCCCGATCTGAGTCGCATTGGCGCCGGGACGTGACGTGATGAATCCTTCGAGACGGCCGTGCGTGCGCACGACGCGCATGGATTGCGGCGCCTCATCGAACAGACGCGACAGCAATCTGGCGCGGTTGGTGCCGGTCATGTCGCGATTCAGTTCGATCAGCTCCGGAATCATCGCGGCGGTCGCCGGTTCCGTGCGACCTTCGGTCGTGCGGTGTGGTGCGATGCCCTCGTACCGGGTCAGGTCATACTCCGGCTGAAAGCCGAGCTTCTCGTAGACCGGCCGTCCGGCGGGCGTCGCATCCAGGCGAACTGTCTCGATGCCTCTGGCGTCGAGGAAGGCCAGGGCATGCCGGAGCAAGGCCGAGCCGATGCCCCGGCGCCGGACTTCGACGTCCACCAGGACCATCGCGACCCAAGCCACCGAATCGAACAGGCACGTCGTGGTTGTCCCGACGGCTGTCCCGTCCAACTCGGCGACGAAGCAACCCTCGCCTCCCAGGTCCAGGAACCGCCGCCAGTCCGTCTCCGTCTGGTTCCACTGCGCCTGGCGGCTCAGACGCAGCCCCAGCGCCAGGTCCGCCGCCGTCATCCGTCGTATCCGTATCATGTCCCACAGTCTACCACATCTCCGCATGAACGTCGCCACGCCGCCGGACGTAGAGGCAGGTGCATGACCTGGTGTCCCATGAGACGGGTGGCAGCGCTGCAAAGCGTGCATCTTGATCGGGGGCGGAAGGAAATGTTAGGATGAAAACGGTTGTGGCCCGGACGGCTTTCCGGGGTTGGAGAAGGGGCGTCCGGGGGGATTACATGTTGAGTGAGGGTAAGACCATGAGGACATTGCGATATGCAGTAGTTGTATTGACGGTTGGGTTCTCTGTGGGCGTCGCGGGGGCAATGTGGATGCGGCCGCAGTACCTTCCGGTCGAGCGACTGATCGCTAACGCGACCGCCTATATCGCCGAGGAGCCCAACGACCCGACGGGCTACTACACCCTGGCGCGGATTCACTACCTGGCCTTCGCAAACAAGGCTTTTCTCGTCGGAGCGTTCAGCGCGGAGGTTCCGCCGTCGGTGATTGAGTACTGGTGGTGGGAGGACTATCTCGGGGCCGCGCGGTACGCCGAGGCGATGCGCATCGCGCTGGACGAGTACGGCGTGGGCTCGGCGGCGGACCTTCCTGCCGGCCAGGTCGACGCGTTCTGGTCCCGCGTCAATCAGATCCAGACCGATCTCGAACGGGAGGGCTGGCGGCCCGAGCGGCCGACGACCGACCAGCTCATCGATCACGCCGGAGCGGCCCAGTGGAATTTCTACCGGGCCGCGGCGCTCGATCCGAACAACGCGCTGTACGTTCTGGGCCAGGCCAGCTTGGGCGAGCAGTATCTGGAGTTCTTCGCCCAGGCCGGTGGCGCGTTGATGCCGCCGGGCCTCAAGGCGATCCTGCTCAATGCGGTTCGCCAGACCTACCTGCTGGCCTACGATCTGTCGATCCGAAGGGATCTGGAGTTGGATCGGCTGCCCATCGAAGGGCTGCGCGGGATTATCAGCTACGAGGCCGGCAGCGCCTTCGTGCGTCTCTGGGAGAGAGAAAAGGACGTTCCCAAGGACGTGCAGGAGAGGCTCATCGCGATCAGGGCCAATCTCGCGACGTTCGAGGCCTTGCCCGTCGGCGCGATAACGCCGATCGTGTTTGGCCTCGATGCACACTGCTCGCTGGCGGACCTGCTGAACCCGGCGACGGTCGTGTCGTTCGACCTGGACGGCGACGGCCGCCCGGAGAAGCGGCCCTGGGTCAAACCGACGACGGGTTTCCTGGTCTGGGATTCCGGTCGGACCGGCCGGGTTACGTCCGGACGCCAGATGCTCGGTTCGGCGACCTGGTGGATGTTCTTCAAAGACGGCTACCGCGCGATGGACGTGCTCGACGATAACCGCAACGGCCGGCTGGACTTGGGTGAGATGGAAGGCCTGTCGGTCTGGTTTGATCGAAACGGCAACGGCGTCTCCGATTCGGGCGAGGTGGTCCCGGTTTCCCGCCTGGGAATCAGGGCCATTGCGACGCGGCCAGACGGTCTGGACGGGGCATCGCCTACGTGTGCAGCCGGGCTGACGCTCGAAGACGGCCGGGTCCTCCCGACCTACGACTGGATCGCCCCGCCCGCGACGCCCACCCTGGCCCGATAGGCTGCGAGCAGGAATGTCTCAGGAATTGCTCGCTTCCGCGTGTAACCAGCCCGCCCGGGTGGGCCACCTTCCACGTGTGGGTCGTGGGCGGGCATACTCTGTGCCCATGCTGACCCGGCCGCCACATACCTGATGCAGAGGAGATTGAGCATGTTCCGATCATCGAAACGGGCCGTGATGGGGGTGGCAGTCTGCGTCGCCCTGGCGGGGGCAGGCCGTCTGGCCGCTCAGGAGGGTGTCCCCTTGGCGATCAACGAGATTGTCGCGTCCAACGGAGCGGCCGGCCAGGACCCCCAGGGCCAGTACGACGACTGGATCGAGATCTACAACTATGGGGATGCGCCGGTCGATCTGGCGGGCCTGTACCTGAGCGACGATCCGAACGAGCCTGCCATGTGGCAGGTGCCCGCCGGCATCCCGGCCTTGACGACCGTGCCGCCCCAGGGATACGTGGTGATCTGGGCCGACGGCGACACCAGCGACGAGGGGTTGCACGCGAGTTTCAAGCTCGCTGCCGCCGGTGAGTTCGTCGGCCTGTTTGCCGCCGACGGCGCGACCCCGATCGACGGCGTGAGCTTTCCGGCTCTGGCGACCGACCTGTCGTACGGCCGCTGGCCCGACGGCCAGGAGCAGTGGCAGTTCTTCGCTGAGCCGACGCCGGGGGCCGCGAACGAGGGGGCCTACGAGGGGCTCGTCGAGCCGGTCGAATTCAGCCGCGCGCGGGGCTTCTACGATAAGCCGTTTACCGTCACCCTGAGTGCGCCGACGCCGGACACCACGATCTACTATACGCTGGACGCGGAGAACCCTGGTCAGCCCGGAGGACGCGCCCTCTCGGGTCTGATCTACAAGGGACCGATCGAGATTCGCCGCACTACCTGCCTGCGGGCCATCGCCAGGAGGGACGGATGGAAGCCTTCGCCCATCGGCACGCAGACTTATATCTTCGTCGCGGATGTGGTGATTCAGTCGCCCAGCGGCCAGAGTCCGGGGACAGGCTGGCCCTCGCCCGCCGCGTCATTCGGCGGCTTCCCGGGCGGCGGTTGGTTTCCGGGCATGGGCGGCGGACAGGTCATCGACTACGGCATGGACCCCGAGGTGGTCAACGACCCCAGGTACAAGGACCTGGTCGATGATGCGCTGCTGTCACTGCCGTCGATCTCGCTGGTGACGCCCCTGGCCAACCTGTTCCATGCGAGCACCGGAATCTACGTCAATGCCTTGCAGGACGGCATTGCGTGGGAGCGGCCGGTTTCTGTCGAATTGATCTATCCGGATGGGAACGCGGGGTTCCAGATCGACGCGGGCCTGCGGATTCGCGGCGGCTACGGCCGGCAGGGCGACAACGCCAAGCACGGGTTCCGCCTGTTCTTCCGGGCCGAGTACGGAGCGTCCAGGCTCAAGTACCCGCTGTTCGAGGACGAAGGGGTCGACGAATTTGAGAAGGTGGACCTGCGGGCCGAGCAGAACTACTCGTGGGCCTTCAAGGGCAGCATGGGCGACGACAACGGCAGTAAGAACAGCCTGCTGCGCGACGTGTTCAGCCGCGATCTGCAGGGCGCCACAGGCCGGCCCTACACGAGGAGCCGATACTACCACCTGTATCTCAACGGCCAGTACTGGGGCATCTACCAGACCCAGGAACGCTCCGAGGCGCGCTATGCGGCGTCGTATTTCGGGGGCGATGTGGAGGACTACGACGTGGCCAAGGTCGACGCCGGGCCGGGCGCGCCTTACACGATTCACACCACCGATGGAAATCTGGATGCGTACAATCGCCTTTGGCAGGCCGCCTCGAAAGGCTTCGGCACCGATGCGGCGTACTACCAGGTCCAGGGGCTCGGTCCCGACGGCACACCCGACCCGGCGTATGAGCGGCTCGTCGACGTGGACAATCTCATCGACTACATGATCTGCACGTTCTACGTCGGCGATCTCGATGCGCCGATCTCGAGCTTCCTCCAGAACAGCCGCCCGAACAACTTCTACGCCGTCTACAACCGCACGAGTCCCGACGGCTTCAAGTTCTTCCGGCACGACTGCGAGCACACGATGTTCAACGTCAACGAGAACCGCACGGGCCCCTACAGCGTCGGCCAGCAGGCGCAGCACTTCAACCCGCAATGGCTGCATCAGCAGCTTGTCGCGCACCGCGAGTACAGGATGCGATTCGCCGACCGCGTCTACAAGCACTTCTTCAACGACGGCGTCATGACACCGCCGGTTGCCGCGAGCCTGCTGACCGCCCGCAAGGACACCATCGACCTGGCGATCATCGCCGAGTCCGCCCGCTGGGGCGATGCGAAGGTCACCAAGCCGCGCACCAGAGACGACGACTGGCTGCCCCAGGTGCGTTTCCTGCTCAACGACTATTTCCCGAAGCGCACGGATATTGTCCTGGCCCAGTTCAAAACCAAGGGCTGGTATCCGAGCGTCGAGGCTCCGGCCTTCAACCAGCACGGCGGGGCGGTCGAGAGCGGCTTTGACCTCGTGATGACGGCGCCCGCCGGGGAGATCTACTACACGCTCGACGGCAGCGATCCCCGCCTGCCGGGCGGCGCGGTCAACGCCGGCGCGCTTGCGTACGCCGGCCCGGTCGTGCTAACCGAGTCGACCCAGGCCCGCGCCCGCGCCCTGCAAGGCGGCGTCTGGAGCGCCGTCCACGATGTGACGTTCGCGGTCGGCCCGGTGGCCGAAAGCCTGCGCATCAGCGAGATCATGTATCACCCGATGGACACGGGCGACGCCGACGACCCCGGCGCCGAGTACGTGGAACTGACCAACATCGCCGACGAGACGATCAACCTCCACCTCGTCCGCTTTACCAATGGAATCGACTTCCTCTTCCCCAGCTTCGAGCTGGCGCCCGGGGCGCGCTGCCTGGTCGTGGACGACGTCGGCGCCTTCGAGGCCAGGTACGGGCCGGGATTGCCCATCGCGGGTCAGTACGCCGGCAAGCTGGCCAACGCCGGGGAGACGATCGAACTGGTCGATGCGGCGGGAACGGTCATTCACCGCTTCACCTACGCGGACGACTGGTACGACGTGACCGACGGCGAAGGCTTCTCCCTGACGATGGTCGATGTGACGGACCCCGATCCGGCGGTGTGGTCGCTGAAGGAAGCCTGGCAGGCGAGCAGCATGGTGGATGGCTCGCCGGGCGCGGATGATCCCGGCCTTCCAGCGCGTCCGTGAGGCGGAAGGCAGAGATACGATCCCTATCGGGTCTTCCGGAGGGGGCAGGTCCAGAGATAGACCAGGTGCTCGGCGTGGTCTTCCAGGCTGGTCATGCGGAGCGTCTGGTCGGGCTCGAAATCCCCGATCCCGAAGTTGTGTGAGACGATGCGGGCTCCCGGCGGCAACTGCTCCAGTTGCGGTATGAGCCGGCGGTTCAGCTCCGGGCTCAGATATATCGCCACGACCGTGGCCGCACACAGGTCCGCCTTCAGAACGTCCTTCTGTTCGACGGTGACGCGATCGGCCACGCCCTCGCGGTCGGCGTTGGCTCTCGCCTCGGCCACGCGCAGGCGGTCCAGGTCGAATCCGACCGCCCGGCACCCGTAATTCTTCGCGGCCGCGATGAGGATCCGACCGTCGCCGCAGCCCAGATCGTAGACCACGTCCTCCGGTCCCACACGCGCCAGTTCGAGCATCCGCGCGACGACGTCATGAGGTGTCACCACGTACTCGACGAAGATGACGGGAGCAGGGGGGCTCTGCTCAAACGCGCGTGGCGGAGCGTGAGGTTCTTCAGATGGCTCGCGGCTGTCGCCGGCGAGATCGGCGGACTCGGATTCGGGCCGGGCAACCGGGTGGTCTTGACTACAGCCGGTCAGCAATAGGCCCACGGCAAGCAGACTTCCAAAGCAGATTCTGGCGAGCGTCTCTTGCACAGGGATCCTTCGATGTTCCCCCGAGGTGCGACGGGTCAGGCGGATTTCTTCTTCTCAACCTTCGTCGTTTTGGCTTCGGTCGAGGCGGTCTTGGCTTCCGTCTTGGCCTCTTTCTTGTCGCTGCTCTTGGCGGAGGTCCCGCCGGTCTCCTTCTCGGCGGCCTTCTTGTAGCTGTCGCTGCGATAGTCAGTCTGATAGAAGCCCGAGCCTTTGAAGATGATTCCCGCGCCGGTGCCGATCAGCCTTCGCAGCGCCGGCTTCTTGCACGCGGGGCACTTGCGAAGGGGCTTGGCCGTGATGCTCTGGAATTCCTCGAATTCGTGCCCGCAACTGTCGCATGCGTATTCATACGTTGGCATGGTCGCTACTCCGTGTCGGTGCTCTCAAAATCGTTGGTGGCCTCCCGATTGGCCTCAAAATCCGGCTCTTCCGTTGCCTCGCCGGACGGTTCCTCCTGCGCCGGAGCCTCCGTGCATGCCAGCTTGTTGACGATGACTCTGCTGGGCCGGATGACGCGCCCGTTCAGCTTGTAGCCCTTCTGAAACTCTTCCAGGATGATGTTGTCCGGACGCTCCGGGTCTTCCCTTCGCATCATGGCTTCATGAACACTCGGGTCGAACGGCCCGCCAAGAGCCTCGACGGCCTCGACCCCGTGCGAGCGGAGGATGCCGAGCATCTGGTCGTAGACCATCCGGACGCCCTGGAGGACGACGTCGACGTTCTCGGCCGCCTTCGACTTCTCGAGCGTATGGTCGAAGTTGTCCAGGACCGGCAGCAGCGTTTTGAAAAGATGCTCTTTTTCATAGGCGATCGAGTCGCTGACCTGCCGGCTCACACGCTTCTGGAAATTGGCATAGTCGGCGCTGACCCGCTGAAGCTTGCCGAGCAGGTCGTCGCGCTCGGCCTGCGTCTGTTCCAGTTGCTTGTGGACCTCTTCGAGTTCCTCGGGCGTGGTCCTGGCGTTCTCGTCGTTGGGTTTGGCCTTCTTGTCTTTCATCCGTGGTTCCCGAAATGTCGCTTGAGTTTTTCAAAGAAACCCTGTGACTTGGGGGACACGTCGATGTTCTCCGTCTTGGCGAATTCGCGCAGCAGCTCTTCCTGTCGGGTGTTCAAGTGGGCCGGCGTCTCGACCGTGACCTGAACCAGTTGGTCGCCCATGCGTCCGGATCGCATGTCGGGCAGTCCCTGCCCTCGGATGCGGAAGAGGCTGCCGTACTGCGTCCCCGACGGGATCTTGAGCTGCTTGGTCCCGTCGAGGCTGGGCACGTCGATCGTCGCGCCCAACGCCGCCTGGGTCATGCTGATCGGCACGACCGCGATCAGGTTGTTGCCGTCGCGCTCCAGGAACTCGTGGGCCTTGACGCGGACGTAGCAGTACAGGTCGCCGTGCGGGCCGCCGCCCTGGCCGGGCTCCCCCTCGCCCGCGACGCGGATGCCCTGGCCCTCGTGCACCCCCGCTGGAATCTTGATCGTGACGGTGCGCTTGCGCGGCACGTGCCCGCTGCCCTTGCACTTCGAGCAGGGCTTGGTGATGATCTGCCCGGAGCCCTGGCATTGCGGGCAGGTCGAGACCATCTGAAAGAAGCCGCCGCCTTTGGCGACCTGCCCGGAGCCACCGCACAGCGTGCATCGGCTCGGCTGGCTGCCCCGCGCGGCGCCGCTTCCGTCGCATTCGGAGCAGCGATCCTGTCGCGTGAACTCGATGGTCTTCTCCGCCCCCTGCGCGATCTCGTTCAACGTCAGCTCCACACCCGTTTCCAGGTCGTATCCGCGCGTCGGGCCGCTGCGGCGGCTGGCTCGGCGGCGCCCCCCGGGACCGCCGAACATGCCGCCGAAGAAATCCTCGAACCCGAACATGCTGAAGATGTCCTCGACGTTCATGCGCGAGAAGTCGTGCATGCTCGCCCCGCGGAGCCCTTCGTGACCGAACTGGTCGTACTGCTTGCGCTTCTCCGCGTCGCTGAGGACCTCGTAGGCCTCGGCGCACTCCTTGAACTTCGCCTCGGCTTCCTTGTCGCCCGGGTTCTTGTCCGGGTGATACTTGATCGCCAGGCGACGGTAGGCGCGTTTGATCTCGTCGGCCGAGGCGTTCTTCTCGACGCCCAGGACGGTGTAGTAGTCGCGTTTGGCCATAAGCGCTAAAAGACAGTCAGCCACAGAGGACCCAGAGAACACAGGGCAAATCCGAAATTCGAATATCGAATTCCGAAACAAGCACGAAGGATCAAAACCCGAAACTCAAAACAGTGTCGCGCCCGGGGCGCCTCGTTTCCGTCATCTGAATTTCGTGCTTCAGGTCTGTTTCGGATTTCGGATTTCGAGTTTCGTGCTTGGCACCTCTGCGTCCTCTGTGGCCAACCGCTCACGAGTGGTTAGTTATCGAACGGAACCGGCGACCGGTTCGGCGTCCTCATCCTTCAGCTCGGTGACCAGGACGTTGGTGGTCAGCATCAGGCCGGCCACGGACGCGGCCATCTCCAGCGCGGTTCTAGCGACCTTGGCCGGATCGACAATCCCGGCCTTGACCATGTCGACGAACTCGCCCGTGTTGGCGTTGTAGCCGACGTTCTTGTCCTTCTCCAGCTTCTCGAGCAACTGGGCCACCACCACGTCGCCGTGCTCGCCGGCGTTGTCCACGATCTGCGCCGTCGGCGTCTTGAGGGCGCCGATCACGATGTCGAAGCCGGTCTTCTCATCGCCTTTGGCTTTGGCCCTGGCCTTCTCGACCTCCTTGATCGCCTTGAGGAAGGTGACGCCGCCGCCGGGGATGATGCCTTCGGCCGTGGCCGCTCGCGTCGCGTGCAGCGCGTCGTCGAGCAGGTCCTTGCGCTCCTTCATTTCGGTCTCGGTGGCCGCGCCTGCTTTGATGACCGCGACGCCGCCGGTGAGTTTCGCCAGACGCTCCTGGAGCTTCTCGCGATCGTAATCGCTGGTGGTCTTCTCGATCTGGCCGCGAATCTGGTCGCAGCGGGCCTGGATGTCCTTCTTCTTGCCGGCGCCTTCGATGATCGTCGTGTTGTCCTTGGTGACGACGATCTTCTTGGCCTGGCCGAGCTGGCTGAGCTCGACGCTCTCGAGCTTGAGCCCGAGGTCTTCGCTGATGACCTGTCCGCCGGTCACCACGGCGATGTCCTGGAGCATGGCCTTGCGTCGGTCGCCGAACCCGGGCGCCTTGACCGCGCAGACCTTCAGAACCCCTTGCAGCCGGTTGATGACCAGCGCCGCCAGGGCTTCGCCCTCGACCTCTTCGCTGATCACCAGCAGCGGCTTGCCCATGTGGGCCATCTTCTCCAGCAGCGGGATGAACTCGCGGACGTTGGAGATTTTCTTCTCGTGCAGCAGGATGTAGGCGTCCTCCATCACCGCTTCGAGCGTGTCGGCGTTGGTCATGAAGTACGGCGAGATGTACCCGCGGTCGAACTGCATGCCTTCGACCACCGTCAGCTCGTTCTCCATGCCCTTGCCTTCTTCGACCTCGATCACGCCTTCCTTGCCGACCGCGTCGATCGCCTTGGCGAGAATCTCGCCGACTTGCGCATCGTTGTTGGCGCTGATCGTCGCGACCTTGGCGATGTCGTTGTGGCCCTTGACGGGCACGCTGACGTCGGAGATGAATTTGCTGGCGGCCGCGGTGGCCTTGCTGATGCCGCGGTACAGTGCCATCGGGTTGGCGCCGGCCGTCACGTGCTTGAGCCCTTCGAGATAGATGGCCTCCGCCAGGACGATCGACGTGGTGGTCCCATCGCCGACGACGTCACTGGTCTTGCTGGCCACTTCGTTGACCATCTTGGCGCCCATGTTTTTGAACGGCTGGGGCAGCTCGATCTCCTTGCTGACCGAGACTCCGTCTTTGGTCACCTTGGGCGAGCCCCAGCTCTTGTGCAGTACGACGTTTCGGCCGGTCGGTCCGAGCGTCACCTTGACGGCGGCGGCCAGCTCTTTCAGGCCGTCGCGCAGCTCGGCCCGTGCGGCGTCGTCAAACATCAGTTGTTTTGCCATGGTTTGTCTTCCTCTATCAGTTCGTTCCTCCCGGCGGGCCGGGATGGGCTGCTCCTGTCCGTTACGTGCTATTTCTCGACGATGCCCAGCAGATCGCTCTCGCGCAGGATCACGTACTTCTGCCCGTCGATCTCGATGTCGTTGCCCATGTACTTGCCGTAGATGACTTCGTCGTTCTTCTTGACCGACATGGAGGCGCGTTTGCCGTCCTCCTGAATCTTGCCCGGGCCGGTCCACACGACTTTGCCGATCTGGGGTTTCTCTTTGGCGGTATCGGGCAGGAAGATGCCACCGGCGGTCTTGTCCTGGGCCTCCAACGGCTTGATCACCACTCTGTCATCCAATGGTCTGAGCTTCATATCCAGTTACTCCTTCACCAACAAGTGTTTCTACTTTTGCTGAGGTTCTATTTGGCGTTGACCGTCAGTACGACGACACTGACGACCGCATCGGGCGCCTCGCCCGGCAGCGTGACCGTGACCTGATTGTCCGTGCACGTCACGGGCAGCGCTTTGTTCTTCTTGTCCGCCAGCAGGTGGGCCTTGGCGACGCCCGCGTTCGGCAGCTTCACCGACAGCTTCCCGTCGGCGGGCCATTCGGTCACGTGCAGGTAGAGCGTCTCGCCCTTGGCGGTGCAGTATCCCCACTCGGGCTTGCCGATGGGGCTGGCGGTCGTGCCGTAGATGCTCTCGCTGTTGACCGCCATCCACTGGCCCATCGCTTCGAGCCGCTCGACGCTGGCCTGCGGGATCAGGCCTTCAGGGGTTGGTCCGACGTTGAGCAGGAAGTTGCCGCCCTTGCTGGCGGTTTCCACGAGCGTGCGGATCAGCTCGGCGCTGGACTTCCAGTTCTCGTCGTAGGACTTGAAGCCCCACGTGTCGTTCATGGTCATGCAGGTTTCCCAATCCACGCCGGGAAGCCCGGTCGCCGGAACCTGCTGCTCGGGTGTCCCGAAGTCGCCGGCATACTCGCCGTCGCCTTTGTTGAGACCTTCCATCCCCTGACGGCCCTTGCCCACCCGATTGTTGATGATCAGGTCGGGTTGCAGCTCGCGCAGCCAGGCGTACAGCGCCTTGCCTTTGGGCTCGGTCCAGTCCTTGATCCACTCCCCGTCGAACCAGAGCACGCCGAGCGGACCGTAGTTGGCCAGCAGCTCCGCCAGTTGTGGTTTCATGTAGGTCTCGACGTACCGGTCGAAGTTCGGATTCGAGCGGTTCGTGTCGTTGTAGTTCGGGAAGAACGGCGCCTGGGCATCGGGGTGGTGCCAGTCCATGATCGAATGGTAGAAGCACAGCTTGATCTTGTGCGTCTTGCACGCCTTCGCCAACTCGGCGAGGATGTCCCGCTTGAACGGCGTGGCATTCATCACGTCGTAGTCCGTCATCTTCGAGTCCCACAGACAGAAGCCGTCGTGGTGCTTGCTCGTGATCACGATGTACTTCATGCCGGCGTTCTTCGCCAGACGCACCCACTCGTCGGCATCGTAGCCGATCGGATTGAAGCGAGTGGCGAACTTCTCGTATTCCCCGACGGGGATCTGGGCGCTGTTCATGATCCATTCGCCGGTCCCGTCGACGCGTTTGCCCTGGTAGGTTCCCGCCGGGACTGCGTACAGGCCCCAGTGCACAAACAGGCCGAACCGCGCGTCGCGCCACCACTCCATACGCTCGTCGTCGGTCAGGACTTTGTTCTTCGACGGGCTGAGACTCAAGTCTCTGTCGCACCCGCCGACGAGAATCGTCACCACCAGACCCAACGCGGCCAGACGCGTGATCGCGGTTTGGCTGAAAAGTCTGTCCATCATCTGTTTCACTCCTTTGAGCACCGTGCTTGCGTTTCGACGCTCCGACAGCGGGCGGCTACATCATGTCGCCCATGCCGCCCATGCCGCCCATGCCACCCATGCCGCCCATACCGGGACCGCCGCCGGCAGGCATCTCGTCCTTGTCTTTGGGCTTCTCGGTGACGAGGCAGTCGGTCGTCAGCAGCAGGCCGGCGATGCTCGCGGCGTTTTGCAGTGCGATCCGCGCGACCTTGGCCGGGTCGATAACGCCCGCCTTGACGAGGTCCTCGTACGTGTCCGTGTCGGCGTTGTACCCGAAGCCGTCCTTGCCCTCGGCGACCTTGTTGACCACGAGGTTGGGGGTGGCGCCGGCGTTGTACGCGATGTAGTAGCAGGGCATTCGCATGGCCTTGGCGAGGATCTCGGCGCCGGTCTTCTCGTCGCCCTTGAGCTTCAGGCTGGTCACCGCGTCGATGCAGCGGATCAGGGCCACGCCGCCGCCGGGGACGATGCCTTCTTCGATGGCCGCGCGCGTGGCATGCAGCGCGTCCTCGATGCGGGCCTTCTTCTCCTTCATCTCGGCCTCGGTGGCCGCGCCGACATTGATCTGGGCGACGCCGCCGGTGAGCTTGGCGAGCCGCTCCTGGAGCTTCTCACGGTCGTAGTCGCTGGTGGTAATTTCGATTTCGTCTCTGATCTGCTTGATGCGGCCGTTGATCGCCGCCTGCGTGCCGGCCCCTTCGACGATGATCGTGTTGTCGTTGTCGATTGTCACCTTCTTGGCCTGGCCGAGCTGCGAGAGGCTCACGTTGTCCAGGTCGATGCCCAAGTCCTTGAAGATGGCCTCGGCGCCGGTCAGGACCGCGATGTCCTGGAGCATGGCCTTGCGGCGGTCGCCGTAGCCGGGGGCCTTCACCGCCGCCACCTTCAGAACGCCCTTGAGCTTGTTGACGACCAATGTCGCCAGCACCTCGCTCTCGACGTCCTCGGCGATCACCAGCAACGGACGCTTGGTCTGGGAGATCTTCTCCAGCAGCGGAATGAGCTTGGCGATGCTGCCGATCTTCTCTTCATGCACCAGGATGTAGGGCTTCTCCAGTTCGCAGACCATCTTGTCCGGATCGGTCACGAAGTGCGGCGACATGTACCCGCGGTCAAACTGCATGCCCTCGACGAACTCGACCGTCGTCTCGAAACCCTTGCCGCTCTCTACTGTGATCACGCCGTCACGACCCACCCGCTGGAAGGCGTCGGCCATGATCTTGCCGATCTCGCGGTCGTTGTTGGCCGAGACGGAGGCGATGTTGACGATGTCGTCGGTCTTGCCGATGTCCACGGGCTTGGCCAGCGTCTTGAGCCTGGCGACGGCGGCCTTGGCGCCCTCTTCCATGCCGCGCTTCAGAGCCATCGCGTCGGCCCCGGCCGCCAGGTTTTTGTACGCTTCTCGAAAGAGAGCCTCGGTCAGCACGGTCGCGGTGGTAGTGCCGTCGCCGGCGATCTTGGAAGTCTTGCTGGCGGCTTCCTTTACGAGCTTGGCGCCGAGGTTCTCGGCCTTGTTGCTCAGCTCGATCTCCTCGGCGACGGTCACGCCGTCCTTCGTCACGTTCGGGCCGCCCCAGCTCTTGTCGAGCACCGCGTTGCGCCCGCGAGGGCCCAGCGTCGCCTTCACCGCCTTGGCCAGCTTCTCCACCCCGGCCAGCAGGCTCGCCCGCGCCTCCGCGTTGAACGCCAAATCTTTCACTGCCATAATTGCGTGCCTCCTTAATTTGCATGCGTCATAAACGTGTTCAGGCCATAGTTGTGGCGTAAATGCCACCTACCGTGCAAAAGATATACCAACAATCTCATCCGGCGGCCGCCAATTTGCCGCCACGAGCCTAAGTGCTTTACCTTCAATATGTTGCGTACAGTCTGAATCGCATCCAGGCCCGAGAACATCCCGCATCAGCCTGTTACAGATGCCAATTCCGGCAGGGCCCAAACCCCGCCGCACGCCAACTTGACAGCCGCCCGCCGTCGCCCCGAGCCGTGGCGCATCGCTCGTCGCGCGTCCCTCGTCGTTCGTAGTGGGCTCGTGAGAGCCTGTCACTCCAGATAGTCCCGGGTTTCGACCCCGGCGCGCCGGGACGGATCTCGTATTTGTTTTGGCGTCGCATGTTGTTGACTGGCAATGACTTATGCTGAAATCGCGAGTCGATCCGGCGTTCCGGCCCGGAAGAGCTGGAACATCCTCAGGAAAAACGCCGTAACGAAATAGGAGTATCCTGGACTAAATGGCATAGGAACCAGAGAGCTCAGCAGCGGGCAATCCGGCCGCCACGGCCGGAAACCACGAAACTGGCCAAGGGGCGCGCGCGTCTCTATTGGGGAGCGTTTTCATTCCCACCCCCTTGGCCAGCCTTTTGCCCCGGCCGCAGTTGTCCGACGAAGGTGTGGTGCGTCGCTCGTCGGTTGCCGCTGGAGAGAATGGGGTCTTTTTCGGGTGGGACCGTAACGAAACAGGCCCAGGCGAGACCCTGTTCCGGCACAGACCCAGGATTCGGGATGACCGCGCTTCTCGGCGGCCAATCCTCACATGGCGAAAAGCGGTTGCGATCGTGGTTCTGCTTTGATACACTTGGGGTGCGAAGTGGAGGTAAACTCAGTGGTATAAGCAGGTTGTGGAGGGATGTCCCATGCATGCGGTCGCTGCGACGCCGAATGTGCAGTGTCTATGGGTCTTAGCGGTCGGTCTGGTCATTTCCAGTGCTGGTCGTGGTACCGAATTTGCCGGCGGAACGGGCGATCCCTGCAACCCGTATAAGATCGTCTCCGTCGAACAGCTTACCGCCATCGGCACGGACGCGGACCTGCTCCAGAAGCACTTTGCTTTGGTGGCAGACATCGATCTGGCCCCCGATCTTCCGGGCGGACAGGTATTCATCTCGCCGGTGATCGGCGAGCTGTCGGGGAGTTTCGATGGCAGAGGGCACATCATCCGGCATCTGACCATTCATAGCGATGCCGCTGCTGGCTGCGGCCTTCTGGCAGGGGTCAATGAGGGGGCCTGGGTCCGCAATCTCGGCTTGGAGGAGGTGGACATTGCGATCAAGGGAAGATCGTCCTTTCTCGGCGGGCTGGCCGGCGAGAACCGGGGGTTGATCCTTGGTTGCTATGTGACCGGTTCGGTTGCCACGGGGGACGGCAGTGCCGTGGTCGGTGGCCTCGTGGGTTACGCCCGTGGTGATACGGTCGCCTGCTATTCTGCAGTTCACGTGTCGACCGGCGACGCATGCACATACGTTGGCAGTTTGGCCGGAAACCTTGATTGCGGGACTATCTCCAGCTGCTATGCCAGTGGCCCGGTCACGACCGGCAGCGGCTGCAAGTACGTCGGTCCTCTGGCTGGTTCCCTCTCCTCGTTCGGCGGGACCATCAGTCTGAGCTTCTGGGACAACGAGCTGGTGAACGTATCGGGAAGCTCGGGAGGTAGAGGTCTGCCGACAAAGCAGATGCAGGCGATCGAGACGTACCTGGATGCCGGCTGGGACTTCGCGGGAGAACGGGCCAACGGCCTGGCTGAACTGTGGACGATGCCGCCGGAGGGCGGGTATCCGCAACTGGCGGCCTTTTCGGCTGACCATGAAAGCCACGAACTGTCTGGCGGCGGGACGCCGGACGATCCTTACCTCATCTACACCCCCGAGGATTTGGGGGCGATGTGGCACGCGGATTGGCAAGCCTGCTTTGCGCTGGCCGGTGACGTCGATCTGGGAGGAATAATCTGGCGGAGCGCGCCCGTTCCACGTCTGTTGGGTACGTTCGATGGGGCGGGCTTCGTGGTTTCTGATCTCCGGGTCCATGGCGGCGCAAACCTGGGGCTGTTCGGTTTCGTGGGACTGGAGGCGGTGGTGACGGACCTGACACTGGAGCGGGTCGATGTGGTTACCGCATACGGTGCAAAGTGTGTAGCGGGCCTGGCCGCTCGGAGCGAAGGGCGTGTTGTCAACTGCCACGTGACAGGGCACGTGTCTGGGAAGGACGGAAGTGAGTGTCTTGGGGGGCTGGTCGGTGAGAACTACGGCGTTATCACGGATTGCTCGGCCGTGGGCACGCTTAACGGGTATGGCGGGTATCGGATGGGCGGCCTGGTGGGTGCGAACGAGGGCCGGATCATCCGCAGTCATGCCGACGTGGAGGTGAGCGGGGCGGACAACCGATGGGTCGGCGGTCTTGTGGGGGAAAATGACTTCGCGACGATCAAGCGCTGCTACGCGACAGGGAATGTCTCGGGAGGGGGCCACGCGTGGGAATACGGGGGCTTGGTTGGTGGGGCCAGTGGTGTCATCTCCGAGTGCTATGCGACCGGCGACGTCTCGGCCACCAGCCGGGGCGACGGGGTCGGCGGTCTGGTCGGAGGCACGTGCTGGGGGTGTCGAATAACGAATTGCTATGCGGCCGGCGACGTTAGTGGTGGAAATGGAAGCGACGATCTGGGCGGTTTGTTGGGATATAACTGGGTCAGCTCCATTGCAGATTGCTACGCGCTCGGTCGTGTATCTTCGGGTGCCGGGTCAAGGTACGTCGGCGGCCTGGTGGGAGTGAACACGGCCAGCAGCGTGGTGAATTGTCTGTGGGACATTGAAACCAGCGGGATGTCGGAAAGCGCCGCCGGCACGGGCCTGTCGTCGACGGAGATGCAGGACATCCAGACGTACCTGAGGGGTGGTTGGGACCTGGTGGGGGAGCGTCGCAATGGAACATGCGAGTCATGGTATATGTCCGCAGCGGGAGGCTACCCAATGCTGTCGGCGTTTGTCGATGGAGTACAACGCTCGGTGTTGGTCGGCCAGGGCACGGCGGAGGAGCCATACCAGATCAGTTCGCCCGAGGATCTCGGCGCGATGGCACATTACGACCCGTCGGCCGCCTACGAATTGGTCGCGGACCTTGACCTCTCCGACATCGTGTGGTCGGTCGCGCCCATTCAAGATTTGGACGGGACGTTCGACGGGGGCGGCCACGTGATTTCGAACCTGACGGTCTGCGGGGGACAGAATCTGGGGCTGTTCGGTGCCCTGGGTGAAGGGGCGGAGGTGACGCGTCTTGGGATTCAGGACGCGACCATCACTGGAGGTGACTACGCCTCCATTCTCGGGGTCCTGGCGGGCAGTAGCGAGGGGCGCGTCACCCGCTGCTTCGTGACCGGGCACCTTTCGGCGGGAGGGGACGGCGAATACCTTGGGGGCTTCATGGGGAGAAATCGCGGTAAGATTCAGGACTGCAGTGCCGACACCGTCGTCACCGCTGGCCCTGGCGGTGAGCGGCTGGGGGGCTTCGTCGGCATCATGTGGGGGCTGATCGCCAACTGCCGGGCGACGGGCGACGTCTGTGCCGCCGACAGAAGTTGTTCGGCGGGAGGGTTCGTAGGGAACATCCAGAGTGGAACGATCGCCGACTGCTACGCGACGGGGGCGGTTCTGGGCGGCTGGGATGTCAATGACGTCGGCGGTTTCGCGGGGAGCACTTATGACGGCGTCGTTGACACATGCTATTCGACCGGAAATGTCTCCGTTGGGCAAGAGAGCCAGCGCGTTGGGGGTTTCCTCGGTGTCAATAGCGGTGGCACGTTCTCCCATTGCCTGTGGGACGTGCAGGCCAGTGGCATGGCTTTCAGCGCCACCGGGAAAGGTCTGACCACGGTCGAGATGATGGACCCCGAAGTTCTGGGCCTGAACGGCTGGGGGGGCGATCCCAACTGGGTGCTTGATCCGGGTAACGACTATCCTCGCCTGGCCGGGGAAGGCACAATCGGGCAGATCATACCGGAGCCGGTGATTGACTGGTTCGAGGGCGACGGTACAGAGGAGAACCCCTACTTGGTGGAGACCGCCGGCCAACTCGCTTTGATTGGCACGGCCACATATCTGTGGGACAAGTGTTTCGTCCTGGGGGCCAACCTGGACCTTGCGGGCGTGACTGTCCCTCGCATCGGGACAGGCCAGGGCTCCGAGTTCGTCGGCCGGTTTGACGGCAGGGGACATGTTCTACGCAACCTCACCCTGGACGTGGGCGAGGCCGGCGTATCCTGTCTCGGGCTGTTTGGCTACATAGGCTCAGGCGGCTGGGTCGGCCATCTGGGTCTCGAAGATGTGGCTGTCGAAGGTTCCCACGATTCTGGGCCGTTGGCCGGCATCAACTGGGGCACCATCACGCATTGCTATGCACGTGGTTCCGTGACCGGGGCGGATTTCTCCAGCGGACTGGGCGGACTGGTAGGATTCAACTGCGGCACACTCACGCAGTGCTTCGCTGACTGCCGTGTCAGCGCTGGTGACAGCAACGCCATGATCGGTGGCCTGGTCGGCTCCAACTCAGGCGCTGTGGAAAACAGCTATGCCCGAGGCGATGTGTCCGGCGGGAGCAGGAGTGTGTATCTCGGTGGGCTTGTGGGGTACGGTGGTTTCGGCACGTTGACCGACTGCTATGCTGCCACGGCGGTCTCCGGTGGGGACCAGAGCCTGTACCTCGACGGTTTTCTGGGCTACGTCGGGTATGGACGCGGAGGGCCGAGCATTGTCATCACTGGATGCTATTTCCTGGCTTCGTCTAATGACGCCGGCCCGGACAACGGCAATGCCATCGCTCTGACGAGTGAGCAGATGAAACAGAAGGCCAGCTTCGCAGACTGGGATTTCGAGACGATCTGGACAATCTGCGAAGGCAGAGAATGTCCCCACCTGCGGTGGGAAGGCATCGCGTGTGAAGGACAATGACCTCGTGGTGCGATCTCGATGCGGGTGAAGGAGCCAGGGGTGCCGCCGACTTCTGGCAAGAACGAGTCAACGAGGTGGAGAGATACCTGACGCCGGGGAATGGTACCCAGGTAGCCGTTCTGTTCAGTCGATCTTGAGGTTGCAGGAGAATCGACGAGCACGGAGAGCGGGTCTCCGTCTTTGGAGGCGAGGATATGAAGAAGACGCTCTTACCGATGGCAATAGCGATTGTCATCGTGGGCCTGATCGTGGCGATGTTCGCGGGGGTCTTTGACGACCATGTGCGGATCGCCTGTGCAACGGCGGAACTCGCTCGTCCTCCGGCCGGCGCCAAGATCCTGCATGCCAGCGGGTGGAGCAGCGGTTTCTCCAATCAATCCTGCTTCGTCTTCAGGGCGACAAAGGCCGAGATCGAGGCGTGGATACAGAACTCTCCGAGCCTGCGCGACAGCACGCCCGATGTGCTGACGGAGGACCGCAGACTTGTTTCCTTCGATTCGGCTGCCGAGGCGCTGGCGTGGGAGAAAGCCCATCCTGAGATCATGGGTCTCGATCTGCTTAACGGGGCCCGATGGGTCCGAGAGTACAAGGAGATGCGGACGTCGCTCCCGCGGCCCGAGATGCGCTACTGCATTTGGCCTCCCGGCGGCGTCTCCTGGTTCAAACCCAACGTCACATGTGGGCGCGTATTTGAGATTCCCGTCGCTTTTTGCAGTGTCATCGTGGACGACGCCAACGACGTCGTATGGGTCGCAGCATCCAGCAGTTAGTCACGGCGTGGCAAGAAGCGCCGACACGCAAGCACCGAGAAGGGACCCATGGAGCCAGTAGCCTGCAAAGCGCTCCTTGGGGTCAGGCGCGGCGGCTGCCCAAGGCCGCGTATCTCGTATCTCGTGGCTCGTATCTCGGAGCTCGGGTTGGAATGTAGAAGCGTGGAGGCGGGAACGGCGTGGTCCGGCGGAGGGCAAAGGGCACGTGTCTCGTATCTCGAATCTCGGGGCTCGTGGCACCGCAGCCCGGCGGGGGGCTGGTTTACAGGAATCGGTCGACGAAGGGTTTGGGGCGAAGGATTTGGATGCCGGCGAAGCCGGAGACGGCCAGGAGGTGGCGGTCTCCGCTGACGATGATGGGCGCCTTTGCCGCCAGAGCGCAGGCGAGGAAGATGTCATCGTCGGGGTCAACGCAGACGGGGTGTGGCAGTGGTGCGGCCTGGACGAGGTGCGACCGGACGGCCACGAGGTCGAGCAGCGGCAGGATGTCGATGCTTTTGCATGTCCGGCTCAGGCGGGCCGCAACCTCTCGATACTCCGCCAGGACTTCCGGGCAGACCGCCAGCCGAATCGCTCCGTCGCGCCAGGCCTGGAGGATCTGATAGGGCGGCCCGGTGAAGAAGATGCCGGACATCAGGACGTTGGTGTCGAGTACGATCTTCATCGCCGCTTCCGCACGGCCGAGACCGCCGAAGCGACGCCGGAACGGGTCAGGCCCGCTGCTTTCGCCTGCGTTCGCGCCTTCCTGACGAGGCGGCCGAAGTCGCGCATGGAGGGCGGGCGAACCATCTTCAGGATCACGACGTCGTCCTCGCCGAGAACGATGAATTGGGACCCCGCGTCGAGCCCGAGCCGGCGGCGAACGTCCTCCGGAATGACGACCTGACCCTTTGACGACATCCTGGTGGTGGATACCGATCCCATGAGACACTCCTTTCTGCATGTCTTACCAGTAAGATCATACCAAGGGATCGACGAGATGTCAAACAGGCTTTTCCGACCTGGGGCGTCTCGCAGGTGACAGGCGACAGGACCGGCGGGCGGCGGGGGGCGGCGGCCCAAGGGCGCGTATCTCGTATCTCGGCGCTCGTATCTCGTGAAAATGGGGGTAGATGCCGGATGGGCTCCAAGCCCATCCTACGGCCCATCCCACGGCCCATCGTGGGGCCGTTGGCGCCCTTGGCACCTGGCAGGCGGCCGGCGGGAGGCGAGAAAATTCCGGCGGCAAATCAAATTTTTTTGTTGACGGGAGGCTATGATTCGTTCACTATAGACAGAAACAGGGTTGTCAGTTGCCAGTTGCCAGTTATCAGTTGTCGGTTGGAGGTTGGCGAGGCGCGGGGTGCGGATCGCGGATCACGCGAAGCGGGTAGAAGGGTAGATGAGTAGAAGCGTAAATGCGGGAAATAGCTCGGATGAGATCGGATTGCGGAATCGGGAGCACGCATCTACCCATCAACGGTTCTACGCTTCTACCGCGAGTCCCGAGAGACGAGCGACGAGCGCCGAGACACGAGATACGAGATACGAGATACGAATTGCGGAGGTTGCGATGGACAAGCGGTGTTGTGCGAATTGCGTGTATGCGACGAAGCCGACGAGCCGGTGGCTGCGGGTGATTCTGACTCGGTTTCCGGGTCTGTGGCTGTGTTTCAACCACGTGGCGTCGCCGGGGGTGATGACGGAGGTCTGCGCGGGCGGGGTCTGCCGGAATTACCAGCCGCGGCGGTGGCCCAAGGGCCGGCGGGAAGCGCCGCCGGAACCGGCCAGCGACGACGTCCGCTACATCCCCCTGACGCGGGGCAGGTACGCGATCGTGGACGCCGACGACTTCGCGGAGCTGAGCAAGCACAAATGGACGCTGGTACGCAGCGGCAAGGTCGAATACGCGTGCCGACGGGAGAAGGGCAGCACATCGTGATGCACCGGGTCATCATGAACGCGCCGGACGACATGGTGGTCGATCACATCGACGGCAACGGGCTGAACAACCGCAAGAGCAATCTGCGGATCTGCACGAAGGCGCAGAACAACTACAACAGCCGGCCGCGCGGCGGCACGTCGCAGTATGTGGGCGTGATGTACCACAAGCGCGACCGCAAGTACCAGGCCGCGATCGGCTTCCACGGCCATACGATTCACATCGGCGAGTTTGACGACCCGGTGGCGGCGGCCAAGGCGCGGGACCGCAAGGCGATGGAGCTTCAGGGCGAGTTCGCGTACCTGAACTTCCCGGAGCTGCGGGAGACGGCCAAGCGGATCGTCTCGCTGGCCGGCCGGATCACGCTGTGCAGCAGGGCGGTGGGGAAGCTGTCGCGACATCGGACGACGGCGGCCTGACGCCCGCGCCAGGGGGCCGTGACAATCCGGAAAGAAATTTTCGATTCTTGCGGATTTTTGCGTCCACATTGCGTCCCCGTCACACGCTATCAGAATGGCCAAGGGGCGCGCGCATCTCTATTGGGGAGCGTTTTCATTCCCACCCCCTTGGCCGTTTTTCCTGCTATCCGATGTACACGCCGCCATTCGGGGCGGGGCACCGAGTCGGCCCGCCCTCCCGAGGAGGGAGACTGGGGACCGCTGACGGTCCGGCCTTGCGTTCACATATCACGAGACCGAAGGAGAATCTGCGGGTATTCTATGCAAATCGCGACGGATTTGGTGCGTCAGATGAGAATAGAGTGCGGAAACGGCATGGAGGGCCGTGGCCTTGAACTTGGGAGCCGATGAGTGGATGGGGACGCCGAGAGACTTGTCATTGACGGCGCCTGCCATGGCAGTCAGCAGGCGTGGCGGCAGCTCTTTGACTGGCATTTCGATGCGGTGTACCGGTGCTGCCTGACGCTGACGGGCGGCCGACGGGACCAGGCGGAAGAGGTCTCCCAACAGGTGTTCGTCGTCGCGGCCCGGCGTATCCGCCGTTTCCGGCCGGACCAGGCGAGCTTTCGCGCCTGGCTCTATGGAATCGCCCAGAATCGCCACTTGGCCCTCGTCGCCAGGGAACGGCGTCGCCGTGTCCGGGAGGCATTGCCACGGCAGGAGGAGGACGGGTCGGATGGACGCGCCGAGCCGCAGATGGTGGTTCACGAAGTCCTGGCCCGACTGCCGTTCGAGTACCGCCGCGTTCTCGAAGAGAAGTATCTCGAGCGGCTGACTCTGAAGGAAATGGCCGAGGCCCACGGCCGAAGTATCGAGGCGATCGAGTCCCTGCTGCGGAGGGCCAGGGACCGATTCGCCCCGATTTATGAATCGATGCAAGACGAAAGGTAGCAGGGGGTCGCAACATGAAGAACCGCGACATCGACGATCTTCTCGAACGAGCCTTTTCGGGCAGTCCACCCGGCCAGGCGTTCCGCGCGCGAGTGCTTCTCGAATCCACGGCGGCGCTGGCCCGCGTCCGGCAGAGTCACAGTCGATGGCGTCTCGCTGCCCTCAGCGCCGCGGCCGTCTTCATTGCGGTCGCATCGTTCCTTCTCGGCCGCTCTTCAGTGACGTCGCGTGGCCCGTTGCCCGCGAGTGGGCCGGGTGTGGTGATTGAAGGCGGGTCGGTCTCGGTGCCGGCTGAATTAGTGACGTGGCTGAAGGCAGCCCGGCTCTTCGAGCAGTTGGGTATGGAGGATCGAGTGGCCCTGGCGTACGACCGCGCCGGGCGACTGATGCCACCCGACGATGTGGGGGGAGTTGGCGATGCGGAACCGGCGGTTGCTCAGCGATCCAGGAATCTGCTGGACGCCGTGGCAGCACTTCCGGATTCGCCACGGAAAGGGGAGGACGCGAGAGCCGATGCGACGGCTTCGACGCCCTCGGAACGGCAGCGCGCCGGTGTGCAGACGATCCTGGCGCAATCTCTGGGAGACTGAATCATGCGAGGACGAGATAGCAGAATGATACGAGTTTTGTGTGTGAGTGTCCTGCTACTGCCGGCATTGATGGCCGTGGGGGGCGAGCCGACGTCGGATATGCTGACGCGGGTTCGAAGTGTGGACGACCCGGAACTCGGCGAGTTGATTCGGGCCGCGATGGAGAGCTACCATTCGCGCTATGCCCAAGGCTGCCCGGAGGATATGTGGGCGATCACACGGGCTGTATCGGAGGCCTACGCGAGGATCAAACTGCTGGACCGCCAGATCGAGCAACTCGAGACGAGGTTGACACAACTGGCGGGGCCGGAGGAATTGAGGCAGGAGATGGTTTTGGCCGCCGCTGAACTGGAATCGAAACGCGCGATCGCGCTGGCGGGCCTGCGAGAGGTCATGGGCATCATGCCCCGTTATGCGTTCGAGACCCGAGAAGTGGACGATCTCAGCACGTGGCTGCACCTGGTCGTGCTCGATCAGGGTGTGCATGCGCTCGATACTCTCAAGGGTTTTTCCGAATACTGGGCCAATTGTCGCTGGGATTCGCTTGGCGTGCTGACGGGGGAGGAGACGTTGACCTACATTCGCAAGCAGTTGACGGACAGGCGGCGGAGGCCCATGCGATTTGACCTGTACTATGATCCCCCCAATCGGAGTGTCGCGGAAGACCTGCGTCGCAAGATCATGGCGCTGGCCATGGAGACGAACGCGCAGATGGAGGTTGAGCTTCATATCGACGCGATCACGTGGAGGGGGACGGGGGAGGCGTCCTTCTTTGTGAGGGACGGTCAGATCCGGACCTTCTATCCGGCGCCTGTGAGGCGTCCGGACGGGCTCGATAAGAAGACCCTCGTGACGGGACGGGTCGAGCCCGATGACCTCGCTCAGCACATCCTGTGGCGCCTCACGATGCCGAAGAACGTCCCGTTGACATTCCGCATCGAGTATGACCGGGCCGGTGTCGGTCAGGCCCAGCGTGTTGCCAACGAAATCCGGCGCATCGCCGAGCGTTTGAAGATTGATGGACTCGTGGATGTGAACTCCGTGCTGGTGGACCCCATACCGGAAGCGATCTTTCTGGGGCCGTGGCGGGCGGTGACACCGGGTGAGATTCAGGAGGTTGAGATCCGCCCGGAGAGCAAGACTGAACTGCTCATGAGGAAGTGGTCGGATCGCGACGCACCCATGACCAAGGTCGCGGCGCCGTGGACACTGGCGACCAGGTACATATTCATCGAAACTGGGATGCGGGAAATGTACCGGGGAGAGATCGACGGCGAAGGCCGTCTGGTCCTCGACCGCGGACAAATCTACCCTCAGGGCAGTTGGCATGATGAGGGCGGCGCGCCGATGGTCTTCGAGAAGATCGATCAGAGCCAGACATCCCGGTAAGAACGCCAGGCTGATGATTTCATCCGCGTCATGGGCGACCGCTGCGGAGTGTTTCTCCTGCCGTTCTTTCAGCCTGACGAACCGGTGAATCCTACAGAAAGGAGAGGAACCATGAAGAGATGCGCATTGATACTGAGCGTCCTGATTCTTTGGCAGGGGTCGGTCGTGCAGGCGGCCGATGTCATCGTGGTCTCGGAGAACATCGACCGAGACCTGGACGGCGTGGCCGATGACCAGGGGCTGATCGACTGGCTGATTGCGGAAGGGCATTCCGTGGACATCCGTCGCAACTTGTGGGAGGACCTGGATTCGCAGCGCATCGCGGAGTTGAATGCGGCCGACCTGGTCATCGTCAGCCGCCTGACCGACAGCGCCCTCTACAGCGATGGCTACGAGCCGACACAATGGAATTCGGTGACGACTCCGGTGCTGCTGATGAGCCCCTATTTCGCTCGCGACATTCGCTGGAACTGGGTCCGTTCCGAGACGGTCCCCAGCGACACCGCCTGCACCCACGTCGAGGCGCTGGACCCGGATCATCCCATCTTTCGCGATGTCGAACTGATGCCCCTCCATCGAGGCGGTCCCGCCAACATCGTCGAGGTTGTCGACCCGACCATCGGCACCGGGTTGACCTCGTTCATCGGCACGATGGACATGGGCAACGGCCACCTGATCGCCAAGACGTTGGGGGCGGAACTGGGCTGGATCGCCGAGTGGGATACCGGCGTGGAGTTCTACGACGGCGCCGGCCAGTTCGCCGCAGGCAAACGCATGCTCTTCTGCGCGGGCACACAGCGCGTGGACGATTCCCGCCGGGCCGAATTCAACCTGACGCCCGAGGGCCGGCAGATGCTGCACAACGCCATCCGTTATCTGCTCGGTGGCGCCAACATCATCCTGGTCACGCAAGGCATCGACTGGAATCTCGATGGCCTGCGAGATGACCATGTGTTGGAGATGCAGCTCCTTGCGGATGGGCATTCCGTGGACGTCCGGCCGGACTACTGGCTCAGCCTGAGTGCAGAGAAGATCGCCGAGTTGAACGCGGCCGACCTGATTGTCATCAGCCGCATCTGCTGGAGCGAATACTACGACGATGGCGACGAGCCGACACAATGGAACTCGCTGACGACGCCAATGCTGCTGCTGAACCCTTACTTTGCGCGCAACATTCGATGGGAATGGGTCAATACCGAGGCGACGAGCAACGATACGACGGAGGTCTACCTCGAAGCGGTCAGGCCGTGGCATCCGATCTTCAGCAACGTGGAAATGATCTCGCTCGATCCCTACAGCTGGGAGGATTCCATCACCATCGTCGAAATGATCGATCCGAGTGTGGGCTCAGGAATCACCTCTTTCATTGGAGGCACCTGGATGGGCAATGGACGCCTGATCGCCAGGCCGGTGTCACTGGACATGGGGTGGATCGCCGAATGGGACGCGGGAGTGGAGTTCTACGAAGGCGCAGGCCAGTATGCGGGCGGCAAGCGCATGTTGTTGTCGGCCGGTACACAGGAGATTCAGTACACCGATCCCGTCACGTGGATGCAGATGACCACCACGCAGGGCGAGCTGAACCTCACGCCCGAAGGGCTCAAAGTCTTCCGCAATGCGGTGGCCTATCTCCTGGCCGAGTGATCGGGCTAAGCCGGCCGATGGCATCGGATTGCCTGGGAACCGCTTCCGCTCGTGGATGGCTCGGGATTCCGCTCTGGGCGTCTGAAACGGGCCTTGTCCCGAGACTCCTCGCCGGCATCAGGAGTCAGACGCACGCGATTGGGCTTGATCCGCCTTGTTGCCGCAGTTACGATATGGGTGAGATGTCTTTCGCGAAACGGCGGTAAAGCGGACACCAGAGCGTGTGGAGGACCTGGCGGACATGAGACGAAGGAAGCGGCGAATCCTGATCGGCGTCGGCGTGCTCGTAGTTTTGGGTGTCCTGTGCCTGCTGACCCCGTACACGCGCAGGCACTACACGTGTCTTCGATGCCGGCTCAACAAGACCGTCGAGACGTATTGGGGCATAGAAAGGGTGACCGAGACGCCCAACGAGTGCTCCCAATGGTATCTGGCGGCGCATCCGGGACACGAACACGACTGGAAGAAGTCCTCGTGCACGTTTGAGTGGCGGGCGTTCACCCGACGCTGGTCCTGCGGGTCGGGACATCCGGTCTTCCACGTCATTCCGGAGGTCCAGAAGATGTACCTGTCCACGTGCACGGGCGAGCAGGTCGAAGCGTGGTTTGCCCTGCTCGAATCCAAGGACCGCCAGGACCACCAGAAGGCATACGATCTGGCGTACGAGCCGTACTGGCGGTGGTCGGGCGGGTCGAAGCAGCGGGCCGCCGGCGGCGCCGGGGCGCCTTCAGGTGTCGCGGCGGGCGTCGAGCCCGTGACGGACGAATTCGCAGCCGAAATGAAAGACGTCCCGTATGAAGACGAGAAGTGACCAGATCCGGACTGCGAAGCCGTCGATTCCCAGGGAATCAGAGGACGTCCGACGACGAGATCATTGCGTCCTACGAGGAGGGCGGCGACGGTGCTGCGGCGTTCAGCAGTTCACTCTCCTTTTCGATGATCGGGCGCAGGTCGCGGGCCAATCGGTACGTCAGGTCGTCAATCTGCGACCGGCTCAGAGGACGCCCTTCGGCGCGCCGTCTGGCCAGGAAGGCCTCGAAATCCGCCGGGGTCATGTACCGGACGTACTCGGGCAGCGCATTCGGGTCGCTCCCTCGATACCTCGGAGGCGGCGCATCGCGAATGACGCGATTGTACGTCTCTTCCGTCGCAGCGAGAAGCGGGCCGCAGATCGAAAGCGGTTCTGCGTAGACGCGGCTCTCACAGCGCCATGCTGCGCCGGCCAGATCAAAGGCCAACAGGAATCCGACCCATGATACAACCACCCCAACCGCGAACATGCGATGGTACCGACCGAAGACCAGCGCCCGCCGGCCGGCCCCGAGCCAGAGCAGCAGGCAGAAGATCAGCCACGCGACGAAGACGTCGACATGCTCGGACCATCCCGCGAACGTCCGCGTCCAGAGGAACCGGCTGTTGGCGATCAGCAGCAGGACAGCGCCATTGATGACAAGGAGCCCGAATCCGATCACCCACCGCCTCCGCTGAGGCGGATGAGTCATGCCGGCGACCCTCGCCAGACCGCACGCACCGAAAACCCACAAGAGCAGGACTATGAACCAGAGCATATCCGTCAAGGACGGCAGGAACAATCTACTCTGCGGCGCTCGGTAGAACGTCAAGAACGCCAACAGACAGACCAGAATCGCCAGACCCGCCCCGATGGCGCTGAACGCTTTGGGCTCCAGCGAGACGCGTGACGTGCCGCGCCATCGATGGTAGAGAGTATGCAGGAAGCTGCCTATCAGTATGGCCCATGAGAGCACCGACAGGAAATCTTCTCGATTCGCCGGCCGTCCGAGTCCCAAGGCCGATGTTCATAGTCACAGGCGATAGCCTGGCTCAGTCTCAGGCGGGCCTGCCAGGCTTCGGCCTCGGTAAGGTCCAGCCGCCGGAGCCTCGTTTGTTCGACGTCCTTGGCCAGTTCGGCGGCGCTCTGCAGTGAATCCACGTCGCAGGCGCTCGCCATGGCGCGCTCAGCGATGCGCGCCATCGAGTCGATCTGGCGACGATAGGCGTCTTGAAAGGCACGGTCGAGGGCATGTTCTGTCGAGTCGGTCGGACTGCGCAGCGACGCGATACGCACAATCTCGCTATAGGATAGAGTGGTAGTGCCCACAGGCATATCTCGATAGAACGGCCGGATGATCGGTCGATCGAATTGGCCCAGATGGGCCATCTCGGCCAGGCGATCTACGCGTGATTTGTACTGGACGTAAGGCAGGGTCAATCGAGGCAGATCGTGTCCCAACGCGAATTCCTGCAAGGCTTCGTCAGGATGTTCCTCTCCAGGAGGTGTGGTCAGGAGGACCCAGCCTCGCAGATACCGGTAGTAGGCGTTGTTCGGGTCCATCGTCCGGAGCCGATCCACCATCGCCAGGGTTTCCTCCGACTGGTTGGGCTCACTCCATACTGTCGCTTCAGCTAACCGGGACAGGAGATGCTGGTTCTCGGGATACTTCTGCACCAGTGCGCGAAGCGCCTCGGGCGCATCCTCTGAGAGACGCGTGTTGAGGTGGTATCGAAGAATGTCACCCGCCTCGGGATCCAACGCCACGAGGCGGTCGGGCAGGACCCACGTGACGTGACCCTTGGCGTCGATGATGAACATGTTCCGCAGACCTCGCAACGCACCCATGATCTGCGGCATCTCGTACACGGTGGCGGCGATCAGCAATACCAGGATCGCCGCCCACGTCAGGTCTGTTCGTTTCATCCTGGCCTCCGCACTGGATGCTTCGCTCCCACTCCAGGTGACTTCGCTTCTGGTCCGCGTGGCTACAAGACGTCCCACGCCTCCGGATCGGTACCATTATGTCCCAAGTCCCGATCAAAGGCAAGCGACAAAGGCGAGGGTCGCTTCCTGGATGTGTCCCGATACCCTGACGCGTGGGTGGCAGCCTCAATCCCGATGCACATCGGGATTGGGGATGGTTCGATGCATGTGCGACCTTCTGCGATCGTTTCGGCAGGCAGGTCCGCCATCCCCAAACGTCCGCTGCGCTACCGTTTGAGGCTGCCACCCTGGACGAAGAGACTCTCACACACTGCGATTCCGGAGGCGAACGAGGGTGCTCACCCGCATGGGCTTCAGTCCTTCGCTTGAGTTGTGCTCTGTTGGGCTTCGTCCAGGCAGATGCGCCAGAGGTTTCGCAGATTGCGGTTGTGGCCGCGGTAGAGCCAGTGGCCGGGCGGGGGCTCCAGATAGGTGCGGAACTCTCTTGATTGCGCCAGACGCTGCGACGCCTGCTCCAGGGTCAGGCCCTCGCGCTGGGCGGCCCGGACGCCTGCCAGCAGCCTTTGGTAGTAGGCGCGGATCGGGACGAGGTCCTTCTTCTGCAGCGGCGTGCTGTGCGAAGGGATGATGCGACGGATGGGGACATCGGGAGCGATGAATTCGTCGAGCACCGCGAGGAATCGCTGCACGTCCTCCATCTGCGACTGCTCGCCGATCTCGGGCAGGTGGTCCCGCTGGTAGGCGATCGCGCCGGTGACCAGCAGCTTCTCCTGCGGGATATAGATCACGATATCGGAGGGGCTGTGTCCCTTGCCATAGAAGACCATCTCCAGCGTGACATCGCCCAGGTCGAGCGTGTGCCGGTCGGCGAACGTCAGCGTGGGCTTGACGATCTCATGGCCTTCCTGCATGTCCTGGATGAACAGTCTCCAGAACCGGGTTTCGCCGCGGATCATGCGTGCGTTCGCGCGGTTGCCTCCGAACTGGCGCATGTTGTCTTGCAGGGTCTGGAGGGTCCGCTCGGCGTTGTCGAGGGTCTGACGCTTGCGGACGGGGTCGGTCTGCCTGTTGATGAGCCATTGCATGTCGTCGGGCAGGTTCGCGTGGCCGACGACCACGGCGTCTTTGAAGAGGCAATTGCCTCCGGCGTGGTGCATGTGCGCGTGCGTGTTGATGACGTACGCCCAGTCGCGGCGTCCGAATTCCCGCTCAATCCGTTCCTTGATCGGCGCCATGATCCGCGGCGACATCTCGGTGTCGATGATCGCCAGGCCCTTCTGCGACTGGATCGCAGTCAGGTTGCATCGCCCGGTCCCGATCCAGTAGGCCAGGAGCACGCGGTCGCTGAGCCGCTCGATGCGGACATGCTCGGTCGCATCGCGTCCCGCACCGCCCATCAGCAATGGCAGCAGCAAACCGATCTGAATCGCCGTGGTCATCTTGCGCCTCCGTCAAATGTCGATGTGTCGTTTCAGTTCTTTGTTTGCATCGCCCCGGCGGGCCGCGATTCCTGTTGGCAGATGCGCCAGAGGTTTCGCAGGTTGCGGTCGTGCAGGCCGTAGAGCCAGTGGCCCGGCGGGGGCTCCGGGAACGCGCGGAACTCCTTTCGCTGGGCCAGACGCTCGGCGGCCTGCTCGATGGTCAGTCCTTCTCGCTGCGCTGCGCGGACGCCGGCCAACATCTTCTGATAGTAGTCGCGGATCGGGACGAGGTCCTTCCTTTGCAGGGGCCGGCTGTGCGAGGGCAGGACCCGCCGGACCGCCACGCTCGGATCGAGGAACTCGTCGAGCACCGCGATCGAACGCCGCACGTCTTCAATCTGCGATTCGTCGCTGATTTCGGGCAGTTGGCCCCGCTGATAGGCGATCGCGCCGGTGAACAGCAGGCCCTCCTGCGGCATGTAGACCAGGGTGTCGGAGTCGCTGTGTCCCTTGCCGAAGAAGATCAGCTCCAGCGTGACGTCGCCCAGGTCCAGCGTGTGCCGGTCGGCGAACGTCAGCGTGGGTCTGAGCACCTCATAGCCTTCCTCCAGGTCCTCGATGTACAGCTCCCAGAATCGGATCTCACCGTGCATCAGGCGGGCATGGGCGCGGTTGCCTCCGACCTGACGCAGGTTGTCCCGCAGGGTTGTGACGATCTGGGCGGCCTCGTCGATGGCCTGGCGCTTGCGGTGCGGGTCTGTCTGCACGTCGATCCTCCACTGAATCTCCGCCGCGAGATTCTCGTGAGCGACGACAGGGACGTCCCGGAAGGCGCCGTTGCCGCCGGCGTGGTGGCCGTGCGTGTTGATGACGTACGCCCAATCGGTTCGTCCGAACTCGCGCTCGATCCGCTCCTTGATCGGCGTTGTGGTCCGTGGCGACATCTCCGTATCGATGAGCACCAGGCCCTTCTGCGATTGGATTCCGACAAGATGACACAGGCGGTCGGGCCCGATCCAGTGGGCCAGCACCACCCGGTCGCTGAGCCGCTCGATGCGGACGTATTGGTCGGCGTCGCGTCCCGCGCCGGCCAGGAGCAACGTCCCCAGCAGCAGGCCGAGAGAAAGGATTTTGACCATTCTGGACCTCCCAGCATGTTTCAGACAGGTGTTCCCGGTTGCATCGCAGCACAGACGCTGTCCGGATAGACGGGTTCCGTCCGCCCGCGTTACAGCAATCCGTTCGCCGGGTGCCCGTAAGGGCATGGAGTCTGATTGACCTGTGGGAGGGCCGACGCTACTGTGTGCGTGAGACATCGCTGCTCGAATCGTTGCGACCTTGGGGAACCGCGTGGAAGGACCGGTTGTGCCGGTAGAAGCGGATATGGAAACACCTGACTTGATGGGGTATTGTGGACTGCGATGTGGTGGCTGCCCAATCCATGTGGCGACGAGAGAGACGGACCCGGCGGAACAGACGGAGCAGAGAATCCGGATCGCGAAGCTCGCCAGCGAGCATTACGGCATGGTTCTGAAACCCGAGGACGTCACCGACTGCGATGGATGCCGGGTCGCCTCGGGACGTCTGTTTTCCGGCTGCGCCAAGTGCGAGATCCGAAAATGCGCACGGCAGAGAGGCTGCTCCACGTGCGCTCACTGCGCGGAGTATCCGTGCGATGCCCTGGAGAAGCTGTTTCTGACCGATCCGGGCGCCAAAGCGGCCCTCGACGACATCCGCAGCCGGCTTTGACCCATCCGACGAGTCGGGGCGCTGGATGCCGTCCTGCGACGAGGCGGCCGAACCTGGGCGAGGGGATGGCGTATGCAGACGGGAACGACTAACATAGTGTCAGGCCCCATAGGGCCCCATGATGCGATACGACTGGATTCGGACAACTGGCGAAAGGACAATTGATGAAAACGCAGATCGGCATAATCCTATTGTCTCTGGCGGTTCTGGCAGGTTGCGGCAAGAAGGACGACGGCACACAGGCGAACCAGAACCAGGAGCAAACTCCCTCGGCTCCCACGGTATCGACGCCGGAGACGGCCGCGGACATGGGATCGCAGGCCGCCACGACGGTGATGGCCGCGATTCCGACCAAGCTTGGGGACGCCGCCTACCCGCTGACCGGACTGACCTGGGTCAAGGGCTCTCCCGTGACGATCTCGCCGGGCAAGGTGTATGTCGTGGAGTTCTGGGCGACGTGGTGCCAGCCGTGCCGCAAGAGCATTCCCCATCTGACCGAGCTGGCGAAGAAGTACGCCGATCGCGTGGTGTTCGTCGGCGTCTCGAATGAGGACGTTGCCACCGTAAAACCGTTCGTGGCCGACCAGGGCGACCAGATGGCCTACAACGTGGCGGTTGACACCGCGGGCAAGGTCATCAATGGCTACATGGCCGCCTTCGGCCAGGGCGGCATTCCCACCGCCTTCATCGTCGACGCCGCCGGCAAAGTCGTCTGGCTCGGCCATCCCATGGATAATCTGGACGAGGTGCTCGACAAGGTCCTGGCCGGAACGTACACAACCGCAGGTTGATCGCCTTGATTGCGGCATCCGCAGGGCGACCTTCGGAGCGTGCTACGGCGTGTTCCCAGCGGGGAGCTTGGCAGGGGGGTAAGGAACGACGAGTTTGTACTTGCCCGTGCCCGGATCGTTTGGAATCTCATCGACGATCTCCGTTCGAATGGAGATATCCCGGTCGAGGTGTTTCTGACGCAGCGCTTTGGCCACTTCCCTCTTGACCTGCAAAATGATCTCTTCGGATCTTCCGGTGGTCTTGAGGCGTAAGAGCAGCTCTCGCGGTCCGGTCTGGACGGCCTGGAGTTTCGCCAGACCCGGCGTGTACAGGGTGGCGATAACCGCGGGATGAATGCAATCGCGGGTTCCATCCGCCTTCTCGAACCATAGCCTCTCTTCGGTTCGCCCTGTGACATCCTTCGCCAGCAGAAAAGGCCATCCGCACGGACACGGTGTGTCGGCCAGTTCGATCTCATCGGTCATTTCGTAGCGAATCAGCGGTTGCGTGTAGTTGTAGAGGTTGGTCAGCGTCAGGCGCCCCCGCGCACCGCCTGGCGCCCCGTCGATTTCGAAGCAGTGCCAGTCATCAAACAGGTGGATTCCCTTGTGGTGCGGACACGATGCGCCGAAGGCAAGCGATTCGCTGGCGGCGTAGAGATTGACCGGACGGGTCGCGAATGCGGATTCGATGAGTGCCCGGGCACCGCGGTCCAGATGTTCACCCGATGCGATGATCTTCCTCGGTAGGATGTGCAGGTTGCCCTGGAGCTGTTGTTCGGCCAGCATGGCGAGTCCGGAAGGATAGCCACCCAGCAGATGGGGTTGAAACCGCTGCAGCCGCTCCAGCGTCCGGTCGATCGGGTCATCGATCGACAGGACCAACCGCTTGAAGCCGAGACGCGAAGCGCTTTGGGCGAGTTGGATTCCGGCGTAGTGCCCGCAGCTCTTGACGAGAAATGCGTATCGAATTCGTCCAAGAGTGGGCCGATATCTGAGGACGCGCGTCCCCACGAGGGCCTGGGCGATGCGCCAGTCTCCGGCACCGTAGACAAACAGGGCCGGCTGCCCGGTCGAACCCGAGGTGTGCATGACGTGATACATTCCTTTGTAGCGGACACCGGGGTCGTCACAGTCGTGCAGGAATCGCTCGATGCCCGCTCGCGTGATCGCCGGATCGCAGACCAGCGCGTCGAAGTGTTCCATGACGATCTGCTTGTCGATGGGTGGAAGATGTCTCAGCTCAAGCCCGTCGAGCTTATCAGCGGTGATCCCATACGTTCGATAATAGGTCCGGTAAAAGGTCGAATGGGACAGGACGTGTTCGAGAAGGCGGCGCAAGCGGAGCTTCTGCACCTCGAGCATTCGACAACGGCTGAGCCGTTCCTCCCGGCCGACCCGCCACATGGTTCCAAGCAATCGGGTGATCGACATTCCGTTTCTTCTCTTCTTCGGATGCGGGCGTCATCCGGGTGACCAAAGTGCAGGCCTCGTGAGAACTGGGGTTTGCGTCTGGGGCCCCATGCTTCTATCCGGGCAATGAGTGTATTGGTGGGATCACCGGACAGCAACCGGAAACTGGTGATTGGTCTGCGGCGAGACGACATTCCATGCGGCAGGACATCCGCGATCTCTGCGTGCGCATCCGGTGCTCGACAAGGTCCTGGCCGGAACGTACACCGTTCCGGGCTGATCGCTTCGAGGCGAACAGCCCCACCCAACGACTCCTGAATCCAACGCGCAGCACGCTCCGCGTCACCACCTGTCTGTGGTACGCGCGGGACGGTCGGGCAAGAGACAGGTTCTGCAGTGTCAATCCGATTATTACCGGACGACGGTCGGCACGCGAGCTATGCCCCCGTCAGGACGCGTTCTGCGCCGCAGGGGGCGATGGCTGGTGTTGTGACTTTTGTCACGTCGGTTGTCGATTGAGGAACGCGATTTCCCCTGCCGGCGCAAGTGATTTGCTGCCGCAAAAACGGAATATGCACTTGTGGGGACACCTGTTTAATACCGATAGTATAATTAGGTTGTCGGTTGCGAGAAAGGCCGCCCGGAGGAGGTGGGTCATGGACCCTGTGGTTGCGGCCTGCGCGACCGCCGGGCGAATGTCACATATCGGACCTTATCACCGACGTGGCACGTGCCCTTGGCATTCTGCGTCATAGGGATTGGGATTGCACAGTTATGAATCGGAGGCGAGCGGCGATTGCGGCTCTGTTCATGGCGGCCTGGACGGTCGCCCCGGCAGCGGTGCAGGCGGCTGCGGCCGAGCAGGGCGTCCTGGCGGAGAAGAAGCTCGTGCTCCGTGCCGTCGCGCCCGACGGCATTTCCCTGTCCGGCGCGAAGGTCGGCACAGGACTGAACGTCTTCGAAGACAGCCAGGGCCATCCCCCGCAGACGATCGTGATGTGGCTGCGCGGGCAGCAGCGCTCCTGGCCCTTTGTTTCCGATGCGCAGGGACAGATCACGCTGACCGGCGAAGATGCGGATCATCGGAATTTCTACGCGCTCTATGAGTCCCGTGGATGGGCCGGCTACAAACAGGTGCTCGAAGGCAGCACGGGCAGCCGGGTGGACATCCGCCTGGAGCCGGCCTGTCGCGTGCATGGACAGTTAACCAGTCGGGGCTTCGATCGATTGGGCTATCCGCTGTCGAAAACCGTGGCCTTCCTGTACGACTCGCGCGAGCGGCTGCTGATGTACTTCGTCTCGGAGCGGGGACGGTACGAGTTCCTGCTGCCGAGCGGCCGGTATGAGCTGGAGTGCGTGGGCGAGGGACCGGCCGGCATCGAGACGCAGCGCGTGCGTTGGGAGTTGCGGATCGAGACCGATCAGCGCGAGCTGGACGGAGGCGTGATTGATCTGGCGCCGACGAAGCTGGCCGAGCTGTATGGGCAGGCGGCGCCGCCCTTGAAGGAAATCGTCGAGTGGAGAGGCCAGCCGCCGCTCGAATTGCTGAGTCTGCGCGGGAACGTCGTGGTCCTGGTCTTCTGGGGCAGTTGGAGTCGTCCATGCCTGCAGACCATGCCGCAACTGATGGAGTTGCACGACATGTACGCCGAGCAGGGGGTCGTCATCATCGGCGTACATGACAACTCCGTCGCGACGGTGGCGGAACTGGACGCCAAGCTGGTCGAAGCGCATCAACTCTACTGGGGTCGGCGGGACCTGCCGTTCCCGGTTGGCCTCGACCGGGGCCCCAACTGGGGAGGCCTGCACGATGCGTACGGCGTCGATCAGTGGCCGACCACGGTCGTGATCGATCCCAACGGCAACGTCGCCGGCAAGTTCAGCCCCTGGGGCGCGCTCCAGGCCGAGTTGCCCCGGCTCCTCGGGCAGCAGTAGAGCCGCAAAACTGGTCCTTGCCTGGCGCGTTTGCTACAGCCGCAACCATTGCGCGGCGTTCCGCCCCCGGATCCTCTCCTTGTCCGCTTCGGTGGCGTCCAGCACTTCCAGCTTCAGCAGGGCGGGGTCGGGGTAGTTGAAGGGCATGCCGGTTCCGAAGACGACGCGGTCGGCGCCGAGGTCGGCGATCAGTCGCCCCAGTTCGTTGGCCATCACCGCGCTGAGTCGGGACAGCTCGATGACGTAGTTGGCCGGCAGGCCGCTGTCCTTTCGGCCCAGGGGCGACCCAGTGTAGCCGGCGCCGTTGAGTAGCACGAAGCGCGCTTCTGGATGGGCCTTCACCAGCCCGACAATTTCCGCCAGGGGTATGTCGGGAACGTTCAGCAGCCAGCTTCTCTGGCGGTTGTCCTCCACGCGAAGGGGAATCGAGATGACCATGCCTCGGTCGGTTGCGGCAGTCAGAAGCTCCTCGCAATGCGGACCGCAGAGCGTGTAGTTGTGCCACTTGGGATAGAGACGCAGGCCCGTCATGCCGAAATCCTCGTGGCATGTCTTCAGGTCATCCCGCCAGCCGGCATAGAACGGATTGATGACGGCAAAGGGAATCAACCGATCCCGATGGCTCTGGATCTCGCCGGCCAGTTCCTCATTGCCCGCCTGGGCGTTGCGGTAGGTGATGGCCGCGGCGCTGGAGACGACCGCCTTGTCGATTCGCCTGGCGTCCATCAGGGCGAGCAGCGACTCAGAGGTGTTGTGCCGCAGCCGACGGAACGCGAAATGGCCGAGGTAGGCATTCACATCCACGATCATGATTTCCGCCTCCCCAACAGCCTTTGCATGTTCCCGCCCAGGACCTTCTCTTTGTCCTGCCTGCTCAGGTCGGCCGCGCGGATCTTGCCGACGCCGGCGGTCATGGACGAGTCGCAGCCGAACAGGACCCGCTCTGCGCCCACCACGGATACGGCCATCTCGACAGAGCCTTCGTCGGTGACGCTGCCGCTGGTGTCGAGAAAGAGGTTCGGCGCGTGTCGTGCGGCCTTGACCGCCCACTCCCAGTCGCCGCCGCCGGTGATGTGGGCACAGATAAGCATGGCCTCGGGATAGCGCCGGGCAAGTTCCGCAAGATGCCCGGCGTCGGACATCTGCGGCTGGTCCTCCACGAAGTAGTGCGAATGACTCGCGTGGTGCAGGATCGGCACGCCCAGCTCGATCGCCAGCTCCACGATGGGGAAGACTACCGGGTCGGTGCAGGTGTGCTCGTTGTAGAGTTTGATGCCCATGAATCCACGATCTGCCACACACCGGCGGATTTCCTCCAGCGCCTCGCGGCCACAGCCCGGGTCGACGTAACAGTAGCCCAGCACCCGGCCGGGAAACCGGCACATCCCGTCGGCTGTCCACTGATTGCACTCGCGAAAGCCGTCGGGGGTCGCCGGTCGGCGGGGCGTGAGAACCGAGCAGCACAATTGATCGATCCCCAGCTTGTCCGCCGCATCGATGAGCTTGCGGTCATCCGCCTCCCAGGTCGAACGGCTGTGATGCGTCAGGTGCGCGTGACAGTCGATGACTTTGCCTGCGCCCAGCGGGCCGCCCGATGCACTTTGGACAGGCTGCCCGGCGGCCTGACTTGCCGAGGCCGGCGCTGGCATCGCCATCGCGATGGTCACCGCGGCGGAATTCTTCAGCAGCGTTCGTCGCGACATGCGCTGCGGACGTGCCCGCGCACCTCGCGTCATCTGGGGGACGGTCATCTTCTTCTTCCTCCAGTCCCTGTCCTGTTCGAACAACCGGTCCTATGATAACGGCCTCCCGCAGGACGGCAAGCCGCGACGGCCTTCGGCCATCCGCCGGTTCGACAAGCATATCGTGCCTCGATCCAGCCGCACCGCCCGGCCGGTATTCTCCTGATGATTATTGAAAGACCTGGCCCCGAGTCTGTTCCGAGCCTGTCCTTCAGAGCGGCAAGCCCAGAAGCGGGGCAAGCCAGGCAGAGGCCCAGACCCACACCTCACTGCTCGAATCATTCTTGCAGTCGCCAGCCCGAAGGGTCGGCGGTCAGGGCGGTGTGGCCCTGATGGCGGCGGTACAGGTCGTGCATCTCCTTGATCGTGTCGAAGTACCCGACGATGTGGGCGGCGCTGAACGATTGGCCGGGGCGAGTCGGGCGGCCATGGATCTCCTCGATCATGACGATGATCCCCCCGGGCCGCTGGCTGCACCAGGCTTCGTAGACCACCGACGGCTCCAAGGTCATGCCGGCCAGCCAGGGTCCATCCCTGCCCGTCGCACCGTCGCGCAAGCGGTAGGCTCGGATGAAGTGCTCTGGACAGGGGTGTGTATCGCGGCGATAGCCGAACTTCTCATCGGGCGGAAAGGGGGTGAAGAACTCGTCCGCCGGAATGCGCAGTCCCCGAGAATCGTTCAGATAACTGAGGTAAACTTCGCTGAACGTATCGCCGCCCTGGTGGCGGATGCAGCCCGGTGTATCGTTGCGCAGAAACATCTCGTTTGACTCGTTGACGGTATCGATCCGATCCATCAACAGGAAGTAGCGGACGCCTCGGGGAAAGACGATCAGTTGCGTCCAAAGCGAGCCGGGCCGCCGGCCGGGCGCGGCATACTCGAAGCGATAGGTGGTCTTGACGGCGACGAAGTCCTTGCCGCGGAGGATCTCCGGTTGAACGGGTTTCATCCGATGGCAGAGCTGAGGTCCCTCGACCATGCGCTTGCGATGGCTGGTGCCGTGAGCCATGCGCGCGTATTCTCGCTGGGCCGGATCGGTCTCGTTCGTGTACCAGGTGTACCGGCCGACGCCGTGGCCGTCCGGGGCGATGACTTGGTCGCTCCAGGCCTCGTCGCTGCCTGCCTCCATCAGCCAGTCAACAACCATAAGACCATCACCGACCTCGCGGAATCCGGTGGCTTTGTCGAGGAACGAGCCTTTCTCGATACCGGTCATCCAGTGCCTGGGTTCCTTTTTCGGGATGGCGGCGGCCAGCAGGTCGGTTTCGATCTCGATCCGAGTGTCGCTTTCGATGACGCGGACCCACGGACGACCATCCGCCGGATTGTCGCCAGCCGCTGCGGCGCCGGGCAGCGCGATCAGCAACCATATCAGGGAAGCGTCGACGCGGACAAGGCTTTTGCGAGGGGCGATCATACAGCGCACTCCATGTCTGGTGCTATCATCGGCCGATCGTTGCAGGCGACGGACTGTCCGCACACTACCGGAACGGTCGATTGCTGTCAACTGCACGCGCGGATGGTGGGGGCAATCGTCGACGGCGCGTCAGACACCGAATCCGCATGGTGGATGAACGTGAGAAAGGTCACCGCTACTCATCCTGATCCGCATGCTCTCCTGCAAGCGTCAACGCCCTCTCCTTGCGATTTCTGTTGGGGGCCCGTACCCGTTGAGACGGTACGGGCCCTCAACTCGTATAACTCCACGGCATCGACCGTGCGGCTAATTCGAGCTTGCGACCTCGTTCGAGAACGCGTAATGGTGCCACGAATCGCCCGTCACGAGAGCGTCGAACGTGAAGCTCATTTCGGTCCCGGTGGCGGTGTACATATACGTAATGAGCTGTCCATTGCCGGAGCCGGCGCCGTTCTGATCGATGCGCGTCGGATTGCGTGGATTGTCGCCGGGGGTGACGTCCGTGAATCGCCCTCCGGCCCCGCCGTACCCGACCGTGTAGAACGTCGTGATATATAGCGTGCCGGGCGCCAGGCCGGTCAGGGTGAGCACGGGATGGTTGCCGTCCTGGTCGCCGTAGAAGAATCCCCTCACCAGGGCCGCGCCGTCACCGGTGACGTTGACCGGGTTGCTGGTGTCGAAGACGTTTGTCGCCGGTCCGCTCAACGTCCAGTTCGTCCCGGAGCGATCCGTATCGCGCTCGAAATAGACGCCGTTGCCCGCCAGGAACGGTTCGCCATCGGTTCCTTCACCGCTGAATTTTCCGGTGTGCGTATAGACCTTGTCGCTGCTGATCCTCGAATCTTCATCGCCGGTCCACGGATGGACGGAAAAAGCGCCCGCCGCAGATGTCGCGGAGTCGAGCTGGATATCGTCGAAGTAGACCACGCCCGTGCCGCCCGTTGCCCCGATGCGATCGAATCCGATGCTCAGCTCCGTGACACTGCGGAGGTTTACGGCCAGATCGGCCAGGTTGATGCTCCACGGACGCCACAGCGTCTGTTTCAGGTCGTCCGCGTCGCCGTCGTATGGAACCTTGGCGCCGTCGATCTTCACGTACATCTGCTGGGCCGCGTTGTCCGGATCGCCATAGAAGTGCAGTGTCAGGGCCTCAACGCCATGCTGCGTCCAGTCCTGACCAACCTGTAGATCGGCGACATTCACAGTCGTCTCCGAATAGGTGGCGGCGGTGTTGTCATAGTACAGAGGCATGGACTGACGGCCGCTTCGGACGATGGCCTGCTCGGCAAACGGAGCCTCCAGGTGGCCGACCGTCGAGCCGGTCTCGTTGACCCAGCCGTCGATCCAGGTGTCAAAGATCGTCTCACCGGCGTCGATGTTGTCCGTGTAGCTCTCGAAATCGTCGACGACGATGTGCTCCTGCGTCGTGAAGCTCCAGATCGCGCCGTCCCACGACTCGTCCTGCTGCATCGCGTTGACCTGCCAGTAGTACGTGGTGGCGAGATTCAGCGCGCCGGGGGCATAGGTGTTGCCGCTGACAGCGCCGGCCGGCGCGAGCGCCTCGGCGTCGGTGCCGAGATACACTTCGTGCGAGACCGCGTCACGACCGCCGCGCCAGCTCAGAGCGCTCTGGACGTCCACGTCCACGGCGCCGTCGGCCGGTTGCGGCTCTCTGGCCTGGACGGGAATGTAGAAGAAGCGGACTTCGCTGAGTCCGAACTGACCCATGGCGCCCCAGCCGCTGTTGACGGTCAGGCGGATGAATCTTGCGGCGACGCCCTGCAGATCGACGACGGTGTTGGCCGCGTAGTCCCCCTTTGCGGTCGCTTGCGCGAACTCCACGTCACCGAGAGCGGTCCAGTCGGCGCCGTTCTGGGAATACTCGATCGTGACGTCTTTAAGCCCGAAGCCAAGCACCGGCTCGAACTGGACGTTGTAGTTCCAGACCAGAAGCTCGTGGAGCTTGTAGAGGCGATCGAACTCATACTGGATGTACAGAGGCTCGGCGCCGGGCATCGCCAGCCACATGTCGGCGCTTTCGGTCGAGTGCAGATCGTCGGCGTTGAGCCCGGAGCCATTGACGGTGTTCTGCGGTCCGGCGGCCGGCTCGAAATTCCCGTTGCTGGTCGCGACGACGCCTTCGATCGGGTAGCCCACCGGCTCGGTCGTGAAGCTCCAGACGTCGCCTTTGAAGATTGTGCTGTCCGGCGGCGCGTTGATCTCATCGATTCGCCAGTAGTAGGTCGTTCCGAAATCGAGCATGTCCGGCGGGGTGTAGGCGGTTTCCGCCTGTCCCTGGCTCAGAAGCACTCCCATCGGGTTGGCCCGGCTGGCATCGTTGACATCGTCAAAGGCCGTTCCAAAGTAGACATCGCGCGTCGTGGCGGCTTTCGCCGGGTCCCAACGCAGGACCACGTCTCTGGCCACGTCGACCGCCTCGTCGGCGGGCTGCGGATTGAACGCCGTCTTTCCGGTGTAGCCGGTCATGATGATCCGGACTTCCTGCGGCGTCAGCGCCCGGTTGTAGATGCGAACGTCATCCATCAGGCCCTGGAAGTAGCCATAGGCCATGCCCCCGAATTGGATCGGCGCATACACGATCTCTCTTGTCGACCGGACGCCTGTGAGGACGGCGACGCCGTTCAGGAAGATCGTGGGCTGCTTATCCACGTAGACCACCATGACGTGGTTCCAGTCCTCTCCCAAGTCGGTCGGATAGGCTGCTGTGGCAGGCATGTAGTTGCTTCCGTGCTCGTAGACGGCCACGCCATTCGTTCCGACAGACAGTCCCGCGCCGGCGTTCAGATCTCCTCCGTGGCGCGGATCGAAGGCGTACCTCTGGTTGTTCACCCCGACGGTCCCGGAGGCGGCCTGCGCATCGAGTTCGTGTGTCGCCGATGTCTTCAGCCACGCGCCAAAGGTGAATGTATCGCTCGGCTGTCCCGTGGTTCCCACCACAACGTGATCATCCACGCCATCGAATTGCAGCGCGCCATCCGTTATCCCGACGGCCCACACCGGGCCGTTGACGAGAGTGCCGTCGTTTCCGTTGCCACTCTGGTCATGGGCGGTGACCCCGGTGACCTCGTCAAGCGGCCACCATCCGATGAGCTCAGGTTGAGGCCCTGCGTCGAAGGCCATCGCCAACGCGGCCGGACCCAGCACCACAAATGGAACCAAACACCAAATCAGTCTCTTGCACATGTTCGTCCTCCTTCAGACAACGGTCGACGTCTGCAACGCATCCTCCGGCAACGTGCCGCAATGGGCCACCCCGGAAACAGGCTGTCGCCGAGGTCGATGTTCTCCTGGGATACAGGGCTCGACGGAAGGTCGTGAGAACACACTGCCTCTCTCCGACGGGTGTGCGAATGATGGAATGAACAGGGACCGGCCATGATGCGAGGAAGCTCCGCATTCTGCGCCCCCGGTCCTGCTTTCATGCGAGGCAGAACACATCGAAGACGGCCTCCAACCGGTTGAGGCCCGCTGGCCGTTTGCCGGCTCAGTCGGCCAACTGCCCCTCACGGCCCTGAACCAGCGCCACGTCCTCAGGAACCCTTCCCAACAACCTTCATTTGTACCAGATCGCACGCCTTGGAGCAAGAATCTCCTCAGATCAGGAATGACATGTCTTATCGGGGGCGGGGGGATTGCGTCAGGGGGTGGACGTGCCACGTGGGCAGGCATGCCACGGGGCGCATGTGCATCTTGCGCAGACCACAACACCTGCCGGGCTTTGAGTGGACCGCAGACGACGGGCTATCGATTCTGCCGATGCGACTGTGTGGGTGCGACTTGTTGGGCAGCCGCCGGCGCCTGCTGAGGGCGGCGCCGGCGGATTGGGTTTTTGCTACATGGAGCCGCGTCCGCGGGACGGACCTCTGTCCGAGCCGCCAGGGCGACCGCCGGGCCTGCCGCCGGGTCTGCCTCCAGGTCGACCGCCGGGCCGGCCACCGGGTCTGCCGCCAGGACGACCTCCGGGTCTGCCGCCGGAATGTCCGCCGGGCCGGCCTGCCGGACGACCGCCTCCGAATCCGGGAGAGCCGGTACGGCTGTGTCCGGGCTCGACTTTCAGCGCCTGGCCCTTGAGATCGTGCTCGTTCATCTGTTCGACCGCCGCCTTGGCCTCCTCCTCCGTCGGCATGGTCACGAATCCAAATCCACGCGACTCGCCGGTAGAGCCGTCGCGAACGATCTTCACGGACGCCACGGTTCCGAAGGCGGCAAATGCCTCACGCAGCTCGTCTTCGGTGACGCTCGTGGCCAGATTGCCCACATAGATGTTCATGTGACCGTCCTTTCTGTTGCATCGCAAGAATTCGTCGGGGGCATTCCGGCCAACGTCGCCCGGTGTTGAAGCTGCAGTCGAATCCACGAGGGATGCCCAATATTGCGCCGTTGCATATACCAGAAAACGGACGAGAAAGGAACAAATATCTTATATATTTGACCGAGGCTTGCCCTGTCTCCGTGCTGCCGTCCCAGTGACGTGGCCCGTTGAGGATTCCACCGGGGCAGTCAGGGCCCTCGCGCGGAGGATCGATCCGGTCAGGCATGAGCGGACTTGCGCAGTGTGACTTCGGGCCCCCGCAGGTAGAAGGGCACGAGGGTCAGCGGGTCTGAGAATCGGCCGGCGGCGGCCTTCCGGCAGCCCAGCAGGTGGACGCTCTCGGCGCGGGGGCTCCAGTAGCGTTCGTCGAGAATGCGGGCGGCCCGGCCCTGAAAGCGGTCCTGGTGGTAGAGCAGTCCGTCTCCGGCGACGAGGAGTGGATAGTCGGGCGTCGCGAAGCGGTCGAGCAGCTCGTCGGCCGTCAGAAGGCAATCCGGCAGCGTTTTGCGCCACCAGCCGCCGGCAGGAGCGGGGATCAGGTAATCCCGGTCGTCAGACGCATCCTCGGGCGGAGGCTCATGGTCCTGCCGTTGGTATTCGTAGACCGCGGTGAAGAACTGGCCCCGCTTGGCGTCGAGAAGCGTGGCCAGGCGCAGGATGTGGGATTCTTGCGAAATAGACTGAAACGCCTCGTCGACGGGCGCGTCCTTCACGTTGGCGGCGATGGCGTCGAGGGAGTCGACGGCGACGATCCGGGTCCCGTTGGCCAGGTGCATCGCCTTGGCGGCCGCGACCGCGATGCGAAGGCCGGTGAAGCTGCCCGGACCGATGGAGATGTGCACCTGTTCGAGGTTCAAGGGACTGCGGCTCGAGCGGTGCAGGAGTTCGACGATGGCGGGCATGATTTCGGCGCTGTGCTGCATCGGGGCGGTGAAGGTGGCTTGGCCCAGCAGTTCCGAGCCCGACGCCAGGGCAACCGAACCGACGCGACTGGAGGTTTCGACGGCCAGAATCAGAGCGTTGCGGGGCGTCTTGGCCTCGCTCGTCTCACCTGTTTTGTGAGTGTTTCCCATGTTTCCTATCACCCCTGGTTTTCGTGTCACGCATTTTCCGGTCCTTGGGCCGCCGCGTGGCGGTTTCACCCTCAAGGGGTCAGTTTTTATCGGCTAAAGGGACTGGGGTATAATTTTTCCCTTGCAAAAAATCCGCTATTTTAATAGATTAGGGTAGTCTTTCTGACCTTATCCTTCGAACTGGAGGTTTGAGCAACCAACGATTGTAGCAGGTTTTCCGTAAGAGGGTGATGTTTTTACAGGCAGGAGGTTAGGTTTTGGACAGGCCAAGTGTATTCGCTAAGTCTCTGCGGGGAGGGTCCGTGTCGATCATCCTGGCATCGATCTTGCTTTCGGCAGCGGCCATTGCCCAGGTGAGCCCGGCGCAGAGCGGAGCGGGGAATGATGACGGCATGATGCGCCATTTGGTGCAATACTTCATGCGCGTCGGGACCGAGCAATACGAACGCGGCTACTACATCGAAGCGGAAAAGACCTTCCAGATGGCGCAGGGTTACGGCGAGTTCCTGGAGCCTCTGGAGCGACGCAAGCTGGATTCGATGCTGGAGAAGGCGGGCTTGGCGGCGATCGAGCGCCGTCGCGCGCTGGAGGCCAAGCAGGCCGGCGAAGAGCAGCTTGCCAACGGCCAGTCGGCGACAGGGCGTGCAAACCTCCTGGCCCTGACGAACAGCCAGTTTCTTACGGAAACAGAGCGCGCCGAAGTCGCCGAGAGCATTCGGCTGGCCGGGACGGGCGCCAGTGACATCGATCCGGCCGGACAAACCCTTGTGGCGTCGGCCGAGCCGGTAAATCCGCCGGCAACCGAGTCCCGCGCCGGGGAAGCCCTCGACCGGTTCAAGACCCACATCGCCGATGTGTACTATCAGAGCGTCAAGGCGTATCACGCTGGTGACTACGACACTGCCAGGGCCGGGTTCTCCAAGGTCCTGGACAGCGGTTTGATGCCGGCGCCGATGACGCAGACGATCCAGGGGTATCTCCAGGACATGGACGGCGCCTCGCAGGGCGCCGGTTCCACAGAGCCGATCACGCTGGCGGCCGCAGGAGCGCCCCCGTCGGCGTCGTACAGCCTGGCGGGCATGCCGGCGGTCTACCCGACAGTCGGACAGCCCCAGAGCGAGAGGCAGCGCATCGAGCAACTGTACAACCGCAGTTGGGAACTCTATTCGCAGGGCGAGCTGGATGAGGCGCGCGCCGGATTCGTCGAAGTCGCGCAGAGCGGTTTGTTCTCGGCGCCCGAAGGCAGGCGACCTGAGGACTACATCGCGACCATCGACCGGCTCCAGGCCGCGGCACAGAACCTCCAGACCACGACCCTGACGCAAACGGTCGTGACGAGCGAGCCCCTGACGACCGCAGCGCCCATGGCGGTCGAGGTGCCTCTGGCGACCGCAGCGCCTGTGGCGAGCGACTCCCAGGGTGGCTTCATCGAGGTCATCAACCGGCGAAGGAACATCATCCGCAGTCACATGGAGGCGGTGGTCAACGACGCGGTCAACCGCGCGCAGACGTTCATGGCCCAGGGGCAGTTCGAGCAGGCCCGCGAGCCGATCGACGAGGCCCAGCGCCTCGTCAATCAGAACCAGCTCCATCTCGGCGACGACCTGCACAGACTGCACAGCAGTCGTCTGGGCGGCGTCCTGGAATCCATCGCCCAGGCGAAAGTCGAACGGGACAAGCAACTGGCCGAGCAGAAGCGTCTGGAGGCCATCGAGGACCAGGCGCGGTTACGTGAGCAGGCGGAAGCGGACCGTCAGCAGAGGATCGACGAGCTGATGACGCGGGCCAAGGCCTACTGGAAGCAGCAGCGGTATGAGGCGGCCCTGGGACAGGTCGAGAGCATCCTGGTCATCGATCCGCTTCACGATGACGCCCTGACGCTCAAGCAGCAACTCGAAGACATGATCTACATGCGCAAGCAGATCGCGCTGGACAAGGAATACAACCGGCAGCGTGCGGACATCTTCATGAAGACGGCCGAGTCAGGGATTCCTTACGCGGAGGAAGTCACGTATCCGAAGAATTGGCGGGAGATCTCCGAGCGGCGCAAACCGGACGAGCCGATCGGGCTGGACCCGGAGAGCATGCGGGTTTATCAGCAGCTCGAGTCGATTGTCGACCTGTCGGCGCTGACCCCGGAGATGCCGCTGAGCGAGGCGATCGAGATCATCCGCAGCTCGGTGGAGCCTCCGCTGAGCATTGTCGTTCTCTGGCGCGACCTCTATGACAACGCGGAGATCGAACCGAGCACGAGGATCGACATGGACGGGCTGCCCAAGGTCAGACTGGGCATTGCCCTGGAGAACCTGATGCGCGCCATCACGCCGGCCACGGCGTTCTCTCCTGTGGACTATGTGGTCAACAAGGGCGTGGTGACGGTGGGAACCGAAGACTCCCTGCCCACGCAGCAGATGGAAACCCGCGTCTATGACATTACCGACCTCGTCGGCGAGCCGGCCAACTACGGCGGCATGCAGGGCCTGATGATGGGCATGATGATGGGCATGATGGGCACGATGATGGGCATGCCCCAGGGCGGCGGCGGGAGCGACCAGGGCGGCGGCGGTGGTGGCATGGGCGGCGGCGGCATGATGGGTGGCGGCGGCTATGCGAGTGTCATGATGGCCCAGAGCCTCCGGCAGCTCATCCAGGAAAGCATCGACCCGTTGAGCTGGTACGAGCTGAGCGACACCGGGGAAGGCACGATCATGGTCTACCCGACGCAGTCGCCCAAGAAGCTGGCGGTCTATCAGACCCCCGAAGTGCACCAGCAGATCGCGACCCTGCTCGATCAGCTCCGCACGGCGCTCGGCCATCAGGTTTCGATCGAGGCGCGGTTCCTCGTGGTCAGTGAAAACTTCCTGGAGGACGTCGGGCTGGACGTCGACTTCAGCTACAACTTCGGCGGCAGGTGGGGCCTGATGACGGTGACCCAGGATTCGTATACGGCGGCGGCGCCGGACTCCTCGACGAAGGTTCCGGGCAGTCTGGGCGCGCTGACGATGGCGCCGGCGGCCGGGTTGACCGGTGGATATGGTTCCGTCCTCGACGACTTGCAGGTGAGCTTCCTGCTGCGAGCCACGCAGGCCCGGACCGATTCCAAGGCGCTGGTGGCGCCCAAGGTGACGGTGCTCAGCGGCGAGTCGGCGACCTTCTCGTTGAACAACACGGTGACCTATGCTCTGCCGCCGGACGTGACGGAGAGTTCCGCCGTCGGCGGAACCGGCGCCACGAGCACGACGCAGGGCATCTACCAGAACATCGGCCTGGTGTTTGTCGGAAGCAACCTCGCTATCAGCCCGACGATCACCAAGGATAAGAAGAACGTGCTGTTGAATATCGTGACACTCCAGAACGACCTGCTCCGATTCCGGACGCACGACGTCGAGGCGATCGTCGACAACGACGAGGGGACCACCGACGGCGGCGGCGGAGAGATCCAGACTGTGGAGTATCAGGTCACAGTCCCGGAGACCGAAGCCTCGACCGTCATGACGCGCGTCAGCGTCCCGGACGGCGGCACCCTGCTGCTGGGCGGTCACAAGATCACGGCCGAGGTCGACAAAGAAGTAGGGGTTCCGGTGCTGAGCAAGATCCCGCTGGTCGGGCGGCTGTTCTCGAATCGCAGCACGATCCGGGACAACAAGATCCTGCTGATCCTGGTCAAGCCGACCATCATCCTGCAGGAAGAGCGCGAGGCGGACGCGCTGGCCGCACTGGAGGCCGGCATCGTCGACGAGTTCCGGTACTGACGGCTTGTGATCGGAAAACCGATGGCACGTGGGGTCTATGACGCGGGAGCAATTCCCCATACGATGCAGTTCTACGGATTCAGGCATAGCAAAAACGGAAGTAGACATATGAAAAAGCAGATGCAGGAGCGACCAGGCAACTGGCGGTTGCTGATTGGCTCGGTGCTGATTCTTTGCGCCGGGATGGGGTTGGCAACGGCAAACGACTTGTCCTTTCCCTTGTCGGACGCGATCGACGGCGGCCGGACCGCGAACGGATCACAGCAACTGCTGGTCCGTTTCGTCGACGGGGACGGCCCGTCCTCGACCTGCTCAGAGCTGGTGGGTCCACTGACGAAACACGCTGTGCGCAACGCGATTTGCGATGCGGTGGTGGAAGGTGCGTCCGTAGAGAGTGAATACGACGGTCTGGTGACGGGTCTGGCGACGGTGTCGCTGCCCGAGGGCGTTGCGGTTGCCGATGCGATGGTGAAGTTCACGGCTTGCGAGGACGTTCTGTATGCCGAGCCGGTTTATGGTTATTCTCTTGCCGCCGCGGTCTCGGGCGATGCGGATGTCGCGGTGACGTCTCTGGACATCGGCGGCGCCGATGGGGTGAGTGTGGACGCGGCGGTGGCCGCGATCGAGCAGGCCGTGGCAGCGGGCGCCAAAGTCATCCACATCTCCTGGACTGGTTCGGACTACAGTGAGAGTCTCAGGGACGCCATCGAGGCCGCCGGAGAAGAAGGCGTGCTGTTCGTGGTGGCGGCCGGCGATGAGTCCCGCAACATCGATGTGACGCCGGTCTATCCGGCCGGTTATGATTCGTACAACATCATCAGCGTCCTGGCCACGAACGAGGCCGGCGAACCGTCCTGGTCAGCGAACTATGGGCGCAGCAACGTGGACCTGGGGTCCACGGCCGACGAGGCCGGCGGCTCGGGCGCGGCGGCTTCCGAAGTCGCCCGCGCGGCGGCGATGTTGTTTGCGCAGAATCCGGATCTGTCGGCTCTCCAGGTCAAGCACGCGCTGATGCAGACCACGGACAAGGTGCTGGCCGGTCTGACCGCCTCGCAAGGGCGGCTCAACCTCGTTGCAGCCCTGACGGCGGCCCCCACCGGCCAGGCCGGACGCGTCGTCAATACGCGCGACCTGACGAATTTCTACTCGACCATCCAGGCGGCCATCGATGACGCCAACGATGGGGACGTGATCATCGCCGAGACGCTCGCCACGGGCAACACGGTTTACAAAGAACGCATCGACTTCAAAGGCAAGGCGATCACGCTGCGCAGCGGGAACGTCGAGAATCCCGACGATCCGAATCTCCATCCGGAAACGACCTTCATCATCGGCGTTTCCGGCCAGGAAGGCTCGATCGTCACCTTCGCCAACGGCGAAGGCGCCGACACCGTGCTGAGAGGTCTGACAATCGGCTGGGGCGTCGCCGAATACGGCGGCGGCATCCGCATCGAAGAGGCTTCTCCGACCATCGACCGTTGCATCATCACCGACAACCAGGCCCAGTACTACGGCGGCGGCATCGATTGTTTCGGCGGCTCGCCCACCATCATCGACACGATCATCCAGAACAACGAGGTCCTGGCCCAGGACGGCCTGGGCGGCGGCATCAACTGCGAGGATGGATCGCCCGCGATCACCCATTGCGTCATCGGCAATAATAGCTCTATGAATCTCGGCGGCGGCATGGCCTGCTACAACGCCAACCCGACGCTGTTCAACTGCTTCGTGACGAACAACTCCGCGGCCAGCGGAAGCGGGCAGTTCGACCTCGAAGATTCCTCGCCCTCGATCACGAACTGCACCATCGCCGTCGATGAGAACCCGCCCGGGGACGGCGGCATCTGGTGCTCGGGACAATCCAATCCCACGATCACGAACTGCATCCTGTGGGGCAACGGAGACGACCTGCTCAACTGCTTCGCCTCCTATTCCTGTGTGGAAGATGGTGACGCGGGCGAAGGCAACATTTCCGTTGATCCACTGCTGATCGCCGGTCCGCTCGGTTCCTTCTACCTCAGTCAGATCGAGGCCGGGCAGTTGGTCGACAGTCCCTGCCTCGATGCGAGCGATCCCAACGTCGGCGCCTCCCTGGCCGCCAGAACCACGCGAACGGACGGTGGTCTGGATGCCGGTGCGGTCGATATGGGCGCCCACTACAGTGTCACGACGGCCCGCCTGTTCCCGCTGAACCTCACGCTGATGACGGTCGACGCCGACGCCGCTCCCGTCCCCGACGAGATTGGCGGCACGGTCGATCCCAACGGCGGCTCGTTCCGCGAATTTTCCATTCTCCAACTGACCGCTCAGCCGGTCGAGGGCTACCGCCTGAAACAGTGGCTGCTGACGACCGGCGAGATGATCGAGCCGGAAGCGACGATCGCGCTGCCGGTGTTGGGGCCGATCAGCGTGATCGCGGTCTTCGAGAGAATCCCGATGTATGAGCTGCGGATCACGGTCGCCGGCGGCAACGGCTCCGTCAGTCCGGAACATCGTCGCGGGCAAGTTTACCCCGACGGGACGGTGATCGATCTGGTCGCCTCGCCCGCCTCGGGCTACATCGTGGATCAGTGGCAGGGGACTGACGACGACACGCTGTGGACCAACGCCAACCAGGTGACGGTCGACGGCAACAAAGAAGTCATTGTCAGCTTCCGGCAGCCCAAGAGCCTGCACGTGCCCGGGCAGTACCGGTCGATCCATGAGGCGGTCAACGCCGCCAGCGACCACGGCGACAAGATCGTCGTCGGCGCCGGCATCCACCGGGTCAACTCGATCGACTTCCAGGGCAAGGCCATCACGGTGGCCAGCGAACATCCGGACGATCCGAACTGCGTGGCGACGACGATCCTCGACGCCGCCCAGTTGGGCCGCGTGTTCGTCTTCCAGAGCGGCGAAGGGGCCGATTCGGTGGTGGACGGCTTCACGATTCGCAACGGTTCGGCAGTGTTCGATCCGTGCACGCCCAACAGTAGTGGTGGCAACGGCGCGCCCGGCGAGGATGCCCTCGGCGGCGCCATCGCCTGCTTCAACGGCAGCAGTCCGACTCTGTCCAACCTGATTATCGAGAACTGTGTCGCGCAGGGGCGCAACGGCGAAGACGCCAGCGCTCCGCCGGCGGCCCCGGCTCCGCCTGCGGCGCCGGCGGATCCGGCTGATGCGGCCGAGGCGCTGGAAGACCCCGCGGAACCCAATCCCGATCCGCGAGACCCGGAAGCACCGGTCAACGGCATCGACGGCACTGACGGCGCCGATGGCGCCAGCGGCGCGGACGGCGCGGCCGGCGCCGATGGTGCGCCCGGCCTCGAAGGCGGCCGCGGCGGCAACGGGTACGGCGGCGCGTTCTACTTCGACCCGAACTGTGCGCCGACGATTCTCCACGTGACGATTCGCAACTGCAAGGCCCTCGGCGGCACCGGCGGCTTCGGCGGTACCGGCCAGGATGGAGCGGCCGGCGGCGACGGTGGCGACGGCCAACAGGGCCAGGACGGCCAGAACGGCGGTCCCGGCATCAATGACGGCACCGACGGCAACGGCGGCAATGGCGGCAACGGCGGCAATGGCGGCAATGGCGGCGCCGGTGGGGCCGGCGGCGCAGGCGGCAAGGGCGGCGACGGTGGCGAAGCCCTGGGCGGCGCCATGTACTTCGGCGCCAACTGCCGGCCGACGATTCGATACTGCACGATCATCGATTGTGAAACGCTTCAGGGCCTCGGCAATGCCGGCGGCCCCGGTGGTGCGGGCGGTGCTGGCGGCAGCGGCGGCGTTGCGGCCGAGGGCGGCACCGCAGGCAGCGGTGAAAACGACGGTCAGGACGGCCAGGCCGGGACCGACGGCGTCGGCGCCAATGGTGGCGCTGGTGGCGCCGGTGGCCCGATGGGCATCAACGGTCTGCGGTCCTGGGCCGGAGCGATCTTCTTCGCCGAGGAGTGCGACATTCAGATCTACGACACCGCGATCAGTGGCTGCTCGGCCCTGTGGACGGTGCCGACGCTTTCGTACGCCGGTGGGGCCGGTGGCGCCGGGGGCGCCGGCGGCAGCCCGGGCGGCGCCGGTGGCGCTGGTGGCAGCGGCGGCGATGGCGATCCCGCCGGCGAAGGCGGCGCCGGTGGCGCGGGCGGGACCGATGGGGCGGCCGGTGGTGCCGGCAGCGCCGGTATCATCCTGCGCAGCTTCACCACCAATTACGGCGGCGCCAACGTCTATCTGGCGAACTGCGTCGCGAGGCTGACGGATACCACCATCAGCGGCAACCTCATCGAGGCCGACAGCGGCGGCGGCGAGTACTACGCCAACGACTGCACGGCCGAACTGACTCGCTGCACGATCGAAGGCAACACCTCCGCCCTCTATGGCGGCGGTCAGGCCTTCGAGGTCGGCGGCGCGATCACGCTCAATGGCTGTCGGTATTTCGACAACGAGGCGGCTGTCAACGGTGGCGGTCTGTTCCTCAGCTACGAGTGCAAGCTCGACGTCAACGATTGTACGTTCAGCGACAACCGCACCGAGGACGACGAGGGGTATGGCGGCGGTCTGTTCGGCGGCGGCATCTGGGACGAGGACGCCTCCGACTACTACAACGGCAGCACGCTGAACCTGCGCAACAGCCAGTTCACCGACAACCAGGCCGGCTACGGCGGCGGTTTGTACTGGTACGGCCAGGGCGCCGACGTGCAGGTTTCCAACTGCGTGATTCGCGGCAACACCGCAGTCGAAGGCGGCGGTCTGTACTGGAGCCGCGGCGCGCCGGCGATCGAGAATTGCAGCATTCGTGGCAACCAGGCGACCGGGCCGCAGTACATCGTCTTCGTCCCGGCGCCTCCGATGGACCCGAACGATCAGAGCACGTGGCCTCCTCAGGACGTCTGGCCCGATCCGAACGATCCGAACTCGCTGTTCGATCCGAACAACCCGTTCACGCCTCCGGACGTGCCCGAGTCGCGAAGCACCGGTCTGGGGGCCGGCGGCGGTCTGGTCTGCTGGTCGTCCGATGCGCTGATTGAGAACTGCTTCATCAGCGAGAACACGACGCTCGGCTCCGGCGGCGGCGTCTACTTCGGCGGCGATCCCTACACGCCGACTTTGAAGAACTGCCTGGTCAAGGCCAACACCGCGACCGTCGACGGCGGCGGCATCGCCTCGCACTGGTTCGCGGCCCCGACGATCGAGAACTGCACCATCGTCGAGAACTTCGCCTACGATCCCAACTTCTTCAGCACCCGAGGCAAGGGCGGTGGCCTGGTCGCTTCGCACAGCAGCAACACCGAGCTGATCAACAGCATCCTGTGGAACAATGTGGCGGTTCTGGGCTCGCAGATTTCGATCGGCAGCGACAGCGATCCGGTCTACATCCAGCGGCCCGCGACGCTGACGGTCTCGTACAGTGACATTCAAGGCGGACGTCTCGGCCTGCACATCGAGTCGGGCCGGACCCTCAATTGGCTCGACGGCAACATCGAATCCGATCCGCTGTTCGTCGAATCGTACTTCCTCAGCCAGATCGCGGCCGGACAGGGTCAGGACAGTCCCGCCGTCGATGCCGGCAGCGCCCTGGCAAGCCAACTCGGCCTGGCCGGCGCGACCACGCGCACCGATGGCGCGCCCGATGCCGGCACGGTGGACATGGGCTTCCACTACGCCGGACAGGGACGCTACAAACTGGAGGTCACGGTCGTCGGCGGTCACGGGACCGTCACCCCGACGGGCGGCTACTACCACGAGTTCGAACGGGTCACCCTCACCGCCCATCCGCAGGAAGGCTATCGCGTCCGTCAGTGGATCGGCACCGACAACGACCCGTCCTGGAACCGCAACACCAACACCGTGACGATGGACCCCGGCGACCAGTACGTCATCGTTGAGTTCGAGAAGAACGTCACCCGAAACATCATCATACCGGATGAGTTCACAACCCTCGAAGACGCGGTGGACGCGGCCAGCCCGGGCGACACCAACATCATCCTGAAAGAGGGTGTCCATTATGTGAGCACCGCGGCGGGCATCGACTTGCAGCGCAAGGCGGTCCGGATCATGTCGACCGATCCGAACGACCCGAATATCATCGCCAACACGATCATCGATTGCGGCGGCTCGCGATTCGTGCGCCGTCGCGCCTTCCACTTCTATCGCGGCGAAGGCCCCGATACGTTGATCACCGGTGTGACGATCCGCAACGCCTACTGGATCGGCGCCGTCGGCGTCACCGGCGGCATACCGGCCCGGGCGATTCTGGAGTATGACCCGGATGAGGAAGATCCGCCCATATTGATGGCTTCGGGCACCAGTGCCAGCGCCGTTGGTTATGGCGGTGCGATTCTCTGCGAAAACGGCAGTGCGCCGACCTTCCGGAACGTCGTCATTGAGGACTGCATAGTGGTTGCCGCCCAAGGTGGCAACGGTGTCGACGGTACCCCGATCACCAATCCAGACTCGGATCGCAAGGGCGACTGGGGTGGTCATGCCGGCAGCGGGAGCGGTGATGGTTTCGGGGGCGCGATCGCCTGTCTGGGTGGCAGCAAGCCGACCTTTATCAATGTGACGATCCGCAACTGTATGGCCCGAGGCGGCATGGGTGGCGATGGCGGCAGCGGCAGCAATCCGAACGACGGCAGCGGTTGGGAGAGCTGGGGTGGAAACGCCGGCAGCGCCTCGGGCGACGGACACGGCGGCGCGGTCTATTGCGAGAACGGCAGCGACGCGGTCTTCCGGAATTGCGTGTTCGCCAACAACCACGCGACCTCGGGTATCGCGGGCACGCCCGGCGCGGCCGGACCAGGCGCCGATCTGAGCGATCCATACCCCAACCCGGCCGGCCCCGGCGCCAGCGGGATGGTCAGCACGAACGGCACCATCGTCGGCGGAGCCGTCTATCAGAACGGCGCCAACCCGACGTTCGTCGACTGCAAGTTCACCGACAACATGGCCTACAATGCGATTTCGCTCGACCCGACGCTGGCTCTGCTCGGTCTCGAGCAGGAGGAGCTATACACCTACATGCCCGGTGGCGCCATCTATTCCGGTCCGGGCAACACGATCAAGCTGGAGCGGTGCGAGTTATCGAGGAACATGAGCAGCGCCGTGTATGCGGACTCGAGCTGTACCGTGGATTTCAACGACTGTGTGTTCAGCCACAACCAGGCCAACGGGCAAAGCGCCGGCCTGGGCTCCTACACAATCATGATCGACGGCGTCATCGTCTTCCGTCAGGACTTCAATCTCAGCAACGTGCTGGTCGATTACTCCGGCGGGGCTCTGTTCGTCGGGCCGCTGTGTCCCGATGTGACGCTGCGGAACTGCCAGTTCTACAGCAACAGCTCCACCTCGGGCGGCGGCGCCGTTCGCCTGATGAGCGACGCCGACCTGATCGGTTGCTCCTTCTCGGGCAATAAGGCCGGCGGTAACGGCGGCGCCCTGGAGGGCTACCTCGACACGGGCGACCCGCAGCAGCCGATGGTCCTGAGCTTCGCCCTCGAATCGTGCAGCTTTGGCGGCAACTCGGCCGTCGACGGCTTCTACGGCCAGGGCGGCGCCATCCACTTCGAGGACTTCGACGCGGTCTTTGCGGACTGCTACTTCTTCGGCAACCGGGCCAAGAACGGCGGCGGTCTGTACCTGACCGCCGGCAACGCCAAGTTCACCGGCGGGATCATCAGCAACAACGAGTCGATCGGCGGCAGCGGCATCGATACGCAGGCGGGTCTGTCGGTGGTCGATCCGACCCTGGCGATCGTCTCCGACCAGGGCGAGCTCGGTGCGGTTCAAGCCGAGCAGGGCGCCGGCGTCGATATTGGCGGCGGTCTGGTCTGTGCGGCCACTCATGCCACGATCGAAGACTACACGTTCGAGAACAACACCGCTGGAGGCGCCAAGGGCTCCGGCGGCGCGATCACGTTCTACGGTGGTTACGTCGATCATGCGGTCAAGAACTGCCTGTTCATCGACAACAACGCCAACCGTCACGGCGGGGCCATCTGGACGGGCCTGTTCGCGACACCCACGATCACCAACAGCACGTTCGTGCAGAACGACGCCAGGCGGCTCGGCGGCGCGATCTTCTGTGACTGGGACAGCGACGCGACGGTGCGCGATTGCATCTTCCAGAACAACCGCCAGGTGGCAGTGGCCGAGGCCGACTTCGGCAACTCGATCCTCACGCACAGTCTGTTCCATGAGAACCCGGACGGGGACTACGGCGTCTATGATGAGGCGACCAAGGTTACCCAGACGGCGGTGGGAGCGGAACTGGATGTGACGAATATCGGCGCTGATCCGCTGTTCGTCGAGGGCCCGCTGGGCGAGGTGTATCTGAGTCAGGTCGCGGCGGGCCAGGAGGCCGGCAGTCCGGCGGTCGATGCCGGCAGCAGTCTGGCGGAGAGCATCGGCCTGGCGGAGCGCACGACGCGCACGGACGGCGAAGGGGACGAAGGCGTGGTGGATCTCGGCTTCCACTTCCGCGATCATACGACGCTGCAACTGTACACGCTGACGGCCGAGGTCGTGGGCGGCCATGGAACGGTCGAGCCGACGACAGGTGAATTCTACGCCGGGACCCCCGTTCCATTGATCGCGCATCCCGAGGCAGGTTGGCGCGTGGCGCAGTGGGCGGGGACTACGGACGACGCCTCCAAGAGCGTGAACAATCTGGTCGTGATGGGACCGGACCGCCATGTCACGGTCGAGTTCGACCAGCCGCGCACGATTGTGGTCGGCAGCGCTCCGGAGTACACGTCGGTTCAGCATGCGATCGACGCGGCCGACGACGGCGACGTCGTCGTCGTGCCGGCCGGTACGTATGCCCCTGCGTTCCCGTTCCCAAGGATTGAGATCAGCAACAAGAACATCACGCTGATGGGCAGCAATCCAGACGATCCCAATGTTGTGGCCAGCACGATTATGAGGACGTACCGCTTCGCGATTTCCAACGTCGGTCCCGAGACGATCATCGAGGGCATCACGTTCCGCGATGCGAATTGGGAAGGCGCCGATGGGCTGAACACCTCTCAGGTGGCGGATGACGGGCCGGACGGAGTCAGCATTGCCGGCGGCTGCATGTACATGACCAATGCGTCTCCGACGATCCGCAACTGCAACTTCATCGACTGTTCTGCAACCGGCGGCGATGGTGCAGGGGGAGATGGCGGCGTACAGGACGAGCATCCGATGGGCTTCGACGGCGGTTGGGCCGGCTTCGCCCACGGCGGCGCCGTCTATATCGGCTATCTCAGCAGTCCAACGTTCGAGAACTGTACGTTCCGCGATTGCTACGCCCAGGGCGGCAACGGTGGCGACGGCGGCGGCGGCGTGCAGAACGCCATGGGCGGTCGTGGCGGCAACTGGGAATGGTCGCAGACCATCGAGAACGAGCTGATCCTTTCCGGCTGGGACGGCTGGATGTTTGGTCCCTACCTCGACTACTGGAAGTACAGCGGCTACGGCGGCGCCGTCTATATCGAGTACTACAGCTCGCCCACCTTCCGCGACTGTACGTTCGAGAACAACTACTCGGCCGGCGGTGTCAACGGTCTCGGCGGAACGCCGCAGCCTTTGATCCCGAGCGATCGTCTGAACATCGAGAACTTCGGTGGCGCCGTTTACATCGGCGCCAGCAGCGATCCGGTGTTCGAAGGCTGCGTCTTCCGGGACAACTTCGCCGATACGAACACCGTGGCGGAGCCCGACGACATCTACGTCAGCTACGGCGGCGCCATCGCCTTCGAGGACGACTGCTCGCCAAGCTTCATCCGCTGCACACTGGAGAACAACACCTCCTGTATCGGCGGCGGCATCTGGTCGTCGGGCTCGTCGCCCACGATCATCGACTGCAACCTCGTCGGCAACAGCGCCTACCACGGCGGCGGCATTTACGTGATCGACTCGAACGCCGTGATCGACAGCACGATCGTCCAGCGGAACCTGGCGTTCCTGTCCAACGTGGACGCCAATCTCGTGAGCGATCCGAACGTCGGATTCGGCGGTGTCATGAGCTGGGGCGGTGGCTTCTGCGCCGTCGACTCGCCGGTCGAAGTCTACAACAGTATCTTCACCGGGAACCGCTCGCTGTCCTCCGGTGGCGGTGTCTACTTCGGCGGTTCCGATCAGGATATCGCGGTGGCGCCGTTCCTGCACAACTGCCTGATCTACGGCAACACCGCCGGTCGTGACGGTGGTGGCGTCTCCACGTGGAAGTCCGAGCCGGTCATGAGCAATCTCACCATCGCCGACAACGTGGTGACCGGTGCGCTCGGATCGGCCTACGGCGGCGGTTTGTTCGTGGCCTATGACTCGAACGCCGTCCTGACCGATTCGATCGTCTGGGGCAATTCGAGCAACAAGAACGGTTCGCAGGTGGCGGTGACCAACGGCTTCGAGTATGGGCCTCGGCCGTCCACTCTGCACATCCGCAACAGCAACATTCAGCCCAGTGTCGATCCGGCCTTTGTCGGAGGCTCGGCGCTGGACCTGGTGTTCGTCGTCGATACGACGGACAGCATGACCGCCGGTGTTCTGGCCCTGCGGGCCGCGGCGGCGCAGATCGTCGCGTCGGTCGCCATGCAGTCCACCGACTATCGCATGGCGGTGGTGGACTTCAAAGACTTCAACGACACGACCCTTGGGGCGGGCACGGATTATTCGTTCCGCGCCGTCGTGCCGTTCACCGAGGATCCGACGCGAATCATCAATGGCATCAATACGCTTGGCACGCCTGAGGGCGCCGGCGGTGGCACCGATGCCGAATCCGTGTACGACGCCCTGATGAACACTATCGACGGGACCGCCCTGGGCGGCTGGCGCAGCGGACAGGTCAACCGTATCATCCTGCTCATCGGGGATGGGCCGCCGCACGATCCGGAACCTCCGACGGGCAACACACTTGCCACGGTGGTCAATGCGGCCTCCCTGTCGCCGAGCAAGCGCATCTTCGCCGTGCAGATCGGCGCCGACCCGCTGACCTCGGTGTACTACACCTCTCTGGCCGGCGGCACCGGTGGCGCCGTGACTCATGCGGCCGACGCCCTTGGCCTGGCGGCGGCGGTGATCGAGAACATCGAGTTGATCACCCACGTGGCGCCGTCGATCTATGTTTCGGATCTGTCCAGACTGCCCGGCTGGGATGCGAGCGCGGGGACCTGGGATGAGGCCAGCGGCAACATCGGGGAGGACCCGCTGTTCATCGCGGGCTACTACCTGAGCCAGACGGCGTCGGGCCAGGGCCGGCAGAGTCCGGCGGTTGACGCCGGAAGCGGTCCGGCCGATGCGAGGGACATCGCTCTGGCGAATCGGACGACCCGAACCGACGGTGTCGCGGACGCCAACACGGTCGATATGGGCTACCACTATGCCGAAGGCGTGACCCTGTTCACCCTGACGGCCGAAGCGCTGCCCAGCGAGGTGGACGGTCTTATTCACGGCTCGGTCAGTCCGGCGTTCTCTGTGGCGTATGCCGGGGCGGCCGACAACGTCGTGCGGCTCGTCGCGACGCCCGAGGAAGGGTGGAGGGTGGCCCAGTGGACCGGCACCGACGACGACACGCTGACCACGTTGACCAACACCGTGACCCTGACGCAGGATCGGCACGTGACGGTGACATTCGAGAAGCGCCGGTCGCGCGTGATCACTGTGCCGGGCGACTATCCGCGAATCCAGGACGCCGTGACGGCCGCCGGAGAAGGCGACACGATCATGGTCGATCCGGGCACCTACTACAGTGGCTATGAGGCCATCGCCCTGATCATCGACAAGCCCGTGACGGTCACGTCCAGAAATCCGGACGATCCGGCGGTCGTGGCCGCGACGATCATCGACGGTCTCAGTGCGGTTCCCAACAACCAGTGGAACAACCTCGGCGTGCTGTTCGGGCCGGGCGCCAATCGCAACACCGTCTTGAACGGCTTCACGATTCAGAACTGCGGCGGCAATGCGGCCGACGGCGGCGACGGCGATCGCGAGACCGGACATCCCAACGGCGAGGACGGCGCGCCGATCCAAGGCGCCGCCATGATCATGCTGCCGGGCGCGGCGCCGGTGGTCAAGAACTGCGTCTTCCGCAACAACATCGTCGTCGCCGGTGACGGTGGCGCGGGCGTGGACGCCGACGAGACGACTAACGCCGGCCGCGGCGGCTGGGGCGGCTGGGCTCGCGGTGGCGCCATCTACTGCGCGACCAACACGAGTCCCAAGTTTGTCAACTGCCTGATCGAGAACAACGCGGTCCAGGGCGGTAACGGCGGCAACGGCGGCAGCTTCTCCGACGGCGGCGGTCTGCCGAACTACGGCGGCAACTACACGCCTCCGGTGATGGTCGACATCAATCCCGCCGGTCTCGGCGCGGAGACGGCCACGCAGGAACTGTGGCGGACCTGGCTGTGGGACTACGCGGCCGATATCGAGTCCGCGTATGGCACGCAGCCGTACTCGCCGGCCACCGGGATCATCGGCAGCGGCGGATCGTACTTCGGTGACTACCGGTGGTACTCCGGTTACGGCGGCGGCGTCTACATCGACCAGTACAGCAGCGCCGAGTTCGTCTCGTGCGTCATTCGGGGCAACCGCTCCTACGGCGGCATGAGCGGCCAGGGCGGTGTCGGCGGCGACGCCGGTCGGAACATCGAGCCGCTGATTCCGTTCCAGATTCCGTCGTACGGCGGCGGTGTCTACTGTGCGGCCGAAACGATTGTGACCTTCACCGACTGTACGTTCGAGGACAACATCGCGTCCCCGACGACGGCCGGACAGGACCCGAACTTCCGTCTCGATCCGTACGTCGGCTTTGGCGGCGGCGTCGCGGCCGAAGGCACGGCCAACCTGACCTTTGTCGACTGCAACTTCGTCGACAACGAAGCCGACACCGGCGGCGGCATCTACGTCATCAACGCCGGCGTCAGCGTCATCGACTGCAACGTGACCGCCAACACGGCCCTCCGCGGCGGTGCTCTGGCTGGCATGGGCGGCTCGATCGGTGTGGCCGGCAGCTTCGTCTGGAACAACCGGGCGGTCACCGATGTGGACGATCCGAACGACGATACGATTGTGCCGATCGGCGGCGGTCTGCTGATCTCTTCGGCCAGCGCCCTGATCGAGGACTGCAACCTCGCGGGCAACCTGTCCGACGGCTCCGGCGGTGCGGTCTATCTGCGCGGCCAGAACTTCACGCAGATCGTCAACTGCCTGATCCGCAACAACCGCGCCTTCCGCGACGGCGGCGGCATCTCGACGAACTGGTACGCCGAGCCGACGATTCGCAACTGCACATTCGTGACCAACGGCGCCCCGGGCACGCCCGCAGACCCGAACAACACCGGGTTGGGCGGCGCGATCTTCTGCGGGTATCTCAGCGAAGCGACGGTGGTCGATTCGATTCTCTGGGGCAACTCGGCCCGCCTGGGCGGCGAACTGGCGGTCGGCAGCGGGTTCGATCTCGATCCGCTGTGCGGCGTGCTGAACGTCTCGTACAGTGACATCCGCGTCGGACCCAACGATATCTGGGTGGACACGGGTTGCACGCTGACCTATGGCGAGGGCATCATCCACGCCGACCCGATCTTCGTCAGTGGCATGCTCGGCGAGTTTTACCTGAGCAGTCGCGGCGCGGGTCAGTCGCGGCAGAGTCCGGCCGTCGACGCCGGCAGCGACTTCGCCGGCAACGTGGGCATGTCACGCTCCACGACCCGCACCGACCACGTCCCGGATACGGGCCGCGTGGACATGGGTTACCACTATCCGTTCATGGAACCGTGCAAGTTCTGCGATCTGGTCTTCGACGGGATCATCGACTTCAAGGACTTCGCCGCCTTCGCGACGAGCTGGCTCGACGAGAACTGCTCCGAGGCCAACGGCTGGTGCGATCAGGCGGACTTCACGTTCGACTCGACCGTGACGGCCCGCGACCTGGCGGTGCTGGCGGACTGCTGGCTGGCCCAGGATACGACGCCGCCCGAGCCGGATCCGGCCGAGTGGGAATCCCTGCCGAGTCTGGACGGTGGTTCGGCGCGGATGGTCGCCAAAGAGGCGGTGGACGCGTGGGGCTGGCCGGTCGAGTATTACTTCGAGAACGTCAGCGGCGGCGGCCACAGCAGCGGATGGCAGAGCAGCCGGGTCTACACCGACACGGGTCTGTCGAGCAACCGGCAGTACGGCTACCGCGTCAAGGCGCGCGACGGGCTGGGCAACGAGACCGGGTTCTCGCGGGTCCGTTACGCCGGCAACGTCGATACGCTGGCTCCGTATCCCGAGCCATACATTCTGCCGAATGCGGCGGTGACGTCGCAGACGATCACGATGGTCGCGACCGAGGCGTTCGACGACAACGGCGTGCAGTACTTCTTCGACACGAACACGCCGGGCGCCAACGACAGCGGCTGGATCAACACGAACACCTACACCGATGTCAACCTGGCTCCGGGCATGACCTACTGCTACCGCGTCAGGGCCAGGGACATGTCGGCCAACCAGAACGAGACGCCGTTCTCGGCCTGGAGCTGCTTCACCACCGCGATCCCGGCCGACCAGACGGCGCCGACGCCAGACCCGATGGCGTTCGACCCGAACGGTCTGCCGCGCGAGTATGACTTCGACGGTTCCAACAGAGCTACGCCGTTCGACAACTATGTGGAAATGATGGCGGTGACTGCCACCGACGACAGTGGCGTGGTCCTGTACTACTTCGAGTGCCAAGAGCGTTCCGAGTTCAGCAGTGGCTGGCAGACCGAGCCGATCTACCGGGTCCTCATCGGCAGGGCTAATCAGGGACTGCACTTCCGCGTGCGGGCTCGTGACGCCTCGGGCAATATGACCGCGTGGTCGGACTGGGTCCCGGCGATCGCCAGACCGGATCAGACGCCCCTGGAAGAGCAGCAGAATGCCGCCGATGGCGGTGCGGGTGCGGTTGCCGGAGGGTAGCAGGCCTCGGCCCGGTGTCGAACACAAGGATTCCACTTAGCCCCGGCCATTTTGCCGGGGCTAAGTTTTGCGCCCCCGCAAGCCGTCGTGTGACGCCAGGAACTTGGCCGTACCGTGCGAAACGACGCAGGCCGCCGCGATGGAAGTCATCGCAGCGGCCCGTTGCTGTTTGAGGTGTGCCTGTGAAGGCTATTTGACCCTGGCCTTGAGGGCCTGATAGCCGTAGTGCATGATCAGGTGGTCCAGGATGACCAGGGCGGTGTAGCTTTCCGCGACCGGCCAGATCCGGCCGACGATCGTCGCGTCCCGTCGCGTGATGGCCGCCAGTTGCGTGTTCTCCTGTGTGTACTTGTCGATTGTCTTCTGGGCCTTGTCGATCGTGGGCGTCGGCTTGACCGCCAGACGTGCGACGATGGGCTGGCCCGTGGTAAGGCCGCCGGTGATGCCGCCGGCGTTGTTGGACTCGAAGACCACCTTGCCGTCGACGGACCGCATCTGGTCGTTGTTCTGATAGCCGGTCATGTCCTTGACCGCGAAGCCGGCCCCGATCTCGACGCCCTTGACCGCGCCGATGCCCAGCATGCGTCCCAGTTCGGCGTCCAGCTTGCTGAAGACAGGCTCACCAAGCCCGATGGGGGCGCCGAGGACGACGACTTCGACCAGCCCGCCGACCGAGTCACCCCCGGCCGAGATCCTGTGGCAGGCGTCGAGCATGGCCTGTCCGGCGTCGATGTCGGGGCAGTTGACCACGGCGTGGACGCCGTACTTGTCGCGGACCTCCTGATGGCTCATCTTGGGGGCTCTGTCGCGGATGGCGTCGATCTCCTGCTCGATCTGGGCCAGGACCGCCGCTTTTTCGAGGAAGCGCATATCCATGTGGATGCGGCCTTTGACGTACACCTCCTGGTAGAACGGGTCCAGGGCGTGCCGCATCGCTTTGTAGCGGCCGCAGGATTGCAGCGCCTGCTCGTAAGGCACTTCGGGGCATCGGACGCCCGCGATCTCCTTGATGTAGGCGAAGACTTCGATCCCGCACTTTCGCAGCACGGTCTTGGCGACGGAGCCGGCCGCGACGATCGTCGAGGTGTACCGGCCGCTGAAGATGCCCGCGCCGATTGCGTCGTCGTCCGGGCCGTACTTCACAAAGCTCGCGTAGGAGGCGTGCCCCGGTCGCGGCGTGCGGTTCGTGTCCTGGTATTGCTTGATGTGGATGAAGTGCCGGTCCAGATTCGGGATCAGGATCACCAGAGGGGTGCCGTTGGTGTGGTTCTTGTTGCCGGCGTTCTCGATCGTGTCGGCGGCGTTGACGCCTGCGTAGATGACCGGCAGGTCCGGCTCCTTCCGCGGGCTGCTCAGCTCATCGGCGCCGGGTTTCCTCAGCAGCAGATCACCGTAGATTTCCTGCTCGCTCAAGAGCAGTCCCGGCGGGACACCCTGGATGGTGCTGGCGAGCCCTTCCTGGTATGAGCCGCCTGCGACAGTCAGTTGAAAATTGCGTCCAAGGTGACATCCAAGCATTCCGAATCCCCTTTCAAAGTCCGATTGACTGTGTCATATGGATCAGACGAAGTCCTCGCGCCGAAACAACTCTGTCATCCCGAGTTCGCGAGGGATATGGCCATGGCAGAAGACGCCCCTTCTGTTCGCAGCCCAGGTCCTTCACTTTGTTCAGAGCCCACCCTGAGCTTGTCGAAGGGATGACAAGACGGAGCGTACGACGGTGTCATGATCCGTATCAAACCGATTTTACAGTTCAGGGTGGTTCAAGGCAAGCGCGCCTGTGATGCGATGACCCGTTTCGAGCCGGTGGGCAAAAGAACCTCATCGTGACCTGGGAGCAAGGCAGGGGCTGGGGGCGAATCATGATTCGCCCCTACGGGCGGCCGGCGGCCCTGGTCGGTCCATACGGTTGGGCCGGGGCGCCGTCAGGCGAGGAGCTTCATGTCGGCCCCGATGGACCGCATCAGGTTCACGAACTCCGGGAAGGTCACCGCGATGGCCTCGGCCGTATCGATCGTGCAGGGCTCGTTGAGCCCCATCGCGGCCAGCGAAAGCGCCATCACGATGCGGTGGTCGCCCCGCCCGTCCAGGCGCGCAGCTTTCAGTTTGCTGTGGTGCACGACCAGGCCGTCAGGCAATTCCTCGACCCTCGCGCCCATCTTGGCCAGCTCCTGGGCCATGCACGCGATGCGATCGGTTTCCTTCACCCGCGCCTGGGGGACGTTGACCAGCCGAGTGGTCCCCTCGGCGTAGGCGGCGGTCACGGCCACCGCGGGCAGGGCGTCGGGAGTTGCGTTCATGTCGATCTCGACACCCTTGAGCGAGCCGGCCCTGACGGTGATGCCGTCGGAGTCGACGGCGATGTCGGCGCCCATGGCCCGCAGGTAGTCCACCACCGCCTTGTCGGGTTGGCTGTCGGCAAAATCCAGACCTCGGAGTGTGACCCGGTCGCCGAACAGGGCACCGGCGCAGAGGAAGAACGTGGCACTGGAGAAATCGGCGGGCACCGGCAGGTGGTACGCCTGGTAGCGCTGGCCGCCTTTGATGTGGAAGCGGCGCATGCGATCGTTTTCGTGAACGATGCCTTGTTTGTCGAGCCAGTCCAGGGTCATCTGCGCGTAGCCCGGCTCGTTGAGCAGGGTCACGTCGATCTCGCTGTCTTTCGGCGCCAGAGGGGTGCACATCAGCAGACTGCTGAGGTACTGGCTGGTCTTGGCCTCGATGGAGGTATGGCCGCCTTTCAGGCCGCCCCGGACCTGGACGGGGGCCTTGCCGTTGCCCTTGAGACTGACGCACTTGGCTCCGAGGTCCTGCAAGGCGTCCATCAGTGGCCCGACCGGGCGGGTCTGGATCTGGTCGTCGCCGGTGAAGGTGGTGCTTCGGCCGGGCTCGGCCAAGGCAGCCGAACCCATCGCGATCCGCAGGGTCGTGCCGCTGTTGAGCACGTCGATGGTCTCCTGCGGCGGGACGATGCGGCCGCCGACGCCGGTGACCTTCCAGACGTTCTCCTGGCTCGTGTCGATCTCGGCGCCCAGCGCGCGGTAGCACCGCACTGCCGCTTCGCTGTCGCCTGAGAACAGGGGGTTGCGGATGAGGCTCTGGCCCTCGGCCAGCGCGGCGATGGCTACGGCACGGATCGTATGAGATTTCGACGCGGGGATCAGAACGCTGCCGCGCAGTCGCGATCTCCTGGAGACAAGTTGCATGGTCACCTCTCTACCGAAGTCAGTCAAAGCGAGTCGACCCGCCAGTATACGCTGGGCCGCCGGCACGTCAAGATGCCCGCGCCTTGTATTCTCCCCCTGCGCCGAGTCCAGACGAACGTGTAGTATTTCAGGGCCGGGTTTCATGGAAAGGGCAATTGCCTTGCCGCCGGCGTGGCTCTACAATGGACTGTGGATTGGCGGAGGGTCATCAAGGGCAGTGTGGCTGCTCCGGGCCGGTTCCGGAGCTATGAAGGGAGATAGACATGGCGAAGATGTTTGCGATGTGCGGATTGGACTGTGCGACATGTCCCGCTTTGATCGCCCACCAGACCGACGACCAGGCCCTGCGAACGAAGACCGCTGCAGAGTGGTCCAAGCAGTTCGGCGTCGAGATTCCGCCCGAGCAGGTCAACTGCGTGGGCTGCTTGAAGGTCAAAGGCCCGCACATCGGCCATTGCGGCGAGTGCGAGATCCGCAAGTGCGGCCTGGAACGGCACGTCAAGAGCTGCGCCCTCTGCGACGACTACGGTTGTGCAACCATCAGCAAGTTCCTCGACCAGGTTCCGCCCGCCAAAGCCAACCTCGAAGCCCTCCGCCGCACCCGACACGAGTAGCAGCCGGGGGAACAGGAAGGGCCAAAGGGGCGCGCTGCTGGAACTCCTGTTCCTTCTGGACTTCGATCACTCGGCCTGTGCCGAGTACTGGCAGATTCGGGCCTCGCTGGAATCGAAAGGAAGACCGATCAGACCGATGGACCTGTTGCTGGCGGCGCAGGCCAAATCGCGCCATCTGATCCTCGTGACGAACAATGAAAAGGAGTTTCGGAGAATCCAGGGTCTGGGAATCGAGAACTGGACGGGTGGGGGTTTGAGCGTATAATCGGACGGGCAGTGGTCGGGCAGGATGGGTGCATTGTCCGCATGGGGTAGTGGCAGTTGCCGTTTGTTCCTGGGGTGGGTGCGTCTCCGTTGAATTGCCCGACTCAGTGTGTTTGAGAAGAGCAGAGTCCATCGCTCGGCGGTCCAGGTACCGCCGTCCAGGAGAAAGTCGTGCGAATATCTTGTTCCCCTGTCGGTGTGTTGCTGATTTGCGTTCCGGCCTGGGCCGCCGACTGGCCCGGTTGGCGCGGACCGGCACGGAATGGGATTTCGCCGGAGACCGGTCTGAATTGGGCATGGACGGAGAATGGTCCCCGTGTGCTCTGGAAAGGCGCGGTGGGAACCGGTTTTTCGTGCGTCTCCGTCAGCGGCTCTCGCGCCTACACGTTGGGCAATCGCGACAACACTGACACGGTCTTCTGCCTGGATGCGGAGACGGGCCGTGAGTTGTGGAAGCACTCTTACCCCTGTCCGCTCGAACCGAAAGCGTATGAAGGTGGTCCGATGGCCACGCCGCAGGTCGAGGATGGCCGGGTCTATACCGTCAGCAAGTTCGGCCACTGCTTTTGCCTGGACGCCGAGAGCGGCGAGGTGGTCTGGTCGGCCAAGTTCGAGCCGCCGCCGAGGACCGATGCCGACTACCACGTCTGGTGGGGGTACGCTGGCTCTATCCTCGTTGCCGACGACCGGCTTATCCTCCCCGTGGGCACGGCGGGTCTGGCGGTCGACAAGCTCACCGGCAAGATACTCTGGGACAACGGCCCCGGCTACTCGGGATACTCCTCGCCCGTGCGCTTGGAGATTGATCGACAGCCCTGCTTCGCGTTCGTCAGCGGCCATGAGGTTGTGGCGGCCCAGATCGCCGATGGCCATGTTCGTTGGAAGATCCCCTGGCGGACCACGTGGGACCAAAACGCCTCCGACGTAATCGTCTCCGACGGCAGGCTGTTCGTATCAAGCGGCCATGGGGTGGGCTGCGCGCTTTTCGACCTTTCGACCGGCTTGCCCGCCGAAGTCTGGCGCAGCAAGAACATGAGAACGTATCTGAGCAATTGCGTCCTCTGGAAGAGCTTGCTGTTCGGTTTCGATGACAAGCAGTTGCGGTGCCTGGACTGGCGGACGGGCGAGGTTCGCTGGTCGAGTCCCAAGATCGGCTTGGGGTCGCTCATCCTGGCAGACGAGAGATTGATCGTGCTTCAGGAAGACGGGACGCTTCGGATCGTCGAGGCGACCGGCAACGCCTACAGGTCCGTTGCCGAGGTCAAGATTCTCGCCGGGCGTTGTTGGTCGGCGCCGGCTCTGGCCGACGGACGGCTCTTCGTCCGCAACGCGGCCGGCGATCTGATTTGCCTGGACTTGCGCAGGTAGGAAGGTACCGACGCACGGACATGGGGAACTGACGAACCGACCGGCGTGGCGCGTAGAGGGCAGACCCTACACAGAGCGCACTCGAACAGACTGCTGCCTGCGCTAACGCAGTCACGCGGGGGTTTCGGCGGCGGCTTGGTTGACGAGGAACAGGACGGCCATGCGGACGGCCAGGCCGTTGGCGACCTGGCGGAGGATGACGCTGTTCGTGCCGTCGGCGACCTCGCTCTCCATTTCGACGCCGCGGTTGATCGGGCCGGGATGCATGACCACGATGTCCGGCTTGGCTCGTTGCATCCGCTCGACGGTCAGGCCGAAGTACCGCGAGTATTCGCGGATCGAGGGGAAGGGGTTGCCGCCCAGCCGCTCGAACTGGATGCGCAGCATGTTGATCACGTCGACCTTCTCGATCACCTCGTCGAGCGAGTAGCTGGTGTTCACCGGCAGCCGGCCGACGTCCGCGGGCATGAGCGTGGGCGGCCCGACCAGCGTGACCTCGGCGCCCAGCTTCGTCATCGCCCACATGTCGCTGCGGGCGACGCGCGAATGGGAGATGTCGCCCACGATGGCGATCTTGAGCCCTTCGAGCGAGCCTTTCATCTGGCGGATGGTGTAGACGTCGAGCAGGGCCTGGGTGGGGTGCTCGCAGTAGCCGTCGCCGGCGTTGACGACACAGGCGTTGATGTTCCGGCTGAGCAGCTTCGGCGCCCCGGCGGCGTTGTGACGGATCACGACGATGTCGACGCCCATCGATTCAAGGTTCCGCGCGGTGTCCAGCAGCGTCTCCCCCTTGCTGACGGAGCTGTTCTTCATCGTGAACTCCACGACATCGGCGCTGAGCCGGCTGGCCGCCAGGGCGAAGCTCGTCCGCGTGCGCGTGCTGTCCTCGAAGAACAGGTTCACGACCACCTTGCCACGCAGGGGAGGAGCCTTCTTCACCGAGCGCGTGCTGATCTGTTCGAAGCCCTGGGCGGTGTCGAGGATGTAGTGGATCTCCTCGGCGGTAAGGTCCCGCAGACCGATCAGGTGCTTGCGCTGCCATCTGAACTGCTTGCCTTTTCGCATGATCGCCATAGTCATACTGTGCTGTCGCCTGGAGCTGTGGTGGGTGTGTCGCTCCACGATGTTGAGGATGCGGCTCATGGTCCCTACTCGACTACAACCTCGTCTTTTCCGTCCGACTCGATGAGGTTGACCTGGACGAACTGCCCGGGCCGGACCTCGGCCTTATAGCCGGTATAATCGGCCTGGATGGGGAACTCCCTTCCCTCCCGTTCGACGAGGACTGCCAGGCGGATGGCCTTGGGCCGGCCCAGATCGATCAGGGCCGATAATGCCGCCCGGACCGAACGGCCGGTGTAGAGCACATCATCGACCAGGATGACGGTCTTGTCGTCGAGGGCAAAGCCGATTTCTGTCGTTCGCACCAGGGGCTGGTCGGCGCTCTGGGGCGCGTTGAGATCGTCACGGTAGAGCGTGATATCGAGGGTGCCGCACGGGACCGGGTGGTTCAGCCGCCGGGACAGATGCTCCGCCAGGCGCTCGGCAAGGATCTCGCCCCGGCTGCGGATTCCGATGATCACCGGATCGTCAGCACGAGAGGTCTGGGCGGCGATCTCCTCCGCCAGGCGGCGGAGGGTCTTGTCGATCTGCTCGGCGTCCAGGATCACCTTCATAGCGGCCATCCACTCTAAATCCGGTTCCACGCGGTTGTTGGAGGCAATATACCAGCGGCGGCGCGCCAACGCAAGAGCGATGCCAGCAGTTTTCGCAATCCGCCTTGGCAGTGCTGGCGGTGGCCGGCGGAGCTGGAATTTGCTTGAAAACGAGGTGGGTTTCTGCTATCATAAAGCCAGTTGCCGGGAGGGCGCAGCAGTCAGCAAGGGAGGCTGGATACTGGGGGCGTGATGGCGTGCGGGAGAGCGGTCCGAGCCACGTCCGGGGTCTTGTGATGCGAAGAGCAGTGGACAGAACAGCTATCCTGGTTCGCAGGTTATGGGTCGTTGGCCTGCTGGTCGGCGCGTTGGCGAGCGCCGGCACGGCCCAGGCCCAGGATACGTCGCTGCTCCAACCCCAAGGTCTCGACTATGTGGGGATCTACGCGTTGCGCCAGATCGATCCGGCTCTGACCGGAGAGGGCGTTCGTTTCGGCGTCCTCTGCCGCAGCGTCACGTACAAGGATGGAGAGCCCCAGAACGACTACCAGCCGAACGTCCGGCACGCCTGCTTCGAGAGCGCCAAAGTCCGCTCGTACGACAAGGGCCTGCTGGCGCCGGGCATCTCGCCTCATTCGACCGCGGTCTGCTCGATCCTTTTCGGAGAGGATGCCGAGGCAATGACGCCGTTCCTCGGACCGTTCTTCTACCAGGGGGTGGTCCCGGCGGCGGAAGGGCATGTCTACGAGTACTTCTATTTCGGCGAGCAGCACCTGTTTACGCAGACGGCGCCGCCTGTTGACGTCGTTACCGCCAGCTTCGGGTTCCAGTTCGAGAACTGGTGGACGCGGGGTGTTGAGTCGCTGGCCGAGCATGCCGGACTTCCCGTTATCGCCAGCGTCGGCAACGGCACGAATGCGTCCGATCCGCCCCTCTACCCAGGGGCCGGCTCCAATGCCATCGGTGTCGGTGTGGTCAGCTCCGTCAAGACGGGCAACCCCGTCACCGACCTGATGCACTTCGCTCTGGCCTATCCCGATCAGTCGACCCTGGGACCGACCGGGGACGACCGCTGCAAGCCGGACATTGTCGCTCCGGGCAACTGCCTCGTGGCAGACGCGACGGAGGATCGTGGCTACGCCATGTCGGGCGACTGGTCGAGCTACGCCACGCCGGTGACCGCCGGGGTGGTCGGGCTGCTGGTCCAGACCGCAAGGATGGACAAGAACCTCAGTCCGATCCTCTCGCCCAACGGCGGTAATTGTGCCCTCAAGGCGATCCTGATGAACTCGGCGACCAAGCTGCCGTTCTGGCACAAGGGCCGACTCACGACCGAAGACGATCGCGAGGAACCACTGGACTACGTCCAGGGCGCCGGGATGGTCAACGCGGTGGGGGCGTATCGGCTCCTGACGGTCGGGCGGGCTTTGCCGGGCAGCGTGCCTTCGACGGGATGGGACCTCAACCTGCTCGATAGAACGCCGCAACTGCCGCAGGTCTATCGCTTCACGGTGGACGAATCGGACGACAGGATGCTCACCGCCACGCTGGTCTGGAACCGGCACTACAGCGAGGTCTTCCCGTTCGAACGCGTCCCGGGCGCCGACAGCGACCTGCGCATCGAGGTCTGGGCCATCGATCCGGAGGATTCGAGCAACGATCTGCTGCTGGACAGTTGCGACAGCAAGGCAGACAACGTTGAGCACATCCACGTCCCGATGCTTGCGGAATACCGCGTGTACGAACTGGTCGTCTCGTATGCCGATGGGGCCGGGCAGACCGCGGTGATGTCTGAGCCCTATGGACTGGCCTGGGCGGTGGCCGAGAAACCCGGGCTCCAGAGCATCCTGTGGCACGATCTCAACGCCGACGGCGTTGTGGACGGTGCGGACGTGCGGATCTTCCTGGCCAACCGCCATCTCGGGCTGACCTCGCCCGATGCCTATGTGATCGGTGACATCAACGCGGACGGGATTCTCGATGCCGCCGATCTGGAAAGCCTGATCGCCAACCGCAATCGCAAGGCCGGCTGGCGCACGGACACGGTCACCAACTGATCGTCTCCGATGACGGCCACAGCTTTGCCGGCAGGGGAGTGTATCTCCGCCATCGCAAGCCATGAATGCTGCGAGATGTCTGAGCGTGTTGCTGTTCGGTCTTCTCGTCGCGTCGGCGACGCGAGGGGCTGAACGCTGGCGTTTCATCGTGACCTGCGACAGCCGGCACGCGCTGACCGGAGTCAACGAACCCGTTCTGGCGGAGCTGGCGGCCGAGATTGTGCGGCAGGGGGTGGACTTCCTGCTCTATCCGGGCGATCTGGTCCATGGCATGCGAGTTGCCTCCGAGCAGTTCGAGCGGCAGTTGTGGAACTGGGTGGCCGTCATGCGACCGATGTACGACGCCGGGATTCCCGTCTATGTCTGCCGGGGCAATCACGAAGTCGGCGATGTGTGGGACCTTGAGCCTGGGGTCGAACCCGACCCGAGCGACAACCACTCGCTTCGCTGGCTGCGCGTGTTCGGCAACAGCCTCCATTCGGAGCTGATGCTGCCCGACGACAGTCCCGCGGGCGAGGAGCACATGACCTACGCGTTCGAGCACAAGAACGCGCTGATCGTGGCGCTCGACCAGTATGGGGGGCTCCGGCATCGGTTTGTCCACAGCGTCAACCAGAGCTGGCTGGACGAGAGGCTCGGCCGGAACACGCAGCCTCACGTGTTCGTCTTCGGGCACGAGCCGGCCTTTCGGACCTATCATTATGACTGTCTCGACGCGTATCCTGCCCGGCGTGACGCCTTCTGGGAGAGCATCCAACACGCGGGCGGGCGCACGTACTTCTGCGGCCACGATCATTACTACGATCACGGCGCGGTGGATGACCGCGACGGCGTGCCGGACAACGACGTTCACCAGTTGATCGTCGCGACCGCTGGGGCTCCATTCTACACGTGGGAGCCGCCTTACCGGGGCGACAACAGCTACTTCGTTCCTCGGCAGCTCTTTCACGTCACAAGCTACGGGTACATCCTGGTCGCCGTCGACGGCCCGGACGTCACTTTAACCTGGATGGAGCGCAGGGGCGGCGATCCCTTGCTGCTTTCGCCCTACGTGCCAGTGGAGGTGTGGGGGTATACGGTTGAGCCCAGGCCGGTTGTGCTGTATCCCAATGGAGCCGAACGGCTCGCCGCTTCGCAACCATGCACGGTGCAGTGGCAGACCGTTGGCGGGGCCGGCATCGGCGAGGTGGTTGTCGAGTACTCCGCCAACGGCGGGGCGACATGGACGTTCGTCGATCAAGTCGCCGGCTCAGGCGCGTACGAGTGGACGGTTCCGGCGGTCGACTCGGAAACGTGTCTGCTCCGTGTCCGCGATGGGAGCCGTCCGCAGGTCTATGACGTCAGCGACAGGCCGTTCTCGATTTCCCGGTGTCTCCAGAAGTTCCAGGGCGACCTGAACGGCGACTGCTGCGTCGACTTCGCCGATCTGGCGATCCTGCTGAGTGAATGGCTTGCGTGCGGTGACCCATTCGACCCGGCCGCCGACCCGCTGCCATAGGCCCTTCCCACCTCTCATCGAAAGCCTGACCTGCAATTTCCTGTGGCATTGTGCGTCTAATCCCGTAGAATGGCGCGCGTCAATCAGGTGTTTGTCGGTGTAGAATTCACGTCGCGTGCCGGCTGTGGCGCGAGGATGCTGGTCTTATGCTCGATATCCAAGAGGAGATCTCCAGGGTGTGCGCCGCGACGGGCGCCCCGCGCCGCGAGACGACCAGGACCGCCGTGAAGGAGTACTTCCGCACGCTGGGTGTGGGCGGCTCGGCGGCCACCGGGGATTTCGACGCGGCATGCGACCGCGCGCTGGGTGTCCTGCGGGCCAATCTCTTCGGCGCCGAAACGATGGCGATTGTCACCGGCGGGCGGGAGCTCGACGAGCAGACCCTGGCCGGCCTGAAGCTCGGTTTCGAGGCGATCGCCAGGCCCTTGCGGATCCCGCGTCCGCCGGTCAGCCGCGAGACAAAGGTCTTCTCGCTCGCTCTGGCGGCGTTGGTTGGCGCGGCGGTCGGGATGCTCACCCTGGCGCCGCTGCTTCGCTGGGCCTATGACATGCGCGATCTGGGGTTGGTGTTGGGCGGCCCGGCCGGCGCGCTTCTGGCGGTGCTCCTCGTGCATCGTCTGTCGCGACTGCGGCTGCTGCTGCGCCTGCTTCCCGGCTTGTCGTCGGATGCAAGGTCTCTGTCGGGTCCGGCCCGTAAGGACCACGAAGCGGTCGTGCGCGCCTGTGTCGAGCAATGGCTGGACTGGGCGATCCCGGCGCTGACCATGCTGTGCCTGCACGGCTCTTTGCGCCAGGAGCCTGCGACGAAGAAAGACGCCGCCTTCAAGCGGATCGGTAAGCTGATCTACACCCTGCACGGGACTCCGCCCGAGTCGCTGCCGGTGGTAGCGGACGAGCTGATCCAGGAAGCCAAGAACTACGGCTTCGAAGGGCTTGACGGTCCGGCGTTGTTCTCCGTCGAGCGCGACCGACCACGGGACACGATCGTCTGGAACAGCGGGCTTGGCGCCAAATACGAGACTTTTGGTCACATCGTCGAGGGCGACCGCGTGATCGTCGAACGCTCGCCGGTCGTTTTCGAGGGCAAGGTGGTCGAGCGCGGGCTGGTCAGAAAGGTACGAGAGACGGCCTGACATGAACAATAACGGCGTTCTATCCATCGACTTCGGGACCACGAACTCTTACTACTGTAAGTGTCCGGCCGATCAGATCGCGCCGGTCGGCGTCGATTTCGGCTCCGGGCGGGACGGCTTGCCAACCGCCATTCTCTATCGCGGTGACCGCGAGCCCCTCGTCGGCGAGGCGGCGCTGCACGAGTTCGGAGAGGCCTCCGCCCAGGAGCGCAGGCAGTACCGTCTGTGCACGCAGTTCAAGCCTGACATCGCCCAGAGCGCCGAGGCGGCCGAAACCGCCGCCGATTTCCTTCGCACCGTGATTGCCCAGGCCCAGCGCCAGCACATCGCGCTGGATCCGGCCCAGCAGCATGTGATCTTCGGGATGCCCAGCGAGTCGCAGGGCGATTTCCGCACGACGCTCACGGAGATTGCCCGTAAGGCCGGGTACGGCCAGGTCCGCCTGCTCGACGAACCCAAGGGGGCGTTGCTCTACCACCTGTGGCGCAAGGACTTCTCGCCCGAGGAGGCGCAGCGGGGGATTCTCGTCGTCGATTTCGGCGGCGGCACCTGTGATTTCGCTTTTCTGCAAAGCCTGCGTGTCACGTGCTCCTGGGGCGACATGGAGCTGGGCGGACGCTTGTTCGACGATCTGTTCTTCCAGTGGTTCTGCGAACAGAACCCCGGCGTTCTGCAGGAGCTCCAGGAAACGGGCGACGCCTACTACGTTCATTCGTATCTGTGTCGCGAGGTCAAAGAGTTCTTCTCGCTGACGATGGCGCGGGATCGCTCCGAGGTCGTCAACAAGTCCGTCGGTCGGTGCGGCAGCCTGCGGGGCATGGACTGGCCGGCCTTCATGGAACGGGCGAGCCACTACATGCCGAGCCCGACCCTCGTGAGCCATCTCCAGGGCATGGGCGTGCGGTGCCGCAGCGTGACGCAGCGCGAGGAGCCTATCGATCTGGTCGAATGGTTCCGGCGATCTCTCGTCCAGGGATTCTCCGACGAGGCCGTCCGGGGCGGCGACATCAGCCTGGTGGTCCTGGCCGGGGGCAGCAGCCAGTGGCCTTTCGTCGCCGACGTCATTGCCGAGACGCTGGGCGTCGATCCATCGCGCCTGCTTCGGAGTGACCGGCCCTACGCCGTGATCGCGCAGGGACTGGCGATCCTGCCGGCCTTGCAGAGGCAGTTCGAGCGAACGCGCGAGACGCTGCGGGCAGACCTTCCGCAATTCTGCCGCAACCGGGTCCGTCCCCTTGTCGAGCGTGTGACCGGCATGTACATCTCCGATGTCGCCACGGATGTGACGTCGGAAGTCTTCGACAAGTCGATTCGGCCGGTTCTGGAGGACTTTCGAGACAAGGGGGGTTCGGTGAGCGCCCTGCGCGAGACGATTTCCGCGAACGTCAAGGCCGATGAGGACCGGCTGAGGGAGATCATCGAGGGGCGGATGCGAACGTTGAGTCTGGGCTTGCCCGGGCAGCTCAACGAGCTGCTGGCCGACTGGTTTGGTTCCTATGGTCTGAGCGTGGGCGACAAGCCGGTCGGGGACGGCCGGTTTGTGTCTGTGCAGGGCGACGTGATCGGTCCGGAGACGCCGGACCTCTATGGCGGAATCATGGAGACGGTCGGCTGGTTCGTGGTGGGCCTGGCGACCAGCGTCGGCGCGATGGTCTGCGGCGGGGCGGGCACGGCCCTCGTGGCGACCGGGCCGGTCGGGCTACTGGCCGGGGCGCTGCTCAGCGCCGTGGCCGCGTTTCTGGCGGTCCGTTACGGCAAGACCAAGGCCAGAGAGTTGGCCGACAACTGGAACGCCCCAGCGTGGGTCATCAAGACCGTCATGACGCCGTCGCGAACTGCCAAGGCCCGCCAGCAGTTCAAGTCCCGGCTCGAAGAGACGCTCCGCCGCGAGACCGCCGGCCTCCAGGACCGGATGGAGACTCGGATTCGCGAGATCACCGAGGCCCAGATCGAAGGCCTCTCCGAGATTGCCCAACTATAGACCTGCCCGCCGGACTGCCGCATCGATTGGAGGCTCGCCAATGCCGGGAACCATCCCCAAGTCCTTCGGACTTGAGGCTGCCACACGGCAAAAACCTCTTTTCTTCTTCCTTTGTTTCGGGTATGACTACGGGCGCTCGCACGGATGTGAAGAGTTCGTGGATGGATGACGCCGACGACATCGCTGTTCGCAGTGACGCCGCAGGGCGCTGTTTCTCAGGTATACGCATGCCCCTGCGGGCACACTACCAACGGCGCGTGCGGACCATCGCGGGGGTGACGATTCTGTCGTTTCGGGGCTGGTGAAGGTACAGGTGCGCTATGGTTGACCATGTGCTGATCAAGAACGGACGGGTGATCGACCCGGCCAACAATCTCGACGAGGTCTGCGACGTGCTCATCCTCGACGGCAAGATCGCGGAGATCGGCCGTTTCAACGGCGCCGTCGCCAAATCGGTCGAGCGGGTCATCGATGCGACGGGCAAGCTCGTCACTCCCGGCCTGATCGACATCCACGTGCATTTCCGCGAGCCGGGCGACGAGGAAGAGGAGACCATCGCCAGTGGTTCGGCCGCGGCGGTGGCCGCCGGGTTCACCTCGGTTGTCTGTATGCCCAACACCAACCCTACCATCGAGAACGAGACCGACATCGAATACGTCCACCGCAAGGGACGCCAGGCGCGGAAGACCCACGTCTACGCGATGGGCGCGATCACCAAGAAGCGAGAGGGCGTCGAGCTGGCCGAGATGGGCATGATGGCCGAGGCGGGCGCCAGGGGTTTTACTGACGACGGTCACGGCGTGCAGGATGTGTCCGTCATGCTGCGGGCCCTCAAATACGCCAGGATGTTCGACCGTGTGGTCGCCCAGCACTGCCAGGATGACCGGATTGTCGGGCAGGGGGTCATGAACGCGGGGTACTACTCGACGATCCTGGGCCTGCCCGGGATGGATGCCCTGGCCGAGGAGAGCATGCTGTGGCGTGATATCCAACTGATTCGCAAGACGGGCGTCCGCTACCACGCGCAGCACATCTCCACCGCCGGCTCGGTGGAGCTGATTCGACAGGCGAAGAAGGATTCGCTGCCGGTGACGTGCGAGGTGACGCCGCACCACCTGCTGCTGACCGAGGAGATGTGCGCCGAGTACGACACAAACTACAAGGTCAATCCGCCGTTGCGGAGCAAGAGGGACGTCGACGCGCTCAAAGGGGCGATTGCCGACGGTCTGGTCGATGCGCTGGCGACGGACCACGCGCCGCACCTGCAAAGCGAGAAGGAGTTGGAGTTCCTGGCGGCGCCGTTCGGGATCGCCAGCATCGAGTGTGCGTTGGGATTGTACGTCAAGGCGTTGATCGAGCCGAAGATACTCGACTGGCCCGGCCTGATCCGGCTGATGACCGTGAACCCCGCCCGGATCATTGGGATCGACAAGGGCACGTTGGGCCGGGGCCGCCAGGGCGATGTGACGATCATCGATCCCGATGCCGAGTGGGTGGTGGACGTCAACAAGTTCGTCTCCAAGAGCCGCAACTGCCCCTATCACGGCTGGAAGCTCCGCGGCAAGGTCGATAAGACCCTCGTCGGAGGCGAGCTCCGCTTCGAAGCCGACTGACACAGGGGAGACCGCTTTCTCTGCGGGCCAAGACCCTCGTGATCAGGCAAACCGCTATTGGGCTGGCGCACGCCGCGCAAAAGGGCTTGGGGGCGGCGAGGACCTGGACTATAATATTGAGCATGGAACGTGATGCCCTGTTGAAGCTGGTCAAGTGTACCGTGAGTGACGTCGAGCCCGACGCGGAGATCATCCTCTATGGGTCTCGTGCGCGCGGCAGTTCGACACCTCTTTCAGACTGGGATTTCCTCATTCTTGTGGAAGGTTCCGTGGGAGACGAACGCGTGGACCGAATTCGACACCGGCTCTATGAGATCGAGTGGGAGACTGGGCAGGTGCTCTGCTCGATCGTCCGCAGCCGTGACCAGTGGATGGCTCCGCCTTATCGCAACACTCCGTTCCATCGGAATGTGGAGCTTGAGGGAATCGTGCTGTGACGATATCAGACAGAGAACTCGTCGCATACCGTCTCCAGAGAGCATCCGAATCCATCGAGGACGCGAGCATCCTGGCAGGGGCAGGGCGTTGGAATCCGCGTGTGAATCGGCTCTATTACGCTTGCTTCTACGCGGTTTCGGCATTGTTGGCGAGCGAAGGCTTGTCCTCATCAAGACATACGGGCGTCCGCACTCTGTTCAACCAGCACTTCGTACATGCTGGGAAGATAGACAAAGAGACAGCGAAGGTCTTTCATGACATGTTCGAACGGCGCCAGGAGGGCGACTACGTGGACTTCGTCCGATTTGATGCCTCGCACGTTCAAGTGTGGTTGCCTCAAGTCCGCGAATTTGTTCGCCGTGTCGCAGACTATCTTGCGACCGAGCTCTCATGATGGCGTTCGACGAGACAAGAACGCCGATCATAGCAATTTGCGGTGTCCGCAGCACCTCAGTCGGAACGAACGATGGTTATCATTGATGGAACGAATCTGCTGTGGGCGATTCATGAGGCCCGCGACAAGTCCGACGTGGCGGATGAGATTCAACTGTGCCGGACGTTGGAGCGATATTTCGCTCTGACGGGCGAGGAGGGGGAGGTGGTTTTCGATGGGGCCGGCCCGCCGGACAAGAGCGAGTTCGGCGCCGTCGGCCGGCTGGGCGTGGCGTTCTCCGGATTCCACAGCGACGCGGACACGGTGATCGAAGAGAAGGTCGCCGCCAGCACCGCGCCGCGCCGGCTGACGGTGGTCAGCAGCGATCGGCGGCTGCGGCAAGCGGTCAGTGCCAGGAAAGCGAGCACGATCAAGTCGGATCAGTTCTGGAGCCAGGTGCTCGGCGAGCTTCGTCGCGGCCGACGCACTACGAAGGAGCCGGAGGAGAAGGCGGACGGTCTGACCGACGGCGAGACCGAACAATGGCTCGATCTGTTCGGACTGGACGACTGACCGGTTCCACCGCAGACGGAGAGCTTCAGGGCCGGCGATGTGTGAGAATCAGAGGTCGATGGGTGAAATCCGAACCGGGCCTCGGGAGCGACTGGTCTTTCTCGATCTGGCGCGCGGTCTGGCGATCGTCTTCATGGTCCTTCAGCACGCAGTGCTCCTGTTCGCGACCGGGCAGGGCGAGGGCTCGGTCCTCGGCAAGATCGTGCTTCTGCTCGGCGGCGCGCCGGCAGCGCCGGTCTTCCTGTTCATCATGGGGATCTTCCTCGGTCGGCCCGACCGGAAAATCGGACGCGGCGTGCGGCGGGGGTTGAAGCTGATCGCCCTGGGGTATTTGTTGAATCTGTTGCGTTCGACGCTGCCCTCGCTCTTCACGGGGCCGGAGATTGCGTCCGCAACGGTTCCGGCTTCACCGCTCGCATCGTTCTGGGCGGTCGACATCCTGCAAATGGCCGGGCTGTCGTTCGTCCTTTTGACGTTGCTCAGGAGATATCTGCCGTTTCGATGGGTGTGGGCGATTCTCGCGGCGGCTGTCGCCTTCGTCTCCCCCTTGCTGTGGCATTGGGGCGGGCCGTCCGGAGTCTATGCACTGTGGGGCAACCGAGACGATGTGTTCTTTCCCCTGTTTCCCTGGGTTGTCTATCCTCTCGCCGGGATGGTCTACGGTCCCTGTTCTTTTGAGGCGGAAGACCGGGGCAGGGCGGTGAAGCGCCGTGCAGTGATCGGCACGCTGTTCTTTGCCGTCGGAGGGGCGACCTTCTTCCTTCCTCGAATGGGGGGGATTCGACATCGGGCAGTACTGTCGGAGTGGTCCCGCGGCACAGTTTGCCACTGTGGGCTTCATTCTGGTCTGGTTGTCCTTCTGCCGACTCCTGGCGAGACGCTGGGCCGATTCGGCCGTCCTGCGACTGCTGGGCTTCTGGAGTCGCAACGTCACTGCCGTCTATTTCGTGCAGTGGGTTCTATTCGGCTGGGCGGTCCTGGTCATCGGCCGTAATCGCTATGGGAGCCCCATGGCAATGGGTGTGGCCACCGGGGTGCTGCTTGCTACCCATGTGGTGGTCAAAGCATCTGTTGCGCGTGCGGGAAGAAGGCCGGACCCGCCTGACGGCTGCGCAGGGGGAGGTTCCATAGGCTCGCGCGAAGTGCCATCGGCTGGGAATTTTTGTTGCCCGACGGGACAAAAACCTGTATAAACAACTCCCTTTGGCATGCCCCGGGCCGCAACAGGAGGAGAGAGGCCCCCGTCCGACGGGTCCGCCTCCGGCGGGCGAGCGGGGCAGGACTCAAAGGCCGCCTTCGCGGGGAGTTTTTGAGCAGAGTTGTATCGTTCATCCTTACCGAAAATGGAGAAGCTATGAAGCGCAGAATGGTCACGATTGACGGAAACACGGCTGCCGCACACGTCGCGCACGCGACGAATGAAGTGATTGCGATCTACCCGATTACGCCGAGTTCGCCGATGGGCGAAATGTCCGATGACAAAACCGCCAGGAATACGCCGAATATCTGGGGAAGCGTGCCTTCCGTGACGGAAATGCAGTCGGAAGGCGGCGCGTCCGGCGCCGTTCACGGCGCGCTGGCGGCCGGGGCTCTGACGACGACTTTCACCGCCTCGCAAGGTCTGCTGCTGATGATCCCGAATATGTACAAGATCGCCGGTGAGCTGCTGCCGACGGTGTTTCACATCACCGCGCGTTCGCTGGCCTGCCAGGCCTTGTCTATTTTCGGCGATCATTCCGACGTGACCACCTGCCGCGAGACGGGCTTTGCGATGCTGGCCTCGGCCAACGTTCAGGAGGTGATGGATTTCGCGTTGATCGCTCAGCAGTCGACGCTGGCTTCGCGCGTGCCGTTCATGCACTTCTTCGACGGGTTCCGGACCAGCCACGAGATTCAGAAGGTCGAAGAGCTGACTTATGACGACATGCGGGCGATGATCGACGACGATCTGGTCGCGGCCCACAAGGCGCGGGCCCTTTCGCCCGATCGTCCGCTCCTGGGCGGAACCGCCCAGAACCCCGACGTGTTCTTCCAGGGACGCGAAACCGTCAACAAGTTCTATCTGGCGGCGCCCCAGATCGTCCAGGATACGATGGACAAGTTCGCCAAGCTTGTCGGACGCCAGTACAAGCTCTTCGATTACGTCGGCGCGCCGGACGCCGAAAAGGTGATTGTCATCATGGGCAGCGGTGCCGACACCGTTGAGGAGACGGTGGAGCATCTGACCAGCAAGGGCGAGAAAGTCGGCGTCGTGAAGGTGAGGCTGTATCGGCCCTTCAGCACCAGGCACCTGATGGCCGTGTTGCCCAAGACGGTCAAGAAGATCGCGGTGCTGGACCGGACGAAGGAGCCCGGGGCTTTGGGCGAGCCGCTGTACCTGGACATCCGCACGGCGATCGGCGAAGCGATGTCGGACGGGATCGCCCCGTTTGAGAAGTACCCGGTGGTGGTGGGCGGCCGGTATGGCCTGGGCTCGAAGGAGTTCACGCCGGCGATGGTCAAGGCGGTCTACGACAACCTGGACGCGGCCAAGCCGAAGCGCAGCTTCACGGTCGGCATCATCGACGACGTGACCGGCACCAGTCTCGATGTCGACTCCTCGTTTGAGGTCCCCGCCGGCGGTCTCTATGCGGCCATGTTCTACGGGCTTGGCTCGGACGGCACCGTCGGCGCCAATCACAACTCGATCAAGATCATCGGCGAGAACACCGACAACTACGCCCAAGGCTATTTCGTCTACGATTCCAAGAAGGCCGGCGCGGTGACGATCTCGCATCTGCGTTTTGGAAAGAGGCGGATTCGCCGCCCATACCTGATCGCCAAGGCAGATTTCATCGCCTGTCACAATCCCAGCTTCCTCGAGAAGTACGATATGCTCGGCTCGGCCAAGGACGGCGCGACGTTCCTGCTGACCACCAGCCGCAAGCCCGACGAGGTCTGGGACACGCTGCCCAAGGAAATGCAGCAGCAGATGATCGACAAGAAGATGAAGTTCTACGTCATCGACGCGATTTCGCTGGCGGAGGAGCTCGGGCTCGGCGCCCGCATCAACGTGATCATGCAGACGGCATTCTTCAAGATCAGCAACATCATTCCGCTCGATGAGGCGCTCAAGGCGATCAAGGATGCGATCCAGCACAGCTACGGCAAGAAGGGCGAGAAGATCGTCCAGATGAACAATGCGGCGGTGGACCAGTCGTTGGACCGCGTCTATGAGGTGAAGGTGCCGGGCAAGGTCACCAGCACGTGGAGCCGCCCGCCGGTCGTTCCCGCCGACGCGCCCGAGTTCGTCCGAACGGTCACTGCCGAAATCATGGCGATGCGGGGCGATGCCATCCCCGTCAGCAAGATGCCGGTCGACGGCAAGTATCTGCTGGGCACCACGAAGTACGAAAAGCGCAACATCGCGGTCTACATCCCGGTCTGGGAGCCGGAGGTGTGCCTGCAATGCGGGATGTGCTCGCTGGTCTGCCCGCATGCGACGATCCGCGTCAAGGCGTACGACGCCAAGCACGCCAACGGCAACGCGCCGAAGGGCTTCAAGAGCATCGACGCCAAGGGCAAGGAGTTTCCGGGCATGAAGTTTACCGTTCAGGTTGCGCCGGAGGACTGCACCGGCTGCGGCGCCTGTGTGCAGACCTGTCCCGGGCGGGAGCGCGGCCCCGACAAGCAGCCGACGGGACGCAAGGCGATCAACATGGGACTCCAAGAGCCGATTCGCGACGCCGAACGGGCTAACTACGATTACTTCCTCTCGATCCCGCTGACCGATCGATCCCTGTTCAAGAACAACACCGTCAAAGGCAGCCAGTTGCTCGAACCGCTGTTCGAGTATTCGGGCGCTTGTGCCGGCTGTGGAGAGACGCCGTATGTCAAGCTGCTGACCCAGCTCTTCGGTGACCGTGCGATGATCGGCAATGCGACCGGATGCTCATCCATCTACGGCGGCAACCTGCCGACGACGCCGTACACCACGCGCGCCGACGGGCGCGGCCCGGCCTGGAGCAACAGCCTGTTCGAGGACAACGCCGAGTTTGCGATGGGCATGCGACTGACCGTCGACAAGTTCCGTCAATTGGCCCTGGAGCTGTTGGAGAAGGCGGCCCAGAAAGGCTGCGTCGACAAGGGCCTGGCGGCCGAGGTCCGTGCCGCGGCGCTGGCTGACGATCCGGAACAAGAGGCGATCGAAAAGCAGCGTTCGCGCGTCGACCAGCTTAAGAGCCAGGCGAGCAAGGGCAATTGCCCCGAGTGCAAGCGGCTGCTCAGTGTGGCCGACTACCTCGTCCGCAAGAGCGTCTGGGCGGTGGGCGGCGACGGCTGGGCCTATGACATCGGCTACGGTGGCATGGACCATGTCCTCGCCAGCGGCGTCAACGTCAACGTGCTCGTGCTCGATACCGAGGTCTACTCGAACACCGGCGGCCAGATGTCCAAGTCGACGCCAAGGGCGGCGGTCGCCAAGTTCGCGGCGGCCGGCAAGCCCGCTCCGAAGAAGGACATGGGCCTGCTGGCGATGACCTACGGTAATATCTTCGTCGCCAAGGTCGCGCTCGGCGCCAATCCCGCGCAAACGGTCAAGGCCTTCGTCGAGGCCGAGGCCTATCCGGGACCCTCGCTGATTCTGGCCTATTCCCACTGCATTGCCCACGGGATCAACATGACGACAGGCATGGAAGAGCAGAAGAAGGCGGTGGCCTGCGGGCACTGGCCGCTGTACCGCTTCGATCCGCGTCTGAAAGAGGCCGGCAAGAACCCGCTGCAGCTCGATTCGAAGGCGCCGACAATGGCCTTCGATGAGTATGCCTACGGCGAGAACCGCTATCGGTCGCTGAAGCAGACCAAGCCGGAAGCGGCCGCCGTGCTGATGAAGCTGGCCAATCGTGATGCGGCTGACCGATACACGTTGATGGAGCAACTGGCGAATCTGAAGTGCGGGCAAGGCGAAAAAGGGGCGTGACGGCCTCGATACCAGACGCCGAATCCCACGGTGGGGAAATGGTATGTTCAAAACGGTTCGAACACGTGCAGTGCTGATTGGATTGGCGGCATCGATGTTGACCGGGTGTAGCCGGCCGGTGGTCCGGAGTCCTCAAGCGGACAGCAGCGCCGACCCGCTGGCGGTCAGTCCGGATCGGGAGGCGTTGGCGCGGGCGGTTCCGCCGGACTACGTCATGTCCATTCTGAACGCCTCGGGCGGAATCTCGGCCTGGGCCGAGAACCGGCGGCTTCGCGCCGTCGGCGTGGTTAAGATCTACCGGCCCGACAACAGCTTCTACCTGACCGAACACGACTTCGAAGTCTATCCGTGGTCGAATGCCGTTCGGATCACGGCCAGCGAGCCGCGCGGCAAGTTCGCGTGGAAGATGGTGGCTGGGCGATACGAGATGCTCGAAGGTTCGACGGGGGCGGACGTCTCGCCTCTGGCGGGACTGTATGCCGCATACGCCGATGCCTTCCTGCAGATTGTCACCGCGCCGGTGCGCCTGCTGGATCAGGGCAATCAGTTGCATCGCGAGCCGGTCCCGTTCCGGATGAACGGCCAGTGGTATGAGAGGATCGAGGTCAAGTTCGGACCGGGAACGGTGGCGGTCGAGAGAGCCGGCCAGACCGATGCGCAGACGTCGCAGCCGTATTGGACCGACGCGGTTCTATTCCTGAATCGGGCCAGCTCTCTGATCGACATGGTCTGGCTGAGCAACGTATCGCGGCAGGAATACGTGACGGTGCGTGGATACAACTACTCGGATGTCGAATCCATCGGGATTCGCGTTCCCTCCAAGGTGGAGATCTTCCGGGCCAGGCCGGACAGCACGGTCCAGGACCGTCTGGCGCAGATTGACATCAGAGGAAAATAGCCCCGGAGCTGGCTGTTGGCCCGCTGATGCTGTCGGTGGGCCAACGGCTGCCTTCGGGCAAGGGCAGCAGCGTCGGTTTGTGGCGATGTGGTCTGTGCTGTGCGCTGCGCCTCGGCAGCCATTCGCTTGTCCTCCTTGGTTCCTTCTCCCTCGCGGGGTGTCTGCAGCGCCTTCGGCAAACCGCGTTGCGTCACCTGCCCATGCGAACTATCATGAGGCCGAAGCCGTACGGTACAGTGTCTCGTGCGGGTCCATTTTCCTGGGCGGCGCTGCGGCGTCTGAACGGTGCTGATGGCTACAAGGACCACAATCTGGCTGGTTTTCGTAAGCGTTCTTGTCGGTGCGGTGGCGGCGTTCTTTGCTCTGCGAGCGTGGGTCGATCCGTTGGCCGCATCTTCATCGCATGCGGGTGAAGGCGCAGCGCCTCCGGCCGTCCGCGACGATGGCACCGCCTGGACAATGTTCGGAGCCGGACCGGGCCTCGTGGGACAAGCGGCGACGCAACTGCCCGATTCGCTATCGGTCCTATGGAAGTTCAAGACGGGAGCCGAGGTTAAATCGTCCGCCGCCGTCGCCGGGGGACGCGCTTTCGTCGGTTCTTCCGATGCGAACGTCTACGCGATCGATCTGCACAACGGCCAGAAGCTGTGGTCATATGCGACCGGTGACGCGGTTGAATCATCGCCTTGTCTGATGGAGGGCGTCGTGTTCGTCGGTTCCTCCGATGGGTTTCTGTACGCGCTGGACGCCATGACGGGACAGCTCAAGTGGAAGTACGAAACCAACGGCGAGATTCTCAGCGCGCCGAACTGGACCCGTTCTCCCGACGGACGCCAGACCTGGATCCTGGTCGGCAGCTATGACAATCGCCTGCATTGCGTCCACACCGAGAGCGGCCAGGCTGTCTGGACATACGAAACCAATAACTACATCAATGGCGCGCCTGCGGTGGCGGACGGTCAATGTGTGTTCGGCGGATGCGACGCGATGATCCACGCCGTCTCGCTGGCCGACGGCGCCAGAGTGGCCGAGATCGACACGGGCTCCTACATCGCCGCCTCGGCGGCCTTCCTGGACGGTCAGGTGTACGTAGGCAATTACGACAACGTCTTTCTGCGGGCCGACGTCGACAAGGGCGAGATCGTCTGGAGGTTCGCCGAGAGCGAATCGCCCATCTTCTCATCGGCGGCAGTCGCGGGGGACCGGGTGATCTTCGGGAGCCGCGACAACCACGTCTACGCGCTGCGACGTGACAACGGGCAGCGCCTCTGGGCGTTCAAGACGCTGGGCGAGGTGGACAGCTCGCCAGCGGTCTGCGGCGACAAGGTCATCGTCGGCTCGGGCGACGGACGCCTCTACATGCTGCGTCTGTCCGACGGCAGGCAGGTCTGGTCGTATGAGATCGGCCAGCCCATCGTCTCGTCGCCGGCAGTGGCCCAGGGTGTGGTCGTGATCGGCTGCGACGATGGGACCGTGTACGCATTCGGCGCCGCGGCGCCGGTCAGGGGGACCGCGCGATGAGGATCGTTCAGATCAGTCCCGGCTCGGGCGACAACTTCTACTGTGAGAATTGCCTGCGTGACGCGGCCCTCGTGCGTGCCATGCGACGGCGCGACCACGACGTGTTGATGGTTCCGTTGTACCTGCCCTTGCAGGCGGACAAGACCGAGCCGGTGAGCAATGCGCCGCTCTTCTTCGGCGGTGTCAACGTGTTCCTCCAGCAGAAGTTCGCGCTGTTTCGCAAGACGCCGCGGTGGATCGACAAGCTGTTCGATTCGCGCAAGCTCCTGAACTGGGCGGCGCGCAAGGCGGGCATGACCAACGCGCGCGACCTGGGCGAAACGACAATCTCCATGCTCGAAGGCGAGGACGGGCGCCAGGTGAAGGAGCTCGATCGCCTCGTGGACTGGTTCGTGGAGACGCAGCACGACCCAGGCGTCGTTTGTCTATCCAACATCCTGCTTGGAGGGCTGACCCGCCGGATCAAGGACCGGCTGCGGGTCCCCGTCGTCTGTCTGTTGCAGGACGAAGATGGTTTTCTCGACGGCCTGACCAGCCCCTACGCCGAGCGGGCCTGGGAGATCGTTCGCCGCCGAGCGCGTGACATCGACGGCTTCATCGCCGTCAGTACGTATTTCGCGCAGACGATGCAGAAGCGGCTCGACGTGAAAGAGGAGCGGATGCACGTTGTACACATGGGCATCGATCTGAACAACTACGCGCCGTCGCCGACCGCTCCATCCGTGCCGACGATTGGCTTTCTTTCGCGGATGTGCCCGGAGCGGGGTCTCGAAACGCTCGTCGATGCGTTTATCGTACTGAAGCGCCGCGGCGGTTTTCAGTCGATTCGGCTGCAGATCTCCGGCGGACGCAGTGCCGCCGACGAGCCGTTTGTCCAGCGATTGCAGGACAAACTGCATGCGGCCGGTGTGCGGGACAACGTCGATTTTCTGGACTCGTTCGATCAGGACGCGAGGCTGGCTTTTCTGCAGAGCCTCTCCGTGTTGTCGGTGCCGGAGCGGGACCCGGTGGCGTACGGCCTGTACGTGCTGGAGTCTCTGGCGATGGGCGTGCCTGTTGTAGAGCCGGCGATCGGGTGTTTCCCCGAGACCATTGAGATGACCGGCGGAGGTGTGCTGTACACGCCCGGCTCGCCGGAAGCGCTGGCCGATGCAATTGCACCGCTGCTGCGGGACCCGGAGGCCGCACGAAGGCTCGGTGAAGAAGGTCGCCAGGGCGTCCGCCGGGCATTCGACGTCGAAGAGACCGCGCGGAAGATGGCGGAGACATGCGAACAGATTGCCCAACGAGCCAAGCGAGGAAAATGATGGTTGAGTTGGTCGATGTGACGAAGGACTACGAAGGGTCGGGCCCCGGGACCGCTGTCCGTGTGCTCAAGGGCATTCGCCTGAAGATCGACCGGGGTCGGGCGGTGGTTATCGTCGGGCCCTCCGGCAGCGGCAAGAGCACGCTGCTGAACATCATCGGCGGTCTCGATCATCCGACCGGGGGCCAGGTGCTTCTCGATGGGCGCGACCTCGCCAGGCTCACGGACCACGAACTGGCGCACGTGCGCAACCGTGATATCGGTTTCATCTTCCAGTTGCATCACCTGTTGCCGCAGTGCACGGTTCTGGAGAACGTCTTGATCCCGACCCTGGCGAGCGCCGACGGCAGAACGTCGCGGGCCCTGCGACAGCGAGCCGAGTCGCTGCTCGATCGCGTGGGCCTGAAGGATCGCATGCGACACCGCCCGGGCGAGCTGTCCGGTGGCCAGCGGCAGCGCGTCGCCGTGGCCCGGGCGCTGGTCAATCAGCCCAAACTGCTGCTGGCCGACGAACCGACCGGCTCGCTCGACGAGGCGACCTCGGACGGCATCGCCGATCTGCTCGTTCAGCTCAATCGCGACGAGGGCGTGACACTGATCGCCGTGACGCATTCGCAGAAGCTGGCGTCCCGCATTGGGGACGTCATGGAGTTGCGAGGCGGCGTCCTGGCCGACAGGAGCGAGCCATGAGTCTGCGGCAACTGGTGGCGCGGAGTCTGCGGTTCTACTGGCGGACCAACGCCGCGGTCTTGCTCGCGGTCGTGGTCGCCACGGGAACGTTGACCGGTGCGATGGCGGTCGGCGATTCGGTCCGGTATACGTTGCGACGAACGCAGGAGGCTCGTCTGGGCCGGACGGAATTCGCTATCGTCCCGCAGGATCGCTATTTCCGCGCGGCGCTGGCCGACGATCTGGCGAAGGAGTTGAAGGGTCTGTTCGCGCCCGCCTTACAGGTTTCGGGAATCATCACCAACGACGATGGCTCTCGTCGAGTCAATCGTGTGGAGGTCCTCGGCGTCGACGACCGATTCTACGAGATTGGCCATGCCACGATTCCCGTAGACGCCAACCAAACTGATACGCTCGTTATCGGCGAAGCGGTGGCCGAGAAGCTGGGCGTCTCGGTCGGCGACGAGGTGGTGCTTCGCATCGAGAAGCCCGGCCTGATGCCGCGCGATGTCCCGCTGGCGTCCGATGCGGACCGAACCGCCGCGTTTCGTCTGCGGGTGCAGGCGATTGCGGGCGATGCGGCCTTCGGACGTTTCGACCTCCGGGCCAATCAGACCGCTCCGTCGAACGTCTTTGTGCCTCTGGCCTGGCTGGGCGAGCGGATCGAGCAGCCGGGCCGCGCCAACGTCCTGCTGGCGGCGGAACTCGACAAGATCGTCACTGCCGAACAGCTCAACGCATCGCTTCAGAGGTGCTGGAAGCTCGCAGACGCGGATCTGGAGCTGCGCCGTCTTGAAGCGACGCAGACCCTCGAATTGCGGAGTCGGCGTATCTTCATCGAGAACGGTATCGGTGTCGAGGCCCTGAAGATCGCCGACGGTGCGGCGGGCGTCCTGACGTATTTCGTCAACGCGATTCGTCTGGGAGAGAAAGCCACGCCGTATTCGATGGTGACGGCCGTCGGCTTGGGCTCGGGCGCTGGGGCGTTTCTTCCGCCCGGCATGGGAACCGACGAGATCGTCATCAACCAATGGCTGGCCGACGATTTGGGCGCGACGGTGGGCGATTCCGTCGAGCTGGTGTATTACCTGGTCGGACCGATGCGGCAGTTGTACGAGCGGACGGGCACGTTCAAGGTTGTCGCGATCGTCCCGTTGGAGGGCGCCGCGGTCGATCCGAACCTGATGCCCGATTTCCCCGGATTGGCGGATGTAGACAACTGCCGCGACTGGGAGGCCGGTATTCCGATCGATCTGGATAAGATAAGGCCCAAAGACGAAGCCTACTGGGACGCGTACCGGGGAACGCCCAAGGCATTCATCCCCTTGGGCACGGGCCAGGCGCTCTGGGGCAATCGCTACGGCAATCTCACCGCGGTACGCTACCCATGGCACGCCGGACTCGACAACCAGATCGGGGCGGACCTGACCGCCAAAATCGATCCGGCGACGGCGGGCCTGTTCTTTCAGCCGGTTCAGTTGCGCGGGCTCCAGGCCCGACGGGACGGGACCGACTTCGGCCAGCTCTTCCTCGGCCTGAGCATGTTCCTGATTGCCTCGGCGGTCATCCTGACGGGTCTGCTCTTCGTCTTCGGCGTGGAAAGCCGCTGCGAGCAGGTGGGCCTGCTGCTGGCGGTTGGGCTACCTGCGGCGCGCGTCAAGCGACTGCTCGTCGCCGAAGGGGGTCTTGTGGCGCTGGCCGGAGCGGTGGTCGGCGTCGGCGCGGGCCTGCTCTATACGCGATTGCTGCTCTACGGACTCTCGACTTCGTGGAGTGGCGCCGTGGCGGGGACGGACATTCACTTCCACGCCGAGCCGGCGACACTTCTGCTCGGCGGCATGGGAGGCCTGCTGGCGGCTCTGCTGGCCATCTGGTTTACCATCCGCCGACACGTGTCGCATTCTCCCCGACAACTGATGAGCGGCAACCTCGAAGTGTCCCAGTCGCGCAGCGCCTCGTGGTCACGCGGACGATGGGGTTTGGCGCTGGCGGTGGCGTCGTTTGTCACCGTGGCGATCTTCCTGGCGGTGATGGGAGGGGGCAACAGCCAGGCGGTTGCAGGGCTGTTCTTCGGCGCCGGTGCATTGCTGCTGCTGGGCGGGCTGGGCCTGTCCCAGGCCCTGCTGCGGATCGTCGCTGGTGGCTCGACCCGGCCCATGGTTTCCCTGGGCGGTCTGGGATTCCGCAACATGGCCCGGCGGAGCGGCCGGAGCTTGGCGATTGTCGGTCTGTTGGCGTGCGGCGTCTTCATGGTCGTCGCGGTCGGCGCCAACCGGCACGACCCGATGGCACAGCCCCAGAGCAGGGGCTCGGGGACGGGAGGATTTGCCTTCTACGGCGAGACCTCCGTCCCGATTCTTCACGACCTGAACACAAAGGAAGGACGCGATGCCTTGGGCCTGGGTCGCGACGACCTGGAAGGGGTGGAGGTGGTTCAACTCCGCGTGCACGAAGGGGATGACGCCAGTTGCCTGAACCTCAATCGGGCGCAACAGCCTCGCTTGCTGGGCGTTCGATCGCAGGAATTGAGCCGGCGCGAAGCATTCAAGTTCTCGCAGATCATCGACGCAGGACAGCAGGAGGAAGGCTGGGACCTGCTGCGGATGGACCTGGAGGCCGGGTCGGTGCCGGCCCTCGGCGACTATCCCACGGTTTTCTGGGGCCTGGGCAAGAACATCGGTGACGAATTGGAGTATAGTGACGAGAGGGGGCGGGTGCTTCGCGTGCGCATTGTAGGCATGCTCGCGAGCTCCGTCCTCCAGGGCAGCCTTGTCATTGCCGAGAACGAGTTCATGGCGCGGTTCCCGTCGGAGTCGGGGTATCGCGCGTTCCTGATCGATGCTCCGTCCGAGAAGGTTGCGGCGGTCGAACAGACCCTGATATCGGGCTTGAGGGACTTTGGTCTGGTTCTAACGCCGACGGTCGAGCGGCTGGCCGCCTTCAGTGCAGTGGAGAATACGTACCTGTCGATCTTCACGGCCCTGGGCGGTCTGGGCCTGCTGCTCGGCAGCGTCGGTCTGGGTCTGGTGGTTCTTCGCAACATGCTGGAACGGCGGGGCGAGTTGGCCATGCTCCGGGCGGTTGGTTTTGATCGCAAAACGTTGCAGCGTATGATATTCTACGAGCATTGGGGTCTGGTGCTGTCCGGATTGCTTTGTGGTGTGGTCGCGGCCCTGGTAGCTGTGGTTCCGGCACTGCAATCGTCGCCCGGGCAAATTCCCTTTGTCTGGCTGGCCTTGACCGTGGCAGGGATTGGCGTCCTCAGCGGTCTGTGGGTGTGGATCGCCGGGACGGCGGCCCTGCATGGGGCGCTGCTCGATGCGCTCAGAACGGAATAGCCGCGAATCGCTGACGGGTCGCGTATGAGAAAAGCCGCTATCGCCGACATCGTGCCGATGGGGTTTGCCGTCGCGGGTGTCGTCTGTCTGCTGTACCTCTGGATCAGCGCCGATGCGGCGCCGCAATTGGAGCTGCGCATTCCCGTCGCATCCGATGTCGCCGGACCAGCGGCCGGCCAGGAAGATGTCCTGGCGAAGGCGGAATTGACGACCTACGATGGGCAGCCGGCCGACCTGCCCGGTGCGTGGCCCCAATTTCGAGGGCCGAATCTCGATGCGATCGGCAAGGTCGATGTCACGCTGGCTCGCCAATGGCCTGCCGAGGGTCCGCCGGTGCTGTGGTCGGTCGATTTGGGCGAAGGGTACTCCGGCGCGGCGATTCGCGACGGCAGGATCTTCGTCGCCGACTACGACCAGCAGAAGCAGGGCGATGCGATTCGCTGCTTTTCCCTGGCCGACGGGAAGGAAATCTGGCGGTACTTTTATCCCGTCAAGGTCAAACGCAATCACGGGATGAGCCGGACCGTTCCGGCCGTTACCGACAAGAACGTCGTCACGATGGGACCGAAATGTCACGTTGCCTGCCTCGACGTGGCGACGGGCAAGCTCCACTGGTTTCTCGACCTGGTCAAGGACTACGGCGCCAAGGTGCCCGCCTGGTACGCGGGGCAGTGCCCGCTGATCGAAGACGGCAAGGTCATCCTCGGCGTGGGCGGCGCATCCCTGATTCTGGCGGTGGACATCGAGACCGGCAACGCGGTCTGGGAATCCCCGAATCCGAAGAAGTGGGAGATGACCCACTCGTCCATCGTGCCGGTCGAATTCGCCGGCACGCGGATGTACGTCTGGTGCGCCAGCGGCGGCGTCGTCGGCGTCTCGGCTGAGGACGGGAAGGTGCTGTGGGAAACGCCGGAATGGCAGATTCGCATCGCCAATGTCCCCACCCCCGTCCCGGTGGGCGAGGGACGTCTGTTCCTTTCGGGCGGCTACAATGCCGGTGCGATGATGCTGAAGCTGGCTATGCAGAACGAGCAGATCGTGCCGGAGATCGAATTCCGTCTTCCACCGGAGGTGTTTGGATCGCCTCAGCACACGCCGATCCTCTACGAAGGCCACATCTATGGCGTCCGTCCGGACGAGCAGCTCGTTTGCCTGGACCTCGAAGGCAACGTGGTCTGGACCAGCGGCAGTACGCACAAGTTCGGGCTGGGACCCTTCACGATCATCAACGATTTCCTCTACGTCATGGACGATCATGGGCTGCTGACGCTGGCGGAGGCGACGCCGGCAGGCTTCGCGCTGTTGGCTCAGGCGGACGTCCTCGAAGGGATCGACTCCTGGGGTCCGATGGCAGTTGCGGGCAACCGGTTGCTGCTGCGCGATCTGACGAAGATGGTGTGCCTGGACATTGCCGCGCGGTAGAGCGGCGGCGTTGAACGGCGGGCGTAGCTCTGTTACAATCCCGACGTTTGCGACGACGGATAGACAAGGATACGAGAGGCACGATGAATCAGCCGCAAGGCAAGACGGATTCCGGCGTCGTCATCGGCGCGCTGATCGGCACGGCGGTGCTGGTCGCAATCGGCGCGCTGCTCCTGGTCGATTCGACCGGGCGCGGCGGCAGCGGTCTGAGCGACGCGTATGAGCTGGACGCTGTGAAGATGGCGCGTTTCGATCCGAACCTGATCGCCTGCCACGAAGTCGAGCCGGCCATCGCGACTGGTTGCGCGAGGTCGCGCGCCTTGACGCTCGATGGCGAGGGGCGGTTGTATATCGCCGGCGACAAGGCCGTGCACGTGCTGAGTGCCGAAGGCACGCTGGAACGCGTGATCGCGGTCTCGGGAGAGCCTCGATGCGTAGCCGTCTCGTCGGAGGGTCGGATTTACGTTGGGTTGAGGAATCGCGTCGAGGTCTTCGATGCGGCGGGCGAGCGCCTTGCGGCCTGGGAGCCGCTGGGCGACCGGTCGTTTCTGTCGAGTATCCTCGTGGCCGGAGACAGCGTGTTTGTCGCCGATGCCGGAAACGCCGTGGTGCTGCGGTATGACAAAACGGGAAAATCGATCAGCCGCATCGGCGAGAAGGACCCCGCGCGAGACATTCCGGGCTTTCTCGTGCCGAGCCCGTACTTCGATCTGGCCCTGGCGCCGGATGGATTGCTTCGCGTCGTCAGTCCCGGGCGCACACGCGTCGAAGCGTACACTTTCGATGGCGACCTCGAGTTCGCCTGGGGCGAAAACAGCATTCGTATCCATGGTTTCTGCGGCTGCTGCAATCCGGTCAACATCGCCATGTTGCCCGATGGCCGGTACGTGACCGTCGAGAAAGGTCTGATTCGCGTGAAGATCTACGATGCTGATGGGACGTTTCAGAGCGTCGTCGCCGGTCCGGATCAATTGGTCGAGGGAGGCGCCGCTCGCGTTTTCGAGAACGCCGAGGATGCCGAGGCCAGCGGGTTCGACGTTGCGGTCGACGCTGCCGGTCGGATCTTCGTGCTCGACACGATAGAGAATAAGGTCCGAGTCTTCGTGGAGAACCAGAAAGGTCGATCCGAGTGAGCCGCTTGTCACCAACACAGAGCAGACGCGAGTTCTTTGCCGGCGCGCTGCGCTACGGAGCGCTGGGCGGTCTGGCGGCAGCAGGGGCCCTGGCCGTCGCCAAGAGGCGCCGCCTGATCCGAGAGGGCCGGTGCATTAACGAGGGGTTGTGCCTCGGATGTGCGGCTTACCACGGCTGCAACCTTCCTGCGGCGTTGAATGCGAAACGATCTCTGGAACGAGGTGAGCATGGTCCAGCGAAATGACGATGTCACGCGCCGTCGCTTCCTGCGCGACGGCCTGTGGGGGGCCTGCCTGGCCGGAATCGGCGGCGTGGCGGGTTACGCTGCTCACAAGAGCCAGAGGACCGACTGGGTCTGGCAGATCGATCCGTACAAGTGCATTGCCTGCGGGAACTGCGCGACCTACTGCGTGCTCGAAGAGTCGGCGGTCAAGTGCACGCACGTGCACGCGATCTGCGGCTACTGCAAGATCTGCTTCGGGTTCTTTGATCCGGAGCCGTACCAGATCAACGAAGGCGCCGAGAATCAGATGTGCCCCACCGGCGCCATCCGGCGCAAGTACGTCGAAGATCCATACTACGAATACACAATCGACGAACCGTTGTGCAACGGATGCGGCAAGTGCGTCAAGGGATGCAACGCGTTCGGCAACGGCTCGCTGTTCCTGCAGGTGCGTCATGACTTGTGCGTGAACTGCAACCAGTGTGCGATCGCGGCGGCCTGCCCGTCGCAGGCGTTCCGGCGTGTTCCGGCCGACCATCCCTATCTGCTCAAGAGTGTGGATCACGCCTGATGACACGTTCGAGCCATACCCTCATCTTATTTGCGGTTCTGCTTGCGTCGGGCGCGGCGGCGTTCGGGTTGGAGCGGTTTCCTCCGCCCCAGTTCGAAACGGACTATGTCCGGCCCACGACGACGGTGCCGAACCCGCCACAGGGTTTCTGGGAGTACATCGATGCCGGCGTTCTGATCGTTACCCTGTTCCTGGCGACATACCTGATCTTGCGAAAGCGCAGTCGCAAGTGGATCTTCGCGCTGATGCTCTTCAGTCTGGTGTATTTCGGGTTCTTCCGCAAGGGATGCGTCTGTTCCGTCGGCGCCGTTCAGAACGTGACCCTCACGGCGTTCGACTCGACCTATGCGGTTCCCATCGCGGTGCTGATGTTCTTCGCGTTGCCCCTGGTGTTCACGCTGTTCTTCGGGCGAGTCTTCTGCGGGGCGGTCTGCCCGCTTGGAGCGATTCAGGACGCCGTGTTGATCCATCCCGTCCGCGTGCCGCGATGGCTGGAGAGCGGGCTTCGTCTGATTGCGTACCTCTATCTGGGCGCCGGCGTGCTCTTTGCCGCCATGGGGGCGATGTTCATCATCTGTCGTTACGATCCGTTCGTCGGTTTCTTCCGGTTCGGGGGCAACTGGAACATCCTCGTTTTCGGTGGGTGCCTGCTGCTGATCGGGGTGTTCGTGGGCCGGCCGTACTGCCGCTTCCTCTGTCCCTACGGCGTGATTCTGCGGCAACTGTCGCGCCTGTCCAAATGGCATGTCACGATAACGCCGACCGACTGCATCCAATGCCGGCTCTGCGAAGACGCCTGTCCTTTCGGCGCGATCCGCAAGCCGACCGAGCCGTGGCCGGCGAAAGAATACAGGGTCGCCAAAGCGCGATTGGCCTTCTTTCTCGTGCTGCTGCCCGTCTTGATCGGCGCCGGTGGTTGGGCCGGATACGAGTTGCGCGGCTGGCTGGCGCAGATTCATCCGCAGGTCCGTCTGGCTCAGCGCATCTACCTGGAGGAGAATGCACAGGTCGAGGGCACCACGGACGCCAGCGACGCCTTCCGTGCGACGGGAAGGCCGAGCCCAGAGCTGTACAGCGAGGCGACGCTGCTTCGCGACCGATTCGGCATTGGAGGCGTCCTGTTCGGCGCTTTCGTCGGGCTGGTGATCGGAGGCAAGCTGCTGTCGCTTTCGGTCAAGCGACGACGCACCGACTACGAGGCGGACCGCGCAAGCTGTCTGGCCTGCGGTCGATGCTACGAATACTGCCCCAAAGAGCATGAGCGATGGAAGAACCGCAAAGAGAGGTTGGGGAGGTCCTGATGACGGGCGCGCCGCCGCAGATTCCTGCCAACGAGCCGGCCCTTGGATACCGGACCGCTCGCACGACGGCCAAGGTCGCCGGCGTGTTCTCGCTGGTCTTTCTCGCGTTGCTTGTCGCCAACTTCATCGGCACCAGCGTGATCGGGCCGCGGCGAGAGAACCACTTGGCCGCGATGAAGGCGGCGCTTCGCGAAGGCGAGGCGACGGACGAGAAGTTGTCGGAGATTCGTCAGTTGGACCTTCGGATTCGACGCAACCGAATCTGGCGGCTGGATTTCGCGCACAAAACCGGCCATGCCCTTCTGGCGAGTATCGTCGTGTTCTTTGTCGCCGGCAAGCTGGCGCGCGTTCTGAACAAGCGGCTCCCGAGACCCGAGCATGCTCCGGACGTCGGTGTCGAGCAGATTCGCGAGGCCCGCGGTGCCCGCTGGACGGTGACCGCCGGCTTGGTCATCCTGGGGGGCATCGTCGCGCTGCTTGTGATAAACGAGGCGCCCCTGGCTTTCGTCGTCGCCAGCGGAACGGAGCCTTCTCCTGTCGCGGCCGTGGAGCCCAACGAAACGGGGCCTTCCTATGCGTCGATGGAAGAGAAGCGCGTGCAGTGGCACCGCTTCCGCGGTCCGGGCGGGGGTGGCGTGAGCCTGTTCACCAACATCCCCACCGAGTGGGACGGCAAGACCGGCAAGGGCATCGCGTGGAAGTCTCCGGTGCCGCTGGCTGGAAACAACTCGCCTGTCGTGTGGAACGACCGCATCTTTCTCAGCGGCGCGACGGAGACCAAGCAGGAGGTCTACTGCTACGATGCCGTTTCGGGCCGGCTACTCTGGACGGGCGATGTCCCGATCTCTCCGGCGGTTGCTGCGGCCGAACTCAATCCCATGGAGGACACCGGCCGCTCCGCTTCGACCATGGCCACCGACGGCAGGCGGGTCTATACGATCTTCGTGACCGGTGACATCGCCGCCTTCGACTTCGGCGGCCGCCGGCTCTGGTACAAGAGCTTAGGCGTGCCGGACAGCGCCTATGGCTACGCGTCCTCGCTGGATACGTACGAGGATCGCGTAATCGTCCAGTACGATCAGGGCGACGGCAGCGAGGACAAGTCCCGCCTTTATGCGCTGGACGGTGCTTCAGGCCGGATCGTGTGGGAAGCCAAGCGGGAAGTGCCGAATTCCTGGACCTCACCGATCGTGGTGGAGGTCGAAGGCAAACCGCAGCTGATCACTCTGACCGATCCCTGGTTGCTGGCCAACAACCCGGCCGACGGCGCCGAGATATGGCGGGCCGAGTGTGCCGGCGGCGACGTGGCGCCCTCGCCGATCTACGCGGGTGGCCTGGTGCTGGCGATCGAGCCGTACAGTCACCTGATCGCGATCAAGCCCACGGGACAGGGCAACGTCACCGAGACCCACGTCGCCTGGACCATGGACGAAGGCGGCCCGGACATTTGCAGCCCGGTCGGCAATGACCAGTACGTGTACCTTCTCGAGGGCCAGGGGCTGCTGATCTGCTGCAGCGTTGCCGACGGCAAGAAGGTCTTCGATCACGACCTGCGGACCGACTTTGTGGCCTCGCCGAGCATCGTGGGCGACAAGATCTATCTCCTCGACGCCGAGGGAGTCATGCACATCGGTCAGGTGGGTCCCGAATACAAGGAGCTGGCGAAATGCGAGTTGGGTGAGAAATGCCACGCGTCGCCGGCCTTTGTGGACGGGCGCATCTACATTCGCAGCCTGGAGAATCTATGGTGCATCGGCGGACCGACCGCCGCCGGAGTTGCAGACTGATCGAGCTACTATGGAAGAACTGGATCTGAAATTTGTCGATCAAACCGTCGATCGCGTCGGCACGGGCGCCGAGAAGGTGCTGGAGATTCTCCAGGCCCTTCAGACGCACTACGGCTATCTCCCCACCGAGGCGCTCCAGCGGGTCTGCGAACTGACGGAGATCGCGCCGGCGACAATCACCGGCGTCTCGACCTTCTACGACCAGTTCCGCCACCGGCCGGCGGGCCGGCACATCATTCACGTGTGCGTGGGCACCGCCTGTCACGTCAAGGGCGCCGACCAGGTGTACGACGAGTTTCTTCGCTATCTCAGCATTCCCGACGGTGAAGACACCGATGCGCAGAAGCTGTTCACCGTCGAGAAGATCGCGTGCCTGGGCTGCTGCACGCTGGCTCCGGCGGTGCAGATCGACGACGTGACGTATGGCCATCTGACGCGAGAGACGGTTCCCAAGGTGCTGAATGACTTTCTCAAGCACGCCGACGCCAGGGCCGCTCACCACAGGAAGCGCCGGCGCAGGTGGAAGGCCGGCGCCGTCGGCGAGCTGCGCGTCGGGCTCGGTTCCTGTTGCGTTGCGCGCGGCAGCGGACGGCTCAACGAGGCGCTCGACAAGGCTCTGGCTGAGACGGGCGTCAAGGTGCCCGTCAAACGCGTCGGTTGCGTGGGCATGTGCCATCAGACGCCTCTACTGGAGGTGGTCCTGCCGAACGGCGAATCGTCTCTCTACGCGAGGGTTCAGCCCGAGGACGCCAAGGCCATCGTCCTGAGGCACTTCGGCGCGCGGGGTCCCGTCCGGAAGGTGCGGACGAAAGTCTCCGGGGTGCTCGACCGTCTGCTGACCGACGAGAACTCCGAACCGGTGACACGCTACTCGATCCACGTTCGCGACCGGGCGGTGTCGGATTTCCTGGGCCATCAGATTCACATTGCCACCGAGCACTGCGGGCACATCGACCCGACCGATCTCGACGAATACCTGGCCCACGGCGGATTCCAGGCGCTCCAGAAGAGCCTTCGCGAGTTCGGGCCGGAGGATGTGATTGCCCAGATCGAAAGAAGCGGCCTGCGGGGCCGGGGCGGCGCCGGCTTCCCGACGCACCTGAAGTGGTCAGCGGTCCGCGCGCAGGAGGCGGAGGTCAAGTACGTCGTCTGCAACGGCGATGAAGGCGACCCCGGCGCGTTCATGGACCGGATGCTGATGGAGTCGTATCCGTATCGGATTCTCGAAGGAATGGTCATTGCGGCCCGCTGCGTCGGCGCGAAGGAAGGGTATCTCTACATCCGCGCGGAGTACCCGCTGGCGATCAGCCGGGTCAACGAGGCGATTGAGAAGTGCGCCGAGCGTGGTTTCCTCGGCGACAACATCATGGGCAGCGACTTCTCGCTGCGCCTGAAGATCGTCGCGGGCGCCGGCGCGTTCGTGTGCGGCGAAGAGACCGCTCTGATGGCGAGCATCGAGGGTCGTCGCGGCATGCCCAAGCTGCGTCCGCCATACCCGGCGGTGAAGGGGCTGTGGTCGCGGCCCACGCTGATCAACAACGTCGAAACCTATGCGGCGGTGTCCTGGATCCTGCGCAACGGCGCCGACGCCTACGCCGCCATCGGCACAGACAAGAGCAAGGGCACGAAGGTTTTCGCATTGGCGGGCAAGGTCGCACGCGGCGGCCTGATCGAAGTGCCGATGGGCACCTCGATCCGCCAGATCGTCGATGAGATCGGAGGCGGGGTCGCCGGCGGCCTCAGGTTCAAGGCGGTTCAGGTGGGCGGTCCTTCGGGCGGGTGCATTCCCGTCGGCTCGGACAACCTCTCGGTCGATTACGAGTCACTGACCGCCGCCGGGGCGATGATGGGTTCAGGTGGCCTGGTCGTGCTGGACGAGACCGACTGCATGGTCGACATCGCACGGTATTTCCTGCAATTCACCCAGAACCAGTCGTGCGGCAAGTGCACCTTCTGTCGAATCGGCACGCGCCGGATGCTCGACATCCTCGACCGGCTCTGCGCCGGCCAGGGCAAAGCCGATGACCTGGACGAGCTTCAGCACCTGGCGGAGATGATCAAGAAGGGCAGCCTCTGCGGTCTCGGCAAGACAGCCCCCAACCCGGTGCTGTCAACGCTGCGGTACTTCCGCGAGGAGTACGAGGCCCACATTCAGAAGCGCTGTCCGGCCGGCAAGTGCAAAGCCCTCATCACGTACTCGATCACCGACGACTGCATCGGCTGCACGATCTGCGCCCAGCATTGTCCGACCGGCGCGATCGAGATGAAACCTTACGAGAAGCACGAAATCGATCCCAACAAATGCGTTCGGTGCGGGACCTGCAAGAGCGTCTGCCCGGCCGACGCGGTCCGAGTCGAATAACCATGCCCAGGATTACGATAGACGGTCGTGAGGTGGAGGTGGATGCCGGCGCGACGATTCTCGATGCCGCCCGCAAGCTCGATATCGAGATTCCCACGATGTGTTACCTTCGGAGCCACGAGGCGACGACCAGTTGCATGGTCTGCGTGGTGAAGGTGGCCGGCGGCAACGGGCTGGTGCCCGCCTGCGGCACTCCCGTGCGCGACGGAATGCAGGTGGAGAATGCCTCCGAGGAGGTGTTGGATGCCAGGAGATCGGCCCTGGAGCTGCTGCTCAGCGATCACGTGGGCGACTGCGTGGGGCCCTGCGTGATGGGCTGTCCGGCCCATATGGACATCCCGCAGATGATTCGCCAGATCGCCGCCGGTCGATTGTCCGACGCCATCGCGACGGTGAAACAGGACATCGCGCTGCCGGCGGTGCTGGGACGCATCTGCCCGGCGCCTTGCGAAAACGTCTGCCGGCGGGCGCAACACGACCAGGCGGTTTCGATCTGCCTGCTCAAGCGGCACGTGGCCGACGTCGACCTCAGCAGTGACGGACCTTATACGCCGAAGTGCGCTACGCCCAAGGGCAAGCGCGTGGCGATCATCGGCGCCGGTCCAGCCGGTCTGGCGGCGGCGTATTATCTCCAGCAGGAGGGTTTCGAATGTGTGGTGGTGGATGAACACGATGAGCCGGGCGGGATGCTGCGGTATGGTGTGTCGGAGAGCGAGTTGCCTCACGACATCCTCAAAGCGGAGATTGCGCAAATCGAGAAGCTCGGCGTGCGATTCCGGCTCGGTATCCGCGTCGGCAAGGCCATCTCGATGGAGGAGGTGCGCAAGCAGTTCGATGCCGTCTTCGTTGCCGTCGGCGAACTGAAGGAAGGCGACGCCGAAACGCTCCAGTTTGCTGCGGCCGACAAGATCAGGGTGGACGGCGCCACGTACGCGACCGACCTGCCGGGCGTGTTCGCCGGAGGCGATGTGGTTCGCCGGCGGAGAATGACCGTGCGTGCGGTCGCCGACGGGAAGGAGGCGGCACGCTCGATCGCCCAATACCTCACCGGGCAGGAGGTGGTCGGTCCCGAGAAGCGGTTTAACAGCCGCATGGGCAAGCTGGCGGAATCAGAGATGCCGGTCTTCTTACAGTCGGCCAGTTTGGAGCCGCGGACCAAGCCGTTCGGCATCGCCAGCACGTTCAGCATGGACGAGGCGCGCGCCGAATCGCTCCGTTGCCTTCGCTGTGATTGCCGCAAGCCCGATGCGTGCCTCTTGAGGCAGTATGCCCAGGCCTACGGCGCCAGGCAGAACCGGTACAAGGCGGACCGGCGGTTCTTCGTTCAGCGAACACAACATCCCGACGTGATCTACGAACCGGGCAAGTGCATCGACTGCGGCATCTGCATCCAGATCGCTTCCGAGGCCGGCGAGGCGTTGGGCCTGACGTTCGTCGGTCGCGGGTTCGACGTCCGCGTGGCGGTCCCGTTCGACGGAACGCTTGCGGACGGATTGCGTGTGGCGGCCGAGCGATGCGTTGCTGCCTGTCCTACCGGCGCGCTGGCCTTCAAGGACGGCAGAGAGCCTTCGTCCCCATGAGCGGAGGTGCTCCATCGGTCACTCTCTGGAGGGTACTATATGCTTGCTGTGTCAGGACGGCATCCGCAGGACCGTCTCGGCGACGCGACGACCGAGGTTTCGGGCGGTTGTCATGCCGTACTCGTCCTTCGTGACGCCTCCTTCGGCGCCGCTCCAGAGCGTCGCGCCGAAGCGGGCGTGCGGCCGGCCGTTGCCCACCACAATCATCTCCTGGCAGAACAGCGACACCTGAACGGATTGAACGGTTGCCTCCTGTCCGCCGTTGCGGGTGCCGCCGACGGCCAGGACACCACCGACCTTGTTGCTCAACGCCAGGTCGTTCTGGTAGAACGCGATGCAGCGATCGAGGAAGGCCTTGCACAGCGCGCTCATGTTGCCAAAGTAGACCGGTGTGCCGATGATGATGCCGCGGACGTTTGGATCTGTGAGCCGGGGGATCAGCGAGGGGAAGTCGTCTTTCTCTCCGGGCTCCAGAGGGATGCCGGCGGCCAGGCTGCCGTTGATCTTCAGTCCTGCCAGCTCAATCAGTTCGGTTTCGATCCTCGAGCTGACCTGGCCGGCTGCTTCGAGGCAGACCTTCAGCGACTTGGCGGTTGTCTGACCCTGCCGAGGGCTGCACGAGATGCCGACGATCTTGACGAGGCCGCCACGCGAAGGCGTTTCGGCTCCGCTAAGCACGGAGGTGGTGCTGGCTACTGTGACGCCCGTGGCAAGGGAATCTCTCACAAAGTCTCGACGAGTGATAGCTGTCATCGGTGGTCTCCTTCTGGTGGACGTGCTCTCGGTCCAGGCGACGGGCCGGCGGCGCGATGCCCGATTACGGAATCGATACGTGGGCAATGCAGATCAAGCGAACTTGACATCCCGTGGTCGCATACTACAAATGCCGTTGTTGAATGTGCCGTCTGTTAAGGAGAGTCATTATGAGGTCACAAACGCGCAATGCCTATCAAAATCTCTCGTGGGGCGTTTTTTGCTGGGCCATCGTCGTCTCGCTGATTGCTCCCGGTATCGTTTCCGCCGCGGACTGGCCCAACTATCGCGGTTCCAACTATGACGGGATCTCCAGAGAGACCGGCTGGCGGGCGGTCCTGCCGGAAGGTTCGGCGGTAGAATGGAAGACGTCTCTCGGGTGGGGATTCGCGTCGATGGCGGTCCGCGACGGATGCGTCTGGGCCATGGGCAACGTCGACGGCCGGGACGTGCTCTACTGCCTCGATGCCGCCACCGGCCGTGAGAAGTGGCAGCAATCGTATCCGTGTCCTCGGCTGGACAAGAGCCATGAAGGCGGTCCGGCGGCCACACCAACCGTGGAGGGCGACTCCGTCTACGTCTTCAGCAAGAACGGCGACGTCCTGCGACTTCGCGCCGACAGTGGTCAGATCGTCTGGCACAAGAAGCTCTATCAGGACCCCGGCGTCAAAGAACTGACGTGGTATTTCTCCAGTTCGCCCCTGATCGTGGATGATCTGGTGATTCTGAACGCGGGCACCGCAGGCGTGGCGCTGCACAAGGCGGACGGCCGCGTGGTCTGGCACAACGGCAAGGACGCCGGCGGTTACGCAACGCCTGTGCCCTATACCTCTGGAGGCAAGAAATGCGTTGCTCTATTCGGATGCCAGCATCTGTTCGGCCTGGAGGCCGCGACGGGCAAGATCCTGTGGCGTTTGGAGTGGAAGACGAGCTACGACATCAACTCGGCCGATCCGATCATCGCGGACGACCGCATCTTCATCTCATCGGGCTACAACAAAGGCTGTGCTCTTCTGAAGCTCGACGACAACGGGGTCACGAAGGTCTATAGCAACAGGAACATGCGAAATCAGATCAACTGCTCGGTCCTGTGGAAGGGATACGTTTATGGTTTCGACGGACAGGTCGGTGGCTCCGGCAAGCTCACCTGTCTCGATCTCCAGACCGGTCAGATCAAGTGGGCCCAGAGCGGCTTGGGCACCGGTTCGCTCATGCTGGCCGATGGCAAGTTGATCGTCCTGGGCGAGAAGGGCAAGCTGGCGATCGCGGAGGCGACGCCCGATGGGTACAAAGAGCTGGCCTCGGCCGAGATTCTCGAAGGCAAGTGCTGGACCGTGCCGGTATTGGCCAATGGGCGGATTTACGCTCGCAACGCTGCCGGCCATCTGGTCTGCGTGAATGTGGGCGGCGGCAACTGATGCCGAGCGGAAGTGAAGGTGGGAGTTCTTTTGGGGGTTCGACATGTCGATGACGGAAAAGCGGTCGTTCATCGTTGGAGTTTGTTTTCTTGCGTTGGTGTCTGGCGCGGTCGGCTGGGCGGACGACTGGCCGCAATGGCGCGGCTCGAACCGGGATGGCGTATGCCGCGAGACCGGGCTGCTCCAGCAGTGGCCTGAGGGCGGCCCCGCGCTGCTGTGGGAACTGTCCGGAATGGGGGCCGGGTACTCGACGGTTGCTATTCTCGGCGGGCGGCTGTACTCCATGGGAGACCGCCAGGTCGATGGCGAGAAGGCCCAGTACGTCTACGCGAACGATCTGGCCACGCGGAATCAACTCTGGGCGACGAAGATCGGCCCGGCGCACCAGGATGGGCCTCGTTGCACGCCAACGCTGGACGGCGGTTTCGTCTACGCCATCGGCACCGAAGGCGATGTGGTTTGCCTGCGCCTCGACGACGGCAAGCTGGTCTGGTCGAAGAACCTGCTCGACGATCTGGGCGGGGCGGCTAATCCGAGGTGGAAGTTCAGTGAGTCGCCTCTGATCGATGGCGATAGACTGCTGTGTACTCCCGGCGGCCACAGCGCGGCGATCGCGGCTCTCGACAAGGCGACGGGCGCGCTGATCTGGAAGACCTCGATGTCCGACATCGGACCCAACGGCCGCGACGAAGCGGGCTATTCCTCCATCATGATCAGTCACGGCGCCGGCGTGAAGCAATACGTGCAGTTGACCAACGAGGGCCTGATCGGCGTCGCCGCCGACTCGGGCAAGTTCCTGTGGGGCTACAACCGCATCGCCAACCGCGTCGCCAACATCCCGACGCCCGTGATCGACGGAGACTATGTCTTTGCCTCAACCGCCTACCAGACTGGATCGGCGCTGCTGAAGCTAGTCTCCGACGGCGGCGGGGTCAAGGCCGAGGAGGTCTATTGGCTCGACAAGGACACGTTTCAGAATCACCACGGTGGCTTCGTGAAGGTTGGCGACTACATCTACGGCGGTCACAACCACAACAAAGGCGAGCCTACCTGCCTGGAGATGAAGACGGGCAAGGTCATGTGGCACGCCGACCAGCTTGGCAGGGGGTCGGGATGCGTTCTGTATGCGGACGGCTGCTTGTACTTCCTCTACGAAAACGGCACGGCGGTTCTGATCGAGGCTACGCCCGAGAAGTACAACCTCAAAGGCTCGTTCAAACTCCCGCAGCGACCGACCGCGACGGGAACGGCCTGGCCGTATCCGGTGATCTCCGACGGCAGACTCTATCTGCGGCATGCGGATGTCCTGTTCTGTTACGACGTGAAGGCGAAATAGGCGTTTCTTTTCGGGGGACTCTTCCATGAAGGCGGCGGTCATCCACGAGAATGGTGAGTTAGACGTTGTACGCGTGGAGGAAGTCCCCGAGCCGGCGCCGGGTTCTGGCGAGGTTGTGCTGAAAGTCACCTGCGCCGGCCTGAACCATCTGGACATCTGGGTCCGCAAGGGCCGGCCCGGGACATCGCTGAGCGACACACACATCCTCGGGTCCGATGCGGTGGGCCTCGTTGAGGAGCTTGGCCGTGATGTTGAGGGCGTCAGAGTCGGCGACGAAGTCATCGTGAACCCTGCCCTGAGTTGCGGCCGCTGCGAGTTTTGTGCCCGAGGCCAGCAGAGCGAGTGCCCATCGTTTGGGATCGCGGGACTCAGCCGGCCAGGCACGTTTGCCGAACGCATGGTGGTTCCTGCTCGCAATCTGTGGCCCAAGCCAGCGCATCTGTCTGTGGAAGAGGCCGGCACGCTGTCGCTGGCCTCCGTTACCGCTTGGCGCATGCTGATGACGCGGGCGCAGGTCAAACCGGGCGAAGTCGTCCTGATCCACGGCATCGGGGGCGGCGCGGCCCTCTGCGCGCTGCGATTTGCCAAGTTGATCGGCGCAGAGGTGATTGTCACTTCGTCCTCCGACGAGAAGCTTGCTCGCGCTCGCGAACTCGGCGCCGATCATACGATCCACTACCGCAGTCAGGATGTTGCGGAACGCGTCAAGGAGATTACGGCGGGTCGTGGCGTCGACGTCGCGGTCGACAGCGTCGGTGCCACCACGTGGCCGCTCGATTTTGCCTGTGTCCGGCGGGGCGGCCGGATCGTCACCTGCGGCATCACCACCGGCGCGAAGGCCGAGACGAATCTCCAGGCCCTCTACTGGAACCAGTTGACGATCCTCGGTTCGACGATGGGCTCGAACGAGGACTTCCGCCAGATGCTGCGGGCCGTGACTGTCAACCGGCTCCGGCCCGTTATCGATGAGGTGTTCACGCTGGATGAAGTGCGCCAGGCCATGGCGAAGATGGAAGCGGGCCGGCAATTTGGCAAGATCGCCCTGCGGGTTGCCCCGTAGAGACAGGGAGAAAGACCGAACAATCCTCCGCCAGCAGCATATAGGTAGGGTCAAAAGATCCGTTGTTTCCTGTAAAAGGAGGCTCTATATGTCCGCGACCGCTTCCACAATGCTGCCGTTGACCACGAAGGCCCCCGATTTCCATTTGCCCGACACCGAGGGCAAGACAGTGTCGCTGTCCGATCTCCGGGACGCCAGGGCGCTGGTGGTGGTCTTCCTCTGCAATCATTGCCCCTTCGTCAAGCACGTGATCCGTGATCTCGTCGATCTGGCGAAGGAGTATCAGGATCGAGGGGTCGCCTTCGTCGCGATCAACTCGAACGATGTGGCGACCTACCCCGACGACCGGCCCGAGATGATGGCGAAGTTTGCCAAGCAGAGGGGTTTCACCTTTCCCTATCTGTACGACGAGACGCAGGAGGTTGCTAAGGCCTATCGTGCCGCCTGCACGCCGGACTTCTTCGTCTTCGACGAAAAACGCGAGCTGATCTACCGCGGGCAGATGGATGACAGTCGGCCGGGCAACGGTGTGCCGATCACCGGCGCCGACCTGTGCGTGGCGCTCGACGGGATCCTCGAAGGCGGACCCGTACCTGCAAACCAGAAACCCAGCATGGGCTGCAACATCAAGTGGAAGGCCGGCAACGAGCCGGACTACTTCTGATCGCCGTCGCGGGCACTTCTCGTTGTTGAAAGTGACGACCCTGTGAAAGCCAAGCCCACGGCAGTAGTTGCCGCTGTGCTTATTGTTGAGATGGCCTCTTCGATAGGCGCGGCCGAGGTGCGTGATGTCAATACGCCGCAGACATTGCAGGAGTACCTGCGGCAGGCGGCGCGGAACAACGCGGGCCTGAAGGCGGCATTCGAGGAATGGAAGGCGGCTCTGGAGGCGGTTCCTCAAGCCAAAGCCCTGCCGGACCCGATGTTTACGTATGACTTCTTCGTAGAGCAGGTCGAGACCCGTCAACGGGTGGGGGTCATGCAGACGTTCCCCTGGTTCGGCACGATCCAGGCCCGTGCCGATGCGGCCTCCGCGGCCGCCCACGCCGCACACAAACGCTACGAGGCCGAGAAGCTCCAGTTGTTCTACGACGTCAAGGACGCGTTCCACGAGTACGTCTATCTGCAAAGCGCCATGGAGATCGCTCGGGAGAACCTCGACCTGGTGCGACACTTTGAAGAGGTGGCCCGCGCCCGGTACACGGCGGCAACCGCCGGCCATCCCGACGTCATTCGTGCCCAGGTCGAATTGGCGATGCTGCAAGACAAACTCGTCGCTTTGCGGGAATTGCGCGAGCCGATTGTCGCGCGACTCAACGCGGCTTTGAACCGGCCGAGCTCTGAGCCGTTGCCTTGGCCCACGCCCGAGATGCGCGAGATGGTGCGGGTAGACCGGGCCAGGGTACTGGCCGTGCTGAGGTCGCAGAATCCCGAATTGCAGACTTTGGATTTCGATGCGGAGGTTGCGCGGAGCCGAATCGAGCTGGCCAGGAAGAGATTCTATCCCGACCTTGGTTTGGGCGCGGAATGGATGGAGATGAGCGAGGACATGGCGGGTGGTGATGATGACGTAATCCTGATGTTCAGCCTGAATCTACCGATCTGGCGCAAGAGCTATGGTGCGGCCGAATTGCAGGCGAGGGCCCAGTCGCGTCGGGCGCTGCATCACAGACAGGATGTCGAGAACGACCTTCTGGCCCGGGCCCAAGAGGTTCTCTACGACCTCGAAGACAGCGGCCGGAAGCTGCGTCTCTATGAGCAGGTCCTGGTCCCGAAGGCGCAGGAGCTGGTGGGGGCCTCCGAGACGGCGTACGCGGCCGGAACGGTCGATTTCCTCAGCCTGATCGACGCCGAGCGGACGCTGCTGCGATTCCGCCTCGAATGCGAGCGGGCTCGCGCAAATCAGCATCAGCGGCTGGCGGAACTGGAAATGCTGGTCGGAACCGAGCTGTCCGACTGAGGGGAGTAGGCACGTTCCTGTGGGTGGAAGAGTGGAATACCGCGAACATAAATCCCACTATGACGGTATGTATTCGTGTTGATTCAGAAAGGTGGACCGAATGGCATCGATTCGGCGCACAATCCGGTCGGGGGCGTGGGTGGTTGGTGTGCTGACCCTGATCGCGGTCGGTTTCGTTCTTGGGTATCTGGTTTCACCGGCCTCGCAGAGCGAAGCAGCCATGCCGGGGGCGCATTCCGAGTCTGCCCCGCAAAAGTGGTACTGCTCGATGCATCCGCAGATCATCCGGGATAAGCCGGGCCTGTGCCCGATCTGCGACATGGACCTGATCCCGATGCCCACCGAGATGACAGCCCACGCAGCGTCGCGCGAGCTGGTTGTCTCGGAGGCAGCCGCCAGGCTGATGGACATCCAGACCTCTGCCGTCACGCGAAGAGCTGTGACGAACAGAGTTCGCATGGTGGGAAAGGTCGACTACGACGAGACACGCGTCAAGTCGATCGCCGCCTGGTCGCCCGGCCGCATCGACCGGCTCTACGTCGACTTCACCGGCACCCGCGTGGCGCAAGGCGATCACCTCGTCGATCTCTACAGCCCCGAACTGTTCGGCGCGCAGGCGGAGTTGCTGCAGGCGGCCAAGGCGGCCTCCAGAGCAGCGACCGAGGCATCGGAATATCTCAAGGACTCCGCTCAGGCTACGCTTGCTGCCGCCCGTGAGAAGCTGCGCCTGTTGGGCCTCAAGACGGAGCAGATCGAGAACATCGAAACGTCGGGCCAGCCCGTGACGCACGTGACAATCTACTCGCCCATCGGCGGCGTGGTGATTCAGAAGATGGCCACCGAGGGAATGTACGTTGCGACGGGGACACATGTCTACACGGTCGCAGACCTGTCGCAGGTCTGGGGCAAGCTCGACGCCTACGAATCCGACCTGCCCTGGATCCGCCGTGGACAGGTGGTCACGTTCACTGCCGAGGCGTATCCCGGCGAGGTCTTCCAGGGCTGGATCAGCTTCATCGCGCCGACGCTGGACCCGAAGACCAGAACGGTGAAAATCCGTGTCAACGTGCAGAATTCGGATGATCGACTCAAACCCGAGATGTTTGTTCGAGCGGTGGTCGAATCGCACCTGGCCCAGGAGGGCAAGGTGATGGACCCGAACCTGGCAGGCAAGTGGACCTGTCCGATGCACCCATCGGTTCTGAAGGACCAGGCCGGGACGTGTGACGTCTGTGGGATGGACCTTGTAACCACCGAATCGCTCGGCTACATGACGGCGCAGTCCGCCGGCGTGCTTTCGCTGGTCATTCCGGCGTCCGCGCCCTTGATCACGGGCCAGCGTGCGGTCGTATACGTGAAGAAGCCGGACACCGAGAATCCGACGTTCGAAGGGCGGCAGATTGTCCTCGGGCCTCGAGCGGGCGACTATTACGTCGTAAAGGAGGGGCTCGCCGAAGGTGAACAGGTAGTGACCAACGGCAGTTTCAAGATCGACTCCGCTCTCCAGATCCAGGCCAGACCCAGCATGATGAACCCCGAAGTCGGTGCCATGCCGGCCGGGCGGCAACACGGGATGGAGGCGGGACAAGAAAGTCAGACGCACAGTCATTGAACGGCGAAGTGGTTCGCCGAGAAGGAGAATACCATGAAGATCGCAAGAAGACCATTGCAGGCGACCCTGAGTGTGGTAGGTGTGGCTGTCATTGCATTGTTTGTCGCTCAGGGCTGCAAGAAACAGGAGCCTATGGCCCAGCAGGCCCAGCCGAACCAGGCCGCTACTGCGTCACAGAGGGACCAGGCTGCCACGGCGGCCAAGGAAACCTCCACAGAAGCAGCCGATCAGGTTGTGGCTACAGCCGAACAGACGACTTGTCCCGTCATGGAAGGCAACCCGATCAACAAGGCCGTCTTTGTCGAGTACAAGGGCAAGAAGGTCTGTTTCTGCTGCAAGGCCTGTCCGGAAGTGTTTCTGGCCGACCCGGAGAAGTATATCGCGAAGCTGCCTCAGTTTCAGAACTGATGCGGCGTCCGCAGCGCGCATGTAGTCGAGCGTGAGGTTCCACGTGCCAAACGAGAGCAAGTACGAGCCGATTCCGGAGCAGAAGTCCCTGGTGGGGAGGGTTTTGGGCTTCTGCATCTACAACAAGCTGATCGTCGGCCTGGTCACCTTGTTTCTCGTTACGTGGGGGATCTATGTCGCTCCGTTCGACTGGGAGTTCAAGTCGTTTCCCCGCAATCCCGTAGCGGTCGACGCCATTCCGGACATCGGCGAGAACCAGCAGATCGTCTTTACCGAATGGCCCGGCCGCTCGCCGAGCGACGTGGAAGATCAGGTCACGTATCCGCTCACCACAGCCTTGCTGGGCATCCCCGGCATCAGGACCATCCGCAGCACGTCGATGTTCGGGTTCTCGTCCATCTACATCATCTTCGAAGAGTTCTCGTTTGCCGAGAGGCTGATCGAGGGCAGGGATTTCTACTGGACCCGCAGCCGGGTGCTCGAAAAGCTCAGCAGCCTGCCTGCGGGCACGCTTCCGGAGGGGGTACAGCCGACCCTCGGCCCGGACGCCACGGCGCTGGGGCAGATCTTCTGGTACACGCTGGAGGGACGCGACCCGAACGGCAACGTCACCGGAGGCTGGGACCTCGAAGAACTTCGGACCGTTCAGGATTGGCAGGTGAGACAGACGCTGCGGTCGGCCTCCGGGGTCAGCGAGGTTGCCTCGGTCGGCGGCTTTGTGCGGGAGTACCAGGTCGATGTAGACCCGGACGCCATGCGGGCGTACAAGGTCGGCATCGACGAGGTGTTCGAGGCCGTCAGGCGGTCCAACATCGACGTGGGCGCGCAGACCATCGAGCTGAACCGCGTGGAATATCTGATTCGCGGACTCGGCTTCGTCAAGAGCGTCGAGGACATCGAGAACAGCGTGATCAAGACGAATGAGAATGTCCCCATCCTCGTCCGGCACGTCGCGAAGGTGTCTCTCGGTCCGGAACCCCGGCGCGGCGCCCTCGACAAGCAGGGTGCGGAGGCTGTGGGCGGAGTCGTGGTGGCTCGCTACGGTTCCAACCCTCTGGAAGTGATCAAGAGCGTCAAGCGGACCATCGCCGAGTTGGGACCGGCCCTGCCTGCCAAGGCGGTCATCACCGATCCGGCGATTCCCGCTCAGCAGATCGGCGACTTCGCGCGACAGCAGGGGTTCGATGCGTACGAACGTGCCGTCCTGAACCAGTCAGCGTGGCTGGAGTACCTGCGACGAACGCCGCAAGGGCAATGGCCCACCTGGGTGACCCGAAGCCAGGTTTCCGTCGTGCCGTTCTACGACCGCACCGGCTTGATCTATGAGACCTTGGGCACGCTCAACGACGCCGTGTATCAGGAGATCCTGGTCACGGCTATCGTAATCATCATCATGGTGATGCACCTTCGCAGCAGCATCATGATCAGCGCGGTCATGCCGTTGGCCGTGCTCGGTTGCTTCATTGTGATGAAGGCGTTCTCCGTGGATGCGAACGTCGTATCGCTGGCCGGCATTGCGATCGCCGTTGGCACCATCGTCGATATGGGGATTGTGATCTCCGAGAACATCCTGCGGCACCTTGAGGAAGACCCGCCGGATATGTCTCGCGCCGAAGTGATTCACCGTGCGGCCAGCGAGGTCGGCAGCGCTGTGCTGTCCGCGGTCGCATCGACGATCATCAGCTTCCTTCCGGTGTTCTTCATGACAGGGCCGGAGGGCAAGCTGTTCAAGCCGTTGGCGTTTACCAAGACCTTCGCTCTCTTCGCGTCGATCGTCATCGCCCTGACGATCATCCCTCCCGCGGCCCACCTGGTGTTCTTCCCGCGAAAAGTGGGCGGGAAGTATCTGCGCGGGATCTTCTATGCCTCTTTGATCGGGGTGGCCGTTGTCGTGGGGTTGATGTTTCGCTGGTGGCTGGTGGCGGCCGCCATTATCGGCTTTGCTCTGTACCAGTTGTTCAGGGGCGTCGTTCCCGAGCGGATTCGCGGGCTGACGCCCTATATCGCCAACATTGTCGTTCTGCTGTTGGTGGGACTGTTGCTGACGATGGATTGGGAGCCATTGGGCCCGCAGAAGGGCCTCGTGCGAAACCTCATCTTCGTCGGCGGGCTGATGGGCGTCCTCATGGCCTTCGTCCTGATGTTTCAGCGGTTCTATCCCCACATCTTACGATGGTGCCTGAATCACAAGCTCGCATTTCTGTCTATTCCCGCGACATTGCTTGTGCTTGGCGCGATGATCTGGTTGGGCTTCGACCGGGTATTCGCCTTTGTGCCGCAGGGGCTTCGGGCCAATCGGCTGTGGGCTGTCGCAAAGCACACGTTCCCCGGATTGGGCAAGGAGTTCATGCCGCCGCTCGACGAGGGGTCGTTCCTGTACATGCCGACGACGATGCCTCATGCCTCCATCGGCGAGGCCCTGGACGTTGTGCAGAAGCAGGACATCGCAATCGGCTCGATCCCGGAAGTCGAGTCCGTCGTCGGCAAGATCGGGCGGGTGGAATCCGCTCTGGACCCGGCGCCCATCGGCATGATCGAGACCGTGATCAACTACAAGAACGAGTACGTGGTCGACCAGGATGGCCGGCGACTCACCTTCCGGTATGACCGTGTGATGGGCGAGTATCCCCGCGACGCGAACGGCCGATTGATCCCCGATCCACATGGCCGGCCATACCGGCAGTGGCGAAGCCACGTCCAATCGCCCGATGACATCTGGCGGGAGATCGCCACGGCCGCTGAGATTCCGGGAACGACGTCGGCTCCCAAGCTGCAGCCGATTGCCGCCCGGGTCGTAATGTTACAGAGCGGAATGCGGGCGGCCATGGGCGTCAAGATCAAAGGACCCGACCTGGCGACCATTGAAGCCGTGGGCCTTGAGATCGAGCGGATGCTTAGGGAAGTCCCGGGCATCGATCCGGCCACCGTCGTCGCCGACCGAATCGTTGGCAAACCCTATCTGGAGATTGTTCCCGACCGCCAGGCGCTGGCCCGTTATGGTGTGCCCATCCAGCAGTTCCAGGATGTCCTCGAAGTGGCCGTCGGAGGGATCAAGGGGACGACGATCGTGGAGGGCCGCCGGAGATTCCCGGTGCGCGTTCGTTACCAACGGGAGTTGCGTGACAACATCGAAGCCCTTGAGCGGGTACTGGTCCCCTCGCTCGACGGCGTCCAGATCCCTCTGGTCCAACTGGCGCAGATTCAGTATGTCCGCGGGCCGGAGATGATCAAGAGCGAGGATACGTCTCTCGTGGGCTACGTGCTGTTCGACAAGGTGGCGGGGGTCGCCGAGGTGGATGTCGTGGAGGCGGCGGGGCGACTCATTCAGGGAAAAGAGGCTCGCGGCGAGTTCATACGGCCGGTCGGCGTGACGATCACCTTTGCGGGATCGTACGAGAACCAGCTTCACGCCAACAAGACCCTCAGACTGCTGGTGCCGCTCTCCTTGTTCACCATCTTCCTTGTTCTGTATATGCAGTTCCGGAGTGTCCCGCTGACCTTGCTGGTTTTCGTTGGGGTGATGGTGGCATGGTCGGGGGCCTTCCTGCTGATCTGGCTGTACGGCCGCGACTGGTTCCTCGACTTCAGCATCTTTGGCACGAACCTGCGGGAACTCTTTCGGGTCCATCCAATCAACCTGAGCGTCGCTGTGTGGGTCGGCTTCCTTGCCCTGTTCGGCATCGCAGACGACGACGGCGTTGTGATGGGAACGTATCTGCAACAGGCGTTCGAACGGCACAAGCCACAGACCGTGGCGGAGATCCGCGAGGCGACGGTACAGGCCGGCAAGCGGCGAGTCCGAGCGGCTTTGATGACCACGGCGACCACGATCCTGGCGCTGATTCCTGTTCTGGGCTCGTCCGGCCGCGGCTCGGACATCATGGTCCCGATGGCCATCCCCTCCTTCGGCGGCATGACCATCGAAATCCTTACGATGCTCATCGTTCCGGTCCTCTACTGCGCACTCCAGGAAGCGAAAGCAAGCGGAACGGCAAGACAACAGATGGGCCGAGCCATGCAAAGACCCGCAGATGGGCAAGGAATTGGGAAAATCGGGGCGACAGGACTTGAACCTGCGACCTCTTGACCCCCAGTCAAGCGCGCTAGCCAAACTGCGCCACGCCCCGAGCGACAGGGGTCATTGTAGTGCCGCCCGGGCGGGCGAACAAGCGTTTTTTTCGGAATTCGGCCGGTGCGGCGGTTCTGGGGCCGGCGGTGCGACGCATCGCGTATTATCGGATGGAGCCGGGCGGCGTTCCGAGACTCCTCACAATTTCCCGGAAATCCGAAACGGACCCTTGACAGAGTTAGGGGTCCCTAACTATCCTGTATGTTTTGGTCGTTGCTGACCGGATGAAACGATGAAGACCGAATCAGAACCACAGCTCAGCGCCTCGCTCGAAGATTACCTCGAAGCCATTTTCAATCTGGCGGGCGAGTCGGAAGGGGCGCGGAGCAAGGATATCGCCGAGACGCTGAGCGTTGCGCGGTCTTCGGTAACCGGGGCGCTCCAGGCCCTCCGCGAAAGGGGCCTGGCCAACTACCGGCCATACGGCTGCATCACGTTGACCGAGCCGGGCCGGACCCTGGCGGCCGAGGTCGTGCGAAAGCACAATATCCTCAAGTCGTTCTTCGTCAACGTGCTTGGGGTGGACGCGGACGTTGCCCAGCAGGCGGCCTGCAAGGCAGAGCACGCGCTGGGTCCGGAGATCATCGGACGCCTGCTGAGTTTCATCAAGTACGTGACGGAAAGCCACCGCAACGGCCGCGATGTAGCCGAGGAGTTCCGTCAGTTCCACAAGAGCAGATCGGGCGCCAAGGCCCGCAAGGCACAGGCATGAGTCAGAGCATTGGAGTGCAGGAGAAACAGACGCGACCCTTGTCGACGGCCAAGGCCGGCGAGCGCGTGCGCCTCGTTCGGATCGACGCCGGACGGGGGCTCAACAACCGCCTGGCGTCCATGGGGCTGGTGCCCAACGCGGAACTGAGGGTCGTCAGCAACGGACATCCCGGGCCGTTCGTGCTGATTGTCAAAGAGGCCAAAGTCGTTCTGGGCAGGGGAGTTGCTCAGAAGATTCTCGTCAAGTAACGGGACAAAGGAGTCCTCTTTTTTTGTGCATATAGTTCGGTGCCCCTAACTTTTTGCGGGCCCGACTTGGAGATTCAGGCAGTGTCTATGAAGTCCATCACAGTGGCGCTGGCGGGCAATCCGAACAGCGGAAAGACCAGCGTGTTCAACATGCTCACCGGCGCACACCAGCACGTGGGCAACTACCCCGGCGTGACCGTCGAGAAGAAGGAGGGCCAGTGCATCCATCGCGACTGGCGCATCACGTTCGTCGATCTGCCCGGCACGTACAGCCTGACAGCTTACTCGGCCGAGGAGCTGATTGCCCGCAACCACATTCAGGAAGACCGGCCCGATGTCGTGGTGGACGTCATCGACGCCAGCAATCTGGAACGCAACCTGTACCTCGCCACGCAGATCATGGAGATGGACGTGCCCATGGTGCTGGCCTTCAACATGAGCGACCTGGCCGAACGACGCGGTTTGAAGTTCGACCTGGATCAGTTATCGCGACTGTTGGAGATGCGGATCGTCCCGACGGTTGGCAACAAGAGCCAGGGCCGGACCGAATTGCTGGATGCCATCGTCGAGACCGCCGGCGCCGAGCGCCGGGAACGAATCCATCGGGTCACCTATGGCCAGGAGATCGAAGACAAGCTGCTTCAGATCCAGCAAGCCCTCGACCGGACCGACGGCGACGTGGTCGCCAGGTATGGCCGGCGATGGCTGGCGATCAAGCTGCTCGAGCAGGATGAGGACGTCATGTCCAAGGTCCATGACCAGAAGGTCCTGGAGGTCGTCGGTCGAGGCGTCGTCCACCTGCGCACCATCCTGGGGGATGAGCCCGAGATCATCATGGCCGACCGGCGGTACGGGTTCATTTCGGGCGCCTGCCAGGAGACGATCCAGAATTCGGTCGAGCGGCGTCACGACATCAGTGACACGATCGACGCGGTGGTGACCAGCCGCGTTCTGGGGCTGCCGATCTTCCTGCTGCTGATGTACGTGGTCTTCTTCCTGACCTTCAAGATCGGAAGCTACCCGATGGGTTGGCTGGAGACTTTCTTTGGGATGCTGGCGGACGCGATCACAAGCCATTGGTCGGACGGCCATGTGGAGTGGCTGCGTTCGCTGCTGGTCGACGGCGTCATCGGCGGCGTGGGCGGCGTGCTGGTGTTCCTGCCCAACATCCTGCTGCTGTTCATGGCCATTGCGCTGCTGGAGGACACGGGCTACATGGCCCGTGCGGCGTTCGTGATGGACCGGATCATGCACAAGATCGGCCTGCACGGCAAGAGCTTCATTCCGATGCTGATCGGGTTCGGCTGTTCCGTGCCGGCGATCATGGCCGCTCGCATCCTCGACAACCGCCGCAACCAGTTGACGACGATCATGGTGATCCCGCTGATGAGCTGCGGCGCCCGGCTGACGATATACGCCCTGTTCATCCCGGCGTTCTTCCCGCCGCACTGGCAGGGACCCATGCTCTGGCTGATCTACCTCATCGGGATCGCGCTGGGGATCGTCGCCGCCAAGGTGCTGCGATTGACCGTCTTTCGCGGCGAGACGATGCCGTTCGTCATGGAGCTGCCGCCGTACCGAATGCCCACCAGCAAGGGGGTGCTCGTACACACTTGGCAGCGCGGATGGCTCTACATCCGCAAGGCGGGCACCGTGATTCTTGCGGTGTCGATCGCGCTGTGGTTTGCCATGAACTTCCCGAAACCGCCGGCGGACCGGCTCGAAGGGCGGAGCGCACAGGAGGCCCGCCAGGAAGGTCTGTGGTATTCGACGGTCGGACGCGTGGGTTTGGCCGTCGAGCCGCTCCTGCGGCCGCTCGGTTTCGACTGGAGGATCGGCACGGCCCTGATCGGCTCAGTGGCGGCCAAGGAGCTGTTCGTCTCGCAATTGGGGATCATCTACGCGGTCGAGAGTCCCGACGAGGAGGCGCCAAGCCTGCGCGAGCAGCTTCGAGCCGACTACACACCTCTGGTGGGCTTCTGCGTGATGCTGTTCTGCCTGGTCAGCGCCCCCTGCATCGCCACGGTGGCGATGACGCGGCAAGAGACAAACTCGTGGGGCTGGGCCCTGTTCCAGTTCTTCGGCCTGACCGCCCTGGCCTACGTGTTGACCCTGCTGGTCTATCAGGTTGGGCGGCTCTGGCTGTAGCCGTGTGCAAAAAAATCTCACCACCGCCGGAGATTTCTGCTTGACAGAGTTTTGTATGGCTAATAATATTAGGAGTACCTAAAGTAAGGGCATGGAAAGACGGATGACGTTCGAATCTGCCAAATCGCTGAGTCCGAGCCTGGAAGACTACTTGCAGGCGATCTTCTGGACGGTTGCCGCCAAGGGAACCGCCCGAGCGAAGGACATCGCCAGGCAATTGGAGGTCAAGGCCTCGTCCGTCACCGGAGCACTACAGGCATTGGCACAGAAGCAGTACGTTCACTACCAGCCTTACGAGGCGGTCACGCTGACGGCGGAGGGCTTTGATGAGGCGACGCGGGTTGTGCAGCGGCACTCGATCGTTCGCGAGTTCTTCGCCGGAGTCCTGAGGCTGAACGATGCGGCGGCTGAGGAGAAGGCCTGCCGGATGGAGCACTGTCTCGGAGCGGATGTGACGGACCGTCTGGCGGCACTAACGGAGTTCGTGAGGACCCGCCCGGAGGTGGGGGAGGGACTCTCGCGATTGCTCGCCGAACAGTGTCGTGTTGCGGATACGCCGGGTCGGGTGCAGGGGAAGTCTGTCACGGTGGCCGACCTGCGGCCCGGCCAGAAGGCGGCGATCGTTGCCGTGCGGTCCGAAGGGGCCCTCGCCAGGCGGTTGGTTGACATGGGATTGGGTCGCGGCGCCTTGGTGGAAGTTGAAGGGATCGCCCCGGCGGGTGATCCGATCCGTATCAGGATTCGCGGGTATCGCCTGGCCCTGCGTAGAAGCGAAGCGGCGGCGATCTCGGTGGTGGGAAGATAAGGGGCTTGTTTTTTTTGCGGTCATAGTTAGGAATGGCTAACTTTCGGGCGTTAAGGGGATGGTGTGGAACGATTGGTCTCTGACGAGCAGAGTGAGGTTTTGAGCCGGAATCAGATCAGCGCCAACTGTATCGACTCGCAGGCCATTCTCGGCGACCGGGATGAAGTGCTCATTCGGCACGGAGATCAGGTGTATCGATTGAGGAAGACCCGGCATGGAAAACTGATCCTGAACAAGTAGAGCAATCACAGGACGTATACGCATCGCGACCGAGCCAGCCGCGCGCCAGCCAGGGAGCAGATGAGACCTTTGTCCAGCGAGGTCTTGCCTGCTCCTTTTGTTTTGGCCTCGGGAGGTCCGGCATCGTGGAAATGGAAACACACAGAGTGGATTGACGGAAAGGAAGAACAGATGAAGGACACAGAATCTCAGGAAGTGACGTCGGCGAAAACATGTTCCTGCTCCGGGCAGTGCACGGACTGCCAATGCAAGAAGACTAGGGAGAATCAGAGCATGTCGAGGCCGGTCCCGTTCTCGGCTGTCACGGTCATGATCTGGCTGCTCGTTTTGTGTGTTGCGGCATGGGGCCAGTCCAATGGTCCCGGCGCGACCTCGAAGAGTGGAGGCCCCGGCCTGCTCATCGTCGCGCACGGGTCGCCCGCTAAGGTCTGGAACCAGCAGGTTCTCGAACAAGAGCAGAAGGTGCGTGCGGGGTTCGGCGACGACAGTCCCTTCGCCGAGATCAAAGTGGTGTTCATGGAGTTTGCCGAGCCGAACGTGGCCGACGGCCTGTGCGCCCTCGAAAAAGCCGGTTGCAGCCGCATTGTGGCAGTGCCTCTGCTGATTGCACCGTCGTCCCATTCCCATTGGGACATCCCGGCGTTGCTGGGAACATACAGCGATCCTGAGGTCGAAAAGGCCCTTCGGGATGAGGGGGCGCGCCTGGTTCGCACCGAGGTGCCCGTGACAGTGACGACGACCCTGGACAAGAGCGATGTGATCGAGCGGATCATGCTCAAGCGCGTTCGCCAGCTGAGCCGTGACCCAAAGCGGGAGGCGGTCGTGCTGCTGGCGCATGGAAGTGAGGCGATCCCTCCGGCGTGGGACCGCTTCATGAGACGCACCGTGACGTACCTCTGCGGGCAGACCGGCATCAGCTATGGGGATTGGGCCGCCGTCGGCGTCGGACAGGAGTACAGCCGGGCGGCTGCCGCGATGCAGGAGGCGGCGCGACACAAGGATCGCGTGATTGTCGTCGGCGCGTATCTGTCTATGGGCGTCACCCGAATGCACGGTCGGTGGATGGCGCGTTTCAACGAACCGGGGGGCGAGATGCCGGGAATGGAGAACCCGTTACAGGGGTTGAATCTGGAACTGGCGGAGCAGGGACTGCTGCCCGACGAGCTGGTGACACAGTGGATCGTGGACACCGCCCGAAGTGAAGTGCAGCGGCATCCGTGAGGCAACGAGAGCGGAAGAAAGGAAGAAAGGAGGGCAAATGTGCCCAGAGCATAAAGCGAAGCGTGGTTTCACATTGGTCGAGCTGCTCGTGGTGATTTCCATCGTGGCAGTTCTCATGGCCGTTCTGTTGCCCGGTCTGCGGGCGGCTAAGGAGCGCGCCCAGCGGATCGTATGCGCGTCGCAACTGCGGCAACTGGCGATGGCCCACACGATGTATCAGCAGAGTCACGAAGGATGGATCGTGCCGGCCACACAGAACCTGGGTGTGGAGGAGTACTGGTACAACACACTCGGTCCGTACTTCGAGCACCGTAACGTGGGTCACGCCAAGGAGCATCCGGACGACATCGGGCGGGACATCCTGCGGTGCCCGCTGGACAAGGCGGCGTATCCGGAGATGCTCAATCCCCATTGCGTCGATAATCCCGAAGGCTGGCTTTCCTATGCCCTGAACAGCCAGCCGACGCGTCACGTCAGCAGCCGGACGAAGAAATACGCCGGCGCCGGCGGCAACAGGATCACCCAACTGCGCCGCCCGGCCGAAGTGATGCTGCACTGTGATTTTGCCTACCGCGCGTGGGTGTGCGATGCGGTGGCTCTGACGCGCAACCAATACGCCTCCGAGCCCGGCGCGCATTTCGACGAGATGCCCGGTTATCCCGAGCAAAACAAGACCGTGCAGGTCGCGTATCGCCACGCGCAACGGATGAACATGCTTTGGGTCGATGGACACGCATCCTTGCTGGAAGGACCGATCCCTTCCGCTCGCGAGAAGCCGGCATTCTGGGGAGCGGTCTACGAGGGGCTTGAGGGCGGGGATGTGGTTGGAGGGCAATAGCGTCCGGTGCAGCGAAGAGAAGAAGGAAGGAGTGCGAAATGGAGCTGTGACGTGAGGTACAGTTTGCGCGCGTGGCACCGTGAGAACATCAGTCTTGGTCAGGATGGAAGGAGTGAATCGATGCGAGTGAAACGATACTGGGTGTTGGCTATTCTGCTGGTTGTTGCGTTGACCGGACCGGCTTGGGCGGTGACGGTGACTTTGACGTACGATGATTCGTGTACGGCTATGGCTTCGCTGTCGGACGATGATGGCGACGGCTACTCGGTCGTTCAGATGGGCCACGGCGGCGTGCCCTCGAAGCCCTACATTAGCACGCCGTTCCCGGCGGCCGGGACGTATACTCACGATCGCCGGGCGATCGCGGAGTTCTCGCTGAATCCATTGCGTTGGGTCTCGACGGAGCCGAACGCCCTGCAGTCGGCGGTCCTGCGGTTCTATTTCGATGATGTCATCTATCCGGGCCTGTCTCCGAAGCCCTGGACGACGCAGGACTTCACGCTTGAGCTTTACGGCGAGACGGCGGATGGCATTGTCGATGGCAGCGATGCTAACGATCTCGATTCCGCCTCGCCAGGTGTCGAAAGTGACGACTGGGCCGGCAAGGTCCTCCAGAGCTGGCGCTTCGTGGCCGGAGCAGAAGGCCCGTTCACGCCGGGACAGGCGGTTGTCGGGGTGTATGGCCCGGACGAACCCTACCCGGCACGGTTCGGCGATGATGAGTTGATGATCTACGGCATGATCGGCTTTAAAGTGGACGTGACGAGCCTCGTGGCCAAAATGATAGTGGACCCCAACGTGCGCTATCTCGGTTTCCGTTGGATCTCGAACACGCCGGATGGCTACTGGACCAGCATGGACCCTGCCGGACATTTGCCCACGCTGATCGTTGAGATGACGGCATCCGAGCCCCTGCGGTTCAGCCTGACATCGTCCGACACCGGCCCGGTCACGGGCGACCAGCACAGCGGTCGAGCTTATCACGTCTTCAACGACCCGAACGACGAGGCGGTCTACCTGACGGCTCGCGAATGGACCGGCAGCCACAGCCCCGAGCTGAAGGTGACCTGGCCGATTCCCGACGGCATCCTCGAATGGGATGTCTTTACCGACCCCAATTGCGCCTCGGAACGTCCCGAGGCGATCACCTATGCCGCGGATGGAAGCGCACTGTACGTCTACTGGAACGCGATCCACGAAGAATATGCCCTGATCGCCGACGAGAACGATGCGCCCGAAGGATTCGAAAAGGTCTACTACGAGGAGTGGTCGAGCGATCTGCCGCTGAGCTTGGGCAACTACGGACGCGTTCCCGGCGCGGCAGCCGATGTGCAGCATGCCCTTCTGACGGAGTTCAAGATGGAGCGGCCTTCGTGGTATGGACTCGACCCCAACCATCTGATCTCGGCGCATATCGAGCTGACGATCGATCGGGTGGTGGACATGTCACTGAGCGGCAACAACATGGCCCTGTTGCCCAGCGTGCTGTACGTCAACTGCTTTGCGGGCGACGGCGTTGTCGGGCGTTTCGAGAATGCCCAGGCCGATTTCGAGCGGATCGACCACGAGGCGGCCGACGTGGCGGTCTGGCTGACGATGGACGGCGCCGCCGACGGGACACCGATTACGGACTTCGCGTTGTCGTGGTTCAGGCTCGTCGATCCGGGCCTGAGCGAGCCATATACGCTGTTGATCGACGTCACCGAGTCGGTTCGGCAGTTGCTCGCGGATGAAGCAGCGTTCTCGGGTTTCGCGCTTTCGTGCTCGCCCGACGGCGAATTCTGTATGGCCAGCGTGGACCTGGTCGACGACGTCCGTGGCAAGGCTTATCTGCCGGCCTTGGTGTTGGAGACTTCGCTCCAATAGCCTGTCCCGCAAGCGAGGCTGCTACGACGGCGCCGGGACCAACTTCGCGGCAGGTTTGGTCTGGCCGCGTGGCGGCCTCGCGGCATGGGACCACAGACGCGGACGCCGTGTGTGTCGTCGGACGGCCGGGACTGCGGAGGGATCTTCTGTGACGGATGTGTCGGTTGTGAGGTCTGGGTCTTGTGGAGCCTGCTTCGGCTGTGTGGCTTTTTCGCTGTTGATCGCGACAAGCAGGGCGCCCGCTGCGGCGCCGGACGAATAGCTCAACGCCAGGAACCAGTTATTCGTCCGGATGAAATTCGACAGTACCCACAATCCCAAGAGATTTTCGATAAAGACAATCGAGACGAGAACGACCTTCTCCCCGCGGGCACATGCCAGCGTACGACGCAAAGCGAGATACCACTCGCCACATCCTACGATCAGAAACAGAAGCATGCTCGACAGGAGGCTCATATTCGTCTTCGTTGATCGCGTCCGAGAAGGTCGGTCGTTCCGGTTTCACGTTCATCTTGTGCTGATCCGTGGGGATGGTATGGCCGCAATGTCCCGAGACTGTCCGGCCCCGGTTCTCATTCTTCCAGCATTGCCTCCAGTACCGTCCTGTTACTATACGCTGGCCGATGCAGATTGGTTCTCTGAGGTGCGCGAACGCGTCGCAACTGACGCATTTGTCAGCATTTACGTTCTATTTTGTAGGCGAGTGTGCCCGGAGGTCAGCGGCGCATCTGTTCGGCTCGCAACCACTGGACGAAGCGGGCCAGGCCGGTGGCGATGTGCGTGGAGGGATTGTAGCCCAGTTCACGCTGGGCCTTGGCGACGTCGGCGTAGGTTTGATCGACGTCGCCGGGCTGGGTGGGCAGATGGTTCCGGATGGCCTTCTTGCCGAGGGCCTTCTCGATCTCGACGATCAGGTCGCTGACGCAGATGGGACGCGACTCTCCGAGGTTGTAGATGTGATAGCCCGCGCATTTGTCGATGGCGGCGACGACGCCGTTGATGATGTCGTCGATGTAGGTGAAGTCGCGCCGCATCGTGCCGTCGCCGTAAATCGGGATGGGCTTGCCCGCCTCGATGAGCCGGGCGAACTTGTGGATGGCCAGGTCGGGACGCTGCCGGGGACCATAGACGGTGAAAAAACGCAGACAGGTCATGCCGATGCCGTAGAGATGGTGGTATGTGTGACAGATCAGCTCGCCTGCCTTCTTGGTCGCGGCGTAGGGCGAGATCGGGAAATCGACGTTGTCGGACTCCGAGAACGGGACCTTCTTGTTGTTACCGTAGACGCTCGAACTCGACGCGAAGACGAACTTCTTGATGTGGCGGGTGCGCGCGATCTCCAGCAGAACCACCGTTCCGTTGATGTTGACGTCGCTGTAGAGGGCCGGCTGCTCGATCGAGGGACGCACGCCGGCCCGCGCCGCCAGGTGCACGATCACGTCAACGTCGCCTTCGATGGCCTGCTCCATAGCCGCCTGGTCGCGGATGTCCGCCTCGATAAGACGAAAGCTCGGATGCGAAAGAGCCCCGGCGATATTGCGCCGCTTGATCTGCGGATCATAGAACGTGTCAAAGCTGTCGATGCCGATGACGGCGTGACCTTCCTGGAGCAGACGTTCGGTCAGATGCGAGCCGATGAACCCCGCCGCGCCGGTGACCACTGCTTTCATGTCCTTACTCCCCTCTGTGCGTCGTCGATGGATGTGACCAGTCTGGCGCGATCTCAGAGCGTCTGCGCCAGTCGCTTGATGTATTGCACCATGTCCTCGGCCATGTCCTGGCGTTTCAACGCAAATTCGATGTTGGTTCGGATGAAGCCGTCTTTGTTGCCGATGTCACAGCGTCGCCCGTCGAGCTTCAATCCGTATATGGGGCGCCGTCGGACCAGGGCCCGCAGGGCGTCGGTCAGTTGAATCTCACCGCCCCGGTCGGGTCCGGTTGTCCCGATGAGGCCGAAGATGTCCGCCGTCAGCAGGTAGCGTCCGGCGATGGCCAGGTTCGACGGCGCCTCGGCGGCGCTGGGCTTCTCGACGAAGTCGCGAATCCGATAGACGCCCGGGCGGATCTCGTCGCCGTCGATGATGCCGTACAGGTGAACCTTCCTGGGCTCGACCTCCTCGACCAGGATGACCGGCGCCTGGAGCTCCTCGTAAAGCTCGACGAGCTGGCCGGCCGCCGGTTTCGGCGCGTCGATCAGCGTGTCACCCAGCAGGACGACGAACGGCTCGTCGTGAACGTGGTGCCGGGCGCAGTAGACCGCGTCGCCGAGACCTCTCATTTCCTTCTGCCAGACGAAATGGATCTCCGCCAGTTCGGAGATTCGCCGCATCGCGTCGAGTTCGTCCGTCTTGCCCTTGGCCAGAAGCTGCGCTTCAAGCTGGAAGCTGCGATCGAAGTGCTCTTCGATGGAGCGCTTGCCCTTGCCGATGATCATCAGCAGGTCTGAGATTCCCGCTGCAACCGCTTCCTCGACTACGTACTGGATCACGGGCGTGTCGACGATGGGCAGCATCTCCTTCGGCTGGCTCTTGGTCGCCGGCAGGAATCGCGTCCCGAATCCTGCCGCCGGAATGACGGCCTTGCGTATCATGTTCGCGCCTTCGCCTCCGGGCTGAAGACCTTCGGTTTGATGACGCTGATGTTCAGCTTGCCTAATCGCTTGCGCAGCTCGGCGAACATCCGCTCGTCTTTGTACGTCCCTACGATGGCGCCGCCGGAACCGGTGAATTTTGCACTGGCACCGGTCGAGCGGGCCGCCTCCACCATCCGGAGATTGTCCTCGCTGATCTTGTAGATCTGCCGCCGGCGGTCGAAGTTGGCGTCGAGAAGCTCGCCGACCTGGTCGGTCTGGCCGTTGAGCAGACACTGGCGGACCTTGTCCGTCAGATGGGCCCAGAACCGCATGGCATTGACGACCTTGCGCTCGCCCTGTTCGAAGCGAACGCGGATATTGTGGTGGAATTTCTCGGTCGGCTCGCTGAAATCGTCGCGATAGGCAACGTAAAGGCGGGGCAGCAAGGCCGGGTCGAGCGGCATGTAGTTGCCGTAGCCCTGTCGCGTCATGATCTCCTCGGCGAAATCCATGTACACGAGGCCCTCGTAGACCTGAATGACGCGGTCCTGGAGACCGGCGGGGATGTGCAGCTCGTTCTTCTCGGCCGCCAGCACGAGGTTGGCCTGGACGTACTTGGGGATGCTGACGCCGTAGAAGGCCATCAGGGCGCGGAGGCAGGCGGTGATGATCGCGCTGGAGCCGGCCAGTCCCACGCCATGCGGGATGTCGGAGCAGTAGCGGATCGTGAAGTTCTTATCGTGCAGGGCGATCTGGTTGTCCTGGCAGTAATCGTAGAAGGTCTTGATGGTGGCCTTCAACAGGCGGATGCCGCCGTAGTAGCCGTGCAGGCGAACGTCGCGCACGATGTCCGCGATGTTGTTGAAGCAAGAATGGTCTTTCTGGCTGGGCAGGATTTCCAGCTCCGGCGTTTCGTACAGGACCACCTCGGCCCGGAAGTTGCTGAAGACGAACGAGATGGTCTTGCCGAAGTAGCCGTCCGACGGGTTTCCGACCAGGCCCGCTCTCGGATAGGCATGTGTGCGGATGATCACAGCATTCACCTCGCGAAAGCTTCTCAATGTGCCACGCACATCACCTGCACCGGCGATCCGCGACTTCTCGGATGTTCGCAGGGCATCGCATTCGGTTCCCGGTTCCGGCGCGCGTTATCAGACAGACGGCTGAGCGCGGCGTCCCTCGACCGGCTCGATCATGTCGACATCGATCTCGACGCTCGCGGCCTGGCCCAGCATGTCGATCTGGAGCACCAGACGGGTGTTGCCGCGGTTCTGGACGACGATGCCCTCCAGTCCGAGCAGCGGACCGGCGATGACGCGGCACCACTGACCCTTCTCGATGTACTTGTGAGGCACCAACGGAGCGCCGGCGCTGATCGCCTGCTCGATGCGGGCCAGCTCGTTGAGGAAGGTCTTCTGGTCCACCACCTCCAGCAGGTTGGCCACGCGGTTGGTCTTGAGCAGCTCGATCCGGTCATTTTCGCGGCCACAGAAGAACAGGTAGCCAGTGAACAGGGGCAGCATCGACTTGAACGTGCGATGGCTCCTCCGGCTGACCTTCAGCGTCATGGGCAGAAAGTAACTGATGTTCTTGGCCATCAGGTCGTGGGCCAGGACCTTCTCGTTTCGACTCTTGGTATGCGCGACCCACCAGAGGCCCTCGAAGGTCCGGATGGACTCCACCGGTGGCCAGAGGATGGGGGGATTCTCATTGATCTTGAGCAATTTCGCTCTCCGAAACCATTCGAAGCCGATCGCGGTCCGTCCGGCCAAGCCTTCCGGGCGATTCGGCGGGTCTACAACGTCTAAACCAGCGTCCGATTCTGGTCGATTCATAATATGGCGCCGAGTCTATAACGGTTCGCAGGGGTTGTCAAAGAAATCGGCGAACGACTCGGCGGATTGACGGTCCGCCGGACGCGATGTACGATTGAGCGGCGTGCTTACAGCCTGCTGCCGGAGCCTTAGGAGCGACGATGCGCAAAGCCGGGAAGGGCAAATCCGATCGCCACGCCAAAAGCGACGTGGCGGTGCTGTTTACCTGCATCGGCCGCCGGGTGTCGCTGCTGAACGCCTTTCGCCGGGCCGCCCGGCGACTGAAGTGCCGCATCCGCTTCTGCGGGACGGATGTCACGATGCTCAGCCCGGCGCTGCAATGTTGCGACGAGGCCTTTCTTGTCGAGCCTACCACGCATCCGCGATACGTGGGCCAACTCCTGTCGATCGTCAGGAATCGCGGGGTCCGATTGGTCGTTCCGACAACGGACCTCGATCTACGAGTCCTTGCGGCGCACCGGTCCCGTTTCGAGCGGTTGGGCTGCCGCGTGCTGGTCAGCGAGCCGGACGTTATCGACATATGTCAGGACAAGAGGCTGACCCGTCGATTCCTCAGACAGAACGGCTTCGACGGCCCGCGCACCTGGAGTCCACGTGCCGCTCTGGAGGCCGACCGGAAAGGGCGGTTGGCATGGCCCTGCCTGCTCAAGCCGTGGGACGGCAGCGCCGCCAAGGGCAACACCATCGCGCGCAACCGCAAGGAGTTGCTCTTCTTCGCCAAGCGGGTCCCGAACGCGATCTGTCAGGAACTCGTCACAGGCACTGAGTACACCTGTGACGTGTATGTTGATTTCGAACAGCGTGTGCGATGCGTCGTCCCGCGCCGGCGTCTCGAAGTGCGCTCGGGCGAGGTCAGCAAGGCCCAGGTCGTCAAGGATGGGCGCGTCATGGAATCGGCGGCCGGGGTGGTCCGCCGGCTCGGCGCCGGTCCGGGCGTCATCACGGTTCAACTGTTCGTGACCGAGAGAAGCACCATCAAGATCCTCGAGGTCAATCCTCGTTTCGGCGGCGGTGCGCCGCTGGCGATCCGGGCGGGAGCGGATTTCCCCAGGTGGATTCTTCAGGAGCTCAGCGGACAGCGGCCCCGCATCGCCTTCGACAGGTTCGAGGATGGCCTCGTGATGCTGCGCTACGACGGCGAGGTCTGGCTCTCCGGGCCCGAAATGTGACAGCGGCGCGACTACAGCATGACCGTCAGGTACTCCGTGTCGCCGCCGAAGGCGACAGCGCCGTCGTAGGCGGCGGGAATCACCAGGCAATCGCCGGCAACGAATTCCACCGGTTCGGCCTGCTGCGACTCTATCGTTCCGCCTCCTGAAAGCACGATCAGCGTTCGCATCCGGCCCCGCGCCAGCAGCAGTTCGGTCCCCTTGCTGCGATGGCCCTTGTCGACCTTGAAGTGCTCGCAGTCCACGAGGCGTCCGACCGTGGTGACCGGGAGCCGGTCGGCGGTGACGTCGAAATGGATGCTCTGGAGCGCCTCGTCGATGTGGAGCTGCCGGGGCCGGCCCGTGTGGTCGACCCGGCCCCAGTCGTAAATGCGATAGGTGGTATCCGAAGGGGTCTGTATCTCGGCGATGAGCAGCCCGCCTCCGATGGCATGGGCGGTTCCCGCCGGAAGGAAGTGGCACTGACCTCGCTCGACCGGGATCTTTGCGAGCAGATCGGCGGTCGTGCTGTTCTCGATGGCCCGGGCGAACTGCTCCGGTGTGACCTTCTCTTTCAGCCCCTTGTAGATCACTGCGCCGGGCTGCGCGTCGATTACATACCAGCATTCGGTCTTGGGCTCGCCCCGGCCCATCCGCCGGCAGGTCTCGGCGTCGGGATGCACCTGCACGCTCAGGATGTCCTGGGCATCGAGCAGCTTGACCAGCAGGGGGAAAGGGCTGGGGAAATCGAATGTCCCGGCGATCTGCTGCGGGTATTCCTGCGTGACATCGGCGACGGTGCGGCCCTCGAATGGTCCATTGGCGATGACGGTCTTGTCGTGCGGCAGGTCCGCCAGTTCCCAGCTCTCTCCGATCTTCGCATCGGCAGGCAAAGGCTTGCCAAAGGCGGTCTGGAGTGTTCGGCCACCCCATATCCGCTCCTTGAAGATCGGCACGCATTTCATCGGGTACGGTTTCATACAAGGCATTCTACCGACGCCGCCAGGGTGTGTCCACGCCGCGAACCAAGCGTCACTTCCCCGAATCGCGCAAAAAAATCGTGCAGAATACGTACATTCCACAATTGACGAAAGTGCGTCTTGCGGTAAGGTGGACCACAACATGTTGCAGGGATGATTCCCGCAAGGCTGTGACGGAGCACGGCGTGCCTGCCTATTCCCCAATCACAGCGAGATGGTTTCGTATTCCGTGCCGGGAGCGTCCAAGGCGGTACCTCTACGGATGAGCGTCGCACCCATGGATGGAGGGCGATGTGATGACAGAACGGTTGGTCTCAGGGAGGAGACTGGATGAAAAGGCCGGGTGCCATTTCTATGGGTTTGCTGGTGGTCTGTGCCGCAGCGTCCTCTGTGCGCGCGATCACGATCAACCCGACGTTTGAGGGTTTCGATGCTGCCCAGCAGGACGTGATCCAGGTGGCGATCAACCGATGGATCACCATGTTCGGCGGTCATGCGATCGATATTGTCTTTGCCACGAGCACGGACGTCTCTCTGGCGACCACGAGCGGCTGGAGCACCGATGAGCTGGGTCGCCCAGTGCGTGCGACGATCCATGTCAATACGGCCGGGTACAACTGGACGATGGGCGATCCTGCCGGCGGCCAGATTGATGCCATGCGGGGCATGATGCACGAGATCGCGCATGCCATTGGCTGGACCGTCGCCCTCGACCGCTACGCCGCCAACGTCGTCAGCGTGGGCGGGAATCGCTTCTACGACCTGGACCACGACGGGGCCTTCCGCGCCGACACGGACTTCGACCTGATCGACGTGAGCTGGCAGGGGACCCATGCTCCCGACGGTTCGCGCGATCTGATGCAAGCCTACGCACCGAGAGGGGTGCGTCTTTGTCCGACGTACCAACACGCCGGGGTGCTGACAGACGCCTTTAACTACAGCGTCATGCTCGACGGTCTTGGCGGTGCCGCCGGATATGGCGACGCGGCCCTGGGACGCACGGACGACGGATCTTCCGGCCTCCTGGATCTGCCGTTTCAGATCAACCTCTTCGGCGCCAAGTACGATTCGTTCTTTGTCAACAACAACGGCAACGTCTCCTTCGAGACGGCTGTATCGGAATCCACGCCTCAGGCTTTCCCGGTCGCCGGTCAGCCGATGATCGCGCCCTACTGGGCCGACGTCGATACGCGCAGCGAGAACGGCGGCGCCGTTTACGTCGCGTCGCCCGGTTCGGACGCGGTCGTCGTGACCTGGGACGGCGTCGGCTGTTTCGACCAGCACACGGACCTGAGCAACGATTTTCAGATGGTGCTCCGCAACCGCGACGACGTCGCGCCGGGGGACTTCGACATTGAGTTTCGCTATGGGCAGCTCCAGTGGACGACCGGCGACGCCAGCGGAGGCGTCGGGGGTCCCGGCGGCACGGCCGCCCAGGCGGGTTATGACGCCGGCGATGGGAAACACTACCTCATCCTGCCCGGCTCCGGCACCGCGGCGGTCCTGGACCTGGCGAACCTGACCAACACCCCGTCTAATGTGTCGATCAACGGGCTGTGGGTGTTTCCCGTCCGCAACGGCTATCTGCCGGGCACGGTTGCATACAATCCGCTGGCCCCGGTGATGGTCAACAACGGCTGGCAATTCGATTTCCACATCGGCAACGTTGGCGACGCGGTCTTTGTCAGTTCACCGCTGGCCATCGGCTATGACTACTTCGTGGACTTCGGCGCCAATGTCCTGTCGGTCCAACTGCCGAGGTTTGCCGATGGTCTTTACGACCTTTGGTTGTGGAACGACACCTTTGGCTCGTGGGAGGACGCCGGTTTCGATCTGATGGCCGGCGACCTCTACAGTTTCGGCGGCGAGGGAGTTAACGCGTTCCGCCTGCTGGCTACCGAAGCGGGCCTGCGCTGGAGCTCTGCCGAGATGAGCGATTTCGTCACGGGCCTGTGGTTCACGTCAACGGGACTGGTTTCCATGCGGCAGGTGCCGATCGCACCGGGCGCCGGTGCTCTTGCGGTCGTGCCCTTGCCCGGAGCGCTGGGGTTGTCTGCGATTGGCCTGCTGGGTCTGATCGTCGCGCGGAGACGCCGCATCCTGTAGCGATTCTGACGCTATTGCAGGTAGTCGAGAATCCCTGTGGCAATTGCGGCGGCCAGTTTGTCCTGGAAGGCGCTGTCTTGCAGCCGCAGGGCGTCCTGGCGGTTGGAGAGATACCCCATCTCCACGAGCACCGCCGGTCCCCGACTCGTTCTCAGCACCCGGTAATCCTCGCGGCGGACGCCCCGGTTCTCCAGGCCCGTGGTGGCCATCGCGCGCGATATATCTCGGGCAGCACGCTGGGAATCGGCAGATGCGGCGTTGGCGATGTAGACCGTGAAGCCCTGAGCCGAGGGACTGGGAGCCGAATCGGCGTGGATGCTCACGAACAAATCGGCGTTGCGTCGGTTGGCGATCTCCGCTCTGGCCTCCAGCTCGGTGTACTCGTTGCGTTGTCGGGTCATGGTTACGCCAAGGCCCCTGCGTTCCAGGATGGCGGCGACCTTCTCGGCGACGTCGTAGTTGATTGTCTTCTCGTGGACTCCCGTGACGGAGGTCGTCCCGGGGTCGTGGGCGCCGTGGCCGGGATCAATCACGATGTTCCCCCGCAGGACGCGGGGCTGCGGGCGCGAAGGCGTTATCGGCGCGCCGAGGTGCGGCCGGATCTGCGAGACCAGCGATTCGGCGACGTAGACGGTCTGCCCGACCTTACGCACCATTCCGACAGAGCCGATGGGCTTTCCGTTGACGAAGAATCGGCCGTCGCTGTGCGTGAAGATCAGGACGGTATTGCCGCCCCCACGCAGGACGACAAAGGCGTCGTCGCGATCCTCGACGCTCAGGCCCAGTTGCCGGGCCAGTTCCTCAACGCTGGTGGTGTGATCTCTGGTGACCACGGCGGGCGCGGTGGTCTGCGGGCCCTGGCAGCCGGCGGCCACCAGGGCGAGAAGGGCCGCAACGATCTCTATCTTCGTCCTTGTTCTCATGTAACCTCTGTTATCGGAGAGGGGCGGTCCATGCATACACATTTTTTCGATTCTACCCGACCGCGACCGTCCTGGGAAGCGCGCAGTGGAACACTTGAAACCGAGGCGGCACTCTTCGGCGTGGTCTGCGAACCCTTCCGGACAGGGGAAACACCACTGTGCGACCAGGAGATGCGTCGAGTGATCCGAGCAGCGTCACCTGATTGCGGCGACCCGCCAGTTCGCGGCCATGCGGGCGAAATCGATCAGGTTCACGGCGCCGTCGCGGTTTGTATCGGCGCGTTCCCAGTAGTCGTTCTGCCTGGCAGCGTCCTGACGAAGCCAGCAGTGCGACAGCGCCGCCATGTCCGCAAGGTCGACGGCATCGTCCACGACGAGATCGCCTGCGAGGGGTTCGACGTTGAAGACGACCGTGAACGGCTCGGATGACTCGTATCGGCCCAGACGATCGTGGAAGCGGTAGGTGATCCAGTGCAGGCTCTCGCCGTCGACGGCCTGATACGACAGGTGCACGTGTCCGTCGCCGCGAAGGGCGTGGATGGCACTGTGGTCGAAGCTCTCGCCGGCGCCGGCGATCGTAAACTGGGGATACTCCTTGTGCACGGCTCGCAGCCCATCCGAGAGGGCATAGCATTCGACGATCAGGCCGAAGTCGAGGTCGGGCTCGCCCGCCGGCGCGCGATTGGGATCGTACGTGTGTCCCGCATTGGCATTGGTGCTCTGGAAAACGTCGAAGCCCGGCTCGCCGATGCGGTAGCCGTAGCTCGAAAAGATGCTCTTCTGTAACGGGTAGAACCAGTTGGCGTGGTCCGTCTCGCCGCTGTCGCGGTACTTCTGTGAGCAGTCCACGAAAAGCTTCGTATCGTCGTCGGTGCCCTCGACGCCGTCGCGGTTGCAGCCGATGAGAAGATGGTCGAGGGGGCAGTCGGCCCGCACGGCCACGCCGTACGACAGACAGATCAATGTCACGACGCTTGTCACAGCGAGTTTCATGCTTCTACTCCAGGCTCACGGATTCTCGGGCCATTTCGGCGCCGCCTCAGGATACCAATAGCAGTCGCCGGGCCAGGTATAGGTCCGCTCGAACGGCAGCCCCTCGGCGTGCCCATCGGCGAAGAGGTAGTGCGACATTCCTTTGTGCCGATCCCATGCGATGGACTGCCGGGCGTATTCGATCGATCCTTCCCACAGATCGGGGTGAATGTGGTCGGCCAGGCGGAAGCTCTCGCTGTCAGGCGCCTCGCTGATCCAGATACAGTGCATCGGCCGCCGGATGTTATTGACGTTGTTGTAGCGGTTCGTGTTCGGCCCATAGCGGAAGTGGACCGGGTCGAGCAGGGCGTTGACCGCGAAGCTCGAGTACCGGGCCTGACGCTGTTCGCTCAGGGGGCGGCTCCAATCGACGAACTCCTTGCCCTTGTCGCTCGGGCAGCGGACCAGAAGCGGCTCCTTGGTGTAGCGGGTCAGGACTCGCAGCCAGTGGTCGTTCGGGTCCTGGCAGTGACAGGAGCTGGGAGGCAGTCGATACTCCGAGTCGATCAGGTACGCCTGGAGCGCGACACCCATCTGCCGCATGTTGCTCAGGCAGGCGATCTTGCGCGCCTGCTCGCGGGCGCGGTGCAACGACGGCAACAGGATCCCCATCAGCAGCGCGATAATCGCAATGACCACGAGCAGCTCGATCAGCGTGAACCCTCGCCCCACGAGGGGATTGGATCGGGGGCGTCTGCGGACGCCCCCGATCCCTTCCTGCGCCAATCGGCTGGGAGATGATTCCCTTCGCATAGCCATCTCCCTGTCTTGTGGCCTAATCGTCATGATCGTGGTCATGATTATGGTGCTCCGCCTCGTCGCCATGATAGATGCCGGATCGGCCCCAGTTCTCCACGAGAATCTCCAGGTCATGGACGTCCACCACGCCGTCGCCGTTGAGATCGCCGGCAATCGGTTGGACCACCGCCCGGGCGAATCGCAGGACGAAGTCGGCCGAACGCTGATAGAGCCCGCCGGCGTCGTGGGCCGACACGACGACATAGACCTCTTCGTCCTGTTCGTCGAGCCAGAAGTAGAAGCCCATGTGGTCGTGGAAGCCCCACGCGTTGACGTCGGCCATCCACCGCTTGTTCAGTGCACAGACCTCGCCATCGGTTTGCAGCACGGGCGTATCGTCGGGCCGCAGCATGAAGAAGTCGTCTTCCGCCAGGTTGGGGCTGACCCGCTCGCGTCGGATGTAGATGTCCCATGCCGGAATCGCAGCCTCATCGGTGCTCTCCAGGTTCCATGCCCCCTGCGGACCATGAGCAGAATGCCAGCCGTCCACGTGCTCCAGCCCGTTCGGGTCGCCATAGCCGTTGGCCTTGGTGTAATGGAAGGCGCATGTGTACAGGACCTTGGCGGGCTCGTCGGGTTTGGTGATGTGCTGCCCCTCTTCGAGCACGGGACTGAGCACGAGGAATGGCGTGCCGTCGGTCTGGGTCCAGTTCGGCCAACCCGGCGTGGCGCAGGCGTGGGCCGCCGGCAGGGAGAAGAACCAGAGCTTGTCGTTGTCCATCGGGTCCGGATCGACGGACCCCTCTCCCGGCCGACCCCAGTCGGCGGGCCGCCAGGTTGGGTTGATGCCGATGTGTGTGTGCGCCACGGCGCACTCGGCCGCGGCGCTGCGTGGCCAAGCCGCAAGGATTGACCCGCACAGCAGCAGGCCAAGCAGGGCCAATGTGCCCTTATGCATCATCATATTCACTCCTCTGTGTAAGCAACGGGTGACATCGCCGTCTCTTCGGCGAATCAGGTTGGTTCGGGATAACGCTGCGCCGGCGCAGCAGGTGCCCCGTTCAGCACGGGCGAATGTGATTTGCAATGCGGCGCAGGCGGTGTTAGACAGGGGGAGCGCGGGCGCCGAGGATCATCGCCGTGGTCTGAGGCGGAGCTGTGTCGAGGCAGCCCTCGAGAAGCTGCCCGGCCCGATCGATCTCGACGTGCGCCGGCTCGATTCGGACGGTGAAGTCCTTCATGGCAACGAGAAGCTGCTGACAGAGAGAGCAGTGTTCGGAGTTGTGGCGCAGCGGGTCCTCGTCATGGTCGTGAGCCAGGTGCAGGTGCAGAAACAGCACAAGACCCAAAGTCATCGCCAGGAAGCACCCGGTCGCCAGAATCAGAACGGTATGTCGCACCAGCGACCTCACGTCGTCGCGCTCCTATGCGCAGGCAGGGCAAAGCCCTTCCAGCCGCACCTGTTGATGTTGAATCACGAATCCCTTGTAGAATCTCGGCGCCATCGGCATCGAGAAGTCCTTCAGGCAGTGCGTCGTCCCGCAGTTCGAGCAGGTGAAGTGCGGGTGGCATTGTCTGTCAGTACAGTGATGGGCCAGTTCGAAGTGCCAGGCCCGCTCCTGCATGAACGCGCGATGGACCAGCCCTGCATCGACCAGAGATTCGAGGGTTCGATAGATCGTCACCTTGTTTCGCCCTCCGTCGGGCAACCGCTCGGCAATCTGATCCTGCCGCAGAGGCCCGACTGCCTCGAACAGCACCTTCAGGACCGCGACGCGCGCCTCCGTGCGGTACAACTGCGCCTGCTTGAGCATTCCGCAGCATCTCTCATCAAGACCGATGCTCATGTGCAGCCTCCGGCTCGGCGGCGCCATGTACGTGCAACGGCGCGGACTTGACGAACAGCAGTGGGAAGACGATATCGCTGAAGCAGCACGGTAGCCAGACCGAGATGAAGAGCACCACGAACACGCCCACGAGCATTGTGGCGGTCAGTTCCGCGTGGGTGTTCATCAGCATGTGGAAGGAAGAGGCCCAAGTGCTGACCAGAACGTGGGCGGCGTGCGGAAATTTGGTTCGCGGCCAGAAGTACGCGACGAGAATTCCCACAAATGCGGCGGGATTTACGACGTACCAGTCTTCGATGAAGCCCAGATGCAGTCTCGGGCGGACGGCGCCGCCGGCCTCGTCCGAATGGGCCTCGTGCCCGGCCGTCCCGTGATCATGCGCCTCCCCGGTTTCTTCATGGTCGTGAAGGTCTGCGTGGCTCGGCACGGCCACTCCCAGGATGCTCTCACCGAAGAACGGCAAGATGCAGTCGCTTAACGTCGCGACCCCGACGGCCCCGAAGTAGCCGATCACCACCAGCTTCACCAAACTGACCTTCTTCTCGTAAATCTTGAATAGAGAAGCGGTTACGATGGCGGACAGGACAACGTGAGCCGGGTGGAACACCTGGAAGAGGCGGTGGTTGACCGCCTCGCCGGCGTTGTGGAACAGGAGCATGCAGACAATCCCTGTGGCCGCTCCGAATAGCGTAAACGGGGCATGATGTCTCAGTTCGGTGCCGATCGCCGCGATTCTTGTCTGCATGAACAACCGCCTCCTGACAGTCCGGTATTGTAGCTCTATCGTCTCTTCGAACGATCATTATAGTCGGTTCGTCAGAAAATGCAACTTAGTTGCATATTTTTAGAGGCCGATTTGTTTCGTAGGATTTAGATACGGCCGGGTGGCTCTGTCTTTTTGAGTCGCCCGTACGGCCGGGGGCGGGGGTGAGCGGCGTTGTTCGGCCTTCCGTCGGACGACTTGGGACCGAACAAGACCCCCGATCGGAGTTGTGTACTGAACTGAAGATCCGTGAGCATTGAAAGCGACGCACTGTGATTTCGACCGTTGACAGACTGATCAATGAATCGCCGGCGTGGGCCCTGCTCATCGTGTTCTGGATTGGGGCAATGGCCTCGCTCAGCTCGTGCATGGCCGTTCGGCTGCCCGTCGTGATTGGATACGTGGCCGGGGTCGGATCGTCCAAGAAACGGGCCATCGCCCTGACGTGCCTGTTCGGCGCGGGACTGACCCTCAGCTATGTCCTGCTGGGGATGGTTATGACGACCGCTGGCGGTGTCGCAGGCAAGCTGCTCGGCCTGAACAAGTACTTCTTCTGGCTCCTGGGCGGCCTGCTGATCGTTACCGGGCTCTTCGTTTCGGGCTTGGTGAGTGTGCACCTGCTGCCGGAGAAATGGCAGGGTCTCGGACCCAAACTACACACGGCTACTCTGCCGGGGGCGGCTCTGTTGGGGTTCGTCTTCGGCCTGCTGCTCGTGCCTGGGTGCCCGTCGTGCGGAGCGGGCCTGCTGATCCTGGCGGGGATCGTCGTCGCCAAGAAGCTCTCGGTGTACGGGGTGCTGCTGTTCCTGAGCTTCGCACTGGGCCAGAGCGTGCCGGTTCTGGCGGTCGGGGCGCTGACCGGGTTAATGAAGCCGAACGTGATCGACCGCGCGCGGACTCGCATTTGTTCGCTCGAGCGGCGGATTCAGTTGATTGCCGGCAACGCGCTGGTGATCGTTGGCATTTACCTCATCGTGGTGGGTTGACGGGGGACGCTATGGCAGAAGGACAGGTCATCTATCCCAGACCGCGACGCGACCGGCAGGAGTGCCGGGAGCTGATCGCCAACGGATCGTACAGTGTCATCCTGGTCGTGATCGCGCTGATTGCGATCCGACCGCTCATGGTCCGCCATATCCTCGATCGGGCCGAAGCCTACTCCGTCTTCCGCCAGTATGACGACGCCAAGCGGCAATGTGACAAGGCCCTGTTGATCGATGGAGACAACGGCCATGCGTGGTATTTGCTCGCCTGTCTTCACAAGGCCCGAGGGGAGCTCGACGCGGCCTACGGCGCCTATCAGAAATCGACCGAGGCCGATCCCACCAACGTGCCGGCCAGCTTCGAACTGGCCGTGATGTACGTCAAGGACGGCCAGCCCCAGCAGGCGGTTCCTTACTTCGAGCAGGTGCGCCAGGCGGAAGCCGGCCGCGCGAATCAGTACGCGCCAGACGAGTTCGCCTACCATCGGGCCGCCCTCGACATGCTCGTGATGTGCTACGAGAAGCTGGGCGACGAGACCAAGGCCAAGTTCACGCGCGAAGAGCTTCGCGTCTACTATCCGCACCACACGCAATTGGGCGAACCGGCCAAAGCGACTGTGACCGGGGCCCGGTCCGGCTGAACCGCTCCAGCGGATTGCCGATTGCTGTTCCGTCTCAACGCGCCGGTGCGGAATCCCGGGCTCACCGTCTGACCCGTGCAAGACCTCCCTGCCGGAGTCTCGGTTCGCTTTCGTTGCGTACCCCTTCACCTCCGTCCGGTCGTTTTGTCCGCGAAAACCCATTGCGTCCATGCAACGCCGCGATACACTCTCTTGGGCGTCCATGCGCCGAAGGGCGGTGGTTTTGCTGCGCCTGCGGTCGAGTCTGTTTAGAGAGTGTGGCCAATGAAGGTTCTCACGTCGCTGTCGGAATTCGGGCGCATCCGGAAAGGGTGTGTGCTGACCATCGGCAATTTCGACGGTGTCCATGTCGGGCATCAGGAGATCCTTCGCACGGCGCGGTCGCTGGCCGCCGACTGCGGCGCCGAGATGGTCGTGATGACGTTTGAGCCCCATCCCGTGGCGGTTCTGTATCCGGAGAAGGCCCCGGGCGTCCTGACGCCGCTGCCGCTGAAGCTCGATCTGCTGCGTCCCTACGCCGACAACTGCGTCATCGTGCTGGAGGACAACAGGGAGTTGCTGAAACTGTCGCCCGAGCAGTTCATCGACGAGTTCCTGATGGCCACTTTCGCGCCTCGTTTCATCGTAGAGGGCCACGATTTCCACTTCGGCGCCCGCCGCGCCGGTGACATCGAAACGCTGGGGGCCTTCGGACGCCAGAAGGGCTTCGAGGTTGTTGTCGTTCCTCCCAAACAGATGACGCTGCCGATGGGCGAGACGATTCGCGTCTCCAGCACGGTGATCCGCTACATGCTGGAGAGCGGTCACGTCGCCGATGCGGCCATCGCTCTGTCACGGCCGTATCGCCTGCTCGGACCGATCGTCTCCGGCCGCGGAAGGGGCCGGCAGTTGGGCTTCCCGACGCTGAACATGGCCAGGCCCGAGCAGGTCATTCCGGCCGAGGGCGTCTACGCCGGCTTTGTGGAGGTCGCCGACGATCCGGATCCCGGCGCGCCGGGACTGTCCAAAGCCGAACGACTTCCCGCCGCGTTCAGCATCGGCGAGATTCGAACGTTCGAAGAGCGGCATCCGCTGCTGATCGAGGCCCATGTTCTCGACGAGCCGGCAGGGGATCTGACCGGAAAATGGATGGTGATGGAGTTTGTCCGTCACCTGAGACCGCAGCACAAATTCACCAGTCCCGATGAACTCGTCGCTCAGATCGGCAGGGACTGCGACCAGGCCCGGGCCATACTGAACGAGTATGTTCAAGGAGAGACACCATGAAAGAGCCACGTCACATCGTGTTGGGCGTTCACATCACCGATCGCATCCGCCATGCACAGAAGGTGCAGGATCTGTTCACCGAATACGGTTGCAGCATCAAGACCCGGATCGGACTCCACCCGGTCTCCGACAACTACTGCTCGCCGAACGGGCTGGTGTTGCTGGAAATGGCCGGCGACGAGAAGCCCGTCTTTGAGCTGCTCGACAAGCTCGGCGCCATCGAGGGTGTCGATGTGCAGAAGATGGTCTTCGAGCACGATTGATCGCGTCGGGAAAGCGTTGCACGAATCGCCCGCTCTCTCTTGCTTCCTTGACGACACGAAAGGGGTGGAATGACGGATACGTATCAGCAGGCGCTGGCGCTGATCGAGAAGGCGAACGACATTCTGATCACCACGCACACGCGCCCGGACGGCGACGCGTGCGGCTGCGTGGCGGCATTGATGCAGGCCTTCCGCGCGCGAGGTAAGGCCGTGCGGCCCTTGTTTGTCTCGCCGGTGCCTTCCTGGTACGCGTTTCTCTTCGACGAGAAAGTGCCCGTGCTGCGTGAGGATGTGCAGGTCGATGAACTCGCCACCGGTCCGTTCGGGCGGTGCGACCTGATCGTCATTGTGGACACCAACAGCTACAGCCAGTTGCCCCACCTGGCCGATCACCTCAAGCGGATCGACACGCCGATCCTGGTGATCGACCATCACGTCACCAGCGACGGCCTGGGCGCCGTCGAGATCGTCGATGCGACCGCTGCGGCGGCGGGCCTGGTGGTGTATGACTTCTTCAAGGCGGTCTCCGTGGCCATCACCGCGAAGATAGCCGAGGCCCTGTTTGTCGCGATCGCCACCGACACCGGATGGTTCCAGTTCAGCAACACCACCAGCCGGGTGTACCGCTGCGCCGCCGAGCTGATCGACCTGGGCGTCTCGCCGACCGAGCTGTATGACAAGCTCTATCACACGTTTTCGCCGGCGCGGTTCCGGCTTCTGGTGACCATGCTCGACCGCCTCGAACTGCACCTCGATGGACGCTACGCCGTGCAACATCTGGTTCAGGAGGACTTCGCCCGGACCGGCGCGGCCTACGAGGACACCGAGAACTTCATCAACGAGTGTCATCGCATCGCCTCGGTGGTGGTCTCGGCGTTACTGGTGGAGCTGAAGGACGGTCGCGTCCGCTGCTCCCTGCGCAGCCGGGGGCCTGTCGACGTCAGCAAGATCGCCGCCCAGTTCGGCGGCGGGGGCCACAAGATGGCCGCCGGCACCTTCCTGCCCGGCCCCATCGACCACGCCAGGCAGCTCATCTTCGACGAAGTCGCCCAATGCCTTCCCTGACAGCCTCGCCGGGGTCCTTTTCGAGCGGGTGCGTCTGTCCCCGGAGCCTGTGGCCTTCTTGGCAGTTGCTTCGATGGCCGATCGTGTTACATTGGGTGGCGTTCGGATTGCGGATTTCGGATTGCGGATTGGCGCACGGAGGCGAATCCGCAATCCGAAATCCGCAATCGTCGGGCACAGGGCAACCCGTCCACAAGGGCAGCGCAATAAGGGGACTGTGCATGAGTCAGATACTCATCGGCAAGGGCGAACGGCAGGTTCATCTGCTCGCCAAGTATGCCAACCGCCATGGCCTGGTCGCCGGAGCCACCGGTACCGGCAAGACCGTTTCTCTACTGGTGCTGGCGGAGGGCTTTTCGCGCATGGGTGTGCCGGTGTTCATGGCGGACGTGAAAGGCGACGTCGCCGGCTTGGCGATGGCCGGGGCCATGAACGAGAAGATCCAGCAGCGGGTCGCCCAGATCGGCATCGAAGGCTATGCCAACGAGGCCAGTCCGGTCCTGCTCTGGGACATGTTCGGCGATGCGGGCCATCGCGTGCGGACCACGATCAGCGAGATCGGGCCGACCCTGCTGGGACGCATGTTGGAGATCAACGACACGCAGACCGGCGTGCTTGAAATCGCGTTCAGGCTGGCGGACGATCAGGGGCTGCTGCTGCTCGACCTCGACGATCTCCGCGCCCTGCTGGGGTTCGTTGCGGAGCATCGCAAGGAGATCTCGACGGAATATGGCCTGGTCAGCGTGCAGTCCGTGGCGGCGATTCAGCGGGCGCTGCTGTCGCTGGAAAGGGAAGGCGCCAAGGCGTTCTTCGGCGAACCGGCCCTGGAACTGAACGACCTGCTGCGGACCGATCTGAGCGGTCGCGGCGTCATCAGCATTCTGGCGGCAGACCAACTGATCCTGAAACCGCGATTGTATTCGAGTTTCCTGCTGTGGCTGCTGTCTGAACTGTTTGAGAACCTGCCCGAGGTCGGCGATCTGGACAAGCCCAAGCTGGTGTTCTTCTTCGATGAGGCGCATCTGCTGTTCGATGACGCTCCGGCGATGTTGCGCCAGCGCGTCGAGCAGGTGGTGCGGATCATCCGCTCCAAGGGCGTGGGCGTGTACTTCTGCTCGCAATTCCCCGACGACGTGCCGAACGAGATCCTCGGTCAGCTCGGCAACCGCATCCAACACGCCTTGCGGGCGTACACGCCGCGTGACCAGAAGGCGGTGCGAACGGCGGCCGAGACCTTTGTCGCGAATCCGAACCTGGACGTGGCAAAGGTCATTTCGCAGCTCGGCGTCGGCGAGGCCCTGGTCTCCACGCTCCAGGACAAGGGCGTTCCGATGCCTGTCGAGCGCACGGTCATCTGTCCGCCGCGATGCCGGATGGGTTCGATCACGGCGGAAGAGCGCGCTGCCGTGCGCTCGCGCAGCCCGGTCGGCAGCAAGTACGACACCACCGTGAATCGCGAGTCGGCCTACGAGATCCTCAGTCGCAGAACTCTGGAAAAGGAAGCTGCTGCACCGCCGTCAACGAAGCGCGAGACCGCGAAGCCCTCGGGACGCGGCAAGTTCGGCGAACTGCTGTGGGGCACCAAACGCCGGCAGGGCATGGTGGAAACGCTGGCCAAGCAGGCCGCGCGTACCGCCGGAAGCCGGCTTGGCCGCTCCATCTGGCGCGGCGTGCTCGGCAGCATATTGGGCGGATCGCGCCGTCGGTAGGGGCGAATAATCATTCGCCCCTACGGAGGGGCGCCGCCGCCGAAAACGAATCAGCTCCTGTGCCGCGACAGTTCGTCAGGGGACTGCACCATAGAAAAGGGGCCGGCTCATCCCGGTGTCCCCGGGAAGGCCGGCCCCTCTTCGGCACTGCGTGTGCTTTCAGGAGTTGAATTCTTTCAGGTCCTCGCCGTCGCCCAGCGGGATGGCCTGACGAGCGGTCTTGCCAGCCGCGATCTTGTGCCAGGTCTTGTCCGAGGGACTCAACGGGTGCGCCTTGGATTGCTTCGGCGCGCTTCGACGCGTAGGTTTACCCGTCGGCTGGCTCGCCGTCTTCGAAGTCCCTCCACCGACCAGGGCGATCAGCTCGCCGACGATGTCGTTCATCGATTCGGCCTGCGAGCTGAGCTCTTCCGACGCGCTGGCCGATTCCTCCGCGTTGGCGGCGTTCTGCTGCGTGACCCTGTCCATCTGCGAGACCGCCGTGTTGACCTGGTCGATGCCCTGGGCCTGCTCCTGCGAGGCGGCGGCAATCTCACTGACCAGATCGGTGGTCTTGCCGATACTGTGTACGATCTCGTCGAGGACCTTGCCGACCTCGGAGGCGATGTCCACGCCGTGGTTGGCGTTCTTGACGGATTCCTCGATCATGCTGGCGGTGTTCTTGGCGGCCTCGGCCGAACGCATCGCCAAGTTGCGGACCTCTTCGGCGACGACGGCGAAGCCCTTGCCCGCTTCGCCGGCGCGAGCGGCTTCGACGGCGGCGTTCAGCGCCAAGAGATTGGTCTGGAACGCGATCTCGTCGATGACCTTGATGATCTTGGCGGTCTCATCGGAACTCTTCTGGATGTCGTTGATCGCCTGACTCATCCGGGTCATGGCCTCGGCACCGGTGTTGGCGGACTTGCGGGCCTCGGCGGCCAGGGTGTTGGCCTGCTGCGCGTTGTCGGCGTTCTGCTTGGTCATCGACGACATCTCTTCGAGGCTGGACGAGGTCTCTTCCAGACCGGCGGCCTGCTCGGTCGCCCCTTCGGCCAGCGACTGCGAGGCCGCCGAGACCTGTCCGGAGGCGGCCGCCACCTGCTCGGAACTGGCGGTCATCGATTGGATGATGCGCTTGATCGGCTTGACGATGCTCAGCGTGATCATCACGGCCATCGCGATGCCCAACGAAAGGCAAACAAGAAAGAGGACGCTGCTGATCGTGTTAATATTTGCTGCTGTCTTTCGTATGTCCTGGTCGGCTCCCGCCATCCGCTTGCCAGAATTCTCGGCCAGCTTCTGGGCCATATCCGCCGTGTTTCGAATGCCATCCTGATACACGGCAATGGCCTCGTTGGCTTCCGAGGCCGTCTTGATCTGTCCGTCCTGAATGGATTTGTAGATTCCAGTGAATCCGGCCGTATACGTCTCAAGGCCCGACTGCATCGACCTGACCATGTCCTTCTCATCCGGGAGTTGAACAAGCTGGTCGAGATCCGTCAGGAGCGTCGAAATGACGGTCCTCTCTGATCCCCATAGCTCATACAAGTCTGCCTGGGAGTCGGCCTGTCCGATAGCCAAGAAGATATCCTTTTCAAAGAGCCTCATGGTGAAAGCGCCCGCCCTCAGCTTGGCCGAGAGTTCGGTAATTCTCGGTTCGACCGCGAAAGCGGTGGACACTTTCGTCGTGACGCCCCAAAGGGCAAAGTACTGGTTGGCAACCAGCAGCAGGATCAGCAGGATCATGATGCCGAACCCCAACCCGATTTTCGCACCCAGCCGCAAATGTCTGAAAGCCATAACGGTCTCCTTATTCGTGTTGTCGCACGAGTGTCACACTACTCGTATAGAATGGTGGCCATACGGAGGTGGCACCCTGCGCCAGGCTCCGAAGTCCCTTAGGCACAAGGATCGAGTATCACACCTCTCCGCCTCCGTATGCCTCGGATGCATCTACGATCTAAAAGGGGATGATCATACGAAAGACCGTCCGGTTGCCTTTTCCCCGGTTCTCAACACCCGTTTCCCAATAGGACTTCAGGTTGAAGATCACCGACGGAGCCTTCGCCCCCTTGGGGATATGCACGTACTGCAAGCCGGGGCCGATTCCGAGGACTCTCTCTTTGGAATCCGACAGGGTGTCGCCGTCCACCTCGTCGTTGCTGAGCTGTTGCCCGTAATAGCCCACGGCGCCAAGGCGCAGCATGGGGCTGATGAAGTCGAGCGACTTCGACAACGTCCAGTTGAAATGCCAGAGCTCCCCGGCCTTAAGGTCGTGCTTAGCGAAATCGCCGGTGACACCTGGATTCACATAGTCGTTGTTCCGCGTATTGAAGGTCAGATGCTGCCGGGTGCTGAATTCAAACCCGTGCGGCATTTGAAGTGTCATCGCGACAAACGGCTCAAACGTCCAGAAATTCGCGCCGGCATTGAAGGCCGCGTCTTCATCGTAAGAACCGATGGGCGCGTAGATGTCAAACTCGCCGAACCAGTGAAAGGTCCAGTCCTTCGCCAAAGAATGCGCGCGTCCAACAAACGGACCGAAGCACAAATCACCCAGCATGCCGTTGCCGGCCTCCAGCCCGAGGCTGGAGTCGGCATTGAGGCTGACGATCGTGCCCATCATCTGGGCGCCCCACTTTAAGTGGCCCGGAAGCTCCGTCTTCCCGACGTAGATCAGTTGAGGCGAAAAAGCCGTAAGGGAGAGCTTGTTCGTTCCCGGGAGGGAATCTCCGTCGCCGTCCCTCAGCGAGCCCGCGTGGTAAAAAGCGATCTTGGGATTGAAGACGAGTCCCGATCCCGCGATGGCCGCGTCCATGAAATCGGTGTATCCCCAGTTCAGGTTGGGATTCTGATTGTTGGCCATGGCGGCGAAAGGAATCATACACGTGAGAACAGACGCCACAAGGGCAATACGATGTCGTTGCATGGTGGGTACCCCTTTCATTCTTCTCATATGATTCAGCTTCAAACCCTCTGCCGGGGCGACGTTTTGCCCTCGGCCAACTCATTGAGAACCGGTTCACCGACCACCTTGTCGATGTCCAGGAGGATCTTGACGGACTCACCGATCTTGGCCATGCCGAGGATGAAACCAGTGTCTGCCGACGCGCCGAACTGGGGCGCTTCCTCGATATTGCAGCCGGCGATGTCGAGGACCTCCTGGACGCGATCGACGACGATGCCCATACTGAACTTCCGTTGGTCTTGGGCGATCTCGACGACAATGATGCACGTCTCCTCGGTCACGTTGGTGGTCTCCATGCCGAACTTGGCGCGCAGATCGACGACGGGAATGACCTGGCCGCGCAGATTGATCACGCCCTTGACATAGTGGGGTGTCTGCGGGACGGCGGTGACCTCGATGTAGCCGATGATTTCGCGGACCTTGAGGATCTCCAGGCCGTACTCCTCGGGCCCCAGGGCAAACGTCAGGTACTTGCCCGGCTTGGCCCGCGTCTCGATGACGGTGTCCATGTCTTGTGCCTTTCCCTTGTGAACGAACGCGATTCTGCGTGCCGGTACATCGATTCGGCACACCTCCGTCGTCGAACGGGGACGGAAAGACGGAGTCTCCGTGTTTCCCTGTCGAGACGGTGTGCCTCAGATGACGGCATCGGCTGCTTCGTAATACCCGATTTGGTTTCTGCCGAACCCCCATACGAGCAACGTAATCTTCCTATCGTATAGGCGGGCACGGCAGTTGCGTGGCAAGCGGGCGGATTCTCTTCGCCGTGCCGACGGCCCTGTCAAATCGCCTTGATAAGAGCCGCCTGGGGTGCGGCCATAGGGGAGGATGCCAAGGTCGGAGGTCTGGATTCTCTTGATAAGGGAGTATTCTGACAATCCGTGAGCGGATTGTCGCATGACGGTCCCATAAGTCGACGAGAGGGCCGCAACGGCAGAAAAGGGGCCGGCTCATCCCGGTGTCCCCGGGAAGGCCGGCCCCTCTTCGGCACTGCGTGTGCTTTCAGGAGTTGAATTCTTTCAGGTCGTCGCCGTCGCCCAGCGGGATGGCCTGACGAGCGGTCTTGCCAGCCGCGATCTTGTGCCAGGTCTTGTCCGAGGGACTCAACGGGTGCGCCTTGGATTGCTTCGGCGCCGTCCGAGGGGCAGGTTTGCCGGTGGGCTGGCCGGCGGCCTTCGAAGTTGCTCCGCCGACCAGAGCGATCAGCTCACCGACGATGTCGTTCATCGATTCGGCCTGCGAGCTGAGCTCTTCCGACGCGCTGGCCGATTCCTCCGCGTTGGCGGCGTTCTGCTGGGTCACCTTGTCCATCTGCGAGACCGCCGTGTTGACCTGGTCGATGCCCTGGGCCTGCTCCTGCGAGGCGGCGGCAATCTCACTGACCAGGTCGGTGGTCTTGCCGATACCGTGTACGATCTCGTCGAGGACCTTGCCGACCTCGGAGGCGATGTCCACGCCGTGGTTGGCGTTCTTGACGGATTCCTCGATCATGCTGGCGGTGTTCTTGGCGGCCTCGGCCGAACGCATCGCTAGGTTGCGGACCTCTTCGGCGACGACGGCGAAGCCCTTGCCCGCTTCGCCGGCGCGAGCGGCTTCGACGGCGGCGTTCAGCGCCAAGAGATTGGTCTGGAACGCGATCTCGTCGATGACCTTGATGATCTTGGCGGTCTCATCGGA
>Ga0209201_1000029_pt1 | contig 225565 bp, 222 predicted proteins | sample AD_UKC055_MetaG_FD_184411 | JGI IMG/M metagenome (GOLD analysis project Ga0209201, IMG submission 184411) | Active sludge microbial communities of municipal wastewater-treating anaerobic digesters from USA - AD_UKC055_MetaG (SPAdes) (version 2) | ecosystem: Engineered > Bioreactor > Anaerobic... | reverse complement strand
GGCGTTGGTGTCCAGAATGAGGCTTCCCTCTTTGAGTTGTCCCAGCCAACATCGGCCCCGAATGCCTCTCCCAGGAAACGGAATGGCACATAGGTACTGTTTGAAAGGATCTGTGGAGGTACAGCCAGTTTGGTTTTTTTGCCATTTATGTAGGCATCGGTTTTTCCAATCCAGAGCTCAAGCTTGACGTCCAGTGGGCCGGTCGTGCATGATGCCGCGACCTTCTGTCCACCTTGCGGGACAATCTCGAATTTGTATGTTACGCCAGTTGCAAGGCCCGTTACCTGCAGTGATGCGGCGTCTGGACCAAGCTCGGTGAGCTTCTTCCCGTCCAGGGTGACTGAAAGCCCCTTGAAGGGATCACGCTGGACATTTGGAAGTTTCCAGACCAGCCTTGCCGATTTTGTTCCTGGTATTGCATGGAAATCGTAAACTGACTGGGATTCCGGCCCGTCATCGGCAAAACAGAACAGTTTGCAAGTTGCAGTTTCGCCTGATGGTGAGGTGATTGTCAATAATTCTTCGCCGCGTGCAAATGCGTAGACCAAAACCTCATTGTCATCAATATTTTTGACGATTGCTGATTTACCTGGCGCCAGTGTTGCTTTTACGGTTCCATCGGTGCTGGCAAGAATTGTCCCTGTTGTGCCAACCTTTATGGGCAGTGCTGCAGGATTGACAATCAATGGCAGTTTTGGCAGCTGGAAATTCTTTGAGACCACCCAGACTTGCACTTCCTGGTCGCCATCATCCATTACCCTTATGGTTGTTGCCTCTGGCCCTGTCAGTGTGAACGTAGCTTTGTTAAAGTTCTGGGAAACCATCTTGCAAACCTTTTCGTCCATGGAGACGAATTTGTAGGGTGCAGTTCCATCCATGGCCGTTATCTCGAAAGTTTCACCAACATTTAGCTCTACAAAGGTGGGATCGACGGAAAGAAGGACTGCCGCACCTGTTGGCGACGGGAAACTGATTTCAGGTCTTTTGTATGGTGGCAGTTCTCCACCTTTTCCGCCTGCTCCGCCTGTCGGGTTTGGTTCCTGAGCAAACGGGTTGTAATTGACTGGACCAAACACTTTGAGCCCATTTCCATTCGGGTTGCCTGTTTCATCCTTTGGCCCCGATGCATCGCCAAAGTAGCAATTTCCAAGAACGACTTCTGTTCCCTGCATATTGTTGTAAACTGCATAGTCGCAATCCTGGAATGTGATACCCTGGATCTCCGGGTTGCATTTGCCTGTGAGGTAGATGCCATGGCCCCTGTCAGTAGTTTTGCAATTCCTGATGATGCAGTCTTTTATATAAGGTGAAGAATTTATCATGTAGAGGCCAGCACTGTTACTGTTTTCAATGGTGCAGTTGATGAGTTTCACCCTTCCGTCAACACCGGTGAATGCGCCAAATTTGACCGAGCCCATTCGCCTTGTTTTTCCTCCACTGTATCTGATGATTGTGTGTTCGAAGGTGCATGCAGTTACTGACCCTTCGAACTCGATTTCGTCAAGATCACCAGGCATTGGTTTTGTAAGTTGCCCATTGTTGTTTGTATCGCCACCAACGCTGTCGTCGGAGAATGATGTGATGTAGACAGGATTGTTTTGCGTTCCCTTGCATGACATCGAGCCGTTCACATAGAAGGCACCTTTAACGACCTTGATGACGTTTCCGGCTGCAACAGTGAGGTTGGCCCCCTTGTCTATCGTGAAATCGTCCTCGATGATGTACGGGAATTCAGAATCCCAGACCTTGTCTTCCCTTAGCCTGCCCTTGTAGATGTGGATTCCGGCAAAGCTCTCTTCCAGCTCGACGCCAATATTTTTAGCTGTATTGCCCTGCGTTTTCAGTTCGACTTCCGGGGTTATACTGAAGAGGTGTCTGCAACGCTGGATGAGTGAGTCAACGAGTCTTATTCTTGCGCCTGTCTCCGCCATTATTGCAAAACCATTCTGCTTGTTCATGCAATCAAGGAAAGAACATCTTATCAGGTCGACCTGGCCACCTCTTACTTTTACTGCCTGGCCAAGGGATTTTTCTATAACAGTGTCCTCAATTATCTGCTCGTTTTTTGTGTTGGTTGCCTGTCCGAGGTATATGTTTCCGTTGCCACCCGAACCGCCATATCTTACGATGCAGTTTTTCATTACCGACCTGCCAAAAGATTCGGTCAGCTGTATGCCCTGGTTGTCGCCGGGGAGAGGGTCCTTGGCGCCACTGTCACCGTTGCTGTCGCCACCCACGCTGTCATCATTCAAGGAGGTGAAGTAAATTGGCTTGTCTTTTGTGCCGATTGCTATGAGCTTGCCATCGACCCTTATCATTTCGCCGTACTTGATGATGACGCCGGGGAGGAGGTGGAGTGCCACGCCTGGTTTGATGCCGACCGTTTTTGGGATGTAATGGACAAGATCAGCGCCCCAGACGGCATCTTCCTCAAGAAGCGGGCTCTCAAAATAGATGTTGTTGTATTTATTGCCAGAAATGGTGAGTTTTTGCGATTTTGGGTATGAGTATCCGTCACAATATATTGCCCATTCAGAATCTGTAAGTTCGCAGTTGTAGAGGATTGGCTTGCTCCTGCTCTGGAGCCAGACACATGCCCCCAGCTTGTCGTTCTTGTTGTCGGTTATTTTGCAGTTGTAAATGCTCGGGCTTGATGCCTGCATGTATAAACCTGCAGTTTCCGAGTGCTCAATGGTGCAGTTGTACAGTTTGACCCTGTTGTCAACGCCACCTGCGGCGCCAAACTTCAGGATGGCGTAGCCGCCACCTTTTTCAGCCTGGCCACCGCCCCATGAAAATTTTGTGTGTGTTATCGTGCATACTCCGGCTTCGCCGGTGAACTCGATCCCACCCCAGTCACCCGGCTGTGGCGCAGTTTTGTCCTGGTCATTGTTTGTGTCGCCACCAACGCTGTCATCGGTCAGTGATGTAAATATGACTGGTTCTTCAGGAGTTCCCCTGATTTCAAGGCGACCAGAAACCCCTAGCTGGCCAGTGCTTTTTACAACAACACCTGGCTGTATTCTAAGGAATCCTTTGTTACCGATTACAAACTTGTCAAAAATATAAGGTACCGAGGCGTCCCAGATTACTTCCTTGTCCAGGGAACCGGTGATAACCTTTATCCCGTTTGTACCGCAGTTTTTTATTACATTTCCAAGAAGCTTGGGTGAGCAGGAAAGGTCGATCTGGATTCCAATGGCACACCTTTCAACTGTGCAACCGGAGATTGACGGATTTGAATCCTCCTGTATCCAGATGCCTGCGCCTGTCTTTGGATCCTGACAGTCGGTTATGACGCATTCCCTGAGCACTGATGTGGAGTTTGCAAACCATGCACCCATTGAAGCCGATTTGGATATCGTGCAGTGGGAGACCCTTATCCTGTCGTCAGAGCCTTTTCCGGAAGAGAACTTCAATGTCCCGAAACCGCCCTTGCCGCCATAGAGAAACTGCGCCTGGTAAAGCTCGCAGATGCCGCAATTATCCGGGAATTCAATGTTGCCCCAGTCACCTGGTGATGGCTTTGATAAATCACCATCCTTGTTCGAGTCTTCCTTTACGTCATCCTTGAGGGACGTGAAGATTATCGGTTCATTTTGGGTTCCGATGGCTTTTATCCTGCCTTTTACGCCAACGTTGCCACCCAATTTGACTACTGTCCCTGGCATTAATGTCAATGTGGCATCAGGGGCTATGTAAAAACCTTCTGGCATGATGACTGTTCCCGACCAGACAGTGTTTTTCAGAACAGTGAAGGGGACCGCTCCAGCTTGTGGAAGACCATAAACGGCCGGTATTGTAAGAGTAAACACCAGTGCGAGAAAAAGAGCAAAAAACTTCCTCATTCCAATCCTCCTTTGGTTCCCTAGTTTACTCCTGGTCTCAAAGTCTTCAAGTGAACACAAACAGGGAGTCTAGCCAGAAGTGTGCGAGACAGAAACCTTATTGATGCTGTAAAATATCATATCATTATATAAATTGATTGTATGTAAATATTTCTATTCGGGATCGTTTTTTTGTGGATTATTGGCACAAAACGCCTCCAGGCTTTAACAATGAAAATTAGTTTCGTATTGCCAGTGTGCCACTATGATTGTTACTATGGAAAATATTTTCTGGGTGCTTGAAAAAAGGCTGGCCGGAAGGCCAGGCCCCGATGAGGTGCCGTGGGATTTGATGGAGATATATGGGGCTGGTTTCAGGGCGATACTCTCCCTGGAGAATAATGTTGATCCGGTAGAGATCAAAAATTTCGGTTTTGAACACCTCCTTGCTCCAGTGCCTGATGAGATACCACCGGACAGCAACAGTATTTCGGCTTATAAAAAACTCCTTCCCGATGCTATTGATTTTATTCATACACAGCTTTCAAAAGGGTTGCCTGTACTTGTCCACTGTCATGCAGGAATGGACAGGACAGGGATGGCAATAGCATGTTTTTTGGTGCGGCATCACGGCATGGCCCCCAAGGAGGCCCTGTCCAAAGTGAGAATGACGAGACCTGTTGCGCTTACCAGTCAAGGTTATGAGGCGGCTTATTTTGCTGTGGCTTCATCCCTGATCTAACTGTGTTTTGGCTTACCATCGGTATTTACTTCAACGAGTTGTTGTTGGCAGGAAACATTAGATTTGTTTGGCAAGATTTGTTTTCATCTGCAGAATTGCTCTTTAAAGGATGCAATAAAGATCAATTGTCCTAATAAATTGGAAGCAGATTTTTTTGGCGAAAAATTTATTTATTATTGTTTCTTGGTTTATTGTTGAATTTTCCGTATTTGTTGTAATTTGTTCTGGCGATTGGTGGGAGATCGACCTCCATTTTTATTGGTTTGAGGTCCTGTTTTTGTTGGTGGTGTTGATGATGTTGTTGCTGGGGTTTTTGCTGCCCACCCTGGTGTTGTTGGCTGCCTTGCTTCCCTTTAAAGTATTTTTTGTTTTGGTTGCCATACCTGTTTTGTTGAGGTCTGTCTTGTGGTGGTCGCCATTCTTCACGCTGTGGTGATGAGATGCCAGGTCTCCAGCTGAGCATGTCCTCATTTCCGCCGGAACGCCTTTGCCTGTCGTCTGACATTGGCAGTCTTCGTCTGCCTGGCTGGAAATTTTTTTGATACCATGTAAAGGTTGTTTCAGATTCGAGGTAATCTTCCGTGATCGCTCCCTCATCTCTTCCGATTTCGAGATCAAAATAGTAAGGGGCGCCCTGGAGTGCCTCAATGCCTTTCTCAGTGAGCGAGACTTCATTATCGTCGAAATCTTCTATGATTCCCTGAGACATGCAATATTCAGCAAAGAGCTTTCCCAAATCAGCGATACTTATTTTAAGTTCCGGTTTCATCGCCAGAAATTATATTTGTTTTGCGCCTTTTGACAACATAATAAATTTTGTGGAATATGTTGCAACACCATAAGAACCAGTAAAATACGATTTAAAACAATTGCCACGCGAAATGGACCGTTAAAAAATGTTGTTTTTATGAGCCTTATCAGTGACAATCGAGCCATTTCTTGCCTTGGGTATTGACAAACCAGTAAAAATGTATAAATACAAACTTGTGCTCGAAAACATATCTTTCGCCACCAGAAATTCAATAAGAACTCAAAACAATCATAAAACATCAAAGAACAGCTCTGAGAAATCCATAAAACACCCTTTTATATTGCAGGTTCATTGCTTTTTGGCAATCTGCCCGGGAGCAGCTGATTGAAGAGTTTTGCCAAGAACTCCCTTCCAGGAGATCTCAATTGAGGATTGGCCTGTCATTTTTGCCACCCCGACCTATGGTTAAAACCAACAACCCCAAAATTTGCCTCATATCAGTTTTTGATTATGAGCTTTACTATGTAGAAATAAATATAGTCACAGACAGTATTTTAGGACATCGAAACAAATCGAGGGAGGCATGCCTATAGGGGTATCAAAAGTTTAAACCTGAGGATCTGGAACAAAACCAGGTAACCTATAAAATAATGATAAATACTAACTCCTCTAGCTGTCATTTTTCTCCTTAATCAAAGGGGTTGACAGGGGGGAGTTTTTTGCTAATATAGGATTTCGTTACGACTCAGTTGAGTCTGTGACGGCAAGATCAGCACTTTGAAAACTATGTAGGAATGCAGGTAGCTAAGCGAACAAGAGCGCACAGCGGATGCCTTGGCACTTGAGATCGAAGAAGGACGCAGCAAGCCCGCGAAAGTGATCGGTGAGGAGCAAACATCCATAGACCCGATCGTGTCCGAATGGGGCAACCCAGCAACCTTTCAGGTTGTTATCCCACGATGAATAAATAGTCGTGAGGAAGGTAAGCCGGCCAACTGAAACATCTTAGTAACCGGTATAGAAAAAAGCAAATAGCGATTCCCCCAGTAGCGGCGAGCGAAAAGGGAACAGCCTAAACCGTTTATGCATGCGGTTTGCAGACTTAGTATAAGCGGTGTAGTGAGGCAACAATTTTGGCACTGCAATGCCAAAGAGAAGTTACAAAGGTTCTGATTAATCGAATGGCGTGGAAAAGCCAACCACAGAAGGTGACAGTCCTGTAGGTGAAAGTCAGACTCTTCTCTGTTGTCCTCGAGTACCACGGGGCACGTGAAATCCTGTGGGAATCCGGGAGGACCATCTCCTAAGGCTAAACATCTCAGTGACCGATAGTGAACAAAGTACCGCGAGGGAAAGGTGAAAAGAACCCCGGAAGGGGAGTGAAATAGAATCTGAAACTGTGTGCTTACAAGCAGTGGGAGCACCATGTCAGAGCAATCTGACGGTGTGACCGCGTGCCTATTGAAGAATGAGCCAGCGAGTTATTTTATCCAGCAAGGTTAAGGGATCACCCGGAGCCGAAGGGAAACCGAGTCTTAATAGGGCGTGAGTTGGATAGAATAGACCCGAAGCCGTAGTGACCTACCCTTGGTCAGGTTGAAGTGGGGCTAACCCCCCATGGAGGACCGAACGGGTTGTGGGAAAAAACACATCCGATGAACTGTGGGTAGCGGAGAAATTCCAATCGAACACGGCGATAGCTGGTTCTCCCCGAAATGCATTTAGGTGCAGCCTCGACTAAATTGATACATGGGGGTAGAGCACTGGAAAGGCTAGGGCCCTCACCAGGGTACCAACCCTTACCAAACTTCGAATACCATGTATTTTACGTCGGGAGTGACTCTGCGATAGATAACTACCGTAGGGGAAAGGGAAACACCCCGGACCGCCTGCTAAGGTCCCTAATACAAGCTAAGTGATATTAAGGAAGTGGGATTACTGTGACAGCTAGGATGTTGGCCCAGAAGCAGCCACCATTTAAAGAGTGCGTAACAGCTCACTAGTCAAGTGATTCTGCGCCAAAGATGTACGGGTCTTAAGCTTGTAACCGAAGCAGCGGATTCAGTAATGAGTGGTAGGGGAGCGTTCCTGTTGGAGTGAAGGTATACCGTAAGGAGTGCTGGACTGACAGGAAGTGAGTATGCTGGCTTGAGTAGCGCAAAGCAAAGCGAGAATCTTTGCCGCCGAAAATCTAAGGTTTCCTGGGGAAGGCTCGTCCGCCCAGGGTTAGTCGATCCTAAGCCGAGGCCGAAAGGCGTAGGTGAAGGACAAGCAGGTTAATATTCCTGCACCACAGGTTGTCGTTATGAGCGATGGAGTAGCGGAGAAAGGTAAGTCAACCGAGGTATTGGTTATCCCTCGGCCTGCGCCGTAGGTTGTCCAGGCAGGAAAATCCACTTGGATATAACTGAGGGCGTGAGGGGAGCCGCAAGGTGAAGTGACCCAACTATGCTTCCTAGAAAAACTTCTAGCCAGACAGCTGGTGATCGTACCGCAATCCAACACAGGTAGATAGGGAGAAGACTCCCAAGGCGTTCGAAAGAACTCTGGTCAAGGAACTAGGCAAAAAAGCCCCGTAACTTCGGAAGAAGGGGTACCCCAGGGGTGTGGAAAGGTCTCTTTCCATATCTAGCATGGGGTCACAGGAAATAGAGTCAGGCGACTGTTTAACAAAAACACAGGTCTGTGCTTAAGTAGGAATACCACGTATACAGGCTGACGCCTGCCCAGTGCTGGAAGGTTAAGAGGAGAGGTTAGCGCAAGCGAAGCTTTGAATCGAAGCCCCAGTGAACGGCGGCCGTAACTCTAACGGTCCTAAGGTAGCGAAATACCTTGTCGGGTAAGTTCCGACGCGCATGAATGGCGTAACGATCTGACTGCTGTCTCGACCAGAGATTCGGTGAAATAGCAGTGCCCGTGAAGATGCGGGCTACCTGCGGCAGGACGGAGAGACCCCGTAGAGCTTTACTGTACCCTGACATTGGAATTTGATTTGATCTGTGCAGGATAGGTGGGAGGCTTTGAAGCCGGAGCGCTAGCTTCGGTGGAGCCAACGTTGAGATACCACTCTCTTCACATTAGATTTCTAACTGACAGCCTTGAATCAGGCGTCAGGACAATGCCAGGCGGGCAGTTTGACTGGGGCGGTCGCCTCCTAAAAGGTAACGGAGGCGCCCAAAGGTCTGCTCAGCGTGTTTGGAAACCACGCAAAGAGTGCAAAGGCATAAGCAGGCTTAACTGCATAGGTCGACGGACCAAGCAGATGGGAAACCAGGGCTTAGTGACCCGACGGTTGCGAATGGAAGCGCCGGAGCTCAACGGATAAAAGTTACCTCGGGGATAACAGGCTTATTGCTCCCAAGCGTTCACAGCGACGGGGCAGTTTGGCACCTCGATGTCGGCTCGTCTCATCCTGGGGCTGTATAAGGTCCCAAGGGTTGGGCTGTTCGCCCATTAAAGAGGCACGTGAGCTGGGTTCAGAACGTCGTGAGACAGTTCGGTCCTTATCCGCCGCAGGCGTTGGAGAATTGATGGATGCTGCCCTTAGTACGAGAGGACCAGGGCAGAGGAACCTCTGATGTACCAGTTATCACACCAGTGGTAGGCGCTGGGTAGTTATGTTCCGTTGGATAAACACTGAAGGCATCTAAGTGTGAAGCCATTCCAAAGATGAGTTCTCCCGCCTCTAGAAGGCATAAGACCTCCGGAAGACTACCGGGTTGATAGGCACAAGCTGTAAGCGCAGCAATGCGTTGAGGTGATGTGTACTAATAGGTCGAAGGCTTAGCTATTTAAAAAAATTCCTACATAGTTTTCTTAGTGTTGATCCCAAGTTTTTGAAAAATGTTTTTTAAAAAAAGATCTTGGTGACAATGCCGCAGGGGAAACACCCGTTCCCATTTCGAACACGGAAGTTAAGACCTGCAGGGCTGATGGTACTCGAGGCGCAGGCCTCCGGAAGAGTAAGACGTTGCCAAGGTCTTTTTTTTATTTTCAGGGTTTTTTCAAAAAGACAATTTTGCCAGTCCAGGTGCTTTTCCATTTTTTATCAAACTGTATTCCTACATAGCCATTTAATAATCCTATCTTATTCTTTATTTTTCATAACAATTGTAGAATGTTCACATGAAAATTGCTTGGGGCAAATTACTATGTCCATAGAGCGCGAGAAGCAGACAATTTGTTTTATGGTGAAAATTTATTGTCGTGGAAAGCACAAAGAACATGATGATCTTTGCCCTGAATGTGAACAGCTACTTGGTTACGCCAACAAAAAACTTTCCAAATGCCCTTTTGGTGATTCAAAAACCTCTTGCAAGAAGTGCAAGGTCCACTGCTATGAGAAGGAAATGAGGGAAAAGGTGCGCAAAGTAATGAAATATTCTGGGCCAAGAATGCTTTTGCGCCATCCGGTTCTTGCAATTTTACATCTTTTCAGGTAACCAGACAATTTTTAAGGAGTCTTATTGATAGCAAACATCATCATTGAAACTGGATTGTGAAAATCTTTGAAAATGCAAACAGGGAGGCGAAAAGTGGAAATGGCAACTGTTGAACCGAAAAGAAAAAGTGCTTCAGGTTTGAAGGTCTGGTTTATGGAGGCAAGACCACAATACCTGCTTTTGCCAGTGGTGCTGGTTTTTGTTGGCACTGCAGTTGCCTGGCAAAATGATGGAGTGTTGAATATGGGCAATGCCATTCTTGCTCTTCTTGGTCTCGTTCTATGTCACATCAGCGTAAATGTGATAAATGATTATTTTGATTACAAAAGTGGCGTTGATCTCAAAACCATCAAGACGCCTTTTAGCGGTGGGAGTGGAATACTTCCGGCTGGCCTGCTGAAACCAAAACAGGCCCTCTGGTATGGTTTGATCTGTTTTGCGCTTGCAGTACCGATAGGCGCGTATTTTTCAATTATAAAGGGTTGGCAGCTTGTTCCGCTCCTTGCTCTTGGTGCCATTTGCGTCCTTCTTTATACACAAGTCATTTTGAAGATTGATTTTCCAGAATGGTCGCCAGGGATGGGTCTTGGTATTCTGCCAGTTTTGGGTGCCTATTTTGTCCAGACAGGATTTTATTCATGGCATGCGCTTGTTGCGTCTGTTCCATCGGGCATCCTTGTCCTGAACCTGCTTTTGCTCAACGAGTTTCCGGACATTGAGGCTGACAAGATTGCCAATAAGAGGACCCTCCCGATCAGGATCGGTGGAAAAAATGCCGCAATTATTTATTCCGCTTTTGAAATCCTCGTTTACCTTTGGGTGATAGGAGCAGTAATATTTGGCCAGATGCCGATTTATTGCCTGATAGCCCTGCTGACACTGCCATTTGCCATACATGCCATAAGGGAGTCTTTTAATTACAAGGACCTGAACAAGATACTTCCTGCAATGGGAAGCAATGTCATGGCGGTTTTGCTCACCCAGGCGCTCATCGGGGTTGGCTACATACTCGCAGCGGTGCTGTAATCATTTGATACAAGAAAGCAAGGACGAATTTGGCTGAAAAAGAAAAGAAACAAAGTGCGAGAAAACCTCTACACAAGATATTTACCGATATCCCGCGCCACTACGATCTGATAAATGGCCTTATCACATGGGGGCTGGATAAAAGGTGGCGCAGAGCCGCAGCGTTGAAATGTTTATCAAAAAAACCACAGAGAATGCTCGACCTGTGCTGTGGGACTGGCGATCTGGCCCTGACAGTTGCCAGACTGGCAGATTATCCAATAGAGATCAGAGGGCTTGATTTCAGCCAGCCAATGCTTGAGATTGCTGCCCGGAAAGCCTCTGCTCTGAAAGGCAAGGCGATTGTTTTTGACCAGGGCGATGCTTCAAAGATGCCTTACGAAGATGGTTGTTTTGATTGCGTGAGCAACTCGTTTGGCTTCCGCAACCTTACGTATAACAATCCACAATCAAAAGAGCATCTTTCAGAGATATTGAGGGTCCTTAAACCGGGCGGCAGGCTTGTCGTTGTTGAGTCGAGCCAGCCAAACTCCTCATTTGTCCGCTTCTTCTACCACCTGTACATGCGATATTATGTGTACTGGATAGGTGTGATTGTGTCCGGAAACAGGCCGGCCTACAGATATCTTTCAGAGTCAACAATAAAATACTATTCCCCTCCTGAACTGGAGAAATTGTTGACAGGTTCAGGTTTTAGCAAAGTCAATTACTACCCGATGCTTTTTGGTGCCTCGGGCATATACGAGGCAATCAAGTAATTTACTTGTTCTTTTTGTTTCTGTGACAATATCCATTCGCCTTGCGTATCATCTTTTAAAAGGCGGTGGAAAAATGAAAACAAAGGGAATCGTTCTTTTATGTATTCTTCTTGTTGTATCGCCAATCCTGCAGGGTTTTCCTACAATCTCAATTGCTAGGAGTCAGTACATGCTGGGTGACAGGCCAGTACCTGGCCCACTCCCGCCAGATCCAAAAGCGTCCGCCCCCGAATCCGACAGACAGATTGATGTTGTTTACGGCAAGGTTGGCGATGTCGAACTCAAGCTTGATTTTGCAAAGCCAAAGCTATGCCTCGACCAGAAGGTGCCTCTTGTTGTTCATGTGCATGGCGGTGCCTGGAGGGCCGGAGACAAAAAGGGTGGCATAGATTCCGCAGAGTCCAGGATGTTTCTCCAGCTTGGGTTTGCCGTTGCCTCGATCAATTACAGACTTGCACCAAAATATGTTTTTCCGGCCCAGATAAATGATTGCAAGCTGGCAATAAAGTTCCTCAGGGCAAATGCTGAGAAATTTGGCATTGATCCTGACAGGATTGGAATACATGGTGGTTCGGCCGGTGGCCATCTGGTTGCGCTGATGGGGCTTGCAAACGATGGCGATGGGCTCGAGGGGCCGGGACTAGAGGGAGTTTCAAGCAAGGTGTCTTGCGTTGTCGACTACTTTGGCCCGTCGGAACTGACTTTCATGACCAAGGAAATCAATGACAAAAAACTCCCAGGTGTAGAACTAATAAAGGATTTTCTTGGATGTTATCCATCCGATTGCCCAGAGAAGGCGATACAGGCATCGCCAGTTACCTATGCTGATAAAAATGATCCACCGATACTGATCCAGCATGGAAACAAGGACCTCACCGTTCCATATTCACAATCGGTCGTGCTTGCCAAAAAGCTTTATGAAAACAATGTTTCTTGTGCACTGATAAAGGTCAAAAACGGTGGCCATGGTTTTTCTGGCAAAAATATCCGGCCATCAAGAGATGAAATAACACTCAAGACCGTCTCGCATATTGCCAGGTTCCTTGAGCCTGCCGTATTTGCTGACCTTGATCTTAATGGGGATATTGATTATGCCGATGCTATAGAAATGGCTGCATGCTTTGGCGCAGAAGGCACAAATGCCGAAGGCAAAGAGGCGCCAGATTTCTGGAACCCGCTTGCCGACCTTGTTCCCGACGGGAAGATCGACATGGCAGACTGGGACGCTTTCTGGGAAGCCTGGCTTGGCAAGTGACTTTTGCCTGAGCAAGGCTAGAACCTTGGCAAAGGAGACCCCAACATGAGTTGCTACCTGAGACACCTTGACCATCTTTTTGTGGAGACCGATCTTGACCCTTTGAACAAACAGGACAGAAAAAAACTGGACATGGCCATAAGATTGTCCATCGGCCTTGTTGACAGTCCGTGCAACAAGGTGTGGGCAAGGATAAAAGAAATTGGCCGTGAAAACAAAGATTTGGTTGCAAGAGTGAAACAGGAACTGGCCAAATGATTTTTTGGCCGTTTCCCTTAAAAACACCAGAAGTTTTCTTGTGATTTTGCCTTCAAAACCTTAGAATCCGATTTTTGGAGGTATACATGAACTACGACGATCTTGATTACTACCAAAGCCTGGGTTTCAAGTCAGGACTTGAGATCCATCAACAGCTCAACACTCAAAAAAAGCTGTTTTGCCACTGCCCGGTTGGCTACCAGAAGGTGGAGCCGGACGCCAGGATTGTTCGCCATATGAGGCCAACGCTTTCCGAAATGGGCACATACGACGGCACGGCACTGATGGAGTTCAAGACCCACAAAGAAGTTGTGTACCTTCTTTATCGTGATTACGTCTGCACATACGAGATGGACGATACGCCACCATTCCCGATAAACCAGCAGGCGCTTGATTATGCAATCGAGATTGCTCTCATGCTCAATTGTCAACTGGTGGACGAAGTCCACATCACGAGGAAGCAGTATCTGGATGGCTCCATACCGACCGGTTTCCAGAGGACAGCCATCATCGGTGTTGATGGCTGGGTGCCATATAAAGGCAGAAAAATAAGGATACAACAGCTGGCACTTGAAGAGGATTCTTGCAGGGAAGTTTCTGATATTGGCCACAGGATAGTTTTCAAAACTGACAGGCTTTCGACCCCCCTCATTGAGATAGTCACCTATCCCGATATGAGAACGCCCCAAGAGTGCGCTGAGGTTGACGAGCTCCTTGGCAGACTCCTGAGGGCCTCAGGGCTTGTCAGGCGAGGTATAGGGACAGTCAGGCAGGATGTCAACAGCTCGATAAATGGAGCACCTAGAATCGAAATTAAGGGTGTTCCAAAAACGTGGTACATACCCAAGATGCTTGACACTGAAGTGAAGAGACAAAGAAAACTCCTTGAGATAAAGGAAAAACTTGCCTCTTACGGTCTTGTTCCAAACCAGAAGCTGGATTCGTCGCTCAGGGAGCAGGAGCGCCAGGTTGAGCTTGAAAAAATTAGAAATTCAAATGTAACAGATGTGACGGACATGCTTCTGAAATCCTCATCCCCGCAGGTCAAAAACGCGATCTCAAGAGGCGACAAAATTTGGGCAGTCAAACTTCCGCAGTTCCATGAAGTACTCATGACAGAACTCCAGCCCGGCTGGCAGTTTGCCGATGAGTTCGGTGCAAGGGTCAGGGTAATTGCCTGCATTGACAAGATGCCAAACCTTACCTTCAGATCGGGCAAACTCCTTTATCCCGGTGACTGGGAACCCATCGCACAAAAACTGAATGCCTACCCGACGGACGAAATAGTGCTTGTCTGGGGTCCGGAATCTGATCTGAAGACTGCCGTGAATGAAATAATACTGAGAGCGGATGAGGCAGCCAGGGGGATACCGGAAGAAACAAGGCAACACATGCAGGATGGTTACAGGACCGATTTCGAAAGGGTTCTCCCCGGTCCAGACCGTATGTATCCGGACACCGATTCTCCACCAGTCAGATTGACCAGGGAAAGAGTTGACCGCATAAAAGCAGACATGGCCCAGCGCCCGTGGGAACGCGAAGAAAAATACGCGAAACTGGGACTTTCCAAATGTGTTTCCGACAAGCTGGCAACCCACCAGAGAGCAAAGCTGTTTGACAAGCTTGTTGATCTGGGTGTTTTGCCAAAACTTGCCGCAGAACTGATTGTAGACTGGCTCACTGATCTCAAGAGACAAAGACTGATTGTTTCAAGACTGACCGATGATACTATTATAAAAGTTATGATCGAAGCTAAAGAAAAGGGTCTGCCAAAAGAAGCAATCAAGAACGAGCTCAAGGCTTTTGCTTCTGACTCCAACTACATTGCAAAGACCCAGTCAATGGCAACAGATTCGGTAATAAAATTCATTGTCGAAGGTGTTGTGGACAGGTCGATGCAACTCAAGTTCTCTTCAAAAGAAGCTCAAATAAGATGGGCAAAGGGCCAGGCAATGCAATCCCTTTATGGCAGGGCCCATGGCTCAAAAGTGGCCAAGGTCATTGAAGAGGCGCTTTCGTAATTCGATTATTTTTAATGTCAGGAATAAACAAAAAGGTCGCAAGGATTTTTTGCGACCTTTTTTAGTTTTTGCGAGGTTTGTGGGGAAATAAATTCTTATCTTTTGCTCAAAACCTTTTCCATCTGGCACTGAATTGTTTTGAACCCCAGTTTTTCGTAGAGTGTTTTTGCCTTCTTGTTGAATTCCCAAACATTCAACTGGACAATATTGATGTCATTTTCCAGCGCCCAATCCTCAACCTTCTTCATCAGGGCGGTTCCAATCCCTGAGCCCCGGAATTCTTTGTCCACAGCCAGTTCGTTGATGCTTACATAAGGAATATTTATCAGATCGTCTGGTTCTTCCATTATCATCGCCAGAACAAAACCGGCCAGTTTTTCGTTCTCTCTTGCCACAAAAAACCCAATGTCTGGGTCTTCAAGCCATTCCATGAAATCACCCTTGAGCTGTTCATCTGTGATGATCATCGGGTCTGTCAGAAATTGTGAACGATTGGCTTCAAGCAGTTCTTCACCGTACCCGTGGAGTTTTATGAGTCCAGGAATGTCTTCCAGTTTTGCGCCATGCTCTATGTTCATTTTGCCCCCAGTTTTTGATGGTGTTAGATTTTACGGCAATCTCTCCAGGAAAAATATCCTGTAGTGGTCGTCGATCTTTATGTGTCGGGTCACTTTTAGTCTGGCTTCTGCTATTTCTTTTGCGAACATCCGCAAATCAGCAAAAAACCTAGTGTTTGTTTTGTTTACAAAAGTTATGGGGTTAAACTCTTCCTTGTATTTTTCAGGAACTCCAAGCATTGTTGATACTACGATTGTGCCGGTTGTTGTGAGATTCTCGCGCATTCTTTTCAGAAGGAAAACCCTGTCTCCACCTATAATGTTTTGCAGAACCTGGTTGGCTATGATCCAGTCGTAGGGAGGGTTTGGATATCCTTTGTGTGTCATGGCGTTTGCGGCGAAGAAAACCAGATTTTCTGGCGGATTTTTAGACTGGCATATCCTTATTGCTGTTTCAGAAAGATCACATGCTTCAATCTTTAGTCCCCGTTTTGCCAGCTCGATTGCAAGCTCCCCACCACCACAACCAACCTCCAGGATGGTGGCATATTCAGGAAAGATTTGCTCCCTGGCCCATTTGAGAAGGAACCTCTGAGATACCTCAGATTCAATTGGCCACCCGGTACCACCCTCGCAGCAAATCTTTGCGTAGTATGGCTCGTGGTCGTAGTAGTATCTTTTTTGGTCTTTTTTTCTAGCCACTACAAACCCTTTCTCTTTTGTGCAAAAACCCCCTAATACAATTGTATCAATTTGATTCAACAAATGCAAACAATTATACGTTTTGTGAATACAAAATTTCGTTGATAAATTCTTTTGTGGATAATCTATGAAAATTCCCTTTTAATTAAACAGTTGTGCGCATATCAATTTATATGGCATAGACTCAAATCACAATTTATCTGATGTTTTTAGTTATTTTTCTTACTTTTTAATTGGCTTACCGAAATCTTTTCCCAACACTTCTTTTTCTGCCAGTTCCTCTATAAGATCTGTCTGGACGATTTGTATCTCCAGGAGTCTTTGCCATTCCTTCATGATGAAATGGTCAAGTCTGTCCTGGAGGTGCCTTATTTCGATTTCTGCCTTGAGGTTTATTGCATACTCATTTTCATCCCTCATCCTGTCCCTGGCCTCCTGCCTGTTCTGGCTCATCATGATTACCGGGGCCTGGATTGCCGCCACACAGGAGAGAACGAGGTTGAGCAGTATAAACGGGTATGGGTCAAACGGGTTTTTGAGGGCGATGATATTCATGGTCATCCAAACCAGGATCGATGCGAAAAATGTTATGACGAAGACCCAGCTTCCGCCAAAATCGGCCACCTTGTCGGCAATTCTTTCGCCAAAAGTCGTTTTTTTGTTGATCTGTTCGCCAAGATTCTTTGTTATAGTTTCTTGATCTTCAATGCTTTTTACAACCTGTTTTTCAAGGCTGGAGAGCTCGCCCTTTTCTTCTTCCAGAAGGCTGGAAATATACTTGGCCCTGTATTTATTCAGGTCTTCGGTGCAGATATAGCCATTTTCATCAATTTCTGGATGGTCTTTTTTTATAAGCTCTATAATTGATTTCCTGAGCATTGTCATGGGCATCATGTGATTTTCGGATATGGAGCATACAACACAGGTCTTTTCCTTCATTTAAAGCCTCCTTAAGAGATCCTCAAGTTCTTTGATACGTTCTCCTTTTACTTTTGTCAACGCTTTGGATTGGGACTGGCCCCCTTGAACTGGAAAGATCAGATTAAGGAGAACCTTGTTTGTGATGCTACCCAATAATTACGGTTGGAATATCATCAATTATATGGACGACAAAGAAGTTGGAAAATATTGGAATGAAAATGCCAGGGCATGGACAGACCTTTCCAGGCTTGGCTATGACATTTGCCGTGACCAGTTCAATACACCGGGTTTTGTGGCCATGCTTCCGGAGATTGGGGGGCTTGAGGGGTTGGACATAGGTTGTGGCGAAGGCAATAACACAAGAATTTTTGCCTCTCTGGGTGCCTCCATGACCGCCCTGGACATATCGCCAACTTTTATTGAGGCCGCAAAGGCGATGGAGCAGGAAAAACCACTTGGCATAAAATATGTTTTGGGGAGCGCTCTTGATCTTCCATTTGAGGACGGTTCTTTTGATTTCTGTGTTGCAACAATGAGCTTCATGGACATTCCCGGACCAGAAAAGGCCCTTGCCGAGGCGTTCAGGGTCTTAAAGCCGGGAGGATTCTTTCAATTTTCAATAACACACCCGTGTTTTGATACGCCTGTCAGGTTCTGGGTGCTCGATGAAAATGGCAACAAAAAAGCTCTGGCCGTTGGTGGCTATTTTGATGAGTTGAGTGGCGATATCCTTGAATGGATATTTGCTGTCACTCCACAGGAACTGAAAGACAAATATCCAAAATTCAAGACCCCGTGCTTCAGAAAAACTCTCAGCTCCTGGATCAACATGATTGTTGATACGGGGTTTGTTGTGGAAAGACTTGGAGAACCAAGGCCAACAGAAGAGGTTTGCCAAAAATATCCTCTTGCCGACGCCAGGCTTGTGAGCCTCTTCCTTCACATCAGAGCGAGAAAGCTCGGATAAATGAAAAACCTTCTTGTATCCGACATGACGCATTTTGAGGAAAGGCTGCCGGCAATAAAGCAGGCTGGTACTGGGATTGAAATACAGTCCTTTTTCCTTTCGATTGCACTGGACAAGTCGCAGGCGATGCTGGAATCACACAAGGCCGCACTCTTGGATTTCTCTGGTGAAAAGTGTCTGCACGGGCCATTTATTGGTCTCATGCCAGGCTGTATGGATGCCCAGATAAAACAGGTAACGGCAAAGAGAATGGCGCAGGCGCTTTTTATTGCCCAGGAACTTGGCTGTTCAAGGATGGTGGCCCACTTCGGGATGAGCTGTAAGGCCCAGAGAAGATGGGATTATGTGGACAGGTCGGCTGAATTCTGGACAGAATTTGCCAGGATTTGCCCGGACGGGTTCTCGGTCCACGTTGAGAACGTTTATGATGACAGACCGGACGACATTCTGTCGCTCTCCAGAAAGCTTGAAAACCCAAAGATCGGGATAACGCTGGACATCGGGCATGCAAACATCTTTTCAAAAATACCAGTCTGGGAGTGGATTGAAGCGTATGGAAACAGACTGACCCACGTCCATCTCCATGACAACAATGGTGAGGAAGACGAGCACCTTCCACTTGGTCAGGGGAGCATCGACCTGGACAGGGTCATTGTCGCACTTGAGAAACATGCGCCAATGGCTGTCTGGTCAATCGAGGCCGAACCCACAGTTTCGCTTGCATGGTTGAAATCCAGGGGTATCTGGGCTGGCTAGCGAATTTTGATGATGTGCAAATCTCCTTTTCCATCCTGATTCTTGATGTCGTTATTGTGGTTGTAGACCAGATATGGAAAAGATAGCCATTCGATTTTGTCCCTGCCGTTTGTATTTGTGAGTTGAATTTCAGTTCCAGAGCTGATTCTATAACCATAGATATTTATTTTGCCGAGTTTGTATTGCCTCATGTCCATCCAGACAACCATGTCCCCATCAATCAGTGGAGGGTACTTGTGTGAAATCTCGCTGCTGGCGGGTATTGGGGTGATTTCTGGCGAAGACAGGTCCGCCACCATGATTGTGGCTAAATCGTTAACGGAACCCTTCTTGGACATGTGCCATGTTGCGATGCTACCTGAAATTTGAGGGTATATCGAAGAATCGCTTGTGTTTTCAACCGGGAATGTCTTACCTGTTGAAATTCTATATGCGTATATGTCTCCAGAATTGGTATCATCTTTTTTGGATTGGGATTTGCCATAATTGTGATTGTCGTTTCTATGGTCGCACCATACAATATAATCACCGCATATGTCAGGATTTTCCTGATTTGATGGATCATCGCATATTGTTGATGTCTGGCCGGTTGTTATGTCATACATGAAGATGTCGCTGTTGCCGCTTTTTTCCTCGCTCCAGACAATTTTGCTTCCATCGATTTCCATACCAAGTACTGTATTTATAGTATCAAGAAAAGTTGTAATTGTATTATCGCTAGTTTTATATATTGAATATTTAGTATGTTTTGGATCAGCATTTGGAGTTAAATCGGCTACATCAAGCAACACATATTCATTGGTATACCCAATGATTGTTTCCGTGTAATTTTCAGAGTCAGTAATATTAGTTAACTGCTGATTTGTTAAATTATATGAATACAAATCGTATAGCTTGTTTGTACTATATTTAGTAAGTTTAGTAAGGTATATCTTATCTCCTCCAGTATATGCTATTTTGTACATGGTAGAATCGCTGTTTGTAAGACTTGTTAGTTGTTTTGATGGTATATCATATCTTTTTAAAATAAAACTGGTATTGTTTCCCTCCCATCCTATATAAAAAAGTTTTTCTACATTCTGGATGTCTTGATACATGACAAAATTAAATTTGTCGCTGTCAACAAGATCGTCTGAAATTTCGGATATTGCTGTTTTGGAGTTTATGGGCAGATAGTTGCCATTTGATTGAGATACCAGTTTGCCATTTCGGGTCAATCTGGCAACAAGTAGCACTGTTATAATAGCAATAACAATTATCATGCCACCAATGACGATGATCTTTTGTTTGGCCATTATTCATTCCCTCCAGTTGTTTCGTGTAACATTATACCCGGAATTTGCAATTTTGTTTTCCAAAATAAAAAAGCACCCTCATTTTATTGAGGGCGCTTTTGGTCAAGCTGTTCCTTGAAAAGTTTAGATCCAGTATGGGTATGTTGGTCTGCGGGACATTGGAAATTCTCCGCCTGGGGGTGGTTCCCCGCCGCCACCAGAAAGGTCAACAACAACGTCCGAGGGTGGGCCTGTCCTGGAATCCTTGAACGCGTACACTGTGTAGACGTTCCTTTCTTTTGGTGGATTGTGGTCGGTGAATGAGTTGTCGTATGTTGTGCCGATCGTCATGCCGTTTAGCTCAATCCTGAAGCCAACCCTTGAGTTATCTCGCGAGCTGTATTGCCAGGTTAGTACGACTGATGCGCTACCCAGCCCCATGACCCTTGCTGTGAGGTTGTTGATTGGGCCGAGCTCAACAGGTGCTGGTGTCAGGTCGACCTCCACAGAGCTTCCCGGGCCAGTGGTCCCGCTCTGGGTTGGGTAAACTGTATATCTAAGTTTTGTCGGGCCAGGGTTGTGGTCTGTGAAACTGTTGTCCATTGTGGTGCCAATGACCATACCGTTCAATTCTATCCTGAACATTGCTGACTGGTCATATTCCCAGCTCAGGACAACCTGTGCGTTGCCAAAACCCATGACTCTGGCGGTCAGGTTCCTGACTGGTGGGAGATTAATCGGGATTGTTACAGTGACTACATTTGACGGATCTGAATATTTCCCGTTCCTGCCAACTGCAACAACGTAATAGGCATATGTCATTCCATGCTGTACTGAATAATCATCATAGGAATACCTGGTTACCTGTGGGCCTGTTGGTGACCCGCTGTCCGTGAGGGTGTTCACATATCTGTAGATTATGTATCCGATGATTTCCGTCGGGCTTCTTTGTGGCGCGCTCCAGCTGATGCGGACGTGGTCGCTGGCCCATGTGGCCTGGGTGTTGTAAGGAGGATACGGCGGCACGTCCTGTTGTCTGACGGTGATGTCTGCAGAAATAAGGCCAAGCTGTTTTTCACCATAATTCGGATCATTGTTGATGACGTTGAGCAGTCCATGGTATTTGCCAGGGTTCTGCGAGCCAGCATTCACAAGCACATTCAGGTCATAATGCTGTCCTGGCCTCAGGGAGATCCTTGAGACATTTGGCGAGAGGAACGGATCAGACGAGAAGTGCAGATCAAGTTGTGTTTGCCCGCAATTGTACAGTGAAACGGACTCATAGACCGTTCCGCCATAGGGGAGCTCGACATTGAAATAATTGTTGTCCAGCGAGAGCTGTGGTTCCGGTGGTTTTTCCTTGATGGTTATGCTGGCAGTTATGATTCCAAGCTGCTGGCTTCCCAGTTTCGAGTCGGTGTTTGTGACTGTTATCTGTCCGGTGTAGCTGCCAGGCTTGTTGTTGCCGGCACTGACAAGGATTGTCAGTGTAAATCTCTCACCCGGCCTCAGCGAGACCTGGTTGATTGTGGTTGAGAGGAAGGGATCGCTTGAGAATGTCATCATGAGGTCAGTCTTGCCGGTGTTGTAGATGTTTACCAGCTTGTAGATGCTGCTCTTGTACGGGACTTCTGCTGTGAAATTGTTGTTTTCCATCCTGATCTGTGGAACATCCACAGGGTCCGGCGGCCTTCCATAGCAGGAGAGAATCCTTTTCTTGAAATCGATGTTGTCGCCATATTCGACAAACAGGCGGTTCCATGCAACAATCGGCTGGAAAACGTATTTCGCATCAAGTGGAATACTCTTGATTATCTCGCCCGTTCCTGCCTTGATGATATAGATGCCAGAAGTGCTCTGGTTATCAAGGCTCCCGACTGGTACCAGCACCACTTCGCCCATCACTGTGCAACCTGCTGTTATCGGACCTGGCATGGTTTTGTCCCAGATGATGGTTCCGGTTTCGTCAAATTTTACCAGCCTGCCTGCCTCACTGCCAAGGATGAGTGTGTCGCCGTCAACTGCTGGTGGGTAGTTTGTCACTCCGCCCATCTGGAGGATTTTTGTGTTGCTTACCTGGGAAGGTTTTGGCAGCACGATGACTTCGCCAGTCTGCATTGTGAAGACGCAGTATTTCTTGAATGCGACAGTTGAAGCAAACGTCTGGGCCTGGATTGCAAAGGAGTCTGTCGTTTTGCCATCTGCATCTCCCACAAGGTCTATCTTGTTGTGGGCGGCCACTCCGACCCTTCCGGTATCAACATTTATTGCCGTTCCGCCAACGCATGCACTGTCGGTCTGGTGCCTCCAGACCTCTGCCTTGAGGTCGAGGTTGAACTTGTAGGCCAGACCGGAAACCTGCGAGCTTGTCAGGTATAGCCAGTTGCTGCCTTTTTCATCGACCATGACTGTTGGTGAGGAAATGTTCTGTCCGGTCACAGGACTTTTCCACTTCACATCGCCATTTGCAAAAGAAAGGCCAACCAGGTTTGATTTTGTGGGCACAAGCACCATGTCGCCGCTTATTGCACAGCTTGAGGCTACTTCATCATCCATGGATTTTGTCCAGAGCGCCTTGCCGCTTGAGACATCGATGCAGTAGGTATTGTCAGCATCTCCGATTACAAGCTTCCCCTGGTCAACAACCGGGTTTCTTGACCAGCCCTTTGCCCCGCGCATTGTGAAGTTCCATGCCTCGCTGTCGTATTTGTCATAATCCCAGACGTCTGCGGCAACCGAGCTGTGGGCCGAATCACAAGCATACTGGGGCCACGATTTTGGGGTCACCGATTTGGCATTGCCACTGAAGGGGACCATCGTAAACAAAACACAAAAAGAAATAAGAAAAGCCAGAACCTTGTTCCTCATAAAACCCTCCTTTTTTAACTGGTGCTCTCACATGATATCCCCCCAGCGACTGCTTGGCAATAGATGCCGACAAGGGCAGCAGGATCAAGAATTATTGAAGTAGGTCAAGACATTTAAGTTATCTAATAAAAAACGACGGGTTCAATTTTGTTTTATCATCAAGCCCGGTTTTCTCCAGTTTATCCAGGTTTTTACCCACGACTCTGCAGAAAAAGAATGTCCAATCATCCACTTCTTTTTTCTAGCAACTAGTTGGACCTGGAGAGCAAGACCAAAACAGTAGCGCTGCTATTTTTGGTTTTCATCTGGTGTCTCCCTCAGCGATTTCAAAATGAATTCAGCATTAATATTGAAACATCATCTAATAAACTCTTTTTTATACATTATGGAAATAGGAATTTCCATCTTCTCGAGCTTATCTGGTTTGGAACCACGTGCCAGGAAGTAAAATTCCTCTGAATTTAACCGCATGCCATTTTCATCAAAGTGTGATACGACATAAAAGAATAAAAACATCGGCCCAGACTCTTTTGTAAAACCATCAAGAATGTATGGAGCCACTGTAATCAGATCGCCAGACTTAATTGGAAGCTTGGCATACTTCTGTACCTCGGAATTTATCTTGTCAGTGTCCATGTATTTCTCTATCTTGCCTGTATCAAAGTCAAGCCCAAAAACAACATACTCTTCTCTGGGTATGGGTGGATAGCTTTCTCTCCAGACAGGGTCATTAAATTTGTATTTGAGGATTTCTTTTGGGTATCCTTGCATGCAGTAGTAACACATCTTCCTGCCATCCTTGTCAACCATTGCGCCACAGAATTTGGAATCTCCCAATATATAATCCTTGGGGAGGGCTTCTTTGGCCAGTTCATAAAGGTCATAGGTTTTTTCACCCTTAAGGTCTGTCAGGGTGGTGACAACTGAACCATATGTTGGGTAATCGATAAAAAGAGACTGTTTGAATGGATATAAAGGATCAAAATATCCAACTATCCCTGTGTTTGTGTCAGAATATGAAGTCCAGGGTTTCAAGGGTCTGAATTTGTCTGTTGGGGAAAGCGTGAAGTCCTTCAGGGAGAATGACACTGCCTTTGCAGTGGCGTACGGGACTTCGATTGACAGGACCTCTTCAATCCTTACTGCAGCATCCTGCCCCTCGGTGTACATCTTTTCATCCTTGGTGGTTTCTACAAGCAAAAGCTCATCATCCAGCCAGCCAGCAGGGTAGTATTTGTGGCCGATTTCTTTGATGGTTTCTGGTGGGAAGGCACTAAATTCATATCTGCACAGTGCACCAACGTAGTGAAATTTCTTTGTTGAGGGTTCGTAAATGAAGTATTCAGTTACTATAATGCGTGTGGCTTTTTTGCCGTCAACAAGGTAAGTTTCACCGTTCTCAACGTCAAAATTTTTAATAACCTCGGCCGAAGCGAAAATAAATTTCTTGTTTTTGGAAATGGAGATCATTGACAACGAGCCAACACCAAAATCCAAATCAGACTTCAAAACATAGTCAGATTGTGGTTCTGGTTTTGGTATATCGAATTCCTGCCGCATGTCCTTGTAGTCAAGATTTACACTATACACAATTCCGCTTTGGGTCTCTGTTCCTGCGTTATCATCAAACCAGTATATCCTCTTTTCGGCATTCTCTGGTTGTTTATTGTCTCCACCATTTCCGCCATTATCTGGTGGAGTCACCTGGCCACAACTGGAGAGAAGGAGTGCAAAAACTGCGAGCAAGACCAAAACAGTAGCGCTGCTATTTCTTGTTTTCATCTGGTGCCCTCAGCGATTTCAAAATAATCTTCTCATATTATCTAATAAAGAATGGTGACATCATATAATCTTTTTCTACTACCTCTAGTTTGTCAAGTTTGGAACCAACAAATTTATACACATAGGTTATATTCTTACTGCTTTCATCAATTTTATGCATAATAACACAGCCAATAGTGATCAATGGTCCAGTTTCTTTTGTTATTCCATCTGCAACACCTCCAAAACCTCTTATAAGTATTTCTACATTTTTGTGTTGTTCTCCATACAGTCTTTTCACCTCAGAGATAATCTGGTCCGTTGTCATGTACTTCTCTATCTTGCCTGTATCAAAGTCAAGCCCAAAGACAACATACTCTTCTCTGGGTATGGGTGGATAGCTTTCTCTCCAGACAGGATCATTGGGTTTGTATTTGAGGATTTCTTTTGGGTATCCTTGCATGCAGTAATAGCACATCCTTCTGCCATTCTGGTCAACCATTGCACCACAGAATTTGGAATCTCCCAATACATAATCTTTGGGGAGGGCTTCTTTGGCCAGTTCATAAAGGTCATAGGTTTTTTCACCCTTGAAATCTGTCAGGGTGGTGACAACTGAACCATATGTTGGGTAATCAATAAAAAGGAATTGCCTGAATGGATAGAAAGGATCAAAGTAGCCAACTATCCCTGTCTGGGTGTCAGAATACGAAGTCCATGGTTTCAGTGGTTTGAATTTGTCTGTTGGGGAAAGCGTGAAATCCTTCAGAGAGAATGACACTGCCTTTGCGGTGGCGTACGGGACTTCGATTGACAGGACCTCTTCAATCTTTACTGCAGCATCCTGCCCCATTGTGTACATCTTTTCATCCTTGGTGGTTTCTACAAGCAGGAGCTCATCGTCCAGCCAGCCAGCAGGGTAGTATTTGTGGCCGATTTCTTTATAATTTGCTCTACTATAATTGTAATCAAATATATATTGACATGAAGCACCTATGTAGTGAAATTCCTTTGTTGAGAGCTCATAAACGGAATATTCACTAACCCTTATTAAATAAACTTTTTTGCCATCAATAAGGTGAGTTTCACCGTTTTCAATGTCAAAACCTTTGCCAAACTCTGCTGAAAAAAGAATGAACTTTTTGTTTTTGGAGATGGAAACAATATTCACATATGGATAAAACACAAAACCAGTTTTCAAAACATAGTCAGATTGTGGTTCTGGTTTTGGTATCTCGAATTCCTGCCGCTTGTCCTTGTAGCCAAGATTTACACTATACACAATCCCCATTTTGGTCTCTGTTCTTGTATTGTCATCAAACCAGTATATTCTCTTTTCGGTATTTTCTGGTTGTTTATTGTCTCCGCCATTATCTGGTGGAGTCACCTGGCCACAACCGGAGAACAACGCCACAACAACAAAAATGACGACATAGAAACGCAACTTTTTCATTTTTTACCCCCCTACAGATAGAGTATAAATGTTTTGTCAATTGGTTTTGAAGAGCTGTATCATGGTGGGCATTTGGCACATACAGACTTGAAGAGGTTTGTGCTCAGGTATCTGTCGCCCTTGTCGGGTAGGATGACAACAATCATTCCATCAGACATTGTTTTTGCCACCTGGATGGCGCCCCAGAGCGCTGCACCGCTGGACATCCCGACGAAGATACCCTCTTTTACTGCAAGGAGCCTCGTTGTTTCAAAAGCCTCCTCATCCCCGACACTTATTGTTTCATCCGGGAAACTTTTGTCATAGATTTGTGGCACCATGGACTCTGTCATGTTCTTGAGGCCCTGTATCTTGTGGCCAATGGCTGGCTCAACGGCGACGATTTTTACCCCAGGCTTCTTCTCCCTGAGATATTTCCCGGTCCCCATGAGTGTTCCGGTTGTTCCAAGCCCGGCAACAAGCACGTCTATCTGGTCATCTGTCTGGTGCATTATTTCCGGGCCAGTGGTTTCATAGTGGGCCAGTGGATTGTTGGGATTCGAGAACTGGTCTGGCATGTAGTATACGTCAGGTCTTTCTTCAACCATTTTCCTGGCCAGCTTTATTGCTCCATCAGTCCCTTCGCAAGCCCCGGTCAGGATTACTTCTGCACCGTATGCCTGAAGGGTGAGCCTTCGTTCCAGACTGACGCATTCCGGCATGACCAGCTTGACAGGGTAGCCTTTTGCTGCACCTATCATGGCCAGCGCTATGCCGGTACTTCCTGATGTTGGCTCCAGTATGGTTTTCCCAGGTTTCAGTTCGCCAGACTGTTCTGCTGTTTTTATCATTTTGAGGGCCGGCCTGTCTTTTACCGAGCCACCCGGATTTGCACCCTCCAGCTTGCCCATTATACAAACACCGTGATTTCTGCAGAAAGAGTTTGTCAGATCGACAAGGGGCGTACTCCCTACCGTGTCCAGGATGTTCATTTTGGTTTTGTCCTTAAATCAGAGCCAGCTTTTTCTATGATCATATCGAGTTCATTTCCCATTGAGGCGAGTTTTTCGGCGTAGCTTGGGTGGGCATATACCCTGATGATGCCAGTCAGGGAACCCCAGGCCTCATGGAGCGAAGATGCTATCGGAGAAACGCTTGATAATTTTCTGTACTGGCCACGTTTTGGGTAATAAACCATCATGTCGCCTGCAAGCGATTTTGCAGGAATTATGTCAACCAATACCCTTGCTCTTGGGAGGCCAAGCTCTTTCTCCACATAAATTGACAATACCCTGCCATCTGCTGGCCCCTCAAGGCCCTTGAGCGTGCCAAAGACCTTTTGAGAATCAGGATCAAGCGGGCTGTATGTTCTTATCCTCTTGTACAGCTGTCTTATTCTGAGGCCACTGGCAAGGATCGAGAGATCGGGGTCGTCCCTGACCAGTACCGAGAGTGCCTCAAGTGCGTCTTCGTCGCCAAAATTCTCGAGCAGTTTATGCAGGTATTCACCCCAGTGACCGGAGCCCTGTGCTTCCTGGAATGCCCTTATGAGCATCACGGAGGCTGATCTGACAGTGTGGTGCCAGTAAACTTCGGTCAACATCACATATCTTGAGAAGATAACGTACTCGGCGCTTGCCTTGCCCTTTTCTGTCAGGGCCAGCCTGCCATCTTGCGAGATTATCAATGAATTGATGAGTCTTTCCTTGTCGTATGACCTGCCGTAGGGCACGCCGCAATGGACAGAGTCTCTTTCAAGATAATCCATTTTGTCGGCATCGATTGCACAGTCCAGAAAATCGCGCAGCAGCCTGAAAGTCTTTTTTCTATTGTCGGGAAGTTTTGCATCATCGCCAGAAATCAGTCTGCCGGTCAATTCAGGATTAGCACCCATATCGGAGAGCAAATTCGTCATTGTCAGGTTTTGGCAAATTTGCTGCCCCCTTGTTTCATGAAGTTCGAGTCCTGTAGCCATTCCTTCAACGATGTGGCCAAACGGATAGTGCCCAATGTCATGAAGGAGTGATGCTGCAAGCAGCGACAGTATGTCCTCCTTTGACGAAAAATCCGTCAGGCCAGCATTCAGCAGGTGCGAGACATAGGCCCTCATCAGGCTGTATACGCCAAGGCTGTGCTCGAACCTTGTATGGTTTGCCCCGGGGTATACCAGGTGGGCAAGGGAAAGCTGCCTTATTTTTCTTAGTCTCTGGAATTGTGGCGTGTCCATGAGATTTTGGACAGGCCCGGTTATCGGGACATTGTCAAAAGTTGGTATCCTGATCGTTATCCCGTCGTCTTCCAGTTCCCTTATCCCAAAATTGTCCATTGGGCAAATTCTATTTGGCGTTTTGACAAGGTCAAGCTTTACCTTGTCAAATAACGGACATTTGCATAAGATTTGTGCATGGCCACACTTGTTCAGCTTTTTGTCTCATTTTTCAAGATTGGCTCTCTGGCTTTTGGGGGAGGCTGGGCCATATTGACGCTCATTGAACACGAAGTTGTAAACGTCAACCACTGGCTTGATGGCGACCAGTTCAGACAGATAGTTTATGTGTCGGGTTTTACCCCCGGGCCAATTGCTGTTTCCGGTTCTGCGCTCATCGGCCAGAAAGTTGCAGGCATCCCTGGCGCCATAGCTGCTGTGCTGGGAATAGTCATACCATCAGCGCTTTTCCCAATGCTGCTTTTCTATTTCCTTTTGAAATATGGAGACAATAGCCATGTGAAGGGCACCATAAAAGCGCTTGGCCCAGTGGCCGTTGCAATGATTGCCTATGCAGGCTACAGCCTCGGCAAAGGTGTTTTTGTAAAGGCCGACTGGATTCTTATAACTATTGCAGCAGTTTCGTTTGCCGCCCTCTATTTCAAGGTAAACCCGTTCCTGGTTGTTGTGGGTGGTGCTATAATTGGAGCGATCTTTCTGTCCTAAGGAGGCAAAAAATGAAAAAAATCCTGTTTCCAGTGATTATTTTGGCATTTCTCGTTTCGTTTTTCCCAGCACATGCTGGCCAGGGTCCTGTCATTTACGGCACTGTAACGAAAATTGCAGGCATTTTCGGCCCAGTGACCATTGATACTGGCGACATGGTTTTTGACGCCAATCTCAGGCAGACTGATGATGCCTCCGGAATTTACCTGGGTGCTGAAATATCCTGCAGGGCCGATTATGATGGCAAGATTTATGTTGTGACGATGCCAACTCCATTTGCTGAACTCCCGCAAGCAGGCTGGGTTGCCGAGGTTTTGAAAGGCAATAAAGATTCAAAACAGCTGCTTTTGTCATCTCCCAATGGGCCTACTCTGTGCTATTTTAATGAAAAAATATTGACTGGGTTAGATTTCATTCCTGGCTCAATCATCAAAGTTACTGCAAGACAGAATTTCTGGAGTGGCAATTTCATTGCCGAACAGGCACAGCTCATTTCCAGATAAACCAATCACGAGCCTGGGTGTCAAAAAATATAAAACATATACGAGATTGCTTCTAGGAGGGGAATGTGGCCGAAGGAGTACTTCTTTCTTGGTTTGAACGTCTTGCAGATGGTGTTTTTGGTAAAATAAGAGGCCTCAAGCAGAGATTTATGATGGTTGAGGGTATTTTTGAATGGGTCTGGGGAGGGATAACCTTTATAACAGGGTGTCTTGTGATGTGGTCTGGCGCCAATGTTTACAACAATCCTGTGCTGGCCCATTTTTATGAGTTTGCGTTTACCTTTTGCCTGCAGGTATTAATAATGCATGGCGTGGTGAGGGTGGTAGCCGGAGATGACATTGAAGGTTCCATTGCCTACCCGGTTTTTATAACCATGGGTGTTTATTCAATCATCGTGCTTGTGTCAAGAATCCTTATTGTTGGTGGTTTTACAACCCTTTATTTTGTGGGGCCGGAGTTTACCCAATATTCAGGATTTATTCCTGATGCAACCAGAATATGGCTGGCTTTGAGCATTCCTCTTTCTATAGTGATCCAGTTTTTTACGCTAAAATTGACCACAAAAGCATCCTGGGGATACATTGTGTCTGCTTATTTTATTTATCTTGTGGCATCGATAATGGTGCTTCTCTTCGCCAATATCTTAATCTATCTCGCCCTTTACAACATTGTTCTTGGTTAGGGAAGAAGCAGGCCAGCAAAAACCGGTTCAAATGAGTCTCCTGACCATTTCATAAGGGTGCCGGCACAGGCACCTTTTTTAGAAAGCGTGGTCACAAAAAAACCATCTTTTGTCAAAACTGGTTTTGGGAGTTGGCTACTAATCTTTTTTGTGGTTATGTCTATCAGACAATAGGGTGAATCTTTGGACGGATTTTTCCTGACGGCCAGATATTTTTTTCCGATCAGACTGCATGATGCAGCCGAAATATTTAAAACTGTCGGGGTGTCCATGCTGTCCCTTCCGGTTTTCCAGATATGGATCGACTCGTTATTGCCATAGACTCCGAGAACATTGTCTTTGTCAAGCCAAAATGCATAGGCAAATTCAAACTGCGGATTTTTGGGCAGTGATTTTTTGGGCAGATAGGTGGGGAAGAACCATGGAGCTGATGATTTGAGAGGAGCTTCCCTGATTTCAATCTGGTTGCAGTCCCTGTTGATTCTTGTTACAAGGACTCTTTCATTTTCCATGTCCCAGTCGCATGGGGTATAGTCAGAAATACCGTAATAAAATCCACCGGCAGTGATGATTGCGCTCTCATCGTAATAATATGTCCCATCTGGCGATGAAAGGGAAAACTCCTGCAGGGAGGCAAGAGAAGGGCGCGACATCAGAGATTGACGATTCTTGCCCTCCAGCCTGATTTCGATTGTTTTTGGGAACCTTCCATAGATGGTTGCAAAACCGAACCTCTCGCCCTGGGTTGCTTTTATGTATGAAATGCCTTCAAAGCGCGACATTCCAAAAGGGAGGAATGGGGTTGCGGCATATAGGGCGTTGTCGTCAAGTTTTTCTGTTATTTCCGATACAGTTGCTCCCTGGTCTTCCCAGTTTGTGAACAGTTCCAGTTTTGGTCTGGCTGGGATCATCAAGCCATAAGAAGTATTTGTTGGTGGCAAGCTTTTGTCAAAAATGATTTTTGATATTGAGCCTTTTTTGACATTGACCCAATGTTCAACGCCTGGCGTTGATTTTTCTGTTATCTTGTAGGCTCCTTCAGGAAGTTTTTGCGCAAATATTGAGCCTTCATTTGAAGTGGCCGGATGGCTTGGGGAGATGTCAAATTTAGAGTTTTTGTCTTTTGACTGGATATAGAGGGCACCCGTATTGTTGTCAACACCGGGTGCAAAATCTACAGTGACACTTGTAGATGTCTCGATCTCTTTCGACATCTTGATCCCAAAACCAAGTGTCTCGATTTCGACAAGTCTTTTTCCTGCCATTGTGCTGAACTTGTTTGACTGTTTTGTGTCACCAGCTTCCTGTCCGCCAATTTTTACTTTGCATGGCAGTGGGCAATTTATTGTTATCTCGACTGGTTCGCCATGCTTGAATTCCAGGACTGACGTTTCCTTGTAGGACACATTTGCGTATTTTGTGACTACATCACCCGTTTTGCTGAATTTGACAGTGAATTTGTGGAGTATAGGTTCAAGGTCGATTGGTATGGAAAGGTCTCCATAGGATACCTCTTTGGCATCATCGATCGAGACAAGCGCGTCCGGATCGTCAATCTTCAGGTCCACAAAACCGCCTTTCGGGCCGCCGCATGCCTGGAGGGCAAGCAGCGAGGAGGCAAAAATCACAGAAAGAAGAAGACAAGACAAGTGCTTTTTCATATCAGAAACCTTCCTTGACATGTATCACGCTGGTTTTATTGCATGACTGGTAATAGTCGCACCATGGACAGAATTTATTTTTACACCTTGGGAAAATGCCCTCTTTTATCTGGCTGGCAACCGTTTCAATTGTATTAATGGCAGAGGCGAGGTCATCATCAGATGGAACAAATGACATCTCGACTGATGATTTCAGATAGAGATACGTTGCTTTCTCGACTCTGTTCTGATATATACTGCCAACCGCCATTGTGTAGATGGTCAATTGCAGCTTCTCTGCAGGCCCAAGCTCAATTGGAATGTAGTTGCCTGTTTTATAGTCGATAATCCTTAGTTTGTCGTCTTCTCCCCTGTCAATGCGGTCTATTACTCCATTTATGGTGATTTCGCCCATCATCAGCTTAAATCTTTTTTCTACATCGACAGCTGGCACAATGGATTGGCCATACTTTTCAAAATATGAAACAAGCAGTGCTTTTCCTTCTTCCTTTGCCTTGGTTTCAGTCTCGATGTCGGCATAGCCGTCCGATACCCATGATTCTTCATACCATGTGACAAGCTGGGAAAGTGAAGATTTCTCAGGGATCAGCCTTGGTTTGTGGAGCTTTTCAAGCGCCGAGTGGATTGAAGATCCGAAAGAAAAGTATGGTTTTGGCAAGCCGGGGAGTTTTATGATGTAGCTGAGATAATACCTGTAGGGGCACTCGAGGTATGTGGATATCTGGGAGAACGAAAGACTCAAAGCCACTTGTTTTCTTCCGCCAACTTCTTGATTTTCTTGCAGAGCTCTTCTTTTGTTGGTTGGGTGTAGACAGTCCACTGTGCCAGTGCCATGCGGTCTTTTTCTGTGAGCTGTGCCGCCATTCGTCTCTGTGCGTCCCTCTCGGTCATCCCTCTTCTCATTGCCCTTTCAAGCCTTAACGATTCTGGCGCCGAGATATTGAGCACCCCGTGGCAGAGTTTGTCCCATTCCTGCTCGAAGAGGATTGCTGCCACGATTATTATCAATGACGCTCTTTGGGCCCTTCCCTGCATTATTTCGAGCTTGATTGCGTTTGTTAATGGTTCCTTGAATATCTCGTTGAGCATTTTTGTTCTGGTTATTGTTGCAAAAGCCACTCTTGCCAGACGTTTGTTGTTTATTGAGCCGTCGAGATTGCAGACTGATTTTCCAAATTTCTCAACGATCTGGTTGTACACCTCGCAACCAGGCTGATGGAGCGGGCGCGCCAGTTCATCGACATCAATAACATAAGTTTTCTCTCCCTGAAGGCACTTTGAAGCGGTTGTTTTTCCAGACGACATTCCGCCTGTTATTCCTAGGATGTATGCCATTATTTTGCCTCTAGAAGGTTTTTGCCAGAGTGGACTTCGCATGTAAATGGTACTCTTGATTCACAGACGTTTTCCATGACCTCTCTGATGAGATTGGTCATCTCGTCAGTTTCGTCATCTGGGCATTCAAGCACAAGTTCGTCATGGATCTGAAGAAGGAGCTTTGATTTTGTTTTTTCAAGTTTTTGCTCGAGTCTGATCATGGCAAGTTTGATTATGTCGGCAGCCGAACCCTGGATTGGAGAATTGACAGCTGCCCTTTCACCGGCCGATCTCACTTGGAAGTCTTTTGAAAGAAGGTCTGGTACATAGCGCCTGCGGCCAAGGATAGTCTCAGTGTAACCTCTTTTCCTCCCTTGCTCGACCACTTCCTTGATGTATTTGGAAACACCGCTGAAACGTTCAAAGTATTCTTTTATGAAATTGTCGGCTTCCTTGAAGCTGACCCCAAATTCATTTGAAAGCCTGTGGGCGGACATGCCGTATAAAACACCGAAGTTGATGATCTTGGCCTGTCTTCTCTGGGTTGAAGTTACGTCTTTGACTCCAAAGACGACCCTTGCTGTGTGGGTGTGAATGTCTTCGCCTGAATTGAAGGCTTTTACAAGTTCTTCATCGCCAGAGAGGTGTGCAAGCAGCCTCAGCTCTATCTGTGAGTAGTCTGCCGATACAAAGGTTTTTCCTTGCTCGGTGATAAAGCAGCGCCTTATCTTTCCGCCCCAGTCAGACCTTATCGGGATGTTCTGCAGGTTCGGGTTGGTTGAGGACAGCCTTCCGGTCGCAGTTCCTGTCTGGATGTATGTTGTGTGAACTCTACTCTGATTGTCGCAATAGGTTGGGAGTGCATCAACATAAGTTGATTTGAGTTTTGAAAGCTCTCTGACCTCAAGTATGAGGCCTATGGCCGGGCTGGCCGGTTTTAGTTGCTCAAGGACCTCTTGGGATGTTGAAAAACCCGTTTTTGTCTTTTTTAATGGTTCGAGGCCCATTTTCTGGAAAAGCACATCACCAAGCTGTTTTGGTGAGAGAATGTTGAATGCGGTGTTGGCTATTTCATAAACTTGTGAAGATCTTTCCGTTATCTCTTTTTCGAGTTGCACAGAGAGCTCGCGAAGGGCCTCCCTGTCGATTTTTATGCCTCTGGTTTCCATGTTTGCCAGCACCCTGGACACTGGCTGTTCGACATCAACTAGGAGCCCGATTTGACCCTTCTCCTCGAGATTTGCCCTGACCCTTTCAGCAATCTTGTGTATTGCGAGTCCGGGTGGTGGTGAATCATCCAGATATGCGGTAATGAGAGACTCCACCGAGTAACTCGATCTTCCGGGCTCGTCTATCCATGCTGCCAGCTGGACGTCAAAAACGGGGTCTTCAACATCGACGGTTCGCAGGAGCTCTTTGAGATCCGTGACAACTTTCTCATGTTTTGACAGAAGCGGTTTCTGGAGATCTTTTAGTGCCTGGTCAGTTTTCTGGAACAGGCCTGATCCAACATCTACTTCAAGGACATTGTTACCATTCCACACCTGGAGGCAACCTTCCCAGCAGAGCGTGAATGGCCCATCAATCAGACTTGCAGCTTCATTGGAAGACACTTTTTTTACTGTGGTTTTTTCCTGCTTTGCAAACCTTGGGACAAGGGTCCTGAAGTCAAAATTGCGCAAGAGAGTGACTGCCTTTTCCGGATCTGGTTGCATTTTGAGGTCGGAAGTGTTGTAGGACAAAGGCACATCATACCTGATGGATGCAAGCATCAGCGAATGTTTGAAGGCATCGAGGTTTTGAGCCACTTTTGGATTTTTTTCGACATCCTCAACAGACGATGCCTCAGAAGCTATCTTCTGGGCGGTTTTTTCGCCAATACCAGGCACACCTTGATAGTTGTCCGAAGGGTCGCCCTTGAGTGCCTTGAAGAAGAGGAACTGGGATGGAGTCATCCCAGTTTTTTCCTGCAAGGAAACAGGTGTGTACTCGTCAATCTCGGACATGCCTTTTTTGTTTATGTATGCTTTTATACCGTCATCAAGTGTCTGGAGGACGTCCTTGTCGCCAGTGACGATAATGACCTGGTTGCCATTTTCTTTTTCTTTTTTTGCAACAGTTGCGATAACGTCATCAGCCTCAAAGCCTGCCTGTGAAAGACTTGGGATGCCCATGTCAGTGAGGAGTTTTGGAAACATAATTATCTGGGTGATCATGTCTTCATCAGGTGTTGGCCTGTTTGCCTTATATGAAGAATCAGCCTCTTCCCTGAAGGTTTTTTCCTTTCGGTCAAGGCAAACTGCAACATAATCTGGGTGTTCCCTGTCTACAATGTTGTAGAACAGCCTCAAGAAACCGTATAAGGCACCTGTTGGAGTCCCGTCTCTGGACGACATCTTTGGCATTGCGTGGTATGCCCTGAAAAGCAGGCTCATGCCGTCAAGAAGCAGGACCTTTGCCATTATTCTTCCTTATTTTCAGTTGTTGGGTTTTCTAGCTCTGGTGTTTCGATTTTTTCATACACGATGTTGAAAGTGATGTATGGAGCCCAGAACCTGTAGGATTCAACGAACCCAAGGACGAGGAGGAACACGACAAGGATTGCAAACAGGAATCCAATCAGAGTGGGTGATTTATTTGGCGAAACCAGGATAAAATTGAAGAACCATGGCAGTGAGGCATAAACAAGTGCCGTTGCAATAAGGTTTCTTGTCCTTATGTATATCCAGCCGCAAATCAGGGCATACAGAAAGATGCCAAAGTAGGATTCGAATGGCCCGAACAATCCTGAAGACTGGACAACACCATTGGTGATTGGAGCAAGATGCCAGCCTGCGAGCAGAGAGATTCCAAAACCAAGAGCGAAAACAATTGTTCCAGGCAGCCACTTTGAAAGGGAGATACCCCAGTCGCCAAGTGGCTTTTTCCTCTTCTCGACATAGGCCCACAGGAAGGAAAGATTGAACAGTATGGCAATCAGGAGCCAGAAACAGAGAAGCCATATCAGATTGCCCTGGCTGGCTCCATATTGGGTGGCAGCTTCAGTGGCACCTGAGACCTCAACGGTTGGGCTTGATAGCACAAGATCTACCTTGCGGTAGAGTGCGAAAAGCAGAGGCACGGAAAGTGACGCGAAGAACAACGAAGAAAAGACCCTAAACCCTGAGTGATTTGAGTCATCGGTTATATCGTTTGAGGAGAACATGGTGAGGAGTTTGTTGAAGAAGAACCCGAAGACCAGGAACATGAGTATCGGCCCATTGAAGACCCACGTCCTAAGGAAATCCAGAATGCCCATTGTCCAGTTGCCAGGAACAACGGTTTGTGATTCAGGACCAGCAAATGCCCATAGAGATTTTGTCATGAACATGTCCTGCAACATCATGCCAAAACCTGAGAAAGAGTGGAAATCAGAGTTTGATGTTCCGGGCGGTGAAGGGATTCCGAGATAGAATGTGTCACCACCTGTGAACAGTGAGCCAATCGGTACGAATATGAAATAGATAATTGCCCACATCACCGCAAAGAACAGAATTCCAGGAAGAATCCTGTTCCAGTGGAGTCCCCATAAATTTAGGTTTGGTCTTTCTTTGAGAATGAGGTATATGAGGAAGAAGGCCAGGAAGATGAGGAAAATAACGTTGAACATCCATCTTCCATAGAAATCGGCCATGCCTCTTGCATAATGCGTATACTCAAGGCTTTGTCCGTAAAGGTTGTTCAGGTTGTACATCTTGGTTACAACAGAAACCACGACAGGTTGAAAAACCCATCTTACAAGTGCTGGTATTCCCAGAAAAACAAGGATGTATTGAAGCCATGTGGCATCTGCAAACCACTTCCAGGCGGTCTTAAAGCCGTCTTTTACACTCATGCTACCTCCATTGTGGAAAAAACAAAACTAACGTATTATCCTACACACATACACACACAAAGGCAAGGAGGTTGCATGGACAAGAAGGTTATCAAGACGAAAAACGCACCAGAGGCGATTGGTCCATATTCACAAGCAATACAGTCAGGGGGATTTATTTTCTGTTCTGGCCAGATCCCGATTGACCCAAAAACCGGTGATCACATCAAAAATTCTCCATCAGAGCAAGCCAGACAGGTGTTGCAGAATATAGCCGGCATTCTTGAAGAAGCAGGGTGTACTCTGGAAGATGTTGTAAAAGTTACCGTTTACCTTACCTCGATGGACTTCTTCAAGGAAGTGAACGAGATCTACAAGGAATTTTTCAAAACCAATCCACCGGCAAGAGTCGCTGTAGCAGTTTCAGCATTGCCGCTTGGTTTCAACGTGGAGATGGATGCAATAGCAAAGATCGGGTAGTTTTATTGCTCGCCAACTACCTTTCCTGGTATTGTGGCATCGACCATTAGAGCGGCTCTACCCTCAAACTTTTCCGGAATCAGGTCAAAAAACCATACCAGTCTGTCGAGGGCATACAGCTTTCCGTTCTCGACAGACTCCTTTCGATAGACCACCCTCTTCGGGGAGTTGATGAATTCCCTGTCTTTTTTCATGCCAAGGTATGTTTTTGCAGTCTTTATGGCATCTTCTTCGTTGACTGCCGGTCTGGTTCCGATGGTCACATCTGGGCCAATCCCGTCGTCAAACCCAACTACAAAACCCCAGAAATCAATTTCAGCAACCAATCGGTTTGGTGATGGTATTTCTTCGTCTTTGAGAATTTCGGAGAAAACGACCTTTGACTGGCCATCCATTCCGGTATTGATCGACATTATTTTGTAATTTTCAAGGTTTTTGCCCATATATGTAAAGAAAGCCCTTGCCACACGCTCGGCTATCATCCTGTCCATTTCCCTTCCGGATTGGATGTCGCTTTGTGTTGCTTTTGGCGGCAAGTAAAGCTCGGATACCTGGAAATTTGTGATTCTGCCAATGGCAAGATTTAGTATTGCAACACTCCCTGCGCTGTAAAGAATTTCGATGGTTCCGTCTTTTTCTGAGTTGTTTTTCAGTATCTCGGGTTCGCCTGCGTCGCTTGCCTGGGTCACGTTATATTCTCTTTGCTCTTTGTTGAGGATGTTTATTTTACCTTCAATATCAGTAAGGTAGTTGAACGAAGCGATCTTCTTTTGCATCTCTTCGCCTATCTCCACAAGTTTTGCCTCATTTGGAACTGGGGTCACAGTGCCTATTTCTTTTTTTGTTTCGCTTGGGCCTTCGAGATAGGATGGTGTGCCACATGATGCGAAAACTATTACTAGTAACAGTGCAAGAGCTAGGTTTTTTTTCATGGGGCAAATAATAAATACACAATCGCTTTTTTTCAATAATATGTTATAAAAGTTGTGCACAAGGAGGACAAATGCATCCAATCGCATTTTTTATTGGCAACTTCGAGATTCGCTGGTATGGCATCCTGATCACAGTTGGGATTATTGCAGGTGTTGCCTATGCTTGGACCAGATGCAAATATCATGGCCTGAAGAAAAATGATCTTTACGATCTGGCATTTATGGGTGTCCTGGTTGGCATAATTGGTGCAAGGCTGATGTACGTATTCACAAACAATTTCTCATACTGGCTTGCCAACCCTCTTGAGATATTCACACTGCAGATGTCGGGTCTTTCTTTCATAGGCATCATTGTCTTCAACATACCTGCTGTGGCCATATTTGCCAAAGTGCGAAAGTTGTCTTTCTGGAGGATAATGGATCTTGCGGCACCAAGCATCGCAATAGGTTACTTTTTTGGCAGGCTTGGCTGTTTCATGAACGGTTGTTGCTATGGCCCTGAATGTTCTTGGGGCATCGTGATGCCTGGAACTGGAAAACTTGTGCCTGTTTTTCCAACGCAGCTTGTGAATGCCGCCGTTGCAGTCATTATGTTTTTTGTACTCTATTGGGTATCCACAAAACGCAAATTCTTCCAGGGCTGGCTTTTTACACTTTTCCTCTACATGTACACCATCTTCCACCTTGGGACAGAGTTTTTAAGATCAGATCCTGGGCATGGGGCGCTTTTTGGGACGCCATTCAATTCTGCCCAAATGGGAAACATATTGGGGCTTCTTTTGGCAATAGGCCTCCATATCTACCTGAGAAGGAGCAAAATCCAGTCTACAGTTTCCAATGAAGAAGTGGCGCTCATTGAACAGGCAGACAAGGAAGTTGCTGGCAAAAAGAAAGAGGAGCCAAAAGAAGAGGAACCAGAAAAACTAGAGAATGAAGAAGAAGGCAAGGATCAATGATTCCATTATTTGATTACAATCTCAGAAGAGCCAATACCAAAAGACCTTATGTTGTCTGGTCAATCATTATTGCCTGCGTAATAGTCTTTATCTATCAGATAACACTTTCTCCTGATAATGATGCAATATTTGTTGCAAAATATGGCATGACCCCTGGAATAATAGCAGGATGGGAATTGCCTGCCGGCTATCCCTATCCTGCAATCCCATATCTTCTTACTCTGGTAACATCGCTGTTTTTGCATGGCGACTTCTTCCACATCCTCTTCAATATGCTGTACCTGTGGGTTTTTGGTGACAATATAGAAAATGCGTATGGTTGGCTGGGTTTTCTGGTTTTCTACATCACCGGTGGTGTGATAGCCAATCTTTCCCACATGGCTTTTTCCCTTAATCCGGAAAATGCTTTTACTCCAACAATAGGTGCTTCTGGGACCATTGCGGCCGTAATGGGTTCTTATCTTGCCCTCTTTCCAACTTCAAGGATAAGAACTCTTGTCGTTTTCTTCTTTATAACGTTTATCGATGTTTCCGCATATTGGTGGCTCCTGATCTGGTTTGGAATGCAATTTTTCAACCTCCTTGGCGGAGATGGAGGAGTGGCTTGGTGGGCACACATTGGTGGTTTCATTTATGGGTACATCGTTGGTTTTGCCTATCTGAAGCTTTTCAGGCCATACGCACCACAACCGTGGGGGCCAGTGATTACCCAAATGAAGAAACAAACGAGGTTTTTCGGTAGAAGGCCAAGCCAGGACGACAACGAAAGGGAAGATGGAAGATATGATGACCAGGACATTTGGCGTCGTTAGCACGCTGGCTTTTCTTTTGTTGACCTCATGCGGACAGTCACCAGCAAAACCGGTATCCGCAACTGCCAGATTTGTTGAAGGCACATCAGCAGGCTACCATTCGACAGGGAAGGTTTCCCTGTTTGGTGACAGTCTGATAATCCCTGTTGAAGGCTCTGTCGTGTCGCTTTCTTTGCCGGGGCTTGAACCAGAGTGGAAGTACGATGCACCAACAGACAAAGGCTGGCAGTGTGTTTATGTTGGAACAGCCAGCAATAATATTGTTTGTGTCTTCCAGAGCATGGCCGGAGACCTGACCGTCCATCTTGATGGAAAGGGCAGAGAAATCTCGAAGAACCAGAACGAGAAAATGGGTTCCCTGCCAAAGACCTACTCCGGGAAGATTTACAGAGTTGAGGGTGAAAGTGTTTTTGTTGGAGAAAAAAGGTTTCCTGTGCCGCTATCACTGCCGATGATCGAAATTAATGGCGGCAATATCTATACGGTCACAGTCGAGGGTGAAATTCAGGCAAGAAATGAATCTGGTGACCTTCTCTGGGGTGCAAAGCTCATCTCGAGAACAAACAACCTGAAGGCATTTTCGTGGGGTGTATTTGCGCTCTGCGAAAACGAAACGATTGCGCTTGATCAAGCGACGGGTAGTGTCCTCTGGTCAAGACCCGTAAGGGCCACCTGCCAGCCAGTGGAGTTGGGTGGCAAGATGATAATCGCCTATGACAAGGGGCTGATGGCCCTGGACAGAAAAGGTGACATGGTTTATGCAGTCGATCTTGGGTGCCAGCCCATATTCATTTCTGCCGCACTGGATGGTGTTGCTGCTATCTGCACCGGCAAATTGATTGTAACAGATCTTAAGCTCACAAAAATATCAGAATTTGTTGCCCCGGATGGGGCAAACCAGGTTGAGTTTTTTCCTGGCGGGATGGTCGTATCTGGTTATAGCCAGAGGGTTTTTGTGGCAGAATAATTATTGATTGTTTTTGTGCTGCTTGCTGGCAGTGGAGCCCTCCACCTTGTGTCTCACTATCTCGCCTTCAAGCATGTAAACAACATCTTCGGCAATATTGGTTGCGTGGTCTGCGATGCGCTCAAGAAACCTCGACACTGAGAGGATATTCAGATAGGCCTCAAGATCATCAGGGTTCTTTTTGATCCTCTCTTTTACCAGTTCGTAGACGATTCTCTTGCCCCTGTCCACTTCCTCGTCATCGGAGAATATCTTGTAGGCGAGAACCGTGTCCATTCTCATCAGGGCATCAAGGCTCTGCCTGAACATTATTTTTGAGCGTTCCGCCATCAATTCGATTTCAGGGACTGGGTCGATCCTTGGCAATTTGGCCATCCTGAGAAGGCACTTGCAGATGTTGCAGGCAAGGTCGCCAATCCTTTCAAGCTCACTGTTGATTTTGATTATAGAGGTGATGTACCTGAGATCTGAAGCAACGGGTTGATGGAGTGCAAGCACTTTCAGGCACTCCTCTTCCAGATCCACTTCAAGGGTGTCTATTTCGTAGTCGGCCTCGATGATTGCTTTTGCTGTGGCTTCGTCCCTCTCCTGAAAGGCCTTCATGGTCTTCTGGAAAGTTTCTTCGACTATCGCCGAGAGATAGAGTGTCTTTTTTTTCAGGGTCTCGACTTCAAGCAGAAAATTTTTTGGCATTTTCCAACCCTCCAAATCATCCGAAGCGACCGGTTATGTAGTCCTCGGTTTGCTTGTTGTTTGGTTTTGTGAATATACGTTCTGTCTTCCCGAACTCAATTAAATGTCCTTCATAAAAGAAAGCTGTGTAGTCCGAGACTCTTGCGGCCTGTTGCATGTTGTGTGTAACAATGACAATTGTGTAATCTCCCCGCAACTCGGCAATGAGGTCTTCTATTCTCTGGGTAGACCTTGGGTCAAGGGCAGAGGCAGGTTCATCCATGAGCAATATGTCAGGGTCGACAGCGAGCGCCCTGGCGATGCAAAGCCTCTGCTGCTGTCCGCCGGAGAGCTCAAGCCCGCTTATGTGGAGCCTGTCTTTGACCTCGTCCCATATCGCTGCTCTCACAAGGCTTCTTTCAACGATCTCCTGGAGCTGTGCCCTGTTTTTTATGCCATGTATCCTTGGACCGTATGCGACATTCTCGAAAATAGATTTCGGGAATGGATTTGGTTTCTGGAAGACCATTCCAACTCTCTTCCTGAGCATGACCACGTCGATGTTTGGTGCGTAGATGTCCTTTGACTGGATGACGATTTTTCCTTCCACTCTTGTTCCGCCAATGATGTCATTCATTCTGTTCAGGGTGCGTAGAAAAGTTGATTTTCCACACCCTGATGGTCCGATGAGTGCCGTGACCATGCCCTTTGGAACCGACATGCAAATGTCGTGCAAGGCCTGGTGTTTTCCATAATAAAAATCCAGGTTCTGGACGTCTATTTCAATTTCTGGTTCATCAATCTGTGGTGGTGTCTGGTTTCCTATCATCACCATTTGTTTTTCCTCCTGAGCCTGCTGCGGAAGATGATTGCCACAACATCCACACCAAGGACTATGACAAGCAGGACAAAGGCTGTCCCATATTGCATTGGTTTTATTGTGGTCTGGTTGGGCATCTGGGTTGCAAGCATGTATAGGTGGTATGGCAGAGCCATTACCTGATCAAATATTGATCTTGGGAGTCTTGGAAGGAGTGTTGCCGCGACTGTAAAGATGATTGGGGCGGTTTCACCTGCGGCCCTTCCAATGCCAAGTATCGAGCCTGTGAGCATTCCTGGGAGGGCGTATGGAAGTACATTCTTGTAGATGGTTTGCCATTTTGTTGCACCGAGAGCAAGACTGCCCTCCCTCATCGAATCCGGGACAGCCTTCAGTGCTTCTTCAGAGGCCACTATGATGGTCGGGAGTACCATGCAGGCAAGCGTCAAGCTACCAGCGAGTATCGATTTGCCAAAACCCAATGCAAGCACAAAAAGCCCCATTCCGAAAAGTCCGAACACAATTGAAGGAACACCGGCAAGAGTGCTTATGCCGAGCCTTATCATCCTTGTGAATGTGGATGGTTTTGAATACTCGTTGAGGTATATGGCCGAGGCAATGCCAAGCGGGAGCGCAATAGCGACAGTTCCAATTACCAGATAGAATGTTCCCACAATCGCTGGTAGTATGCCACCCTGGGATCCGGATTTTGCAGGCATCTGCGTGAGGAAGCCCCACGAAATGGCAGGCAATCCTTTTATGACAATGTCAAAGATTATGTAACCCACCATGAAGACGACCAGGTAGGTCACAAACCAGATAACACCATATACAATTTTTTCAGTCTTCTTTTTTGCCATTATCCGAGTTTGTACTTTGAAAGGGCCTTTTGGGCCAGAATATTGAGCGCAAAGGTTATTCCAAGCAATATCAGGGCCACCCAGAACAGTGCCCTGTAGTGGTGGGAGCCGAAGGCCACTTCACCCATTTCCGCGGCTATTGTTGCAGTCATTGTCCTGACAGACGTCAGTGGGTTCATGGTCACAACGGCGGCGTTTCCTGTCACCATCAATACCGCCATGGTTTCGCCGATGACCCTTCCAATCCCGAGTGTTATCGAGGCGACTATCCCGGAGAGTGCGGCCGGAACAGTTATTTTAAATATTGTTTCGAGCTTGCTTGCCCCAAGGGCAAGAGAAGCTTGTTTATAGGAGCTGGGAACTGAACTTATGGCATCCTCTGAGATCGATATTATTGTCGGAATTGCCATCAGAGCCAGAAGAAGGGCACCGGTAAGTGCGGTGAGTCCGGTTGAAAGGCCAAAAACAGATTTCACCAGTGGGACAAAAACAACCAGCCCAAAAAATCCTATTACGACGGAAGGGAGTGCTGCGAGGAGTTCAATAAAAGGTTTCAGGACTTCCCTTTCTGCAGGCCTGGCAATCTCGGAGATATAGATTGCTGCTATGACACCTACAGGTATAGCTATTATTGTGGCCATTGCCGTCACAAGGAGGGAGCCTGTCAAAAGAGGCAGTATTCCAAAAGATTCCTTGAGCATTGAGGTTGGCGCCCAAAGACTGCCGGAAAGTGAAGAAAGACCGGGATCAAGTGCAAATGGAAGGGCCTCTTTTATGAGATAGAAAAAAATGAGCAGGACGATCAGTATTGAAGTCGATGATGCCCCAAGCAGGCCAAGTTTTACAGCTTTTTCTTTCCACTTTTGCACGCTTTTTGCTCCTGTCAAAAAAAAGATTTTGAGGGTGGTCTTTGAGAGATCACCCTCAAAAATTTACTTCTGTTACCCTATTTTGTTATGTAACCGGCTTCCTTGACTATGTTCTGTCCGTCTGGCGAGAGGACGAAATCAATGAATTTTGTTGTGTCACTTGTGCTTGTGGTTTTGGTGTAGAGGTAAAGGGCGCGGGCGATTGGGTAGGTTTTGTCTTTTACCGTTGCTTCTGATGGCATTACTGCTGGTGACGCGTTATCTTTTTTGACTGGTACCACCTTGATTCTTGAACTGGCTTCTGACGCATAGCCAAGACCGACGTACCCGATTGCCCACTTGTCCTGGGCAACTGAATCGATGATTGCTGATGTGGCTGGCATGAGGAGTGCCGTCTGTGCATAATTTTCTTTCGCAAGAACATGCTCCTGGAAGAACTGGTAGGTCCCTGAAGATGATTCCCTTGAGAGGATAATTATCTTCTGGTCTGGGCCGCCAAAGTCTTTCCAGTTGGTCTTTTTTCCGGTAAAAATATCTTTGAGCTGGACTGTGGTAAAGTCTTTTACAGGATTTTCCGGATTGATTGCAATTGCTATTCCGTCAAGGGCCACGAGGTTCTCCACTGCTTCGTTTCCGTTTGCCTTTGCTTCGTCTTTTTCCGCACTCTTCATTTCACGGGAGGCAGATGCTATATCGGTGGTTCCGTTGATGAGCGCCTTGATGCCAACGCCTGATCCCCCGCCGTTGACGGTAATCATGTAGTTCTTGTTGTTTTTCATGAACTCCTCTGCCCAGTTGTTGCAAAGATGGAGCATTGAATCTGAGCCGGTTATTGTAATGTTCACAGTCTGGGTTTGAGGGTTTGTATTTTCCCCATTGCCGTTATTTGTTCCGGCATTGCCATTCTGGCCACCGCAACCTGCCGTAAGCAGAAGGGCAACAGTGCCAATTGTGGCTATCGCTGCGCTAAAGATATTTATCTTTTTCATTTTCTCTCCTTTGTCTGTTTGCGGGTCTTTTATATTTGACAACTGTTAGGCAATTTTGGCTTTTCTGTTAGGATTGTGTTAGAGGGTTAACCAGTTTTAAGAACTGCATTTTTAGTGACTGGATTTTTCAGGAATGTGGATTGTGAAAGTACTTCCTGAGCCTGGAACGCTCTCAACTGTCGTGTGGCCGCCATGGGCATTCACAATATGTTTCACAATGGCAAGGCCAAGCCCTGTTCCACCTTGCTTTCTGGAGCGCCCCCTGTCTACCCTGTAAAACCTTTCAAACAGCCTCGGGATATGCTCTTTTGAGATGCCGATGCCGTTGTCCCTGACCGATATTATGGTTTCACCGTCGTTTTGTGACAGTTCCACAATTACTTTTGAGCCAGGATCGCTATAGTTTATTGCATTGTCAACGAGGTTGACAATTGCCTGTTCAAGGAGCCTGTCATTGACTGTCACAGTGATGTCCCTTTCACACACAAGGTCAATCTGGATCGATCTTTCTTTTGCTTTTATCTGGACGTCTTCAAGGGCATTATGTACAATCATTCTCAGGTTGTGTGGCTCCATCTGTATCAGGCCCTTTTCTTCTTCCTGCTCGATCCTGGAGAGTGACATCAGGTCGTTAATTATTGATCCTAGGCGTTCAGCCTGGCCTGCTATTATGCCAAGAAACTTTCTCGCATCATTTGGGTAGTCAATTGCACCATCCAGCAGTGTTTCAACAGAACCCTTGATTGAAGTGACAGGTGTTCTTAGCTCGTGGGAAACATTTGCTACAAATTCTTTCCTCATTCTCTCGAACATCCTGAGTTTTGTTACGTCAGAGAGGACAATTACTGCCCCAAGGACCTTCGAGTCCCTGTCCTTTATCGTCGTCCCCGTGGCCATGATGTATTTTTCACCATCAGCGCCTGACAGCACAAAATCCTCTTCTACTGGTGAATCTGAAACCAGTGTGTTGCGGACGATTTTTATCAGCGAAGAATTTCTTATGACCTCGTGTATGGATTTACCAGTTTGCATTTCATCAATCCCGAGGAGTACCGCGGCATTTTTGTATATCCTGATTATTTTCTCGGAGCTGTCGACTGCGAGGACACCTTCCATCATTGATGACAGGATTGCTTCCTGTTGTGCAGCCACGGCGTTTGCAGAACGCACCATTGTCTGGATTGTTTCCACGGCCGTGTTTACAGCTCCAGAGAGCATCTCGAATTCGGCCGGTGTGTCAATATAGAGTTTTGATTTCCCGCCTTCTTCAGCCATTTCTTTGATTTTTCCAGAAATTTGCATCAATGTTCCTGCAATCTTTAATGACGTGGCTCTGGAAATCAGGAAAAGTGCAAGAAAAAAAACCAGATAACAGACAAAGAAAAAAACAAAAACTGCCAAAATGAGGCTTTCCATTGAATGAAGCGATTGAGAGAACCTTAACACTCCGATGATTTTTCCATCTGCTAAAAGAGGCAAGGCCAGATAGGCCATGTCTTTGCCCAGCGTATAGCTTGACCTGATGTCCTTTCCTGTTTGTCCTGAAATGGCACTCTGGAACTCAGACCTTGTTTTATGATTTTCCATCTGGCCAGGGTCGACCTGGCTGTCCGAGATTACGTTGCCGTCTTTCCCAATGACTGTTATTCTTGTTTGAGAGCTGGCGCCTGCCTGCAAAGCATCCTGTCTCAACTCCCAGACGCTTTCACTCTTCAACAATTTTGCATATCTTGCCTGGACGATCCCCGCTTCTGATTCGAGAGAGTCAAAAACTGTTTTTTCATAACGATTCACGAGGAATATTGAAGTGATGGTGGACAGCAAGATAATAAAAACCAATCCTGCGATTGCATTCGGCCAGAACAGAGAAAAGAAGATGCCCTTCGTTTTTCTAGTCATAGTTCCCTGAAGCGGTAGCCCACCCCCCTGACGGTTTCGATGTAGTCTCCATATTCTCCAAGTTTTTTCCTGAGGCCAACTACCTGGACGTCAACCGATCTGTCTGTTACAGGATAATCAAGTCCCTTTATTGCGTCTATGATCTGGTATCTTGTGAAGACCCAGCCGGGCTTTTTGGCGAGAAAATGGAGAATGGAAAATTCTGTATGAGTCAGTTCCACCAGAGAACCTTTTACGAATACCTTGAACCTTCCTGGATCAATCTCCATTTCATCATATCTGAGCGGGGCATTTTCGTCGGTTACTACCTTACCGCGTCTTCTGAGCACGGCCTTGATCCGTGAGACAAGCACTCTTGGGCTGAAAGGTTTTGTGACATAGTCATCGGCGCCAAGCTCAAGGCCTGCGACGATATCTGCTTCCTCGCCTTTTGCAGTGAGCATTATGATTGGAATTGACGATGTAGACTGGTTTTTTTTGAGTTCTTTGCAGACATCCAGACCGTCAATTCCGGGCAGCATGAGATCAAGCAGGATTATGTCAAAGGTTTTTGTTTTGGTTGTTTTGAGCGCATCCTCCCCAGAAGTTGCAGTGGTCACATTAAAACCATTTTTTGCAAGGTTGTACCTGAGCAGTTCCAGGATGTCTTCTTCATCGTCCACGACAAGCATGTTTTCCCTGGGCATGTCCTACCTTCCGGTTGTTTGATGGCCCTAATTATTGTTGACAATTGTAAGGAATATGTGAGGAAATTAATAATATCTTTTTGTTGTTTTTAAGTCAAACTGGCAAAAACCCGCCAGATAATGGTTTTGGGTTGGTCTAGCGCTTTTTTCGGAGTGAATGCACCCTGTTCACAAAAGCACAGCCCCTGTTCCCTTTTCGCCTCGAGATCCAGAGTTTTTCGGAGACACCGCCGGAACTTGCCATGCAGATCTTGCAACCCCAGTGTGTGGTCGTCCACCATTTTGGCAAAGCCGCAGTCCTCACGCTGTCGCAGATGTGCAGGGCGGCTGCCCTCTGGATTGAAGCTGGCTTTTTCTTCATCTTGTCTCCTTTTTAGCTGTCCTGAAGTGGTTTCTTGCGCTCAAGTTTTGGGTCAAACTTGTCAATGCTTGCTATCTCATCATCTGGGAGCCTCTCTGGTCTTGTTTTTTCGTCTGCAACCTGTTTTTCGGACATGACCGGGTTGAGCTCTGTCGAATGTTTCCCTATATTAACCAGCGTAATGACCTGCCAGTCATCGGGTATCCCAAGAACTGCCCTGGTCTTTTTGGGGCTGTAGCCTGCAATCGGGTGAGCAACCAGCCCGAGTTCCGTGGCCCTCAGTATCATAAAGGCTGTTGCCATGCCGGTGTCAAAGAGGTAGTATTCCCTGTCGTATATTACGCAGTCATTCTCTTTTTTGGACAGTACGGCAACAATCATCGAGTCCCTGAATGTCCATTCATTGCCCTTTGACATCACCTGCTGCATTTGCAGGAGCATGTCCGGGTCTTTCACAAAAACAAAGCGCCAGGGTTGGTTGTTAAAACAGGATGGTGCAAGTTTTAGAAAACCGATCAAGTCTTCGATGAGTGCATCGGTTATCTCTGCTTTTTCCAGTGATCTGTAAGCCCTTCTTGCCAAAATTGCATCTTTTACATCCATTTTCCAAGCTCCCCAACCATCTCTTTGATATCAGGAAGTTCTGATATGGGATAGATTTTGATGAACCTTATAATTCCTTTCTTATCGACAATTATGTTTGCTCGCTCTGAGAAACCATCATTTTTCCTGAATATGCCAAGTAACGAGGCAAAATGCCCATGGGGCCAGAAATCTGATAAGAGTGGTGTTTTTTCTATTCCGAGTTCTTTTGCCCAGGCGTGTTTGCTAGGAACAGTGTCAACGCTCAGGCCGAGTGCAACAACTCCCATTTTTTCAAAATCATTTACATGTTCCTCCAGCGATTGCATCTGTTGGGCACAAACTTTTGTCCATGCCAGCGGGTGCCATGAGAGAAGGATCATCTTCCCTTCCAGTGATTTTTTACTCCATTCTTTTTTGTTGTGGTCGGTCAGTGTGAAATCTGGTAATATGTCTCCAATGTTCATTTTTCCTCCTTTGGGTGAATTATATGGTATTAGTCTTGATTATCAAATTCATTACTATTTATATGTACATCATCTTGGCTCACATTAATTTTAATAAATAATTTACATCTGATAATATTGCAAAATAAACATGATACCAAATATTTATTGTCAAATTGCTTTAATGGAATATCACAATATTTGTGAACTACATAAAACATGAAAAAGTTGGATATTGGTTTGATATCCTACTCGCTATTTCCCTTGGTGGGCTTGCTTGCTTAACTGTTTATGGATTTGAGAAGATCTTGGAGCTTAGTGAATATTTTAATCCAGAGAGAATCAGCAAATTCTGGATTATCGCATTGCCATCATTGAGCGGTCTCGTTGTAGGATTAATTTCATATTTGCTCAAAATTAAATCCACAGAGCCAATTTTTGATACTGTTGCTGGGGCAAATTTCAAAAGACGTATTTTGGCAAAACCATCATCTTTACTAAAACCGGTTCTTGCCGCAATTTCTATTATAGGTGGCAATCCAGTTGGCTCAGAAAAATCAGTTATAATGCTTGGAAGTACTGTTGCGGCATTGGCGGGTCGTTACTTGGATATTCCACACAAAAGAAGGCATCTTTTGATTGGCTGTGGGGCTGCAGCAGGATTTGCCTCTGCATTTATGTCACCTCTTGCGGGTATACTATTTGTTATAGAGGTCATACTCATGGATTATAGCCCATACTCTTTCTCAATGCTTGCTTTGTCGAGTGGAAGTGCTTTTCTTTTCTCCAAAGTGATTGGTTTGAAGCCTCTTTTTGTATTACCAGCACTTCTTGCTCCAAAAACAATTTATCTTTTTATTTTTGCGCTACTGGGAGTTGCATGCTCTTTATTGACATTCCTGTGGGAGAAACTGACGCTGTTTATTGAGAACAACAGAGAGAGGATCAAACACCATAAAATATTTGCTCCAATGATTGGAGGTTTTGTTGCTGGCATTATTTGTGTTTTTGTACCCATTATATGGGGTCCAGGTCTTAGTAACATAAATTTTGCGCTTGGTAGCGTACAGCCCGTTTTGTTCTCTCTTTTAGTTGTTGGTGCAAAGATTATTGGAACATCGTTTGCCCTTGGTCTTGGTGTTGCTGGGGGAGATCTGGCACCATCAGTGTTTATTGGCGCTTTTATTGGCGCTGCGTTTGCTCCGATAGCCCCTGAATATCTGCCGTTATTTGTTGTAGCGGGCATGTGCGCTCAGTTATCTTCCGCATTTCATGCTCCCCTCACGTCTATTCTTCTTGCAATAGAGATAGCTGGAGGGCGAATTCCAAATATATTGCCTATTGTTGTTGCAACTGCAATATCTTTCCTCCTTTCCACAAAGATTACACCAAGATCAATCTTCCAAGAAGGTCTTCATAGGTGTAATGTTCCGAGGAAATTTGGGCAATTACAAAATCCGTTGGAAATAAAAATAAGAGAAATTATGTTGCAGAACCCTTTAGTGATCCAGAAAGACGAACCTGTCAAGCAGGCCATTGACTTGATGAGAGAACATAATGTTACAGGTTTGCCTGTTCTCGATGGTGAAAAGCTTTTTGGTGTAATTACGCTTACGGATCTCAGAAGACATGTTACATCACAGGATCTTGAAAAACCAACAAGTCTTTTCTGTTCCGTGGATCTTGTGACTATTTCACCAGCTACAACAATATCTGATTCTCTCACTATGATGCATGAGAACCAGGTTGGTAGATTACTTGTTGTGTCTCCATCCAACCCGAAGAAGCTCCTTGGGATTGTTTCGAAGAAAGATCTTCTGGAGCTGGCCACAAGACGCTATGCGCAGATAGACGAGTAAGGAAATGGATGCGGAGGGGGGTAAAGTGAAAAATAATATTTTTGCGAAGATCATCCTGTTAATCCTTCTCTGTTCAACAACCGCAGGTTGCGGTTTATATGACCTGCCAGTAAAATGATTGAGCAGAAACAGAATAAAAGGCGAGTTAATTGAATATTTTTATGATTATAACAGGGAAGGGGCAAGAAATATAAAACCAATCACGCTCGAAGGGTCCACCGTTTATGCTTATGATGATCCTGGGTTGAACAGTGTGCGGGAGATTCTTACCGTTGAAGGCAAGATTGTTTCACGATTTATTTCTCCAGGAAGAGGTCTGGATTTGTACTTTTTGCATGATATTGGCAATTCAAGATATTTAGCTAGATATCGCATTTCTGGTGACAAAATATTTGACGTGCCAGTTCCAAAAGAAATCACCACAATTATTGGAAATAATTACAAGAGATCGGATTATGAAAAAGATCTTGTTTTCTGTCAGACAGATGACAGAAAAGCAGCTTATGTATATCAATATAAGGAATTTGCCAACAAGATAACATTTAAAAAGCCAATGCATTTTCTTCCTGAAATTTTCATGGCTTATGATGGTGAAAATCTCCACAGGTTCTCGCAGACGAAAGAGCTAAAGGAAATCCAGGTCATAAGTTTGGGTCAGGTTGGCGATCTGTCAAAAGCAATCCTTGATACACAGCCATATGCAAGCTTTGAGGAAATGCCAAAAGCCATTTCGATATATGACGGCAAATCAGTTTTCTATTTCGATTATGATGATAATGGCAATCTTTTCCTTGCTTTGAAAAGGGATATCAAAGTGTTTGGCAAGAGCGCAGATTACAGAGCTTTTTCAACTAGCAAGGGTATTTACACAATAGAACCAAGGGTCAGGATTTCTGATCTCTTTCCAAAACCAAATCCTAAATGTGATTACAATTCATACTTCAATATATTAATTCCCGAACTGTGGGGCTATGTTCCTGTAACAACACTTGATATGGAATCACGTCAGATATACCCTCACCCAAATCTGTTTCAGAAAAAATCTGGCAGATACACAAATTTGTCAATCTTGTCTGATTACAGTGAGCAATATTTATTGCTTTACAACATTTGGCCCATAAAGGATGAAATAGTTGCTGTTGCTGGTTGCGACATTTATTTGTATCTATTCTGCAAAAATGGTGTGTATCTTGTAGAATATAGCAAGTTCGGGTCTAATCGAGATAAGCTAGAAATTATTGATATGTTGCCCAGAAATATCCCGTGAAAGTGTTTAACTGATGCTATCACTTAGCGGAGGGAGAATTTGTTAAAACGGTTATGTCTTTTGGAGTGTCCAATCAGGCAGGAGGCAATAATTATGGAAAAAGATGAAATAAAGCAGGTCATACAAAAGCACTACGGCGAAATTGCTGCCAAAAACGGTTCCGGGTGCTGTGGAAGCAGCTGCGGTTGTGGCGCCAGCATCACCAACGCACAGATTGCAAAAAGCCTTGGATATACTGATTCAGAGATAGCATTTGCTTCGGAGGCCAATCTTGGCCTTGGCTGTGGCAATCCGACTGGAATGGGGAATATCGGGGAGGGCGAAACTATCCTTGATTTGGGTTCTGGTGCTGGCTTTGACTGCTTCCTGGCTGCGAAAAAGGTTGGCGATAAAGGCCATGTGATTGGTGTTGACATGACCCAGGAAATGATTGACAGGGCAGGCCAAAATGCCAGAAAGAATGGTTTTGAAAATGTCGAATTCAGGCTCGGGGATATAGAAAAATTGCCTGTTGAAAACAACTCTGTTGACGTTGTCATAAGCAATTGCGTTATTAACCTTGCCCCGGACAAGCCAAAAGTCTTCAGCGAGGCCTTCCGAGTCCTTAAAAAAGGCGGCAGGATGTATATTTCAGACATTGTCTTGCTGAAGGACCTCACACCAGAGCAAAAAAGAAGTGAAGAGCTGATAGCAGGATGCGTTGGTGGGGCCCTACTGAGGGACGATTACCTGGAAATAGTCAAAAAAGCAGGTTTTGAAGTCAATATCCTTTCAGAGGACAAGGGCATCAGTGAAAGGCAGTATCAGGGCATTCCTCTGGAGAGCCTCAAGATAGAAGCCAGGAAGATATAGAATTCATTTCTCCACTCCCAGACAAGCTCTGTTTTATGGCAATTCACACCCGCAAATATTGAGTTCTTCGTAATCGTTGCCATTGAATTGTCTCACTCTTGTCCACATCGCATACTTGTTGTCAATAAAAATATTTAGGCACTGTGTGCTGTTTTCATCCAGCTGGAGATTGTTTTGAGTGTTTAGGTCGTAAAGGTATGGAACACCTGTAGAATTCTTCAGTTCACCTTTTCTCCAGCCAACATATGATTGGGTGATCATGTCGGGAGCTTGATGATAATCAAGTGCACTTGTATCAGTAATAAATGTTGGCTGATTGTCGCTGATTTTTTTGTAGGCAACAGCCCAGAAAGTTCCATTGTTATTTGTCACTTTTTCATCCCAGCAAACATAGGTGTCATCTGCATTTGAACCTTGTGAAATAAAAGCAACATCAATCTCATTTGTTGTGATTGTAGTGGTGGTCTTGTTTTGAAGGTCAAAAACATAAACTCCCATATTGTTGTGGTCAGTTTTTGTTTCTGGACCTACGAAAAGAACGTATCTGTCATTCATGAAAAATATGGATTGGCTTCCCGGTGTTGTTACAATCGGAAATTCTTGCTGTTTTGACATGTCGTAGCCATAGATGTCAAGACCCGTGGTTTCCTGGTTTCTGAAATCAACCCAGCAGATATGGTTGCCATGTTTTTTGGGCGACGTGGCATAAACAGATTCCGGGGTTATTCTTTTTGAAGTCTTTGCATTGATGTCGTACAGATATATTGAACTAATGTCTTCGCCATCTTCTTTGACATATACAATATGGTCTCCATTTATCCATGGTTTGTATACAGTGATTGTGCTTGGGTATGGGTGTGATTCAATGATTGTCTCTGTTTTTGTCCTGTAGTCATACATTTTTATTGTGTCATATCTTCCCTTGCCGACCGGCTGGTCATGTTTTTCATCCCATACAACCCTCTCTCCATCGGCCATATAACTTGAAACCATGCTCAGGACAGACTCTTCGGTTTCATGGATTGCCATGCCAAAAGTGTCTGGATCATGCAAGTTTAGTTTGTTGATATCAAGCGTAAACCCCATCCATCCGCCGTTTTTGGTGCTAACGGTTTCAGTAACCAGCGCCCTGTGCGAGTTGTCTTTGAATAGATCAATCATCTCTGTGCCATTTCTTCTGTATTCCCACACAAAATGTTCACCGACTTTTCTTGCATCCAGATATGGTTTTGTGCCAGAGTTGCCATGCACCACAAAAATGACTGCTCCAGTTGCAATGACGAGTATGGATACAACCAATACCCACAATATTTTTCTTTTCATGCCCCCTCCTTAGTATTTCAAGCTCATGATAATGACATATAGTCGAATGCGCAAATTTGGTAGTTGGCTCCCATTTTGCAATCAAGCTTCCTTTGTATGGTGTAAAAAGATTGCTACCTCGATGGGGAGGGTACCCAAGTGGTTGTTAATATCTTGCCAGGTTTCGGCAATTTATTGGTAGCATTGTTGTAGTTAGTTCTATAATTCCAGATATACGTCTATCTTGATGGAATCAGCGTATTTCTGGTACCAGTTGTTCTCTGCCTCTATCTTTTTTATCGTGTAGAGATAATTCACAACATCTTTCCATACAGCCTCAAAGTTGGGTTTAGGTTTCTTGCCGCCATCAGTGAAGAAATAGTCCCAGGCATAGGTTTCGTAGTCCATCTTCAGTACTACAAAACTGCCATTGGCTTCAATTACATCCGAGATTTCGCCTATCTTCAACGAGAACGCCACTTTTTCCATTTGTGGGGGGAGGTAACCCTTTGGCACCAGCTGTGACATCCTGCCGCCATTCTGGCCGCTTTCCCTCTCCTCCGAGTACATTGTTGCCACATCTGCAAAAGTTTTGTCTTTTCCGATCATGGCTTTGAGGCTCTCGGCGTATTTTCTTGTTGGCTCATAGAGCTCCTTGCCGTCAATCTTCTCGTCGTAAAGTACCACTATTTGTGAAAGGCCAAGCAGTTTTGATTCGAAAAATTCTTTTGCCTGCTCTTTCGTTACCTTCAGATCTTTGGTTACGTTGTCTGATACCTTTTGTCTGATCACTTGCCTGATAAATATTGGATCACCCTTGATTGTTTCCTTGAGTCCTTCGATCCCGCCGAGATCGGTGAGCTCTTTTTCGAGCGATTGCCTTGAACCTGCCTGATGAACTCTTGCATCTACCTCCGAGGCAATAGCTGCATCAATCTCTTTTGATGTTGGAAGAATACCGTTTTTCTTTGCATAGTCTTCGTAAACAGCATATTCTACAAGCTGGTTCAGCGCGTCTTCCCTGGTTGCTTGCAGCATTGAAGTGTTTTTTGAATCATCGATATCTGTTCCTTCAGCGAGGGCCTGTTGTCTAGTAATGTTGACCAACTGTGAAAAAACTGACAATGGTACTTCAATGTCCCCAACCTTTGCCACCACACCCGTTGGGCCTTTCATTTTTGGCTGGGAGACAGGCCTTTCCACTGTTTTTGTATCTTCTGTGGTCTTGTTTTTAAAATATTCTACCAGTGTAAGTGTCGCACCGGCCACAAGCCCTAGGGCTATGACAGACAAAATGATTATCCTGAGATAGTTCTTTTTCACGGAAGTGATTTTACATTCAGGATACCGGTTGTCAAAGGGCTTTATGGAAACTGGCAAGATTTTCAGTTAATATCTGATTATGGATACCCGCTATTACAAAGGAGACCAGAACCTTTCGTGGGACGCTCTTCTTGTGGCAAAGGCACTGCTTGATCTGGCTGGCAGCGCGACATTCTTCATACAGGACGAAAAGCTTGGAACAGCCGATTATAAACTGGAGTATAACAATAAATTTGCCCTCACGACCGACTATTGCGGAAAGCTTACGGGTGCCGTATGGATCCATCAAGATACATCTTCAGGCCCATTCTATGCCTTGCCTGTGGAGCCTTATACCTATAAAAAGTTTGGGTTCTCACTTAAAAGAATAACTGATTCATATGAGAGAGTCGCAAAACTCTTTGAGATGGGAAAAGAGCTTGGTGATCTCGGCATTAACTTGAGGCCTGGCCAGATGCTGAGAGGGCTCACAGAGGGCGAGAGATATGTAGGTATTGTACCAACGACGCAGGATGAAAAATCCATATCATCCTACAGACTCGCTGATGACGGTCTCATGGAGAGATATTATTTTATGTTCCTTGCTTGTTACAGGGGGGCTCTCCAGTCGGTTTCGAGAGAAAAATGGCCTGATATTAAAGCAAGAGCCAAGAGGATACTTGGCATGGCAAATGAGCTCCTCTCATCAAAACCGGAAGCCACAATCTCGGACTTGCAGGAGACCTTTTGGAGGTTTGGTTTTTCTGAATTTTTTAATACTATACCCCCAAAGATAATGAGGGCATCAGAAGTCTTTGATGTAAAGGGGGAAATAGGTCACATTGTTTTGCTCACCCTTTTAAGAAACACAGAAGCATTTGTTGAAAGCTATAATGAGGCACTCAACAAGACCCATCTTCCTTTAAAAAGGCTCAAGCTCAGAGATGGTGTGATGGAACTTCCCTATTACATTGAATGTGAGTATGAGGGGCGCCTTGTAAGGTGGCACATCAGGGCGCATTTCGGCGAGAAGCTTGTCCTGAAAATGACATATCGCAATGCTGAGCCGAAAACAATGACCATTTCAAATCCCCCTTCGTTTGATGAGCTCAAAAATGGTCTCGTTGGACTTTTTGGTTGCCACACCCTCATTGGCAAGGCTGGCCCACTTCTTGCTGAATTGAGCAGGCCACCAAAGATTATTTCGCTACCGGAGCAAGGTTCGAAGTACGCCCCGATGGTTGGCCATCTCACAAAAGAATTGCAATCAATGGGGATAAATTATCCTGGTGGGGAATTCTTGAGGATAGGGTTGCGTGCAATCGACACAATGGAGCTCCTCGGTGACGAAGAGATTTTTCTTCCACCTTTTTTGAGGGCGTTTTGGGGAGAGGCAAGAACTGCTTCCTGGATTGCCAGACACTGGAAAGAAGAAGCAACAACAGCAAAAGAGATGCTTGAGAGCCTTCACCTCGACGAAGGGCAATTGCTTACGCTGGCAAAATATGCCATTCTGGAATATGAAGATGCACTGCCCAATCCTGTCCCACCGAAGATGGCGAAATTGGGCAATATAGCTGGAATATCGAAACCACTTACAACAAGGGTGTATGCAAAGCTGAAAGAGTTGATTGAAACAAGAGAAGTTCTCCTCTCTGAGCGCAGAGAGAAAATGGCAGATTTTCAAAAATCAGGGGAACTCCTTGATGTTGAAATGGCAATAAAGCTTGTGTCAGTTGGCATCCTGAAAAGGTTTGAACAGCTGACTTCGCTTTTTTATGTGAATAACAGACCTTATGCAATCAGTTTCTATCTGGCATTCGGTCCGGAAATCCTCAACAGGATTGCACAGGGCGCCATAACCAGGAGGGAGCCATGCTAAAAAAACGCTTGTTTTTCTTTTTGCTTGCCGCCACTTTTGTTGTTGCAGGATGTGGCCAGCCAGACCTTAAGCTTGTAAAAGCCGAGTTTGCGGAGTCAGTGAAGGGGCTGAATGATTATGTGGCCGCGGAAAAGACAACCTTCAAATCCGGTGAAACCATCAATGTTTACGTCCAGATTCAGGGTTTCCAATCTAATCCTGATGATGACAAGTTTACAAGCTGGCCCATGGAAACTATCAAAGTTAGGGACAACAAAGGCAAACTGATTTTCACCCAAAAAGTATTTTCCGACATGAAAACATACGATGAAAAACAAACAGAATTTGCCCTTCCATTCCAGGTCACTCTCACCGGCGAAAAAGGCCCGTATCGAATCGAGGGCATTGTAGAAGACGGAATAACCGGAGAGAGGCTCACATTTGAGCTTGGCCTGATTCTTGAGTAGCACGGAAAAAAGTCAATCATGAAAAATGGTGTCGGCCTGACCTCAATCCCTGGTGTCGGTAAAAGCATTGCCGTGGATTTGATTGAGCTTGGAATAAACAGGGTGTCCGATTTGAAGAATCGTGATCCGCAGGAGCTCTATGATTTGCTTTGTGCTAGAAAAGGCCATCAGGACAGATGCCTGCTTTATGTTTTCAGATGCGCCGTATATTTTGCCAGTAATATCAACCACGAGCCAGAGCTCTTGAAGTGGTGGAACTGGAAGGATGTAGCTGGGCTAAAAGACAAAGGGAGAGTCAGATGAAGGATCGGATAATAATATTGTTATCAACAATTTTTCTGGAAAGCGATAGAAAACAATTACTATTTTTAAATAAATTTTTGTAACGAGGACATTTTTTGTGTGTCCAAGGGGTTGCTATGGGTAAGAAAATTTTGGTGTGTTATGCGACTAGGTGCGGTTCAACTGGTGAAGTGGCTGAAAGAATTGCTAGTGTTATCAAATCTGGCGGCCACACTGTTGATGTGTTACAAGTCAAAAGAAATATTGATATTGACGATTACGATGCCGTGATTGTCGGGAGTGCAATAAGGATTGGCAAATGTCTTGGTGAGGCAATAGATTTTGTAAAGCAGAGAAAATCCGACCTGCAAAAGAAAAAACTTTTTTATTTTGGGATTTGCTTGATGATTACCATGCCAGACAAGTTACAGGAAGTCCAGACCTACCTCGATTCTATGATTGCCGAGTGTAAACCAGTTGCCCATGAAATATTTGCAGGTAAGGTAGATTTTAGCAAACTTTCGTTCCCGATAAGATTACTCATGAAACAAATGAAGACCCCGGAAGGCGATTTTGTGGAGTGGCAAAAAGTCGAATCTTGGGCCAAAATGATATCAAAAAGCATCTAATATCATTTATTGATATATTATCTAATATAATAATAAGTTTTATACATTTAGAAGTATATTGAATTGTTAATAGGTATATTTGTTAATAAAGTGGCTATTTAATGTATATTAGTAGTCTTAAAAATATAAAAATAGAGCTATACCGTCTTTAATAGACTTATTATCTCATATTAGATCAAAAAGTTATATTAATATCTAAATATTAGGATATAAGATATTAATTAGATAAAGCATAATTTATAGTTATAAAAATTGATTAAATTGCACCTTAAATTATTTATTGGTTATATTTTATATTCCCGCACTGCTGATTTGGAAATCTTTTTATGATGTATGGTTTATAAAATATCTGGCACAATTATTTCAAATTAATCTCAATAATAAAATGTGCTGTATTTTGCGATGTGTGTTGCTTTAACCTTAAAAGTTGACTCGCAATTGAAATGGTTTAAAATTCTCAAGCTGTTATAAATGCAAGGCAGAGCTAGGGCAGCCTCTAACAAAATCCGAATCAAAGCCCCCAGGAGGAGCAGTGTCTTATATAGACATAACCAAATTAAGAGGACTTTCGCAGGAAGAGGCCGCAAAAAGACTGGCAACTGATGGGCCAAACGAATTGCCATCTTCCAAAAAACGCAGTATTTTTGTCATTATCTTTGAAGTTATCAAGGAACCAATGTTCCTTCTCCTCGTCTCTTGCGGGACCATATACCTTATACTTGGTGATCGTCAAGAAGCTTTCATGCTTCTTTTCTTTGTGTTTGTTGTTATGGGGATAACAATCTTTCAGGAAAAGAAGACCGAGAGGGCTCTTGAGGCACTTCGTGATCTTTCCAGCCCCAGAGCGCTTGTAATAAGGGATGGCGTACAGCAAAGAATCGCCGGGAAAGATGTTGCAAGAGGCGATTTCCTGATCCTTCAGGAGGGTGACAGGGTACCAGCAGACTGCATTTTAATATCGTGCATAAATCTAACCGTCGACGAGTCGCTCTTGACTGGCGAATCAGTCCCGGTGAGAAAAACAAATTGCGACAATGAAGATGAGCCAATGGGCAAACCTGGCGGAGATGATCAGCCTTATATTTTCTCTGGTACACTTGTTGTTTCAGGCCAGGGAGTGGCAATCACAAAATCAACAGGTTCCAACACCGAAATAGGAAAAATTGGCAAAGCATTGCAGAAGCTTGACAAGAATAATGACACAAGGCTCCAGCATGAAATCTCAAGACTGGTCAGGAATGTTGCCTTCTTTGGCTTGGCCCTCTGCGTTGTTGTTTTTGCAATGTATGGGTTCACAAAAACCGACTGGCTTGGAGGACTCCTAGCTGGATTGACACTTGCCATGGCAATGTTGCCGGAAGAATTTCCTGTGGTTTTGACCATATTTATGGCTCTGGGCGCATGGAGGATGTCAAAAAAAGATGTTCTCACAAGAAAAATGCCAGCGATAGAGACCCTTGGCTCCGCAACCGTTTTGTGCGTTGATAAAACGGGAACGCTGACGCAGAACAAGATGACCGTTGTTGAGCTTATGGCTGGTGGGGAGATCATTGGTCTCGAGGGCAATGAAAAAGAATTGCCCGAGGATTTCCACAGTCTTGTGGAATTTGCTGTCCTGGCCTCTGAAAAAAATCCTTATGAGCCGATGGACAGGGCAATCCGTGAACTTGGTGCAAAACATCTTGGTGGAACAGAACACCTACATGATGACTGGGAATTTATCCAGGAATATCCGCTTTCAAAGGAACTATTTGCCATTTCTCAAGTTTGGAAATCCACAAAAGGTGCGGGCTATGTCATTGCTGCGAAGGGTGCTCCCGAAGCCATTGCTGATTTATGCCATCTGGACAAGCAGGCAGTTGAAGATATAAGCTCTCAGGTTTTCAAAATGGCTTCAGAGGGCCTGCGTGTTCTTGGTGTTGCAAGGGCTAGCTTTATGGAATCAGGCTTGCCAAAAGCCCAGCATGGTTTTGATTTTGAATTCCTTGGCCTTGTTGGCTTCTTCGATCCTGTCAGGGATAGTGTTCCCCAGTCAATCAAGGAATGCTATGAAGCAGGTATAAGGGTTGTAATGATCACTGGTGACTATCCAGTAACCGCATGCAAGATTGCAAGATCGATCGGTCTTGAAAACTCTGGTGAATATATCACCGGGCACGAACTTGATGAGATGTCCGATGAAGCATTGAACGAAAGAATTGGCAAAGTCAATGTTTTTGCCAGGGTTGTTCCAGAGCAGAAATTGAAGCTTGTCCAGGCGCTTAAAGCCAAAGGCGAGATCGTCGCAATGACTGGTGATGGCGTAAATGATGCTCCAGCCCTAAAGGCCGCGGATATTGGCGTTGCAATGGGTGGAAGGGGCACTGATGTCGCAAGAGAGGCGTCATCATTGGTGCTTTTAAAGGATGATTTTTCGTCGATCGTCGACTCTGTAAGAATGGGGCGAAGGATATATGAGAACATACAGAAGGCTCTTGCATATATAGTTGCAATACATGTTCCGATAGCTGGCATATCCTTACTGCCAGTGCTTTTGAAATGGCCGACACTTTTTACACCAATGCATATTGTGTTCATGGAGCTTGTAATTGATCCAGCCTGTTCGATTGTTTTTGAGGCCGAACAAGGGGAAAAGAATTCCATGAAGAGACCGCCAAGGAATCCAAATGCACCGCTCTTTGGGGCGGGTGTTTTCATGCTTAGTGCCCTCCAGGGTGTTGGTGTTCTCCTGGTTATCTTGCTGGTCAATTTTGTTGCCTTGAGAATGGGCAGGGGTGAGTTTGAGGCAAGAACCCTCACTTTCACAACGCTTGTTGTCTCCAACCTTGCACTTATTCTGGTCAATAGATCGTGGAACAAGGCTGCTTTTGAGATAGTAAAAACAAAAAACCAGGCTTTCTGGTGGGTGTTTTTTGGGGCCATCGTTTTCTTGGGTCTTGTCCTTTACGTCCCATTCCTTCAAAACCTCTTCAAGTTTACTACACTTCACGCTAGTGATATTTTGATCTGCCTGTGCGCCGGGCTCCTGAGTGTTGTTTGGTTTGAAGTGTTCAAAAAACTTCAGGCCAGGAAAAGAAGGCTTAATGCCAGAGATAGTAAAACTGGAGCAGTTCAATGAGGATGATCTAAACAGTGTCCTGGTAGGTTATACTTCCACTAGAAAGTACACGATTGAAAAAACGGAGACAAAAAACCAGATAACATTCAGGCTTGATCTGGTTCCACTTGAAAGAGTTTATGTAAAAAAATGGTTTTTGACCAATGAGGTTGATCACTACAGGAGGATAGTGCCAACAGGATATTCCATTGGCGCGTATGTCGATGGCAAGATTATCGGAATGGCTATTGCTGAGAACCTTGACTGGAACAGGAGCTTGTTTATTTGGGAGTTTCATGTCAGGGAAGGTTACAGAAGGCAAAAAGTTGGCACTCGCATGATGATGGAGCTCGAAAAAGAAGCCAGGCAAGCGAACCTGAGAATTATGGTTTGCGAGGCACAAAATACGAACGCAGATGCGATTGATTTCTACAAACATTGTGGATTTTCAGTTGAGGGCATAGATCTTCACTACTACGATGATCTTGATTCACGCAACGAATTTGCCATCTACATGAAAAAAATGTTGATGAGTAAAAATCAGAATCATCTCATTACGGATTGCAAATCTAGATTGTTATATTAGATTATCCAACCATTTACAAAAATTAATTTTGCAATAACATATATACTTGTTAATTTGTAATACAAGTTTATTTGCTGGTATTTGAAAAATAAGGAGGATTAAAAATGCTTCCGAATTTTGATACTGGAAATACTGGTTTTATGCTGGTAGCCACAAGCCTTGTTATGCTTATGACACCTGGGCTTGCTTTTTTCTATGGTGGCCTTGTTGGTAGAAAAAATGTTCTTGCCATCATGACACAAAGTTTTGTATCAATGGGCTGGACCACGGTATTATGGTTCCTTTTTGGTTACTCACTCTGTTTCTCTGGTGATGTTGGTGGGGTTATTGGCAATCTTGATATGGCATGCCTTAGAGGTGTAAATTTCACCTCTGCTTTTCAAGGTCAAAGTAGTTTGCCATTATTGGTTTTTTTTGCATATCAGATGATGTTTGCCATTATTACACCTGCACTCATAACTGGAGCTTTTGCAAATAGGGTGCGCTTTAAAGCTTATTTAGTATTCCTGACCGTATGGCTGATTTTTGTTTATTTTCCAATTGCTCATATGACTTGGGGTGGTGGTCTTTTCCAGCAATGGGGTGTTCTTGATTTTGCAGGTGGCACAGTTGTACATTGTACTGCAGGATTTGCAGCTCTAGCTTCGGTGTTTTTTGTTGGCAAAAGAAAAATTGTAGATAAGGGTCCACACAATATTCCTCTTGTAGCACTTGGTACTGGCCTCCTTTGGTTTGGTTGGTATGGTTTTAATGCAGGATCAGAACTAAGAGTCGATTCAATAACTGCATTGGCTTTTGTGAATACTGATGTGGCGGCATCAGTGGCCGCTGTAGTGTGGCTTATAATTGCGTGGATATTTGAGAAGAAACCAAAATTTGTAGGTCTTCTTACAGGGGCAGTTGCTGGACTTGTAGCAATAACACCAGCAGCTGGATATGTTACAACCGGATGGGCCGTAGTAATTGGTATGTTGGCATCAATTGTTTGTTATATCGCTGTTACCCTTAAAAATAAGCTTGGTTTGGATGATGCACTTGATGTCTGGGGTGTGCATGGGGTCGGAGGTTTTGTTGGTGTAATATGCACTGGTCTTTTTGCATCAACCCTTGCCAATCCTGCAGTAACAGCCGCACAACAAGGGCTTGTTTATGGAGGGGGATTGTTCTTTGTAAAGCAGTTGACAGTTGGAATTGGTGTCATAGTCTATGCGTTCTTGTTCACATATGTTGCCCTTTGGATTATTGATAAAATAACACCGGTCAAGCTTTCTTCTGATGAACAAGAAGTAGGTCTAGACATCACTTTACATGGTGAAGAAGCTTATCTTTAATGCAAGTGGTTGATAAAAAATAAGTTATTATTTTAATGGTGAAACATGGAAGAAAACTTTCTTGGTGAATTCGAGCTTTCTTTAAAAGTAAAAGATCTTGTAAAATCGATGGATTTTTACCACAAATTGGGTTTTGAAAGAGTAGACGGCGAACCTGCCAAAGGGTGGGCTGTTCTCCGCTGTGGTGATTTAAGACTCGGGCTTTATCAAGGCCATCTTGAGGCAAATCTCATGTCTTTTCTTGGTGGCAATGTAAAATCCATAACACAGGATCTTAAGTCAAAAAAAATTGAGATGTTTTCTGATGCCACACAAGAAAAAGATGGCAGTGTGGGTGCAAAACTTGTTGACCCAGATGGAAACATCATCTATTTCAACAGCTTCACAGACGAATAAGTGAGGTTCACTATGCCTGATTTTGTTGAGAAATGCAGGGCCTATGGTGTTACTAGAATAGAGGTATCGAAGGTCGCAGAATCGGCAGCTGACTGGGAAAAACTTTGGCGTGAACCAGAGTTTGGTTTTCCATTCAAATGGGGATCATGCTGGAAGCAGTGTTGTGAATATTTTGTCTCTGATTTTGAAGCCGAAGTCGGTTTTTTTACTGATATCCTCGGTTGTGTATGTAATGCTTTGGATCAGGATTATGCAATGTTTACCAGTCCTGCAAGAGATTTTTTCATTGCCTTCTACAGAGCGGAACCTGATAGGGCAACTCCACCTGGAACCATGAAGATTGCTTTTATGGTGGAAGAGGTTGATCAGACTGTTAAGAAGCTCAAAGACAGGGGTGTCGAGTTTATAGATGATCCCCAAAGTGTTGCCGAGGGTTCACCACTTGCCAAGGCGTCTTTTGCAACACCGAATATGATAGAGTGTGCCCTTTGGGGGTTTCCTGGAGGATAAAGATGTCTGCTGAAAACAATGACATGCCGATGCACACTATGTAACCACTCGTGATGAAGCCAGGAAAATTGCCAAGGGTAAGAAACATTACTGGGTTTCCGATTGCGGATGCAGGAAAGGCAATGAGAGCGGGTGCAAGAGATCACCGGTTGACGTATGTCTTTGCTGGGCGGGCCCATACGGATCGACTGAAGAGAATGCCAGAGAACTAAACGAAGAAGAGCTTGAAAAACTCTTTAAGTTAGCTGAAGAGAAACACCTTGTCACAAGACCATTCAGGAAATGGGACCCGGAGACAAAATCTGTCATTGATGAAACTGATGGAGTTTGTTTCTGTTGCGACTGCTGTTGCGCGTATTTTACTGAACCGGGTGAGGTTTGTGACAAGGGACCATCAATAGAAAAGACAGACAGGGACTCATGCACGGATTGTGGCGCATGTGTTGATGTTTGCTATTTTAAAGCCAGAAAAATGGAAAACGGCAAGCTCGAGATAATAAATGACAATTGCTATGGGTGTGGTTTGTGTGTTGATGTTTGTTCCTGCATAACCATGACCAAGAGGTAATCTATCCTAGCAATCATATTCAAGAAATTCCCTAAAATGCATGATTTTTGCAAAGAGGCTTTTGGTTAAATTGTCTCGAAAGCATTGGTTGACAAAGTTATGCTGGGTGTTAAATTGGTATTGCTCCAGGAAGGAGCAGAAGGAGAATTCAAAATTATGGACGGTAGCAGCAGTAATAACCCAAACCCGTTGCCTAGTGGCAAACAACCGCCCGTAAGCTCCAAGTAGGTGTTTTTTGCGCGCCCCTTGGTGCCTATGGGCAAAGGAGGCGCAGCATGAAAGAAATCATCACCACAAACCGCAGGGTAACAAACCCGATCCTTTCGGTTATTTTTGGAAGAACCGCATTCCACAACAAAACTAAAGGCAATGCTTTTCTTGTGCTTTGGGATGAGAAGGAAGCAAAAAGACTCCAGGGAGAGCTTTCCATGAACGGCTGGAACGTCAGACTGGAAACAAAAGACAGCTTCAGGGCCTACAGCAACATCAAGAGCACGCAGCCGGACGTTGTGGTAATTGACTCCAGGGATAACGAGCACTCATTCAATGAGCTCGCAGGAGCACTCCGCTCAATCAAGGCAACCAGGCAAATGCCGATTGTCGCGATGAACTGCAGCGATGAAGCAAAGAGCCATTTTGCCGATGCACATTCGACAAGCGAAGGAATTTTGGAGACCATTTCAAGGTTTCAGAGACAAAATCTGAACCAGTAAGAGTTCCAAATACAGTCTGATCCAACGGTTTTGGCCTTGGTGCAAGCCAGGGCCAAATATTTTGTTATACCTGTGAGGTCAAGATGGCAAACTTCGTTCTTCCAATCGGCAAGAAAACGGTAAACAATTATCAGATGCCGCCAAAAGCCTTGGAAAGGCTAATGCAGGCGGCAACACTTGAGTCCGCTGATCTACTTGATCTTCTTGACTCAAATATTGAGATTGGCCTTCATGGTTATGAGGCCAGAGATAGATTAAAAGAATATGGACCCAATGAAGCGGTTATCGAACACAAACAAAGCTGGATAAAAAAACTCTTCAAAGCGTTTTACAATCCTCTTGTAATTTTGCTTATTGGCCTTTCGGTTGTTTCCCTGTTCATCAAGGATATGAAATCTGCCTACATGATGATAATTATGGTCATCCTTGGAGTGAGCCTTAAATTTTTCCAGGAACTCAAGGCAGATAGGGCCGTGGAAGCACTTAAGGCAATGGTTCAGACCACCTCAACTGTCATTCGTGAACGCAAGCCTGAAGAGGTAAAGCTCAGCAAACTTGTTCCTGGCGATATTATCAAATTATCTGCAGGAGACATTGTACCGGCAGATGTCAGAGTTTTGCAGGCAAAGGACCTTTTTTTGAACCAGGCCACATTGACAGGAGAGGCATTACCGGTTGAAAAATTTCCTGCCAGCGAAAAGGGTTCAACAAAAAATCCTCTTGAATTCAGCAATATTTGTTTTATGGGGACGAACATAGAAAGCGGGACTGCTTTGGCCGTGGTTGCAACGACTGGTTTTGACACTTTTTTTGGCAACCTTGCAAAGAGCGTTTCCCAGTCAGAGCAGAAGACCAACTTTGACAAGGGAATATCACAGATTACATGGCTGATGATAGGTTTTATGGCATTCCTTGTCCCATTGGTTTTTCTGGTGAACTTTTTTGGCAAGGGAAACTGGCTGGAAGCTTTCCTTTTCTCGGTTTCTGTTGCCGTTGGTCTGACCCCGGAAATGCTCCCAATGATTGTTACCGTCAATCTTTCAAATGGTGCCATCTCGATGTCCAGGAAGCATGTGATAGTAAAAAAGCTTGGTTCAATCCAGAATCTTGGGGCAATGGATGTTCTCTGTACCGATAAAACTGGGACAATAACCCAGGGAAGGGTCGTATTGGAACAACACCTTGATGTTGACGGGGAAGAGTCTGACGAAGTGCTTGAATACGGTTTCCTGAACAGCTATCACCAGACTGGCCTCAAGAGTATGCTTGACCAGGCAGTGCTTGAGCATACCGAAGTCGAAGAAAGACTCCATGTAAAGGAAAATTTCAAAAAAGTTGACGAGATACCTTTTGATTTTGTGAGAAGGCGAATGTCAGTTGTTGTCGAGGATACTTCAAGCAAGCAGATCATAATATGCAAGGGTGCCGTAGAGGAAATATTTTCTGTGTGCACGCAAATCCAAACTCAGGGCGTGGTTGAAAAACTTGGCCTGGAGCACATGCAAAAGGCAAAAGAACTTGTCGAGTGGTCAAATTCGAATGGCTTCAGGGCGCTTGGCCTGGCATACAGGGAAATGCCAAAACGCCAAGAAACTTATTGCGTTTCTGATGAAAAAGAAATGACCCTTCTTGGTTTTCTTACCTTTCTTGATCCGCCAAAGGTAACGGCAAAACAGGCCATAAAAGACCTTAGAGACCTTGGGGTCAGCGTAAAAATACTCACAGGTGACAATGATCTTGTAAGCAAGAAAATATGCTCGCAGGTCGGGCTGGAAACTGGCCTGATCGTTCTTGGCAATCAGCTTGAAGAGATGAGCGAGTCACAGCTTGTCGAAGTTGTGGAAAAAGCAAACGTGTTTGCAAAACTTGCCCCGTCGCACAAAGAGCGCATCATAACAATCCTGAAGAAAAAAGGCCATGTTGTTGGCTTCATGGGTGATGGCATCAACGATGCGCCGGCCCTCAAGGCCGCAGACGTGGGGATATCGGTGGACACCGCCGTTGATATTGCAAAGGAATCCTCGGACATAATCCTGCTTGGCGAGAGCCTCACTGTACTCAAAGACGGGCTCATCGAAGGCAGGAGGGTCTTTGGGAACATAATCAAATACATAAAGATGGCCGCCTCGTCCAATTTTGGAAACATGTTCAGCATCTTGGGCGCCAGCTTCTTCATCCCCTTCCTCCCGCTGTTGCCTATCCAGATCCTCACAAACAACCTTCTTTACGATTTTTCGCAGACAGCCATCCCAACAGATAGGGTGGACGAGGAATGGATCCAAAAGCCAAGGAAATGGACCATAGGCAGTATCAGGCAATTCATCGTCTTCATTGGACCGATTAGCTCGATATTCGACTATCTGACATTTTTTGTGATGGTATTTGTCTTTGGCGGACTCGGGAAGCCGGAACTCTTCAGGACGGGTTGGTTTGTAGAGTCGCTTTTGACCCAGACGCTCATCATACACGTCATAAGAACCAACAAGGTACCATTCTTGCAAAGCAGGGCCAGCCTCCCTCTCACGATTACCTCGATTGTCATCGCGTTGACAGGCATATATCTCCCATATTCGGCGCTTGCAGGAACCCTTGGTCTTGTTGGTCTGCCGCCGCTTTACTGGCCAATCGTTTTCGCAATGCTGTTGTGTTATGTCGTGCTCACCCAGATGGTCAAAACCTGGTTCATAAAGAGGTATCCGGAGCAGTAGAATTTTGTTTGGCTATTGCAGGTTATTTTCGGGCGCATATAATCCTGAAAACAACAATTGCTGTTGGTTTGGGAAGGGGAGTAACCAATGGAAAAGATTGACCTCAAAAAGCAGCTTGCAGACCTTTACAACCCGCCAAAAACACCGGTGATGGTGGATGTTCCACAATTCAACTTCATCATGGTGGATGGAAAGGGCGACCCGAACACGTCTGAAGAATACCAGAACGCCATGCAGGTCCTCTACTCGCTCTCCTACACCCTCAAGTTCATGGCCAAAAAAGCACTGGAAAGGGACTACACGGTCATGGCGCTGGAGGGCCTGTGGTGGGCGGAAAACATGGACGATTTCTTAAATGGAAACAAATCAGACTGGCTCTGGACAGCCATGATCATGCAACCGGACTTCATCACAAGGGAGCATTACGAGACAGTCCTCTCAGAGATAAAAAAGAAAAAGCCCAGCCCGTCGCTGGGGAAAGCAAGATTTGAGGCGTTCAGGGAAGGGCCGTCGGCCCAGATAATGCACATCGGACCTTATTCCGCTGAGAGGCCAATAGTGGCCGCACTCCACGAATTCATCGACAAAAGCGGAATGAAGCCACGCGGCAAGCACCACGAGATATATCTTGGCGACCCCAGGAAGGCCGACCCTGCGAAGTTGAGGACTGTCATCAGACAGCCAGTGGAAAAGGCTTAGGAAATTTTATCCGGGGGGATTGTGGTAGCTGACTTATCTTTTTTCTCTGGTTTGGGTTCTTTTTGTTTAGCCAGTATCAATTCGGCAGATTTTATTATGTGCTCTGCGTAATCGTTCAGGTTTTCAAGCGAGTCTATTTTTATTTTTCCTTGCTTTTCCATTTCGGGATGATTGGGCAAATTTATGTAGAACTCGCCCTTTGCTGATTCGTTAAAATAAAGTTTTGCTATTGTAGGTCTTCCTTTGGCCGCATAAACAATACTACAGAATTTTGGGTAGTCATCCATCAAAATTTTATCTGGTGGAATCATCCTGTACAAAATACTTTTTATTATTGAAAGACCCTGAAGCTCCTCTACTGTTGTTGTAATTTTGGTGGTTTCCTGTTCATCCTGCTTCTCTTGATCTTTTTCTTGTTGTTGCTGTGGTTGCTGGCCAGATGGTTCTTCTGATTGCCTCACCAGAGCATCAACCTGTTCTTTGAAATATGTTTTCAAGATATTTTGTGCTGCCAGCTTGACATGATTTTTGTATTCCGAAAGCACGTCGTCAGTTACTCTTTTGATGAAAGGAAGTTGTTTTACAATATATCTCGTCCAGTCATCAGATGGTTCATGAAAATCATTTTTTATTACTTCGCATACAGCAGAATAAGCCCTGAGCCTTATGATTTCGTCTTTGATTGCGCTCTCGTCGGTAATTTTTTCTTTTGAGAACATTTGTATTGTTGGAACTAAGCTCAAATCTGGTTTTAGGAAATCAAATACAAGAAATGGTTTTTTATCCATGATGTTGGGTTGTTCAAGGTCGGTATAAAACTTATAGACGATCCCGTTAGTTAAAAGTCCGTATCTGGATGTTAGAGTGTTAGAAAAATATCTTGCAAGTTGATCTTCTTTTGTCACATCAAGGAGATCATTAACAGGTTTGCATTCGATTAACATGACAACTTTATCGTTTGCCTTAATCGAATAGTCTACCTTCTCACCTTTTTTCTCTGCCCAATCAGCAATCATCTCAGGGATTACTTCTTTTGAATTGAAAATGTTGTACCCTAGCATATTCAGAAATGGTAAAACGAGGGCTTGTTTAGCGGCTTGCTCTGTGCTTACAAAATCCTTTTCTTCCCTGATTTTCTTAGAAAGCTCAGTTATTTTGTCTACAAACTCCATTTAGACCCCCAATATCATTAGTTTGTAACATACCTATAATTTTTATTTTAACAACTTCAATCTCAAAAAGCTAGAGCTTTTTAAAATATATTGCCAATTTATTTACCAAATATGCCATCTGAGCATTAGAGAAATGATGATTTTTTTGAGCTTGTTTCTAATAAAAAATGCTTTTTCTAGTTTGATTGGCCTCTTTTCTGAAATATATATTTGTTTATAATGATAACATGTGGAAAAAAATCCTTGTTCTAAGTGCCTTTATTATAATTTCGATACTAATACTTTACTTCATTAGATATTTCATTTTCGCACTTTGCTTGCTGTTTCTTCAAGTTTGCGTAAAAAATGTCTTTTTTATTGCTATTGCCATGCTGATTTATTTTCCAATTTACTGCTTATACAGGGTAGTTTTCAAGATAAAAGATGAGCAGGGCCACGTGCCACTTTATTCCAGGAGTTGGTTTATCAAGCTTGTTTGCGGGTTTGTTACCATCGCGTTTGATTTATTTTTTTATCCATCCACTATTTAATGGTTTTAAGCACCTGCATATTGAAATGAGTTTAATTGTTTTTGTCACGATTTATATTTTGTTTGTTATATATGTTGGAGCTTTTGAGTTGGTTTGTTGGGCGATGAAAAAGAGTAATTAAGCATTTTTTTGAATTCCCACCTTTTATTGCAGGTATTGTAGAAAGAGAATATTTTGTATAATAGCAACATGTGGAAAAAAATCCTTGTTCTAAGCATTTTATTGGCGATTGTTCTTATGGCATTTTTGAATTTATGTGGCCGTGCTTTATTTAATGATGACGTATATGCTTGTATTAGAACAAATGAATTTCCTGTTTTTATACTGTTTGCCGTTTTATCCGGTTGTCCCACTATCCATCTGTACAAGCGAATTTTCAAAAAAAAGATTGAAAAAAATCCAGCATCGTTTTATTCCAAGAGTTGGTTTATAAAGCTTGTTTGCGGATTTGTTGTTATATCGACTGATATAATTTTGATCTATCTCTTACGCAGTCATCGACATCCCATTTTTACAGAGATATCATGGGTTATCTTTATATTATCGTATGGGTTATTTGCCACATACACCATAATGACTGAGCTGATAAATAATATTTTGGTGACACTAGAGGCCATAGAGAAAAACGGCTGATCTTTGTAAAACCCCACGGTCCAACCATGTTTTTGTGTTGGACCGTGAGTCCGCAAATTGCCCCTTTTGGTTGGATTGAGCACTTCCTACATCGTCACGGCTGTCCTTCGGGCCCCTCGCCTTCCTCTGTCTCCCCCTCCTCGTTGCGGATCCTGTATCTGTACTGATTGCCTTCGCCTTCCTCGTTCTCTTCACCTTCTTCACCTGGTGGCATCTGGAATTCCTGGCCATTCTGGAAACCTCCTGGTGGCCTTCCTCTTCCTTCGCCATGTTCCCTGGAGCTCCAGAAACCAACACCTTGTGCCAGAAGGACAAGCCCGATGAAAAGAACAACAAAAAGAATTCCTGCGATATAAGGCTTTATTTTCATTTTCTCACCATCCAGTCTTGAAGCTGAGGGCCGTTGGGCATTCCTCAACACACTTCATGCAGCTGATGCACTGGCCCCTGTCTATTTTTGTTTGTCTGCTGATTGGTATCTGTTTTGGGCAGACCTCTTCACAACCCTTGCATGATGTGCACTCCTCTTTCGAGTGGACAACACCCGTTGCCGAGAGCTTTGCAAACGGAAGAATGACTGCACCAAGCGGGCAAAGGTATCTGCAGAAGAACCTTTCGATAAACATCGAGCCGATCAGAATGAGCACCAGGACGACAAGGCCAACGGCAAACACTCTGCCGAACGAGAAAAGATTCAGGAACGGATCAACTGTGCCGAACACCAGAAAGCCTGTTGCAAAGGTCATATAAAGGATGGCGGCAAGGACGACATATCTGAACCAGACCAGAACATTGTGCAACTTTTCTGGAACAATTATTCTTTTTTTCCAGAAAACCCTTCTCAGCATGAAAAGCCATTCTGTGACCGAACCCACAGGGCAAACCCAGCCACAGAACGCCCCGCCAAACGCCAGCACGGCAAGCAGAAGTGCCGCCAGCATGGCAAAGTTTGACAGACCTGTTTCATGGACAAACTTTAGACCCCCAGAAGCAAGAAATGTTGGCAATGTCTCTACCCCACCGAAGGGGCAGATCCCGTGTAGTTCGATTCCCCTGACCCCAGGAAAAATAAATCGTCCCAGAGTGTAATACAGAATCAGAAGTACAAAGCCAATTTGGGAGAGATGACGGATGAGTGCATACTTTTTTTGTTTCATGCTACAAAAATTCCTCCTGACTTTTTATTAATAAAATCGCCATGATTTCTAATACTACGATTTATAGTAAAAAGTCAGGGTGGTAAAATTAACGTATAGGCCAGCCATATATTGACAATAGAAAATTTTCCAACATAGTTATTCATGGTATTGGAAGAAAGCATTGGTGGTAAAATTTGCCTAAAGGAATGGTAGGAATTAATGTATATTAAGTTGGGATCTGTTTGTTCCTCTTTTATAATAATCCCAACTGCCATTTTAATGGCCCTGGTCATTATGATAATTGTGGATTCAAAAATAAACAAAATGGATAATATGACAGAGACTGATAAAGAAGTATTGAGAATTTTAGTTATCCTTATTGTTGGTTTATTCAGTATTTATATGCTATCTTTATCTACGATATTTCCCCCTGCTATAAGCTAAAAGGAAAGTATTTATGGACACAGGAACAATTAGTTATCTCCAAATGCAAATGGCGTTTTATGCGGTTATAGTTGCGCTGTTCCAGCTTTTGGTTACCTATCTTGCGGCTAGAATAATAAAGAATAAAGCCGAAGATCTTGTTGAGAGTCAGGAACGTGGCGCTAAATTTAATACATTGTTGCAAATTAAAAACACAGTCGAAGATACTTGGAAGGAGCATAATGAATATTCAATAATTTTAAATTTCAAGAAAATAGCAATAGCTAGCTATGATTATAATAAATCAGAAAAAAAGGGTATTAAAGATGAGAATATGAAAAAATTATTAGATTCGTCATTAAATGATCGTTATACAAATCTCAAAAGAGATTTTAAGAACAATTTATCATTAACTTCAGTCAAAAATATTTTAAGAGATCTTGATACTTTGGGTCTTCTAACAAAACGTGGAACAATACCAATTGATTTCTTGTTTGATTTTTATTCACGGAGAATAGTTGTTATGTGGTATTATCTTTATGATTTTAAAAAATTCCTGAAAGATAGAAACGAATTATTTATTGGCACAAAATTCGAAGTGTTGGCCCGTTTTGCATACAACTTCAGGATAAATACAAGCAAGAGGGATTCAGGTGGCACCCCTTCTTTTATCGATAGAGAGCCGTTTTTGCTCGATCCCAATACCTTACCAAGAACAGACATGCAGGCCGATCGTTGTGACTGGACAAAAACGATGTGGTTTGAGGACCCTTCTTTTAAGGAAAAGATCCGAAATTTCGGATTATTGACTTCAAATGATACGGAGCAAATCATAAGGAAAAGTAAAAATACTGAAGATGCAAATGAAAAAATAAATGAAGAAACAAAAAAAAGGGAGAAAGAATTTTTGATAAAAAAACAAGGGAAATATTTTACAGTTCAGAGCCAGAATAAGTACTATCAAAGATTTAAAGAATATCTTGAAAACCCAGATTTATATTCTGACAACCTTAAAAAATTTGTAGAGGAAGTAAATAGGAATAGAGACGATAAAAACTAGCTCTTTATTCTATTCATTTTCCTACTTTTCTGCCTCCTCCACCTTGCCGTCCTTGTGGAGCATAAGCTTGATGCCTTTATTGGTGAAAACCTCCTTGATCAGTTCGCTGTGCGGGTAGTCGTCATGGTAATGGAGCTCTTCAAGGTTTGGAAAAGTGTTTGCAATGACCTTTGCGCAGTGAAAGCACGGCAGTGTCGTGCAAAAAATCTGGGTAATGTCTTTTCTTGGTCCCTCATACCTCGAGATTGCGTTAATTTCGGCGTGGATGACGGGGCACTGCCAGAGGTCTGATCCGGAAGCCAGAAGCTCCCTCTGGCAGGTGTCGCAGTGTGTCATTCCTGCCACAACGCCGTTGTAGCCAGTGGCCTTTATGTTGCCGTCTGAATCCACCAGCACACAGCCGACCTGGCGCCTGAGACATGTTGACCTTTTGGCAACGATGTCTGTTATCATCATAAAATATGTTGGTTTGTCTGGTCTCATGGTTTTGCCGGATATGTTATCACTACTGTTTTAGTTGCCGCTTTCCATTCAATGGATGCGCCAAGCGCCTCTGTTATGAATCTCGTTGGTACAAATGTCGAGCCACCAATGACTTGTGGCGGAGGATTGACTGAAACAGGTTTTCCATCGACTGATGCGGTTGTCTTGCCAATCCACATTTCGACTTTCTTACCCTCAAGCGTGTATGTGACTTTCTTGGTCTGGTCGTCCCAGCCGATGTCTGCGCCCAGGCTTTCGCCCAAGAAGCGGAAAGGAACGAATGTCTTGCCGCTTATGATGACTGGCGCCTGAGGCAGGGCATTCTTTTTCTCTTCACCGTTTACCCAGGCATTTTTGGAGCCAACCATCAGGATAACGGTTGTGTAGGCCGAGAAGCTGACCTTGTATGTGAATTTTGTCTGGTTGCCACCCGGGTCAAATACTATGATGGTTATTGTGTTGGAGCCAACCCTCAGTACCGTCTTGGCCTGGAACTTGCCATCTGGATCAATTATCGCAAGTTCCCCGTTTACGATGATTTGGGAGTTTGGTTCGGCAACACCGGTAACATCCAGCACCTGTGTCCTTGTGACCAGCCCGTCCTTGAGGTTAACGACAGGTTTTATCGGGTTTGGCATGACCATTATCTCGTTTGAGGCATCGGAGAGGTTGCCATTCTGGTCAACCGACTTGATTGTGTAATAATAGATCAGGCCATTGGTGACGTTTGGGTCGGTGTATTGTGTGCCGGTGACGTAGAAATCGGTTATTGCCACATCAGTATAGATGCCAGGGCTGTTTGACCTGAATATGTAGTAGCCAACAACGTTTGGTGATGCGATTGGTTTCCAGAAAAGGTGGGCCCTGCCATCGCCTGGGTAGCCGACGAATATTTCTGGCGTGGATGGCGCAGGAGAGCCGGCGATTACAGTCAGTTTGACTGGAACTTCAATGACCGGCTGTTTTTCATCATTGGACGTCACGATGATTGTTGCGAACTGGTCACCTGGCGGGAGGCCTTTTGCTGATGCTTTTATCTGTATTCCAGTGTTGTTGCCAGGAGAGACGATGCCGTTTGTGGGATTGTAGGAGAGCCAGTCCTTGACTGTTGTGGTCGCCACCTGAAGAATGACTGGTACCTGCACAAGGCCGGCATTTGAGGCCAGAATGACATTGCCCCTGTAAAGCTGTCCCGTGACCATTCCGTCAAGCTTGACAGTCACTGTTACAGAAACAACGGTTTTGTCTATATTGCGTATGAGGCATTTTATCCATTCCACATCGCTTGAGGCTGTGACCTGGAGATATTGCTCTGTTGGGGCTGTACATGTAACGGTTTGTGAGACCTCGCCTTTGGGTGGCACAGTGCCGAAATCCAGGAAGCTGGGATAAACCAGCATGTTCCCATCTGGTGATGTCAGAGGCTGTGTTTTTGCCTTGCTGTAGGATTTGGATAGTGAAAATAGAAGGGAGCCGGAACCCCTGTTGAAGATGCCCATTGTGGCTGTTGCCGTTTCACCCTGCTTCGCAACGATGTTGATTTCTTTTGGAGAAAGCTCGATCAGTTTGTCATCCTGAGAGAGGGCAGTTTGAAAACACGGCATTATTACTAGAGCACACAATAAAAAAGCTGTCAGTTTCTTCATTTAAAGGCCACACTCCTTCCCATGCACTTCTATCACCATCTTAGGCGCTTTGGGTGCCATGTCAAAATCTTTCTACTTTACCTATTTCGATACCCAGCAGTTTGCTTGCGAGTTCAAAAAATTTTTTTGGATCACCGGAGGTCCACAAACTGACCTTGCCACTGCCCTCTAATATATTGTTTTGCATTATTACCCTTGCGAGCTGTCTGGCAACTGGCGGGCCAGTATCGATAATATTGATTTTCGAGGGGAGTATTTTTCTGATGGCACCAGTAAGAAATGGGTAGTGTGTGCACCCAAGCACCAGCTGGTCAAAACCTGTTTTCATGTAAGGCAACAGTATTTCCGAGAGGCATTCCTCAACCTCTTCGCCCTCGCATTTTCCCTGCTCTACAAGCTCCACAAGGTCACTTGATGGTATCATTATTATATCCTTGTCCTGGGCAAAGAGGTTTACAAGCTGGAGAAAACGATCTCCAAGAGATGTCGCCTTTGTTGCCAGAACAGCTATCTTGCCACTCTCGGTTAGTGTTGTTGCCGGTTTTACTCCTGGCTCGACACCAATGAATGGTATTCTGGGAAATTCTACCCTCAATGTGGAGATTGCGTTCACGGTCGCCGTGTTGCAGGCAACCACTATTGCCTTTGCATCGAGTGAAATGAGTTTTTTTGTAATCAACCTGCTTCTCTCGATTATGAATTCTTTCGGTCTCTCGCCCCATGGGCAGTATGCCTCATCGCCAAAATAGGCATAGTCATGATTTGGGAGTATTTCCAGTGCATTTTTCAGAATAGAGAGTCCGCCAACCCCTGAGTCGAAGAAACCTATCATTTCAGGGTGCATCCTTCACATTCCGGAACGCTGGCAGATGTTTTGTCCCCGTTTTGGGGTGCTGCGCAAGCAGCCGGCTTCACTTTCTTGCCCAATGCCCAAAAGGCAATTGGCAAACCGACAAGCATGTTTAGATGGTAATCTATCAATCTGTAAACGAGCACGAACGGTGAAAGGTTACCGGGGTTTGCAACAAGCCCCTTAAAGAGTGTTCCAAGACCTATTTCTACGCCACCAGAGGCACCGGGTGTTGGCACCCAGATTGTAATCAGTTGGGATATTATTGATGTTGCGACAACAATCATCAGTGGAATATTCTCACCAAAAGAAAGCAGAACAAAAAATGGGACGGTTTTCAGAAGAAACCATGAAACAAGGCTCGTAAAAATTGTCAGGGCAAGATAAACTTTGTTCCCCCCGAAGATCATCCTCGAAGAATTTTTTACCGAGTCGAGAAATCTGTAACCTTTTGCTATACATTCATCGACCGTAGACACTTTAACAAGCTTTCTTACAAAGCCGATCTTTGAAACCATGTTGACCAAAAATGAAAAAAACTTGGGATTGAGGAGTGCAGCGATGCCTATTGCGATGAGAGCAATCATCATTGCAAGTGTCAAGGCAAATGTCCACCCTATAAAGCTTGACAAGTTGCTGTCAAATCCGAACAAAACTGCTACAGCTACAGCAAGAACAAGAAATATCCTTGTCGAGACAGATATTATTCCTCTGGCAATTACCATCACGGTCCCTTCTGCTACTGAGAAACCCTGATCGAGTAAAAAGTATATCTGGAAAGGTTTTCCACCAGATGTCGCTGGTGTGACATTCGAAAAGAAGTTGCCAATGAAGAAAATCAGCATCATTCCCCAAAAACTCGGCTTTTTCCCGAGCGTTTTGGCAAGCAAGTAAAGTTGCAGGGCTTCTGTAAAGTATGTAGAGACATTGATGACGATGGCGGCAAGAATGAACCATAGATTTGTTTTGCCAAGAGACTTCAGAGCCGATCCAAAATCACCTCCAGTTGCAAACTGCATTACAAAGAGAGCAGCAATGATTGAAAGTGCCCCTGCATAGAGCATGTAACGGATGATTTGTGCCTTTGTGATTTTTACCATTTTTTCAACCAGGACATTATAACAAAAAAAGCCCCAAAATCATTGGGGCTTTTTTCTTTTGGTTTTTCTATCTCAATGTGTCCTGTGTTCTGAGGCAAGTTCTTCCTGTGCCATCTTCTCTTTTTCTTCTTCCATTCTCTGGCTTATCTGGCTGGTTAATGCCGATAAATCGGCATTGCTTGTATTCTTCCCAAGCTTTTTGGACAAAAGCCTAAGGGCTATGGGGGCACCGACAAGGACATCCATGTGGTAATCCATTAGTCTGTAAATGAATACAAATAACCCTATGTTTCCAGGGGTTTGCATGGTTGACGCAAATGCCAGCATGCCAGTTTCTATACCTCCAACGGCACCTGGTGTTGGCACCCATGCGGTGGCAAGCTGTGAAATTACACCTATTGCAAAAATAACAAATATATTTGGGTGCTCATTTAGAGCAAGCATGATAAAAAATGGCATGGTTTTCAGGAGCAACCATGTCAGGATTGAGTTTAGGATGGCACCTATCATATAGAGCTTCTTCCCCTGTATAAGCAATTTTGCAGATGATCTTATTTCGCCAAGAAAAAGCTCGCCTTTTGATATAAATTCTTCGGGATTTTGTATTTTTGCTATCTTGCGGATCCAGCGGAACCTTGAAAAGAATTTGACCAGAAAGGAAAAAATATGTGGGTTTGTAATAATTATAAACCCGGCTACCACAAGGAGCGCAAAAGCTGCCAGGGTGATGTAGAAAATCAAGTCAAATGTGAAATTAAGGTTCAACCTGAAAATTCCCAATGCTATCAGGGCTACCGTTACAAGCACATATAGGATCCTCACCATTACAGATATGAGTCCCCTGACTGCCACCATGACCATTCCCTCTGCCACAGAGAAGCCATCATCCATCAGGAAATAAATCTGGAATGCTTCACCACCTGATGTTGAAGGAGTTGCATTTGAGAAAAAATTTCCCACAAAATATACCTGCATCATCCGCCAGAAACCTGGTTTTTTACTCAATGCCCTTGAGAGAAACCATAGCTGGAAAGCCTCGCAAAAAAAAGATGCAACATTACAAAGCGCTGCTGCTAGTATCCACCACCAGTTTGCCTTTGCGATGGCCTCACCCATTTTAGAGAAGTCAAAACCTGTGGAAAACTGCATGATAATGAAGATGATTACAAAAGATATCAACCCTGCAAATATAATGTACCTTGTGAGGGTTTTGGCAGTCATTTTGGCCATGTGTCTAGTCCCCTTGTTTTAGATTCTGCATTCACCACCGGAGGCAGAAATAATGAAAGCTTCGTCACCTGGCTGGATTGTCTCGTTTTGTGATGGGTTCACCATCATTTTGCCGTCCCTTATGAGTGCAACCACGACCATTTCCGATTGGCCATAAAGCGCCATTACGAATTCCTCATATCTTTTTCCATGAAAAGATACAGGAACAGATATCCTTCCAAGTGATCCGGGTGATTCGGTTTTAAGCAATATTTGCATCAATTCTGCCACACCAGGATTAGACACGGAACGCGACAAAAGGTCTCCTGCCACCTCCGACCTGACGATAATCTCGTCCACTCCTGCGTGGCGCAGGTATTCCGCATCTTCCTCAAGTAAAACTTCGCAGATGACCCTGCACCTGTTTTTGGAAACCCTCTTCACTGCAAGCGCAGTGAGTATCACCTTTGAATCGGTGTTTCTGGCGTTGATTTCAAAATCAGCCAGCACAACAGCAGCCTTCGCGTGCTCGGCGGACGCCCTGTCGAGGTTTTCAAGTCTTGTGGGGTCTCCCTTGATGAAATATGTATCTTGCTGGATTGAAGACGGTGGTTCAATGTCTGCCATTACAACAATTCCTATCTGTTTTTCCTGGCATTCCCTGTAGAGGTCTCCGATGATTCTCAGGCCATTCTCGTTCCATCCCAAAACCAGTAAATGGTTCCTGAACCTTTCAGTCTTGTTTTGATTCATTCTTTTGACCACTCTTTCGATAAGGGTACTGGCCAGTGTGGCAGTGAGGCCAGCTATCATGATTATTCCGGAGAACATGGCAAGAATGGCTATCACCCTGCCAATTGATGTTATGGGTACAACGTCTCCATACCCGACAGTGGACATTGTGACAACAGTCCACCACACTGCGTCAAGGAAATTTTTTATCGAGGAACCCGGTAGTCCGCCTTCAGCTATGTAGATTGCCGAGGCAAGGATGAAAATTGGAACAATAACAATTCCAAGCCATATAAAGACCCTTTTTGTGGCTTTTTTAAGAATGCTAGATTTTTTCGCCACAGTTTGGGCAGAACTTTGCGCCTTCCGGTACAGACTGGCCGCACTTTTTACAGTTTAACTGGAGATTTTTCCCACAATTAGGACAGAACTTGGTATTTTGTTGTATAGGTTTGCCACATTCCGGGCAGGTTTCATTGGAAACTTTGGTTTCGGTTCCTTTTGCCAGATTTTCAACTATCTTGCCGCCCATTACAAGTCCAGCACCTATCTGAGTTGCTGATCCGACCAGTCCTTCGCCGCCCTTTTCCATGCCTTTTGCGGCCTTGTATGCCAGATAGGCGTTCATGTCTTTTATGACTCCCATTCCGGCCCTTTCATCTATTGCTGTCTCGACTTCTGGAGGAAGACCTATTGATTCGATAAATGCAGCAGGGCAGGAAAGACCAAATTTGGACACTTCGCTATTGATCAGTTTTGAAAGCTGGTCGCCGATTTCCTGGTAGATTTTTGGGAGGTCAAAGACGGTGGTCACGGTCTCGCCGAGCATATCGGTAAATTTTGAGGCCACGATACCGCGCATGAAATCTTCGATCTTGCCGCGGGTCATGAAACCCCTTGTACCCACTATTTCTGTAACAAACTTTTTTGGGTCGTCCACTCTCAGGGTGTAGTTGCCAAAGGCCTTTATCCTTACGACTCCAAGTTCTTTGTCGCGGAAAGGTATTGAATCAGGTGTTCCGAATTTGAAGCCTGGCATCTGAACTGTAGAGATGAAAAGTACCTCTGCCCTGAAGGGAGATTTGAAGCCGTAAGGAAGGGAAAGCAACTGGGTCAGTATGGGAATGTTCTCGGTGGAAAGCGTGTACTTGCCTGGGCCGAACATATCGGCCACTTTGCCGTTTGACATAAAGATGGCAAGCTGGCCCTCTCGAACAATGAGTTGGGCACCCATCTTGATGTCTGCAGAACCCTGCGGTGGTTCCCTGTGGAGCAGTTCAACACCGGAGTTGTCCAGCCATTCAATTATCTCAAGAAATATCCCCACTTTGCCTCCTGAGTTGAGGGAACGCAAGTACTTCCCTTATTGAAACCTGGTCTGTTAAAAGCATAACAATCCTGTCAATGCCTATTCCAAGTCCTCCAGTTGGCGGCATGCCAACTGCTAGTGTTTCAACAAAGTCTGTATCAGTCTGATGAGCTTCTTCATCTCCGCTACTTCTGGCTTTTTCCTGGCCCTCAAACCTGTTCAACTGGTCTTGCGGATCATTGAGCTCTGAGAAAGCGTTTCCTACTTCGTAACCTGCGATGACTGGCTGGAACCTTTCAACCCACATGGTTTCGCCTGGGATGAGTTTTGCCAGTGGCGAAAGCTCTATCGGATAATTGTAAATGAAGGTTGGGTTTTTGATTTTTGGCTCGACAAGTTTTTTCAGTGTTTCATCGCAGAAACCACCAAAACCAGGCTTCTTTTCCATCTTGACGCCATTTTCCTGAAGGAAAGCAAATGCAAACTTTGCGTCCCTGAGTTTTTCGATCTCGACGCCGGCATATTCCTTGAATGCTTCTGTCATTGTCAATCTTTTCCATGGCGGTGTCAGATCAATTTCCCCACCCTGAAAATTGATGACAAAGGATCCGGTGATTGTTTTCGCGACAGATGAAATCATCCTCTCGGTAATGTCCATCATGTCGTGGTAGTCTGCCCAGGCCTGGTAAAGTTCCATGATTGTGAACTCTGGATTGTGGACGAGTGATATGCCTTCATTCCTGAAAGCCTTGCCGATCTCGAATACTTTTGGCATTCCACCGACAATTAGTCTTTTGAGGTAGAGTTCCGGGGCGATCCTGAGATAAAGGTCCATATCAAGCGCATTGTGATGGGTCATGAATGGTTTTGCCAGTGCACCACCATAGAGCGGCTGGAGTGTCGGGGTTTCGACTTCCTCAAAACCTTCATTCCACAGGAACTCTCTTATCGCCCTGATTATCCTGGTTCTTTTGCTAAAGCGCTCCCTGACCTCCGAATTTGCAATCATGTCCAGGTGGCGCTTTCTGTATCTTATCTCAGAATCTTTCAGGCCGTGCCATTTTTCTGGCAGTCCTTCCAGTGCCTTGGTTGCCCACATGAATTCTTTTGTGTGGATGGTCACTTCGCCAGTTCTGGTTTTGAACACCGAACCAGTCACTACAACGAGGTCGCCAACATCGAGCGCATCTCTTATCAAGCCATAGATCTCTTCGCCTACATCATCAACCCTGACGTAAAGCTGTATCGGGCCGGTATCATCTGCCACAACAAGGAACATGGCTTTGCCGTGGCCGCGTTGGGCAGTTATTCTACCAGCTATTGTTACAGTCTGGTTTTCAAACTTCTCAAAGTTGGCCTTTACTGTTTCTGCCTCGGAAGTTGGTTTCGGGACCCTTGGTGGGTATACATCTTTTCCGGCCTCGCGCAGCTTGGCCAGCTTTGCCATCATTGATTCATTGAACATTGTCTTATCCTCTGGATATCTTCAGTATTCTGTATTTTACGTCACCCTTTGGGGTAACAACGCGGACAACATCACCGGTCTCATGGCCGAGCAGTTCCCTGCCAAGCGGAGACACATTTGAAATCTTGTCCTCTTGCGGTTTTGCCTCATATGTGCCAACGATTGTCACTGTTATGTTTTCGTGGGTGCTAAGATTGACAACTGTTACAGTGCAGCCGATATTGACTTCGTGCAAATCTACATCTTCGGATTCAATTATTTCACAGTCTGAAAGTATATTTTCGAGCTGTTGTATCCTGCCCTCGATGAATGCCTGGTCTTTTTTGGCCTCGTCATATTCGGCATTTTCCGATATGTCTCCGAAAGTCTTTGCTTGCCTGATTCTTTCGGCAATCTCCTGCCTTTTGTTGTTTTTCAGATCCTCTAGCTCGGAATACAGTTTTTTGTAGCCTTCTCTTGTTAGAAGGTGTTCGCTGCCATGTTTTATCTGCGGTTTTGCTTCTTCATTCTGCTTTGTGCTCATGATGTCCTCTCCTTAGAGCATAACTATATTTGGTTTTTGGATGCCCAGTTTGCCAATAAGATCCTGGTATTCTTTTTCAGTTGTTTCTTTGGGGGATTTGCCAAGTATTGAAGCGAAAACTGCTTCCAAAACATTTGCCCCAAATGTTCTTCCGTTCATGTCAGGAGTGAATGTTACAACAGCCTTTACACCCCTCTCTTTGAATTCATCAAGGTTTTTCTTCGTTGTTGTGTTTGTGCAGATTATTTTGCCCTTCATGTCCCATGGCATGTTTTTTCTTATGTAATGAAGGTCCCCAGCTACAACATCTGCCCATGCGAAGAACCTGTTTGGTTTGTTTTTCATTTTTTCCTGGCTTGAGCCGAGTGGGTAGAGCCAGTGATAAGGGAGCTTGGTTATAATTGGCAGGAGTGTTGTTCCAAGAAACCTTATTGTTCCCAAACCGGTAACTCCGAGTGGTATTCCTAGTGAAAATGGCATGTCACCAAAAACACACCTGCACCCTTCGTCTGCGAAAGCCTTTGCAAGAAAATACCTGTCTACTGCCGTCATTACAAGTACTTTCATGTCTTTTTTTAAAAACCCCTGCTGGAACAGGTTATGAATGACCAGAGGTTCCATTACGGCTTTGAAGTATGCGCCATCGCAAACAGGTTTTGTTGGTGCGGCTTTAGACCATTTATAAGGTTCACGGAGGACGTATGTTTTGTTGCCAGGGCGAAGGTATATGTCTCCACCACCCATACCAAAAGCGCTGACTTCAGGATCAAGCTTTTTGAATAGCTCCACCATCTTGTTGACATCGCCATCGGTTCCAACCCTTGAGATTTCAAATTTTTCTCCAAGAAGTTCGGTCGTATAGGCATGGTCGCGTGATGACGAACCTAAACTGACAGAAACAATCTTTTTCACAAGGCCTCCTTGAACAAACTGATATTATATCTTAAAAGCCGTTAAGGTAAATATAAAAACTGGGCCACCATTGTGACTTGGTTCTTTAGACTGTTTCTTCCCTAAATAATTACAGGTGAATTGGCTTTTAGGTGTGTCTTGTTACCTTGAAACGCTGTAGTTGAACTGGGCCATCATCATACATTCCAGCTTTTCTCCTGGCTATCGCTACCTGCTGTTCTGCTGTGTCGATCCCCTCAAGGTCAGGCAGGAGAAGGCCCCTTCTTGGTCCCCTGGAGACTATCACCCCGTAGGTTTTTGGATCAAGCTGCGTAACGTTGTCTATTGATTCAGGCAAGCTAAGCACATCGACGTTTATTTCAAGTTTGTCCAGCTCGTTTGGCCTGACAGGCATGAACCTTGGGTCTTGGGAACATGCCTCAATAGCCATCTCGATTATCTCACGGGCGATATTGACTGTTGTTGGCAGGGAGGTCCCTATGCATCCCCTGAGGTCGCCATCTTCGTGTATTGAAACGAAGACACCGGCCCTCCCCCTCATATTTTCGGGGACTGGTGCCGGTGTCTCTATCATCCTCTTTTCGAGGACCCATGTTCTTACTGCTTTTCTGGCCAGCTCTACGAACTCATCTGACATTATCCTATAAACCTCTCCACATGGACAACCTTGAGTTTCCCCATTCTCTCGGGGAGGCGTGCGGTTGTTATATAGAACTCTGACCTCGTTTTTTCTGCCACAACAAGTGCCCTTCCAACTTCTTCAAATACCCCGAGCTCTGACGAGATTTTGTTTGCTCTCTCGGCGTCCTTGCCCATTATTGGAATCCTCTCGAATCTTGGGTCTATTGATAACTCGCCCGGAAGTAGCGAGGAGGCAGTGTGGGCAATGGATATTTTTGAAAGGAGTGGCAACAGTCCTTCCTTGTGCAGTCTCATGATTGCGCCGGGATCAGCAACGACGCCTGCTTTGTTCATTTGGTCGGCAAGCTGTGCCACTGCATCGGATATGACTGGTGGTTGTGCCACTTCAGATTCTGTAACGGCAACCTCTGGTTCCTCCGGTTCTTTTGTCTCCAGTGCCATTGGAGATGGCATGACCATTGGGGTTTCTTCATGCCTTTCCTCTGCTGAAGGCGGAGGTGTCTCTTGATTGCAAGGAGCCTCTTCTTTTACTGTAGTTTCGTCGTCGGAATTTATGGAATTGGCCGCTTCTTGCGAAAGAAATTTGGAAAGGTTTGGAAGCCTCAATTTTGGAGTCCTCATATTCTCTCCAGGTTGTTTTGTGGTTTTTTGTTGAGTTTGTGTTTGTTTTGTTGCTTCCTGTTTTGGCCAATTTTCTGAAAAATCTTTTTCTTCAGTCTTTTCCTCAAGTTCTGAAGCGGGTTCCTTGCCAAGCTCTTCAAGCGCCTCAAAATCTACTCTTGCCTGATCGGCATTATTGTCCTGATATAAAGACTGGGTGATATTTTCTTCTTTTATTTCTGTTTTTTCCTCGTCTTCATCATCAGTGTCACCTTCTGGGCCATGTTTTGATTTTCTCCAGAGAAGGACTGCGATGGCTATTAGGACAAGTGCCGCAAAAAGAAGAACAAGCGAGAATTGCATTGGATTTTCAGTCGGGTTTGTCAATGTTTTCCAGAGGCTGGTGAAGAAATTTTCTTTTGGTTGCTCCTGTTTGCCCGGTTCTCCACCCGGGGAGACTGGTGATTCCGGCATCCATGATGATCCCTCTGGCGCAGCTTCTGGATCTGAAAGAGTGAATATTACACTTTTGTCTTTTATTGGCGGGACTTGATACAACAAGGCTGTATCGTCAGGATTTGCGTCCAGAATTACAGCATATTGGTTGGTTTGGGCCAGCACAGGCGAGAATTCTGTTGTGACACTAACCAGCGATGTTGACATTGGGCTCGATGGAAGCGGCGGGAAAACCCTTCTTTCAGTTGGCGATGACAGTGTTGTTTTTGAATAGGGAGCTATAAGAGCAATATTCCTGTTTGAAGGATTTTTTGGGTCGATTGGCCCGGAGACCGTGTTCCAGCGTTTTGACAACAGTTTGCCATCAACACCCGGAAGGAAGGTTGCGCCATGGCCACCCTGCGCCCCCATTGCTAAAACAGTTATCGGCTTGTTTGAAGTTATTGTTGTGGCGTTGTAAATTTCACTTTTTTTGATCAGAGGTGATTTTGTTTCAAGCTTTTGCATCTGCCCTGCAGAAGCGAGCTCGAATTTTTGTGGCGGGATTGTTGGGTCAGACCATGTGACGAACAGTTCGGTGTTGTTCTGGTGGGCAACAATTGCGGTTGGACCAAGTGGAAGATAGGAGTAAACAAGGCCTTTTTGTGGGACTGAGAAGAATGAGTAAGAACTTGCGGTGCCATACTGGATGGCGCAATCATAATCTGATTGTATTTTGCGCATTCCTGCAGGCAGGTTGTCAAAAACAATCGTTTGGTTTGAGTTCAGGACAGCCTTCTTTGCCAACTCGCCCCTGTTGAATACTGACACGTTATTTCCATCCCTGAGGCTTGTGATGGCCAAAAATGATGGCACAAAAACGAGGGCCTCGCCGGAGATGAATGCAGTACAATCAGTCTCTTCTTTTGCGAAATTTCCCATTGCGACAGAGCACAAACCGGTGCTCTGTATCCTGATTACTGTCGGATTTTCGGGTTTAAAGCTCCGTATCCCTCCAGCAGGGTATGTTTCAGGGCTTATTGTTCTTCCAAAAACATCTTTTATATAATTACCAGCGACATCGGTGATGGTTATTTTGTTGTCTTTTGAGTAGGAGCAGATTTTGACTTCGCCTATTGCCAGTGAAACAAAATCGTTTCCTATCATGTTCTCGGAACCAACAAAGACCCTTTGCGGCGGCTGGGCCTGTGGGTTTCCATAATAGATGTAAAAAGCTTTTCTGCCGTTTGGCTCGAGATCTACGGGTATCCTTACGGTTACCTTTCCATTCTCTATTGAGACAATCTGGTATGGAAGGAGAGTGCCCTTGTTGTCGGTCAGTCTGAGGTCAGAGGCTGTATCGGCAAGCTCCGATTTTGAAAGCGCAAGGTCGATGGCGTAAGATTTTCTGGAAACACCACCCTTCTCATACACTGTGAGCGTCCGCCTATACTGCCAGACGCCAGTTTTGGTGGTTGCGTCTGGTGTAGGTGCAGCGGCACCAACGGTGACAAGAAGAAGAGCAATTAAGAGACCAAGCGCCCTTTTTTTCATTTTCAGGCTCCCTTTGGCCTGTCCGTTATTCTTGAAGCACAATAGGGGCAAATGTGCCATTCCGGGTCAAGGAGTTTACCGCAGGATGGACAGACTTTCTTGAGTTCCTTGTAGCAGCTTGGGCAGACCTGGTAGTCGGGTTGTACCGGTGTTCCGCAGACGCCGCAGATGTACTTCTCTTTTGTGAGAACATATTGGTAGTACTCTTTCTCTATTCTCCTGAGGTTTGTATCTGCTTCATTCAATTTCATTTCTTCAATGGTATAGGGTGGCCTACAGGCAAGATAAATGAGCCATGGTACGACAAGCAGGGATGCGATGCCCCATAACCAGCCATAATTGGTGCGTCTGGAAGCGTCAAAATATACCCACATGGCAATAAAAATCACCGAGGCAAGAAGTGCCCATGGAACCATCGGGATAAGTGTGTCAAAAAATTTGGCAATCGACGAGAAAAAGTCTGGTTCGCTTGCGGTTTCGGATACTTTTGGATCGCCAAGCTGTATTGTATCGACAGCAGAAGGATCACCATCCACTGCAAGAACATTTACGACGGGCCCGAAGACCATCATGGCCACGAACGCCAGAACGATAATTTTTTTCACAATGTCCTCCAAGCAAAGATTATTGATTATTCTGTTATTTTGCAAGTGCAAACTGGCCTAAAAGTGTTCTCATTTCACCAACAAGGTATAGTGAGCCTGTCACTAGCACTGCGCCACCCTTCGGGGTCGATTCGATGGCTTTTACTACCGCATCGGCCGGGTTGTCTATTGAATCGCATTCGAACAATCTTCGCCTGAAACGCATGCACAGTTTGTCAGAGGAGAGTTTCCTGTAGTAGCTTGGTGTGGTCGCAATGATTTTGTTGGCCATTGGGGCGAGGGCCCTTATGAACCTTGTGGTATCCTTGTCCCTTAGGAGTCCGACCACCATTGTCAGCGAGTTGTATTTGAAATGCCGTCTGAGGGCATGGGCGAGTGCATCGGCAGATGCACCGTTATGGGCGCCATCCAGGATGATCGTTGGTTCTCCCGGGAACACTTCCAGTCTGCATGGCCAGAAGGAGTTTTTTATGCCTTCCCGTATTGCATCCTCTGATATTTTTAGCCCCACATTTCTGGATGTTATTTCAACGGTCCTTATTGCAATGGATGCATTCTGGAGTTGATGTTCACCAAGAAGTGGAACAAACATGTCTTTTATGGTGCCAAAATCCGAGTGATAGTCCATTGTTTGCCCAACGCCATTAGTGGCCCCCCTGTCAACATAATCGAAATCTTTGCCCTGGATTGAAACAGTTGCATTACGGTCTTTTGCTATTCCAAGGAGTGTTTCGAGGGCCCTTGCTGGTTGTTTTGCGCAAACAAGCGGGCAGTTTTTCTTAATGATCCCGGCTTTTTCCTTGGCAATGCGCTCCAGAGTGTCGCCGAGTATTCCCATGTGGTCATACGAAATTGCAGTTATCACCGAACAAGCCGGTTTCTCAACAACATTTGTTGCATCGAGTCTTCCACCAAGGCCAACCTCGAATACCCCAACATGGGCACCAGCATTTTTGAAATGAAGCATTGCCATGGCGGTCATCACTTCGAAGAAGGTTGCCGGTCCAAGTTCACTGTCAAGCCCTTCTGCCACCTGGGAGACTGTTTCCACAATTTCAGAGAACTCTCCAGTTGTTATAAGCTCTCCATTGATCCTTATCCGCTCCCTCAGTGACTGGAGGTGTGGACTGGTGTAGAGACCAACCTTGTATCCGGAGGCCTGCATTATGTTTGAAATCATCAGGGAGGTTGAACCCTTCCCTTTTGTGCCTGTCACATGGATGTATGGATAGCAATACTGGGGGCTCCCAATCGATTCGAGTATTGGGAACATCCTTCCAAGCCCCAGCCTGGAACCGAGGTAGTGAAGGCTTCCGAGTTTGTCAAGCGCTTCACAGTAGTTCATTTCAGGCTCCCAGCGAGAGTGCTAGCTCATTGAGAGCAGACAGTTCGGCAGAAAGCTCTTCCTGTCTTGCTCTGTTTTTCTCAACGACCTCTGGCTTGGCCCTCTTTGCGAAATCGGGATTTGAAAGGAGAGCCTGGATTTTGTCCATCTCGGCTTTTGTTTTTTCGATTGAGCCTGTTACCCTTTTTTTCTCCTCGGCTACATCTATCCTTCCCGAGAGATCGAGGAAGAATTTCATGTCCTTGAACACTGCAACAACAGTGCCTTCTGGCTGTGACTGCACGAGATTGAACCCCTCAACCCTGGCAAGTTTGATCACGAAGTCTTTTTCCCTTTCAAGGACCATTGCATCGTTACCCTTTGCCATAAATGAGCATGGAACAATTGCCTGGTGCACCCTGAGGCTTGCCTTGAGGTTCCTGATTGATTTTACGGCCCCCTGGAGCACCTCCATCTCTTCCATTGCCTGTTTGTCAAAGGTGAAATCTTCAGGTTTTGGCCAGCTTGCCACAATGAGCGCCTTGCCTTCATGTGGCAGTTTTTGCCATATCTCTTCGGTCACGAATGGAGCTATTGGGTGAAGTATCCTGAGGGTATTGTCCAGAACAAGTTTCAGAACTCTCTGGGTCCTCTCCTTGTCCTTCCCGCCAGATTGCAATGGTAGTTTTGACATTTCAACGTACCAGTCGCAAAAATCTGTCCAGAAGAAATCATAGATCGTCCTTGCGGCCCTGGCAAAGTCGAAGCAGTCAAACGAGGCTGTCACTTCCTTGATGGTGTCCGACAGTTTTGAAATAATCCACCTGTCGGCAAATGTCGGATTCTCAATTGACCCGGATGTGTATCCTTCGAGGTTCATTATGGTGAATCTTGAGGCGTTCCACACCTTGTTTATGAAGTTTCTGCCTTCAGTAAGTGCTTTGTCGCCGAGGTTTATGTCCTGCCCGCCGAGTGTTGAGAGGTATGTGAGGGTAAACCTGAGCGCATCTGCGCCGTATTTGTCAATAACCTCAATTGGATCAATTGCATTTGCAAGAGACTTGCTCATCTTTCTTCCGTGCTCGTCCCTTATGAGGCCGGTTAGGTAGACGTCATCAAACGGTCTCTTTCCGGTAAGTTCCAGCCCGGAGAAGATCATTCTGGCGACCCACAGGAATATGATGTCGTATGCAGTCAGGAGGAGTGAACCGGGGTAGTAGTATTCAAAATCCTCGGTTTTGTCCGGCCAGCCAAGTGTGGCGAATGGCCAGAGGGCGGACGAGAACCATGTATCAAGGGCATCTTCGTCCTGGTGCACCTTTCCGCCACATTTTGGACAGGTGTCCACATCAACCCTTGAGGCAAATTCATGGTTGCATTTCTCACAGGTGAAAATTGGAATCCTGTGGCCCCACCAGCACTGCCTGGAAATGGGCCAGTCGAGGATGTTTTCCATCCAGTCAAAATAAACCTTTGTGTACCTCTCCGGTGTGAACCTGACCCCCTTTTTCCTGACGATGTCAATGGCAGGCTGTGCAAGCTCCTTCATTTTCAGGAAAAGCTGGGGGGAGAGGAGTGGTTCAATTACTGTCTTGCACTTGTCGTGATGGCCAACAGCGTGGGAATGCGGCTCTATTTTGACTAGATAGCCTTTTTCCTCGAGTTCGGCAACGATTTTCTTCCTTGCCTCAAGCATTGTGAGGCCGACAAATCTTTCAGGGACGTCGGTCATCCTGCCATCAGGCCCCATTACAACCGGCATCGGGAGATCATGTCTCCTGCCAACCTCAAAGTCATTCGGGTCGTGGGCCGGTGTGATCTTTACGGCGCCACTGCCAAACTCCCTGTCCACATATTCATCGGCAATGATCGGGATGTCTCTTCCGGCAATTGGGAGGATGACTTTTTTTCCGACGAGGTCCTTGTATCTCTCGTCGCTGGGATTTACAGCGACAGCCGTGTCTCCAAGCATGGTTTCCGGCCTTGTCGTGGCAACAATAATTCCGTCCTCAGGATTGTCGGCAAACGGGTATTTTATGTGCCAGAGGTTGCCATGTGCATCCTCGTGTTCCACCTCGATGTCTGATATGACAGTCTGGCACCTCGGACACCAGTTGATTACCTTTTTGCCCCTGTAAATGAGGCCCTTTTCGTAATAGTGGCAGAAAACCTCGCGCACCGCTTTCTGGTAAGGTTCGTCCATGGTGAAACGGAAGTGCGACCAGTCACATGAAATGCCAAGGCGCTTCTGCTGGTTGACAATGGTGTTGCCGCACCTTTCCTTCCACTGCCAGACCCTCTTCACAAACTCTTCCCTGCCGATGTCAAACCTTGACTTGCCCTCGGTTTTGTAGAGCTCCTTCTCGACGACAATCTGGGTCGCAATGCCGGCGTGGTCAACACCGGGCAGATAAAGGGCGTTTTCACCCTTCATTCTGTGATATCTCGTGCAGAGGTCCTGCAGGCCGTTGTTCAGAGCGTGGCCGGTGTGCAGGACGCCGGTAACGTTTGGAAGAGGCATCATGATGACAAAAGGTTTTTTTGTCTTGTCAGGACGCGACTCAAAAAATCCGCCATCCATCCAGAATTTGTATATCTTTTCTTCAACCTGCCCCGGGTTGTAGGCCGCGTCCATCATGGGGACCTCCTGTTAGTGTGCGTCATAACCAATGGATTTTGCCAGCAAGGACCAGCCAAGTCAAGAATTTGTTGCTAACAAAGGGCAAAAAAATGTCTATATTTTTTCTGGATTGGTTTTTTTGTGAAATTACAAGCTTTAATTGCTCATTGGGGCAAAGAATCTGGCGATGAGGCTCTCATGGTTGTTTTGGGCATGGTTCTTCCAGATTTTCTACTAATTGGCATATGTTTTTATCTGGATCGCACCAGTCTTTCTTGAAGATTTCTTCAAATTCACTGGCTAATTTTGAATCGACGATTTTTAAATTAATTTCTTTATTTTTATCATACAACCCATAATGACTTATGTTAGAAGATCCAATCCAGATTGTATCTTTCCCAAATAAAAATATCTTTCTATGCAATTTCTGATAATTATCGTTGCAAAATTGCCACCATCGTACTTCGCAATTTTTGTTATTTCTTGCATTTTCTAAGTTGCACTCAAAGTCTACCATTCTACTATATTTAGCATTATCACTTTCAGCATAGTCATTATGTTGCCGATAGTCTAAGATTATTTTAATATCAATATCTTTCTCTTCTGCTCTCTTTTTCAGCGAGTCAAGAATATCTGAATCTGTTAACTCATACATCTCAATCCATATGCGTTTCGTATTTTTGTCTTCTATCAATTCCTTTAATTTTGTGAGTGATGCCTTATTTTTCTCAGTGTACATTTCTATTGTCGGGGTTTCCATTGCCAAAGATGCTGTGCCGCTTTTTTTGTTCCACTCAATGTTTGCACCGAGTGATTCCCCCATAAACCTGAAGGGCACCATGAGCGTGCCATTGACCAGCTGGGGTGGGACGTCAAGTGAAACTTTCTTCCCGTTTGCAACAGCTTCTTTTTTGCCAAGAGTGACCACAACTTTCTTTTCCCCGGCATAAGCAACTGATGACAGTAGAGCTATTACGACCAAAAGACCAACCATCAATTTTTGCTTGTTGTTCATATCCACCCCCAGATAGCAATCATAACTAATTCGTTAAACTTATTTTTTTTCGCAAATATTGTATATAAATGACAGATACCAGATAAATGCAAAAAGCTGTAGCGGCCATAATATGATCTGCAATTTTGTATTCTGGCATTGTAATGCTTGCAAAGCTAAGCAATATTGGCAACAACAAGACATAGGTTATTATAGAGAGATTGATTTTGTATGTATGCACATTTTCTTTGTACAAACCACGCTGTGCGAAGAAAATTCCTGTAAAACCAAGGCTTATTGATAGTATTGCGCCAAGGATTCGGTATGGCATGTCGATTTCTGGAGGCAAAGAAATTATTGGGCCAAGAAAAGTCACCGACAAAGCATAATAAAACAGTATTTGGAGTAGATAAAACGACGTTTTTGGCTCGTATTTTGAGTAGTTTTTCTTGGTAAACAAATAACAGTCTCCAAAAATGACCAGCATTGCATATGAAGAGCAAAAGATGGCCTGTTCGACATCCTGCCTTGGATTGGGGGTGATGATTTTTTTATCACCTTTTGGGGTATATTCCGTCTCGTATTGAATATGCTTATGTATGTTCTCGTTTATCCAGGCACTGATATGCTGCCTCTTGTTATCAATCTTGTCCTTATTTTTGTTGTACTCGTCAATGGCTTCCTTGCTTAGAACAAGTGATTTGCCTTTTTTTAAAAAAGTTTCGCATTTGAGCATTGTATCAATTTTGTTTTCATAGTCACTGTGTTCGATTGTTTCATCCAAAAAGAGATCGTCTTCCTCATCTACATCGTCGCTTCCCATGATATGTGAATATGTAACAAAATCTGTTATGTAATGAACAATCCAGGCCAAAGGAGCAACACAATCTTTGCTAATCATGCCATTTGAGAGGTCTGCTCTGCTTAAAAGGTCGCCAACTATCCCATCCAGCTGGTGCATCGTTTTCTTTGTGAATCGATGTCTTGCCATCTTCATTTTGTCCGGGGTCATTATTTTGTTATCAAGCAATTCGACTGGATAGTTGGTTTGTGCATAGCAATTGAATGTAATTATTGCAGATCGGGCAATGAAAATGTGACTATAGCTATTCATATGGTCTATGCACCTCCTACATAGATATATATCATATCAATTTTAAAATAATGGTTGGGATATCTCAACACAAATAATGAAATCTCAATCCCGCTTCAAGCGGGATTGAGAAAAAGGGCTATTTTTATTACAGGCCTGATGAAATTGTTTTAGCTATTTCTGTGTTGGCTTCTCTGGTTTGTTTTTTGAATGTAAAAATATCAATTATAATCAGGATAAGAAGAACTAAAGCAATTAGCGAGCCCAGTATTATAAAGAAAATCACGGGAAGGAACCCGCACTCAAAAAAGAATTTTTCCATCATGCCTGTTCTTAGCATCGGAATTATTGGACTGCAGCATAATGCTACGATTTTGCCAATCATTAAAAGAATTATCGATGCTAGACCCATTCCAAAGTACAAAAATCCCGCATTCTTTTGGCCAAGGTAGAACTTGTGGATACCAAAAAAACCGACTGACAAGCAAATTGCTAGGTTAATCCAGCAGTTTTTCATATTACCATAAAACTCTATTTTAAATCTCAATTGTTTTTCTTCATCTAGCGCTCCAGAGTAGTCCCTGATGATATCTTTGTCCATTTCTTCCATTTCACCCCTCCGTTTTTATTTTCTGGGAACAGATACTGATATTTTATAGAACTGTTTGTGCGGATGTCAAACTATTGATTTGAACTAAGTTTGACAAGTTAAAAACTTTTTCTTTCGCAAACTGTCAAATAGTATTGCATGGACAAAAATGCACACGACCTCCTAGATAGTGCGGTTCTGCAAAAGGGTCTCGCACAATTTGGTCTGGATCCAGGATCGGCCAGACCTTGCGAGGCCTGCGAAAATTTTGTTTACGACTGTGATGGTAAAATAATTGCGAGGTTCACCCACTCGAGCCACAGGACGCTTGAGCAGGTGCTTTCCGAGCTTGATTTTATCTCCTATCTGGCTGGCAATGGGGTGCCCTGCTCGAGGCCTGTTTGTGGTACTGATGGCAGAAAGGCATTCAAGGTTGATGCAGGAAGTTCCTATTTTACAGTTTCTGCTTTTGAAAAGGCCAAGGGAGTGCCTCCTTCCAGTGAGAACACTACAAAAGAAGTAATATCAAGGCTCGGTCAGGTCATAGGGATGACCCACAGGCTGGCCAAATCTTATATTCCATCTTCGGGGATTGAAAAGAGGCCACATCTTTTTGAAGATGAATACTATGCAAATCCAGAAAAATATTTCCTTGAAGGCGACACAGAGATGCTCCAGGCTTTCAGGAAGAATATGGACAGATGCAGGCTGATTGAAGCATTAACCGACAATTTTGGACTGGTGCACACTGATTTCCATCAGGGGAATTTTTTTGTCGAAGATGGTGAAATAACTGTTTTTGATTTTGACGATTCGGCATATTTTTATTTTGCCGATGATATTGCAATGCCACTTTTTTATCGCATGTCAGGAGTAAGCGAAAACAGGATCCAGATTGCAACAGAATTCTTTGCCAGCTTGATTGAAGGGTACAAGAAAGAAAATGATCTAGGTGTGAACCAGCTTGGTCTCATGGGTGATTTCTTTGCTCTCAGAGAGACTCTCCTTTTTGGCCTGATCGGAAGGTTTGTTGATTTGCAAAATATGAGTCCTGATAAAAAAGCCAAATTGACGGAACGGAGAAGTGCAATACTCTCTGGAAGGCCTTTCCTTGATATTGATTTCAGGCAATTTGCATAAGGTTTCCAAAACATAAAAAAACTGGTAAAATCTCTCCAACAAAAAATGGAGGAGAGAAAATGGACAAGGACAATTTAAGACAGATTATCAATATCATTGCCACAGCAGCAATGATTTTTGTTAATTATCTTGCCAATGCACTCCCGCTTGGTGGAAGAAATACTGGTGAATTGGCCAGTCTTTATTACAACGATCCGATCAAGGTGTCCATCATTCCGTCTGGATATGCTTTTGCAATTTGGGGAGTTATTTATCTTCTGCTTGCCTTTTTTGTCGTCTACCAGGCGCTTCCATCCCAAAAGGGAAATGAAATCTCCAGGAAGATCGGCTGGTGGTATTCTGTAACGTGCCTGTTCAATATAATGTGGATTTTTTTCTGGCATCTGCTTGACCATGTATATTCCATCATTCCAATGCTGTTTTTGCTGCTTTCGCTCATCATGCTTTATCAGAAACTCGAAATAGGGAAAGCTGGAGTTTCGCTTGTGGACAGATTGGCTTACAAGGCACCATTTTCCATATACCTTGGCTGGATAACAGTGGCAACTGTTGTTAATGTTTCGGTTTTTATTGTTAAAATCCCATCACTTCACCAGTTCTTTCTATCCATTGCTTCTACCGGAGTCTGGTCGATCCTGGTTTTGGTTGTAGCCACGCTCATTGGTTCTGCGACAGCATTTATAAAGAAAGACTATCTCTACCCGCTTGTGCTTGTGTGGGCGCTTTTTGCGATTGCAACCAGGAACGATTTTTCTTCAGTCATTGGCGTGACTTCTTTAATATGCGCATTATTGATGCTCATCGATTCAATAGTTGTTGTTATATTGAGGGTTCAAAACAAGACGATCTGAGAATGCATTGCTTGTTGTTATATAGAATTTAACCAGAAACCAATTCAAGCTTGATTTAACGATTTTGAAGGCTTGTTGACTGGTATTCTGGCAGTAATATACTCATTTACAACAATGTAACCAAGGAAGGTGTTTTATGACATCCAGGTCTGTCATCAGGATCATGACGGTTTTAATGGTGTGTGCATCAATATTGGCACCTAGTTTTTCTGCAATCTCTCCTGGCACAGTTCAGGCGGCTATCAAACCAAGTTATCAAATTACTGCCTACACCATTGCGATGTCGCAAAACTTGAAGGATAACACCACTGATATTGTTTGCGAGATTGAATTCAAGGCCTTCCAGGATATCAAAAATGTTTACCTTTACATGGACCCGATATTCAAAGTGAAATCTGTAAAAGGATTGTCAGATTTCATCCAGGAAAAAGATTTGCTGATAATACCAGTCCAGGGTAAAAAAGACAAAACTTTTACAATTTCAATCAATTATGTTGCCAGATTGAATGGAACAGAATATCCTGGCAGGGCATGGAATTATGTTGGGCAGGATGGGATTTACTTTTTCCAGTGGTGGTATCCTGTGACACTTTTCACCATAGCTGCTGGCTATTCCGATGTTATTTCAATGAATATAACTGCCAACCTGCCAATTGGATGGAAAGCTGCTTCTTCGGATATTATTTCGGAGCAAATAAGCAAAGATAAAGCTTTCAATGAGATAAAAATCCAGTCCAGAGACCCATCCTTCTTCTATCATTTCATCGCAGGTCCATACGAAATGCTGAAGATAGAAGATCCAAAGAAAGTTATTTCCAAGACTACATTCTTTGGGGCAAAGGACAAGCTTGATCGCGGGAAGGAAATATCATCTGCAATTTTTGATCTTCTGGCATACTATGAGTCTGTTTTTGGTACTCCTGCGCCAAAAAATTATATGGTTATCCAGATGCCCGACAAGTTTAAAACAGTTATTGCTGAAAGGGCGTCTCTCTTCATTCCAACGGCAGCTTTTGCCAAGGTCGAGGAGAAAGACAAAAAAGACAAAAAAATTCTTGATCTGGCTGATCCTGAGTATCTGGCAGAAAGAGTTGCCTCCTCCTGGTGGGGTGGCACAGTATTTGGTGTTGGCCCAGAGGCGGAATTTTTAAATACTTCGCTTTCAACGTATTCCGGCATCCTCTACATAGGCCAGAAATTTGGCGAATCAAAGATGATCGAAATGCTCAGAAAGGCAAGAGTCGAGTATTTTGAAAAGGTGCAACCCAAAGATGAAAAGCCACTTTCCTCAATCACCCAGGAAGACAAGCTGGACATCTATTTCAGGAAAAAGGGCCCATTAGTGTTCCACATGTTGCGCCAGGTAATCGGGGAAGCGTCATTCTTCAAAGGACTCAAGAATTACGCAGGCAAGTTTGCTGGAAAATTTGCCACCATATCTGATATCTCGCAGGAATTGTCAAAGGCTTCTGGAATGAAGCTGGATTGGTTCTTTGAACAATGGGTGAATCAAGCTGGAAGATTAACATACAATATCGATTTTGTACTTACCCCTGGCAGAAATCCTTACAAATACAAAATAACACTGGAATCAAAAACTCCTTTCAAGATGCCTTTCAAGATTGATGTAATAATGACCGATCGAACAGTTGAAAGCTTTGACTGGGACCTCAACGATCCTGATATGGAAAAAATATTGTCTTCCAAAAAAGAGCCTGTTGGTGCAAGGATCCACAACCCGGAAGGTTATATCCTGACAGATGAATCAATAGTCAACACTCTGACTAAAGGCCCAATTTCAAACTTCTTCTATCTTGGCAATTTCATCATTGCAGAAGGAACATGGCAGGGAAATGAGCTCATGGTTAAAGCTGCTGATGCCAGGGCGCAGTTCTACAAAAAGATGCTGAAAAAATACTATAATCTTGATGTGCCGATAGTTTTGGACAAAGATCTCAATTCAGAAGATCTTAAGAAATACAACCTGATCCTGATTGGCTGCACTGGTTGCAACAGTATCCTCTACTATTTCTCGGACAAGATACCTGTCAAATTGAACCAGGAAGGCATGCATGTCCATGACACAATGATTCCAAACCCAGAGCGCGAAGGCGTCTATATCGTGCCCAATCCTTCAAACCCATGGAGTATTGTACTTGCAGATGAATTTTTCTATTCCACCGACAATTTTGATACGCACAATCTGAATGTTGATTATTACCTGAGGAACCTTAAAACAGGAGATTCTACAAAGGGTTATTTCCACAAATTTGACAAGAACCTCTGGGAAGCCCCTGTTACACCTGGAGTAAAACTGGATTCTCCAAAAAATAACCAGATTGAGATGTTTGAAAACACATTTACGCTCAAGGGCAATGCAACAACTGATTTCTACATCACTTACAATCAGGGAAATCCCAAGGTGTTTGGCACTCCACCAAACAGAGAATTCATACCGGCAGGGCCTTTTGAAAAGAAGATAGATTTTCTGAGGGGCAAAGAGTTTGTAAATGATAGTCTCATAATTGACTCAAAGACCCAGTTTGCGACATATACAAGAGTGCTGAAACTGGATTTCAGGGGAGAGATTGAACCCCCGAAAATCAAGCTCCCACAAGTTGTCAGAAGGTTTAAATTAGGCCAGGATGTGGTGATAGACTGGGAGGCAACTGATAACGAAACCTTTGAGTCTGATATTCAATTTGCGTGGTCCATTGATCGTAGTTCACCAACCCAGTTTGCAAAAGGCAAAAGGGCGACACTCAAAGGAATCAAGGTAGGCAAGCACACATTCAAGCTTTATGGGATCGATGCCAGGGGCAATATCAATGCATCAGTTCCGCCAGTTTCATTTGAGGTAGTCAAATAATGGGATTTGATGATTGGGCAAGATTTGTAGTCATAGGAGTACTAGGCATTGCGGTCGTCTTTCTTGTTGTGCTGCTAGTTGTTGAAAAAATCAAAGGTGCCAACAAGAATAAGCAAACAAAATAGCAAAGAGGTAAAAAAGAAGAAAGCCAATTAAAAAGCTCGGGATTAATCCCGAGCTTTTTAATTCCAGGTAGTTTCCCAAACCCTACTCTATCAACTTTGTCATTGCCATAAATGAGCTCGATCCAAGGAGGTATATCGATTCCTTGAAAGATGAATATAATGAATGTTTTCTCGATGAGAAACCAACAGACCCACAAACCAATAAATCTGTTATTTTGTTTGAAACGATCCTCTAAAATAAAAAAAGACGCCCCTTTTGGGGCGTCTTTTGCTTGATTATTTTGTAAGGTTTTTGATTACCAGACTTTTGCACCAGTGGAAGCTTTGAGACAGATTGTTTCCTGGCCTACGGTGGCAGTGTTTCTTGATGTCACTACAACGTAGTCGTTGGTGGTGGCCGGTTTGCAGGATGTTACACCACCAACGCTTGTTTTCCAGACTTCTTTGAGGTTCTGGTCAAGACAGTAAATGATGCCATTGTCAGTTCCAAAGACAATGTTCGAGTCCTGGACAGCAGATGGTGAGCTGTTTACATAATCATCAGTCTTGAAGTATTCAAGCTTGGCGCCTGTTGCAGCATCCAGGCAATACATTCCGTTGCCCTTGTCGCTTACGGCCTGTGCGCCGATAAAAACCTTTCCATTGAATACCAGTGGGGTTGACTTGCACCATCTGACATTGTTGTCGTAGAAGCTCCATACCTTTGTACCTGAGAGAGCATCAACCTTATATACACAACCATCGAGGGAGCCAAAATATAGATAGTAGTTGTCGCCTTCCTTGACAAGATTCGTATCACATTCAATTGGTCCACCATCATTGTATGGGTTTGTTGGGTTTGGTCCCTTTCCATCGGTCTCAAAAAAGGCGTTTTTCCATATTTTGGCATCTTTGCCGGTTGTGCTGTCAACCGGGTAGACTTTCCCCCTGATTGAGCCTGCAAGTATGACGTCAAGCTTTGAATCAGATTTCTCAATTTTAAGTCTTGCTGGTGTTCCATAAATCCAGCCTTCACCCTTGATCCATTCCCAAACAAGTTTTCCATCCATGCTAAAACACATAACAGTTCCCTTGCCAGAGTTGAAACCTGTGGTACCAAGGAATATTTTGTCATCGTAAACCATTGGCCTGCTGTAGTGGGCTTTCTCGACCCTGGCCTTCCAGACCTCCTTGCCAGTTGCAAGCTCCAGGCAAACCAGGAATCTGTATGGGGCCTCTGCCAGTGTTAAGACCTGGTAGACTTTGTCTCCGTATATGGTTGGTGAGGTGTAAACCCTGTCAACTGTCTGGTAGGGTTGTGGCCATACTGGACTTTTGTCGCTAAGCTTGAACGCCATTATTCCTGTTTCGCCCTTTACACCAACAACGATGTCTCCTGAAATGGCAGGGTTTGTTGACTGCCAGAAGCCACCAGCGTCAGTAAAATTGCTTGCTGGAACGATAGTTAGCGCTGTGAGCACAATGATCGCAATTAGAAGGGAAGCGGTCTTTTTCATTTACAATGCCTCCAATTTGGACTTTTAACGATTTTAAGGATGAAAATTCTCGCGTCAACTTGACCAGTGTAAATTCAAAGGAAAGCTAAGGATTTATATAAAGTTTTTACTTTTGATTCTGCTAACAGGCCTGGTTTAAGATTGTTTTTCGACACTCTGCCTTGAGTTTTTGACCCATATTTGGCAAAATGCAAAACCATGAGTACTCTTTCGGGTTATAAAGGTAAAGCGTTGTCTGTCCTGACCTCTTTTAACGCAAGAGTTTGGGCGGACGTTGAGATTGAGACCGACAAAGGCAACTTTAGAGGCATCATCCTGCCAAGGTCGGAACAGGCCGACGACCTGCACGTTGTCGTCAAGCTCCAGACCGGCTATAACATTGGCCTCGCGGTTGATGGCATAAAAGCGGTCAAGGAGATTGGTTATAAGGAAGCCAAATACAAAATCCCGGAACAGGAGTTCCCGTTTGACCCAAAAAAGCCGAATGTGACACTGCTTGGAACGGGTGGAACAATTGCATCCAGGCTTGATTACAGAACTGGAGCTGTTATTCCGGCATTCACACCTGGCGAGCTTTATGGTGCAGTCCCCGAGCTTGCCGATATATGTAACATGAAGACAGTAAAGCTCTTTGGCGTGTTCTCCGAGAACATGGGCCCGGAGCAGTATATAACACTTGCCGAGGCGATCGGCAGGGAAATATCGAACGGGGCAGATGGAATAGTTATTGGTCACGGAACAGACACAATGCACCATACAGCGGCCTGTCTTTCGTTCATGGTTCAGGATTCACCGGTTCCGATTGTAATGGTCGGTTCACAGAGATCATCGGACAGACCTTCATCTGATGCGGCATTTAACCTCAGGTGCGCAAGCCATACGGCATCTCGTGGCCCTATCGCCGAGGTGATGGTCTGCATGTTTGGTCCAACCTCCGACTCATACAACCTCCTCCACAGAGGCACAAGGGTCCGCAAAATGCACAGTTCCTACCGCTCTACATTCAGGACAGTGTCTGACATTCCGCTTGCAATGTGCACACCGGACAGCGTGACCCCACTCAAGAAGGAATACAGGAAAAGAAGATCAGACCGTAACGTCAAGGTGGACGCGGTTTTCGATGACAAGGTGGCAATAGTTTATTATTATCCGGCAATGAAACCCGATATTATCGATTCTCTTGTCGAAAATGGCTACCACGGCATTGTAATCGCTGGAACAGGTCTCGGTCACGTCAACAAGCCACTCTATGAACCGCTCAGAAGAGCTGTTCAAGCCGGTGTGCATGTCTTCATGACCGTCCAGACACTTTGGGGTTTCGCGCAGATGTACGTTTATGACACTGGCAGGGACCTTATGGAGCTTGGCGTTATTCCGGCATCCAACATGCTCCCTGAAGTAGCATATATAAAACTCGGCTGGACGCTTGGCCACACCAGGGAGAGAGATGAGGTCATGAAAATGATGCTCACCCCAGTTAATGGCGAGATCACAGAGCGCGAACCGCATGATGGTTATCTCATTTTCCAGGGTGGACTGCCGGAAATTGAAGATTTCTTGGGTAAATACATCAGATAGCGCAAAAAAGCAAAATATATCTCCTTATATGCCTATTTATATCATATAAGGAGATATAGATTATCTTAAGTAACATATTTCATCTAATAGTCATTTATAGATATATCATATAATTAATAATATAATTAAAGATTTTATATTTACTATTAGAATGAATAGCACATATTTATAGCTAATAAGATACTATTATTTATTTTACATTTGATTAGAGAAGTAATATTCCTAAACTGGTATAATCAGGCCTTCGATGTTTTTTTAACAAAATTTCCTATAATCACCCCCGTGAAAAGAACTGTGGTTTTTTTGCTTTGCGGATTGATTGTGTTGGCCATGCCGGCAAATGCTGGCATTTGCATTGCTCCTCCAGTTTCAAAAAAAGACATTGCCAAACCGGCCCCAAAAGAGACCCAGAAGAAAATCTGGAAACTCGGCGACAGAGTTGTTCCTGGCCCCATCCCGCCATCGCTTGGCGCACCGGAGCCGGCGCTGGACATCTGGCGCGGAGAGGTTTTTGGCAAAGAAGCCGGTCTTTCGCTCCAGCTTGACGTCATAAAGCCAAAAGCGTGCAGGGGTCAGACAGTCCCGATTGCAGTTTACTTCCACGGCGGTGGCTGGCGGAGCGGCAACAGGTATGGAATTTACAATACAATAAGGGTTGAGCGCAAACTCCTGTATCAGATGGGTTTTGCGATAGCAAGCGTCGACTACAGGCTCTCCCAGCAGGCAAAACACCCGGCACAGATCAATGACTGCAAGCTTGCGATCCGTTATCTTCGGGAAAATGCAAAAAAATTCGGCATTGACCCGAACCGGATTGGCGTCTGGGGCCATTCTGCCGGCGGCCATCTGGTTGCATTTCTTGGAACGGCCGATGAAAAGGACGGGCTTGAGGGGCCAGGACTTCCAGGAATCTCAAGCAAGCCGCAGTGTGTTGTGGAACTGTACGGTCCAACTGATCTCACCCAGCCGGTTGGTGAAAATGGCTGGAAGGGAATAACCGAGGAATTGCTTGGGTGCAAGCCCAAAGCCTGCCCGGAAAAAGCCATCAATGCGTCGCCCGTCACCTATGCCGACAAGGACGACCCGCCAGAACTGATAATCCACGGTGAAAATGACTCGGCAATCCTGTATCTTCAGGGTGAGCTGTTCGCAAGAAAATTGAAACAGGTTGGTGCCACATGCGCACTGATAAAGGTCAAAAACGCGGAGCACCAGTTCACGCCGTACCCTGGCTACCTGAAAATCAGCCCTCCGCTGGCAAGGATACGCTGGGTGATTGCCGCGCAGTTCTTCCGCTATCTGGAACCGGCGCTAAGGGGTGACCTGGATGTCGACGGAAGGGTCAACCTGAGGGATTTTGTCCTGATGTGCAAACAGAGTGGCTCTGTGGGCGCCGGAATGGATGGTTCGCCCGGGCCAGAGTGGTGGAACCCGATGGCCGATTTGAACTCGGATGGGCTGATTGATTTGAGAGATATGACGCTATTGCTGGGAGTTGGCCTGCGCACATCTAAATAAATTTGTAAAATTAATGCTTGCTTGCAATTAATGATTACTTCTAGTTCCAGAAAAACTTAGAAAAAATACAGAATTAATTGCTTCTGGTGAGCAGTTTGAAAAGTTGTTTGTATAAATAAGTAACGGTTTTTATATGTTTAGCAAATACGCATACTAATAAAAACAATACTGAGATAATACCAAGAATGATTTTACAAGAAGGAAGGGAAAATGAGTACTTGACAACAAATATAAAATTGGATAGCAATAAAGATATGGGAAATATTGATAATGGTGAAAAAATACTTGGGAAAAAAATCCTTGGCCATGAAAAAGATTATAGTGTCAAGGATGGATGGACAGTTATAACTTTAGAAGACGGTACCATTCTAAGAATGAAATTGGTTATATTAGATGTTATTAGGATTGAGGCAGAAATTAAGGGAAAACAGTCTTTCGCAGTTAAAACACAAAATGTGTTAATCATAGGTGATAATAATGAATAAAAATATTGGAATTACATTAAACGCTAATAGTGATATTTCTTATGATAAAGAAAGTAATCGTGATATCCGTTTGAACAATCCTAATGAAAATGATGTTGATGAGACGGAAGTAAGAATTATAAATTCTCAAAAAACGAAAGTTGATCTAAACAATGAACCAACCATGGTAATTTCTGATAATATTAATTTCACTAGAACAACATGCAGTAATGAAGATAGGGAAAACATTGGTTTGAAATCAATGGGAGAAATGATAGTTGATAGGAATTTATGGCCGTTATCAAGTGACCTTGGGAAATTCAAACAATTTGTAGAAAAACTTAGACATGAAGCCAAAACAAGTACTTATTGATACATGTGTTTTATCTTATATTTTTAGTCCAAGAGATAAAAAAGGAAAAGAGAAAAGTGATTATTATTGGCGCAACATAAAAGATTTAGTTGGATGGATTTCAATTATAACAATTGGAGAAATATATGCATGGATAGAAAAAGAAAAATGGAAAGATGAAGAAATCAAAAGATTGCAAACTTTCTTGAATAACGCTAATCTGATCAAAATTGATGATGATGTCGCTAAGATATATGGTGAAATATTGATAAGAGATAAAATAACTTATAATGATGCATGGATTGTAGCTTGTTCAAAAAGTAAAAATATTAAAATTGTTACAGATAACCAAAAAGATTTCAAGCAATACTGTTGTTCTTTTGATGAAGATTGGACTTTAGGTCAACAAATTGATTAAATTTATTGGCAAACCTTTAATATTATAGTTAATCAAATTACATTAACTTCCTACTTGCTATAGCCTCAATAAGTTTAATAAGCCTAATATTTTTATTGTCAATCTTGCAGCCTATTCTATCAAATTTTACCCGCAGGCGTTTGAAACAGTGACGTTCATAATGGCCTTGCCGTCCTGCCCGATGGCCCTGTACATCTTCCCCAGTGCTTCAAGGCCGTCCTCCAGCTCGCAAGAGATCGTTGTCGACATCGGGTTTGTGAATGTCTCAAGCCCCATACTGGAGATTGCCTGGATGGCATCCATGACCCTCTCGCCGATTTTTTCTGTCCCCAGCGGGTAAACTGAAACCTGTATCATGACTTTCATTTTTGCACCGCTTTTCTGAAGCTGGCCACAATCGCCGCCCCTTTCCTGCTCCCTCTGGTGTTCCCCCAGGTTTCTTTTGTCCCAAAACAGCAACTGTCCGCAGGGAGGAAGTGGACACAGGTGGAAATGCTGGCCAGTCCTGGTAAAAGGTCTTTCAGCTTTGAGAATGTCAGATATTTTGCGGTTTTGTAGACCTCCACCCCTTCCCTGGTTTTGGCCCACGGGCTGTCCGGGTTGAGCACCGCGACTACAGCAATTCCATTTGGTCTCAGGACCCTCCAGATTTCTTTTGCCGCCTGTTCCTGGTCATCCACAAACTCGAGCGCAAACGAGCAAAAGACCCTGTCAAAAGACATGTTTTCAAAAGGGAGCGCGGTCAGTTTGCCATTTACCAGCCTCGTGCTTGCTAGCTCTGGTTTTTTTGAGGCCGTATCGAGCATTCTTGTCGATTCATCGATGCCTGTGACCCTCATGCCTGATTTTGCCAGCAAACTTGTGAAGATGCCTGTACCGCAACCTGCATCGAGGCACTCGAGGTCCTTTTGTGGCCTGATGGCCTTCATTGTTGCTGATGCCTCGGCCAAAAGTATCGCTTTTCCGAGTTTTGTTGCAAAAAATGAATCATAATCTGAAGCAAAGCTGTCGAATAGTGCCATATCTGCAATTATACCTGCATTTGTTTGCTGTTGGTTATAAATTTGGGTATTCGATTATGATTGTTTTTGTTTCCCCCTGCCATGTGACCTTTGCGCCAAGCGCCTCGGCTACAAATCTCAGTGGAACCAGCGTTTTGCCTGATACTATGACCGGTGATGAGGCGAGTTTGTATTCAGCACCGTTGACTTTCGCTTCCTTCTTCCCGATCCATATCTCGACGATGGTTTTGCCAAGTTTGTAGATGACCTTCTTCTCGGACGCGACCCATGTGATCTCGGCAGAAAGCCTTTCGCCGATAAACCTCATAGGGACAAATGTCGAGCCAGCAAGGATCATTGGCGGAACATCAAGTGTGTATGTTGCCCCATCATTGGAAGTGGCAGTTTTCGAGCCGATCTGCATTGTCACCATGACATATTTTGTGACCATCACTCTGGCGGTTGCAGAAAGCCCGTTTTCATCTGTTGCAGTAACAATTATTTCTGTCAGGGTCTCTGTTTCTTTTATCGTTGCCGTGAATGCGCCGTCATCTTTCTGTGAAATATCAGCAACAAGCTCCTTTCCTTGAGGTGTTTTGAAGGACAGTCTGGCTCCTGGATCGGCTTTTCCGCTTAACACCACCTCACCCTTTTTTTGGACAACAATCCCCGGATTTATGGTTACCTTCGGTGGGACCACTCCGGTTGCAAAATTTGCTGTCTGTATTTCAGAAAGAGCCCCACCCTTGCAGGCAAAGATTATCTTTAGCTCGTGTTTGCCCTTTTGAAGGCCAGAGAGAATGAGTTCCCTTCCCTGTATCCAGTTCGAGCCCTTTGCACCGTCGAGGCTGTATGAATAGTCGAGGTTCTGGTTGAAAGATGCTTTCCAGTCAGAATTTTGGGAGCTCTTTGGTGCCTGCAATTCTGGAAGTGGGCACTCGCTTGATGCGGTCTGGAGGCCAAAGCACCATTTCTCGTAGCAGAAAATTGAAGAGTGCTCTATCTCGAATGCGCATTTCCCACCCCTTGTGTCCAGTTCTATACTGATATTGTTCTGGCCTGGTTTTATTGTTTGGGTCATCTCCTTGAACGTGAAATTTTCCCTGTCAAATCCTTTCCAAGCGGCCCTGTATTCCCTCTTTGAATTGATAGTGAAAGTCTGCTTGAAGCTGTCCAGTTCGACTGTTCCTTGCATCCAGGGTGGATCAAGAATGTTTTCTCCCAGTGTGGCCATTGGGATGCCAGGTTTTTCGAGATTGAACGATAGCATACACCCCTTGTCTCTTCTTGTGAAGATTCCAGTGAAGGCAAGGTTTTCTGGCAAATTCCCCAGACCATTGTCGAGTATATAGGTTTTTGCTGGCTCTGCCTCGTCATAGAAAACCTGTATGCCGTCAAATTCACCCATTATCTGTTTTCCTCGCCAGACGATCGAGTCATTCTGGACTTTCACCATCCTGTTGCCGAGTTTTGCACTTCCGAGCACTTTCATTTGCGGTGTTGGCCCTATGAGAATGACAGGTCTCTCGGTACTCCCTGAGAAATTTGATGTGATACTCTCCCCGCCGTATTTTTGCACCCATGCTTCGGCCCTCTTCATTACGTCTTCGCCATCACCAGGATCATAACACACGAGTGGCCTTTGCCATTTAAGCAGGGATATAATATTCGCAGTGGACATGCTGTGCACGCGGTCATCATTCATTGGTATGATTCCATTGTAATCCGTAAAAACGATCCCCGTTGCAATTTTGGGTAGCTGATACAACTTTGTTTTGCCTGTCAGAACAAAGCTCTGGCTTTCTCCATCGACATAGTAAACCCTGAAGTTTGTTGGGTACTCTGTGGAATCGTTGTTTTTAAGGCTAAGAGTATCAATGATTTTTCCGTCCTTGTTCCCCCTGAGAAGACCAAATGATGTGGAAACCAACTTCGGTGAATTGAAGAACACCGACCAGAAATCGGTCAGGTCAATTCCTGAAACTTCTTCAAGTGTGGTTTTTAAATCTTTCAAGGTTGGGCCTTCGCCTGGAGCTTGCTTTGAGGAATCGTATTTTTTCATGAATTCCTGCATTGCACTTTTGAACACGTCATCACCCAGTTTTCCCTTAAGTGCCCAAACAACAAGTGCGCCCTTCTCGTAGACGATATAATCTACCCATTCGCATGCGGTGCTTGAAAGCGGTGGCTCATAGTCCTTTTTGTTTTTGAAATAAATTTCTCGAACGCTTTTCAGTTTTGCCTGTCCCTGCTCCGGGGACAGCGAATTGCAATAGAGGATCGCTGAGAATTCTGCAAAAGATTCTGAAAGCACTCTTTGGTCCGGGTGTACCTTTGGATTGGGTATAACGCCATTGCCACCAAACCACGAGAGATGGGCGCATTCATGGGCAAGAAAATCAGGAGCAAATGACTCTTCATTGAGGTATGGTGAGTCTATGACCCATCCGCCATCCAGCCCCTGACCATTGCCCCTTCTGCCTGTTTGTGCAGCTACGAAATAGTCATTTTCACATGGTTTGTTGTAGTATTGCCCGAAAAAGTCAGCAGTTGATTTTGCAGTTTTCAGTATAGTTTTAAAAGAAGTATTGCCACCCCTGAAACCATAGACTCTTACAGCGTATTTCTCTCCGTCTTCCTTGAAAACTATGTAGTCTCCACCAACCAGTTTTGCGGCATATATGTTTTCAGTCTTTATCTCAACTTTGTATTTCCCATCGCTTTTTGGTTTATCGCGGTATTCTTTTGGTACAAAACTCCCCAGCAGGAACCAGTGGGAAGGTATTTTGACGTCAAGATTGAAGGTCACCTGCTTATCTGTAGAAATACTGTCTGACATTGGATACCAGGCATTGTAGCAGTGAAAATGGTAGCCATTTGTAAATATCTGGGTCCTTATGCCCTCTGGGCTCGCGTAATTCATTGTTCCATCATAGATAAACCTTAGCTTGTGCGCGCCGGTTTGCATTTTTTGAGGGAATTCAAGGAAGAAATTGCCTTTATCACTTCGGGATTTTATTTCTCTGTCATCAAGTGTTGCCCTTTTTATTGCCAGTTCCGATGTTGCAACATACCATTGCATTTTGTCAACAGGTATTTCACATACCAGGTCGCAGACGAGGTCAAATTCGTAAGATGATTCGGTGACAGTGATTTTTCCAGTGAAACCTTTTATTGTTGCTACACCATTTGTTGGTCTTGGGTTTTGCTGGATTCCCTCAATCCATAAACCTTCATCACTCCTGGACTGTACAGCTGTTGTGATAAATTGTGGAACAAGAAGATAAAGGACCAATACAATCGAAATCACTCTTCTGCGCATCATCAACCTCCTCTATAGAATAGTAATGGTTTTCTGGTGCCCAGGTTGTTTACAAAATGTATACAAAACTGGTTTTTTATTTTTTGGCAAAATAGATAAACCCTCAGAAGGTAAAAGGTTTATCTTGTCCCCCTATCCAGCCGGACCCACTTGATTTTGATTATAAGTGTAATTTTACTGTACCAAATTCAAGATGGCAAAAAAACATTGCAGAAATGTGAATATTTTTGCAATGCGCAAAGAAGATTTTTTTAAGCACGTTTAAAAATCATCATGATTGCGCAATTTATTTGTTTTATAAGTGAAAATTAATTTATCACAGAAAAGCACTGGATTTAACTAATAACACCTTATATTTAACAATATGAGAATAATTAGTTTATATTTTTTATCCACAATTTATTGATCTAACCATATATTGAAAGCTTAATCCTGCCAGTAGCCTATGGTGACCTTCTGCGTATCTTTGTCCCAGACAATGTCTGCGCCAAAAACTTCAGATATAAATCTTATTGGAACAAAAGTCCTCTTGTTTTTTATTTCTGGTGGAACGTCAAGCTGCACTTTCTGGTTCCCAACGAGGCAATAATTTTTCCCTACATAAAGTGTTACCTGCACCTCTCCTCTCGAGATGTAAATTTCCTCTATGGCTTTGTGTTTTGGGTAAAAATCAACTATACATCCGAAGGCCTCTGAGATAAATCTTGCCGGAACCATTGTTGCACCCTTGTTGATGTATGGAGGCCAATCAAGTTTTGATGGTTTGCCATTTATTCTTGCCTCGTAGGAGCCAATCCAGAGCTCAACTGTAAAGCGTTTTCTTTCGCTCATGACAACAACAACGCCGACTTCATCGGTTCCGCCATTCGATTCGACAATTATCTTGCCCGTATAGGAAGTGTTCTTCGCCATCCCTTTTGTGTCAACGACAATGGGTATGTCAATCGGTGCCTTGCTTATATCAAAAACGCCCTGTTTTATTTTGAGCCAGTCGGTCCCTGGGCCTGGTTTTATGGTCCCAGACAGGACACCTGAACCTAAATTGGAGATCGTTGTTTTTGATTCGTATATCTGGTCCGGTTCACACTGGTTGAAGAATAGCGTTGGTGGATCAACTTTGAGTTGTGGTGGTCTGGGTTTTATAGTGATGGTTATATCCACCACCTTTGTGCCACCATTGCTTGTTACCAATATCTGGCCCTTGGTTGTTGCTCCATCCTTGAGCTGTTTGGTGTCTATCTCAACCTTGAAGTTTTTTGGGTCGGTGGTGAGCGAGAAATCTTTTGATGAAAGGATTATCCAATCGCTGTTTGGCTCAAGAGTCCCTTCGAGCGTCTGGATGCCACCATTTGAGATCGCAAAGGTGCCTGTAAGTTGATCTCCCCAGTTTACATCCGTAAAGATCAGTTCTGTTGGGTAGACAACAAGTCTTGGCCCCTTCTGTTTTATTTTTATCGTGACCTCGACTTTTGCGGTGCCACCGTTGCTTTCAAAGAACACGTTTGCTTTGTAACTTCTATTGTAATCGAGCATCAGCGTGTCGGCTGTTGCGATGAGTTTTTTGTGGTTGCCCTCCCATGACTGGTATTCCAGTGATAACCAGGCCATGTCAGTTTTTATGTTGCCTCTCAGGGTGCCTTCACCAACATTGTCTATGAATATTTCGGCCTCGCTATAAGTGCCTTTCTCGACTGTTCCAAAATCAATTGTTGGTGGTGTAACCTTGATTATTGGCAAGCCTGTAACTGTGAAGGTGATTATTACCGTCTGTTTCTCACCATTTGTTGCCTCGACCAGTATCGGTATGTTGTAAACCTGCCCCACTGTGAGATTTTTGGTGTCTATCGTGCAGACAAACTGTTTTGTCTCGGTTGTCAACATGAACTGGTCAGAGGAAAGTTTCATGTATGGAACATTGAATTTAACTGTTCCAATAAGTGTCCCCTCACCGCCATTCCAGACATTGAAACTCGTTTTTTCAGTCCTGCCCTTTGGTATCTCGCCAAGATCAATCCTTATTGGATCAACCATGAGTTTTGGTGGGCCTGATCTCGTGAAGCAGTAAACATTTCCCCTGTCAAAAGTGTAAACATATTTGTCGAAAACAGTGACTCCACCAAGACCAGCTTCATCAAGCTGGTAACTCCAGAGTTCTCTCCCGCTGTTTATCTCGACGATTTTGAATTTGGCTTTGCAAGATCCGCAATTTGGCGGTGTATCACCCTCATTCAGATAGATGTAGTTGTCGGAGGCAGCCATGCAAAGCCTGATCCCTTTTGACATCTTGTATGCCCATTGCTGTGTTGCGTCCCTTTTGTTGTAGGCGTAGACAACCCCTTCATCTGCACCGGTTATTATCCAGCCGTTTGAGACAATCGGCGTATGTGCGTAGATATGGCCGTCGCCATATATTGTTGGGTAACTGCGCCATTCTGTTGAAAGGTTGTCTGGTTTGACTCGTGCAACGAGGCTTTTTGGTTCTTCGACCTCTACATAATAAAATCTTCTCGGGTCTCTCGGATCAACGTATTTTCTTCTGTAAACTGCAACTGATTGGCCTGAAAGAATTATCTCCTCACCGTCATAAACGGTTAGAATGTCCATCCTCATGTTGCCGTAATCAAGTTTGTCTACAACAGTGCCGCTTGAATCATCGACTGCCACGAATACAGCACCCCTGATATAGGCACCCAGCCATCTTCCATCAAAACTGCCAACATGGAGTTTGGAGCACGCAATATAGACTTTCCCGCCAATGAGCGATGGCGAGGCTGTTGCTGGTGCATCTGGCAGGCTGGCTTTCCAGACAAAATCGCCAGTATCCTGTTTCATTTTATAAAGATATCCACCAGAGCTGCTTCCATGGCTCATGGTTCCTACGGCCACATACAGAAATCCATTCTGGAAGGTTGGCGACGACTCGCAGAATGTCCCATCAAGCGATACTTTCCAGATGACTTTGCCCTTTAAATCGAAGCAATGGGCAATTATTGATCCGGTACCACTATCTTTAATGCCATCTGAGGATACAGCCATAACCTTTTTTGTTCCATCATAAGAGGTGAATATTACTGGAGAGCCAAGAAAAGCACTGTTATCAACACTGTATTTCCATACTACTTCGCCTGTATCAGGCTTCATGCAGAAGAAATTTCCGGAGCCATCACCTGTGAAAAGCAGTGGTGTATCGTTATCCCAGCATGCAACAATATTGCTGTGCGGCGCAGAGTCAAAGGGTTTTCTCCACAGGAGTTTCAATGGTGGTGGAAGCTCGACTGACGAATAGGCTGTATGAAAAGCGTCACCATGCATGTGCGTCCAGTCGGGCGTCTTCTCCTCCTGGGAGCGCCCGTAAACAGGAAATGCAATCATGGTGATAACCAATAACAGTGTATATACCCTGCGCATTTAATCACCTCTTTGGTAATATTACATTTGTTAAGCATTTTCGGTTCATATTCTTGACACATGGATATTTACAACCATAATAATGCTGCCAGTGGGTGGTTAGTTCAGAGGTAGAACGCTTCCCTGACACGGAAGAGGTCAGTGGTTCAATTCCACTATCACCCACCATTTCAAGATAAATGCCCAGCCTGAAAGACAACCTTAAACGTCTCATATCCAGGCCTGTTCGTGTCCTTGTAGAGGCCGCCCTTTCATTTAATGATGACAATTCTTTTATTCATGCTTCCTCTGTGTCTTTTTATTTTATCCTTTCAATAATACCGTTTGTACTTTTTGCCATCTCCTTTGCAGGCAATATCCTCAAGCATGACCCCGCGCTTCTTGAAGCGGTTTACAAAGGTCTTTCGCTTTTTATTGCCAGAACAGAGGCGCTGGAATGGCTGAAAAATTTTGTTGATACAATCATAAAAAGCAGTGGTACAACAACCATTACTGGTGTTATCTCCTTACTTTTCGTTTCTGTTGGAATGTTCAGGAGCCTTGAGTATGTGATGAACCACACATTTGGTGTTAGGCCAAGAGGTTATATAAGATCGTATTTGATAGGTATTTCTTTCTCGCTGATACTTAATATATTGCTCATACTGGCCGTTATTGCTTCACCGATTCTCAATATTTTGAGCACGGCCAAAGGCTCAACTTTGCATCAGTTTCTAACGAAAATGCCGTGGATGCTAACGCTGTTTAACTGGATGTCAAATGCTTTTATTTTTGCCCTTATATGTTTTCTTATTTATCTCGTTCTGCCAAACACAAGACAACGTTTCAGAGATGTCTTCTGGGGCGCTGTAACAGCCGGTCTCTTGTGGAACTTGCTTAAATTGGTTTTCGATCTCTATCAGAGTATTTTTACTGGCTCACAACCTTTGCTTGGCACTTTTGCCTACGTTCTGGGAGCCATTTTCTGGATGTATCTGTCTACATCAATAATAATATATGGTGCGGAAGTCTGCATGATATTGAGCTTACGCTCCAAAGGCGTCCCTGCGCCAAGTTTTGCACAGCTTTTCAGCAAGGCAACCAGAAGGATTGGCCTCAGTGTCCCCTGGGTGTCGAAAACAGCGAAGAAACCTCCCGGGCAAAGCTCCTCTTAGGGTTGAAGCCCAGCTGCTCCCTTGCCTTTGTCTGGTCATACTCATGAGACAGGCAAAGCAATTTGCATGTAAATTTTGAGAATGGAGGTTTTTTCTTTCCCCAAAATATTTGGCAAGCAGAGGCAATGGTGAAAGCCAGGCTTGTTGGTATTTTCAGCCCCTTGTTTTTCAGCCCCAGAGTTTCGCAGGCAATTTTTACCACTTCATTTGCGGTGATTGGGTCTGGGCCTACAATGTTGAATGCCTGGAATTCGACGCCTTTTTTGGATGAAGCCAGCAGGCAGGCATCCACGACATCTTCAACATGTACCATGTGCCATATCTGGTTTCCTGTCCCTATCATCCTCAGAGGTGTTTTGAGCACCTTATAGATCTTGTCCATGGCGCCATCTTTCATTTCACCATAGATGAGTGTTGGCCTCAGCACGACAACTTCGATTTCGAGTTTTTTCCCTAGCCCGAGCACCACCTCTTCACCGGCCCTTTTTGTGTCTCCATAGCCAAGGCCGGTTCCAAGATCATCATCTTCTTTTATTGGAGAGTCTTTGCTGTCCAGACCCACTGCCGAGACAGAACTAATGTGAACATATCTCTTTGCTCCAAGCTTTTTTGCAGCTTCAATGAGTTTTCCCTGGAGTGTGACATTTGTTTCCCAGAGATCTTTTGCAGAAAGGTGGTCAGAAATGTGGCCAATACAATTGAAGAAAACATCAATGTTTTCGTTGAAATTTTCAAAGGGGACATTTTTGTAATCTTCAAGAAAGGTTTTGCATCCTTCTATCTTTTTCTCTCTTCTAACAGGGCAAAAAACCTCATACCCTTCTTTTGCCAGACGTTTTGCAAGGTGTGAACCAAGAAACCCGGTTGCACCAGTTACGAGTACTTTCATTTTTCAAACACCGCCAGAATTTGGTCTGACTCTTCACCTTTGAATGGGGAGCCGTCGAATTTGCCATATAGGCTGATTGAGCTGAATTTTGTTCTTGAAGCGTGACGAACCAGGTCTTCTTTTGTCATGGCCATAAGATGCTGTGACATTTCAGACATTTTCCAGGAACCGTTTTTCTCCAGCATCACTATTGAGAGTTTGGTGTTTTCACCAACCAGGTCGAATATTTTAAGAAAAATCAGGTTTGGTTCGGGTGTTTCTATTAATTCGTACCTTTCACCATTTTTGATCATTTTTCGGTAATTCAACGTCTGGATTACAAGAATTCCGCCAATTTTCAGCACCAATTTTGCATCGGCAAAAAACGAGAGGACCTGTTTTTCGTCGTCCAGTAACGAAACAACGTTGCCAAGCATGAGTACCGCATCAAAAAGCTTTGCCTTGTGTTTTGTTATATCAAGCATTGACATTGCTTCAAAATCAACGTAAGTCCTTGCCTCCTGGGCATTTCTCTTTGCTTTCTGGATCAGGTTGTCGGAAATATCTATTCCATGCATGTCATATCCAAGTTTTGCCAACTCTATTGCATGTTTTCCGGTGGCGCAACCCACGTCGAGCACTTTTTTTGCGTTGTGCGATCTCAATATTTTGTGAAGGAACGGGACCTCGGTCGAGAGCCTTCTGTCCCAGTCAACAAAAAGATCATATCTCTCGCCGATGTTGTTAAATATTGTCAAAGCGACGCCTCTATCGTCGAAAGCATTTCCTGGTGAATCAATCCATTTGAGGCCACGATATGACTGTTGTAGAGATCAAAGGGTTCGTTGTTGAAACCTGTGACCATTCCGCCAGCTTCCATGACCATGAGGATCCCTGCCGCCATATCCCACGGTTTCAGTTTCAGTTCCCAGTATCCATCGAGCCTTCCAGCCGCGACATAACAGAGATCAAGTGCCGCTGAACCAAGTCTTCTGACGGCATGCGTATTAAGCAGAAATGCAATGAAATGGTTTACATTGTTGTCTTTAAGGTCCCTTGCCTTGTCATAGGGGAACCCTGTTGCAAGCATGGAAACCTGAAGGCTGCTTCTTTTTGAAACGTAGATACTCTTGTCATTGAGGCATGCGCCTTCGCCCCTTTTAGCTTCAAACAGTTCCCTCCTGTTGGGGTCATATATGACCCCAATCATGGGTTCGCCATCTTTGTATGCCGCAATTGAAACGCAGTAAACAGGCATTCCATGTGCGTAATTTGTTGTTCCATCCAGTGGGTCAATTATCCATTGCCATTCTGATTTCCCCTGTTTGCTAAATGCCTCTTCCGACAGGATGGAATCCTCAGGAAAGTTTGATTCTATGGTGTTTGTTATGAGAGTTTGTGACCTGTAATCGGCCTCTGTTACAAGGTCGCATGTGGAGGATTTGGTGCGTGTTTTCAGATCACAGAATCTCATGTCCAGGAGCAGTGTGCCTACATCAAGTGCTAGTTCAGAAGCGATTTTGAACCTTTGTTGCATCAGGTATGGCACCTTCTTTTGCCAAACGCCTGTATTCGAACCAGGCCGAGCGAAGAATTTTTTTGTCCTGCGGGAACGTCAAAAGCCTTATTGCTTTTGCTGGTGGAACAACCAGATAATATGAGAAGAATGCCTCTGTCTTTACTTTTCTTGATTTTGCAAGCATCAGAAAATACTTGACTGATTTATCAATTACGTTGCTCTCATCAATCTTGAATTGATAGTGTGTGTCGCCAATGGGTGTTATTGGGTCGGCTTGCAAATGGGTTTCTTCGAACACTTCCCTTATTGCAGCTTGCTCGTGTGTTTCGCCTTCCTCAAGGTGACCCTTTGGCAATATCCAATTTTTATTGCTTTTTCTTTGCAGGATGACGACTTTCCCTTCCAGGAACACAACTCCTCCTGCCGATTCTTCATGAGTCATGGGAACCATATTATCCAATTAGGAGGAGTTATTCAAGCTCCCGGTTTGATTTTTCCGGAATGATTATTTTTATGTAGTTTCCAAAAGGCAATGTCCTTACTTCAAATGTTCCCCCCATTGCCTTGGTGAATTCTTTTGCATAGGAGAGTGCCAGGCCAACTGAACCGGGGTGTTCCTCGAGTGTTTTTGAAGGGATCCTTGTGAAAACGTCTGAAATATAATCCAAGTCTTCCTTGTTCCATTGTCTCCCATCGTCAATTACCGAAAGTGCAAGGTTTCTGTCAGCTACTTTGCAATAAAACCTCATTTTGTCACCTTTATGGAGATATATGAGTGATGCCTTACAAAGATTGCCAATTATTCTGGAAACAACTTTTTTATCAAGCAAGAGAGGTTTGTTTTCACCAACAAACATGTTCTCCACGGTTATTCCCTTTTGCCATGCGCTTTTTGCCAGCTTTCCTGTTTCCTGGTAAAAGGTATCAGAGAAGAAATTTCTCTCATTGTGAAAAGTAAATTTTCCATTTTTCAGCCTTCCAAGATCAATCAGGTTTTCAATCAGCCATGAGAGAGATTCTGCAGATTGTGAAGCTATGCTTATGAATTCGATTTGCTCTTTTGTCATATTTGGTTTTCTTTGGTCAAGGAGCTCAAGGAAACCAAGGAGTGTCGTAAGAGGTGTCCTCAATTCATGCGTCATTGAGGCGATGAATTCATCTTTACCCTTGTTCATCTCCTCAAGCATTGCAACTTTGTCTTTCAACTCATCGCCAATCAGATTTTTCTGGATTGCCAGCGCAAGCTGGTTTGAAAGACTTTTCATCATGTCTGCGACATCTGTGTTGAATACGTTACCAACTTTTGATGCGACAAACATATATCCTTTTACCCCTGTTGAAATTTGCATTTGGAAAACAGCCTGGGATTTGAATGAAAGGTCAATTATTTTTGGAAAAATTTCTTGCGACTGGATTCTTTTGTGCATTTTTGAATATCTCTTGAAAATGATTTTTACAATTTCGCACTCATTATCATCCAGTCCTTTGAAGAAGGCCCCTTTTTCAATTGAGTCATCAGAATTGAACAACAATAGCGAAAAAGCATCCATTGGCAAAACTTCATTGATTGCATTCCAGGAGACCTCAAACATTTTTTCAATCGTTGTTGCCTGATCGATAAGCTCGGATGTCTGCACAAGGCTCTTCAGTATGTTAGCCTTTTGTCTGTCTTTTAAAATTTTCGTTGCTTCTTCTGTGATGTCTCTTGCATGCAGGAATAATTTTGGGCCATCACGTGTTTGTATATAAGCCGATTTTATCTGGACTATTTTGTTTGTTGATATGATCTGTTTTTCAGAGTATCCAGAATTGATTGTTTCGTGGAAAAATTCAGAGAGATCCAGTGTATTGCTTAGCTTTGGACCGATGCCATCAAGTGGAGAAAGCCCCACTATTTCTTCAGCAGCCTTGTTCGCGCTGGTTATCTTGTATGTTTTTGGGTCAACACTGACTATTCCTTCTTTTTCGAATTCCAGCATTTGCAGGATGTACTCTTGTGATGTTCCTGGAAGCATGGAGTATATTTCTAGTTTCAACTGAAACTGCTCGCTAAGCATGAGAAGCATGAATGATATGCCGAAGAGCAACAATGAAAGCGAAAGGAAAATAATTGACTGGTCGTAATTTAGTATTGTGAATACTGGATTTCCCAATTCAGTCAACACCGAAAAAACCTCTGTGAGCAAGATCGAGATGACCATCCCAAAAATTACTGATGCCACCATTTTTTTTACGAAATCTGCGGGTTTGCTTGCGATAATTCTGAGCGCTTCGTATACGATGGCGACTTGGATGATATAGCTGACCAAATTTGTTACTACACCTGGGAATTGCCAGCTAGAGGTTAATCTGAAAAGATGAATCATCGAAAATATTACAAAGATTATTGAGTAAACTGAAACAAACCATCCTGGTTTTTTGCCGTATAAGGGAAAATATGGCCTGATCAGAACAAGATAGGCCAGATATAACAAATAAAGCGTGAGCAGAAAAACTGATGAAAGGACAGTTTTTGAGGACAGAAGAAAATCTTGTCCAAAACCACCCAGATAAGCAAGTGATAGATAGGCCATCATCAGGAAAATAACCAATCCTACAAGATAAGCTTTCCTCACCTTGTAATTGAGAGTCAGTGTTACAAAAAAGTATGTGATTATGCCTATTACGCAAAAAATCACATTATATATGGAAATGGCATGCTCATAATTACCGACCTGCCACACGAAAGGAAAATACGGCACGGTTATTCCTACCGCTAAAATCGAAAACAGTGCCAGTTTTTTTCTCGTGTCCATAGTTGTTTTATGCTAACTGATTTGTGTAAATCGGCAATAAGATATATTTTCACATCCTTAACTTCAAACTAGGTATAATTTGCGATATCAATCATTTTTTGTGGAGTTTAAATCCATCCAGAAAATGATTAAATCCTGAAATTGAAACCACTTGACAAACAATATATATGTACTAAAATTTCCGTTCGTGCTTGGAGTATAGCTTGACTTTCAATCTTGTTGGGCGACCCTTGCTTGCGAAGAATAGCCCTATTTCGCAGGCGCCATAAGTGAAAATAGAATAGCACTCCGGCCAAAAAAATTGCACTTAAATATATTATGCGTTTGAGGTGATAGATGCCTACTATTAGTCAATTGATTAGGCACGGGAGACAAACTCCCAAGACCAAGTCTAAGACGCCGGCTCTCCAAGAGTGCCCGCAACGTCGCGGAGTGTGCACAGTAGTCCGCACCATGACGCCAAAGAAGCCGAACTCGGCCTTGAGGAAAATTGCCAAGGTCAGGCTCTCAAACGGTATTGAAGTTCTTGCTAATATTGGTGGAATTGGACACTCTTTGCAGGAGCACTCCGTTGTCATGGTAAGGGGCGGACGTGTTAAGGATCTTCCTGGTGTGAGATATCACATCGTCAGGGGAACCCTCGACACGACAGGCGTTGAAACACGCCGTCAGGGTCGTTCAAAATACGGCGCCAAGCGCCCGAAGAAGTGAGGAACGCATGCCAAGGAAAAAACTAGTTCTTAAAAAAAGGCAGCGCCTTGACCCGATCTACCAGAACGCCCAAATTGGAAGACTTATCGGCAAGATCCTGGTTGAAGGAAAGAGGATCAGGGCCGAGCAGATAGTTTACGGTGCTCTTGATACCGTGGCCCAGAAAACCGGAAAGACTCCAGTTGAGGTCATGGAAACCGTTATTGACAAGTGCCGTCCAAGGGTAGAGGTAAAACCACGCCGTGTTGGTGGAGCAACCTACCAGGTCCCGCTCGAAGTTACCGTTGAGAGAGGCGAAGCCCTTGCAATCAAATGGATTGTTATGTTCTCAAGGAAGCGCTCCGGAATGCCAATGAGACAGCGTCTTGCTTCAGAAATGGCAGATTCCCTTGCAGGTCAGGGTGGTGCCTACAAAAAGAAAGAAGATACACACAAAATGGCCGAGGCCAATAAAGCCTTTGCCCACTACCGCTGGTAGTGAATTTTTTTTATGCAGGACCTTGAAAAGATAAGAAACATCGGCATCATTGCCCACATCGACGCCGGAAAAACCACCACCACAGAGCGTATACTCTATCTTTCCGGAAGAATCAGAAAAATGGGCAATGTTGATGACGGCAACACAACCACCGATTACATGGACCAGGAGAGGGAAAGAGGCATCACAATCGTCTCAGCCTCAACAGCCTTCGAATGGAAGGAACACACGATCAATCTGATTGACACCCCTGGCCATGTGGACTTTACGGCAGAAGTGGAAAGATCGCTTCGCGTGCTTGATGGTGTGATCATTGTGCTGTGCGGAGTTGCCGGTGTCCAGCCCCAGACTGAAACGGTTTGGCGTCAGGCCAATCGTTATGGGGTGCCCCGCCTTATTTTTGTAAACAAACTTGATAGGGTGGGTTCGAACCTTGAAAACGTAGTGGGTAAAATCCGTGAAAGGCTAGGCGCCAATCCAGCAGTGCTTCAATTGCCAATCGGTGCCGAAGACAGCTTTAAAGGGGTTGTTGACATTATAAGGGAAAAGGCCTTTGTCTGGTCATCTGTTGAAGATGGCACAAACATGGAAGTTGGTCCTGTCCCTGAAGACGTGATTGACGACGTAAAGCTTGCCAAACATCAACTGATCGAGACCCTTGCAGACTCTGATGAAGAGGCCCTTAACATATATATAGAGACTGGAACGCTGACAGAAGACCAGATAGAGAAATTTGTCAGGTCCGGTTGCATAAAGGGCACAATAACCCCGGTCCTGTGCGGTTCATCGTTCAGGTACAAGGGTGTCCAGCCTCTTCTTGATGCCGTAATTTCCTACCTCCCTTCACCACTTGAGAGGCCTCCGGTAAAAGGCACAAACCCAAAAACAGGCGAAGAGATTATTCGTCATCCAAGCGTAGACGAACCAACAGCCGCCATTGTTTTTAAAGTGGTTAACGACCCGTTCCTTGGAACGATGTGCTTTGTAAGGACTTACTCAGGTGCCGTAAAAGCAGGAACTTACATCCTCAACTCAACAACCGGCAGAAAAGAAAGAGTCATGAGGTGTCTCCACCTTTTGGCTGAACAAAGAGTGGATATTCCGGAGATTCTGGCAGGTGATATCGGAGGCGTACTCGGTTTTAAAGAAGCCGTAACAGGCAACACCCTTTGTGATGAGAGCAATCAGATACTACTTGAGTCAGTTACTTTCCCTGAACCTGTTGTTTCGATGTCCGTAGAGCCACCAACCAAAGCCGATGAAGACAAACTCAATAATGCACTGAGAAAACTTGCTCTCGAAGATCCAACGTTCCAGGTCAAGTTTGACCAGGAATCCTTCCAGACCATCATCTCGGGCATGGGCGAGCTCCACCTCGAAGTAATGGTCGAGAGGATAAAACGTGAGTTTGGCCTTCAGATAAGGGTTGGCAAGCCGCAGGTTGCCTATCGTGAGACGATTGGCAAGGAAACGATTGCCAGGGGCCAGTACATCAGGCAGAGTGGCGGAAAAGGCCAGTATGGTGATGTGCTCCTGAGGGTTTCACCTTCGGAGCGAAACGCCGGCCTGATCTTTGAAAACCAGGTATCTGAAGCGGTTGTACCAGCCAGATTTGTTTCCTCGGTTGAACATGGCGTAAAGGATGCGATGGAATCGGGCCCGATGCTCAGCTATCCCATAACTGACATCAAAGTCGAGTTTATTGATGGAAGTTTTCATGAAGTCGACTCTTCAGATGTTGCATTCAGGATAGCCGCGTCGATGGCGATGAAAGAGGCTTTGAAAAAAGGCAATCCTCAACTACTTGAGCCAATCATGAAACTGCAAGTCATCACACCGGAAGAATACCTCGGTGATATTCTTGGCTCACTTTCTAAAAGAAGGTGCAAGGTAGAAAAACTTGATCGCCAGGGAGTATCGCAGGTAATAGAAGCCATGGCACCAATGGGCGAAATGTTTGGCTACACCACGGAACTAAGGTCCCTCTCACAAGGAAGGGCCACCCACTCGATGGAATTTTCACATATGGAAATCGCACCACCGCAAGTAAGAGATGCGGTGATTGCAGCAGTCAGGGGAATACCCTGGGCTGGCCAATAATTTTGTAAAAGTTATAAAAGGTAACCAAAAGGAAGAGAGGAGTCATATATGGCAAAACAAAAATACGAGCGCACAAAACCGCACGTCAACGTCGGAACGATCGGCCACATCGATCATGGCAAGACGACACTAACGTCTGCCATCACGAAGACCCTCGCCACCCTCGGCCACACCGTAGCAAAAGCCTACGATGAAATTGACAACGCGCCAGAGGAAAAGGCAAGGGGCGTCACCATCAACATCCACCACACAGAGTACGAGACCGAGAAGAGGCACTATGCCCACATCGACTGCCCGGGTCATGCTGACTACATCAAGAACATGATCACCGGTGCTGCCCAGATGGACGGAGCCATTCTCGTTGTCGCCGCCTCTGAAGGTCCGATGCCACAGACCAGGGAACACATCCTCCTTGCCCGTCAGGTCAACGTTCCAAGGATCATCGTCTTCCTCAACAAGATAGACATGGTTGACGATCCGGAACTCATCGACCTGGTTGAGGTTGAAGTTCAGGAGTTGCTTGGAAAGTACAAATTCAATGACTCACCAGTCATCAGGGGCTCAGCCCTCATGGCAATGGAAGCCACGGGCGACCTCTCAAGAAACAGCACAAACGAATACATCAAGGCCATCTGGCAGCTTGCCGATACCCTTGATTCATACATTCCTGACCCGGAACGCCCAATTGACAAGCCATTCCTTATGCCAATCGAAGACGTCTTCACAATTACCGGCCGTGGCACCGTTGTCACCGGTCGTATTGAAAGAGGACAGATAAAGGTCGGCGAGGAAGTCGAAATCGTTGGAATGAGAGACGAGAGAAGAAAAACCGTCTGCACCGGTGTTGAAATGTTCCGCAAGCTCCTTGACTACGGCCAGGCTGGCGACAACGTCGGACTCCTCCTCAGAGGCATCGACTATAAGGATGTCGAAAGGGGACAGGTCGTCTGCAAGGTTGCATCAATCAACCCGCACAAGAAGTTCTCTGCCGAGGTCTATATTCTCTCCAAGGAAGAGGGTGGACGTCACAAGGCATTCTTTACCGGCTATCGTCCACAGTTCTACTTCAGGACCACTGATGTCACCGGCGGTATCAAACTCCCACAGGGTGTTGAAATGGCCATGCCAGGCGACAACGTGAAGATGGAAGCCGAACTCATCGTCCCGGTAGCCATGGAACTCGGACTCCGCTTCGCCATCCGTGAAGGTGGCCGTACCATCGGAGCCGGTGTAGTCACCGAAATTCTGGAGTAACTGGAGCGAAAATGTCGACATCCAAAATGAGAATTAAATTAAGGGCTTTTGACCACGTCATTCTTGACCAGTCAACGGCCAAGATCGTGGAGACGGCCAGAAGGGCTGGCGCCAGAATTGCCGGTCCGGTTCCGCTCCCAACTTCCAGGCAGGTTTTTACTGTTCTTCGTTCACCTAACATTGACAAGGACAGCCGCGAGCAGTTCGAGATGAGGGTCCACAAGAGAATGCTGGACATCTTCGAGCCATCACAGGAAATAACAAAGGCTCTCATGAACATCGATTTGCCTGCCGGAGTGGACATCGAGATAAAACTCTAAGGAAGGTGCTACATGGCCAAGGGATTGGTTGGCAAAAAAATAGGTTGCACACAGCTTTGGGAAGAAGACACCTGCTTAATGGTGACAGTGATCCAGGTCGAGCCCAATGTTGTGCTAGAGCAGAAAACAACTGCAACTCATGGCTACAATGCCGTGAAAATTGGCTTCGGTGACACAAAGCCCAGCAAGGTTCCACGTCCAGTTTCTGGCGTATTTTCCAAGCTCGGTCTTCCACTTCACCGCTACATGATGGAATTTCGTGAAGTCTCTGCTGATGTTGGCTCCAAACTCGGAGTTGACCAGTTCCAGCCAGGTGACAAGGTCAATGTCATTGGCCGTTCACGTGGAATGGGTTTCCAGGGCGTCATGAAGCGCCATGGATTTGCTGGTGGAGATGATTCCCACGGTGCAATGGAGTTCCACAGACGTCCAGGTTCCATTGGTTGCCGTCTCACCCCAGGGCATACCATAAAGGGTATGAAGATGGCTGGCCATATGGGCAGTGAGCGTGTCACAGTCAAGGGCCTCAAGGTTGTAAAAATTGATGCTGAACGTGGCCTTCTGCTTCTCAAGGGTGCAATACCAGGCGCCAAGGGTGGCAGAGTTGTGGTCATGGGGAAGTAGGTCAAACATGAATATCCCAGTCTACAACACAAATGGTGACAAAGTAAAAGATTATAATGCGCCGGATCACATCTTCAACGTGGAACGCCATGAAGTTGCTGAGTACTACAGCATCCTTCAGAGACTTGCAGGTCTTCGCAGGGGTACAGCCTCAACAAAGATAAAATCTGAAGTCAGGGGCGGAGGAAAGAAGCCCTTCAGGCAAAAAGGCACAGGAAGAGCACGCCAGGGACAGAGCACATCACCAATTAATCCAGGTGGTGGAATAGTGTTTGGACCAAAGCCGCGTTCTTACAGTTTTCCACTGAACCGCAAGTTTAGAAGACTGGCCCTTTTCTCTGCACTTTCATCAAAAGTCGGATCGGGTGACATGAGAGTCATCGAAGGCCTTAAGATTGAAGAGCCAAAAACAAAGAAGGCGCTTGATCTCATCTCCAAGAACATGGTCCACAAGACCCTTGTGATCTACGATCCTTCAGAGAATGGCGAGCTTGGGCTTGCACTTGCAAACACAATAGATGCCATCGCTATCCCCTATAATTTCCTTAACGTATATGACATTTTAAACAGTCAGCGTGTTCTTGTTACAACAGAAGCCGCTGACGGAATAAAGGAGGTCTGGTCATGAGCGAAAAGAGAAAAATCTGCCTTATCAGACCGATAATATCTGAAAAGAACACAGACCTTGAAGCAATGCACAAGTATGTCTTTCAGGTAATAGAAGGTGCAAACTCTCGCTGGGTCAAGGAAGATGTGGAGCAAGTGTTCAAGGTGAAAGTTGATGATGTAAACCTGCTACACATTCCGGGCAAGAGGAAACGTGTCAGGATGTTCTTCAGGAAAGTTGGTGGCATGAAGAAGGCCATTGTTACCCTGAAGAAGGGCCAGAAGATCGACATCCTCGAGCAGCAAAGGTAGGTAAACGATGCCAGTTAAAAAGTTTTCGCCAACTTCAGCAGGCATTCGCCACAAAGTGGCGGTTGTCTATGACGAAATAACAACAAACAAGCCAGAGAAGTCCCTGACGAAGGGTTTCTCAAAATCGGCCGGCAGGTCGAATGGCAAGATTGCCATCCGTCATCATGGTGGTGGCCACAAGCAAAGATATCGCATCATTGACTTCAAGAGAGACAAGGTTCTTCCAGGCAAGATAAGTTCCGTGGAGTATGATCCAAACCGCTCTGCTTTCATAGCGCTCGTTGTTTATGGAGATGGTGAGAAGCGTTACATTCTTGCCCCCGACGGCATCAAAGTTGGTGACATGATCATCTCTTCTGATAATGCCGACATAAAGCCTGGCAATACGCTCCCGCTTTCAAAGATGCCTCTTGGAACAAGCATCCACAATATCGAGCTTATTCCTGGAAGAGGCGGGGTTCTTGTCCGCTCAGCGGGCACCTCGGCTCAATTGCTTGCAAAAGAAACGGATTTCTGTCATGTCAGACTGCCCTCCAATGAAGTGAGACTCATTGCTTCAAACTGCAGGGCAACCATTGGAACAGTATCAAACGTTGACCACGAGAAAGAAAAACTCGGAAAGGCCGGCGTTAGAAGGTGGAGGGGATGGCGCCCGACAGTCAGGGGCTACGTCATGAACCCAATTGACCACCCGCACGGTGGAGGATCGGGCAAATGCCCAACGGGACATCCAGGACCGCTTACCCCATGGGGCAAGCCAACCAGGGGTTACAGGACCCGCAACCCGAAGAGATCTTCTTCAAAGTATATCGTGCGCAGAAGGAAAGCGTAGGAGTAGCACATGAGCAGATCATCCAGCAAAGGACCATTTGTTGACGAGAAACTCCTCAAAAAGGTACAGGAAATGAATGCATCAGGCCAGAAGAGAATTATCAAGGTGTGGTGCAGGCGTTCCGTTATCACTGAGGACATGATTGGCTTCACCATTGCCGTACACAACGGAAAGAACCACATCCCGGTGTATGTGACCAAGCCAATGGTTGGCCATAAACTTGGCGAATACGCTCCAACCCGAGTATTCCACGGCCACAGGCGCCCGACCGAGCGCTCCAGCGCCTTAACATAAGAGGTGTGAAATGAAGGTCCACGCAATACATAAACACGCGCAAGTATCGCCCCAGAAGGCCAGAAAGGTCATCTGCCTCATTAGGGGCAAGGACGTCCAGGAAGCCGAGTACATCCTCAGATCACTCCCGCACAAATCTGCCAGACTGATACTGAAGGTTCTCCTTTCCGCAAAGGCAAACGCTATTCATAATTTTGAACTCAATGGCGACAGCCTCAAGGTGTCCGAAGCGATCATCAACATGGGAACTCCATGGAGAAGGGTCATGCCTAAAGGCATGGGCAGGGCTGACATCATCAAGAAACGCACCAGCCATATCTTGGTTGCTGTATCACCCAAGGAGGACAAATAATGGGCCAAAAATGTCATCCGTATGGTTTTAGGCTTGGAGTCATCCAACCCTGGAGATCAAACTGGTTTGCAGACAAGGAAGATTTCAAGAAATACCTCTCCGAGGATTTGGCCATTCGTGAATCAATCGAAAAACTCGGTCTTGAAGCCGGTGTTGCCGATGTGATCATCGAACGCAGATCAAATGAAGTCAGGGTGATTATTCGTACAGCGAAGCCAGGAGTTGTAATTGGAAGAAAGGGTGCCTCAGCTGACAAGCTTAAAAAGCAGCTACAGGGCCTCATCACTGCCAAGAACCTCAAACTCGACATCGTCGAAATGCGCTCACCAGACCTTTCCAGCAAACTCGTTGCTGAGTGGATCGCAGACCAGATTAACCGCAGGATCCCGTATAAGAGAGCAATGAAGCAGGCAATGGCAAGATCAATGAAGTCTGGAGCAAAAGGCATAAAGATCATGGCATCGGGCAGGCTTGCAGGCGCTGAAATCGCTCGCGAGGAATGGTTCAGGGAAGGAAGGGTTCCCCTCCACACCCTGAAAGCCGATATTGATTTCAACATTACTCACGTTGTGACCAAGTTCGGTTGCATCGGCTTGAAAGTTTGGATCTACAAAGGTGATAAGCCAACCAGTGGTCCATACTCCGTCAAGCGCTAGGAGGAGAAATGCTACAACCGGAACGCACAAAATATAGAAAACAGCAGCGCGGAACGATGCATGGCCTCTCGAAGGGCGGAAATTATCTGAACTTCGGTGACTTTGGCATCCAGGCGCTGGATCGTGACTGGATAACAGCCCGCCAGATTGAAGCTGTCAGGCTTGCAGTCACATCGCGTATCCCAAAGGACGCAAAGATGTGGATGAGGATTTTCCCGGACAAACCGATTTCCAAAAAGCCACTTGAAACCCGTATGGGAAAGGGAAAGGGAGACACTGAACAGTGGGTTGCCGTTATCCGCCCCGGAAGAATTATTGTTGAATTCTCCGGATGTGATGAGAAGACAGCAAAGTATATTGCCCACATTGTGTCTGCAAAGCTCCCGATCAAATCCAGATTTGTGTCACGTAAGCTGGAGTCGGAGGCAGCACTATGAAGCTCTATAAGATAAAAGAGATGTCAACCGTCGAAATGGAGAAGAAGGTTGAGGAACTTGAAAAAGAACTCGCTCTTCTGGTTTTTCGCCATAAGAACAGGCAATTGGACAAGGTCATGAAGCTCAGAGAAGTCAAGCGCGACATCGCCAGGCTGAAGACCTTTATCCATCAGGCCAAGGAGGAGTAATAACATGGCCGACAAACTTATTACAAGAACAGGCGTTGTCATATCAGACTCGATGGATAAAACCATTGGTGTTGTTGTAGAGCGCATGGTCACACACGCCCTTTACAAAAAGAGAGTAAAAAAGTCCAGGAAATATCTGGTTCATGATGAGCACGAGCAGGCAAAAATTGGCGATGTAGTTGAGTTTATTGATTGCCAGCCAATCTCAAAAAAGATCCACTGGCGTTTGATTCGTGTTATTGAGCAAGGAAAACAGTCGGAGGTGCAGAAATGATAGGCATCTACTCAAGACTGAATGTTGCTGATAACAGCGGCGCAAAGGTTGTTTCCGTAATCCGTGTCATTGGAACCGGCAACAAAATCTTCGGGTTTGTTGGTGACAGGATCAAAGTTACAGTCAAACAAGCCCAGCCAAACTCTGCCATCCCAAAGGGGTCGGTCCAAACCGCAGTTATCGTTCGCACCTCCCATGCAGTTGTTCGCAAAGACGGCTCTAGGGTACGTTTTGACGACAACGCTGCGGTAATAATTGATCCAGGTGATGGAAATCCAAAAGGTACCCGTATCTTCGGACCCGTCTGCAGGGAACTGCGTGAGAGGGGTTACATGAAGATCATTTCTCTCGCTCCGGAGGTGGTGTGATGAAAACCCCAGAGAGATTTACAATGAGAGTTAAAGAGTCGGACATGGTCGAAGTCATCTCTGGCAAGTCCAAAGGACATAGGGGAAGAATCAAGAAGGTTCTCCCGTTCACAAATCGCGTCATCGTTGAAGGCGCGAACATGATAAAGAAAATCACCAAGCCGACACAGAGAAACCCAAAGCGTGACATCATATCGTTGGAAGCCCCACTGCATCGCTCAAATGTGATGTTAGTGTGCCCCAACTGTAAAAAAACCACCAGGATAGCGGCCAAGATTATGCCAAACGGAAAGAAGATCCGTGCGTGCAATAAATGTGGCGAGCTCCTGGACAAGGCATGAGGTTAGAAAATGGCTGAAAAGAAACCACAAGCACAATCAAAAAAGGGAGATTCTAAGAGTGGTCCATCCCTAATTGGTAAGAGTGGCGTATCTGACAAAGTACAAACGAAAGATCTGAAGATACAACCTTACCAAACCAAGTACAAAAGCGAGATTATAGACCAGCTGAGAAAGCAGTTTAATTATGAGAACATCATGCAGGTCCCAAAGATTGTAAAGATCTCGATCAATCGCGGTGTTGGCGAAGCAACGGCAAACCCGAAGGCTCTCGATTCAACAGTCGAGGAGATCTATCTCATCTCCCAGCAACGCCCCACAATCAAGAAAGCCAAAAAGTCAATCGCAAATTTCAAGCTCAGAGCTGGAGTTCCGGTTGGCTGCATGGTAACACTCAGGGGAAGCAGGATGTGGGCTTTTGTTGGAAAGCTCATAGACCAGGCCCTCCCAAGAATCAGGGACTTCAAGGGTCTCTCGCCACACAGCTTTGATGGCAGGGGCAATTATACCTTCGGTATCAAAGAACAGCTCATATTCCCCGAGATAGACTACGACAGAGTTGATAAAACAAGGGGATTTAATGTCTCGATTGTCACTTCCGCCCACACCGATGAGGAAGCAAGGGCGCTTCTAAAGGCAATCGGGTTCCCGTTCAGGGAGAACTAGGAGAAGGCTTATGGCAAGACTAGCGCTTATTAACAAATCAAACAAGAAGCCGAAATTCTCGACCCGCAAAAGGAACCGTTGCATGATATGCGGAAGGCCGAGGGCCTATTACGGGCAGTTTGGCCTTTGCAGGCATTGCCTCCGCAAACTTGCCAACGAGGGCAAAATTCCGGGCCTTGTAAAGGCTTCTTGGTAGGGGTGTGGCATGTATATAATAGACCCAATCGCTGATATGCTCACAAGAATCCGCAATGCAAACCTGGCAAGAGCGCAGGTAACTTCGATCCCGCATTCTAGCATCAAGGTCGAGATTGCAAGGGTACTTTATGAGACAGGCTTCATCTCCGAGTTCAAAACCCAGGAGATCGAGGGCAAAAAGTTTATAAGAGTATATTTGAAATATACCGGCAAGAGAGATCGCATCATCACTGGTATTACCAGGATAAGCCACTGTGGCCGCAGGGTATACGTCAAACATGACGCCATACCAAAGATCCTCAGAGGCATGGGTGTGGTCATCATGAGTACCCCGAAGGGCGTAATGACTGGCCACCAGGCCGAAAAAGCCCATCAGGGTGGCGAAGTACTTGCCGCCATCTGGTAGGAGTGCAACCATGTCAAGGATAGGAAACAAACCAATTGAACTGCCAAAAGGTGTAACAGTCGATATTCAGGACACCGTCTTGGGGCAGAAGGTCACAGTCAAGGGGCCAAAAGGCACTCTTGAGAGAACATTCAGGCCAGAGATCAAGATCATGCTTGAGGGCAACATTCTAACAACAACCCGCTCTTCCAACCTCAAGTCTGTACACCAGCTTCATGGGACAACCAGGGCCCATCTTAACAACATGGTTGTCGGTGTGACTGACGGGTTCAAGAAAGTCCTTCTCATCTCAGGCGTTGGTTTCAAGGCAAAAGCCGAGGGCAGCAAGATCACTTTCAACCTTGGTTTTTCCCATGACATAAAGCTTGATGTTCCCGGAGGACTCAAGGTTGTTACACCAAAGGACAACAGGGTCGAGGTTGAAGGGTTTGACAAGGAGCTTCTTGGTGCATTTGCCCATAAGATCCGCATGCTCCGTAATCCGGACCCCTATAAAGCAAAGGGCGTCAGCTATGAAGGTGAAGTCATTAGAAGAAAAGCCGGCAAGGCAATGACTAAGGGAGCCTAACACATGTACGAACCGATAAATAAAAATGCCGAAAGACTGAGAAGAAAAGAGACCATCCGTAAAAAAGTTCACGGCACTTCAAATCGTCCGAGGCTTGCAGTATTCAAGAGTCTCAAGCACATTGCAGTCCAGATCATTAATGATGACGAGGGCAAAACCCTTGTTATGGTTTCAAGCAAAAATGAAGGACTCAAGGGCAAAAACATCCAGGTAGCCGAGAAGGTCGGTATGATCATTGGCCAGCGTGCACTTGAAGCTGGCATCAAACAGGTTGTTTTCGATCGTTCAGGATATATATATCATGGCAAAGTCAAAGCCCTTGCCGATTCGGCCAGAAAAACCGGGCTTGAGTTCTAGGAGGAGACATGGCAGAGCACGACAGATTTTTCAGAGATAGGGACAAAGAAGAAGAAAATAAGTTTGAAGAACAAATTGTCCAGATTGCCAGGGTCTCCAAGACCGTAAAAGGCGGTAAGAGGATGAGATTCAGGGTCCTCGTTGTCGTTGGCAATAAAGAAGAGAATTCTGTGGGAATTGGTATCGGAAAAGCAAAGGAAATTCCGAACGCCATCCGCAAGGCAGTCAATAGGGCCAAGCGTGAGATGGTAAAAGTACCGCTTTCCGGATCGACAATTCCCCACGACATCAACATAAAAAATGGCTCGGCCAGGATTTATCTTGCCCCAGCAGTACAGGGAACTGGTCTAAAGGCTGGTGGTGCTGTTCGTATGGTACTTGAAAAAGCAGGTGTCAAAGACATCGTTTCAAAGGCCCATGGAACAACAAATGCAGTCAACCTGGCCAAAACAACCATTGAAGCCCTCAGGACACTCAGGGACCCGAAGAAGTATGCTCAGGAGCGCGGAATAACCGTTGCCCAGCTATTTGGAAGGCAGGAATAACAATGTCTTTGGACAAAATTAAACAACCCGAAGGCTCAAAAAAGGAAAAGTGGATAATCGGAAGGGGCATGGGCTCCGGTTCTGGAAGGCGTTGTGGCTACGGTCATAAGGGTGCCAAGAGCCGCTCAGGCAGAGGTAAGGGCTATGGGTCCGGCTTCGAGGGTGGACAGACAAAGCTTTTCCGCAGACTCCCGAAGATTAGGGGATGGCGCAACCAGGATGTAAACCCGATAAGGGTCGCCGAGGTCAAACTTGGACAGCTTAACGTTATTCCAGCAGGAACTGACGTGACCATTGATGTCCTCAGGACTTATGATCTGGCAAAGAAAACTGACCAGGCCTACAAAATCCTTGGTACTGGAGAGATAACAGTCTCCCTTAACTTCAAGAAGGCAAAAGCCACAAAGTCGGCTGTTGATGCCATTAAAAATGCAGGCGGCACGATCGAGATTTTTGAAAAGAAGCCGCTCGAGAAAAAAGCAAAGAAGACTGCCTCAAAGTAAGGAGCGCGCACAATGCTAAAAATCTTGAGAAACGCCTGGAGCATACCTGAACTCCGTAAAAAAATTCTGGTGACATTGGGACTCTTCCTCCTTTTCAGGCTTGGAACACACATCTCGGTCCCAGGTGTCCAGAGAGCAGTCATCTACATGATGAGCTCCCAGGGCGGACTCGTTGGTCTCATGGACCTGTTCTCGGGTGGTGGTTTGCTCAACATCTCACTCTTTGCCTTGGGCGTAATGCCATACATCAACTCCTCGATCATCCTCCAGCTGCTCAATGTGGTCATCCCATCACTTGAGAAACTGGCAAAAGAGGGTGGTCTCGAGGGCCAGCGCAAGATTGCCCAGATAACAAAATATGTGACTCTTGGCCTTGCTGCAATTCAGTCAGTTTCTTATGCTTTCTTCCTTTATCCAAGCATCCTCAACGAGATGGGTATAAAGGTCAATCTTCTTGTGGCCCCTGAGTCAATCATGCTCAAGATATTCGTTTCCTTTATACTGTTTGTTGGTTCATTCTTGCTGGTCTGGCTTGGTGAAGTAATGACCGAGAACGGGATTGGAAATGGCGTTTCACTCATCATCTTTGCCGGCGTCATTTCGAAAATCCTGCCGGGTATCGGCCAGGTAATTGAGAATATCAGGGGTGGAAGTGCCACCTGGTTTGGCCTTGTCTTTGGTTTGGCCATCTTTGCAGTTTTCATTGGAGCAGTCATCTTTGCATACGAAGCAGAAAGACGGGTACCGGTACAGTATGCCAAGAGAATAGTTGGAAACAGGATGTATGGTGGACAGAGCACTTACATCCCGATAAGGATGATTCAGGGTGGAGTTCTCCCAATCATCTTTGCCTCTTCGGTAATGATGTTCCCGCAGATAATTGGAAGGTTTTTCCCGGCGGACAACTGGTGGAACGTGATTTTTGTAGAACCACTCAAGATGCAAACTTCATGGCTCTATAATGTTATTTTCTTCCTGTTGATAGTCTTCTTCACCTATTTCTATACATCTATTACCTACAATCCCCCAGAGCTTGCGGAAAATCTTAGAAAACAGGGTGGATTTATCCCTGGCGTCAGACCTGGTGATGCCACTGCAAAGTACTTTCAGTCAGTTCTTTCAAAGGTTACACTCCCAACAGCCGTTTTCCTTGGCGCCTTGGCAATCATTCCAAACTTCATTCTCAAGGGAAACATGCAGCTCAATAACCTGTTTGTTGGTGGAACCGGAATCCTCATCGTAATCGGTGTAGCACTCGAAACAGTCGCACAAATAGAATCCTTCATGACGATGCGTTCTTACGAGGGGTTCCTGAGGAAATAAGATGAATTTAGTGTTTTTGGGTCCGCCAGGTTCGGGAAAAGGAACCGCAAGCGCTTTTCTGTCCGATAAGCTTGGAGTACCCAGGTTTGTTGCCTCCGAACTCCTCAAGGCAGAAGTGAAGACTGGATCGGTACTTGGCCTGACAATCGCCACCTACATGGAAACAGGTGACCTGGTACCCGACGACCTTGTGATAAAGGTCATGTTAAAAAACCTTGAAAATGTAAAGGGATTTATACTGGATGGTTTTCCCAGGACCGAGAAACAGGCAATTGCTCTAAAAGAAGCGCTTGCAAAGCTCTCAATGAAGCTGGACAAGGTCGTCTATCTTGATGTTTCATTTGAAACGGCCAAAGAGCGGAATCTTGCTCGCATGATATGTAAGTCCTGTGGATTTTCTCCCCAGCCAACCGAAAGGGTCTGCCCAAGATGTGGTGGTGTTTTGGTAAAGAGGCTGGATGACAATGAGGAAACCATTAAGAGAAGGTTTGAAAATTACATAAAAGAAACTCAACCCCTTGTTGACTTCTACAAGGATGAGAATATACTTGTTCGGATTGATGCGAGCTCTCCGGCAGAGATAATGAATAAACAGATACTCACTGAACTTGGGTATAGATGATTGTTCTAAAAACTCCGGAAGAGATTGCAAAAATGAGGTTGCTTGGCCAGCAGTTGGCCCGCATCCTTCACACCTTGAAACAGCAAGCCAAGGCAGGTATGACCACGGCCGAGTTGGATGAGATTGCTTCTAGCGAGACCGAATTTATTGGTGCCAGGTGCGCAAGTTATGGCTATGGGGGTTTCCCTGGCCATTGTTGCATTTCGCTCAATGAAACAGTCATACATGGCATTCCTTCTGGAAGAGAACTAAAAGAAGGCGATTTGGTATCAATAGACCATGTTATAGAGAGGGATGGTTTATTTGTTGATTCAACCATTACTTTTACAATTGGTTTACCAAATCATTCTCAAACAAGAATCATGGAGGTTTGTTCCAGAGCTCTTGATGAAGGAATAGCCATAGCGAAACCTGGGAAAAAAATCGGGGACATCGGAAACGCTGTCCAATTGGTCGTTGAGGGCGCCGGATATTCGATAATAAGGGATTTTGTAGGCCATGGAGTAGGCAAATCCATGCATGAAGATCCTCAAATACCGAATTTTGGCAGACCAGGAACAGGACCAATGATCGTACCAGGCATGACCTTGGCAATTGAACCAATGATCGCTGAAGGATCGTATCATGTGAGAATAGCGAAAGACGGCTGGACGACCAATATGGCCGACGGCAAACTTTCATGTCACACAGAGCACACGATAGCGGTATTGGAAAATGAAACTGTTGTTTTGACCAAAATTTAACTGTTAGGAGGTTTTGTGGCTGACTCAAAAGACGTGATAGAGACCGAAGCGGTGGTTCTGGAAACACTGCCATCGGCGATGTTTAAGGTGAAGCTCGCCAATGGTAGAGTTATTCTGGCCCATATCTCCGGTAGGATGAGAATGAATTTTATCAGAATCCTGCCAGGGGATAAAGTTAGGATAGAGCTCACTCCTTACGATCTCTCACGAGGCCGCATTATCTATAGGCTTTAAGGAGGATGAAATGAAAGTAAGGGCTTCTGTAAAACCGATTTGTGAAAAGTGTAAGATAATCAGGCGCAAGGGCCGCGTGATGGTAATTTGCGAAAACCCGAAGCATAAGCAGCGCCAGAAGTAAGAATACTTAGGAGGCAAGTATGCCACGTATTTCAGGTATTGACATACCGGCAGGAAAAAGAGTTGACATTTCGCTTCGCTACATTTATGGCATTGGTCCGAAGAATGCACTTGAGATAGTCAAAAAGGCAGGATTCGACCCGAATGCCAAGATGAAGGACCTTACCGAGGCGCAGATCGAAAAGATCCGTGAGATTCTTGCAAGCGACTATGTTGTCGAGGGAGATCTGAGGAAAATCGTCACCCAGAACATCAAGAAACTCATTGACTCTGGAGCCTACAGGGGCACCCGTCACAAGAGGGGAATGCCGGTCAGGGGTCAGAGAACCCGTACAAATGCAAGGACCAGAAAAGGTCCAGCTCGCACCGTTGGCGTGCAGCGTGCCAAATAAGAGGTGAGAAATGGCTGAAGAAAACACCAACCAAGTCGCAACCACGACAACCCCAACCCCTGTCAAGTCTAAAAAGAGGGTAAAAAAGCTGGTATCTGAGGGAAGGATTTATATCCACAGCAGCTACAACAACACAATTGTTACCGTCACTGACAAGGGCGGAGACGTCCTTTCCTGGGCATCAGGTGGATCATCGGGTTTCAAAGGCACAAGAAAAGGTACTGCTTTTGCTGCCCAGGTTGCTGCCCAGACCGCCTGCAAGAAGGCACAGGATATGGGTATGAGACAGGCCAAGCTTTTTGTTAAAGGCCCTGGCTCGGGCAGGGAAACCGCCATCAGAGCAATCGGTGCATCGGGTATTGAAATCATAACCATCAAAGATGTTACTCCAATACCGCACAATGGTTGCCGTCCGCCGAAACAGCGCAGAGTCTAAGTTTAGGAGAACCAAATGGGTAGATATATAGGTCCGGTTTGCAGGCTTTGCAGGAGAGAGAAAACAAAACTCTACCTGAAATCATTTAGGTGCTATGGTTCAAAGTGCCCCCTGGAGAAATCTTTTACGATTCCGGGCATGCATGGTCCAAAGAAGAAGCCGAAAGAAAAACTTTCTGATTACAACCTCCACCTCAGGGAAAAACAGCGCGTGAAGAGGATTTATGGTATGTTTGAAAACCAATTCCGCGCCACATTTGAAGAAGCAAGATTACAGCGTGAAATTCCAACCGGTGACAAGCTTCTTGAACTCCTTGAGAGAAGATTGGACAATGTCGTATTCAGATCAGCGCTGGCGCCGTCCCGCTCAGTGGCAAGGCAGCTTGTCTCGCACGGGCACGTGCTCATTAATGGGAAAAAGATAAGCGTACCTTCGCACACAATTCGCCAGGGCGATGAAATCACTATCGATACGACGGCAAAAAAGATTCCACTTGTTACAGACAGCGTGAAGGCACATTTGTCAGTACCGAACTGGATCTCGCTTGATTCAAACAACTTCCAGGTCAAGATCACAAGACCCCCGACCAGAGCAGATATCGACACCCAGGCAAACGTCCAGTTGATAGTCGAGTTCTACTCCAAGTAAGGGGGGACAGTGTTTCCACTTCCAAGTCTTGAACTGAAGACTATTGAAGAAGATTCTTTTCTCGGTCGTTATAGCATAGAGCAGCTCCATTCGGGCTATGGTGTAATGATAGGCAACAGCTTGAGGAGAGTCCTTCTGTCGTCCATTCCGGGTGCTGCACCGATTGCAGTCCGTATTGAAGGCGTCCCGCACGAGTTCTCAGTCATTGAGGGTGTCGTTGAGGACGTTGTTCAAATCATCCTTAACCTCAAAAAACTTGTTGTGGCAATGGATGGTGATGATATAAGAACACTCACTCTCGATGTATCTGGAGAAAGAGTAGTTACCGCTGCCGACATCATTCCTGATGCCGGACTCACCATCATCAACCCAGAATTACACATTGCCGAACTGTCTTCTTCGAAGTCGACCCTAAGGATGGATATCCTTGTATCTAAGGGCAGAGGCTATGTACCGACAGAAAAGAACAAGCGTCCTGACTATCCTATTGGCACAATCTGGATGGATGCCATGTTTACGCCGGTCAAAAACGTCAAGTTTACTGTCGAACAAACTCTCATCGAGCAATATCTTGATTTCGAAAAGTTGACCTTAGACATCCTTTGCAATGGTGCCGTACCGCCAAAAGAAGCCCTTGACAACGCTCTGCAGATTCTTTCCGAATACTACATGGCAATTGGCAACCCAGAGCTTCTCCGCAAGAAAGAAACCTCCCTTGAGGAAACTCTTGAGGAAAAACTTGCCCTGCTCATTGAAAATGTGCTCCCAGGTCTTTCACCAAAGGTCCAGCATCTTCTTGTCTATGCAGATATCAAAACAATGCGTGACCTGCTCATGAAAACCAAGACCGAACTTGTCCAGCACCACAATATCACCCACAAGGCGATCACAGAGCTTGCAAAGGCCCTGGAAGAATCCCAGGAGTATGCGACCTTCTCCCAGTTCAACTTCCCATTCCTGAAAGAGGAAGGCAAAGCTGAGACAGAAGAAGAGCCAAAAGAAGGGCCAGTGGCAAAAACAGGCAAAGCAGAAAAAGAACCAGAGATCATGGAGCCTGAAGAAGCTGCTGAAGAAGAGGTAGTAGAAGAAAAGGTGGAGCCCCCGGTTGTTGAGGAGCCAAAACCAGCAAAACCATCAAAGGCCAAAGCTGAAAAAGAACAACCAAAACCAGAGCCAGTCCAGGTTCCAAAAGAAGAACCAAAACAGGACATTACAAAGGGCTTTTCAATTCAGGACATTTCGCTCTCAAAGAGCACAATGACTTTCCTCCAGCAAAACAAGATCACGGATCTCGCCCTGCTCCTGTCAATGTCAAAATCACAAATTGAAGATATGCAGGGATTCAAGCCCAAGATGATCCAGGAAATTGAGAAAAATCTTGACAAGGTAGGGCTTGTTCTTGCCCAGGACCAGATGTTTGGCAACCTCTCTCCACAGGAAAGGGAGAAGGCAGTATGGTTAATGAGTATTGAAGATCTTGTCAAAGAAGTACCTTCGATAACAAAAGCCGAAATGAAATCAATGAATGGCGCTGGAATAGCAGCTGCTGGAAAACTCCTCGAGCTTGGTAAAAAAGGAATGAAAGGCTCGCTGAAGTTTTCAACCAAAACAATAGAAGACATCGAAAAGAGGCTTGCAAAGTGGGGCCTCACTCTGAAGGAGTAGTATAATGAGACATCGCAATGCCCAGAGAAAGCTTAATGTTTGGAGCTCTTACAGAAAGATGCTTCTCAGGAACCTTGGCACTTCCCTTGTCCTGAATGGCAAGATTGTCACCACCGAAGCCAGGGCCAAGGAACTCAGGCGCCAGATTGACTGGATCATGACACGCGCCAAAGACCAGACGCTTGAGGCCAAGCGCGACGTGTATGCCTTCTTTACCAGCAAGGAAGCTGCAAAGCGCTGCATTGACGAAGCACCAAAGAAGTTTGGCGACAAGACCGGCGGATACACCAGGCAGTTCAAGCTTGGCGAACGCAGGGGAGATTGTGCCAAGTTGGTCCTAGTTAAATTGGATTATGAGTAACAAAGGTTTGCGTCTCCTCGATTTTGAGGGCGTAACCTTCAACTACCAAAACCAAAGTGCACCCGCAGTCAAAGGGTGCACTTTTAATATTCGGGAGGGTGAGTTTGTCAGTTTGGTGGGGCACAACTCTTCCGGCAAATCCACCATTGCAAAGCTTTCAAACGGTCTGCTCCAGCCAAAGGAAGGCCAGGTGTGTGTCTATGGTATTCCAACCACTGACCAGGAGAGACTCATTGAAATAAGGGCAAACGTGGGTCTTGTTTTCCAAAATCCGGATAATCAGACTGTTGCCTCCCTCGTTGAGGATGATGTTGCCTTTGGACCGGAAAACCTCAATCTTCCACCTGAAGAGATCAGAAAAAGAGTTGACGAAGCCCTCTCGATTGTTGGCCTTTTGCATCTGTTGAAACACCCAGTGCACCATCTATCTGGTGGCCAGAAACAACTTGTTGCAATTGCAGGCATTCTCGCGATAAAACCAAAATTGCTGATCCTTGATGAGGCAACGTCACTTATCGACCCAAAGGGCAGGAAGCAGGTGCTTGAAAAGATCAAGCACCTGCACAAAGATGGTTATGCAATCGTCATGATCACACACAGAATGGAAGAGGTACTTCTCTCGGAGAGGTCAATTGCCCTTGAAAAGGGCAATATAATTTTTGATGGAAAACCGGAAGACCTTTTTTCCAATCCACCCCTTCTTGCACGCGCCGGCCTTGAGAGGCCGCCCCTTGTCCAGCTTGTTGAAAGCCTGTCTGGCAATGGTATCAATGTTCCGTTCCCAAAGGATGAAAACGAGCTTGTGGAGGCTTTGTGCCGATTGAAGTAAAGAACATAAGCTACATATATGATCAGGGCATGCCGTTTGAAAAAAAGGCCCTGGATGATGTCAGCATCACAATAAAAGATGCCAGCATCACTGGAATAATTGGCTCTACTGGCTCGGGGAAAAGCACTCTTATCCAGCATTTTAACGCTTTGCTTGTCCCAACTACCGGAGAAGTGGTGGTTGAGGGTACTGAAACAAAGAAATGGGACAAAAAGGCCCTGAGAAGAAAAGTGGGTCTTGTGTTTCAGTATCCTGAAACACAGCTTTTTGGGGAGACCGTTTTTGCAGACATTGCCTTTGGCCCACAAAAGCAAGGGCTGAAACCTGACGAGATTGAAGGGAGGGTCGTGAATGCACTTAAACTGGTGGGTCTTGACTCTTCAGCATACAGGGATCGTTCACCATTCAAACTTTCTGGTGGAGAAAAAAGGAAAGTTGCGATAGCTGGTGTTCTGGCGTGCCATCCTGAAATAATCGTTCTCGATGAACCAACGGCAGGACTTGATCCTGTTTCCAGAAAGGCTTTTCTTGAACTTGTTGTTGGCTTCAAAAAAGAAGGTCACACCCTTGTCATGGTTTCGCATGACATGGATGAAGTGGCTGGTATTGCCCAAAATGTCATCATTATGGGTGACTCAAGAGTCATCTTTGAAGGTGCCACAGATGAAGCATTTTCACAGCCGGATTTGTTGAGGTCTGCCGGCCTTGATGTTCCAGCACTTTCTTCGGTGGCCCACAAGTTGAGAAATGCAGGGTTTTCAATTCCAAGAAAAACATTTGATGCACAGGAGCTGGCCATGGTTATTGCTGGCCAGTTGAACAGACAATGAGCCTGGCAAATTTTGTAACAATTGGACAGTTTGTCCCGCTTGATACCCCGATACACAGACTTGATCCAAGAGTCAAGCTCTTGTTGTCACTTGTTCTCCTTGTTTTCATATTTGTTGTTGGAAAACTTTTACCCTTGCTGGCACTTTTTGTTCTCGCCATGGTTTGTGCGGCTCTGGCAAAAGTGCCTCTCATGCACCTTGTCAGAGGCATGAGACCAATACTGATTCTCATCGTACTTACTGTTGTTATTCAGCTATTTTCTACTAGTGGCGAGCCGCTCCTGAGTTTCTGGGGCCTGACGATCACCAAAGAGGGCATACTGGTATCACTTTTCGTTGTCCTCAGACTTATTTTACTTGTCTCGATTTCGGTAATACTTACCTATGCTACATCACCGCTTGATTTGACTTTTGCCCTTGAGAGCTTCATGTTGCCACTCAAGCGGATCGGTTTCCCAGCCTCGGAAATTGCCCTCATGATGAGTATCGCACTGAGGTTTATTCCGACACTCCTTGAGGAAACTGACAAAATCATAAAGGCGCAAACATCCAGAGGGGCTGATTTCTCCTCGGGCGGTGTGATTGCCAGGGCAAAATCGTTCATTCCTGTCCTTATCCCGCTTTTTGTTTCGGCTTTCAGAAGGGCCGATGAGCTTGCCGATGCTATGGAATCAAGGTGTTTTATCACCGGTGAAAAAAGATCAAGGCTTCATGTTCCAAAACTTGGCCTAAACGATTTTGTGGCGGTCGCATTATGTGTGGTTGCGATGGCTGGCGTTTATGTCTGGTCAATCCTTTAACTATAAGGCAGTCATCAGTTATGATGGCTCCGCATTTTTCGGATGGCAGAGACAACCAGGCCTTCCGACTGTCCAGGGAACAATGGAAGACTCCATTTTTGAGGCGCTTGACGAAGAAACCTATGTTTATGCCTCATCAAGAACCGACAAGGGCGTCCATGCGCTTGGGCAGGTCATCTCATTCAAACTCCCAAAGAAACTCAATCTGATCGGAATGAAAAGTCTTCTGGATTCACAGCTTCCGCCGACCATAAGAATAAGGTCACTCGATTATGCTCCTGAGAATTTTATTGCCAGGTTTGAAAGCAGAAAAAAGATCTACTCATATATTGCCCATCTTGGCCCTTCCCCCTCCCCTTTTGTTCACAATGGCTCCTGGGTCATTGATAATGCCAGAATGAACATGGATGACCTGGAAAAATCTTTCAATGGTTTTGTCGGGATGCACGATTTTGTTTGTTTTGGCAAGTCTGACGAGGACAAGCCGAACAAGGACACTCACTGCACCCTGGAATTGGCCCAGATCGAAAAGAAGGGCGAATATTTGATATTTCTGGTAAAGGGTGACCGGTTCCTCCACAATATGGTGAGACGCATGGTTTCATTTGCCATATTTTGTGGACAGGGTAAAGAGAAACCAGAGAGACTGGAAAGAATTTTTGCAGGAGAGTTGTGCCTTTCTTGCGCCTATCCTGCCCCACCGCAGGGGCTGTACCTTGTGAAGGTGGAATATAATCATGAAAAAGGTGTATAATATATAGAGATGAACGACATGGTGCTCCTTTTGAGGTTGGGTTTTGAAGTCCTGATTGCACTCCTGGTGCTTGGAACGGCCATTTTTGCCTTTCTCCATGCGAGGAGAGGGGAAGATGTGGCCTCGGTTACTTTTGGTTTTTCCTGCCTTGTTATTTTCGTCTCCCAGGTTGTGTTGATTTCAATAATCACAAAAACGGGACTTCCTTCACTTCCATCAAATTATGTGCTTGTTTATCTCCCATGGTATCTTGCCGCAAACTATCTTCTTTTTGGACTTGGGACCTTTGCTTCTGTCTTCATGAACGGGAAAATATATGTCACAATTGCTGTTCCGGTCATTGTTTTGCTTGCCATACTTCTTGGTATAGGTTTTGCCGAGGGAGTAATACCTGGCCTGCCGAGATTTGAGAATAATGGTTCATGGTTGTGGGCAATCTCCGGGGTAATGTTTTTTGCAAGTTTTTTAATGTACCTCCTTTTTTGGATACAGAAAAAAGACCCATACAGAATAAAAATGGCGATAGCCTTCCTGATGCTTGCAATTTGCCTGTTCCTGCTGACCAATATTTTGGCGGATACATGGATTTGGTACATTGCCCAGGCATTGAGGCTTGTTGGCTTTGCCATGATATTTTTTGAGGTACAGACCAATTACGCATGAAAAAATGTGCTTTTTTTCTTGCATTATTCATGTTTGTTTCCCAGGTGTCCCCATGCGTTGCAGTTGATGCCACCCAGAGTTCCCAGAAACCAAAAACACCATTTGAAGAGCTGGCTAGTATTGATGCCTTGCCTCCGACGATATACCTTTCAAATCTTGACCAAAAAACCAATGTTGCAGAGAGCGTTTATCTTCTAACATCTGTTCTTGACTGGTCCGAGCAATACAGGATTTCAGCGACTGACTCATTTTGGATGCGAATATGGTTCAGAATGGAAAGGTTTATACGATACATTCGGTTTGATTTTGACAAATTGAGTGAAATTGCTGATATAAAGGGTTTTGAAAGGCTCTCGAATGCAAAGAGGTGGGGCATAGAGTTTGATATGGCTGATCTTGGGAAGCCTGTAACCGGCTGGCAAATGCTTGAAATGGAAAGTTTTGGTCTTTCTGAAGCTCTCTCCTCAAATGGTATACAGAGAACCCTCCGCGAAGAGGTGAGTTCGTTGTTGTCGCAGATAGCTTCGATAAAAATCGAGATGACCCAGAAGTTTGCAGATTTAAAGATAGAAAAAGAAAAAACCCAGATAGAGGATGAAGTTCCTCTGGCTTATTTTTTGTTTGCTCTTCAACACGATCTTTTGCCTGATGTGGAGAACCCCACACCATTAATGCTCGAAGAAACATTGACAAAAGGCCAGGCCCTTGAATTTGCGATGAAAGTGAAACAGTACCTTGAGGGAATGGTAGAGGACATCTCAAACAAATAAAAAAAGCCCCAGGGAGACCCCGGGGCTTTTTGTTATGGAAAAAATTTTGCCTAGGCCACTACCCTGACTTTGTTGGCTTTCAGACATTTCGCGCAGACCTTCATTCTTACTACCGAAGTGCCTTTCTGGACCCTAACGCTGTGGAGGTTTGGGAACCAGCGCCTTTTGGCTCTGATGTGGGAATGGCTTATAGTGTGGCCGGTGACCGGGCCTTTTCCGCATACTTCACAAACTCTGGACATGTTTCGACCTCCTTGAATACGAATGTCAAATTTAGCAAAGGGGAACAAACATGTAAAGGGTTAAAATGGAAAATTGGTTTTCCTTGACATAATAGGGTTTGGCTATAAAATTGTTGCTTTGTAGGAGGATTGCTATGGATACAGTATTTTTGACCGGCCTGGAGAAAAAATGGTTCGTAGTGGATGCGGCCGGAAAACCGGTTGGCAGGGTTGCCGTAAAGGTTACACGCCTGCTCTCCGGCAAAGAAAAGCCGACTTGGAACCCGCACACCGATACAGGCGATTTTGTTATAGTTGTTAATGCCAACAAGGTGGTTGTTACCGGCAAGAAAGAACAACAGAAGATTTATTATCATTATTCCGGATATAATGGCGGACTCTATGAAGCCACTTTTGAGAAGATGATGGAGAAGCACCCGGAAAGAGTCATTGAGCATGCCGTAAAAGGAATGCTCCCACAGGGAAGACTTGGAAGGGCAATGTTTAGAAAGCTAAAGGTCTACAATGGCCCAGCTCATCCCCATGCCGCACAGAACCCGCAGGCAGTGAAGTTGTAGGAGGAATATGTACAGGGCAACCGGATATCGTAAAACAGCCATTGCAAGCGTCATAATGAAGCCAGGTGAAGGCAAGATTGAAATCAACGGCAGGGAATTTGAACACTACTTCCAGACAGAGTCCCACCGCAAGACAGTACTGGCTCCGCTTGAGGCAACCGACAAAGTTGGCAAGATGGACATCACCGTCAAGGTCATGGGCTCTGGCGTAAACAGCCAGGCTGAAGCTGTCCGTCATGGCATAGCCAAAGCACTCCTTGAGGTTGATGCCGAGTTCAGGCCAAGCCTCAAGAAACCAGGATTCCTGAGAAGAGACGCCCGCAAAAAAGAGAGAAGAAAATACGGAATGAGGGGCGCCAGGAAAGCAAGACAATACCGTAAACGTTAATGTCTGCTTCAATCCTCTCTACTTCAAACGAAGACCAACTTATAAGCTCCTTGAGTGAATATTCCCTCAAGGAGCTTTCTTCATCTTGTGAGCTCCTTGTTTTTGTCCCCTTTTGGGGCAGGCACAGGACCGAACACCCAAAGACCGATCTCGTATCAAAAATAAGTACTCTTTTTAGGGATTTGGGTCATAAGGTCACCCTGGCCTGGGACCATGAGTCTTTCCCGGAGCTAAAGGTCCCAGATGGTGTTAAGAGCCAGGATTTAAAAAAAGACCACTTTATTTTTTCAAAGGGAATTGGTGAGAGAAAAGTTTCCGGTCCCAGGAGATGGGACACCAGCAAACCCGCTTTTTTGCAGAGAATTGCAGTTGCGGAATGTGCTTATGAAGCAGAAGCTGTTCTGCCAGTTCTTGTACCTGCCCCTTCAACATCGTTTCTTGTTTCTGGTTCCATAACATCTTTTTTGTCACTTTTGCCAACCCAGACAATAGCAAAAATACTCCTTGAAAGTGCAACCTCAAATGCTGGTTCTGCTCTTGCAGAGGTTTATTCACTTTTGTCATTCAAAACAATAGGTGCAGTTTATGATGCTTCACAAATCACAGATTGGCCTGGCGTTGGAAAGCCGGACAAAAAGAATTTCGAAACCAGAATATTCTCTTCTGATTGTGTCGCGGGAGATGCCTATATTTCAGAATTATTTGGATGGCCATCGTATCTTCCGCAAGTAGTGAGGGCATCAATAGATCTTGGGAGCGGCGAGGGCAGGCTCTACAATGTGGATTTTGATGGAAGACTTTTGAAGGGTCACCTCCACATCAGGCGAATGGTATCAGACAAGAACACTGTTTTTTACCCTTTGGCAATGATTTCGAGATACTATCTCAAATTTAATAAGGATAATTGTGGATTTTGTCATTTGTGTGAACGTGTCTGTCCCAATGGATCAATAAAACTTGATGATGGAAAAATGAAAGTTTTGGGTTCGTGCGTGAAATGCTGGGCTTGTGCTGATTCTTGCCCCAATTTTGCAATAGAGATCAGAAGATCACCCTGAAGGTTTTTTCGTAGGGATTTTCCTCAATTTCTGTGATTTCCACCGAGCCAACTTCTGCATATCCCGGCCCTATGTGCATTGCACCAATAAAACTTTGAATACTTGTTTTGTCCCCCTGTACTTCTATTTCAACGCTTCCGTCAATCCTGTTTTTTGTATGGCCAACAAGGCCGTATTTCTCGGCTTCAAGTCTGGCAAAATGGCGAAAACCGACGCCCTGTACCCTACCCCTTATCCTCAGTTTTACCCTTGACATTCAGCTCGCTCCTGAAAATTGCACCGAGTATCCCGTTGACAAAACTTCCCGATTCGTCGCCACCAAACTTTTTTGCAAGCCTGACCGCCTGATCAATGATGACAGACGGCGGGGAATCTTTCAGAAAAAGCAGTTCATAAATGGCTATCTGGAGTATGCTCTTGTCAACAAGCCATAGTCTGCTAAGATCCCAGTTTTCCAGGTGCTTCGAGATGATTTTGTCTATCTCAGCCCTGGATTTTAGAATTCCCAGGAAAAGTGTTTTTGCAAAAGAGGCGACTTCGAAGTCTGGTTCTGATGATTCAAGTACAAGGAGTCCTTGTTCCCTCTCGTTTTCCGGAAAATAGGACGAAGCAAAAAGCATTTGTAATGCAAGTTCTCTTCCTTGTCGCCTCTGCATCTGGCGGTTACTTGTTGGCTCTTTCCAAATATAGGCCGGTTCTTGTGTCGATCCTGATGATCTCGCCCTGTTCTATAAAAAGTGGAACCTGGACGACATATCCTGATTCAACCTTTGCCGGTTTGAATGTATTTTGGGCAGTGTCACCCTTGAAACCTGGTTCGGTCTCAATTATTTCCATTTCGACAAAGGTTGGCAGTTCGACTGATACAGGTTTTCCCTTGAAATATGCAACCTCAATTATCATGTTCTCTTTGAGATAATTGATGGCGTCTCCCAGGTCGTCTTCGTTTACTGAAATCTGGTCGTAATTTTCCTGGTCCATAAAGAAAAATTCATCACCTGACCTGTAGAGGTACTGCATTTTTCTGTAATCAAGAAATGCCAGTTTGAATTTGTCTTCTGGCCTGAACGTACGCTCAACCTGGGAACCGTTTTCCAGATTTTTAATTTTTACCCTTACAAATGCAGTGCCCTTTCCTGGTTTTATGTGCTCGAACTTGACGCACACCCAGAGGCCATCTTCCATCTCAAAAGTCTTTCCTATCCTTAGATCGTTTGCGGTGATCATTATTCCTCCTTAAAGCGTTAAGAGTATAAAGGCAAGCAAATACCGTGTCAACGAACCCCCTTTCCTTGTTGACAACCAGGGCACACAAAGAGTATCAATTTGATGGATGGTCAATTTCCCGATTGGAGAGCCGCTCCTTGACAAACTTTCCGTCAACATGATCAGTGTTGATGCTATCTTCTCTGATTATGAAGGGCAAAATGTTCTCCAGATTGATGCTACTGATTTTGGGAGGTTTATTTTTGTTGGATCAAAAGAAGGTCTTGATTATTCCTATGATGCTACCGAGCATGCCAGACACCTGGCCGGTGAAAAATACCTTCTTGTTCTTAAAACAATCAAAACAAAGCCGTCACGAATAACTCTTGCACCTCTTAACCAAAATTTGAAGCGCATATATGACATGCTTTTCAGATGCAAACCCAAATTTGTCGGATTGTCCACAAATTATGTTTCGTTCTGGAGGCTTGCAGAAACATTCAAAGAAGATGGAAACACCTGCATTGTTTCGATTGATATGGAAAATTTAACAATGTGGGCGATCTTCAATGCTGGCATCATGACCGGAGGGTGGCTGTGCAAAGATGGTACCTACCCGTCAGAACTGCTTACAAACCAGAAAATCCTGGAATCATCGGTAAAAATGGTGGGTTCTATAAATGTTTATGAAAGCAGGCAAACATCTGTCTTTGAAGTTACGACAAAAACCAAATTGAAGAGGGCACAGGATTTTGCTGATATATTCAATTCTGAATCGCTCATCAACCAGCGGGCCAAGTGGCTGCATGGCGAATCTGTTGCTGATATTGCCATGCTTGTTGATGGAGCCAAAACAATCTCGGATATAGCATTGGCAATCAATGAACCTGTTGACAAGGTTCTAAATACCCTCAGGTTCCTGGCGGAGCAGGGCCTTGTGGAGAGAGTCCAATGAAAAACATGTTGCCAAAGCTAGCTGGTTTGCCTGGCAAAATTGGGCTTTGTTCACAACTGAACATATCGCTCCCAACAAAAGGCATACATGAAATGCTTGGCACAAAGAGGGCAAAGCCAGTACTTTACCAGCTTGGAAGAAACATTGGCAGGGAGCTGGGTGCAGTCCTTGAAAAAGAGCACGGCTTCAAGAAGGCCAGTGGAACAGATGCCTTGTTTGCAAACATTGAAAAGATGGGCCATCTGTTTTTTGGATGCAGGATATCAACACCCAAAAATTCAGGGCCTATTGCCACACTCAGAATATTTGATTCACCAGGATGTGCCGGTATCTCACAGATGCCTGAGCCATGCTGTGATTATGTTGCCGGTGTAATAGCGTCCTTCTCGGCATATCAGCTTGGTGGTGTGCCGACTTCGTGCATCGAGATTTCGTGCAGGGGATGCGATCCAACACTCCCTTGTTGTGAGTTCGAACTCCTGATTGGCACATTAAAATAACGGCTTGATGGTGCCATCTTTGGCGTCAATCCCGATACCAAAATCGGTTTTTCTGTCCGGACAATCTTTTGGCGGTTCCTGTATCCATTTGGCGTTTTCCTTTGCATGTTTTGCGGTGTAAGTGTCGTTTCCGCCAATGTCCAGAAAAATACCGATATTTATCATGGTGTCTCTGGTTGTTCCGCCATTGCACGGCATTGGCCCGCCATATTGCCCGAGCGATGGTGTTGCGCCAATATCATATGTGTCGTCACCACCAATGTTTGCTAGGATGCCTATCCCATTGTTGTTTCCACAACCGGCGACAAGTCCTGCATAAACTTTTTTGCCATCCTCCATCCTGAAACAGTTGTAGATGTCGTTGCCGCCCAGGTCCACATTGATTCCCACCGATGTATCGTGGCCAACACCTATCGAAGTGGCCATTGTTGCCTGGTATGTATCGTTTCCAGCCCTTTCCTGGAAGTATGCCAGGCCAAAATGGGCGCACGAACCCTGAACGTACCAGGTACCCTTGTAGTTGTCATTTCCCGCGTAGTCAGACAGGATCCCCATCCCGTGCCAGTATGCGACGCCTTGCCCAAAAACTCCGCAAGAATAAAAATCATCGCCTCCCATGTCCTGAAGGACACCAACACCACCGGACATCGAATGCCCGTTATCAAATTCTGCCCGGAGGCCGTATCCTGCACCCTGGCACATTGAGGTGTTGTGCTCCTTGCTTTGGGCAGATGGATTGATTATGTCTGTATCGTTGGCGATATAAGTATCGTTTCCGCCCTTATCCTGAAGAAGGCCGATTCCTTGTGTGAAACCAAATCCCTGCGAGGCAAAATACGATTCGTAAACGTCGGTTCCTTCCTGGTCCTGCAATATCCCAAGCCCGAATTCCGCCGCGCCCTGTGAAAGATTGACCGAGCTGTAGTGGTCGTTGCCTTTTTTATCTACTAGTACTCCGACACCAAAACTTGCCGCACCCTGGGAACATTCAATGGCATTATAGTTATCATCACCTTCGGCGTCATACAAACATGCAAATCCGAACCTGCCGGAACCCATCGAGTTGTGGAAATTGTAGTTCGTTTTATAGGTGTCGTTGCCTGACAGGTCTATTGCCACCGAGACAGGATTTTCAAGGCCATTGTTGCCTGCCACCCAGCCTGTGTAGGAGTCGTTTCCACCAACATCAAGCAAAAGGAGTTGCTTCTGGCAATCATGCCGGTCATCGCCCCCGCCAGAGATTGTTATTCTTCCAAATGGTGTGTCGACTTCGAAAAGCGACGGTTTTTCTTTGTCCAGAAGCGCTATTGCCGAGTCAACTGCAAGTGAAATTTGCGCTGCACCGTAATACATGAAAGATGCGTCGAATGCCAGTCCTGCATCGTAGGCCTCGATTGGCCACCCCTTTGTTTCGCCGAGAATGATCGGTGTCTGTGCAAAGATGGTTTCCAGTTGCTCCGGTTTGATGTTTCTGATGGCCAGATTCCGGTACTCCTCTGCCTGTCTGGTATAGCCAATGAATTCTGCAAGCTGTTTTTGCCAGGCTGGAGAGAGCGAGTCGCATTGTTTTTTGAGCTCCTCCCTGGATTTCGCCGAGAGCCTCCAGCCCCTGCTCTGGTAAAGCTCCTCCAGCGAAGATAAAAGGGGCTCTTTTTCGTTTATTTCTGGAACGGGACCCATAGGCCATCTTGCCACCTCATGGGCAGAACGCCTTGCTGCCATCACAACCAGGTCCCTGATGTTTTGGCACGACTCGAACCTTGAGAGCGTGGAATTTGCCTCTCTCGGCAGTTCGAGTGGTTTTGAATGCAGCTGGTCAAACCATGGAAAACGGAATGGGTCCTGCTGAAAGTCCTGTATTTGCCTGAGGTCCCACGAAACCTGGTTTGCAGTCAGCCCAAGTGAGGAAATGGCCTCATCCAGCCTGTTTGGTTCGGCGGCAGCAATGACAGTCATTGGCTGGAAAACCATAATTATGGCAAGAACAAATGGAACAAATTTCATATTTTGCCTCCTGGGGGCTGGTTGTAAAAATTAGTTTTTTCCAAAGGTTTTCAGGACAAATACCGCATCGGCTGTCACAAATTCATTCCCTGCCTTGCTGCTTGTTCCACCAAAATTGATAAGTGAGCTCCCGCTTTTGTTCTTGTCCTGGGTGCAGGTGATGTACGAGTAGTATTTTGTTTCTGCCGGGAACGAGCCGTCAGGCAAGTGTTTTGATTCGAGCAGATCAAGCGCTTCTGTGCACCTTGCATCACCGGTCTGGCCGGCCTCTGCAAGATATGTCAGGCAGGCGAGGATGTTGTAATGCCAATAGGATGGGTAGCAGATCTTTGTAAACTTTGGGTTGATTACGCTTCCATCCGATACTTTTTTGAAGAGCTTTCTTTTGAGGAATATCTCCGACGTTTTTTTGGCGGCCTCGAGGGCCTTTTTATCTCCGGTTGCCTTTGAGTAGGCAAACAGAGCCCTCATTGGAATGAGTGATTCGTGGAAAGACGAATTTTTTGCCCCTGGTTCCTTGTCGCAGTTCCAGCCGCCGTCTGGCCATTGCCAGGAGAGCATCTTTTTTACAAGCGTTTCAACCCTTTCATCGGCGATGCCAAGCGTTATGAGCGAGTAGACAGCGTTGGCTTCCTGGGAGCAGCACCTTCTGGTCAGGCCGTTTATGACCCTTATGGCGTTCTTCACATGGTTTTCGCCAAGGAGCCACTCCAGCTCGTGCTCCATCATTGGAACCAGTTCCTTGTCGCCCTTCGGGTATCCGAGGTCTGCAAGCAGAGACAAGACCCAATGGTCTCCGACCCATTTGTCATAGGCTCCCCTTGGAATATGTCCATTCTTTGGTTTTTCGGAGAGCAGTGCTTTAACCAGAGGAGAGTTTTTCACTTCCAGACTTGCAGATGCTACTTTTTTGGAATCCCTTGGCTCACCCAATATGTTGACAAGGGTTTTGTACCTGATTGAAGGCTCCTTCGAAGCCAGCAGCTTTTGTGTTATTGTGTCCATTTTCACCTCAGTATTGGCAATTCGCCATCTTCTACATCCAGGCCAATTCCTATAACTACCTCTGGCCTTTCCTCGTTTCTTCTGATCCAGTTGCCATTCTGTTTGCAAAAATCTTTTCCGTAAGTGTCTTCTCCGCCTATGTCAATGAACAGTCCAAGGCACAGCATGTCATTTCTGATGGTGTCCGGTGCAAGTGGCGCGGCCACATTTGCATAGCCATACATATTGTCACTCTTTGCGTCGTAAACGTCATTCCCGCCGATGTTGAAGAAAAATCCCATTCCGGTTTCATTTCCACAACCAATCATCAGGCCGCCGTATTGTTTTATCTTGTCGTCTTTGGGGTCTGCCATGTAGCAGCTGTATTTGTCGTCCCCACCTTCATCAATGTGGTAGGATGTCGAGAAATCATGTCCCACGCCCAGCGAGGTTGCCTGTTTTGCTGTGTAGCTGTCGTTGCCCTCGGTGTCCCTGAAAACTGCTATGGCAAAGTGTGCCGTTGCGCCTTGAACGTACCATAATCCCTCGTATGTGTCATTGCCTTTGGTGTCAGTGAAAATCCCCACACCAAACCAGTATCCTACACCCTGGCCAAAGACACCGCATTTGTATGTGTCGTCACCCTCGCCGTCTACCAGGACACCGCACCCGCCGGACATTGAATGACCGTCTGTTATATCGGCCCTCCTGCCATTTCCGCAGCCCTGCGACATGCTTGTGTTGTGGGATGGATTTTGTGCAGACGGGTGGATTATGTTTTCATCATCCGAAATATAGGTGTCGTTTCCGGACCTGTCATACGAGAGGCCGAATCCCATGGTTGCCCCGTAGCCCTGGCCACCAAAGAAGCATTTTCTGACATCGTCACCATCATACTCCACCATGGCCCCGATGCCGAAACAGCCGGCACCTTGGGAGAAATCAACCGATGAATATGTGTCATTTCCTGTGTAGTCATACAGCATACCAATGCCGAAGACGCCTGCCCCCTGGCAATTGTTTGCAGCCTCATAGGTGTCGTTTCCCCACAAGTCGGCCAGGATTCCGCAACCAAGAACACCTGCACCCTGATTTGGAGAGTGGCCATAAGGGTCTTTGTAGGTGTCGTTGCCACTCACGTCAATCACAACCGATGCGCAGTTGTAAAAGGACGATGTTGCGCCAAATGTGCCCTCGTAGGTGTCATTGCCCCCAACATCAACAACCAGAAGGTGGTTATCACCGCTATAAAAATCGTCGCTCCTTGATCCATTCAATATCATGTCGCCAAAGGGTGTTGGGAAAACGTTTTTTCCTTCGGGGAGTGACACGCCACCGCCGAAGGCACCCTTGAGTTTTTGTGTGGAGAAAACAATCCTGCAACAGGCATACATCATCTGCTTCATGTCAAACCGCTTGCCAAGCCTGTATGTGAAGTCTCCGGTGTCTTCGTCCCCAGCATTGGCAATAAGGAGTTTTCTGAAGGTTTCTTCGGTAAGATCGCTTGCCTCAAGGGCCTTTTTACGTTCCCTGAAGAGCCAGTCTGCGCTCAGTACGTATTCTGCCAGGACTTCAGATGCTTCTTGCGTGAGTTGCCCTTCGTATGTAGACAATTTTGTGTCGAGTCCCTTGCCAAATTGCCAGCCCATGTTCTGGTAGGTTTTTTTTACAGAGTTGTAGAATGGTTTTTCTTTGGCCATCTCCAGTGGTGGAAGGTAATCTTCCATGAGAGCAGCAACTGATCCGCATGTTCTGGAGGTGCCGTAGAAGAAGATGTAATTGAATTCTTTGCTGATGTTTGTTGCGAAGATTGGTATTCTGTCTGTGATTTGTTTTGCAATTTTGGGTACTCTCAACGGGTTTGCCCAGATTTCATTGAACCATTGCAATCTGAATGGATCGGCATCATCTATCCTGGAGAGCTTCGAGGCGTCCCATGAAATGCTCTCGTAAGAAAGCCCTGCTGCCTCCAGTGCAATTTTAAAAGCGTCAGTTTTTACGGTTTTGCAATATCCAGAGCCACTCCAGAAACCTGAAACAACAAAGCAACAAACAAAAATGACAACAAATTTCTTCATCACATGCCCCCTTGTTGTGATAAAAACGCTATCCAAACAATCTTGATTCGATAAAAGACGCCGTTCCTATCAGGATTGTTCCTGCCTGGGAAAGTATTGCCTGGAAGGTTTTTGCAAGATGGCTTCCACTGTCCAGGTTGTTGGTGCCTATAAAATAGAAAAGCACAAAGGATAGGCAGAAGAAAAATACTGCCATGATGATGAATTTCCAGGGCACTGATATCAGGCCGGAGCTAATTTCAGAAAGGAGTGATACGGCCACGACCATTATGGCAAATGAGAAACCTATGTACCACAATGAAACAAGCCTTTCTGGCAATGTTATAAATTTGGGCGAGAAAAATGGCGAAACCAGAAGGATTGTTCCGGCAAACAGAAGGAGAACAACAGTGAGTCCCAGCTTCATCAGCCTGTTTGGCGGGGAATTTGTTTTGACCAGTCCGTATTGCCTTGAAAGTGCCACCAAAAGAAGTGGCAACATCCACAAGTATCCAAGGTAATCAGCCACATTTGGTGGCCTTGTCATGTCCACCATGAACCCGAATCTGATTATTATCGACAGAAAGTGGCCGATGACCCAGGCGCCCATGGAGAGCATTACAAATCTCCATATTTTTCTCTTGTAGTCCTGGAGGTCAAATGCGCTGAAAGTCTGGTATGAGAAGAAAAAAGCCAGAGAGGCATTGACAAGCGTTATAAAAGCTGTTGGGAATTCTGTCCAGCGAAGATCATTCGGGATGAGTTTTGCCATCATTCCAGGCAAAACATTTAAAAGGATTGCTTCTATTGCAATGATTATGACAGCGATTATCGTGCCTGAAAAAAAAGGCCTTTTTCTAAGGCTACCTGCCCCTGCTCTGCTCAATTTTCAGCTCCAGTCTGCTTTCGTTTCCAGCCGGGTCTCTCCCGACAAGCACAACGGTATCTCCAGAGATTGATGTTGCAACGTGGATTATGGAGTCGAAATCAGCCCCCGCAAAGATATCTTTCTGGGATATCGCCAGGCCGTTGACGAGGAGCGTACAATTGTGTTCCAGCCTTCCACTGATGACGACTTTAGTTTCACCAATGACCCTTGTCGCTTTTAATTTCGAGAGGTCAGGCGGGGTTGTGTCTTTTGTGATACTTGTCGAGGCTGAGGCTGTTCCGCCATCGAAGGACTGCGCAAAGACTGTCAGAGTGTTTTCACCTTCATTGAGCTGGGCAATAAATTCGAATTTCCCATTTTCCCCTGGTTCAACGGTTTGATTTTGGAACTGGACAATTTTTGCGTTTTTGCAGGCCCCTGTTATTGCGATACTGCTTTTGTTTGTGAGGGGTGAAGTATTGTTTATGGCAATTTCAGGTTTTGTGGAGTTGGGTTTTGACCTGTAAACAATAACAGTCTGTGAGGCTGTTTTTTTCTGCTCACTCCTTGCCATTACAACGATTGAGTTTCTTCCAAAATCGAGTGGTACAGTTATTGAGAAAATGCCCTTCTCAACGCGTGCCATTCTTGATCCTGCCGAAACGTATTCGGTGTCTGCACGACCAGAGACAATTATGCTTTCGGATTCTGTTTGCGTGCCTTCATCAGGGCTTGTTATTGCAAGTTGTGCCTGCGGCATGGGTTTGTGTTTTATGAATGTGAGCGTTTTTGTGACCATTTTCCCGTTCTTGTCTTTTGATACGAAATCCAGCTTGTTTGGCCCTTCTACAGATTGAAATTCAAATTCAAACTTGTCCTGGGAAAGCTGAATTGGTTTTCCATTCGCAGTCAAGAGTGCTGAACCTTCAGCGATTCCCTTAATTGCAACCTTGTCTTCGGTTACAGTTGCCCCCTCCTGGGGATTGATGATTACTAGCTGATGATCACTTTTTTCAAGCCTTTCGATCTCGAATTGCTGCTCCACATATCTTCCTGCTGGATCAATCGATCTAATGGTGTATTTTATCTTGCCGATGGGGAGCTTGATTTCTATTTCAAAGGTGCCATCATTGGAGGATTTGGCCATTTCCTGGCCATCCAGAAGGATTTTGTTCAAAGGGTTTGTTTTTCCGAGGATGGTCTCTTTTTCTTCAAATGTTGTTTTCTCGTAAAACAGTTTCAGGTCCGGTGCGTCCATCTGGGCATTCCATGTATCGGACTCATCCACCAGAGATTTTTCCATTTTGAGCTTGTTGGAGGAATCAATTCTTGCCTGTTCAAGCGATGGTATCTTTGTAATCATGTTGCCTATCGTCACTGTTGCATTGCTGTTTGAATTTGGCACTTTGACCAGGAAGTTGCCCTTCCCGTCGCCATCGACCTTCATGGTCCCTCTTGTTGCCGAGGCCACAAAACCAGAAGTGATTATGTCGTATATTGAGCCTGTTTCGCCAGTGTTGACATAGACGCTTCCATAGCCTTTCATCAGCCATCTTGCCGAACGGATGCCCATCATGGGATTGATATAGAGCGAGACAATCTCCAGCTCTGTGTTTTCCCCGATCCTTAATAGTGAACCATCATCCAGTCTTACTTCTGCCCACGAGCTTGAAGCAGTCTTGATCTTAAAATTGGTTGAAAGCTCATCGCCCTGTCTTGCACCTTCCCAGGATTCACTTGTGGGATTGTATACTGTGACCTCCCCATTGGTCCTGAAAATGTAGCTTTTTATCTGGCCGGAAGTTGGTGCCAGAAATAAAATAAAACCAAATATGGCTATCAAAACGAAAGCAATCCAAATATAAGTCAAAAGCCGTTTTTTCTGGTTTCCCTCAAATTCGATGTCTTTTGTCATTCGCTGGTATTATAGCCATTTGAAAGTGGTTGTCTATTGGCAAACCAGATATTGACAAAAATTTTGTTGATAAATTATTTTCCGCTTGCTACCATGTGAATCATGAACTGGAGTAATTTGGATGAAAAAACGCAGCGGATATTTTATCTGGCACAAGACGAGGCTTATGAGCTTGGGAATGATTATCTTGGCACAGAGCACCTTCTTCTTGGCCTGATCCGCGAAAACACAAGTTTTGCAATGCAAACCCTGAGAGAGCTTGAAGTTGACTTCCAGGGGCTTCGCGATCGAATAGTGTCACTGGTAAGAGGTGTCAGGAATTCGGCCATTGGCCCCGTCCAGAAGAGCCACATAGTGCTTTCTGAGAGGGCGAAGAGAGCACTCGATCTTGCAGAGAAGGAAATGAAGGCGCAAAACAGTACAAAACTCACGCCAGAACACCTTCTCATAGGTATTCTTTCAGAAGCCGAAGGGCTTGCTGCCAGAATTCTTCGCGATATGGACATTGACCTGGACCGTTTCAGGTCTGCAGTTGATGAGTCTGTAGAAGAGCATGGCCACGACAAAAAAGGGAAGAAATCTCTTGTGGAGCAATTTTCAAGGGATTTAACTGCGCTTGCCAGAAAGGGCAAGCTTGACCCAACAGTCGGCAGGATGGTTGAAATACAGAGGATCACGCAGATCCTTTCACGCAGGACAAAGAACAATCCTGTTCTTGTCGGTGATCCTGGGGTTGGAAAAACTGCCATAGTTGAAGGGCTTGCCCAGCGCATTGTTGATGGTGAAGTCCCGGAAACGCTAAGGGACAAAAGAGTTTTGGCACTTGATCTTGCCGCTGTAATAGCTGGAACAAAATACAGGGGCGAGTTTGAGGAGAGGTTGAAAGGGATACTTGATGAAATCGACCATTCCCAGGGCAAAATAATCCTCTTCATAGACGAGATACACACAATCGTTGGTGCAGGTGCCGCAGAGGGTGCAATCGACGCATCGAACATACTTAAACCAGCACTTGCAAGGGGTGAGCTCCAGTGTATTGGCGCTACCACCATGAACGAATACCGAAAATCCATAGAAAAGGACGCAGCCCTCGAAAGAAGGTTCCAAATGGTACAAGTCGAGGAGCCAACTGTCGAGGAGACTGTGAAAATCCTTATTGGGCTTGCACCAAGGTACGAAAACTATCACAAAGTAACCATTCAACAAACTGCATTGGAAGCAGCCTCCAAACTCTCTGCTCAATACATCCAGGGAAGGTTTCTTCCAGACAAGGCAATCGACCTGATAGATGAAGCATGCGCGAAAGTCAGACTGTCAGTGATGAACTTGCCTGAGAGCATCAAGGAAATGGAAACCACAAAGCGCAGCCTCAGGAAAGAAAAACAGTCGGCCGCTGAATCCCAGGAGTTTGAAAAAGCGGCCCAGCTTCGCGACAAGGAGAGGGAGATAGAAGACCAGCTCCGCATCAAGCGCGAAGAATGGCAGAAAGACGTCGACAAGCTGAGCCTTGTTGTCACAGCAGAAGACATTGCCGATGTTGTCAGCCAGTGGACCGGAATACCAACGACAAGACTTCTTCAGCAGGAGAGGGAAAGATTGCTCACCCTGGAAAAGGTCCTTCATGAGAAAATCATTGGCCAGGACGAAGCCGTTGTTGCAGTATCAAAGGCACTCAGAAGGGCAAGGGTTGGGCTGGCTGGAAGAAACAGGCCAATCGGTTCCTTTGTGTTTGTGGGCCCGAGTGGTGTTGGCAAAACCGAACTTGCCAGAGTGTTGGCAAACCATCTTTTTGGCTCTGAAAAGGCTTTACTCAGAATAGATATGAGTGAGTATATGGAGAAGCATGCTGTGAGCAGGCTTGTTGGCGCACCCCCAGGATACGTGGGATTTGAAGAGGGCGGTCAACTCACGGAAAAAATCAGGAGAAAACCTTTCTCTGTTGTGCTCTTCGACGAGATAGAAAAAGCCCACCCTGATGTGTTCAACATTCTTTTGCAGATCATGGATGATGGCAGACTCACAGACAGCCAGGGTAGACTCGTTGATTTCAGGCACTCTATTGTCATCATGACCTCAAATATCGGCTCACAGTGGAAAAATACAAAATCTCTCGGTTTTGCCAGTGCGGACTTGGAAGAGTCCAGGGATGACGAAAAAGAGGGTGACAGGCTCGACTCGGAGATCAAAAAGGTCTTCCGCCCGGAATTTTTGGGCAGGATCGACGGGGTTATAAGGTTCAAGCCGCTGACCAAAGAGGAACTTTGCCAGGTTGCCCGCCTGCTGATAAACAAGCTATCGGAAACGCTCACTGATGAGGGATTGAAGGTAGACCTGACCGACAATGCCATCAAGGCGCTGGTTGACAAATCCTATGACCAGAAACTTGGTGCAAGGCCACTTGTCAGGGCAATACAAAACCTGATTGAAGACCCGATTGCAGAGAAAACTCTTGCAGGTGAATTCTCAAGTGGTGATACGATAAAAATAGACCAGAACGGTAATGGTCTTACGCTCTCCAAAGCCTGAACAACTCAAATATGAAAACCCTCAAACCCATCAGGTTTGAGGGTTTTTGTTTTTATGGGATTATTTAGTCTAGATATATAACAAAACTGCATGTTTTTCCGCCCGAGCAGGCCGTCTGAACAATGTCTGTTTTCAGTTCGTGCTTCAGGGCTGATTCAAGCAGTTTTTTGACGTGTCCCTTGCAGCACTGGCAGTAGGTCGTGGAGAAAATCTCATTTGACACCTTTGGCGTACAGACGCATTTGCTGCCGCCAAAATTGACATAAACCTTGTTGCCCTTTTTTTCAACCTTCTTGCCAAAAACGTGCGAATTGTCAACAGCCTTGAAAAAACTGTCCAGGTCCTTGTTTTTCTCCGAAAGTTTTTTCATGAGCTTGAGTCTGCTTCCTGTTGTGCAACATGCGCATTCTTCCCTGACTTTCACCCTGGTTTCCTCTGGCAGGAGCGAATCCATCCTGTCCATGGCGATCTTCATCCAGGCTGCCTTGTCGGCCGGTCTGGAGGTTTTCAGTATCTTGTCTCCACCCTCCATTATCTTGTCGACCGTTTTCTTTTCGATGCCTGCTTTCCTAAGCTCTTCGTCAAGCCTGATTATTCTCCCAAAAACAGCTTTTTCCATTTCCTGTCCCTCCTTTGTATTTTTTTGAATAGCATGCGCTGTTCTATTATCCGGAAATTTTATAGCAGGTTGTTTTGTTGTTGGACTCAACAAAAAGAAGTTTGCCATCCTGGATTATATTTGTAACACCCTCTCCGAGGTCGGTTGTCGAAATTTCCCTGCCTGTTTTTGCATCACATAGGATAGCCAGTGTTGTCTGGTTTTCTCCAAATTTTGTCCGGATAAACCTGTCTCCAAGAGAGAACATGAATTCCCTGACCGTTCTCTCCACCCTTGTTTCCCAAACATTGGTCCCTGATTCCGGATCGAACGCATACATTTTGAAATTGCCCTGCCCGGTTGGTACTACTGATACGAAAAATTCTTTTGTAGCCACTATTCCGAATGGCCTGTCAAGTTTTGCTTTTGTTTTTCCGGTGAAGATGTTTCTGCAGAATATGGACAGTCCTCCTGCGACATCGCAATCATGGCCAAGGAAGAATACGTAATCTCCAACAAAACACGGGGTGTTTCCCAGTATTCCGTCAAGATTGTTTGGGGCAAGCGGGCAGTCATTTTGGGGTGTTGCCCACAATTGTGATTTTGTTTTCAGATCCAGACACATGACGTGGTTCCCTGTCCAGAACTGCAACCCTTTGTATACTCCAGCCAGTCGCTTTAGTGGCCCGGAGCCTGTGCCCGCCTTCCAGAGCAATTGTCCGTTTCCAGAATCAAAACATTGTATGATGCCATGCTGGATCAAGTAGAAATTGTTGCCATCCACGAATGGCATTTTCTCGGGGTTGATATCATCAAGCATTCCAAGCGACCATATCTGCTTGCCATCATTTTTATTGAAACAATTGAATGAGTATTTGTCGCCTTCGCGCTGGAGAACAAAAAGCCTGTCACCTTCAAGCTGGAAATTGTCGGCCCTTATGGCATCCCAGTTAACAGGCTCTTTTTTATTTTCCTTCCACAATTGCTTGCCAGTCTTGGAATCAAAGCATGCAAACAGGGTCTGGTTTCCCATGTTTGGCCAGCCTGCGACAAGGACACCATCTTTTGTTATGAGGGGAATTATCCTTCTTGTTTCCCAGAGCTTTGCAAAAGATGTCTCACCATTTGCGATCTGAGCACCCACAAATGACAGTGCCAGGATTGTGGAGAGAAGGGCAATTATCAGCTTGTTTTCTCTGTTTCTCACCTTGAGTGGAATTTTATTCTATTGTCCGTTCAAATGCTATAGCCCGAGCAGCAGCTTGGCCAGGGAGAAATAAATCAGCAATCCGCTCATGTCAACGATTGTTGTCAATGCTGGGCTGGCAATAAGCGCTGGGTCAAGCTTGATTGCAGACACAACAAGTGGCAAGGTGGCACCGACGACAGTCGATGTTACAACCTGTATTGAGAGGGCAAGAGAAATCATTATTCCGACGTTTATCAGGGTGAATCCTGCCGGCAACGCCTCCCCGCTGGAGAGAAGTATGACTTTCAAGAAAGCGAGCAGTCCCAAAAGAACGCTCATCATGATTCCTGTGGCAAATTCCTTGCCTATTATCCTGAAGAAATGTTTTGGTGTTATCTCCTTGAGTGCGAGTGCCCTTATGATGACCGTTGAAGACTGGGTGCCGCAGTTACCACCGGTATCCGCAAGCATTGGCATGTACAGAGCAAGAATGATCAGTTTGGAAAGCGAATCCTGGAAAGTGTGGAGGATGGTTCCGCTTATCAGGCCCAGTGTGGCCAGCGAGGCAACCCATGGTATTCTTTTGAGGAAATTCTGGAATGGAGATGATTTGAGATATGCCATTTCCCCTGCTGTCGGAACGATCTTTCCCATTCCGAGTATGTCTTCCGTCTGTTCCTCGGTTATAACATCTGCCGCATCATCATGTGTTATCACGCCAACTAGCTGGCCCCTGTCGTTTATTACAGGAATGGCAATTAAGTCATACTTTTGTATTGTCTCTGCTGCTTTTTCCTGAGGATCGGCTGTTTTTACCATCTCAAGGTCTTCAAACATGACATCGGACACTTTTTTGCGCGGATCATTGACAATGAGATTTCTAAGGGAAATCATGCCCAAAAGCCTGTTTGATCCATCAACCACATAAATATAATAGATCGTTTCCTTGTGCGGCCCATCGAGCCTGACTTTCTCTGTTGCCTGGGCTATTGTCATGTTGGGTCCGACCGTAACATAGTCAGCACTCATGAGGGCGCCGCATGTTCCTTCTTCCTGTTCGGCCAGTGACTTGAGTTGTTCCCTTTTTGCCTTTGCAAGCAGTGGCATCAGGCTATTCGAGAGGGGTTCTGGCAATTCATTGATGAGGTCTGCACCTTCATCGGAAAGCATGTGGGAAATGAGTGACGCAAGGTCTTCTTTTTTCAGTTTTTCGGCCAGCTCGACCTGTGTGTCCAGGTCAAGATAGCCCATGACTTCTCCGGACTGGTGTATCTCAATAGCACGGAGGATTTTGACCATTGTTTCTGGATCGAGTTCTGCAATGGCATCTGCAATGTCAGACGAGGAAAATTCATTGCAATATTCCTCAATTGCCTTGAGCCTGCCCTCTTCGAGTAGTGACAGGAGTTGTTCCCTGATTTCGTTTTTCATGCGCTTGCCTCCAAAAGTGATTTGATGGCATGAGGCAAGTTTCAGAAGGGATTAGACTGGCCTCATGGCGCTGTTTGTGCAACTAGGGTAAGGGCTAGGGCTATCAGATTCCATAGCTTCCATGAGAACCTCCTTCTTTTTGTTTTTTGTGTAGTTAAACAGCATGCTTGTGGTTTGTCAACCCTGTTTTATTTAGCTCCTGAAACTCGCTCCAGTACAATATTAATGGCCATCTTGAAATCAGATCTGGCTGGAGGAGTTAAGTTTTTTTGGAGAACCTGTCTTTTTTGTTGGTTTTTGTATTGCGCAATCAACTCCACATGAGGCAAGGAATCCGTCCAGATCGGTGTCCGTTCTTATCCCAAGCCTTGTGAGTGGGAAATCGTACCTTGTTGGGTCATCAGGATCATATTTTCTGAAATTTTCCGTTATCTGAAGGGCTGTTTTCAGGTTTGCCTGGTTTCTGTCTGTGAGGCCAAGTTTCCTGCAAATATTGAACATGTGGGTATCCAATGGGACAATCAGCCCCTTTTTTGAAACACCGTTCCAGCCTCCAGGGTCGACATCGCTGTCCCTGACCATCCACCTGAAATACAGATTCAGCCTTTTGCAGGCAGAATCTTTTTCAGGGGCTGGAACAAGGCTGTTTTTGCACCCTCCACCTATAATGCTGGATGTGAAAAAGCATTGTGCTTCAACCATCTCACCACCAGATTTTTTCAGGCCATGGACAAAACACTCGTTAAGATTGCCAAATTCTTTCAGTACACGCCTTGTTCCCAAAAGCATGGCGGCAATTTCCTCGCCAGTTGTGAACCTGTGCTTGAATCCTGCAAAGAGCTTTTCAAGGAGGCTGGGAGAAGTTTCAAGAAGGAACAGTCTTGGCGAACTGCCAAGAACATCCAGAACCTTCCGGACGGACTTGAGGATCTGCGCGACCCTGCCATAGGCCAGCGACGATGCAATAAGCCCAGCTATTTCCCTGTCGCCCGGGTCCTGGTAGAGATACAGGAATTCCAGCGGGTCAGGGTGTACAAACTCCCTTCTGGCGTATTGTTGATAAAGCTGCTCCAACCTTTCATGGAGCAGGTCGCCATTCACTCCGGGGAGAATTCTGACTTGGCGGCGCCGCAGATTGGACAGACCCAATTATCAGGGAGTTTTTCAAAAGGTGTTCCTGCTGGAACTCCATTGTCCGGGTCACCCTTTGCCGGGTCATAAACGTAGCCGCAAACGTTGCATGTGTATTTTTTCATGGTCTTTTCCTCCTGTGGTTTGTTTTCTTCTTTTGCAGTTTCCTGGAAAGTCGGGGCCGATTTTGGGGCCTTGCCTTTTCTCTGGTGGTAAATTTCGTAAGTGAGAGGTTTCCCCTCCCTGAGGACTTCGGCTGAAATTATCTCTCCCAAAAATACTGTGTGGGTGCCGGCATCAAGCTGGCCAACCACCTTTGCCTCCATTATTGCAAGGCTGTTTTCTGTGACCAGTGGGCAACCCAGGCCTTCCTTGTAGGCTGACTTCGAGAGTTTGTCGGTGTCTCTGCCACCCCTGAATCCGAACAGGCCAATAAATTCCATTGGGGTGTTTTCTTCCAGAACTGATACCGCAAAAACCTTTCCCTTGTCGATGATTTCATGGGTGAGGTTTTCCTTGTTGATTGAAATGGCGATCTTTGGCGGTTCCGATGTGACCTGGAAGACCGTATTTGCTATCTGGCCGTTTGCTCTGTTGCCATCGCACTGCGATGTGACAACATACATGCCGTAAGATATTGTCCAGAGGGCTTTTTTGTCCAGTGGCATTTTTCTCCTTACTGTTGCGGTAGCTTGCAACCTTCCCTAAGTTTTTCTCCAAGCAGGGCCCCTAGCTCATAGCATTTTTTCAGGTCCTCGCTTTTCGGAACGTGCTTTACCTTTAATGGGTCAGTAACGAGATTCACCTTCATCTCGCCCAGCATCTTTGCAATCTGGTCTGCTGCCTCGCCACTCCAGCCGTATGACCCGAATGAGGCACCTATGAGGTTCCTTGGTGAAAGACCTTTCAGGTATGTAAGAATGTCTGCAACCCTTGGCAACATGTTGCGATTGAGCGTTGATGAACCAACTATCAGGGCGCCTGCCTCAATCAATTCCGTGGCTATGAATGTCCTGTGCGACGATTCGAGCGGGTAAAGCATGGTCTCGATGCCCTGTGAATCCAGGCCCTCGCAGATTGCTTTTGCCATCATCTCGGTCGAGTGCCACATCGTGTCGTAGACAACAATTGCCCTCTCACAAAATTTCTGTGCGGCCATTTTTTTATACAGTTCGAGGATTTGTGGAATCCTTGATCTCCAGATCGGGCCGTGGTCCGGTGCAATGGTTTTGATGTCCAGGTTCAATCCACCGAGTTTGTCGAAGAATTTTAGGACAAAATCGGAGTAGGGAAGAATTATGTTTGCGTAGTATGTTTTTGCTTCCCACTCCAGCATGTCCCATGGGATTTCGTCGTCAAATTTTTTGTAGGTGCCAAGGTGCATTCCGAACGCATCCTGCGAGAAAAGCAGTTTTTCACTGTCCAGATAAGTCATCATGCTGTCTGGCCAGTGGAGCATCCTTGACTCGATGAATGTCGCATTCATGTTCCCAAGGCTCAGGGTTTCGCCGTCTTTTACAGGTGTTATCTCGCCTATGCCATGCAGTTCGTCCCTGAGCACAGAAGCACCAACCGTGGAAGCAAAGACTTTTTCAGGTTTTATTGCTTCCATGGCCTCAATCAGGCAACCTGAATGGTCCATTTCGGCATGGTTCGAGATGATGTAGTCAATTTTTGAAGGATCAACCACCGAGGAAATCCTTTCCATCATCTCTGAAAAATGCGGTTTCTTGACAGTGTCGATAAGAGTTATCCTGTCGGCCATGACGAGGTAGGCATTGTATGTTGTCCCCCTTGGCGTCCTGTATCCATGGAATTCCTTGAGCGAGCGGTCGATGACCCCAACCCACCAAACTTTGTCGGTAACTTTTACTGCTTTGTATATCCCTGGCATTGTTCCTCCATTAGAAATTTACACAAGACGATATAAAAATAAAGCGTTGTATTGAATTGCATTTTATCATTTTACAAAATTTGTTTTACATATGTTTTCGTGAGTCCAACCACCTCTTCAAGGAACACCTCGTCTTCTTCAGTGAAAGGAGAGATTTTGTGCGAATCTATGTCCAGCTCGCCAATCACTTTGTCGCCATCCATGACTGGAATGACGATTTCCGATTTGACCCTGAACGAGCATGAGAGGTAGTTTGTTTCTTTTGAAACATCCTGAATGATGAAACTGGTTTTCTTCTCCGCGGCCTGCCCGCAGATGCCCTGCCCGAAAGATATTCTTGTGTGCTCGGTCGGTTCCCCGGCATACGGCCCAAGGACAAGCTCGTTTGGTTTGTTTGGGTCTGTGATATAGTAGCCAACCCAGTCGTAGTGCGGAACGTTATTTTTAAGCAACAGGCAAACTGCTTCCAGTGCTCTCCTGGGGTTTTGTTCTTTTGCAAGAACATCCTTTACCATTCCGGCCACTTTTAAAAAACCTGCCTTGCGATCGGCCTCGAAGGATGCCGTTTTTGACTCGTCCCAGATGTCAAAGGCCCTCCTTATATGTGGGATTGTTATGGAACCGCCAACTATGAGGCCAATCGTTAGTGTATCAACCAGTTCCTCATCGCTGACATTCTTCTCCAGGCATTGCATAAGGTGGTAGTTTATACAGTCATCACAGCGGAGCACCAGCGAGGCGACAAGTCCCATCAACTCCTTGGTTTTTTCCGTGAGGGCGCCAGTCTGGTAACACCTGTAATCCAGCCCCATGAATTCTTTCATGGTTTTGCCGGCATATTCAGAGAGGACCTTGTTCAGTCTGTCGCGTTCATTTTTGAAGTTTTGAATCTTGGAGTTTTCCATGTGCCCATTTTACATTTTTTGGGTAAACTGCAAAAGATTTTCAAAAAATATATAGCACAAAAAAAGGCGGGGTGTTCCCCCGCCTTTTTGGTGGCAGTGTTTCCTATGCCAGTGCCGAGCCCTCGCCCGGTTTGCGGTGGCCGAGTCCCTGGTCTGCATAGATCAGTGACATACCTGAAGAACCTGCCCTTTCGAGCAGTGCAACCACTTCCTGGGTCTGCTTTTCTTCCTCTATCTGTTCCTCAAGGAACCAGTGGAGCAGTGGCATTGATGTGAAATCTTCGATTTCTTTGGCCACTTTCACAAGATTGCAGATTTTGGAGGAGATGAAGAGTTCATGATCATAGGCTTCTTTCCATGCCTGGAGAGGGTTTTCCCATGCAGCTTTCAGGACTGAAATGGGATACAGGGTGACTTTTGCACCGCGCTCCACCAGGTGGTTGAAAAATTTCATCGAATGGACCATTTCTTCGTGTGCTTGCGCCCTCATCCAGCTTGCCATCCCGTCTAGGTTCTGGTCATGGAAATATGCCGCCATGTTCAGGTAGAGATAATAAGATTCAAGCTCATGTTTGATCTGATCGTTCATCAGCTCGTGCGTTTTGTTTGGTACCACTTACATCTCTCCTTTCCAGAGGCCATGAATGTTGCAGTATTCCCTTGCCACCACCTTGTCCGGATGGACATTGAATGTCGCCTCTGGCGGGTCACCCGGTTTCAGGAATTGTCTGCATGCCTTGTCACCAAATATTATCTGTATCCACTCAATATAGTGTTTTTCTTCCATCGGATGGGCAACAGCCCCGACCTTTACTTTTACCCCTTCAGGCGTGTGTTCGATGACTGGAACATGCTTTTCTTTTGACGCATCAACCGTGTTTTCCTGCTGGAGGACCATCGGTTTGTTGCAACAGACAAGTGTTCCCATGCCACCATGCATGACCTCAACGATGTTTCCACAAATTTCGCACTTGTAAATCTCAAGCTTGTTTGCCATCAATCCTCCTCTTTCCTTTTCTAGATTTATTTATTACCAGTTTTCTGCCAGAATTTCGTAGTATGCCCTTGGATGATTACAGGCTGGGCAAACTTCTGGTGCCTCCACGCCTTCATGGAGGTAACCGCAGTTCCTGCATCTCCAGACCGTCTTGTGTTCTCTACTAAAAACTTTCCCTTTTTCAATATTTGCTGCCAATGCACGGTATCTTTTCTCGTGCTGTTTTTCAGCGTTGGCGATCGCCATAAAAACTGCAGCGATCTGTACAAATCCTTCTTTTTCGGCCGTTTTGGCAAATTCCGGGTACATTACTGAATGTTCATGGTTTTCACCACTTGCCGCTTCCAGCAGGTTTTCAAGAGTCGTGCTTATAATTCCTGCAGGAAAAGTGGCTGTTACCTCAAGATCGCCACCCTCGAGAAACTTAAAAAGTCTTTTTGCATGTTCCTTTTCCTGGTTTGCTGTTTCTTCAAAGATGTCAGAGATTTGCATAAATCCTTCATCTCTTGCCTTTGAGGCAAAATAGGTGTAGCGGTTTCTTGCCTGTGCTTCACCAGCAAAAGCTTTTAACAGATTCTTTTCGGTCATCGACCCCTTCAGATTGCTCATAATTTCCTCCTTGTTTTATATTTTAGACAATGTTTTTGGGTTTTTCAAATTTCAATTTTTTCAGTATCAATCTCTTTTACATCGGTTTTCTCGTTTTTTTGGCATTTTGGGCAGATTCCGATGAATTCGAGTTTGCAATCAAACACATCATAGTCGCTTTTCTTGTTTGCAAGCTCGATGATGCGCTGGGTTCGTTCAAAATCGATGTCGCCCACTCTTCCACATTTCATGCACCTTATATGATGGTGAGTTGACATGGTTGCGTCATAGCGCGTTTGACCTGATGAGAATTGCAGCCTTTTTATGAGCCCTTCCTCACAAAGTATTTCAAGGTTCCTGTATACCGTACTCAGGCTTATTCCGGAGAGTTTATGTTTCACCTTCGTATACAACTCGTCAGCTGTCGGATGGGTGAGCATCCTTTTTAGCTCCTCAAGAACTGCCATCCGCTGCACGGTTGTTCGTCTAGCAATCTTTTTCGTTTTGTCCTTATTCATAACGCAAACTATTATTAATAATAACAAATTTCTTATTTTTGTCAATCTTAAAAAGTTAACAAGTAATCATTTCACATTCTTAACACAGATTTGCAGGAATCTTTGCTAATATCATGAAAGAAATGAAAGAAAACAGGTCAAGGTCAGAGCTGATATTGACCATTTTAGTCAGTCTTTATATTGAAAAAGGCGAGCCTATATCATCAGAAGAGATCACCTCCAAGATGCCATTCAAGGTTTCACCTGCGACGGTTCGTAATGAGCTAGCGGCACTTGAGGAACAGGGGCTGCTTTTGAGGCAGCACGTTTCATCCGGCAGGATACCAAGTTACAGGGCGTACAGGCTTTATGTGGACAGGCTCCTTGACTCGGGCAAATTGAAACCAGCCAATTTAAATGTTGAGTTGCCGGAACATCGCAGGCTTGAAGCTGTGCTCAGGGCTGTTTCTGTAACGCTTTCCGAACACACAAAGACCGCATCGCTTGTCATGTTTCCGCTTGCCAGAAAGCTCAAGATAAAATCCTTCCATCTTTTGGGTATTTCACCAAACAGGGTCCTCCTGGTTATTGTTGTCAATGCTGAAGACATAAGGGAATTTATCCTTTCAATGCCCATTGTGCCTGACCAGGATCTTTTGGACAGGATCTCAAGGGCCATATATTCAAAAATAGAGCCCAGACAAAACTGGACGCCAATCCAGGTTCTGCAGGATATTGTTCGTGACAATCAGGACCTTGCGGAAGAGAAAGACCTGATTCTTAATGTTCTGCAATTGATAAGAGAAATAGCCTCAAAAGAGGCTGTTCAGATCTATATGGAAGGCACTCATAGATTGCTTTTGAATCCTGAACTTGCCGATCTCAATAAGGCAAGACACCTCATTGCTGCTCTTTCTGCACAGGATGGGTTAAGGGACCTTCTTCTGGATACTGTTACAAAGGGGAAATTGGACATCGTCCTTGGTTCCGAGGCAAGGCGTCCCGAAATGGAGGACGTGGCGTATATTGGTGCCCCGTATCAGGTGGATGATGCAATAGGTGTCCTTTCGCTCATAGGACCTCTCAGGATGAATTATGTACTCATGTTTGGAGCACTCACAACAATCGCAAGCAAACTCGAAAAGGAGCTCAAAAAAGAATAATGCACAGGTTTTATATCCAGAGCGGCAAGCCCGTTCTGAAAGAGGGGGATTTTCAACATGCAATCGTTGTCCTTAGGCTGGAAGAGGGCAAAGAGATAGAGATTATTCAAGGTTTTGGACAGCGCCATCTGGCCAAAATAGGCAAGATTGATCTTAAAACCAAACAGGCAGAGCTGATTATTGGTGAAAAAATAGAAGAGAGCGTGGAACCACCTTGCAAAATAACACTGATTCAGGGGATACCAAGAATGGACAAGCTCGGAGATATTGTCGAATCCTGCACACAGCTTGGTGTTTCAAAGTTCGTTCTTGTCTATTGCAAAAGAACCCAGGGGAGATATCCGCAAGACAGGTGGGACAAGAAGATCCACAGCCTTGGCATAACCGCAAAATGTGCGGCAGAGCTTTCCGCCAGGGAGATAGTACCAGAGATCATAGGACCGATAGATTTTGAGAAAGCAATAGCAGTTTCTGAAGGCACCAAGCTCATCCCGTGGGAGCTTGAGCAAAGTACTCACATAGCAAAATCTATCAAAGGTCAACCGTCTGAAGTCACGATAGCAATTGGCCCGGAAGGTGGCCTTGAACACTCTGAAATAGAGCTTGCCAGATCAAATGGTTTTATACCGGTAACACTTGGCCCAAGGATTTTAAGGGCAGAGCTTGCCCCTGTTGTTGCAATCTCCCAATTGCTATCACAGATTGAGGCTTGATTTGAATTTTTCTGTAATCAACTTTGGTTGCAAGGTCAACCAGTACCAGGGGGAGTTGTTGAGGGAAAATCTCATTTTACTTGGGCTTGTTGAGGCCACCTCTCCACCTTATGACCTTGTTTTTGTGAATGGATGTATGGTGACTGAAACAGCTTCCAAAGAGGCCATGAGAGCCGCCAGGAAATTTTCTTCCAATGCAAGAGTTTTTCTGACAGGGTGCCTTTGTAAAAACATTACAAAAAGCGGTTTTGAATATATCAACCCTGATGCTCTTGAGGAGTTGCCGGAAAAACTTGGTTTGCAAGGGAATGTAAAATCTGAAATAGACTCATTTCTTGGTCATACCAGAGCGATGGTTCTGGTTCAGCTTGGGTGCAACAATTTTTGCTCGTATTGCATTGTCCCATACATGAGGGGGGAACCAAGGGACAGACCGGCAAAGGAGGTTGTTGAAGAAACCAGAAAACTGGCATCTTCAGGTTTCAGGGAAATTGTTTTGTGCGGCACCGAACTTGGGCACAGAAAAGACCTTCCGGATCTTATAAAATCAATATCTGATGTCCAGGGAATTGAACGTATAAGGCTTTCGTCTATTAATCCCAGGCACCTTTCTCCATCGCTGGTGAAAGAATTGCTTTCAATTGAAAAAGTTGCACCACACCTACATTTGCCTTTACAATCAGGTTCTGACAGGGTGCTTGGTCTTATGAACAGGGGCTATGACCAGAAGCATTTCTTGCAACTTGTTGATGCGGCAAGAGAAGGTAGAGATGAGATTGGAATAACAACTGATATTCTGGTTGGCTTTCCTGGAGAGAATGAAAACGATTTTGAAGAAACCATTAAAATTATGGAAATGGCAGCTTTTTCCAGATGTCATGTGTTCCCGTTTTCAAAGCGCCCTGGAACAAAGGCATATGATATGAAAGCAGTTCCAGACGAAATCATCAAGGTAAGAGCAAGAGATGCCAGAGCAAAGGCATCTTCACTTGCAAGGCAGGCAATTTCTGCTATGATAAATCGTTGCACTAAAGTCCTAGTTGAGTCAGACAACGAAGGTTTTTCCGGTTCTTATCTGCGTGTAAGAGTTGTGGGAAAAGTCGGGTTGGGTGACTTCGTGCCGGTGAAAATTACTGGCAAGGAAAAAGAGGGTCTGGTTGGAGAGAAGATTTGACGGAAAATAACAAGAAAACATCGGATTTTATTAACAAATATGGGTCTTTTATTACTGCCATGATTGGTTTTGCTGCTCTTGTTGCAGTTTCATTTTTTCTAAACAGAAATGAAGCTGATGGAAAACTGACTTGGTTCTGGGGAAGCATGGTTTTCTTTGCAGCATGGCCGATTGAGTCTGCCATTTTTACTTTCCTGACTGAATCCTTCTGGCAACACCTTGCCGGGGCCCTGATGCTTGCTTTTTGTCTCACTCTTGGCAACTTCCTCCAAACACAAACACTCACCTGGTCATTGCTTCTTGCTCCAGCATGTTTGTTATGGCCAATAGCTTATGCTGTGTGGTCATTTATTAAAAAAGTTTCCAAGTCAAACATTCTAGCTTCTTTAGTCGGCTGGTTTGTTGTGTCTGTCATTGCTGTTGCTGCAGAATGGCTTGTGATGAAGCGTTTTACATGGTCACTCACCCTGGTTATCTGCCTTGCTTTCTGGCCAGCGATCTCTCTTGTTTATGTACATGAAGACAACCCAAAAAGTTCCCAAACAGTTGATGTCGAGAGCCCACCAGAGGGTCAGCTTAATGCTGAAGAGCCAGAGCAAAAAGAGGAAGATAAAAATGAGTGACTGTATCTTCTGTAAAATAGTTGCTGGCGAGATTCCTTCAAAGAAAATATATGAGGATGATGACATTATTTGTTTCCATGATATTCATCCGGCAGCCAGCGTTCATGTGCTGGTTGTACCGAAAAAACATTTTTCAAGCTTGAACGAGCTTGACGATCCCGAGCTTGCAGGAAAGCTTTTTCTGGTTGTCCCGAAGATAGCGAAGATGCTTGGTGTGGATGGTGCCTACAGGACCGTTGTGAATACGGGAAAAGGTGCCGGACAGAGTGTTGCCCACATCCATCTTCACATTCTCGGTGGTCCCAGGATTGGCATGCCAGAGTGAGCCGACAGGAAGGGGGTGATTAAATAAATGCAAGAACTGAAGCGTAAAGACAATGAGACTTTTGATTCGATGCTCCACAGATTTCAACAGGTTTGCCTGAAAGATGGTATTTTTGCTGAAATTCGCAAGAGAGAGTATTTCATGCCCCCTTCGATCAAACGCAAAAAGAAGAGAGCAAAAGCCAAGAAGGGAAAGAGGTTTTAATGTAAACAGGGGCCCCAAGAACGTATCATTTGGGGCCCTTTTACAAAAAAGATGAGCCAAAAAACAAAAAAAGCTGGCGCCATAGGTGTGAAGGCCTGGGTTGCAGGCATTTTTGTTTATCTGTCCTTTGCCATATTGCTTGCCACCTTCTATTTTCCAGGCCTTTCTTTCACACTTCATTCAGGCAATATTGCTCCAAAAGACATCATATCTCCAAGGGACGACCAGATTGTTGACAAGGCTGCAACCGATGCAGCAAGGGAAAGAGCAGCTGCGAGTGTACTGACGTCCTATGATTTTGACGAAAAAGTCCTCGAGAACTCAATAAAACGCATTGATGCGCTCTTTGACCTTGTCATTGAAACGATAAGGGACAAGACCCTGCTTACAGATGCACAAAAGGCCGAGCAACTCCGTTTCCAGATTGCCAGATCAAATCTGGGTTTTGATCTCAAGCCAGAAACCATAACGAAGCTTGCGGGTGCAAACACCGCCCAGATAGAAGACTTGAGAAGTGGCGTCATTGATGTGACGAGAAGTCTTCTCATAAAGGGCATCAATGAAGAGGGCATAAAAAACATCACCAATGACATTGAAACCTATGTCAAACTCAGGCCCTCAAGCCAGTGGACGAGAAATCTCCTGCTTGAAATAACAAAATTTACGGTTGCCCAAAACATGTTTGTCAATGAGGAGCAAACCCGTAAAAACCGCGACTATGCAAAAAACAGGATCAGCCCCATTGTAAGAACAGTCAGCGAAGGAGAAATAATCGTAATGGCTGGCGAGCCGATCACTCCCGATGCAATGGCAATAATCGAATATCTTGGAATTGCCAGAAATATCGGCGACTGGAGGACATGGCTCGCCATTGCGCTTTACCCGCTTATTTTGGTCATTTTTCTCTACATGGTGATTGCAATTTCAAACAAAATTATTCTTGAAGACACAACAAAAATCACCCTTTTTGTAATCCTTGTTATTATCTCGATTGCTGGCGCAAGGTTCCTTGTTCCAATATCACCATTTTTAGCACTAACACCTTTTGTGGCCATCATAATGACAATATTTCTTGGTGCTCAGGTTTCAATTCCAGTCATGCTGCTGCTTTCCCCTCTTGGGGTCATTTTTAAGAGCATAGCCTCTGCCCCCGTTTCTGGAACAATGGCACTTTCTTTCGGTTTTGCCCTCATCGGATACATGACTTGTCTCCACCTCCCAAAAGTAAAACGCTTTACCCACTTTGTTGTTGTAATAGTGTACTCTTTGATAGGAACTGCTCTTGCCTCCTCCCTTTTTGTGCTCTTCTCAACACTGGACAAGATGGGCATGCTCATAATGGTTGCTATAGCGCTTGGTTCAACAACTGTTCAGGTAGCGCTAGCGCTGGCACTGACCCCTTTCCTGGAATTGCTTACCACGCACACAACCGTTTTCAGACTCCTTGAACTCTCTGACCTCAATCATCCCCTGCTCAGGAAGTTGATGATTGAAGCTCCTGGCACCTATCAGCATTCGATCCTTGTCGGTAACATGGCATCAATTGCTTGCGACGAGATCAATGCAAATGGTCTTTTGGCAAGAGTTGGCGGTTACTATCATGACATAGGCAAACTCAAGTACCCTCACTATTTTATCGAGAACCAACAAGGTCCCAATCCGCACGACAGCCTTTCGCCAGGCCTTTCAAAAACCATCATTACGAAACATGTTTCTGAAGGTCTTGAACTTGCGAGATTCTACAAACTTCCACAAGAAATAATGGGTTTTGTTGATACACACCATGGCACATCACTTGTTGGCTTCTTTCTTTTGAAAGCTAGAGAAAAGGACCCGGAGACAGAGGAAGACGATTTCAGGTATCAAGGTTCGCACCCACGGACTATCGAACAGGCTGTAGTCATGCTTGCTGACACAATTGAATCGGCCTCAAGGGCATGCCAGATGCAAAACAGCTTTTGCGATCTCGACGACCTTATTGAAAGACTCGTTGATGAGAAACTCAGGGATGGACAGCTCCAGGATAGCCCGATAAGTCTCTCACAATTAACCGCAGTTAAGGAATCCTTTAAAAAACAGCTTTCGGCACAATATCACAAAAGAATACCCTATCCAGCAGAGGTTCAACATGGATAACAAGTGTGATGTTGCCGGCCCTTTGTCTGACCCTTTCAGTAGCCACATAGAAAAATTTGTCGTTTCCTGTTGTCCCGAGGTTTTTGGAGAACGCTGCCCTGTTGCAGTTTCTGTTGCGATCGTGGATGATGATGAAATCCAGTCGCTAAACAGAGAATATAGGGACAAAGACGAACCAACAGATGTCCTCTCATTTGAGGACGACCTTATAATCGAAGATGGGCTAAGTTTTGTTGGTGACATAATAGTTTCACTTCCCTATGCTCAGAGAGACAAAGGCGATAAATCAATTCTTGAATACGTCCTTTTCCTTGTTGCCCATGGCTTGCTCCACTTGTCGGGTCTTGACCACAGAACCGATGAAGAGAGGCTCCAGATGATTGAAAGAGGGGAGGAGCTTGTCAGAAAATATGTCCCCAAGATTTAAAAGATCATTCTATAGGGCTTTTATCGGTCTTGGAATCGGGTTTGAAGATCCGATGCTAAAGAGACACATTGTTTCAACCATAGGAGCGATTGCCTGCGCAGTATATTACAAACTTGACAGTGTTGAGATGGCAATAGTTCTTCTGTGTTGTTCACTTGTTATTGGTCTGGAGCTTCTCAACACTGCTTTTGAGAAGATCGCTAGCGAACTAAAAAATCCACGACCATCTCTTGATGTTGCGGCGGCCTCTGTTTTGGTGGTTTCGTTGTTTTCCCTTGCTATTGGTCTCGTGTTTTTCTTACCCAAAGCGGCTGCCTCTTCGCCGTGGTTTTTGCTGATTGTTATGGTCTTAACTCCTATCTTATGGATGGTAATAAAATAAATGGATAATGGTTTGAATTACTTGTACACGTTCCTTTTGCTTCTGGTCTCCGCTTTTTTCTCGGCCGCAGAAATTGCCTTTCTTACCTCGGACAAGATCAAGCTCAAAGAAATGGCCAGCGAGGGTATTTCCTGGGCCAGTGGTGTGCTGAAACTCAGGCTCGACAGGGAAAAGACATTGACAGCCATACTGTTATTAAACAATCTTGTAAACAACGCTGCCACAGTTCTTGCAACTGTTATCGCACAAAAACTGAGCCAGTCTGCGGTAGTGTGGGTAACACCCATCATGACGGCCATAATAGTCATTTTTGGAGAAATGATCCCAAAAACAGCTGGGTCTAGAAAGCCTATCTCTATTGCAAAATTTGCTCTTTTCCCCATGCGACTTTTGATTATTGGGCTAACACCAATCATTTGGATATTGCAGAAAATAACAGAGTTCTTTCTCTGGATTATGCATCTACAGCCCGATTCGTCACAATCGGCTGTTGTCACAGAAGATGAACTGGAAGCGATGATAAACATCTCGCACCAGGAAGGCCTTATCCCCACCGAAGAGAGGGTGATGATAGAGAAAGTGTTTGAGTTTGGCGACACGACAGTGTACGATGTGATGGTCCCAAGAGTAGATATAGTTTCAGCCCCAGTAACATCCACCGTCCAGGAATTGCTTTCAATTGTAAAAGAGTACGGACATTCAAGATTGCCGATTTACAGAGACAATCCTGATAATGTAATAGGCATTTTACATGTAAAAGACCTCATAACTATTGTTGCTAGTGGCGGAAAAGGCGAGTTTAAACTTGATAAGGTACTGAGAGAATCTTATTTTATTCCGGACAGCAAACACATATCTGAAGTATTCAGGGAGATGAGGGCCAAAAGGATACACCTTGGGATGGTCGTTGATGAATTTGGAGGAATCTCCGGACTTATAACACTTGAGGACCTGCTGGAAGAGCTTGTTGGAGAAATCCAGGATGAGTATGACACGGATGAAGAATCTGTCAAAAAAATTAATGAAAGTACATACATTATTCAGGCCAACCTCAACATGGAGCAAGTGAATGAGGTATTGAATACTGACCTGAGCAATGAAAATTACGACACACTCGCTGGTTTCATGATGGACAGGCTTGGCCACCTGGGGAAAGTCGGTGAGAAGGTCGAAACTGAGGATTTCACATTCATCATTGACCAGATAAGAAAAATGCGCATCCTGAAAGTGAAAGTGATGGACAAACGCGAGAAATCAAAAGGTCCCGAGATTTATACGACGAATTGACGGTGGTGAAATCATGCTTGTGATCGGCAACTGGAAAATGAACAAAACCGTGGCGGAAGCCAGGGTCTTTATAAAAGAACTTCTCCGCGAGCGTTTTGATAAAAAATGCTCTGTTGGCATTGTCCCAAGTTTTGTTGCCTTGCATATTGCAGGTGAGCTTCTAGAAGGCACTCCAATCGGTTTTGGGGCCCAAAATTGCTACTTTGAAGACCAGGGAGCTTTCACTGGCGAGGTTTCACCGTTGATGCTAAAAGATCTTGGCTGCAAATGGTGCCTTGTTGGCCATTCCGAGCGAAGGCATATTTTTGGCGAGACGGATGAATTGGTAAGAAGAAAAGCAGTTGCTCTTTTGAGGCATGAAATCAGGCCAATCGTCTGCGTTGGTGAAACACTCGAACAAAGAAACTCTGGCAAGGCCATTTCCATTTTATCTGCCCAGCTCTCAAGGGCGCTTGAGAGTCTGGATCTTGGCAATGAAGAATTTGTTTTGGCCTATGAGCCTGTATGGGCAATTGGCACCGGCATGGTAGCAAAACCTCCCCAGATAGAAGAAGCACACAATTTTATCATTGAGCATTGCAAAAGAATGCACCCGAAAGCAAACTTCAGGGTCCTTTACGGAGGATCGGTAACACCTGAAAACTGCAAGGAAATTGCCGTCAATGGAGTGGGAGGTTTCCTTGTTGGAGGAGCCTCGTTGTCAGTAGAGAAATTCTCCTCGATAATAAGATTCTGTATTTAAACGATAGTTGGTGGGAACATAGGTACCTTCATCACTCTAAATACAATCCAGATAATGATGAAGTAAACCAGCTCAAAGACCCACCACATATTTATTGCCTGTACCCAATTTTTGGCCAGTTCCGTTTTTATGTCCCAGAGAAGCGTACCAGATATTATCGCGAAAAATCCCATTGTTAGATACACCTGCCAGCCAAGCGGCATGCCTGTTGTGATGGCCATTACTGCGTAAGAGGGAAAATTCAAAAACCACACATTGGTGACATCCCTGATTTGCTGGTCCAGACTTTGAGGGATCAAGACATTATCAAATTGGATTGCTGGAACTGAAAGCAAGGCCAGAAGTGCAATTACGCCGAAGACTTTCGCGGCCCTGTATTTTATCTCGGTATTCATCCATGAGACGCCATACATAACAAAAAACATCACAGAAAGCAGGAAAAACCTGTCCATGATTGGCGAGAAACTGGATTTTCCGACGAGTGCCATTTTGCCAAAGAAATCATGGGCGATAAACCAGAAAGAAAGGGGCAAAATGAACATTATTGCGGCCAACGAGATTATCGAAATTTCTACAACCTTGCTTTTTGTTTTTTCATCCATTTGATGGAGATTATATTTTGTGGGACCAAATGGTCAACGTTACTTGCCATATTTTGCCTCAGGCTGTATTATTCACACGATGGAACAAGGACAGAGAATGGAGTTTTTGCCTACTGACAGATCAAGTTTTGATTTAAACTCAGCTGGTTCCTTTGAGTGGAGAACTTTTGAACATCCGACGCAAGCAAACCAGATGTTTGATCCAAACATCATAAACCCTTCACTTACGTTTGCATTGAAATTTGCCGATGGCAAAATAGCGGCTTTGTCTTCAATATTTGATTATGACCAAAAAAATGGCAACTGCCAGGTTGCCGTAGCCAGCAATGTTGCACCTGGCGAGATATTTTTGCCCTTGCTGAGGCATTGTTTTGGAGTGCTGAACCTTGAAAAAGTCGGGGTTAAACTCATTGAAAACTCTAAAATCATAAGCGATCTTGAGAAAATTGGTTTTGTTGTGGAAGCAAAAATGAGAAGACATGCTTTTAGCAATGGCAAGTACATGGATGTTGTCTGGATGGCAATCGTAAGGGATGATTTCAAGAGGTGTAATAATGAACTATAAGGTTGCCATTGCTGTGGCAATAGAGGTTGTTTTAATAGCTGTTTCAATCATATTTTTTGCTCCCTTGGGGTATATGGGGATAGAAGTGGAACCAAAGGGTGCCCAGGTGAAGATTGATGGGGACCCGGCAGGAAGATCACCGCTATATCTGGCTTTTGTTACACCGCGCAAGTATCAGCTTGAGATAAGCAAAGATGGCTATAAGACACTCAATGCGACTTTCAATGTCTCAAGGTTTACCAAAACAATACAACAGTTCAAACTTGAAAAAGTCTATTCGTATGAGATACTTTCTGACCCGTCTGGAGCATACGTCATTCTGGATGGCAAACTCTTGCAAGAAACTACACCAATGAAGATCAAAGGCTTAACCGCTGGCAAGTATTTGCTGATACTCCAGAAAGATGGTTATCCTTCGATATCAAAGGTCATTGAGACGTCCCAAAGCAAAGCATCGTTTCTGCTGTCTTTCAGGCAGGGTATAAATGTCGAATTCACATCAAATCCTCCTGGAGCAGAGCTTTACCTGGACGGGAAAAAAGTTGGTGTAACCCCCTGCATTGTTGAGGGGCTTTTTGCAAAGACATACAAGGCAGAACTCACAATTGAAGGGCATGAAGACCTGAAACAGAACGTAGACATAAGTGTAAATGGGGACAAGGTGGCGTTCACACTCAGAAAGCTAAACCCTCTTGCCATAATTTCGGACCCGCCAGGCCAGATTGCATATCTTGACAGCAGACCTGCCGGCAAAACGCCGTTGATGGTCAATATCGTTGATGGACACTACGAAATCACCGTTGGAAAGATAAAAAAACAGGTTATTTTGCCAAAAGACCAGGTTGTCAAAATAGAAAACCCTGAAAAAGCAGTTTTTGAGCTGATAAATGAGAGTGGTGCTGTCCAGAAATATCAGGGCTCATCAGACGCAGTCTTGCCCAAACCGCCAAACGGCAAGTATAGGTTGGCCATTCCGATTGAAGGGGGAAGAATATATCTTTCAGAATACACTTTTGTCGACAAGCCGCAAAAGGTATCTTCGTATGCATACTCTAAAGACGGAAAGACAATTATAAGAAGTATTGGTGGTGCGAGATCCATTGAAATAGTAACCCCAAAGGAAAATATTGAACTTGGCATGGGCGAAGCCGAGATAGACATTAAGCAAATTGAAGAGAAAATAGGCAAGTTTGATACTCTCAACATGATGGTTGGGCAAGGGGTGTGGAGTGCCAAATTCACGCTCACAAAAGCCGAGATAATGGCAGGCATCATTTTTGAAGTGGAGGTTGTCAGGTGAAGAAGACCCTTCTTGTCCTGCTTGTTATCATGGTCCTTGCTGGTTGTGGCAGGCGTGAAGTGGTTTTTGTCGGCACGCATGAAACAACCTGGGGTAGTGTCGGAATTGCCGCTGGCTGGAAAGCTGAATCTGTCAACAAATCCGATGTGAATCTTTATTCTACCGAAGAGCATAACGTAAAAGTTTCAATCAGACTCCTTCCTTTCCCAAAAGATCTTGCCGGCTATATAGAAGGGCAGGCAAAACTTACAGGGAGAGAGTTTGTAGATTCGGAAGATGTGAAACTGGATGGCGGGGAAGCAAAAAAATTCAGGATGAAAGCCGTTTATGCCAAGCTCAATCTGGTTGAAGACCTTTATGCGGTAAAGATTGGCGACCAGCTTCTATCAATCCTTGTGTCTGTGCCTGAAGAGTCAATGACCGGATACCAGGCTGGACAGGTGGCAAACTCTGTCAGGTGGAATGGAGGGAAATGAGCGAAGAAAACCAGGGTGATCTTTTTGGAGTCGGACAGGAAGAAACACAGAAAGTACAAAGTGCCATAAATGAAGCCCTCACATTCTTCAAATCCGGAAAACTTGCCGAGGCGCAGAAAATTCTATTACAGTCCATAGTTTTTGTTGAAAAATCTCCGCCGGCATTTGGTTTTGCGCTTTTACAAAAACTTTGTTCAGTTGATTATCTCAGGGGTGACAAGGCCTCGCTTGTCCAGCATCTCAAAGCGCTGGGAACATTTTTGATGTCGTCAAAACAATTCAAGCAGGCCGCAAATGTTTTTGATACTACTCTTGCATTTGAACCAGACAACAAGGAAATTATCTTCTTAAATGCCAAAAACACCATTTTGTCGGGGGATCTTCCGCTGGGGGTGCCGCAACTCAAAAAAGTCATTGATTGTGATCCGACAAATGTTGAGGCATTTGCGCTTCTTGTAAAAAGTAGTGTTTCCTACAGGCCTGAGGGTGCCCTTCAATATGTCAATGGTTATCTCAGGCTCCAGCCAGACAGTTTTGATGCATATGGTGATGTTGTCAGGATTTATGAGCAACTTGGGATACAAACCGAGGCAGTAACACTAAGAATTAAAATGTCAGCTTTGACCAAGGATGAAGAACAGCTCCAGGAGCACCTTTCGGAGTCGGCAAAGCTTTATCCCAATGAGCCAGAATTCCACAGGAAAATGCTTGAGATTGCCATAGCAAGCGCTGACTGGGAGAAGACTGATACTGAATTGACCCACCTTTCAAGGATATTTAAAAAATCTGTCGATTTGAGGCAGGCCCTGATATTCTCTGAAATGAGGCTGGCAATTGACCCGAAATCAGAAGAACTGAGGGGGGAGGTGGTTGCAATCAGAAGACAGCTTGGCCTTATCGATTCACCGCTGGTTTTCCAGGAAGCGCCGCTCCCATGGCTGGAGAGTACAAAGAGATGTTTGCTAACGCTTGACTTCCAGCCATATTTCGACAAATGTTCCAAATCAGTTCAGGAGGCCCTGTCCTCCAGTGATATTGAAACGGCAAAAAATGTTCGCCAGGAATGGCTCTCTGTTCAGGAGTTCAAAGGCATACTCGAGGAGAGGTTTGAGGGTAATCATTCGGCAACAGATGATGTCTGGGCCAAACTCATGACTGCTTCAACATTCGAACAGCTAAAACCCCTTAAAGAAACACATCCAAAGTTGTTGCCAGTCTTTGAAAAAATCCTCATTGCATCCAGAGATGATGTTTCCAGGCTTGTTGAAATCTGGCTGGATGAAGCTCAATCATCAGCAAACGCGGTTGATTTTGAGGCCACAAAGGTTTATATTTCGCTTCTGGCCCAAACGCTTCCATCGCTAGCACCGTTCCTTCCAAAAATAAGGCCAATCCTTCTTGCAACCGTGAGGTAACACATGGATTTCTGGATCATAATGGCAATGGTCCTTGCCATTGCGCTGACCCTTGTTGGGGTAATTTATACGATTGTGAATTGGGGCAAAGAGTGAATTCTGCTGCTTTCAATCCATACATTTTCTATGGCATAGCCATTGCTTTTTTGGCACTGCTTGGCATTCTTGCATATCTTGGGTGGGTCAGGACCAAAAATAGTGATGATTTCATGCTTGCAGGCAAACGTGTCCCACCGTGGTTGATGGCCATCTCTTATGGCTCAGCCCTTATTTCAACATCATCGATTGTTGGTTTTGGTGGCAAGGCTGGCGAAGTTGGTCTTGCGATGGTCTTGATAGTTGCAATAAACATCGGCATGGGTGTCATCATGGCCTACATCGTTTTTGGGCCAAAAATAAGGGCTGTAGGCACCAAGATGGGCGCCCAGACCATGCCGGAACTCCTCGGTTTGCGCTTCAAGTCAAAATTTATCCAGGGTGTTGCAGGTGTTGTCAACTTTGTTTTCATGCCATTGTATGCCGGTGCTGTTCTGGTGAGTGTTTCAAGACTGATGGAAACCATAATCGGCATCAATTTTGGCGTAGCATTGATTATTTATGCTGTGATCATAGCGATTTATGTTGTTGGCGGTGGCCTTAAGGGCATGATTTTTGCCGATGCCGTTTTGGGTATTCTAAAATTTGTTGGCGTTGCCACGATGTTTATTATTGTGCTTTCAAAGGCTGGTGGATTTGGTGCTTTTTCTGCGGTCTCTCAAGTGCCGGTGCCAGAAGCGCTTGTAAAGGAAGGTGTTAGAAGTTTCGGAACTTTGCCTGTTTTTGGTTCACCAATCTGGTGGCAATTGATAACCACACTGTTTTTTGGCATCAGTGTTGGCCTCCTTTCGCAACCCCAGCTTGGCGTCCGTTTCCTCACGCTGAAAAATACCAGAGACATCAAGATAGCAGTTGGTTTTGGGGCTGTTTTTGTGCTGGTGGTAAATGGTGGAGGCATCCTCACAGGTGCGTTGTCAAACCTTGCTGCTTACAGTAACCCTGCAATTGGCAAGACCGCAATTGAAATGGTCGGGATGAATGTTGATTCGATAATTCCCTTTGCGATAAGGTCATTTCTTCCAGAGTGGCTTGGATACATAATCCTGTTCACGCTATTTTCTGCTGCTTTGTCCACTTCAACCGCCCAAATACACACCATGGCAACATCCCTCGGATATGATTTCATGATAAAGGGGTTGAAGGTCAAGGCTTCGATAGGGCTGGTGAAAGCGGCGGCGCTCATTTCGCTTGCGGTGGTTATTATTGTTGGCTACCTCTTGCCAAAATCAATTGTTGCAACGGCAACAGCCATGTTTTTTGGAATAGCGGCCTCTGTTTTCTTGCCATCCATTTGTGGCGCAATATTCTGGAAAAGATGCACAAGAGCAGCTTCTATTGCCTCAATGCTGACCGGCATCGGGACAATTGTGTTCATGTATTTTTTTGTCCATATCAAGGAATCTGCTTCAATAGGGCTTTGCAATATGTTTTTTGGGAAACCCAGCCTTTTTGAAGGCAACTGGCTCAGCATGTGTGATCCGACTTGCATTGCTGTCCCGTTGTCCTTCCTGGTACTGTTTGTGGTTGGGTTCCTGACAAAGGTGACAAATGAAGAAAGCATTTAGTATTATTGTGTTGTGTCTGGTTTTGGCCTCGTGTTCTTCACCTACTTCATCTGCCATCAGGGCCTATACAGATTACCGTGAGGCTCTCAAATCCGGAGAAATTGGAAACATACTTGCTTTCTGGCACCCGGAAATGTTGACCAGAAATGGTGATTCAATCAGACTGGACGTTGAAAAAAAGCTTGACACATACGGCATACTTCTTGGCTACGAAAAGATGGAAGTGCTCTCGACGAAAAAACTCGAGAACTGGATATTTGACGGGATTGTGTTCAAGGACGTTGTCCAGCTCGATGTTTCTATAAGGTTCCCAAAAATGGATAACCTTCCGCCAAAGCAGAGCTCTCTTGTTGCTGACGGGCCTGTTGTTGTCAGGGAGTTTGTCTATATGGTTGATGTTGGTGGTTCAATGAGGATTCTGGCGTGCGAAACAAAATCCTGATAGCGTTAATTTTTTCGTTGTTCCTTGCCTCATGTAGCCGGTCACCAGTTTTTGAGAGCGATTTTAAGGGTGAGCAGGGTGAGGCTTGCTGTGTTGTCCAAACATACATCACAGCTGTTGCAAATGGCAATTCGTCAAAGACCTTTGAGTTTGAAAGTCCTTATCTCTGGCCTGGCCTGGATGAAAAGCTATATAAGGTGATGAGGGCAAAAAACCCTGATTTTGCTTCTCTTGTAGGCAAATCAAGCTTCAAGTTCACGCAATGCAGTGTCCAGGAGGGCTGGGGCCTTTATGGAAGAACATACGACCTGGCCTATATCATTGCGGTTGAAGCAATGTGGAACAGTGAACTGACGCAGGATGAGAAAAGGATTGCCGATGCAGTTGGCAAGGGGCCTTTCCTGACTGTTGCCACAAAAATGGATGACCAGTGGAAGCTCATGCCTTTTTTTGGCCCGGAACTTTTTGAGATCAAAGAGGCTGAAAAGGCCTACGTCGATTATCTTGACGCCATAAAAAGCGGGCAATTCTCCAAAACCTACGATTTTACGCCTACTGATCTCTTGTCTGGTGCAAGCAGGGAACAAGTCGAACGTGAATGGAAAAACAACAATGGCAAGGGGATTGCCGAGTTTTTAAGGAAACTTGACCTGAAACCGACTGCTGGAAGGATTGAATTCGGCGTCAACCACAACGGGAGGACTTATCCTTACGGGGTTACCTTCAATCTGTTCATGAACATTGACCAGATGTCGTACCAGGGGAACGATGCCCTTATAAAGATGATCGCTGACGATTGGACAACCGGAAAAAACACCACAGTCACAATGATTTATGAGGATGGCTGGAAGGTTGTTGCCGAGAACCCGCTTTTCTGACAATTTCCAGGCACTCTTTTGCCAGCACCACAACATCTTTTGGTGCCCCCATCAATTCCGCTTCTTCAATTGTTACCCAGGAGAACGGCTCTATTATTGTTTCTGAATCTGACACTGCTGCGTATATCATGTCAGTGTGGCAGTGCTCGCCGTCTATGTTTTCGACAAGAATTGCAACAGGAAGCGGAACAGTTTCTATTCCGTAATCTGGTGACGAATTAAAAAGGAGCCTGGGTTTTACTCCAAGCTCCTCAAGTACTTCCCTTATTGCCGCCTCGTGCGGCAATTCATTTTGTTCTACATGGCCCCCTGGTGGAAGCCATTTTTTGACCTTCTCATGAAAATGTATTGCAAACCTGTCTCCGTTGAAAACGAAGGTGGTTGCCGCCAGTTCATATCTCATGAACCTGCCATTCTAAGTGGCGGTGCCCTGACTGCGGATATGAGTGGTGGGATGGACGCAAGGATCCCCAGGGCAACAGCTATGCCAACCGAAAGAAGGAGCAGATCCGGGGGAAGCGATACCAGGTTTGTGTTTGGTGCATTTGGTATCAAAATCCTCAGCAGGTCACTTAACGGGTTCTGCAAGACAAGTGTGAGCACAATGCCTATGATGCCGCCTGTTAGAGTGAGTATGACCACCTCAAGGCCAACCGATGTACCCACCTGTAGTGGCGTTGCGCCAATGGTCCTCATCATGCCGATCTCTTTTGATCTTTCGATGACGCCCATCAGTGCAGTACCGGCAACAACAATGGCACAGGCAAGAATTGCAACTATGACGACAGAAAGCATAATCGATCTGGCCGAATCAATTAGCCCGGACACTGTGTTTGCGACCTGGTTGATAGTCACTGGCTGTGCATCATTGACACCTTCAACAGCAACAGCCACGAACTCTTTTGAACCCGTCTGATCGTCAAGTTCTATCGCAATGGCAGTGTATCCGTTGAGATCAATGATTTTTCTTGCCTCACTGTCGCTCGTAATGAAGAAGTTGTCTTCGGAAGCGCCGGTTTGGTCGAGAAGACCAACAACGGTCAATTCCCTTGGGTCAGTTTTGTAGGTTATGACCTGCTGGCCAATCGGCGGATAGGTACCAAGCTCTTCCTGCTGTTTTTTGTCCTGGGCAATCCCGATTACGGTGTATTTCTTCCCGATTTCTGCACCGAGTTTTTTTGCAATGGTGGAACCGAGAATGAGTTCACCCTCTGCAGTCGGGAATTTTCCTTGGACTTTCCAGTTTGGTCTGAGCTTTTCAAAGCCCGGAGAAATGCCATAGATGATGTGCTGGACGCCATCAAGCTCGAGAGTCCCCATCACAATACCCTGCGCACTTTTTACATGCTGGATTGCTTTTATCTTGTCAATTGCCTCAAGAGGGAGTTTGTTTGGGATGACTCCGCCATGCAAAAGGAGTGTTGTCGAGGAATAGGGACATCCCTTTGGTACAGCAAGCATCTGGACTCCAAAGTTGTTTAGCTCGTCCTTCATGGCTTTGTTGTAGCCAAAATAGAAGCCTAGAAGCGACAGAAGGAGTGTTATGGATATGGTTACCGTGGCGATTGCCAGCACTGTGCGCATGGGTCTTTTTGCCAGATTGCGCAGGGCAAGCTTGAAAGTTGACATCAGTCGATAAGCTCCACCCTGTAGCCCTCGAGCATCTCACCCGTGTTTGAGGCTATTACTTTCCCATAAACCTTCACATGGAGGCCTTTTATGGATTCTGGCACAGTAAAGCTGTCTTTGGTTCTGGAGACATAGAGCCTGACCTTGTCACCAAGTTTGTCTGAGATGAAGAACCAGCAACCTGCGGGGCAGACTTCGTCCACATAGACGTCCATAATGACCTGTTTGTCCATGAGTTCTGGATCTGCGAATACCTGTTCAACAGTTGCCGGCTGGTATTCCTCAGGTTTCTCAATTGGCGGGCCAAATGTTTTTTCCTGAGGGGTTGATGATCCACAGGATGCGAGTATGGCAATGGCGCCAAAAAGTACTACAAGTGCGACAACAAAGCTAATTTTTTTCATCTCTTGTTATTCTCCCGTCCATGAGTTCTACCACCCTGTCACAGTCTTTTGCAAGTTTCTGGCTGTGGGTGGCGATAATAATTGTTTTTCCTTGACTGGCAAGTTTTCTGAAGAGTCCGAATACGGCCTCAGCGTTTGCCGTGTCAAGGTTTCCTGTGGGTTCATCGGCGATAATGACTGGCGGGTCAAGTGCCAGCGCCCTGGCAATGGCTACTCTCTGCATTTCGCCGCCAGACATCTGGCCTGGTCTGTGGTCGTATCTCTGCGATACTCCAACCATCTCAAGTAGTTCCATGATATGGTCTTTTCCGAGTTTCTTGCCTGCGAAAAGCCCTGGGAGCGCAACATTTTCGTAGGCTGTCAGTGTGGGGATCAGGAAAAACCTCTGGAAAACAAAACCCATGAGTTCCCTGCGCAAAATTGTTCTCTGGGCCTCGGAAAGATCTTTAATGTTTCTTCCTTCAAGGACCAACGATCCAGAATCAATGTTCTCGAGCATTCCGATGCAGGAGAGCAGGGTTGTTTTTCCGGAACCCGACCTCCCCATTATGGAGAGCATTTCCCCCTTGCCAATGTTAAGGGAGATGTCCTGAATGGCATGGATGGTTTCCGTGCCCCTTTTAAAAGATTTTGAAATTCCCTTTGCTATTATTGTGTCACTCATCGGAAGCTGCCTCCGTTGGTTTTGTGCTGGCGGCGTTTTTGGCTGGGCCATAAGCAGCCAGGATTGATATGGCGATGACTATGGCCAGTGTCATTATGGCCGAAGTCCAGCCTATTGAAATGATGCTTCCACTCGGCGATTGCGGAAGGCTTTTTTTGATCAGTTCGCTGGCACTGGATGAGAGGGCAAAGCCAAGCACAATGCCAACTATGGCACCAAAAAAGCCGAGAATGGCAGATTCCAGGGTTGATTCAAAGAGCACCTGTCCGCTTGTTGCACCCATGGCTCTCATCATTCCGATCTCGCCTTTTCTTTCAGCCACAGACGAGGCCTGGGTTGTAAGAATGCCAACGCTTGCTATGAGGATTATAATGATGAGCACTGAAAAAATGGCTATCCTTGCACCAGAGACAAAATCGCTGATTGTTGCCTGGAAATCGCCAATCGTGATAACCTGGAGATCAGGTATGGTCATCAGTCTTTTTGCAACGGTATCGGATTGCGCAGGATCGTCTACCTGTATGAGAACCGAAGAGAGCATTCCCTCTGCCTTAAGGAGCTTTTGTGCTGATTTCAGGTTCATGAAAACGAGATCCTCGTCTTCTGTTGAGCCCTTATCAGCTATGGCTGCAATTTTGTAGGTTCTCCCGGCTATGTCAAAATCATCGCCAACTTTTGTAGAAAGCACCTGCGAAATTTTATAGCCGAGGGCAACCTCATTTTCTGCGAATGGTTTTTTGAATCCAAGTTTTGGCCTCATCAGGTGGTAATTCTCATCAGCGCCAACAATTACATGGACTTTTTTGTATGGCCCGACTGCTCGCTGTCCCATAATCACAGCCGAAACGATCTTTACGCCCCCAGTTTTTTTAATTGGTTCAAGCTGGTTTTCTGCAACGGCATATCTGAGGTTGCCGCCACTTAAGATGACCCCTGTGGCCTCATAGGGGCACCCCTTTGGGATTGCCAGGATGTTTGCCCCAAGATTATCTATGTTTGAGATGAGGGCCGAATCGTAGCCTTGGGAAAGGCCAAGAGACAAAATGAGAACTAAAGATGCAATTGCGATTGTCAGACAGGAGGCAATGAAGCCCGCTGGTCTGCGAAGGAGCCCTTTAAATGCGAGTTTTATGAAACTCATTTGGCCCCCTCCATTTTGTCAACGATTTCCAGAAGTTTATCTATGTCGATACCCCCTTTCTTTCTGCCGGTTATTTTACCATTTTGGTCAACCAGCATGAAGTCGGGTATCGTTGATACCCCATATTCCCTTGCCACTGCAGATGTTGGATCAAGCACCACTGGAACTGTGAGACCCAGTGAACCCAATATTCCAACAACAGAGTTCAATGTATCGCTTGGATTGATGCAGACAGTCAGGATTGGCACTTTGTATTCGTCGCTAACGGTCTGTATTGTCTGGATTTCATCGATGCATGAGGAGCATCCGTATTTCCAGAAAACCAGGATAGTTTGTTTTTCCCCGGGGCCAAAAGTTTCTTTTGCACCCCCTACATCGGTCCAGGTGAATGCAGTTGCATCACCAAACTTTTCTCCAATTTCTGAAACAACAGGCATTCCAACAGATTCCGGATTTACTGCCGGCAGTGAAGAAGAGCCGCAAGAGGCAAGAATTATTGCGGTTAGCATCAAGATTGTGATTTTGTGAAAATTTCTCACTTATCACCCACTTTCCTTTGTTTTCGAGTCCTTGTAGTAAAGTTTACTGTTAATGTGTCAAGTAGTTAATTACAAATTTTTCGCAATAACAAGATGCCTAATAGAAAAAATTGGGAAAGAAAAATAAATTTTCAATCTGCTGATTTTTTGAGTGGTACATATGGTTGTTTCGACAGCTGAGCAACTTCCTTCATGGCTATTTCAGTGATGTCTTCATAGTACCCTTTTGACGATTTGGATGTTTTGTCAATAGACATGGGTTTGCCAACATTTACAATCACTTTTCCTCGCTTGAAACATTTTGAGCCGTAAGGCATTACTTGGTAGGCCCCGATGACGCCTATGGGCAGTATCTTTGCTCCGAATTTGTGTGCGAACTGGGCCGCGCCTGTCTGATAATTGCCTTGGAGTTTTCCATCTTTCGAGCGTGTTCCTTCAGGATAAATGCAGAATAGGCCCCCGTTTGATAGTGTATCGCTTACCGCCCTCACTGTGTCTTTTGAGGTCTGGCCCCTCCGGACCGGAACGACCCCATAAGCTCTGAGACATGTTCTGAGAACTGGTACTTTCAGTATCTCTTCTTTGGCCAGATAAACACCCATCCTCGTCAGCGACAGTCCAACAAAAAGTACGTCCAGCGCTGATGTATGATTGGCAATGACTACAATCGGGCCTTTCTGTGGGATGTTGCCTCTTCCGTGTATTTCTATGCCAAAAAGTTTGCGTGAAAGGAACCATATTACTGAATATGAGAACCTCCACCATCTTGTTATCCTAGTTTTTTTAATGTTTTGTCTTGCTTCTTTGATGATGAGGTTTGTCACCTGGGTGATATTCATTTTTGTGCTGTCAACGATTATGGCGTCACTGGCAGGAACAAGAGGTGCTATGTCTCTTTCCGAGTCCCTTTTGTCCCTTTTTTTCAGTGCTTCGAGGATTTCCTCGCAAGTTGCCTTGCCAGGGTTCTCGGCGTATCTTCGCCTTGCCCTCTCTTCTATTGATGCGTCGAGATAAATCTTGAGAGTTGCGTCGGGAAGCACCACTGTACCGATGTCTCTTCCTGTGACTATTATCGGGTGTTCTGCGGCCAGCTCCCTTACCATTGCATTGACCCATTCGCGAAGCCTTGGGTCAAGAGACATCTTTGAAGCCAGCTCTCCTGTTTCAACCGAGCCGAGTTTTTCAGTGGCATCCTCTCCATTGACAATAAACCTGTCTCCTTCAAGTCTCAGGTTTGTTTCGGAGAGTATTTCAGGAAGTCCTTTGCCAAGTTTTGTGGATGCGTATGCGGCGACCCTGTAGAGTCTTCCGGAGTCAAGAAATTTTATACCCAGTTTTTTTGCAGCCAGTGCACCAACAGTTGTCTTTCCGGAAGCGGCCGGCCCGTCGATTGCAATTACCGGGTGTTGTATCATCTAGATACTATTGTGCCGGCATCGCCTTTTAATGCAAGTGTTATGTGGGCGGGGTCAGTGATGACTGCCTGCTGGCCGCCATTCTCCAGAAAATGTATTGAGGCCTCAATTTTTGGCCCCATCGAGCCCTTTGCAAAATGGCCCTCCTCGGAGTATTTTTTTGCTTCATCAAGTGTCAGTTTATCAAGCTGGACCTGGTTTGGTTTGCCATAATTGAGACACACTTTTGGAACGGCTGTTGAAACCAGCAGTTTTGATGCCTTCACTTCAAGGGCAAGCACAGCAGAAGCTCTGTCTTTATCGATTACCGCCTCAATTCCGGACAGTCCTTCCGGCCCCTTTACTACAGGTATTCCACCACCACCACAGGCTATGACAACAATGCCTGAATCAACGAGATCTTTGATGGTGTCTTTTTCAATGATTGATTGCGGCCATGGTGATGCAACGACCCTTCTCCAGCCCCTTCCGGAGTCCTCGACAACATTCCACCCGAGTGTGAGGGCCCTTTCTTTGGCTGTTTTTTCATCCATGAAGCTGCCTATTGGTTTAGTGGGGTTTTTGAAGCCCTTGTCCGACGAGGAAACTTCAACCTGGGTGACCACGGTTATGACGTTCTTCTTGATCCCTCTTTTGGATAGTTCCTCAGTGAGAGCCTGCTGGAGCTGGTATCCTATGCCACCTTGTGTCTCTGCGACGGCATAGTCCAGTGTGGTTTCCGGGACTTCGTGCGATGCGAGCTCGGACCTTCTCATGACCTGGCCGACCTGCGGGCCGTTCCCATGTGACACTATAATGCCGTATCCGGCACTGACCGCTGCTGCTATGTGAAAGGCTGTTTCCCATACTGCCGCCCTCTGGTTCTGGACGGTCTGGGTCATGCCCGGCAACAGCAAAGAGTTTCCACCAACTGCAATGACTATTCTTTCCATAATTGACAGAAAGAATATCATACCGTTAATTGTTAAGTTCTCAAGGTGAGAAGTAAATACACATTTCTTGAATAAAGCGGACCCGAGGTTAAAATATTGTTCGAAAGGAAGGCAATTGATGGACAAGGAATTATTTTTGGTGAAGAAGGGCTTGGCTGACATGCTAAAGGGTGGCGTGATAATGGATGTTGTGACCCCTGAGCATGCAAAAATAGCCGAAGAGGCCGGTGCTGTGGCCGTAATGGCCCTCGAGCGCGTACCTGCGGATATCAGAGCAAAAGGTGGCGTGGCTAGAATGTCTGATCCACAAATGGTTTCTGAAATCATGAAAACGGTATCTGTTCCAGTTATGGCAAAATGCAGGATTGGCCACACCATAGAGGCCCAGGTTTTGCAGTCCATTGGTGTTGATTATATAGACGAGAGTGAAGTCCTAACGCCAGCCGATGAGGAATTCCATGTTGACAAGTGGGCATTCAGGGTGCCATTTGTTTGTGGCTGCCGCAATCTTGGTGAGGCCCTTCGCAGGATTGGTGAGGGTGCTGCAATGATAAGAACGAAGGGTGAAGCTGGAACTGGCAATGTTGTTGAAGCTGTTCGCCACCAGAGGGCTGTCCAGAGAGAAATCAGAAGGGTTGTCATGGCCCCGGACGAAGAACTTGCCACAATAGCAAAGGAGCTTGGTGCTCCGCTTGAACTGGTGAAGATGGTCAAGGAAACTGGAAGATTGCCGGTTGTCAATTTTGCTGCGGGTGGTGTTGCAACTCCAGCCGACGCAGCATTGATGATGCACCTTGGCTCTGATGGAGTTTTCGTTGGGTCAGGCATCTTCAAGTCAGGAAATCCGGCAAAGAGGGCAAAGGCCATTGTTGATGCAGTCGCCCACTGGCAGGAACCGGAAGTCATTGCAGAAGTGTCGAAGAATCTTGGCGAAGCCATGGTTGGAATCAATATTGATGTTTTGGATGATAAAGAAAAACTTGCCAGGAGGGGCTGGTGAAGATAGGCATCTTCGCCCTCCAGGGTGATGTTGCCGAACACATAAAGGCAATAGAGGCTTCTGGTTGCACACCGGTTCAGGTCAGGAACCCACAGGACCTGGACAATCTGTCCGGGCTTGTTCTTCCTGGCGGTGAATCAACAACCTTCTGGAAGCTCTCAAACAGGATCGGACTCGACAAAAAAATAATCTCTCTTGCAAAAGAGGGATTTCCAATATTTGGGACATGTGCCGGGCTTATAATGATGTCACACGACATTGAAGGCTACCCAAATCAGCCAACATGGGATATAATGGACATAACAGTCAGGCGCAATGCATATGGGCGCCAGCTTGAATCGCACGTCGAAACGATACACGCCAAGGATATTGGTGATGTGTCGGTCGCGTTTATTAGGGCCCCTTTCATCACAAGGGTTGGTGAAAAAGTGGAAGTGCTCTCCTGCGACAAGGAAGGCAATATCATTTTCGTGAGGCAAGGCAATTTTCTTGGCGCTGCCTTTCACCCAGAGATGACAGGTGATATAAAAATCCATAATTTTTTTTGCGATATCGCAAGGAGGGTTTGATGTCAGGACACAGCAAATGGCATAATATTCAAGGCAAGAAATCAGTGACCGATGCCAAGAGAGGCAAGCTTTTTACCAAAATTGCCAAGGAAATCATTGTTGCAGCAAAAAGGGGTGGAAACCCCGACCATAACCCAAGCTTAAGGTCTGCCCTTGATAAGGCGTCTGAAGCCGGAATGCCGAAGGACAACATAAAAAGGGCCATTCAGCGCGGGACCGGAGAAATTGAAGGAGCAACCTACGAAGAAGCACTTTATGAAGGATACGGGCCGGCAGGCACTGCCGTAATCGTTGAGGCTTCTACGGACAGCAAAAACCGCACGATCTCCGAGCTGAAAAAAATCTTCAGCAAACATGGCGGATCACTCGGTGAGCAGGGTTGTGTTGCATGGAACTTTGAACGTGAGGGTGAGATCATTGTAGAAGGTGGCGGAAAATCACTTGATGACGCTCTCATGGAAGCAGCCGATGCTGGTGCAAGTGATGTTGAAGCAGACGGTGATACTTTCATTGTGACAACCCCCCCCGATGCAATGCACCAGGTGGCCGAGGCCCTCAGAAAGTCCGGCTACAAGGTCAAAGGAACAAACCTTGTCTATAATGCCAAGAGTACCGTCAAGGTCACAGGGCAGGACGCAGTTAAAGTCCTCAAGCTCCAGAATGACCTTGAGGACCATGACGATGTAAATAACGTCTATTCCAACTTTGAGATGGACGAATCAGAGATGGAGAAGATAGCAAGCGAGCTTGAATGAAAATAATAGCCGTTGACCCAGGGCTGGCCCGCATTGGATGGGCCATCCTGGAGTCGGATGGCGATTCATTCTCGCTTGTCGAATGTGGATTGTTACAGACCCCAAAGGAAGACAATCTTCCGAAAAGGCTCTCTGGTATACATTCAAAAATCACCGAAATCATTTCAAGATACAAAGTAAGCTCTTTCGCAGTAGAAGAACTGTTTTTTTCAAAAAACGTCAAGACGGCAATCGATGTCGCACAGGCAAGGGGTGTCATAATAATGTCGGCCCAACTGGTGGGCCTGCCTGTCTACGAATATACACCAAACCAGATCAAACAGGCTGTAACTTCATCTGGTAGCGCAGACAAACTCCAGGTTGGAAAAATGGTGCAGATGCTTTTGAGACTTCCCAGCATACCCTCACCAGATGATGTTGCAGATGCATGTGCGCTTGGGCTTTGCCATCTCTTTTCGCTGAGGTAACAATGATAAACCATCTAGATGGAACGATAGAAGATTTTGACGATGAAGTTGTTGTCCTGAATGTAAATGGTATTGGGTTTGAGATCCTTGTTGGCAGGGTGTCCGGGGTTGAGATTGGGAAAAGCCTGAGACTGTATACCGTCTGGCGCTTCAACAGCGAAGATGGATACACTATTTTTGGTTTTGAGACACCGCAGGAATCAAAACTCCTCAAGACAATAACAAGCAAGGTTTCCGGGGTCGGGGGGAAAACAGCCCTTTCTCTTTTAAAAACACTGACACCCGGCCAGATAGCCGATGCGGTCATACATGAAAAAGCCCATGTTTTCAGGGCTGTTTCCGGGATTGGCCCAAAGATGTCCGAGAGGATAGTCCTGGAATTGAGGGATGTAATGGCCGGAATGCCGGTACAACCAGGTTCTATTGGCAAATCGGACGAGATTGATGAAGCCAGGGCGGCATTGCGTGCACTTGGTTTCTCGATTGGTGAAATAGAGAAGGCGTTCGATGGCATAAAGGGCAAAGGTGCTTCCTCGGAGGAGATAATTAAGCACGCCCTCTCAAGGCTGTCAAAATGAGTTTCAGGGACAAGATTGCTGGGAGGGAGCCGGTTGACCTGCTGGTCGTGAATGCCAGGATAATAAATCCGTCACTTGGGCAGGTTGTTGATGGCCATGTTGCAGTTGCTGATGGAAAATTCGCCGGTTTCGGCCAGAAAAAATCTGTCAAAGTTTATGATGCTGGCGGTGCCTATATTGCTCCGGGTTTTATCGATCCACACACCCATCCGGAAACACCAGTTTCCCATCCTCTAAGGTCGTTTGCATCAATGCTCCGCAGGGGTGTCACGACAGTGGTTTTCAATCCCTCGAATACCGCTAATGCAACAGGACTTGCCGGTGTCAGGTATCTTGACCAGACAACCCGCGATTTTGAGAAAAACATTTTATTCTATGCCCCGTCAAGTGTCCCCCCGTACAAATTTGAAGATTATGGGGTGGATCTTTCGTATCTTGATCTGGCATGCTTTGCCGCAGAACCAAGATTTGTTGGCCTTTCCGAGATAATTGATCCAGATTGTGATGGCATGGACATGAAAATAAAGCTGTTTCGAAACAAGGTTGTGGATGGCCATGCAAGGGGCCTTGGCGGGCGGGCGCTTGAAGAGTATTTTTCAGCAGGGGCGTCCTGCGACCATGAATGCAAAACGCAAGAAGAAGCAGAAGAGAGACTTGCAATCGGCGTGAGGATAATGGCAAGGGAGGGCAGTTTCGACAGAGACTTGTTGCCTGCTCTGAAAGCCTGCAATAGCGAAAACCAGCATTTTTTCAGTTTCTGCACGGACCACATCGGGCCCTCAACGTTGCTTGAAGAGGGTTCAATCGACAATTGTGTCAGAAAAGCTGTCCAAAGTGGCATCCCGCTAGCAAGAGCGATCCAGATGGCAACCATAAACACTGCCTCAGCCCTGAAGATGACCGACAGGGGTAGTTTTGCCGTCGGCAAGAGGGCCGATTTTGTTTTGATTGATCCTGTGACATTAAATGTGGTTTCAACATTCCTGTCCGGTGAGCGGGTGACTGGCGAGCTTCTCGACTACCTTGAGACTTGTGATATGGGCAGGCGTCCGCTGAATGCAGATGTCGATTTTGATATTGATGATGCAGATTTCCGAAACAGCGAGATTGTTGATGTCAGAGATGATGCAGCTGGGCAATATTCCAGTGAACCAGTTTTTGCATGCGTAATCAATGTGCGCTCCGGTCAAAAGAATATCTCATTTTGTAGAGTCACAGGATTGGGAAGAGTCAATGGTGCTTTTGCCACAACGACCCCGATCCACTCACACAATATCTTTGTTTTGGGCAGTTCAGCAGGATTGATGAAAAAGGCCGTCAGCATGGTTGCTGGCGATGGTGGAGTGAGTGTCTGTGGGGAAGATTTTTGCGAATTTCTGCCGTTGCCGGTCTTTGGCATATACTCTGACTCCTCTGTTGCCAGGGTGTCGGAGGGGATGAATAGAATACAGAGTGCTCTCGATAGAACAGGTATCCATGAAGACATGTTTGGTCTTGTGAGAAGGTTCACACAGCCGGGTTTTGGAACCTGCCTTACTTCGAAGGGTGTATTTGTTTGTGAGGACCTAAAACAAAAATAATGAAAAAAATATCTGTTGCTCTAGTTTTTGTTCTTTTGATGTCGGTTTTTCTTCCAGCGTGGCCGGGGTTTTCAATTGCCCAGCAACCCACCCAGGTTGTCGAAAGGCTGTTGATGTTTGACCAGCCCGATGCAAAAAATCTGGCAGAGTTGAAAACAGAAACCTCACTTGCCCAGTCTGCGGCAATATCCGAGCTGGAGGCCCTTTCCTTATCGGGTGAGGTGCTTTCGTACAGACCATTCTGGATACAGAATTGCATCCTCGTCACAGGCACCCAGAAAGCTTTTTCACGCCTTGAGAATCTTGGCTCCGTGAAGGCCGTTTTGCCCAACACGAAGATATACCTGCCACATGCCTGGCGATCGAAGGCAGAAACTGATATAGAGTGGAACCTCAAGGCAACGCATGTGCCAGAGGCATGGGCCATGTCAGCAAAGGGCGATGGCGTGCTTGTTGGCGTTCTTGATAGTGGTTGCGATTCCACCCATCCGGAGCTTGCCGGAAAAGTCCAGAGTTTTGCTTCTTTTGACAGCTATGGCAGGAAGACCGGCCAGACCGTGGCAAGTGACAGCGATGGCCATGGGACAAGCGTTTGCTCGGTCGTTTGCGGCGAAACGCTTGGTGTAGCCCCAAAAGCAAAATTGATCGTAGGCTCAGTCATTCCTGACGGTTCTGGAAACATTTCCCAGATTTTGGGCGGGTTGCAGTGGATAACCGATCCTGATGATGACCCTTCAACCGATGATTATCCAAGAGTTGTCAATATGTCGTTTGGCGCTTCCGGGACGATGGACTACCTGAAGACCGCAATAAAAAACCTTAGAAAAGTTGGGATATTGCCCATTGCCTCGATAGGCAATGATGGCGAAGGCTCGTCAAGCAACCCTGGCAACATGCCTGAAGTCCTCTCCGTTGGTTCTGTGGATTACGGGCTCAAGGCGTCCGGTTTCTCCGGCGGTGCCGAAGTGGTATGGGAGAATGAAGATGATTCATTGACACTGGTCAAGCCTGATCTGTGCGCACCTGGAGAAAACATCAGGGTGGCCACCCCAAGAAGAACCTATGACGTTGCTGATGGTACCAGTTTTTCTTCCCCGCATGTTGCTGGCATTTGCGCGCTTTTGCTTGAAAAAAGATCAAACATATCACCGGAAGACCTGACCTATCTCCTGACAAAAACTTCAGTCGACCTTGGCAGGCCAGGCAGGGACAGGCGCTATGGCGAAGGTCTTGTCGATGCGAGGGACGGCCTTTCACTTGCGCTGTCAATGGAACCAAAAACTGTTTCCGTGACGTGGCCCACTGGTTCTGCTCTCTGGGGCGACATAAATGTCACCTCTGGTGACCGTTCGTATGTTGTTTCAAGGGAACAGGCAAAATCGTTTACTTTCCTTTCCAGACCAGGCGAGGAGACAAAGATAGGGGCTTTCGGTTTCGAGTCGTCGCCCCTTGCAGGCAATTCTATCGAACTGAAGCCGCTTCCGGAGCATTCGCTTGACCTGACGGTGCATGAAGAGGGGACCCAGAACAATCTTGACAGCAAGGTCACCCTGAAAGATTCCCCGTTGCCGACATTTGAGGCACCTGACGGAACATTGAAGCTTGCTTTGCCGGAGGGCGAGCATGAATTTGTTGCAACTTCTTTTGGCCACGCATCGAGGAGTTTCAGGATAAAACTTTCATCTGATTTGTCTGCCTCAATGCCTCTCGAAAAGGCAAAAATAGCCTTTATTGACACAAGAAAGCCAGTCTGGGGGGTAAGCCCGGAACCAATTAGGGGGAAACTCAAACCAGCCCTTGATTCAACAGGATTGCCCTATTTTATATGGTCAACCCTGCAGGGCAATGTGACTGCCAAACAACTTGGCGCTTTCCAATATGTGGTCTGGAACTCCGGGGGTTCGCTCTCGGCCAAGGACGTTGGCATTCTTGGCGGATATATGGACATGGGAGGTAAGCTTGTCCTGACCTCCGATTTCTACGGTGCCTCTTTCATCGGCCAGACCGATTCCACTGTTTTTCTGGATTCGTATTTTGGTTGCAGGCCAAGCGATGAGGGTGGAGCAGCGCTGACCCACTGGGACGGAAAAACCTACAAAAGCCTTGCGCTTGGCAATCCAAGCGCCTATTTCTCCACTTCGAACCTCGTGCCAATGTCCGAAAAGGCGAAAATCCTGCTTTCTTATGCCGGCACAAGCCCCAAAAAGTATGCGGGGTTAAAAGTTTCAACCCTCAAAAATCAGGGAATAATCCTTGGGTTCACATTTCCAAATGTGGCCTCGGAAGAAGACAGGGGCTGGCTTTTAAAGCTCTGTATCGATAGCTTTGAGGACACATTGTCATGGAAGGCCGATATAAAAACTGGTGATGGCAAACTGCCTTCCGGAAACATAGCAATTGGCGGGGAAACAATAGATTTTACTGGGGGCAGTATTTTTGTGCCACACCTCCCGCTTGTGGCAACAAAAATTGAAATTTCCAGTTTTGGCTATAAAAAAGTTGTTTTAGAAGACAGGCCGGAAAACCTCCCTTTGCAGATAATGCTTGAATCTGCACCCCTGTCTGGAGTTTCTTTTGAATCCAGCTCTGATGGGTACCTCATTTTCAATGACAAGAATGTTGAGCCAATAAAATTCCCGGCAAAAGGCGAGCTAAGGTTGCCCGAGGGCAAATACAGGGTTGTGGCCGTATCGAAGGGAAGAGAGCCTGTGGAAGTTGATATAACCGCTCCCGGCAAGGTTGCCCTTAACATGAGGCAATCACAGAAAGCAGCAGTGGTTTTTGAGGAAGCCGATGATATAAAGCTGACGCTGAGCGAAATCGGAATACCCTACAAGACCATCCAGCAGCCAACCGCCGCAGACATTGTGTCCTCCGGGCTTATCATCTGGAACCATCCGGAGAAAATCTCAAGCTCCCAGATGGAGATGATAGGCAATGTGAAAACAGCTCTTCTTTGCGGTGCAGGTGCCATTATTGCCGGTCCGGAGCTTTGCAGGGCTTTTGGTGAACCAGTCCAGATAGATTCGGCCACTTCACCTGTTTATGCGTCCATGGGCGAGAATGAGTTGCAGGGGATACTAGTATCCACCTCAAAAAGCATGAGAAATTACAGTATATCAATTCCTGTAATTTCGGGGGGAGATGCCCTGGCCAGATTCATTGGTCAGGGTGCCTCAATCATAAAGCAGGGCAATCTCATAGCCTGCTCGTTTGGTTTTCAGGACGTCGACCTTGCGAATGTCAAGGCTGAGTTGATCAGAAGATTGGCCATGGTGTTAGGTTTTGGGGAAGGCAGACTCCTTCCCGGCCAGATCATTTCACCGTCAAAGGCTGTAAATACAAAATCCGTAGAAATAAGTGGTTTTGCCCCACCTGCATCAAAAACTTTGATAACAATAGATGGTGTCGAAAAAATCGTTGATCTTGATCCGGAGGGTTTTTTCTCTTTCTGGGCCACCCTTGTGGAAGGCAAACACGAATGTGTGCTGGTTTCAAAATCAAATGGCCTTCTGGCGAGGTCAGCACCGCACACTGTAACGATAGACACCACACCGCCCAGCATTGTCATCTACTCGCCAAAAGGCGGCAAAACACCGTCGCTCGAGATAGAAGTTCTGGCCAATGTCAGGAGCGCTTCAAAAGTCTTGATTGATGGCAAGCCGGCAAGGGTCGAGGGAACGCTCCTTCGTGCAACGGTTCCGTCTGGATCAGGCTCCATACTCATCTCTTGCGAAGACGAGGCTGGCAACAGGTCAGAGGCCAGGGCAAACTATATACCGTCACCAGAGCTTTTTGCTGATGCGCAAAAATCCGGGTCATTTTTCGAGATTGGCCAGCTTGGCTGTGCGAACATCCTGAAGAATGAGAATGGCCAGTTTTACCCCCAAGAATCTCTTACAAGGGGAAAAATGGCTGTCTGGGTTGTGCTACTGCTTGGACTTGACCCAAAACCGGGGAAATCCACTTATGAAGACGTGCCAAAGAACTCTCCGGAAGAGCCGTTTATTGGCGCCCTTGTCCAACATGGAACACTATCCGGAAAAGGAAAATTCTACCCCGCATCTGCTTGCACAAGAGAACTCCTCGTCCAGGTTCTCTCCAATGGTTTGAGGCTTGGCAAGAAAGCCGACAAAATGCCATTTTCTGACATAAAACAAGACAATGTGTATTCACAAGCCATCCTTAAGTGTATTTTTGCCGGTATAATTGACCCTGCAGAGAAAAGGCTGTTCTCTAGTGGTAAATTCGGCCTCGGGCAAAAACTCTCCAGGGAACAGGCCTGTATAATGCTTTACAATGCCCTTGTCTACAGGGCAAGAGGGGAACAATGATATTAGAGCAATTAAAAGAGGCTGGCTACAGGATAACAAAACCCAGGAAAGCGGTCATCGCGCTTCTTGAAGAAAATGATGACATGGACGCAAAACAGATATACAGAACTCTAAGAGAGCGTGGACAGGATGTCGACATTGCTACCGTTTACAGGGTGCTTGACCTTCTTTTTAGACTTGGAGTTGTGCACAGAAGCAATTTCACCCAGCAACATGCTCACTTCGGTTTTGTAAAGGCTGTTCATATGATATGCAAACGTTGCGGAAAAATTGACGAGAAAGAAATAGATAACAAAATTCTGCTTGATAAAATGAAAGACGTCCTGGGGGATTTCTCCGCCCAGGACGTCTCTGTAGAGGTCTATGGTTATTGTAAGACCTGCAGCCGATCAGCAGATGGCAACGTTTGACGCCTGCACGCCCTTCGGTGTCTCTTGGATCTCGAATCTAACTCTGTCGCCTTCCTTAAGGGACTTGAATCCGTCAGCTCTAATGGCTGAAAAATGTACGAAAACGTCCTCTCCATTGTCAGCACGGGTGATGAATCCATAACCCTTCTTTGCGTTAAACCACCTAACAGTTCCTTCTGGCATTCTACTTCTCTTTCCTTCTGCTCCTTTTTCAGGAGCTAATACTAATTTGGGCTTTTTGCCCTTTTATAGTGAAAAAGGCCTCATAAATCCGGGGCCCAAATCACTTGGACTTCAAATTCTTATTTTGATTATACACTATAAAACAAAATTTGCAATCTTTCCTCTGTTTATCCAGATGAGTTTTGCACCGAGTGCGTCACCAACAGCTTTTACTGGCACAAAAGTTTTTCCACTGACTATCTCCGGTGGAGTATCAAGCGGATAATTTTTATCATTAATCTTCGCGTTCTTTTTACCTACCCACATCTGCCCGACAAGTTTGTTGCCTTTTTTGATGTCGATCCTTTTTTCAGAGGCGACCCAGCCAACTGTTCCACCAAGGCTTTCAATACCTATGCGTAGTGGAGCCATCGATTTGCCGTTTTTGATATAACATGCGCCACCATGTGGCGTAAGATCTACCTTTTTCCCGTCGACAACGCAAACAGTGATTGGTTTTTTGGTTGTTGTATCGAGTGAGAGGAAGAAAGTAACACATTTTTTGTATTTTGCTGGGCTGGGATGGTCCGTAAAATCACCAGGATAGGTTTTTGCGTTGATCTCCTGGATGTTTGTGTAACCATCGCCATCTGCATCAAAATTCTCAAAAGCATTAAAATCGCCAAGCTCTTCGGTGTTTTCATACATTACGCCATAAGGATTCCTTGGCCCTGTACCTTCCTGGATGAAATGGCAGCAAAGACAAGTTTTGTCAATCTTTGTACCCTTCAGTTTCGGATAGGTGAGAGTGAGTTCATCGTGGTAGTCCTGTTGGGCGTAAACATAGGCAAATGCACCCAGTATAAGCCCTGAAAGCACCAGAATTGCCACAATTGACCTTTTCATTTACACATACCTCCTTGGTTTTTCTATCTTCAATACGAATTTGTTTATTTCAGGTTCAGCCTTTTATTTAAGGTTGTAGTTCCAGATTTTACCCATTGTTATCTTTGATTCAGTGGCGCCAAGGGTTTTGACTGCAAGATCCAATGTTGATACAAACATATTCTTGCCTTTGAGTTCCGGAGCAACTTTGCAGTTGTAGTCTTTGCCGTTGAGCTTGCCCTTTGCTTTTCCAACCCAGAACTGTGCAACTACCTTGCTGCCTTTTTTGACATCAAGTCTGCCTTTTCCGTCCTTGGCGTTAAACACCGCAGTCGCACCGAGCCCATCAACAACTGGTTTCCATGGAACCATTATTGTTCCTGATTTTTCATAGGCGGCCCCGCCAAGAGGCGCTATATCGACTTTCTTTCCACCAACGACGCAAACAGTGATGTTTGTCTTTGTCTTGGTGTCTTTTGATGTAAAGAAAGTGACACATTTCTTGAATTTTTTTGGTGATGGTGAATCAGAGAAGTCACCAGGATATGTTTTTGCATTGATTTCCTGGATATTTGTGTACCCGTCGCCATCTGCATCAAATTTTTCGAATGCTGCGAAGTCAGAGGTGCCTTCATTCTCATACATTACACCATAAGGATTCCTTGGGCCTGTACCTTCCTGGATGAAATGGCAGCAAAGACAAGTTTTATCGATCTTTGTACCTTTCAGTTTCGGATAGGTAAGAATGAGTTCATCGTGGTAGTCCTGTTGTGCAAAAACAAATGCAAATGATCCGAATAAAATCAATGCAGTGGTGATTGTTGCAACCAATGTGTTTTTTTTCATGGACATCCTCCTGATGTAGGTGCGCTTTCCTTTATGAGAGTTTAATTCCATGGATATCAAAACAAGGTCGTCAAGACTAAGTCTGGGTTTAAGCTTGAGTTGTGCCCCCATTCTATTGGTGTTCATTTTATAAAATTCAATAATTTAATCCATAATTAAATATAAATTCGGGAAATAATCTTATTAGCATGTGAAATTTCTGGCTTTTTTGTTCATATCGAAAAATGTTAATATGTCTAAATTAATCAATTGAAGAAATAACCAAGTAAAATCATTACGGTCTCTGGCCTGGCTTGCCTTGGCCCCAAAGATAGTGTGATATTCTGTCCAAATCGACATTTGTTATCCAGGAAGGATCTTTAGAGGCCATTCTTTTTACAATCTCTGGCCAAGCGTCCCTTTCCTTTGTGTCCGGTGATGGTGCCTGATGACACTTGTTGCATTTCACCTCAAAAAGGTCTTTGCCAATATCTGCCTGCGGGGATGACTGGCCAGGGAGCAATTTTGGAGAGACAAAAAAGATTGTATCTTGGGACGATGAGCTTGAGACATCAAGTGCCATATCAAAGAATGTTGAAGGAACAATAACTCTTGATTTGATGATGGTGGGTTTTGGGTCAAGGATTATTTGTTTGTCTGGCAAGTCCACCGTTGAGGTGCTGATGTTTAGCTTTATAGATGCGCCTGGTTTTTTGATTATCACTGTCCTGGTTTTTGCCACCCAGGAGACCTCGAATCCCAGCGATTCACAGACTGCCCTTAACTCGACCATAAATATGCTGGATGATTTTTTTGCTGGTGTTGAGAGCTTTATGTTTTCACCAGACCTGTTGTACAGGACATAGCTTCCACTTTTAGTGTAGGAGAGCTTCTGGATTGGCAATGACGTCAAATCCTTTATTGAAAAAAGATAAACGCCATTCTTGTCAAACTTGTGGATGTTTATTTTGCCATTTACTATTTCTCCAACATAGCAGCCAGAATCGAGGTAATCACAGATTACAGTTGAAGGATTTTGAAGAATACTGTCTCCACAGTCAAAAAGATGTGCGAAATCTTCTGAAAAAACATGGACTTTTCTAGTGCCTGAATCTGCCACCCATATTCTTCTGTCATTATCTTCAGTGGTCGAGACATCGATTGGGTGGGAGAGGATATCTTGCCCAAACGATGCTGTCAGGTTGCCATATTCAGTCGTTTTTATGACCCTCGAATTGTCGGGATCACAGACAAAAACCTGTTTGATAAAATCCATATAGGCACCGGCAGGATTGCCTAGACCAGCGAGCGTTTCTTTTGGGAAAATCTTGCTTTGTTGTCCTGGTGGAGAAATGTGAAAGATTTTTTCTGGGGTGGTTGTTATGACATGCTCATAATCAGAGTCCTGGCAAAGAGCGATGGCATTCACCCTCTGTCTGTCATAGGATAATTCTGGTTCGTTCAAATCGTAGTCCCAGAGTTTGTTTCGGTCGTAATCGTAAAGCCTGATGGTTTTTTCTGCTTCATCAAGCATGGCGATTGCACCGCCACATGAGCAGACAGAAACATCAGTTATTGAGCCGGCGCCAATATCTTTTGATGATACAAAATCACCAAGATATATACCTGTTTCAGTGTCCAGGTGCATTACCTTGCCCTCAGAAGCAACAGCAACATAAAGATCCTTATATTTGCTTGTTCCGAGACCAAGCTGGTTTGTGGGTTCAAAAGCTATTGAGTCTGGGCTGGAAAAGAGCACCAAAAAAGAAAGGGCCAGCAAAGCTGGCCCTGTAGTTTTGAAATTCCTAAAATTCAATCCGAAGACCTTCCAGATAGCAGCCTTTGCCCCTGCGTTTTGGGGTGCCATAGACCGTTACGATCTTGCCTGTTCTGTCTGGCAGCACGACATTGGCCGGTTTCAAGTCAACAAAAATCTCATCAACACCATCGGTCAGCCTGAACCAGGTACCCATTTTGCATTCCAGTACTATCTTGCCTGATACTTTGACAAGGTCTCCTGGTATCTGGTCGCATTTGCTGACTACCTCACCTATCGGCATCTCGATGGCCGACTGGGTTTCTGTGCTCCCGTATGTCTCCTGGACACCTTTGAGCGTGAGCCAGCCAAGGGAATACATTGAAATAACTACTCCCACAACAAGCGCAAGCCCAACAATAATGATGCCGAACTGACGCACGAGGCCCAAGAAGCCCTTTTTGGTTCCTTTGAGAATGGGTTCCATTTTGCCCCTTTCACTTGTACGTCTGTCAGCCTGGCCAATCATTTGAAAAACTGGCCGTCCTTGTACTTCAGGCTGTCAATGATTTTGCCATCTTTTATAATGGCAACACCAGTGCAGCAACCTGCATTGAAAGTTTTTGCTGTCACATTGCTGTCACCATACGTTTTTGCGTAGTAATCGACAGCTTCTTTTTCCAGCGCCTTCAAATCTGTTGGGGTTTCAGATATTTGCTCATTTTCTGTGTTGTAGCTTTCACCGCTACATCCACTTTTTTCTGCACTACATCCCGAGCAAGAGCTTCCACAGTTGTTTGCTGAAGCGAGAGACCCCCCGTTGTTTGTGTATGCAACTATTCCTATGATCACGAGAACCACCACTGCTGCTCCGGCAATTATCCCGGCCCAAATTCTTCTATCCATCGAGGCCTCCTTTTAGGAACAATTCTAGGTAGTAGAAAACCACTAGCAAGATTGCGAGGTTAAGACGGAGTAAACCTGACCTTCATCAGTTTTACGGTATTGGTTCGGGGATCATACATATACCATTCAAATTATTGCCAAACATCCAGCTTGTGTTTATAATAAACCCTCCATGGAGGTGGAAATGAAGTTTGAAGCCAAAAAAGCAGACATCGTCAATGCCGCAAACCAGGTGGGTACTGTTGTGCCGCGCAGCCCTTCCATACAACTTCTTGGAAATCTTCTCATTGAAGCTGATGGTTCCGAGCTGAAGCTTACTGGTTCTGACATGGAGACTTGGGTTTGCGTAAAAATTCCGGCCACAATTTCAGAGCCGGGGCAGACGACCGTCCCGTCCAAGATATTCACCGAGCTTGCAGGAAACCTCCCTGGTGATGATATCCAGATAGAAATTGGTGACGGTTCCCAGATGATCATGAGGTCATCCAAGGCAAAAGTGACACTCAATTGTGCTGATGCCTCAGATTATCCCAGGATCCCGGAGATGACCTCCGGAGATAAGGTTATCCTTGACAGGGACACGCTCATTGGTGCGGTTGACAGGGTCACGCCTGCGCTTTCGGACAGAATGGAAGACAAACGGGAGCTCCTGGGGGCACTTGTTTCAATAAGGGGTGGCACATTTAACCTTGTAGGGACAGATGGGCAAAGGCTGGCCATTTGTGAAGTACCAACTCCAGGATCGCCTGAAGTCGAGGTCATTGTGGCTGGGACAGTGTGGCGTAATCTTGCCAAGCTGATTGGCGAAGGTGAAAACAGCGATGTGGGGCTTGCATTTTCCCAGAACCAGGTTGGTTTTGAATTTGGCAATGTAAAGGTCGTCAGCAGGCTGATAGATGGCGAATATCCTCCATATCGTCAGGTCGTGCCGGCCAAGTTTGAATACAAGGTCATTGTCGATATGAAGACACTCCTTTCTGCACTGCAGAGGGTCAACATCATCGTCAGGCAGAGTTCAAGAAAGGTCACGGTTGCAGCAAGGGATGGGGAGCTTGTCTGCAAGGGCATTGCACCTGAAATTGGAGAGGTTGAGGAAAAGATAGAAGCCACAACCGATGGTGCCGATGTCGAGCTTTCCTTTGATATCAAGAAACTTATTGACGGAATCAAGGGTACGACAGGCCCGCAGGTCCAGATCAACATAAACGGACCGTTGCACCCTGTTCTCATACAAACAGAGGGCGACGACACCTACAAATACATTCTTGTAACCCAGCGTTGATTGTAAAGACTCTCAGGGCATCGAACTTCAGGCTCCTGGAGGAGTTTTCTTTTGAGTTCAGGGGCGGCCTCAATGTCATAGAGGGCCCCAATGCCACAGGAAAAACAACCATCCTTGAAGCGATTGGGTATTGCCTCAGAGGAAAATCCATGCTTGGCAGCCAGGATATTGATGCGGTGTCGTTTGGCAAGGATTCATTCTATCTGAGGACAGATTTTGACCAGACAACCAAAAGCCGGGTCGAGGTTTCTTTTAATGGCCGAAAGAGCGTCTTGCTGGACGGAAAGCCAGTGAGAACTTCAAGAGCGTTGCTCGAGGCGTTCAAGGTGGTCACAATAACCCCAAACTCCTCTCTGGTTGCAGTTGGCCCGCCCTCCCACCGCAGGGAGCTGCTTGATGATACGGCTTCGCAAATAAGTCCGGTGTGGTCAGCAGTTATTTCGGATTTCAGGGTCGCGCTGTCGGAGAGGAATCTTGCCCTCAAGAACGACAAGCCTCAAAAACTTGTTGATGTGATGACACTTGATTTTATTGCCCTCTCAAAGAAACTCAGGGAGGCAAGGCTGGAAGTTGCCAGAATGATCAACAGTTTTATGGAAAAAGCAAATACCAGAATGGATTTTAGCCCGTTGCATCCAATCGAAATAGACGATTTTGCAAGGTTGTTGCCCGCTGAAAGAGCAAGGGGAATGACACTCATCGGGCCGCACAGGGACGACTGTTTCTTTGTACTTGATGGCAAAAGGGTCGACAAGTTTGCCTCAACAGGCGAGGCAAGGTCGGTCATGCTGACTGTCAAGATTGCCCAGGCCGATCTTATTTCAAAGGTTTCGGGCATAGAGCCGCTTCTTTTGGCAGACGATCTCCTCGCGGAGCTTGACAGGGAGAGGCAGGAAGAGGCCCTTAAATTGCTTTCCAAATATTGCCAGTCTTTTCTCACCTGTGCCTGTAAAACCCCTGAAGGGTCCTATAATCTTATAAGGACAGGCCAATGAAGAAATCACCAATCAAAATTGGCCATGTCATGGTTTCGATGAACAAATCACGGATACCGAAGGCCGTCTCTGCAACGATAATTGCACCAAGATGGCCATCGATTGTTGGCCCTGCTGTTGCAAGACATACAGAGCCTTATGGGTTGCTCAAAGGGGGACTTCTGGTAAGATGTGACAGTTCCACATGGAGCGCAGAACTTGCCAACCACAAAAGCTTGATTGTTGAGAACATAGCAAAAATGCTTGGAAAAGGGATTGTCAGCGAGATAAGGATAACAATTGCCAAACCTCAGCCAGATAAAAAAATTGCTCCAACTCCAAAAGAGCCGGAGTATTTAAAAGTGCCCCTATCTGATCAGGAAGTGGCAATGGTCGAAGATGTGAGTGGCATGGTGCCAAAAGACCTGAAGAAAGATTTTGGTGAAGCCATGGCTTCATATATCACAAGAAGAAAGTCTTTTCTAAAGAAAGATTTTTTTAATAACTGAATTTTTGGGAGTGTGAGATTATGGATTTGACGAAATCAGCAGGATTTGAGGTTTATTTTGATCCGGAAAATGGGGAACTTGTTTTCCCACAGATACCAGATTTCTCTGGTCTGGCCATCAGGAAACTTGATGATGCAAGAGATTTCCTCATGGATTCTCAAAGCACTGGGCCTGATGTGCTCTACTGGATGTACAGGGGTGTTTCTTTACCCCAGGACAGGGAAAAAATTGAGTCGGCCAATTTGAGATATGACATAACTGTCCTCTCGCCCGGAAAGATTGGAAAAGAGTATGTGAAGACAATTGGTCACTACCACCCAAAAACACCTGGTGGCGAAGCCTATCCTGAAATCTATGAAGTCCTCTTTGGAAACGCCCTGTTTTTTTTGCAGGATTGGAACATGGGTGATGCCGTTGTGATTGAGGCTGGCAGAGGTGCGCAGGTTCTTATCCCGCCAGGGTATGGCCACGTCACAATCAATCCATCGAAGGACTTTCTTGTAACAGCCAATGTCATCTCAAGCAAGTTTACCTCTGAATATGATGTTTTTAGAGAGCATCATGGCGGTTGCTACTATTGCATTGAGAGAGAGAACGAGGAAGCATGGGTTATGAACTCCTCCTATTATAAACATCCTCCACTCAGGTTTCTTGGCCCAACAGAAATGCCTGTACTGAATGGTCTTTTTGGCAGTCTCTACGAGAGCCTTGTAAAAGATCCCAAAATTTTTGTCTGCATGAACATACCGGAGATGTGCCCGGCGTTCTGATACCTTGCACTTGAAACACAAAATAAAAAAAGCCGTCCCTTTTGGGGACGGCTTTTTTTATTATTGACTGATTTGTCTTGCCTCAGGGAGTTGCGCCCTCGTTGCCAAGGGTGGCACCCCAGTTCATACACAGTATGATGAGGTCCATTCCATCAACGATTCCATCTTCGTTGAAATCTGCCCTCGCGTCAAAGTTCGGGTCTCCCCTGGAGAGTCCAAACGTCTTGCCGAGGAGTGTTAGGTCCTGGGTGTCGACTTTTCCATCGCCGTTTACGTCTCCTGGGAGGAAGCCGGACACTGTGAGTTTGAGTGTTGGTTCGGTCCCGGTCATCGTCCTGACCGAAACAAACCCGTTGTTGCAGTCAAAAACCTTTATATTGGCAATCCTGACCCTGGTTTCCTGCGTGATGTTTGTTCCCTTGACTTGCATCCTGCAGAAAACGCCAGTGCCCGATATTGGTCCTGCACCCTGTTCCCTTGTAGAGGCGACATGTGCGATGCCTATGTTCGAATCGATTGTCCTCACAAATGCCGATCTCTTTAGGTCGGTTGTCATGAGTGGACCCTCGGTGATGTCGATGATTTCGATTGCAAGCGGGTCATAGATGATGTCAAATTCTATCGCGCAGGCATTGGTAAGGTTGCCAATCTCTATGTCGACCGTATCTGAAGCCTTTTTCTTCAAACCTTTGTATTCAGGAGTGAACTTGACCATTTGTGGCGAGTCTGTCTTGTAGACCCTCAGCAGGACGTCCCTTGAAGCCACCCTCTGGCCACCACCTATGCCAACTGTCTGGAACAGGCATTCTTTTAACCCTTTTTGGATAGCATCGGCATCGCCATCGAGGAAGGTTGGCGGGACTTTAATAAGGCATACAACTCTCTGGGTGAGCCTGCTTGGGGCAAGTCTCTTTGGCAGGAATTCGTATTCGATGCCCTTGCATGCTTCTCGTTGATTGAGCGAGAACAAAACGGAAGCATTGAAGTTTGATGTCATGTTGACTTCAAACACTGCCATGGCCATCTGGCCGGCGGATATCTGGAGTATGCCCTCCTTGGGGCTTATCGAGAACCCACCCTGCTCCTTCTTTACAGTGAGGATGAAGCTGACCTGCATCTTCGGGGCCTTTCGCCCAGAATTGGTAACAATGGTTACTCGCTTGCCATCTATTGGCTGTCCGAGGAATTCTGACTGGATAACCAGCGACACGACGCCTGAAGAGACAACCTCGCTTGGTTTGAATGTGAATGTTATTCCCGGGAAGTCGTTTTTGCCAAGCACTTCAAATGTGACAGGCAAGTTATATCCTTCGAGGAAGTCAACTGCGATGCCAACTTCTTTTGTTTCGCCCAGCCACATCACTATATCCCTGTCGTCCGGGTTTGCCAGCTTTGATCTGTAGTCGCCGGGAACAGGTGGCTCAACCACAAGTGTGACCGGGAAGGTGTGTGACTTGCATCCACCCTCCGCCCTGAATGTGAGGTTGTACAGCCCGGGGGCCGTGTTTTTGGCTATGTCCAGTTTGTATTTCGATTTTCCAGGAACAGGTGTAATGATTGGGGCAAATGACCCTGTGACACCTTTTGGAAGGCCGTCGATAGACAACGACACTGCGCCCACATATCCACCTGCCGCATCAATCGTGAGTCCGATTTCAGCCGGTTCTCCTGCGTAAAGCGTTACTTTTGTCTTGTCTGCCGTGAATGTGAAGTCCCCGGGTGCAGGTTTTCTTACTACAAGGCTGATGGTGGCGCTTCTCTCAAACCCTGCGCCATAGGCTTGGATCACCATGATGTGCGTTCCTTCTGGACAGCCTTCGCCAACGCTTATGGAAAGTGTTGTAGTTCCGGAAGCTGACAGGGTATCCGGGCTGAATGTTGTTGTTGTGTCTGGCGGTGCCTGGATTATCTTGAACCTGACCGCGGTCTTGAGCGGGATTTCCGACCTGAAGAAGATGTTGAGTGGCATTGATGTTCCCTGGCAAATGACCGGACTGCCAGTTTCAGGAGCAAGGCCAAATCCCCACTTTTGGGCCCAAGCCATGACATGGCCATCTTCGGTTGCATAATACAGCATTCTTCTGGAGAATGTCAGGTGGGACTTGCTTGGCCTGTTTGTCTTGATTGTGAAGACGGTTTTTCCGTTTGGATCAAAGCAGTATATCTGGCCGTCCTTGTTGTAAACCATGGACTGGGCGTCCTTGTCGATGATCACGGAACCATAAGAATACTGTCTCTTTTCACAGCTCCACTCACCGATGACATTGTCCAGGATCTTTTGTCTGTTTTCTGACTCGACCCTGACAAACCTGTTTGTCTGTGTCCTTATTTCCGGAGTGATGCCCCAGTTTGCGTTGACGTGGACAACGTCCTTGTCCGGGTTGATCCTGAGTGCCGGCGAGCCAAACGTTGGCCCGAAGGTTGCCAGCTGCCAGCGCATTGAGCCGTCAGATATGTTGTTTCTGTATATCATCGAGCTGCCATAGCAGTAGTTGTCATCTGTGGCACCCTGGGCACCTGCAAAGTAGAATTCGCCCTTGTCAACATCGACAGGGCAGGCGTTGATTGGCTGGGCTTTGAAGAACTCTGATGCCCAGTACTTGGTTCCATCTTGAGCGTCAAGCTCGTAAACCTTGCCGTCCATGCAAGGGACAAGGATTGTTCCCTTGTTTACCTGCGGAACCCTGTTGAATGCATAGGAGAATGGGGCGTAGCAGGATGCTGGAAGCTGCTGCTTCCATATTATGGTGTCAATATCTGTGTGAGCGGCCATGCAGTAGACTGTGCCATTGACTGTTGCAAAATATACCCTCTTTGTTGGCACTTCCGGTTGCTTGAGCAGAAGCACAGATGTCCTGATTGGCTTTGTTGTATTAAAGCCCCAGACCCTCTGGCCAGTTTTTGCGTTGATGCAATAGAAGTTTCCATCGAGAGAGCCGATGTATATGTAGCCGTTTTCAGTGTCGAGTGCTGGAGTGCACATGACTGGCCACTGCTTGTCTTCGTTGTCGTCAAAGTTGTCAACTTCCGAGACGGATTTTCCGAAATCAAATGACCACGATTTTGTTCCCAGAACGGCGTCAAGGCAGATCAGCGAAGATCTGTGTATTCTCGAGTTGTCTTTTGATTCCCATTCTGCAACAACGAACAGTTTGCCCATCCCGTTTATTGGTTGTGTGCGATATCTGACCACGGCCTCCGGGTTGTCTTCTGGCTTGAAGCTGAAATCCCAGCGCGGTTCCGGATCAGTCAGGAATTTTTCTTTGGAATTGGCGCCTGTTTTGAAGATGTTTTGCTGGAACTGCGTCCAGTCTTCGGTGTCAAATCCGCCGACTGTGAACCATACGTTTGTGGTCCTGACTTTTCCACCAGCGTGGCCTTGAAGTTCAATCACATACCTGTCTGCCTGCGTTGTGGTGTCTGTCCTGATGACTGCAGTTGCGTAGCCATCGGGCGTTATTTTGTCCGGAATAAAGTAGACTTGCATGCCTGGCGGGAGCGTTGACTGGTTCGGATAGAAGGCCACTTCCGCGTTGAATCCGCCAATTGCCTCCACCTTTACCTGGAACGATATTGAGTCTCCCTGATTAACGTTTCTGTCAGGCGAGAGCTGGTCTGATGACACCGACAACTTGAAGTCGCCTGCCAGTGGCGGAAGAACCTGGATCTGGATGATGGCATTTCTTTCCCTGCCAAGCAGCATTCCGCTTACATTGCAGATGTAGTTTCCTGGTTGTGCCTCTGGTGATGCATCAATTGTAAGATCAACTTCAACTGGTTCGATTCCAGGGAAAACAAACGGTTTTGAAAACTGTGCCTTCAGTGTGGTCGGGAGGCCAACCGCAGATAGTGTGAGCGGATGGGAGAAATTCATTGTGGCCGAAATAGTCACCTTGAATGACCTCTTGTTGCCAGGGTATATCCCCTCTGACCTTGGAAGTGCGTCTATTGTGAAGTCGTCATGGTCCGAGAAGGCATACAGCCTTGCATCATTGCAGGCGCAGTAAACCATGCCCTCGTTGACGATCGGGTGCCCTGTTATGGTGTTCCCAAGCGATTGCTTGAATACAACGTTGCCCTTTGCGGCATCAATTGCATAGAGCATGTTGGCGGCGCCAAGCAATGCGTACTTTCCAGAGACTATGATGTCTGTGGTGATTGGCATACCGAGCTTGTTTGACCAGCGCATCCTTCCGGTTGGCGGGTCTATCATGTAGACCGTTCCGGTGTCTGATCCGATGAGGATACCGGTGTTCTCGACTACCGGCGGGTTTACAACAGACGGGCCAGCCCTGTGGAACTGGTCAATCTCCATGTTCTTGCCCCAGATGACGTTGCCGGTGGTTGTGTTTATTCCGTATATCTTTCCCTTTGCGCCGAGTACTGATTTGCCCCTTGAGGCGCAAATCAGGAGGTTGTAGCTTGGGATGTAGCACGGGGTGTTGTTGAACTCGTACATCTCCTTGTCGTCGATGACCGTCTGCGAGATGAGCTTTCCGGTCTTGAGGTCAAGTATTGTCAAAACACCCAGGGTGTTGAGCTGGAAGATTTTTTGTTCTGCAATGACTGGATCAGACTGCGGGAAGCCATTGAAACCAAATCCCCATATCCTTGTTCCTGTCTTGTAGTCAAGGGCGAAGATTGCGCCCTTGTCAACAGTCACAATGACCATCATCTGCCCTGGCACCAGGCCATCATTTTCACCAACAACTGTCGGGCCTGATGTTATCTGGGCCGTGCTCCCCTCTGAACCTGGCGTCCATTGCCATCTCTGGGTGCCTGTTACTGCATCAAGGCAATAAAGCACTGACTGGCGTTCAATCTGTCCACCGGTTGCCACATAGAGGTTCTGGGTGCCGACATTGATTGTTGGGGAAGAAATCGGGAAGTTGGACATCTCTGTTGTTTCCCAGAGTTCTTCGCCGGTCGTCCTGTCGATGCAGTGCACCTTGCGGTCGTTTGATGCGATGTAGACCCTTGATCCGCAGGCAACAGGGGGTGTAGAGATATTGGCTATGCTCTGCCAGTACCATGTTTGAAGAAGGGCGGGTGCATTTATCTGGGTGCCCTGGTAGACGCCGTCCCTGAAGTTGTTTCCTTTTCTTGTATCAAAACATCCGTCCGCGGCGATGGTGCTCTGAATGGTTGCGGGGAACGGAACAAGTGGTGCCATTATGGCCACAGAAAGCAGCAAAACTAGGATCTTCTTCATGCTTTCCTCCTTTATCTCTTCACGTATACTATCGTGACCCTGCGGTTTGCCGAGTCATAGGTTGTTGTCGCACCAAAAGAATCTGCAATGAACCTTATCGGTACCATTGTCCTTCCGGAAACGATTTGTGGTGGAACGTCAAGGAACATCGTTTTTCCGTCAAGTGTGTAGTTCTTTTTGTTTACCCAGAGCCTTAGGTGGTGCTGTACCGGTGTTCCACCCTCCTTGACTGTCCAGATAATATCGACACGTTTTTCTGTTGCCTCATAAGTTGGGTTCATGCCGAAGGCTTCAGTGATAAATCTTAGTGGAACAAGCACACGACCTTTGATGTTTGTTGGTGGTGGGTCAATTATCACAACGCTCCCGTTGATTGTTCCCTGGCGCTGGCCTTCGTTCATTATGATGGTGGTTTTCTTGATGAGCGATACGGAATGTGTTTCCTGGACTATGTTGCCGGCCTTGTCGATTGCCGCAACGTGCACGGTATTCGGGCCTTCCACGAGCCTGAGCTGGACACAGAAGGTACCATCATTGTTTATTGGCACCCTTGCACCCTGCACGAGGAGCGAGATTCCGGTCTCCGGTTTTTCTGTCTTGCCGCAGAGGTTGTATGTGACTTCTTCGACTTCTGGAGGTATTGGGGCAAGCTCAAGGATTGGCGGGGTTGAATCATAATTTATTGTCACACATGCAGGCTGGGAGACGTTTCCAAACTCGTCCCTTGCCCTGACGCAGAAGGTGTTTTTGCCCTGGGCACCAAAGGTGTAGGAATAACAGGTTTTGTCCATCCACGGTGTCCATTCGCCGCCCCTGATCGGATCTTCAAGCCTTACCGAATACTGGATCTTGTCCTGCGGGGTGCTGTCATCTGTGGCCTGGTAGCAGAACTGTCCTATGACCTGGTTTGTGTCTAGCGGCGGGCTCTTGGTTATGGTCACGTTTGGGGCAATGTTGTCTTTTGCACAAATGTTTATTTTTGATTCTTCCAGTTTCACAGGCACTTTCTCCAGAGAGGTTTCGCCCTGCTTTGTCTGGAGGTTTATCAGATTGACCTCTTTGAAGCCGAGCGCGCACTCGCCAACAACCTTCACTTTTGCCGAAAAATACAGGACAAGGCCCTCTCCGGCTATTGGCCCGTATGAATCGTTCTGGTCATTGAACCTGGTGATGCCAAATATTAGCTTGCCGACCTTTGGGTTTTGCGGGTCAGTGGTCACCTTGCTGGCAAAATATGTTGTGGCGCCGTCTTGCCTGAAGAATTCGCCCTCAACCACCTTGTCAGGGTTGATCTCGAGATATTGGGTGTCAAAAAGTATCTGGGCACCGATCCCGTAGGCGAAGGGGCATTCCGTTATCTTCACCTGCACGAGGATTTCCGAGCCCACTGTTACACACTCAAGCTGGGGTGATATCCACAGGGTTGCCATGTCCTGAGACGATGCTGTCCCGCAGAACCCACCCAAAACAAGAAAAAACAGCAATGCAAACGTTGCCAGTTTTTTCATAATTCCTCCTTCCCAAACACTTGGTTTTGAAAACCTGCTACGGAAAGAAAAAATGCGTATTGGTTTATAAATACCATTCTTTTGCCGGTCAAACTTAAATACGTTTCATCAGATGTGCGGTTTAATACCATTTTGTGAGCAATGCCCCCTGATAGTAGTGGGATATAATCTGGGAATATGTTTTCCCGGATTGCGCCATGGCCTTGGCACCGTACTGTGAGAGTCCGACGCCGTGGCCCCATCCTCTTCCGCAAAAAACAACAAATCCTGAAGCAAAAACCACGTCAAACCAGGTGCTGTTGAGTGAAAATGCCGACCTTACAGTTCCACCTGAAACCTTGGCTTCACCTTTTGTTCCGATGGCAGAACCCGCGTAAGTTCTTCCAGAGACCCCCAGTTTTGTTGGTTTCCAGTCGATTATTTCGCCTATGTCGGTTTTGACCAGTGGCTTGAAGAGCTCCTGGAACTCCTCCATGGGCACTGTTTTGAACCATGTGTGGCGTGGCGATTCCTCCTCGCCTGGTGAAGGGACACCTTTCAAATATGGTGTCGGGCTTGAAAAAACATACTCGGAATTTTCGGTGTAGCCGCCTGAGTTGGCAAAAAATACTGCATCTATGGGTTTTCCCTGATAGATGGCCACCATTCCCCTTGTTTCATCGATTGCCCTGTTGGATTGTGGCTGTTCACGGTCCAGACCGCCGTATACCTGGCAACCGGTGTCTGCACAGATGTCGTAGGCGTAGTTTGTTGGCCTGTCGATGTAGCGTATTGCGTATGTTCTGGCCGCAACAGCCTGAGATTTCACTGCTTCGATGTGCCACAGTGCCGGCATCTCAACAGGAACGACACCCCTCAGGTAATCCTCAAATGGGAGAGTGTTGACCATTACGAATTTTTCGTTTGAATAAAACAGCTCAAGTATCCCCCGGTATCTCCTGCCGTTGTATTTTGCGTATTGCCCCTGTTTTATTTCAATAGTGAATATCTTTGTGGCCTTTCCGGTAACGATGGGATGGATGACGATGTTGTCGCCAATTTTCACTGTCAAACCGGCATGCGCAACGACTGCTGCTTTTGGAAGATCGGACAGGAAAGACTTTATGGTATTTTTTGCCTCGTCCTCTGTCTGATATTCGCCAATCTCGAGTGAAAAAACACCTTTTTGTGAAACGATGTTGTAGCCAGTACCAGCCGGGAACCTTGAAAGCAGTGTTTTGGCAAAGTTCTCAGCATCCGTGCTGGTGTAGAAAGTGTCTATGAATACTGAATAAACTGCCTTTTCGCCGTCCTGGACGAGGCATTTTGTTTCCTTCTGGAGGGTGCACGCCACTTTTCCACTGGACGCCTCGATGACAGAGAACTGGTCTGTCCCGCCAATGGTGAATTCTTTGGCAATTGACCCCAACCCGACCCTTATGGACGGTTCCTTGCTTGCTGATATGGTGAAGGGGAGTGTCAGGCTAATAGCCAAGCACAAGGCGAGTGATTGAGCCGTAAATTGTTTGAATTCCCAAGAAGTTGTTATAGACCAGACCTCCGAAGAATGATTGTGAAACATATGTTCCCACAGGTGATTTGCATGCAACATCTGCGGGGAAAAGTGCTGCAAAGATGGCCAGGATGCCAAACCCAGTAAAAAAGGCCAGAAGGGCATAGGTTACTCCACCAAGGAGGTTGTCGAAGTCATGGACAAAACCCTCCTGCGGGAGCGAAAGCTTGGTTCTTTCAACCAGCATTTTTGTGAAAAACCCGATTATTATGAGCAATAGCATAAACACTAACACTACGATTATCGTGTTTGCGACCCAGTAGGAGATGAGGTCGCCGGTTGTTGAAACTGTGTATCCCTGATCAACAACTCTTCCCAGCATTCCCTTTGCCCATTGCGGGAGGCCGCACTTTACCAGTGCATCTGCAACAGTTGAGCAGCCCTGGAGTGGTGTTCCTGGTATGGCAGGTGAAAGTAGCGATGCCAGCCACGAGACGACACCAAACAATGACTGGAGGAGATTTTTTACTGGAGCGGCAAGCAAAAATGCTGCAATCCAGGCGATGAGCGTTGCGAGACTCCCGAGGATTGCACCGGAAAATCTTATGATGAACCCCTTGATGGCCATGTATAGAACAAAAGCTAGAAAGATGTAATCAATCCAGTTCAATCACCCCTCCAGACTATTGTTGCCCTTGAATCTTCAACGTCTCCGCCGAAAGCGGTTACCAATGCTCCAAGAGGAATCATTACCACATTGTCTTTTGTTTCAGGCGGGTTGCAGAAAAACGCTTTGCCATCCACTATAACGAATGGTTGCCCAATCATCATCAGAACAGTTTTTTTGTCGAGCGTGAAAGTCAGATTCTGTCCTTTTTTATCGAACGCGATTCCATCGACAAGAAGGCCAAGTTTTGAAGCATCAATCATTATCTCATTGTCGACAATCCTGAATGAAATGTCGGCAATTTTTTTGCCATTCACTGTTATTCCAGTGTTGTCCCAGGAAATTTCTGCTTTTCTGAGAGACTGGAGAGTGATTGTGAGAACTGTTTTCAAGCCTGCTATGTTCAATGCGGTTATTGAGATTGAGTTGTCGCCTCTCTTAAGCGAGGTCTGAAAATTGAAACTGCCGTCTTCCTTTATTTCCAATGGTTTTTCAGAGTTTAAAACAACCATTTCAAAGGCCTTTTCACCGAGCCCCTGGAAATCAAAGAGTGGGTCCTTGATTGAGCCGGACAATGTCACAGGTCCATCGAGGTTGTAGAATTTCCCGTTTGTTGCATTCAATTGTATCAACGGGGCCTTTGTTGTGGCCATAAATTCGATTGGCCCAAAATGTTCCCAGTTTGCCTGTTCCCTTGGATCTCTTCCAGTTGCGAGGGTGTAAAGGTGTATCCTGTAAACTCCGTCCTGGATCTTTGCTCCTTCTACAGTGCCGTCCCAGCCGAGGTCCCACATTCCACCGCCCTGGGTCCCGTATGAGTAATCAAGGATGGTCAAGATTTTGTTGTTTGTGTCTGTCAAGTCCAGTTCAAAACCGTCCACCATTTTGTTCAGGGATACTGTTGCACTCAGATAGTCGCCCCTTCTGTCACCATTGGGCGAGAAGGCCGGCAAAGGCATCTCTATGGCGGAAACTGTTGGAGGATTGGGTTTATCTCCCGTGAAGTAGAGGTAGGCCACCCTGGCCTTTGAGTCGCCATAGTCGAAAACAAGATAACCCGCATGCGCACCAGCTGTTGAGGTGTCTGGTGTGATACTGGTGGTGAAAAGTTTGGATTCTGAAGCTTTGAGTGTGATTTCGCCGATTTTTGAGGGTTGCCCGCCTTCTGGCTCGTTGGTCACTGTTACCTTGAGCGGGGTTTTTGTGGTGTTTCTGACCGTTACCGATGCGGTGGAGTCGGATTTTATATACCCAAGGTCGATCGAGGTTGGGCTGAAGAGTGCTTTGGCGCCTATTGATGAAACAATGTCGATCCTTCCGGTGCCCTGCGAGAGGACTGGATGTTGGTTGCCTTCTTTGTCTTTTTGCGGAACAGCATAGTTTATTATTGCCGATCTCACATCAAATGGTGTCCATTCCGGGTGGGCCTGGATCAGTATGGCGCATGCGCCTGAAACCATTGGTGTGGCCATGCTTGTTCCAGACATCCTCACATAGCTGTTGCTGCCAACGGCCGAGAGGACATTGACACCGGGTGCAGAAACATCTGGTTTCAACCTGAAATCATTTGTCGGGCCTTGCGAGGAAAAGCTGGCCATCAGACCAAGCTTGCTTTTGACGTCCAGTATGGCGCTATTGCCGGTGGAGGCAAACCCGTTTAATTTGTCACCTATATCACTTGACACACCGACAACGGGGATATTGATGCTTGAAGAGCCAAGCGTTCCTTGTACGTCCCCCTCCTCGTTGTTGAAAATGACGCAAGCCAAAGCCCCTTTTGATTGTGCATTGTTTGCTTTGTCAAAAAAAGTGTTGTCGCCCCTTTTGATGAGGGCTATTTTGCCTGTGAGATCAATATCTTTTACGTCATCAATCTTTCCAAGGCCGCAAAAAACCAGAGGACCTGTGATTGGATCATCTATGGGTTTTGAATAGGTCAGATATTCTGGCAGGCAATCAACATTGCCAGCCACAAGGTGCGGGTATTGCGAATCATCAACAGCCCCGACGCATATTGCATTTTTTGCCCCACCAGGCGAGATTACTTTGTATGGGAGTTCATCCCTTGACAGATCGCCATCGTTTCCGGCTGCGGCCACTACGACAACGCCATTTTCGACCACCCTGTCTATCAGCTTGCAAACTGGCTCGTCTGCCCAGACGTAGTTACTTCCAAGGCTCAGGGATATTACTTTGCATCCGTCCTTGTAGGCCCTCTCTATCGCGGCCATCACCCTGTCATTCCTTGCTCCGCCACTTTTGCCAAAAACTTTGTAGGCACCAAGTTTTGCATCGGGTGCTATTCCGCTTGGCGCCGGATCTGAGCCTGGAATTCCAGGAAGTCCGGTACCAGCAACAATTCCTGCGCAGTGTGTTCCATGCCAGCCGACATGTCCTGGTTCCGGCATTGGATCATCGTCCATGTTTGCAAAATCGTAGCCAACACAGACTTTTGAGCCAGGATTGAATCCTCCTGAGAGTGACGGATGGTCGTAGCTTATGCCGGAATCGACAATGCCAACAAGCACGTCTTTGCCGGTTAGCGGTTGCCCCTGGCCATCTTTCAAATCCCAGGCTTCCTTTGCTCTGGTGCTCTCTACGGATTCAAAAAGAACCGGATAGTAAAATTTTGTGAAATAAACGTGCTCCACGTCAGGAAGTGATGCCAGATCATTTATCTCGTCCTGCGCGATATTTACCGAAAAACCTGAGGAGAGAATCGAGTACTCAAAATTGACCGATGCTGTTGGATGGCCCCTTTTTAGTGCCTCAAGAAACCCTTTGTGCTGGCTGGCAGTCAGTATTGAGCTTGTTTCACCCCGCCCCGTGTAATCAGCGAGTTCGACAATGCAGGTGACTAAATTCTGTCTGGCCTGTGTTGTGAAAGGGGCTGAAAAATTCAGTGAAAAAAGAACTGCGGCTATTAAAATGGTACATACGACGGGCACTATTCTCCTCATGATAAGCAATCATATAACACTTTATCTGACAATTCAAGCCCGATGCTCATTGCGTCGATGTTGAAAAATATTTTTGCCAAAAAACTTAGTATTGATGATGTTTTGTTTTATATGGCCCATATGTGGCTATATGTGCAATCTTATACAGCAGTTTTGACTTTGTGTTTCTAAATGAACTATATGATTATATTTGGTGTCTTTTATAGCAAATAGTTTACATTAGTTAACTTCCTGGTTGCAAAAAGAGAATAAATTATTGATTACTGTGAATAAAAAACACAGCGTAAAAATTTCCCAATTATGACTTGTTTATGAAAATAATTTACATTAACCCTTTTCCTCAATATCATGGGTACAATGAGAAAAATATCATTTGTGGTTTTTTGTCTGGCCGCCGTGATTCTGCTGGCAGGTTGCACAGCAAAAGTCGAATCACCGCTCGCTTCAAAGCGTCCCCTTGAGTTTTCCAATGTAAACGGGACTGCTTTTTCTTCAAAGATGATTGTTTCTTCAGTCCAGCTCCCGCTGGCTTTTGAAATCAATTTCAGGAAAACTTCGGGCACGCTCAAATACAGGATCGAAACTCCATCTGGGAAAACCATGCAGGAAGGCACCCTCCTTTCAAATGCTGAATTCCAGAAAAACCAGAGTGAAACTGAAAGGGCAACCTGGGGCATTTTCACATTTGCCAAAACATCTGAAGAGCCAGGTATTTTTAAGGTCGAGGTGTTGGGTGAAAACGCTTCCGGCATTGTCCAGATAAACCCCAAGTATGATACCGGGTTTACAAATTTTACTGGAATAGCATCGGAAGCCATCCAGGAAGCAAAGGATCCCTCACAAAAAATCAACTTCAGCTTCCATGGGGCCTATGAGAGTGGCACTCTTACTGCAAAGGTTTTTGCCCCAGACGGCAAACAGCTTTATACGGCCAGAATCTCGGCGGGACAAAAACTTGACAACCCTGTTGTTTTCAGCCAGAAAGCCGGGCAGACAGGAACATTCAGGGCAATAATCGAATCAGAGAAGACAACCGGTCAGGCGGTTGCCATAAGCTATACTGAGGAAGAAATTCCATGGGTGGCTTCACTAAGGCCAATACTTTTCCTTTTGCTTGCCATTGCTGCGATTGTAAGTGTTGGCAAGAAAAACATGCGTGTGATGGTCTGGGGCGCCATGATTTTCCTTGTTTCAAACTTTGTGGGCCAGATCATCGGCGAGATTGCCAGGGGCAACATTGCAAAACTGGTAACCAGCCCATACAGCTATCTGGTCCCAACACTCTCCGGCGTGGCCATAATAGCAATTGTTGTGGTGATAGGGCTCTATTTCTCCAGGTCGATAGCCGAGATGAAGACGATAACCCCAAGAGAGCTATATGGTTTTGCAGTGGGTTACATAATGGTAGAGCCGTTATTGTCGGCATACACGGGCTTCACGAGCCTCTTTGGGATCGGCTCCAGCAATGTGCCTGTCATGTATGGTGCACCACTGCCAGGCATCTACCCTTCCACCTCGCTTGCCATCTATGATCTGACTGTTCCTTTCCTCCAGAGAGGGATGGGAATGGTGATAACACTTGCCCTTGTGATCTGGGTCCTCTGGTCTTTCAGAAGACAGACGCATGAAGGAATGAAAACCTGGGCCGTTTTTACTCTGGCGATAATTGCAAAGATTGTCCTGGATGTACTGATGTCCTATTTCAACGTTCTTCCAGTGCTCGGGGTCAGCCAGGCCAGCATGCTGGAACAGTTTCCGTTTGGTTCATCTGTTACCCAGGGTATTGTCATAACTTTGATCATTTTTGCTGGTTTCGTTACCGTGCTGCTATACCGCCAAAAGCTGGCCAGACTCTCCCAGGAGGCCTGTGCTGTAACCATTGACCAGCTCCGCGCGCAGAAATAGGAGGATTAAATGTACATTAACTGGTGGTTTTACTCTATCTGGTTTGTTGTGTGTCTTGCGTTTGCAATGTTCCTGCTTCCCATGGTAGTAAGGGCATTTACGGGCGAGAAAGTGCCAGTTCAAACAAACCTTTATGCTGTTATCACAACAACGTTGTTTACACTATTCATGTTCTCGTTGTTCGGACGTGGGAGCTACATCTGGATAGCAGTTTTCAACCTCCTTTTGTTTGCTTTTTTCCAGTTTTGGTGGCCAATACAGGGACAAGGCAAATATAAAGTTTGGGGCATATATATTGCTACAAACTGCATTTTCCAGATTTTTGTGTTCTGGCTTTTCATACTGGTAAAACTTGGAGCTTGAAGAAAATGAAACCGATTAAGGAAATTGCTGGCATTCTTGGACTCACTGAAGACGACATAGAACTTTACGGCAAATACAAAGCCAAAATCTCCTATGCCACTGCAAAAAAGTACAGCTCAGAAAAAAAAGGCAAACTGATCATTGTCACTGCGATCAACCCCACTCCATTTGGTGAAGGAAAAACAACAACTTCGATAGGTCTTGGCGATGCATTGAGAAAGATTGGCCTGAACTCAATAATATGCCTCAGGGAGCCATCGCTTGGTCCCTGCATGGGTGTGAAGGGTGGTGCCGTTGGTGGAGGAAAGTCGCTCATTGTGCCGAGTTCTGATATCAACCTGCATTTCACCGGTGATATCCATGCGGTCACAACGGCAAATAACCTTCTCTCCTCGATAATCGACAACTTTATCAAGTATGACCTTGAGCCGAATATTGATATAAGACATGTCCCGTGGAAAAGGTGCGTTGACCTAAATGACAGGTGCCTCAGGGAGGTCATTGTCGGTCTTGGCGGGCAAACAAATGGCGTTGTAAGGGATGAAGGGTTTGTTATTTCAGTAGCTTCTGAAATCATGGCGATCCTTTGCCTCTCTGACGACCTTGCCGATCTTAAAACCAGACTCGGAAGGATTGTTTGTGCCTATGGAAATGATGACAAACCAATAACACCAAAAGACCTTAAGTGCGTTGGCGCACTTGCCGCACTGATGGCAGAAGCAATCAAGCCAAACCTTGTACAGACAATTGAAGGCACCCCTGTGTTCATACATGGTGGCCCGTTTGCCAATATTGCCCATGGCACAAACTCTGTCATAGCAACAAGACTGGCCCTTGGCC